>OJJF01000004.1_pt1 | contig 389632 bp, 282 predicted proteins | sample 1596121 | NCBI WGS metagenome assembly OJJF01 (sample SAMEA4350135, study PRJEB24818) | metagenome | biome: human; feature: gut; material: faeces | place: Denmark | collected 2013-09 | reverse complement strand
ACAACCATCTGAGAGCAAATTAAGTTTAAACGCCGCAAAAGCCGAGGATCACGAATTTGATCTGTCTCTAATAACATCAAGCAAAGATAAAAAAAATAATATATACTTGTGTATAAAGGGTAGCTTCCCGAAGGAGGAGATTTGAGATACTGCCGACTTTTTAGTCAGCCCATGCAATATATTAAAGAAGGTATTTCAAAATGAAATGAACCCCGAAAGTCAGACAATAAACTTTCGGGGTTCACTTCGTTTAAACTTTGCCCTTTTCCTCTTTCCGGAGCAAAAGAAGCGTCATTCAAACTACATCATCATGTGTCTGCGGATGGAGAATTTCACGATTGCCATTGCATTGATGGTGCTGAAAGGGATATCCATTGGGTCGTGATGAGCGTTGTAGCTTACCAGCTTGAGGCATCCTTCCTTTTCCGAGCGGTTCACATACTTCACCGCCAGGTACTCGTCTCCTTCGATAGTAAACGAAACCAGATACATTTCGCCGTAAATAAGGTTGCTGAAACTGTTAATCTCTTTAAAGCCTACGATGTCTCCCGATTTCAGTATCGGATACATGCTGTCGCCACTGATGTAGACGGCTCCGTCACATAAGGGAATGCTTGGAATCTGTATCTTTCCTACCATATACTGTCGCTTGTTGGTGAGCAACGTTTTCAGATTGGCGGCAGCTGTAATATCATATAGGGCAACGCTGCGGTCGTCCAACGTCTCTACTGTTTTAGGATTGTGAATCATCTGGACCTCACCGCTTGCTAAATCGCTTTCGCAGAACTTGGCTTGATGTCTGGGCGTACCCTTCCCCACCAGCAGCCAATTAAGGTCTACATCTCTCATTTTGTTGAGCAGCAGATGAAAGTCAATCCGGTTTCTGGCGCACCAGTTGGATAATGTTGCACGTGAAACACCTAAGTAGCTGGCCAGTTCACTGTCCTTTTTAAAGTTGAGCGCCTGCTTGGCACGCTTTATTATTCCCGAAACATCTAGAAATGTATCCATTTTATTCTTGTTATATTTTTAGTGGTGTGAATAATGCTTATATTGTATTGAGCATCAGTTTATTTATTGTTTTAACATTCTTAATTTTAAAAACTATTTGTTTTATATCTAAAACATGTCTTATATTTGTGACGATTTTAAATTTAATATGTTTCAAAAATAGGCATAAATTAGGTAATAACTATGAATATGAAGGAGAATTTTATAGAAAATTGTAAAATGGCTGTTTTCAATAGCTCTTAGACAAGGTACACATCGCCTGCATGAATGGTACTTGCCAACATGTCGGAGGGTACCATTCGGCAGCTTGACCGGTACCGGCCAATAGCCTGACCGGTACTTGCCGGCCAATTGACCGGTACCATTCTAAATAGCTGTTACAGGAGAACATACAAACATACACACCGTCAACATTATGTAATATTTTGATTATGGATAACATGAATAACTTAGAAAACGCCACCGCTCACTACTGCGGACAATGCAAACGCAAGCTCCCTTTGGACGCTTTTTACTTCAACAAACGTCGGCAATGTTTCGACCGCTATTGCAAAGATTGCCGCAAGGAAAGAAGCCGTATCTACTACCAAAAGAAAGAAGATACACAATATGTAAATGAACGTACCGACTATCCGGTGATTACCCGTACGGAAGATCCTGAAAAAAGAACTGAACTCATTCTTCACGCCATGCAGGTAGTAAGGGCGAGCGTCTTGCAGAAATGTAAGAAGCAACGGGAAGAAGAAGCGATGAGAGAATGAGGAGAAAAGTGATAGGTAACAAGTAATAAGTAACAAGTAATAGGTAATAAGTATAACAATTTAAAACTCGCTGATATGCCACGAATAAAAAAACAGGGACTAGACTATTTTCCCCTCAACACCGATTTTATACACGACCGCCTGGTGCGTCGTATCATGAAGCGCGAAGGTGACGCTTCGCTTTCCGTACTGATAGAGGTACTTTCCTATATCTATTCGGGCGAAGGTTATTATGTGTGTGCCGACGCGCTTTTCTACGAAGATCTGTCGTCCAATCTATACGAGAAAACCAGTGATGATATCAGGCGCATTGTCTCCTTAGCCGTAGAGTACGGAATATTCGACGCTGTGCTCCACGTCAAGTATGGCATTCTGACTTCTGCCGATATACAGCGTCAGTACCTTTTCAGCACCAAGCGCAGAAATGTTTCGCATCTCGACCCTGTCTATTGCCTGATAAGCGAAGAACTGCTTGGTCGTCCGTCCGGGAAGAACGGAGCGGGCAACCGGAGTAGCCAACCTCGGAAAACTGTAAATTCTGTTAATGAAACAAGCGGAGAATCATTCGCTACTGCCGATGAACAAGGGGGACCAGGCGAATCGGAAGTAAATGTTAACAGGGCTGAAAATGGATCGTTTATCCCCGAAAATGTAACATCCGGTACACATAGCATAGCACAGAATAGCATAGCAGAGCATAGCGTAGCAAAGAATAGAAAAGATTCCCCCTCTCCTTCCTTTCCCGAGGCGGAGTGCGGGAATCCGGAAAGCGGAAACCCGAAAGGGGAAGAAGAAAAGGAAAAAGAAGAAAGAGGAGGGAAGGAAGGAGGAAAGGAGGAGAATTTTCTCGAAAAGAACACGGAGGCGCCCCTTCCGGCCAAACGTCGGGAATGGACCAACGAAACCCTCTCCGAACTGCAACCTCCCACCGATGGCATCGGACGAAACTATGATGGATTAATTTACAACATGCGCCTCTACGGGATACCTCCTATGGAACAGTACGCAATCATCCGAAAAAGCAACTTCGGAGCAATTGGAGGACCTGTCTGGAAAGGATTTTGTGCGTTGCGCGACAGTTGTGGTAAAATCAAGATGCCGGGACGGTATTTGCTAAGTGTTATGAATCGGTAGGATTATGGTTGATAACTATAAATGTTTGATATATAATGTGTTAAATAAAAAATCATTTGTTTAAGACGGTTTCTGAAAATAATTTTTTCATGTAAAACCATTCCCTTATCTTTGTAGTGTCATTAAGCTTGAGGACAACATAACACAATTTTATTAACAACAAAAACTATTACAATTATGACTGTATTATACAAACCGTACCAATCGAGTGTGGTAAGTAAAAGTGGTAAAAAATTATTCTACCCAAGAGTGGTCCGTACCGGTAATGTCGGTACATCGACCATAGCCGAAGAGATTGCTGAATACTCATCCCTTTCCCGGGGAGACGTAAAGAACACCATCGACAACCTGATTACCGTCTTGACCCGGCATCTGCAATCCTCTCAGACCGTGACACTTGAGGGACTCGGCACCTTCCGAATAGTGATGATAGCGGGTGGCAGGGGTGTCGAAACTGCTAAAGAAGTGTCTGCCTCGCAAGCATCGCTCACAGTTCGTTTCCAACCCTGCACTACCAAGAATCTGGATCATAGCGTAGCCACCCGCTCCATGGTGACAGGGGTGAAATGTATGCGCTTCGATCTTGCTGATGTTGCCGCTCCGGGTGGAGAAGTAAATCCGGACCCGAATCCAGACGGTGGCGATGAGGAAGCACCGGATCCGACAGTATAACGAACCGCCACACGCAACACACGTAACGGACGACTAGACTATACTACATTATGAATTTTATAGAAACAACGACTTAACTGTCTGATAAATTATCAATTCACATGAGAACTATCAATTTGATCGTGGTGCATTGTTCCGCCACGCAGGGGAATCGTACGCTCTCTCCGGAGGCTCTTGACCTGATGCACCGCCGCCGCGGTTTCAACGGAACAGGCTATCACTACTACATCCGCAAAGACGGAACGGTGCATCTTACCCGCCCTGTCGAACGCATCGGTGCACACGTAAAAAGCTTCAATGAAGGCAGTATAGGAATCTGCTATGAAGGCGGTCTGGACTGTCGGGGACGCCCGGCAGACACCCGGACGCCGGAACAGCGTGCTGCGCTTCGGTTGCTGATTCATCAGCTGCTGGAGGTGTTCCCCGGCTGCCGGGTGTGCGGGCATCGGGATCTTTCACCGGACAGGAACGGTAATGGAGAGATAGAACCGGAAGAGTGGATGAAGGCGTGTCCGTGCTTTGATGCCGAGCAGGAATTTAAAGAATTTGCGGCAGGAGACACGGAAGAAACACAGAGTAAACTAAACTATTTAAAGAACGAGAAAGGAGGTAAATGATGGCAATGAAGAGATCTGTATGGGATATGATCCTGAAGGTGGTTATCGCGGTAGCGTCGGCTGTAGCAGGCGTGTTGGGGGCTAATGCGATGAATCTGTAAGAGAAAAGCATGATGGAGGAGTTTATAGTGTTTGAGTACTCTTTAGACTCCTTCCTATTTTATCAAACAATAAATCAAATTAAAACAATTGTTCAAACATGAAAACTAATATTTTTTACTTATTTATACTGATGCAGTTATACGGACTATTTTCTGCGACTGCTCAGCAAAGCCGTTCGGCTTACGACAATGTGAGTCGGTTGAGCTCTTATTACCCGGTTTCCACTGAGGCATCCAGGCTTTTCCGGAGGTCACCGGAAAGCATGGATTACGCCCGTGGCAGGGCCACTATTCGCATCCCTGTTTTTGAGATCAAGACAGGGTCGTGCACACTTCCCATTTCGCTGGCATATACCACTGGAGGGATTCGTGTAACGGATCTGAATGGTGCTGTAGCCTTGGGCTGGGCGCTGGAAGCCGAACCCGCCATTAGCCGGGAAGTTCGGGGCGAACCGGATGAGACGTATTTTTTATCGAACAAATCTCAGGCTGAACAGAATGACGCTTTCTTTCAGTATAGGCTTGCGGTGGGCGAAACGGATGTGTGCGCCGATATTTTTCACTTCCGCACGTTGGGTAATTCGGGGAAATTTGTGCTTGAGTCATCCAATAATATGGAGTTTAAGCCCCAGTTGATTGGTGACAAAAATGTGAAAGTTTCCGTGCCGGGAAACTCCGTCCGCTATGGATTTACTGAAATAGACCTTCAAGAATCTGACGGGACTTACTATCGTTTCGGCACCGAGGGTCGCGAGTTTACCTCAAATAACAATTACCGTCATCCCACTACTTGGAAAGCGACTGAAATTTCTTCACCTGATGGTGAAAAGATCAGTTTCTCCTATAATGCACACGAAAATCAGGAACGTCATCCTGTCCGGTATGATTACTATGCATTCGAAGATAATGAAGTGGGGTACTATGACCCCCATCCTATGATTCCCGAGACTCCTGGCTATTGGAAAGGAGTCGATGGAGACGAGGAATATTACCATTTCGATGGGGAGGACGAATATGGACAGGCTACTTTCACGAAATGGAATGAGGGAGGTAGAAAATATTATGGTGTGACTTCCTTCGTTAGTGTGAAATATATTTCGCAAATCAGATTTCCCAATGGGATGGTCAGCTTCTTGTATTCCACATCAGGTAGCAAAGACCTACAGGAAATACGTGTTTCGGACTTGTCGGGGAAAACGTTGAAGACCGTAACCTTTGTGAAGCACACATGCGCGGATGGCAGAATTCTGTTAGATCAGGTGCTGGTAAAGGATGCCGACGGCAAAGGAATAGAAAAATACGCGTTCGAGTATTATCCATGTCCTCTTTACGGAGGATTTAACGTCTACTCCAAAGCTATGGATTACTGGGGGTATTACAACGGACAAACGGGTAATACTGACCTTGTTCCCGTGCAGCAGGTCTCTTTTCTCGATGAGAATCATAGTTCGCTTCATGAACTATGGATTGGTGGCGGCGACCGTGAAGCGAGTTATTTGAATTGTCTGAGCTATTCTCTGAAAAGTGTGACCTATCCCACCGGTGGGCAGACGACCTATATGTATGAATTACATCGCGTTGATAGAGGCCCGAAAGGCGTGACTTCTGCGGGCGGACTAAGGCTGTCTGCCATATTGGATACCGGCCTGGATATGGAACCTATTCAGCGTACTTTTACGTATTACCGCGACCAATCGATGAATGAGGAATATCGTGGCATAGGAAGTATGAGGTACCCCATTACTTTTTGGGCTTTCAATGAACGGTTGGATAAGTGCTATTTGTTCGGCGACTGGTCATCAGGTTATTTTAACAGCCGTTCGAGAGATTATACCGTCTATTCTTCCAATAATCTTGTTTGCGATGATAACGACATTTACTACGAATCCGTAGTGGAAGATCTCAATGGTAACTGCATTACTCATTATTTCGTCAATGATGTTTGGTGGAATTCTGATGAAGATTATTTCAACAACTCGATGTACCGGGATTATTTTGACGAAAATCTTAGTAATTCCTGCCTTTTGACGACAGAAAGACGGACAGAACTTGCAGATGGTGACAGCGTCTATCGTACGACTATCGAGATGAATGAAGATTATCATTCAGGCCCTTTGAAATCACTTAGAAGAAGAGGAATGGTGGTTAACTGCCATTCGGTAGGAGTGGATCAAATACCTAATTATCAGTACTATTATTCCGGCAACGTAGAGGTTGAGAATAAAATGATATCAGCTGTTGGAAAAAATGATGGCCTGTGCACGTTGACCACTTCTCCTCATGGAAATGTCGACGAGTCTTCCGAATTCGTATATACAGATTCATCCCAGGGCGGTTCCTTTCCCTACCACTTGACGCGTGAACACAAGGCGAAAGATGCGTCGGGCGGTGTGTATAGTATCCGTTATACGTATCCTTTTGATCGCGCGGATGCAGTGAGTCAAGGCATGACGGCAAAGGGCTTGAATGCTTATCCCCTCGAACGGCAACATTACAAAGACGGTGTATTGCAAAAGATATTCCGTTATACCTATCAGGCGGACAATACGGTAACGAGCGGCTACAGTTTGAAAAAGATAGCGGAAAGTACCGATGCCGGACACACGCAGTTTGCCGATGTGGAGATATATGACGCTTATTTGTCTTCAGGAAAACCGCTACAAGTAACGCGAAATGACGGAACTCAAATATGTTTCCTCTGGGGATACGAAAATCAGCAAGTCATCGCTGTTGTGGAGAATGCCACCATTGCTCGGATAAAACAACTCACAGGACTGAATCCGGAAACAGTAGCCAGTGCTTCTACTTGCGCTGAAAGTGTATACACCGCCTTGGAGGGGTTGCGTAGTTCGCTGCCTGCTGCACGAGTCACGGTTTATCGCTATCAACCACTACGGGGAGTCATCCAAGTGAAGGGGCCGGACGGTCAGAGCGCCTATTCTGAATACGACCCTTCGGGGCGACTCTCACGTGTGAAAGATACGCTGGGGCATCCGGTGACGGAATATGAATATAATGTAATCAATAAATAATCGAATATATGAAAAAGTTTTTATTACTATGTGGATGCCTGCTGGTCATAACCGGAAACGGAACGATGGCGCAGAGCACACCGAACAAAGACGTTCAAGGTTCCATATACTATGGTCAACCGAAAAGTGCGGGCAATATTTCAGAGTCGAAGAATTATATACGTACATACACATATTGCAACGATCAAGGCTTGAGTATGACTAGTATGAGCTATTTCGACGGCATCGGTCGCAAATGCCAAGAACTTCGCAAGGGAGCTTCCACCAATGGAATGGATGTGGTGACACACCTTGAGTATGACGCTTCCGGGCGTGAGGCAACCGCATGGTTGCCCGTACGTGGACGGGGCAATGGCGCATTCGTGTCAAAATCGGATATACAATCCGACGCTGCGTCGCTTTATGGCGACACGCAAGCGTTTACCCGGACAAAATACACGCCGGGAATCTCGAACCGGGTAGCTGCCGTATGCGGTCCCGGCTCTCAGTGGCACTCCCAAGGGAAATCTGTCAGGACGGAGTACACTTCGTGTAGCAACCAGCAGAATGATTCATTGTGTTGTCGCAAGTACGTTGTTAGCGGGACAACATTGAAAAAACAAGGCAATTATCCCGCTGCCGGTTTGCACGTGGAGAAATATTTCGATGAAGACGACCATGTAAGTCTAGTCTTCAAGAATAGTCGCGATCAAGTGATTTTGGAGCGTAGTTATGAATCCGATTCAGGAACGCCTCTTGATACCTATTATGTATACGATGTCCACGGTAATCTCTGCTGGGTACTTCCTCCCGTTGCGGCGGATTTGCTGGGAGCCGACGGCACGTACACGGCTACTGCGATGGCTATCGCCCGCTATGGCTATATCTATCGCTACGATGAACGGCAGCGCATGATCGAACGCAAATTACCAGGATGCGAACCTGAATATCTGGTCAGCGACAAGGCCGGTCGTCCTGTTTTGACGCAGGACGGCAATCTGCGGGCGGAAGGAAAATGGAGATATACCTATTATACAGCTTTCGGAGAGGTGGCCGAAACAGGTATTTGCAAGCTTTCATCCCCGCTGTCGATAGACGCTCTCCGTGCACAGGTAGACGCAGCGTATGGCAAAGCGACTTATGTATCCGGAACAGGTTACATCTATTCCTCGTTACCTGTCACCGACCGTGTCCCCGAGATAGTGAATTATTATGATACATTCAATTTTCTCTCGCTGCCTGGTTTCTCTGGAGACACTGCGCTTACATCCTGCCCAATTGATTGTAGGGGTAAGTTAACGGGCAGCATGACAGCGGTTTACGGAACTGATACTAAGCTCTACAGCGTGTTCCATTACGATGTGAAAGGCCGGATGGTAAAAAGCGTGTCCACGAATCTGCTTGGCGGACATGAAATGGTGAACACTACCTACACCTTTACGGGATCTCCCCAGCGTTTGGAGAAAATTCACTCTACCGTATCGTCAGGAACCGTGAGTGAAGTCTATCTCTATTCGTATGACAACTGGGGGAAATTGCTAAAGACGGAACACGAGTTCGGCGGACATACCACGACTCTATCCTCACAGACTTATGATGCCGTTGAACGGTTGAGTAGAAAGACATTGGGCGATCATCTTGAGTCGTTGTCGTATGAATACAATGTACGTGGATGGCTGAGCGGGATCCAGTCAGGCAAGTTCTCGCAAACGTTGCATTATACGAATGGTGTCGGCACGCCTTGCTATAACGGTAATATCAGCAGTATGACGTGGACGACAAGTGCAGCTCCGTCCATTCGTGGCTATCATTTTGAATACGACCAATTATCCCGATTAAAGAATGCCGCTTACGGTGAGGGTGAAGGTCTTTCTCTGAATATCAATCGTTTCAATGAACAGGTGTCGGGTTATGACAAACAGGGCAACATCCTAGGCTTACAACGTTATGGCCAGACAGGCGAGTCTGTTTACGGCCTGGTGGATGACTTGACAATGATATATGAGGGGAACCAATTGAAATCGGTCACTGATATCGTCAGCGGCTCTGCTTATGCTAACGGATTTGATTTCAGGGACGGGTCGAACTTATCAGTTGAATACTGTTACGATGCCAACGGTAATTTAACACAAGATTTAAACAAAAAGATTGTTGAAATCAAATATAATTGGCTAAATTTACCGAGTTGTGTAGTCTTTGATAACGGTAACAGCGTTTCTTATGTTTATGATGCGAAAGGAACGAAGCTTCGTGCTACGCATGTGATAGGGAATGATAGTACGGTAACAGATTATTGCGGTAATGTGATTTATGAAAATGGAGTAGCTAAAACCCTTTTAACTGAGGCTGGTTACATCACTTTGAGTGATAATAAGTATCATTATTACATTCAGGATCATCAGGGTAATAATCGTGTGGTGATAAATCAGGATGGAAATGTTGAGGAAGTGAACCATTATTATCCGTTTGGCGGTCTGCTATCAAGTTCGGTAAGTAATGCTGTTCAGCCTTATAAGTATAACGGTAAGGAGCTGGATAGGAAGAATGGTCTTGATTGGTATGATTATGGGGCGCGTATGTATGATGCAGCGCTTGGTAGATGGCATGCGGTTGATCCGATGAGTGAGAAGTATTATAGTTGGAGTCCGTATACTTATTGTAAGAATAATCCGGTGTTGAGGATAGACTTAGACGGAAAGGATGATTATGTTATCAGCAGATCAGGAAGATTATTTAATGAGACTCCTATTGATAAGAGAGGTAAAGGCTCAACAGATAATTTATATCTTTCCAGTGATCGTTCTATTTCAGTAACTGTAAATCAGGGGTTACTTGGGGAAATGCATAGTATGCAGGCGAAAGAGCAGAAGGAAAATCGGGTGAAGAAATCTTATGGAAGTACTCAAGATTTGGAGACAGCTGCTACTGTTTTTAAATTTGCTGCTGATCACACAACTGTTGAATGGAAGTTAGATGTTTATGATGATAATGGTACAAGAACAGCTGTTGTTGCGACAGATCGAGATCCATATGGGGTAGATAATGGTGTATATGCTCAAAATAAACTTTCTGTGAAAGGAGAAAAAGTTATAGATATTCATTCTCATTTGCCCGGAGGAACGAAAGGTGGAGCTGGTAATGATTTTAACTTAGCTAAGCCACAACGTAAGAATGCTGTGTATATGAAAGATAACCGTGTGAGTACTGATAAAAAGGGTATGATATATGAATATACCAAAAATGCAAGTCGGGTAAATTCTATTCGTGTATATGATGCTACAGATTTATTGCAATATATAAAACGTAAATGATATGCTTATGAGAAAATTAGTCTATGTTGTTCTATTAATTATACTGGGGGGATGCATACCCCCCTCCCCTTCTTTGGAAGATATTCATCAGCGTGTAGCAAAACAGGTGGAAGTGCTGATAGATAGTGGCTATTTACTTACGACATATATAGAAATAGATGAAGTGTTTTCGACAGATTCTAATTCACTTTATTATATCGGTGAATCAGATTCTCCTGGTTCTGATGGTGCTGAGTTGCCTTCCAGAGTGATAAAGTATAAAGAAAGATATCTTTGCTTTATCGAATTAGATGAGCCTGAAATGTCACGCACAGAATTGTTTGAGAGAGGTTTTGTTTCGGACTCTAACTTTCATGAAAATTTATGTTTAAACAGAGGTCGTGATTGGCTGTTGGCTCTTCGAAAATATGAAGATAAACATATCTTAGTAAAGATGTTGCCTAATTATTATCGTCTATTTGAATATCCGGAACTTTGGTCGTATTTTTCTGGAGATATACCCCAGGAGAAAACTGCATTGATGGGATTGACTTCGCACGATATTATTGTTCCCAGTTCATATATTCCGGACCTTTTTGAACTTGAGATTGATAGTCTGAAGAATTATGTAGAAAGATTCTCAGGAGAAATATTTGTAAGAAATCAGACTGATTCCGTTTTGCTATTATCGAGGAATTTAGCGAGGAGTATGTGCTATGCTGTAATAAATGGACCGGATACATTAAAATTGGTTTTGAGGGATTCACTTCCAGTTGCTATTGCCCCTCATGATTTTAAATCCTTGAAATATGATAGTGAACCTCCCCATTCATTTCTTCAGAATTTACCGGATAAGGATATTTGGATGTCTATGTATAAGCTGTTTAGCGATTCGACTTTTTGCTTCTTGAATATTAATAATATCCCACAGAAATTTAGAATAATGCATAATGATGCAGTTTATTCGAGTGACTTAAGAGATTCTTTATCAAAAAGGGTAAGGTATATTTATAATAAAGGGGTTTATGATAAAGAAGAGAGAATACGACGTTTTTTTAAGTGGGATTAGAATTACAGCAGTTTAAATGAAGTTGGCTATATTGAAGATGGGCAGTATTCTTTTTATCTTCAGGATCATCAGGGTAATAGCCGTGTGGTAGCAAAGTTTGATGGAACAGTTGTCCGGACTAATCACTATTATCCTTATGAGGTGTCATTTGCAGAGAGTACATTAGTAGATAAACATTCGTAAGTATAACGGTAAAGAACTTGATAGGAAGAATGGTCTTGATTGGTATGATTATGGGGCGCGTATGTATGATGCAGCGCTTGGTAGATGGCATGCGGTTGATCCGATGAGTGAGAAGTATTATTCAATTAGTTCGTATGTATATGGATTAAATACACCACATAATTGTATTGACCCCGATGGGCAGAAGATTATTTTTGTTAATGGGTATTTAGGGTTTGGATCTCCTAGAGGAGGTGGCACTTATTGGGGAGGAGTAAATAGTTCTTTTGTTAAAGGTGCAAAAAACTTTTTTAATGATCAAAGTGCCTATTTCACCGACTTTGATTTTAACTATTTGCGTAGTTCTACCTTTTTAAGAAATTTAGATGGATATGCATATGCTAAAGAAAATTACAAACAATTGATAATGGGTATGAATCCACAAGAGGATGTATTCCGAATTATTTCTCATAGTATGGGAGGTGCTTTTTCAGAAGGTATTATTCGATATTTAAAAGAGCAAGGTTGGAATGTTGATTTCTCAATTCATCTAAATACATGGTTGCCTTCTGAATTGATGGGCTCGGTTGGAACATTTTTGATTGATGCTACGATTACTAATGATTGGGTACAAGGATTAAGTCTTCCAATAGATGGTAGCAGAGATATTCCTAATGCGAATTATAAAATAAGAAAGAAAAGCAATGAAGGGTATCAATATAGGCATAGAGATTGGATTGATAGTGGAAGTTTTTGGAATGCTAACAATGGTATAACTTGGAATCAACTTATGCCAATCTTAGATTCATGGTTAATACAAAATCCAAATATACAAATAAATTATGGACAATAACATATTGAAAATTATTTTCAGAGTAGTTGCAGTGCTACTAAGTTTAGGTGCATTATTTTTTCAATTAATTAATTTTGTTTTTGGGACTATGGTTAAAAATGTCTCAGATATGCAAGATGATTATTGGTATTATGGTACAGAACTTATACCTCATTTATTTACGATTATTATTATTATCTGGTTTGTAGTATTCCAAATAAGGAAGATTATAAATATGAAATAATTATAGATATTTTGATATAGATTGGCCTCTTACATTAATAAGTGTTACCCTGACATGAAACGATATATATACTCATGTTGGGGTACCTTTTATTCGAGGAGCTATGTGAAAATTGATTTATTTAGATAATATGAATTTTAATACTGAATTAAAAAAGAATATAGGTTGTAACATCGTATATAGTAGTTCTGATGGAGGTAATTACTCAATTATTCTTATGGAATTTGATAGTGGGAATCGTATAATGACATATTGCTATTGGGAAGTTCAGAAAGATGGAAAATGAATTGCTACATCAGAAGATGATATTACAGCTGTCATGGTTTGATGGCACGAACAATTTGACTTTTCGAGAGTCAAAAGGTTGTGGATCTTGAAATAGATGAATCACTTAATTTATTCATTGAAGTAGAGGATGGGTTGAAATAAAGTAAATTTTTCATTTTGGTGATTATGAGAAAAGTGATTATTTCTTTGATATACGTATCAATAGTATTGACTATTCCCCTGGCAATTACCTGTCAGGGGGTAAAATTTTACCTACCAATGCTATGAATTACAAAGATAAATATATTCTTTTTTATTTGGAAGGGAAAAAAGCGCTGAGTGAAAAGAGAGTTAGTAGAATATTAGGTATTTCATCTCCAGATGATATGCCTGATGGCTATCATGGACAAGATCCACGAATATGGGTATACATCAAAGATAAGTAATTAGGTAAATCAGCTTTTACACAAATAGGTTATGACACTGAAATTAACTAGAATTTTCATTTGAGATATTTTAATGGTGGAGAAAAAATCCGCTGTAATTGATATCATAGCTTGTGGCAGCCTATTAAATTAGAAGATACGTTCCCGCATGAATACCCTCACAAATTATATGTTCTATTTTGAAGATTACTTTTAAAAAGGGGATGTTCAGACTTATCCTGATAGAAGAAATATTGCATAAAAAGATGCAAGAATATGCAGGAATGATCTTGCTTTTGGATATAGATAGGTGGAATATGCATGATAACTACCAATGTTAGGAGGCGTTTCATTTAAAGAAAAGCTTCGTTGGTTTTAAAGGAACGACTCGTTGGTCGGTGAGAAGCACTTCGTTTCATTTAAAGGAATGGGTAAAAAGGTACTTTGAGTGTTTGTTTTGCTCCGGATGTCGTCAGTTACAGAAGGATTCAAAAATATTAGATTGAAACTTAAATTATGAAATATGTGTTCGGATTTCATGTTTTTGATCTAATATATGTTTTATTGATTGTTATAAAGTAAAATCTGTGTGATTCGGAAATATGCCAATTGCGAATCCTTCCGTTTTTCCTGTTCAGTCCGTACTTGTGTTGTATATTTCTGATTCTACGAGATGATTCCTATCCATTCTTCATGTACTGAGAAATGGCTGTTCTGATTGAGGGAAGTTGATTCACATTTAATTTCATTCTCTGTTTTGAGATACACTTTGAAATAAGTGTCAGAGTAACGTTATATTATTAAAAGTACTTAACGAAAGCCCAATCCATCACTTTTTATTTGTTTCTTTGCACCAAATTCGGGAATAGTGTTGTCTTGTGAATCGAGGCAGCACTTAATTTTGCTTAGAAATTAATGGAGAAACTCATTATAAATGCTTGTCCGGTGTGTGGCAGTACGCACTTGAAACGCGTCATGACTTGTACGGATTTTTATGCTTCGGGCGAACAGTTTGAACTGTGTTCGTGTGAAGACTGCGGATTTACGTTCACGCAAGGTGTGCCGGTAGAAGCAGAGATAGGCAAGTATTATGAGACTCCCGATTACATTTCCCACACTGATACGCGCAAGGGCGCGATGAATACCATCTACCATTATGTACGTTCCTATATGCTGGGTCGCAAAGCGCGTCTGGTAGCAAGGGAAGCACACCGTAAAAGAGGGCGTTTGCTCGATATCGGGACGGGAACCGGATACTTTGCCGACACCATGGCACGCCGTGGATGGAAGGTGGAAGCAGTGGAGAAAAGTCCGCAGGCACGTGCTTTTGCAAAGGAGCATTTCGATTTGGACGTAAAACCCGAATCCGCTTTGCAGGAGTTTGCTCCCGGTAGCTTTGATGTGATCACCCTCTGGCACGTGATGGAGCATCTGGAACACCTCAATGAAACATGGGAAATGCTTCGTGAACTGCTGACAGAGAAAGGGATGCTCATTGTGGCAGTGCCCAACTGCTCTTCCTATGATGCAGGACGTTACGGTGAATATTGGGCGGCATACGATGTCCCCCGCCATCTCTGGCATTTCACTCCCGTCACTATTCAGCAGCTGGCTTCCCGTCATGGATTCATTATGGCGGCTCGTCATCCGATGCCGTTTGATGCGTTCTATGTATCGATGTTGAGTGAGAAACATCGCGGCAGTTCGTGCAGTTTCCTCAAAGGGATGTATGTGGGGACGCTTGCGTGGTTCAGCACGTTGGGGCGGAAAGAACGGAGCAGTTCGATGATTTACGTATTCCGGAAAAAAAGATAGCGCATGGGAAATAAAAACAGATATAAGTCGAAGTCACTGTTCGATATGCAATTCATAACGTCCAGTATCAGTACGACATTGGTGTTGCTGCTGTTGGGGCTGGTTGTGTTCTTTGTGCTCACGGCGCACAATATGTCTGTATACGTCCGCGAAAATATCAGTTTCTCCGTTCTTATCAGTGATGACATGAAGGAGGCGGATATTCTGAAACTCCAGAAGAAACTGAATCAGGAACCTTTTGTGAAGCAGTCCGAGTACATCTCCAAAAAACAGGCTCTGAAAGAGCAGACGGAGGCGATGGGCACCGATCCCGAAGAGTTTCTTGGCTATAACCCTTTCACGGCCTCCCTTGAAATCAAGCTTCACTCCGATTATGCCAATTCCGACAGTATCGCGAAGATAGAGAAAATGATCAAGAAGAACTCTAACATACAGGATGTGCTCTACCGGAAAGAGCTGATCGATGCCGTCAATGAGAATATACGGAACATCAGCCTTGTGCTGCTGGCGCTGGCGGTGGTGCTCACCTTTATATCCTTTGCACTGATTAACAATACGATACGGCTTGCCATCTACTCCAAGCGCTTCCTCATTCATACCATGAAGCTGGTGGGTGCCAGCTGGAGTTTTATCCGTGGACCTTTCCTGCGGAAAAACGTGTGGAGCGGCGTATTGGCAGGTATGCTTGCCGATGCCATTCTGATGGGAACTGCCTACTGGGCGGTGACGTACGAGCAGGAGCTGATTCAGGTCATCACACCCGAAGTGATGCTCATTGTCTGCGGCAGCGTGCTGGTATTCGGAATAGTGATAACGTGGTTGTGTGCTTACATCTCGATGAATAAATATCTGAGGATGAAAGCCAATACCTTATATTATATTTAGGAGAATAACATATAGTTGGAAATTTAGTAACTTGTAACAAAATAAGCTTATGTCTGACAAACAGAAATTTGCCTTCGATAAAGTGAACTTTATCTTGCTCGCGATAGGGATGGCGATTGTCATTATCGGATTTCTATTGATGACGGGACCTACGTCGTCCGAAACGGTTTTCGAACCGGATATTTTCAGTGTACGCAGAATCAAGGTAGCACCTGTTGTTTGCCTGTTTGGCTTTATATCGATGATATACGCAGTGTTGCGTAAACCTAAAACAAAAGAATAATAAAAAGAAATTATGAGTTGGTTGGAAGCAATGATCCTCGGATTGATTCAGGGATTGACAGAGTATTTGCCTGTAAGCAGCAGTGGCCATCTGGCCATCGGATCGGCATTGTTTGGGATACAAGGGGAAGAGAATCTGGCATTTACGATTGTCGTGCATGTAGCTACCGTATGTAGTACGCTGGTGATTCTGTGGAAAGAGATTGACTGGATTTTCAAAGGATTATTCAAGTTTCAGATGAACGATGAGACTCGTTATGTGATCAATATCGTGATTTCGATGATACCGATTGGTATTGTAGGCGTATTCTTTAAAGATTATGTAGAAGCTATTTTCGGTTCGGGACTGATGATTGTAGGCTGCATGCTGTTGCTGACTGCTGCCCTGCTGTCATTCTCGTACTATTATAAGCCACGTCAAAAGGATAAGATTTCGATGAAAGATGCCTTTATCATTGGTCTGGCACAGGCTTGTGCGGTGTTGCCGGGGCTGTCCCGTTCGGGATCTACTATTGCTACGGGACTTCTGTTGGGAGATAACAAGGCAAAACTGGCGCAGTTCTCTTTTCTGATGGTGATCCCTCCCATTCTCGGGGAAGCGTTGCTTGATAGTGTAAAGATGATGAAAGGTGAAGATGTAGTGGGGGATATCCCTGCGTTATCATTGGTTGTTGGCTTTCTGGCGGCTTTTGTAGCCGGTTGCCTTGCCTGCAAGTGGATGATTAATATTGTGAAGAAAGGAAAGCTGATCTACTTTGCCATCTATTGTGCAATAGCGGGATTGGCAGTAATTATTACGCAGTTGTAAGTCGTGAGTCATTTTACTCCCACTCACAACTCGTTATTTATAACTCTATAACGTGAATTTTAAAAAAGGAGAAGTACTGTTTTTCAATAAACCTCTCGGCTGGACATCATTTAAGGTAGTAGGACACGTCCGCTATCATATCTGCCGCCGGATAGGAGTGAAAAAACTGAAAGTAGGTCATGCCGGAACGCTCGATCCTCTCGCCACGGGAGTGATGATCCTCTGCACCGGCAAGGCTACGAAACGAATAGAAGAATTTCAGTATCATACCAAGGAATATGTAGCCACGCTCCGGCTGGGCGCTACCACTCCCTCGTACGACCTGGAACATGAAATAGATGCCACCTACCCTACCGGACATATCACCCGGGAGCTGGTGGAAGAAACACTGACGCACTTCCTTGGTGCCATCGAGCAGGTGCCCCCTGCCTTTTCCGCCTGCATGGTGGACGGCAAGCGCGCTTATGAGCTGGCACGTAAAGGCGAAGAGGTGGAACTAAAGGCGAAGCAACTTGTTATTGATGAGATAGAGTTGCTTGAATGCCGTCTGGACGATCCGGAACCGACGATCCGAATCCGCGTGGTGTGCAGCAAAGGGACGTATATCCGTGCCCTGGCCCGTGACATCGGCGAAGCGCTTCAGAGCGGAGCCCATCTGACGGAACTGATCCGCACACGTGTGGGGGATGTCCGTCTGGAAGATTGCCTGGACCCCGAACACTTTAAAGAGTGGATCGACCGGCAGGAAATAGAAAACGACGAAGATAATAATTAACGTAATAAGGAATAGATATGAAGCTATCACAATTCAAATTTAAGTTACCCGAGGATAAAATCGCTTTGCATCCTACGAAGTATAGAGATGAGTCGCGCTTGATGGTGTTGCACCGTCGTACTGGAGAGATTGAACACAAGATGTTCAAGGATGTTTTGAACTACTTTGATGATAAAGACGTATTTATATTCAACGATACGAAGGTATTCCCGGCACGTCTGTATGGTAATAAGGAGAAGACGGGAGCTCGTATCGAAGTATTCCTGTTGCGTGAGCTGAACGAAGAACTCCGTCTGTGGGATGTGCTGGTAGATCCTGCCCGTAAAATCCGTATCGGCAACAAGTTGTATTTCGGTGCCGACGACTCGATGGTAGCGGAAGTAATAGACAACACCACTTCCCGCGGCCGTACGCTCCGTTTCCTTTATGACGGACCGCACGATGAGTTCAAGAAAGCCCTCTATGCTCTGGGTGAGACTCCCCTGCCCCATTCCATCATCAACCGTCCTGTAGAGCCGGAAGATTCGGAACGTTTCCAGTCCATCTTCGCCAAGAACGAAGGTGCGGTAACTGCTCCGACAGCCAGCCTGCACTTTAGCCGTGAGCTGATGAAGCGTCTGGAAATCAAAGGTATTGATTTCGCTTATATCACCTTGCATGCCGGTCTGGGCAACTTCCGTGATATCGACGTAGAAGACTTGACGAAGCATAAGATGGACTCCGAGCAGATGATTGTAAACGCGGAAGCTGTCAATACGGTCAACCGTGCCAAGGATAAGGGTAAAAACGTGTGTGCGGTAGGTACAACTGTGATGCGTGCTATCGAAAGTGCGGTGAGCACCGACGGACATTTGAAAGAATTTGAAGGCTGGACCAACAAGTTTATCTTCCCTCCGTATGAGTTTACTGTGGCCAATTCGATGATTTCCAACTTCCATATGCCGTTGTCTACACTGCTGATGATTGTGGCCGCTTTCGGTGGTTACGAACAGGTGATGGATGCTTATCATGTAGCGTTGAAGGAAGGTTATCGCTTCGGTACATACGGTGATGCGATGCTGATTCTGGATAAATAAACGAAAAGATACCGCTATGAAAATCTGTCCCAAATGCCACGAAGAAGTAGAAGATAGCTTTGAAATCTGCTGGAACTGTAATTACAGCTTTCCGGACGATAAGATATTGGATATGACTCCGGCGGAAGAGAGTGATGACAGCGGGCGGTCTATCGACTGTCTGCGTTGTCAGGTCAGGATGGTTTATTCCGGAAAATATGAGTTTCATGAAGGAATGAACACGGGCATTTTTGGAAACTTGTTTGAGTTATTCCAGAATCGCGAAGCATTCGACTTATACGTCTGCCCGAAATGTGGCAAAGTAGAGTTCTTTGTTCCTTTGGACAGGGAGCGGGAGTTTAAGGTAGAATAGACCGGTAATGGCGAAAGTGTATATAAGTCTCGGCACTAATCTGGGAGATAAAGAACAGAATCTCCGGACTGCCGTGCAAAAGATAGAGGAGCAGGTAGGGAAAGTCATTTCCCTGTCTGCTTTTTACATCACTGCCCCTTGGGGATTCGATTCGGAGCATAGTTTCTTGAATGCGGCGGCGTGTGTAGAAACGGAACTGTCGCCTCTGGAAGTACTGCAGAAGACGCAGGAGATCGAACGGGAACTGGGACGTACGCATAAGTCTGTCGGTGGCGTATATAGCGACCGGCTGATTGATATAGACCTGCTGCTTTATGATGATCTGATACTTTCGGTTACTTCTCCTTCCGGAGCAGCACTCAACCTCCCCCACCCTTTGATGGCGGAACGTGACTTCGTGATGCGCCCCTTAACGGAGATTGCCCCCGAACTGGTGCATCCGGTATTGGGAAAGGCAATGAAGGTGCTGCTGGCGCAGATAGAAAAATAATACAGCATTCTCTTCCCCTTGCTTATCCTTTTACTTTTTACTTTTCTTTTCGGCGATAAACCTCGGCAGATAAGCCACACAGCCCACCAATACTGCATATAACAAGTGAATATCCTGAAACTCAATCTTCAGGAAGTGGCATACAATGGCGTAAATGGCAATGGTGAATCCTATATAAAGCGCCAGTACAAAAAGAGTTCTTAATTTATTGTTGATAATCATATTTTTTTCTGTTTAGGATTAGGATGGCGGAGGAATAAATGACGGTTCAGAAGGCAGATGATAGTTCCGCCGATTCCTCCTTTTGCAAACTCATACGTCCATGAAAATTCGTCTCCTTTCCAGAAATAATCCATGACGAGGAAGATGATGACCAGAAGGATAATGGAAAATACATATTGCATTAATGTAATTGTTCTCATACCAATTTCCTGTATATATGTGTTAAACATTGCCCAAAGATAAATATAATCTCCGAATAATACCTATCTTTGTCCCCGAAATGAAAGTGTGGACAGATTTGAGCAGCTTGCAACCACGGAAAAAAATGCTAAAACACGTCTTGTTGACGCCTTTTCGGCAATGCTTCCGCAGCTCTCTTCCTCCCCTCTTTATTTTCCCAATTTTAATTTTCAATTTATAATCTTTAATTTAAAAAGATGGGATACTTATTTACATCCGAATCGGTGTCGGAAGGACACCCCGACAAGGTAGCCGATCAAATATCGGACGCCGTGCTTGACAAACTGTTGGCTTACGACCCCAGTTCTAAAGTAGCTTGCGAAACACTAGTAACTACCGGACAGGTAGTATTAGCGGGTGAAGTGAAAACTAAAGCGTACGTTGACCTCCAGCTCATCGCACGTGAAGTGATTAAGAAAATCGGTTACACTAAAGGAGAGTACATGTTCGAAAGTAACTCTTGCGGTGTGCTTTCTGCCATTCATGAGCAAAGTCCCGACATCAACCGTGGCGTAGAGCGTCAGGACCCGATGGAACAGGGTGCGGGCGATCAGGGCATGATGTTCGGCTATGCAACGAACGAGACAGAAAACTATATGCCGCTTTCGCTTGATCTGGCACACCGCATTCTGCAGGTGCTGGCTGATATCCGCCGCGAAGAAAAGGTGATGACCTACCTCCGTCCGGACGCCAAGAGCCAGGTGACGATTGAATATGACGACAACGGAACTCCTGTCCGTATTGATACTATTGTTGTTTCTACGCAACACGATGACTTTATTCAGCCGGCTGATGACTCTGCCGAAGCACAGCTCAAAGCTGACGAAGAAATGCTGTCTATCATCCGTCGTGACGTTATCGAAATCCTGATGCCCCGTGTCATTGCTTCTATCCATCATGATAAAGTACTGGCATTGTTCAATGATCAGATCGTCTATCACGTCAATCCGACCGGAAAGTTCGTGATCGGTGGCCCTCACGGAGATACCGGTCTGACAGGCCGCAAGATTATTGTGGATACTTACGGTGGTAAAGGCGCCCACGGTGGTGGTGCTTTCTCCGGAAAAGACCCCAGCAAGGTAGACCGTAGCGCTGCTTATGCTGCCCGTCACATTGCCAAGAATATGGTTGCGGCAGGTGTTGCCGACGAAATGCTTGTACAGGTGAGCTATGCTATCGGTGTAGCACGCCCGATCAACATCTTCGTGGACACTTACGGACGTAGCCACGTGAATATGACCGACGGCGAGATTGCCCGTGTGATTGACCAGTTGTTCGACCTTCGTCCGAAAGCTATCGAAGAGCGTCTGAAACTTCGCAACCCGATCTATCAGGAAACTGCCGCTTATGGTCACATGGGACGTGAGCCGCAAGTGGTATCGAAAACGTTCTTCTCCCGCTATGAGGGCAACAAGACCGTAGAAGTAGAACTCTTTACATGGGAGAAACTGGACTACGTGGATAAGATCAAGGCAGCTTTTGGTCTGTAATATTATTTGAAATCAGCTTATAGCTTTACGGCTATTTAGTCCATAGTGAGCCGCAATTTCATCTCTTCTTATACGGGAGAGATGAGTTGCGGCTTTTGTTATTCGGGGTGATGCTATAAGTTACGACTTATAAATAGGTTGAATTTGAACTGTTTATAAGTTATGATTAATAAAATCGTTATATTTGTTGCGGTTGACAAACTTGTAAACAGCAGATGACTATTTTTTGATTTCTGACACAAAGTATGGGTTGTGGTATATAGTACATGACTTGGTTGTGAGAAGTACTTCAGTTGCTGGGTTTCAGTACTACAGTTAGGTTGATGATGTATAACGTTTGGGGCGGAGATGTACAACAATTGAATGAAAGATGTATGACTTTTACTCTATGCTATTATTATCCTGTAATCTGCATTCAGCTTTTTCAGTTTCGTCCGCAAGCTCCCTGTCAGAAGGGGATAGCAGCTGAAAGCGCAGCTTTACAACCCCGTCTCTGACATACTTTGAAAGGGGGCAGGTGGTTTCAGTTCTTTCAGCCCTGACATACGGGCTAAATTTTGTAAGCCCCGAGCTGAACTTCATTCATCGCCGAGCTAAAGTCTGTTCGCCTCCGAGGTGAAAGTTGGCGAGCTGCCGGCTTATTTCAGATCAATCAAGCGAAGAGTGTGTTCTGATCAAACAGAGGGTTCGTTTGCCTTGGATACAGGCTCTGTTTATCTTGAATACAGGCTCTGTTTGAGGTAAATGCAGGTTCTATTTCAACTGTTGGCAGAGTTTATTCATTATACACAGTGAGTCGGATAGTAATTAGCGGAAAGCCTGTGTAGGAATGAATAAAATATGGGGAGATTTCCAACTTCTTGAATGGTGCTGGCTGACCTGCGGAATGGTACTTTCTGACACACTGAGAGGTACCATCTGATATCTTGAACGGTATCAAGTTCGAAATTGTTTTTGGGGACTGAAAGGACTGAAGCACCTTACTCCCTTCATAAAGCTTCAAGAACGGGGTTGTAAAACTGTGCCTTCAGCCGCTATCCCCTTCCGACAAGGCGTTTGCGGGCGAAACTGAAAATACTGAATGCGGATATTTTTTCATTGTATGGAATATGGAGATTTAATTTGTTTTTGTCTATAATGTGTCCAGCTTATCTTTATTTTTACACATAAAGGTTGTTGGTGTCGTAAAAAAGGTTTTTCTTTGTATTATCATAATACAAAACGATAATGACAGGTACACGAACATATTATTTATTCAAGCGTATGGGGCTCCGATTCTCTGTTTTTATCGGTCTTTTTCTTTTATTCCTTTCTTCTTGTACTTCTCGAAAGGAAAATCAACTATTGTTGCATGCTGATTCTTTAATGACTGAGTTTCCTGATAGTGCTTTGATTTTCCTTGAAAGTATTCCATTTCCACAAAAGTTATCACGTGGCGATAGGGCGTTGTATGCTTTGTTGCTGACTCAGGCACGGCATAAGAATTATGTAACTTTGAGTGATGATTCATTGATAAAAGTAGCGGTGAATTATTATGGTAAGAAGAAAAGTCTGCGGGCTGCGCAGGCTCACTATTATTGGGGAGCTACGTATCGGGATATGGGGCGTATTCCTTTTGCTGTGGATAAGTATTTAGATGCTATTCAGTTAATGCCTGATGAGAATGAATTCTTGGCAATGATATATGATAATCTGGCGGAATGTTATTTGGAGGAAGATTTATATGATGTGGCTATGGAAGCTTATAAAAAAGCCTATCAAATTCTTTATAAAAATGAGAAATATGCCTATTATTCGCTAAGAGGAATGGCGCATGTTTTTTTGATGCGGAATCAATTGGATAGCGCATTGTGTTATTTCCGGAAAGCCTATGATTGTGTATTAGTTACTCACGATTCGAGTCGGTTACCAATACTCTATAATGACTTTGCGACAGTATATGAGCAGAAGAAAGAATATGTTCGAGCTAATGAATATATTTCAAAAGTAATATCAATGCTAAAATCGGATGAGTTGGACAAGGTTTATCGTCATAAAGGAGAAATTATGCTCGAATTGGACCAACTTGATTCTGCTCGGCATTACTTTGCTCTGAATAAAGATGTACAAGATGTCTATGGGATGGCTGCACGTTATGACGGGCTATATGAGTTGGAAAAGAGACTTGGTAATTGGGAAGCTGCGGTGCAGAACGCTGATGCTTATATGGTTCTTTATGATTCTATTCAAGAATTATCTGATAGACAAAAACTTGATGAATTAATGGACAATCATCAATTGGAGGAGCATAAAAGAATGGTGTCCCGGCAAGAACAAGCCGTGATTGGCTATTTGGTAGGTACTGTTTTTATTCTTGTGCTAGCAGGTGTTTTCTTTTTCATGTGGAATGATAGAAGAAGAAAGAAACGTTATATTGCTCTGCAAAAAGAGCTTATGCAGAAGCGTGTGGACACTATGGAGCTAAGGGAAGAAAAAGCTATGGAATCTGAAGAGGAGCATATAAATAAATTGGTAGAACTTGGAGAACGGCAGTTCAAACTATGTATGTCTATGTTTGAGGTAACTGAATGTTATAAGAAACTGCAGGCGATGGAGACAGCAACTCCTAAACAGTTGCTGTCGATGAGTGCTTCTAGATTTGAGATAAATGTGGCGATTCGCAAGGCGTTTATTGACGTAATGGCGAATTTGGAAAAGTGTTGTCCGGCTTTGACTAACGATGATTTATTTTATTGTGTACTCTCATTGATGCATTGTTCAAATATAGTCATTTTAGAATTAATGAATGTATCTTCGGAAGCTCTTAAGATGCGGAAGAGTCGCATTAAAGGTAAATTGAGAGAGGATATATTTGAATATATATTCTGTTGATAATTAGCTTGTTACTGATGTTTTGTTACTGACTGTTACCTTTTGTTGGAAGGGCTGTTACCGTTGTTACCTCATAAGAACAGCTTTATTCATCATACTTGTGTATCTTTGAAACAGAATTTTAAAAACACAATTATTATGAAAACAAAACTTCTATTCTTTTTTTATTGACAATGTTACTTCAGGTAAGTGTTGACACTTTTGCTATGGGGTTGGCAACTAGGCAGAGCATTAAACTGAAAAGTAAAGGAATGCAGGATTCTCATCGTTCAATACCTCTTCTTCCGACTGCTTATATTGATGGTTCATTGTTGTCGGTTGATTTCCCTGTTGTTGCTAGTTCAGCAACGATTACAGTGAAAAATTCTGAAACAGGTGAGATTGTTTATTCATCCACCGATTTGAATGTAACTACACTCCAAATTGACCTTACAGGAGAGGCTGCTGGCGAGTATTCTTTAGAAATTAGTATCGTAAATTCGATTTTATCAGGTGATTTTATTCTTGAATATTAATGAAAAACTTATGGTGGTGGTTAACCGTAGAACACGATGAAAAGGAATATTTTTATCGCATTAGCTGCATTCGTAATATGCAGTTCTTGTAGCGACAGTTATTATTTGGCGGAGACTGAGCAGGATTTGGCTCAATTGAATAGCGAGTATGATGACGTTAAGGCTAAGGAAGCTGATGACGAGGGAGAAAAGATCGAGACTTTGGCTAGTGAAGATGAGATTAAGGCATCTATGGATGAGTATAAGGCAGAGTTGATGAATCGTGAATCTGTGGCTAAAGAGAGGGTGATGAGAACTGCATACGCTGCCGTGGGAGGTATTGTGGGTGTATTCAAGATTAGTAGTTGTGGTACTTACAAAGAGCTAAGAATCACTATGGATTGTGAGGATAAGAAAAGTGACTCATATACTACAGGGAATGTTGGTGCATCTTATGTTGAAAATGGTAATGTTAATTTTGTTTTTTGCTTAACAAATGCAAATCGTTATTATCCTGGCGGTGTTTTGCTTGTTGATCATATTGACTATAATTTGACATTAACCCAAGACTCTCGTCGTGAAGTTCGAAAAATGGATGCTATTGTTCGTCACCATGACACAGAAGATAGTGATCCTCGTAACAGAATATATACTGAAAATGCTGATTATCAAGGCAATTTAAGAGGGTATTCGTCAGTCGATAATGATGTGACATTGGCATGGGGCTTCCCTTCTAATGGGGCACCTTTTAGTATTGCTTCTTATTTTGGTGCGGCTGGTATACAATATGGTTTACTTTCTACAACCAATGCTGCAACAGGAACAATTCGTTGTGATGACGAAGATAAAAACAATAAGAATTGGATACAACGATACAACCTTGGCTATACTTTAGATAGTGGGTTTAATGAATCAATTGCGCTAGGCGATTTTGGGATTACTGCAAATGGAAATACTACTTATTCAGTATCTTTAAGTACAGATGCGAAGTTTAGTAAGAATAATAGATTTTATCCATCTCGCCTATATTGATGAAACAATTATTATTTATATCTTTGCTTTTGTTGCTATTTTCTTGTTCCAGAGTGAATGTGAATAAGGAAATAGTGGCAGAGGTAAATGGTGAAAGTATTCTTTTATCGGATCTATCAGAAGCAAGCAAACAGGAACTTTTTGATTTATTAAATATGGCTTATGAAATAAAATCGAAAGTTTTGGATGATCTGATAAAGAAAAAACTACTGGAGAACGAAGCAAAGAAACAAAACATAACTATTGAGCAATATTTGGACTTGTATGTAGATATGAAAATTGATGCTAATGCGGATAGCATTAAGGCATTCTATGGGTTGACCGATAATCAAATAAATGTGATGCGAGGTCAGTTACATAACTCTTCTCAAGAGGCTATGGAAGAAAAACTTGTTTTGAAAAATAAGCTCCGTTCCATTATTATTCGGCAGTTGACTGATTCATTGTATGGCAAGGCTAGCGTCAAAAAGTATATTTTTCCTCCCAAGCAGCCAAAATGTATGATAGCAGATTTATGTGTTCATTATAGAGGAAACATGGAGGCTTCTGTCAACTTTATTGTGGCTTCTGATTTTAATTGTGAACGTTGTGTTATATTTGAGAACACTTTGCAGCGTATTTATGATAAATATAAAGATCGAGTGAAGTTTGGTTTTGTTAGCTTTGCTGATTCTCCTACTCTTCCAGCATTAGCTTGTGAGGCTGCTGATCGGCAAAATAAATTTTGGGATTTTCATGATGCCATTTTTGAATATGAAGGACTTGCTGATTCTACTTTTATATTTAATCTAGCAAGAAGCAAAAAAATGGACGTTGTGCAGTTCAGAAAAGATTTGCTTTCGTCTGAGAACTATAAAAAAATAGATAAGACAATAAATGATTTAGTAAATCGAGGGGTCTTTGCAACTCCTACTATTATTGTTAATGATCGTCTTGTATATATGACAAACTCGTATGAAGAACTATCTAGACTTTTAGAATATGAATTGCAATAAAAACTAAAGAACCTATAATTGACTATGAGGAAATCTGTATGTTTTCTTTTTGCTATAAAATTAGGAATTTACTCCTTTTGTTTTTTCTTCCTATCCTGCGAAGAAGAATTTAAAGTAAATATGCCTGATAATATAGCTAATGGAATTGTTTTCCAGGGGCTTATTTCGAGTGACAATCCACCTTATTTTTTCCAGTTGACTAAACCGGCTGTTGTTTCAGCAGAAGACAGGCAGTATGAAGGGATTGAAGATGCACTGATTATAGTAGAGGATATAACGGCAGGGATTAAAGATACACTTCAGTTGGTAACATCTCGGAAAGGCCAGTTTTCTTGGATTGAATTTGAATATTACAATTACCGTACTCAGGAAAAGGAAGAAGTGTCAGCGGGCATTGAAGGGTTGCATAGGATGCGTGGAATATACGTGACTACGAAAATATATGGTATAGAGGGACATACCTATACCTTGAATATTTATTATAAGGGAGAACATCATACGGCTACGGAGACAATGTTTCCTAAGACTGAGATTACTGATTTGAAAGTACAAGAAATTGATTTAGGTGGAAAAGGTAAGTCTTGGGGACCAATTATTAGTTTTGTCAATCAGCCCGAGGTAGATAATTATTATTTGTTACATGTAGATTCACATTCTTCTTTGTCTTTTCCGATCTCATCTATAGTTCGATTAATACAGGGAGATAGGGATTGGGGATATTCTATTATGAGTGATAAATATTTGGGTGATAAAGTGGTAGACCTCGTTGTAAGTGACGGTGAAAGTATTAAAAAATTATCTCCAGGATCGAATTATCCAGCACTTGGTGATACGCTGTTTGTCACTATGGAGTCTTTGTCAAAAGCCTGTTATGATATTTATGATAGGGCCATTGAGCAGCTGCGGACGGATGGAGGAGCTTATACACCAACTCCTACTAGCGTTGAAAGTAATATTAGTGGCAATGTTTGGGGAATGTTCCGTGTAAGTGCTTTTTCGGAGAAATATCACTTAATAAAAAGAGGAAATAAATAAATATCAACGAATGAGAAAGTCTGTTAGTTACATATTGTTGTTTGTTCTTCTTTGTTGTTTTTCCCTTTCGGAACTATCTGCACAGACATTAGTTGTCAGAGGTAGAGTCGTTGACGAACAGACGGGAGAAGTATTGTCTGATGCTAATGTATACGATCTAACTTCGGGGATTGGGGTTTCTACAAACTCGTATGGAGTATATTCTATCAGACTTGATAGGGGGAAACGAATCGTTCGTTGTTCTGTTTTAGGCTATATCACCCAGATAGATACATTGAATATCACTTCGGACAAGGTGCTTAATTTTATACTTAAGCCCGGTGGCTATCAGTTAAAAGATGTGGAGGTAGTGGCAGACCGCAGGCATAGTGGTCAGTTTCGGCTGGGACAGCAAGATATACAAGCACTTCCGGTAGTGGGGGGTGAACCTGATTTGATGAAGTCTTTGCAGTTTCTCCCTGGAGTGGTAAGTGGTAATGAAGGAGCCAACAATATTTCGGTGCGAGGCAGCAACCAATGGGGAAACTTGGTTTTGCTCGATGAGGCTATTGTTTATAATCCGAATCATGCCCTTTCGTTTTTTTCCGTATTCAATAATGATGCGGTGCAAAATGTGAATTTATATAAATCATATTTTCCTTTGAATTATGGTGGAAGGGCTTCTTCCGTGATTGATGTTCGAATGAAAGAGGGTAATAATAAGGAACCTAAAAGAAAGGCGACAGTGGGATTGGTTGCTTCAAAGGTCATGTTCGAAGGTCCGTTGAAAAAAGATAAAAGTTCTTATTTGGTTGCTGCACGATTTGCCTATCCTGGGCTGACGTGTAGTTTGCTCGGGACTGATGATGCGCCCGACCCGCAAATGTACTTTTATGATGTAAATGCAAAGATCAATACCATTGTCAATGATCGAAACCGAATTTATTTCTCGCTCTATAGTGGCGGCGACCACACAGTTTTTGACCAGTTAGTGAGAGGATATGGGATGGATTGGGGGAATGCGACTTCTACTTTCCGGTGGAATCATGCGCTCAATCATAAGACTTACACCAACTTGAGTGCTATCTTTAGTAATTATTACTATCGTTATGAGAATTATGCAGATGGATTACACTATTTTTGGAAGTCGAATATGCAGTCTTATCAACTGAAATATGATATGGAGCATACCGCTTCCCGTAAATTGAAAATAAAAGGTGGTGGAGCCTTGCACTTTTTTACTACAAGACCGGGTAACCTCGACAATTATGGGGGATTTACTCATGTAAAGCCTTATCAGATGGATCGTAGAAAGATGCTAGATATTGCACTTTATGGAGAGATCGAATATCGGTTTGCAAAACGTTTTCAACTGAATGGAGGAGTTCGTTTGTCTGCTCTTCGCAGCCCTTCCGGACCGGATTATGAAGCAAAAACCTTTATTGTACCTGAACCAAGAGCGGAGCTTTCTTACGATTTGAATTGCAATAATCGTTTGAATATAGCTTTTAATCAGGCTTCGCAGAATCTGCACATGATTTCTAATTCTTCTGTTGGCATCCCATCGGATATGTGGGTACCTGCTAATGAAAAATTGAAACCTGTAGTAATGAGGCAACTTTCTGCTGGATATGAATGGAATAAGTCGGACGGTGAATATACTCTCTCGATGGAGGCTTTTTACCGAAAGTCAGATCATGTTGTTGATTTTAAGGATAACGTGAATCTTTTTCTGAACAATACCATTGAAAAAGAAGTGGAACAAGGAGAATCTGAAAGTTATGGAGTGGAATTGTATCTTTCCAAAAACAGAGGTCCTCTGACCGGATGGCTGAGTTATACGCTTTCGCGTGCACGTAATCGATTGGCTAACATTAAGGACACCGAGTATCGTCCTGTATATGACCGTCCCCATAATCTAAAACTGTTTTTAAACTATGAGCTCAATAAGCGATGGTCGCTGTCTTCTACTTTTTCTTATTGCTCAGGAATGAATCTGACTATGCCAATTGGTAAATATGATTTTCAAGGTACTGTTTTGTATATTTATAGTTCGAGAAACGGCTATCGTGCACCCGCTTTTCATCAGTTGGATTTCTCGGCGGCTTATCATATGAAGAAAGGAACTCTTACCTGTTCGATTATTAATCTTTATAACAGAAAGAATGTATTTTCTATATATGCAGGGCGTGGGGATAATAGCTATTATAATTCTATGGATATTGCAAGAACATATAAAATCTACCTTTATGGCATAGTTCCATCTATAACCTATAGCTTTGAATTCTAAAAAAACAAACCGAAACATAAATTGCACATTCATTTTGATATGTATATGATTTCTTTGTACTTTTGTACCCATTCATCCAGTAAACTTGCAAAAGACAATGAATCAGATACATTCCGTATGCGTATACAGCGCATCCAGCACTAAGATAGCCCCCGTATATTTTGAAGCAGCCGAAAAACTCGGCCGCCTGCTTGCCAAACAACATATCCGTCTGATAAACGGTGCCGGAAGCATCGGACTGATGCGCTCCGTAGCCGACGCAGTTCTGAAGAATGGCGGTGAGGTGACAGGTGTTATCCCCCACTTCATGGTCGAACAGAACTGGCATCACACTGGGTTGACGGAATTGATCGAAGTCACTTCCATGCACGAACGCAAGCAGAAGATGGCGAATCTGAGCGACGGCATCATTGCCTTGCCGGGCGGATGCGGCACTTTGGAAGAATTGCTTGAAATCATCACATGGAAACAGCTCGGACTGTATCTGAATCCGATTATCATCTTGAATATAAACGGCTTTTTTGATCCGCTACTCCAAATGCTCGAACGGGCCATAGAGGAAAACTTCATGCGCCAGCAACACGGTGATATATGGAAAGTGGCACAAACACCGGAAGAAGCGGTGGAGTTACTTCAGACAACTCCCGTATGGGACGCTTCTATCCGTAAATTTGCAGCCATATGATAGCCGATATACTGAACTCCGGATTCGAGGGAATCCCTATCTCCTACTCTCCCCGTACGGATGATGTGATTGCCTTGACATTGCTTGCCTGCTTCTTTCTTTCCTCCATCGCTCTGGCTCGTGGAAAGAAGTTTCTCACCCAACAGGTGAAAGACTTTGTACTGCATCGCGAGCGGACAAGCATTTTTGATAGTTCTACGGCAGCCGATGTGCGCTATCTCCTCGTACTGGTAGTGCAGACCTGTGTATTGACAGGTATCGTGTTCTTCAATTATTTTCATGATACATGTCCGATGCTGATGACCAAGGTCTCCCCTCTCCTGCTATTGGGGATTTATGTCGGCTTCTGTCTTGCCTATTTTTTACTGAAATGGTTACTTTATATGTTCCTCGGATGGGTGTTTTTTGACAAAAACAAGACAAATATATGGCTGGAATCTTATTCTACGCTCATATATTACGTCGGATTCGCCCTTTTTCCTTTTGTTCTATTCCTTGTTTATTTCGATCTGAATCTGACCAATTTAGTGATAATCGGACTAATTATTCTAATTTTTACTAAAATATTGATGTTTTATAAGTGGGTAAAGCTTTTTTTTCATCAATTAAGTGCGGCTTTCCTATTAATTTTGTACTTTTGCGCTCTTGAAATCATACCCTGTCTGCTACTCTATCAGGGAATGATCCAGGTAAACAATGTATTGCTAATAAAAATTTAGGACGTTGAAAATTAAAAAAGTACTAGTTTCGCAGCCTAAGCCTGCGTCAGAGAAATCTCCCTATTACGACATAGCAGAGAAATATGGCGTAAAAATAGATTTCCGGCCGTTTATAAAGGTCGAGAGTCTTTCGGCGAAAGAATTCCGGCAACAGAAGGTTTCAATTCTTGATCACACTGCCGTTATATTCACTTCACGCCACGCAATCGATCACTTCTTTAATCTGTGTACGGAGCTGCGTGTGACTATTCCGGAAACAATGAAGTATTTCTGTGTCACAGAAGCGGTTGCATTGTACATTCAGAAGTATGTGCAATATCGCAAACGTAAAATCTTCTTCGGTGCTACCGGAAAGATTGAAGATTTGGTGCCATCTATCGTAAAGCATAAAACGGAGAAATATCTCGTCCCTATGTCGGACGTGCACAATGATGATGTGAAAAACCTGCTCGACAAGAATAACATACAGCATACAGAAGCTGTAATGTATCGCACTGTGAGCAATGACTTTACATCGGATGAGGAATTTGATTATGACATGCTCGTGTTCTTCAGCCCTGCCGGAGTGACTTCTTTGAAGAAGAACTTCCCGGACTTTGACCAGAAAGAGATCAGAATCGGTACCTTCGGGTCGACTACCGCGCAAGCTGTACGCGACGCCGGACTCCGTCTGGACCTTGAAGCACCGACTGTGCAGGCTCCGTCAATGACGGCTGCGCTTGATATGTTCATCAAGGAAAACAATAAATAAACAGCGTGAGCGTATATACTTTGCGTAAAGCCGAAAGGCTGAATAGTAAAATATTGATCGGAAAGATGTTCGAAGGCGGCCATTCCAAGTCGTTTTCCATCTTTCCGATACGCGTTGTATATATGCCCATAGAACAAGGTGAAGTGCCGGCAACGATACTTATCAGCGTATCGAAGCGGCGTTTCAAACGTGCTGTAAAGCGCAATCGGGTGAAGCGGCAGATACGCGAAGTCTACCGGAAGAACAAACAGCCACTGCTGGACGGTTTGCAAAACAAAGGGCAGCGTCTGGCAATCGCTTTTATCTATCTGTCGGACGAACTTGTAGCCACTGCCGAACTGGAAGAGAAAATGAAGACAGCGCTTTCGCGCATTTCTGAAAAGTTATCCTTATGAAACCCTGTGCTCACCGGGTGTCCGTCTGCTGGATGTCCCTGAAAAGTCTTGTGAGGAAGGTGTTTTCATTCTTACTGCTGATTCCTATCTATTTTTATCGGGTGTGTATTTCGCCCCTTACCCCTCCGTCTTGTCGGTTTACGCCCACCTGTTCGGCCTATGCGGTCGAAGCAATCAAGAAACACGGTCCCGTCAAAGGACTCTATCTGGCTGTCCGGCGCATCCTCAGATGTCATCCGTGGGGTGGTTCCGGTTACGATCCTGTGCCTTAAAAACGATTTACCCTAAAGAACGAGAGATATGGAGAATAACGCGAGTCATATTCTGGATATTCATACTCACAAGTCGGAGGATGCTTCCCACGGCAGGGCGATTATCAATTTTCCATTACCGGTGGATGATTCGCTGTGCCTGTCGGCTTCGGATGTCAGGACGGCAGGTAAAGAGGGATATTTCTATTCGGCCGGCATTCATCCCTGGAAACTGACGGAACGCAATGCGGAAGAGCAATTTGAACTTCTGCAGCAGTTGCTTGTGAAAGAGCAGTTTGTGGCGGTAGGAGAGGCGGGTCTCGATAAACTGACAGCTGCTCCGATGGAGCTTCAGGTAAGGATGTTTGAGAAGCAGGTGGAATTGTCGGAGAAGTATCGGTTGCCACTGATTATTCATTGTGTGAAGGCGATGGATGAGTTGCTGGCGGTGAGGAAGAAACTGAATCCGGCTCAGTCCTGGATTTGGCACGGCTTTCGCGGGAAACCGCAGCAGGCGGAGCAACTGATAAAGAACGGCATTTATCTTTCTTTCGGTGCGCATTATTCGGAGGAAACGGTGAAGGGAGTGCCTGTCGGTCGCCTGTTTCTGGAGACGGATGACAGTCCGGTCGACATTGAAGAAGTGCTGAAGCAGGTGGCGAAAGCACGAAGCACGGATGTGGAAGAGCTGCGGCAGGCGATTCGGGAAAATATTCAAAAAGTCTTTTTTAGGCGTTAAGAGTTGTATCTTCCGAGAAAGAGTCGTACTTTTGTCGCACATGGAATTGAAAGACAATAAAAACCTAATAAAAAGAGTAATACGATGAATTTTGTAGAAGAATTGAGATGGCGTGGCATGCTGCAGGACATCATGCCGGGAACGGAAGAGTTGTTAAACAAAGAGCAGGTGACTGCCTATTTGGGTATCGACCCGACTGCCGATTCGCTACACATTGGTCACCTTTGTGGAGTGATGATCCTTCGTCATTTACAACGCTGCGGCCATAAGCCGCTGGCACTCATCGGTGGCGCTACAGGTATGATTGGAGACCCTTCCGGAAAATCGGCAGAACGTAACCTGCTGAACGAGGAAACATTGCGTCACAATCAGGCGTGTATCAAAAAACAGCTTGCCAAGTTCCTCGACTTCGAGTCGGATGTGCCTAACCGTGCTGAATTAGTGAACAATTATGACTGGATGAAAGAGTTTTCTTTCCTTGACTTTGTTCGCGAAGTAGGTAAGCATATCACTGTAAACTATATGATGGCAAAGGATTCTGTAAAGCGTCGCCTCAACGGAGAAGCACGTGACGGACTGTCATTCACCGAATTTACTTATCAGCTGCTTCAAGGCTACGATTTCCTTCATCTGTATGAAACAAAGGGATGTAAACTTCAGATGGGCGGTTCCGACCAGTGGGGCAATATCACTACCGGAGCAGAACTGATCCGCCGTACTAATGGGGGAGAGGTGTTCGCGCTGACTTGCCCGCTGATCACAAAGGCTGACGGTGGTAAGTTTGGTAAAACTGAATCTGGAAATATCTGGTTGGACCCTCGTTATACTTCTCCCTATAAGTTCTACCAGTTCTGGCTGAACGTAAGCGACTCTGATGCAGAACGCTATATCAAGATTTTCACTTCGATCGAGAAGGAAGAAATCGAAGCATTAGTGGCCGAGCACCAGCAGGCTCCGCACTTGCGTGCTTTGCAGAAACGTCTGGCCAAGGAAGTGACTATCATGGTTCACTCCGAAGAAGATTACAATGCAGCGGTAGATGCGTCTAATATCCTGTTCGGTAACGCTACTTCCGAGTCATTGCGTAAGTTGGACGAAGATACGTTGCTGGCTGTATTCGAAGGCGTTCCCCAGTTTGAAATCTCTCGTGACGCCTTGGCGGAAGGAGTGAAGGCTGTTGATCTGTTTGTCGATAATGCGGCTGTATTTGCTTCGAAAGGCGAAATGCGTAAGTTGGTTCAAGGCGGTGGCGTATCATTGAATAAAGAAAAACTGGAAGCTTTTGACCAGGTTATTACGACTGCCGATCTGCTTGACGGGAAATATCTGCTTGTTCAGCGTGGTAAAAAGAACTATTTTCTGCTGATCGCGAAGTAAAAATCAGCGATTTGCAAGGTGGCAAAGTAAAAAAGTAATCGAAATATTTGGAGGTTTGCTTGCAAACCTCTATCTTTGCACCGCTTTTTAACAGAAAGCGCATATGTTTGTCCTATGGTGTAATGGTAGCACAACAGTTTTTGGTTCTGTTTGTCTAAGTTCGAATCTTGGTAGGACAACCAAAAGGAAGCTCTGATAATCATTGATTATTGGAGCTTCCTTTTTTTATATCGTTTTGTATCATTGAAAATAGCCGTCAAACTCCTTCAAAACGTATTATAGTTCGTTAAAAAGATGTACATTGCATCAATTCTGGACATTTTTGGTGGATAATTGGAACAAAATTGCAAGGTTAACCCGTTTTCTTTTACTATTTTTGCATCGTGTACGTAAACGATGTGCATTTGAGAAAGAGAGCTTATTCAATAACTATAAATAAATAAGGTATGAAAACGAACTATGAAATTCGCTATGCTGCGCATCCCGAAGATGCAAAAAGTTATGATACTGCAAGAATCCGTCGCGATTTCTTAATCGAAAAAATATTTGTTCCCAACGAAGTGAATATGGTGTACTCCATGTACGACCGTATGGTTGTAGGCGGCGCGCTTCCGGTAGGAGAGGTGCTGACACTCGAAGCGATCGACCCGCTGAAGGCTCCGTTCTTCCTGACCCGTCGTGAAATGGGTATTTACAATGTAGGCGGACCGGGCGTAGTGAAGGCCGGAGATGCGGTTTTCGAACTTGACTATAAAGAAGCCCTCTACCTTGGTTCGGGCGACCGTGTGGTGACGTTCGAAAGCAAGGACGCTTCCAATCCTGCCAAATTCTATTTCAACTCACTGACCGCACACCGCAACTATCCCGACCGTAAAGTGACGAAAGCGGATGCCGTAGTGGCTGAAATGGGCTCGTTGGAAGGTTCCAACCACCGTAACATCAATAAGATGCTGGTCAATCAGGTATTGCCTACCTGTCAGCTGCAGATGGGTATGACGGAACTTGCTCCGGGAAGCGTATGGAACACGATGCCTGCCCACGTGCACAGCCGTCGTATGGAAGCTTACTTCTACTTCGAAATCCCCGAAGAGCACGCTATCTGCCACTTTATGGGTGAGGTGGACGAAACTCGTCACGTATGGATGAAGGGCGATCAGGCTGTTCTGTCTCCCGAATGGTCGATCCACTCGGCTGCGGCTACCCACAACTATACCTTTATCTGGGGTATGGGCGGCGAAAACCTCGATTATGGCGATCAGGACTTCTCATTAATTACAGATTTAAAATAAACAACTACAATAGTTTTCATCATTTAATAACAAAAAATTATGAATCAGTATTTGAATTTTTCTTTGAAAGGTAAAGTAGCTCTCGTTACAGGTGCTTCTTACGGTATCGGTTTTGCAATTGCTTCTGCTTACGCAGAACAAGGCGCTACTGTATGTTTTAACGACATCAACCAGGAGTTGGTAGACAAAGGCATGGCTGCCTATGCTGAAAAGGGAATTAAAGCTCACGGTTATGTATGCGACGTAACAGACGAACCGGCTGTTCAGGCAATGGTTGCTACTATCGAGAAAGAAGTAGGTACGATTGATATCCTTGTTAATAACGCCGGTATTATCCGCCGTGTTCCTATGCACGAAATGGAAGCTGCTGACTTCCGTCGTGTGATTGATATCGACTTGAACGCTCCGTTCATCGTTTCTAAGGCTGTGTTGCCTGCCATGATGAAGAAGCGTGCCGGTAAAATCATCAACATCTGTTCTATGATGTCTGAGCTGGGTCGTGAAACTGTATCGGCTTACGCTGCTGCCAAAGGTGGTCTGAAGATGCTGACCCGCAATATCTGCTCTGAATATGGTGAATACAACATTCAGTGTAACGGCATCGGCCCGGGTTATATCGCTACTCCGCAAACTGCTCCTCTTCGTGAGAAACAAGCAGACGGAAGCCGTCACCCGTTCGATTCATTCATCTGCGCCAAGACTCCTGCCGGCCGTTGGTTGGATCCGGAAGAACTGACTGGTCCTGCCGTATTCCTGGCTTCTGAGGCTTCTAACGCTGTAAACGGTCATGTTCTTTACGTGGACGGTGGTATCCTGGCTTATATCGGAAAACAGCCGAAATAACGATAACAAGAGATTACTATAAGGTGATAGGGTGGTAAGGAGATTCTTTACCGCCTGTCACCTTATCGTTTTTCTGTTGAATAGTTTACGGTTTACATTGATCCCCCTTTCGTTTTTTACCTGATTCTATCCCCTTATTTGTTGTGTATAATATGAAGAAGATATTTATTCTGGCTGCTATTGCCCTGATGGGTTTTGCCTCTTGTGCTGACAGCAAGCAGTCAATGACGGTTACAGTAACCAATCCTTTGGCGTTGGAGCGCACAGGTGAAATGGTTGAAGTTCCGATGAGTGACGTTACAGCCAAGCTGCAGCTGGCTGATACGGCCCAGATCGTAGTGCTTGGTGAAGATGGTCAGCAAGTACCTTATCAAGTGACGTATGACGAGAAAGTGGTTTTCCCGGCTACGGTGAAAGCAAATGGCACAGCCACTTATACTATCCAATCCGGTACTCCCGACCCGTATAATGTAATTGCCTGCGGCCGCTATTATCCCGAACGTCTGGACGACGTGGCATGGGAGAATGACCTGGGCGGATACCGTGCCTATGGCCCTGCCTTGCAGAAGCGTGGTGAACGTGGTTTCGGCTACGACCTCTTTACGAAGTATAACACTACGGAACCGATTCTTGAAAGCCTTTACGCTGAAGAACTGGATAAGGAAAAGCGTGCCAGAATTGCCGAACTGAAAAAGACAGACCCTAAAGCGGCTGCCGAACTGCAAAATGCCATCTCTTATCACATTGACCACGGCTACGGGATGGATTGTTATGCCGTAGGTCCTACGCTGGGCTGCGGTACAGCCGCTCTGATGGCGGGTGATACGATTATCTATCCTTATTGCTATCGGACACAGGAAATCCTTGATAATGGCCCGCTGCGTTTCACAGTGAAGCTGGAATTTAATCCGTTGACTGTTCGTGGCGACTCTAACGTGGTGGAGACGCGTGTCATCACATTGGATGCTGGTTCTTACCTGAATAAAACCGTTGTTTCGTATACTAACCTGAAAGAAGCGATGCCTGTGACTACCGGAATCGTTCTTCGTGAACCGGACGGTGTGGTTACAGCAGACGCTGCAAACGGCTATATCACCTATGTAGACCCTACAACCGACAGAAGCGGGGGTAACGGTAAGATATTTATCGGCGCTGCATTTCCTTCATTGGTAAAAGAGGCAAAGACGGTTCTTTTCCCGGAAAAGGAGAAGAAGGAACTGCGCGGTGGAGCTGACGGTCATGTACTGGCAATCAGCGAGTATGAGCCGGGCTCGGAATACACTTATTACTGGGGTTCTGCCTGGGATAAGGCTGCTATCAAGACGGTTGATGCGTGGAATGCGTATATGGCTGAGTATGCGCAGAAAGTGCGTACACCGTTGACAGTGACTTACTAAGACGGTAGTTAATAAACTCTGGTACAAACGTTCTAATATGTCACGACAGGTCTTAATATCTGACTTCTCAGGTATTAATACTTGTCGCGTCAGTTATTAATACCTGAAAAGTCAAGTGTTAATGGCTGATAACCCAGTTATATAAGGCTCTCCTTATTTCATTCGAAAGGCTGAAATAAGGGGAGTTTTATTGTCGGGTAGAATATGGGTATAACAAGAAAAACGGTTTTATAAGAGATTTCCTAGTGTGAGTACTATATAAACGAATAATGCAGTACTTAAAATGTATATCCTATCACTCCTGACCATCCATTAACGAGGGCTGATTTTTCCATCATGTCTCTTAAGCCTTTGAATTGAGCGCGTATGCATATCATTTGTTTGTTTTTTCGCGAAAGTTTGAAGTTTACTCCCGCATTGGCGTAATAGCCAGGGTAGACACCATCCAGCCATCTCTCGCTCTTATCATTTATCTTTATCTTGGCATTGATCATTCCACTGAAGTCTGCTCCAAGCTCAACAAATGGTCGCGCCATTCCTTTCGGATAGGTATAGCGTATTCCTAACTTACCCGAAAACATTGTTCCGCTATGTTTAAATATAGTGGATGAATTTTCATTATTCAATGATCTTGCAGAGGATGTTATGCGGGAAAAAGACACATCAAAACAACCACTGAGCGAACTCATCCACCGTCTATTGCTGATAGCTAAAGTGACTCCTGCCAGATAAGATAGTTCGGGTGAGCTATAGAGCCCGATCGGACTACCCGATGGTACATTATATTGAATAGCTCCTACATAAGGAGTTATATCTAACTGTATTGAATGTTTATCTTCTTTTGCTTCAAATTCAATGCAATCTTCATTGCTGGTACACATTGCATAATGATATTCTTTTGTGATTTTTATCATCTCCTTTCGGCTGAAACGGGCCCGGTCTATTTGGGGAGCCAGGCTTGGGCAGTCTTTGAATGCGTAATGAAGAAGGGGAATATATCGGTCAGTCTGGCCTTTAAACTGTATATTGGTAGCCTGCTTGGACAGTTTGGGCGCATCTATTTTTACAAGGGTATTATTATCTTCAACAAAATAGATTGGTATGTTATCTTCTGTCTCATAGTAGTACAAGCTTTTCATTCCTTGTAGCAAATATTCGAGAAAGACGGGGGTAGAGACACCGTATTTCAATTCTATGTTCTTGGAGACATAGTATTTACCGTCGTCTGTAAAACGGTATCCCAAGATTTCGAAAGGATGATAGGTTACTGGTTCGGTATCATTACCTTGTGATTGAAAGACGCAGCGTTTAGCATTCATCTTATCTGTACGGTAGTCGATTTCTCCATATATTGTGTCTTTCTGAACAGTGATGATAAATCCCGGACGATAGTTGTTTTGTGCGTAAAGTACAGGGATTAATAGTAGGCATGTCTTTAAACATATTAGTCGGAAAAGAATCATTTTCATATGTGTGATTGTTGGTTTAACTTTTTTGTGTGTCCGAAAGATACGAATTAATTTAATAATAACATCATCTTTTGTATTGCTTTTTATATGGAAAAGGATAATGTAAAGGGTGTCCAATGTTGAACACCCTTTATATGAATAATTAATGTAAAGCTAAATCTTATACATGTTAGAGAGACAGACTTAGCTAAGCACGCTTGCCGTCTTATTTGCTTAGTGTAAGAGCGTTGAATTTCTCCAACCATCCTGCACTTCCTGTTCCCGCAGCACCGGAGAATGCCCAGTAGGCAATGCCATTGACTACGTCTCCATCCCAGGAGCCATTATCACCAAATACCAATGCAAATTTGCCATTGATGGATGACGGATAAGCAACATATTGCGTTGACATATCCCAACTGACATATCCACCTTCAGACAATGTTACTGTATAGATGTTATATCTCCCAGCGTATGTTCCTAAATTAAGACCTCCCATTGTGAGTAAGGCCTCTCCATTATAGATTAACGGTAGGTCAAAGAAATTGGAAATACCTGACAAGTAGAAGATGGTAGGTTCCTCTTCATCCTGAACTACTTCTATTTCTCCAGCTAGAGTACTATCATCTCCATCAACAAAGGATACTCTCCATTTGCCTGCGATGTCTTTCAATTCATACTCTCCAAGATGATAGTAAATCGTTTTTTTACCTGCGGTAACTTTAACTGTCGCTCCTCGTGGGGTTTTATCAGCACTCGCAGCAACATTAAATGTTATAGTTCTGTTTTCTTCGTCAAGTGTGTATGATAACCAACTTTGGGCTTCGGCGGGTACTTCTATTGAATAAGATGCTGTGGTTGAGAAAGATACTGTAGCAGAACCACCGGCATAAGTAAAAGCATGCCCCAATTCTGATTTATTATACAGAATAACACAGCCACCCTGTGAAACAGGAACCAAAGTGGATGCTTCACCATCTGTTATGGTTACTGCTGCCGTACGTCCGGACATATCATTATTTTCAATGACAGAAACATTTATAATATCTCCATTCACGCTTACGGTACACCAATCTTTATTGGAGGTAGCAGTAATTTCACTTATTGCGTTAACTTTTATTGTACCGGTTCCTCCAGCAGATTCAAATGTGACATTTGAGCTAACAATCTGCAAAGAAGATGTTTCTTTATCGTCGTCGTTACTACATGAGAAGACGAATACGCATAATAATAATGCAAATATGCTTGTTATTTTCTTCATAATATGCTGTTTGTTAATTAATCAACTTTTATCAATGTTACATCTTGGAACATTGTAGAGAATCCATACCAACCGTCTGTTTTTTGATATACCAGCAACATAAGGGTGCAAATAGGATTGTTTACATAAGTGAACTTAATTGTAAGCGGATCTGTATTTGCAATACGTCCTTGGAATACAGCTGAGTCATCTGCATAGAAATTGCCTCCGGGAATTCCTGGATATAATAATACGTTGTAACCTTGATATACGCCAACTGTCTGAGAAGGTACATCAATACAGTCTGTTGTCATATTATAGTTATAGACAAATTCAATAGGAGTACCACTCAAAGCAAAATTCATTGCAAATGATTTTCCTATCATTTTTTGTTTGAGCTCAAGTTGTATACGTTGCCCATTTGCTAATTGTAGTATATAGTTGCCTAAATAGTTGAGATATCCTTCCGGACAATAGAATTCTATTTTTGCATCTACACCTGTATCTGTACAAATATATGTAAGGTTTTCATTATCCCATTTGAAGTTGTTTATTTCTACTCCATTAACTACTAATGGTTCATACATTTTAATGCCTTCCTCTGTATATATGAACGGATATAGACTTACGGTTGTTTCACCGGTTTCGTCTACTTTGGTAACTGAGAAGGCATGCTCTTCCTGTCCCATTTTAGTTATTTCCTGACCATTCACAATTAACTTATAGGTTACATATGAAGCCTGTGAAACGACATTGGCAATATTGGTCAGTTTCTCTTGCCAATTTGTTTCAGCAGGCAGAGGTGTCATGATCAACGTTACTCCATGTTTTTTCCCAGTCAGTACGATCTTTTCTTTTGAAACGCTTCTGAAGACGAACTCATAATCTCCGGCATATCCTGGTGAATTATAACCACTCGGTTCACAGAATTCGTGAATTAATTCATTGTATGAATCAAAACTTAATTCTGTTCCCTGGTATGATTCAACTTTATACAAGGAAGTAGATTCTTCTCCAATTTCGTAATTATCTGTAGCGAAATCTGCAGCCATAATTACATTATTGCCATCAAATCGTGCCAAAACATTGAAGCCACCATATTCTCCGTCTTCTCCTGTATAATACTCGAGTAACCACCCATTGGCTGCGCCCTTTAAAATCTCCTGACATTCGTTGACGGAGGCTATAGCCCGTTGTGCAGAAGATTCATCAAAGATATCATCTTCATTAAACAGACACGATTGCATCATCAGGCAAACGCAAGTCAGTAAGCCATATATTTTAATCTTTCTCATATCCTACAATTATTAAAGCGTACTTAAATCTAATTCGGTAATTTCACTTTGCCGGCGCAAAACAATTTCGCGCAATTTGTCTAAATCAAGTCCCCAGGAATTGAGCATGTAATCAAATACAATCTCAAATTTCTTTTCTATGATCGGTCTTCCTGTTGTGCCGGCACTTGCTAGCATATCTTCCCAAGTACTAGCGTCATTGGTGACATAAATAGCAACCATCTCCGCAAAATCTTCCGTAGCACGGTCCATTGCATAAGGAGAGATAAATCCTTTTTGCAGAGCAACCGACTCAGATACCCTATACCAGCTTGAACCTACGTAGTCGGATTCCGATATACGATCGTATGATGTATCATAGGCTTTTTTCTGATTAAGAATATGTGTAAATTCATGATGCATTGTCTTGAAATAGTACTCATTTAATTGAGCTACACTGAGATTGTTTTTATCTATTTCATTTACACGAAACAGGGTTACTTTCATTCCTCCTTCGGCTTGTCCGAGGATCATACCTGACTCGGTATAAGCAACATTTCCAATGAATTGGAGTAGTTTAGGGACATACGTACGGGTCATGTCAATTCCCCATATTTCGTCATAAGCTTCCATCCATACAAATTTTACAATCTTAGCCAATGTAATTGCGTTGTCATACTTGGCTGGAACCAGATGATATTCTACATCCGTTTCATTGTCATCCAGACGATATTTCACCTGGATATTATAAGTGTAAACATAGTTGTCAAGTAGCCATTTGTCAAACTCGTTGGGCTCATAAACTTCAGTAGGATCAAATATACTGCGTTTGGTATCAATATCATCTTTATTACATGAGCCTAAAAAAACGGCTATAGTAACGATCAATGTATATATTATATATTTTTTCATAACTTATCGATTTTTATTTAGTTCTAGGGTTTGGTTTTAATCCGGCTGAAATAACATCGCTCGGTATCTGTATTGCTCGACGAGGATCATTGGGTTCCAGCTTATCTGTGACGGTAATAGTACCATTATCATTCATTAAACGACGATAGATAGTAATACCGTAGCGTTTAATATCCTGCCAGCGTAACCCTTCATGTAAAGTTGTTAAACGTCGTGCATGAAGTATGCAGTGAATTACATTTTCCTGTGTTTCATTTGTTATAGTAAAGTCGGGATTCAATTTTTTCTTAACTGTAGATTCAGTAGGAGTGTAATATTCCATGCTTCCGTAGAAATCGTTTATAGATTCTGTGGTAAGCGGGGTAGTAGAACGTGTGTATGCTTCTCGCCATATATTTAAATCAGCAATTGCCTGTGGATACATTTCTTTCATCGCATAAGCTTCTGCACGACAGAGTAATGTTTCATCTGTAGTAAATGCTGCATTGATCATGTGTCCGTTGATTGTTCCGGCTACTGCGTCAACCACTTCTTTATATTGAGTTATTTTCATAACAACGATTTTGGTCGGCAGTGCACTTGAGTTGCTCCAAACACCCATGTAATAGTCACTTCCCCAAGGACCAACAGAATTGCATGTCTCATTGCCTACTTTCGGTCCATGGGCGTATCTTTCGCCTAGTCCATAAGGTGCATGAACATATCCCCAATAAGAACCTGCACTGACCAATAATAAGTTAGCGCCATTTGTTGCATCTACATAAGCATTTGGCTGAACACTGCCATTTATGTCTAGTGCACCCAAAGATTTCCAGTCGCGTACAGAGGTGGCTGGATTGCTTCCTAATACTTTTGTTGCGTAATCGATCACCTTAGTGTAATTGGATTTATCCGATTTTACATAGTACAAGTAAAAGCGTGCAGCAAAAGCTTGAGCTGCTTTCTTTGTAAAGTGATATTTGGGGACTGCATAAATATCAGTAACCAGATCTAGACCTTCCAATAGATCTTTCTCAATATTTTGGTATACCTCCTCTAGAGTTCCGCGTTGATAATCAGGGCTTACGGTTGTCTCTATCGTTTTCATGTAGGGGATACCCAAGTCTGAACTTGCTTGGCTGCTATAAGCGTTACAAAATATATTGGCAAGTAAAAAATGAGCATAGGCGCGACATACTAGGGCTTCTCCCTTTTCAGCGCTAAGAGAAGCTGGATTTCCTGCGTCTTCAATCACTTTCAAAACCTCGTTGCAGGCAGAGATTGCCATATAGCAAGATTCCCAAAGTGCATGGGGAGAGTCCTGATCTTGTTCTGCAGAGTCTGCCCATTTATAGAGATCTTCTTGCAAACGGTTGAAAGAAGAAAAGCGATTCGGATAAGCATCAGTATTGTCTGATGACATTTCCCCCATCTCACAGATTGCTGTAGTAGGATAGGCGGAAAGTAATATTTTGCCAACATTGTTTTCATTCAGCTCGGTACGATTGTCGGGAAGCTCATCTAAGAAATTAGAACACGATGAGAGCCCTATTGCGAGCGCGGCCACACTGGCCATTATTATGTATTTCTTCATATTCGTTCTTATTTTAAATTATAACCCCAGTCTTAAAGTAATAGTAAATTGGCGGGGAACCGGTGAGGCAACACCACCTGCATTAAAGAATTCCGGGTCCTGACCATTTAGCTTATCATCCGCATAGATTAAGAAAAGGTTGGTGGCTTGGACTTTCAGCGAGAGGTCTGTTAACTTCAATGGGTTGATCCATGCTTTGGGGAAGTCATAAGCCAGTGAGATTTCTTTCAGACGGATAAAATCCCCCTTTGCAATGCGTTCTGTTGAATAATTGTAAGCATTGTAGGCATACTTCAAGTCTTCATTGCTGTCGTACATACGTTTGCTCAAAATAGCAGGAACATTAGTCTTTGCTTCGTCTCCGGGGAGTGTCCATCGATTTTTAAATTCACGAGTCATTGCCGTTAGATCCGAATAATATGCTTTGAATACGGGATTTAAACGGATAACATTTCCAAATGAATAAGTGATAAATAAATTCAAACGGAAACCTTTGTATGAGAACATATTACCCAAACTACCTGTAATGGTAGGATCAGTCGGACCTTCATACTTCAGGAAACCAGTATTTTGGCGTTCCTGGAAATTTATATCGGTACTAGTCGCTTCGCCCTTTTCATTTATAATGACTGGAATACCATCTTTGTCGAGACCTACAAATGGGATAGAGAATAGCCCACGAACCGGATAGCCTTGTTTAGCGAATCCATTACCGGAAATAAGCTCCATCACATTCGCATTTTGTTTCAAATCAGTGACTTCATTTTTTGCATTAGAGAATATAAAGTCGGTGTTCCAGTTGAAATCTTTTGTTTTAATATTCTTAGTTGATAAAGTGAATTCAATACCATGTGATTTCATTGAAGCGATATTTGCATACTTCAGGATCTGTCCACCTGCGCCTTGTGTATTAACGATACCAATCAAGTCGTAGTTGTTACGTTTGTACCAGTCTACAGCTAAATTAATGCGGTTATTCAAGAAGCCCATGTCGGCACCAATATTCAACTCGTGCTTCTTTTCATAAGTTAATTCGCTATTTTCTAGTTCCTTAATATACAATCCGGACTCCTGGATAGAAGTAAATGGTCGATAAGGACTATAGCTGGTTATAATAGCCTGTGAGTTTGTTACGTCTGCCGGACCGCGGTCGGCTGTTAACGAATAAGATGCTTTCAGTGTAAAGTGTGAAAGAACAGAAGTTAAATTGCTGAAGAATTTTTCTTCGTGGGCATTCCATGCTCCTGATACGTTCCATGTAGGTAACCAACGTGCCGAGCGGCTCTTACCCATACGGTTAGTACCTTCGTAGCGGGCTGTTCCATTCACAGTATAACGACCTTTATAAGAGTAGGTAGCATTGGCGAAGAAGGCGGCACTACGGCTACGGGTCTGACTCAATGAGTAGTAATTATTGCCGTCTTCGATACCTTTTTTGAAGAATTCATATACATAGTAGGGTATTTCGCCCATTGAGTATTGCATACCCCACCCTTGATAGTAATTCTTTGATCGGTCTGTAGAGTTGATTTCTGTTCCTGCAAAGAAGTTAGTGATATGTATATCATTAAATACGTGGTTCCAACTAGCTGTAGCTCGGAAGTCATAACCTAGCATCTTATAGTCTCTACGTTGATAAATACCACCTTCCGGTAAGATAGAGATCGGTAGTGCATATGGATTATCTGGGTTCTTATAAAGAAATGGATTGCGGTCCATAATTGTCTTGTCATCTAGACCTGCACGATAAGCCGATGCCTGGTTTGACTGGTCTTTAATGTTGTGCTCCTGTGAAGTTGATTGATACTTCACGGCTCCCAAAGCGCTTAGCTCTAATCCGGTAATTGGTTTCCATTTCAACTCGCCTTGGAACTTTAAATCTGCAATGTTCAGTTCCATGTAATTGTTGTCCAATTCGTTCAGAATGTTGAAATCAGCATAGTTGCTGGTGTAATAAGTGTTTGGGTCTAATGTACGTGAAGTATTCAATGCATATGAATAGGGGTTGATGTCAAATTCACGTTTTACCTGACCGTTTACTAGGTCAATGTCTTGTCCTAAAGTTCCCGGTGCTTTTTGCTTACGATAAGAAGCACTTGATATCAAGTTTATGCTTAGGTTCTTTAAGATATTATGATTCATATTTAAGTTGGCTGTATAGCGATCAACTCCACTTTGCTTGTACCATCCCGGATCGTGCATAGCACTTAAAGAAGCATAGAACGATGACTTTTCTGTACCAGAGCTAAGACTTACAGAATGATTCTGACTTAGACTGGGAGAGAAAAGTGTGTCAAACCAATCGGTATTTCTCATTTCAGCTTCACGTAGATAGGCATTTTTAGCTTCGTCAGTATTTAATAACGCATATTGTCCGGTAGTAGGATCGTATGTGTTAATTAACTGATACATCTTTCCGTATACACCACTTTCTGCAGTTCGGGAGGTTTCAGCGAAATTTAACCAGCCTTTCTGTTGCATTTCTTTGTATACTCCCATCTGATCTTGCGAGTTCATGATGTTAAAGTCATTGTAGCTTGGTACTAAACGGGTAGTAAATTCACCGGTATAGCTTATTCTACTGACTCCAGCTTTACCTTTCTTTGTGGTAACAACGATTACACCTGCCATTGCACGTGCGCCATAGATTGAGGTTGCTGAGCCGTCTTTCAAAATCTGAAAGCTTTCAATATCATCTGCGTTCAGACCGGCAATAGCCGAACTAATCAGAGTTTCAGCGTCGCCTGAAGATAGTTGATCAGCGCTGACTTCTACAGCGTCTTCCATAATAACTCCATCCACTACCCATAATGGTTTGGAGCTACCATAAATGGAGGTAGCACCGCGAACGCGGATTTTGGGAGCTGTACCAAATGTACCGGATACATTCTGGACTGACACACCCGCAGCACGGCCTTCAAGACCACGGCTGATATCTGCCATACCATTAAGTTTTACGCCTTCTGCATCAAGTTTTGTTGCAGCTCCCGTGAAAAGGCGCTTGTCCATTTTTTGCATACCGGTTACCACTACTTCCTCCAGAACTTCTGCATCTGGTTTCATCAGAATTCTTATTGTTCCTGTTTTGATAGGAATCTCCTGAGTTTTCATTCCAATGTAGCTAATTTTCAAAGTTCTAGCAGAACTTATTTTATTTTCTCTTTTTTACGTAACACATAATTGTATCATATTCTCCTATAACCTATTTTCATACTAATTATTTATATCTAATATAAATTTTATATTATTCAAGGCTTAGTTAAAGATAAAAAGGGAGTGTTTAGATGACATAATGATTATTTAAACAAGGCTAAATTTGCATATACTGACAGAAATATGACATTATGATAGTTTGATGATATGTATTTATCTTCATAACTATCATAATGTATTTACAATAGTTTTCAAATTTATTTTGAATAATTGTTTTGTATTTATAAATATGTGCTTATATTTGCAAAATAGCACTAAGCGAAAATAAGCGACTTACTAATTCTTATAATAATAAAGAGTGTTTATGAAAAGAAAATTAATGCTGTTATTGGCCTGCTTGCTGGCAAGCATAGGTCTAGTGATTGCCCAAACACCTAAAAAGGTGACAGGTGTCGTCATTTCTGAAGAAGATGATCAGCCTGTTGTGGGAGCATCCGTATTAGTGAAAGGTACAACGATGGGAACAGTCACCGATATCGATGGTAAGTTTACCATAAACGATGTACCAAGTTCTGCTAGAACTTTGAAGATTAGCTATATCGGATTGAAAACTCAGGAGGTCCCCATAAAAGCAGGAACGATAAGAATTCTGATGAAACCAGATGCAGAAGTTCTGGAGGAAGTAGTGGTAACCGGCATGCAAAAAATGGACAAACGCCTTTTTACTGGTGCAACTCAACAATTAACAGCTGATAATGTAAAATTGGATGGTCTCCCTGATATTAGCCGTGGACTTGAAGGCCGTGCTGCGGGTGTGTCAGTCCAGAACGTATCCGGTACGTTTGGTACTGCTCCTAAAATTCGTGTACGTGGTGCTACTTCCATTTATGGTAGCTCCAAACCATTATGGGTGGTGGATGGAGTTATTATGGAAGATGCTATTGATGTGGGACCTGATGATTTATCTTCAGGTGATGCTGAAACTCTGATTAGTTCGGCTATTGCTGGTTTAAATTCCGATGATATTGAGAGCTTTCAGATTTTGAAAGACGGTTCAGCAACCTCAATCTATGGTGCACGTGCAATGGCAGGTGTAATCGTTGTTACTACAAAGAAAGGTAAAGCCGGAGTCAGCAAAATTAATTATACGGGTGAGTTTACTACGCGTATGGTGCCCTCATACAAAGAGTTCAATATTATGAATTCTCAGGAGCAAATGGGAATATATAAAGAATTGGAGCAAAAAGGTTGGTTGAATAGTGCTGATTTATTTCGTGCAAAGAATTCAGGTGTGTACGGACGTATGTATAAACTGATCGACCAGTTTAATGAAACGAATGGTCAATTTGGGCTGATGAATACTTTAGAAGCACGTAATGCTTATTTGACCGAAGCCGAAATGCGTAATACCGACTGGTTTGATGTATTATTCTCAAATAATATTTCACAGAATCACTCTGTAAGTATTACTTCAGGTTCTGATAAATCATCTTTTTATGCGTCATTGAGTGCCATGCTTGATCCGGGATGGTATAAGCAGAGTGAAGTGAAACGTTATACAGCCAATTTGAATACGACTTATAATATCTTAAAGAACCTAAGCATAAACTTGATATCAAGTGCTTCTTACCGTAAACAGAATGCACCAGGTACCATGAACTCATCATTGGACGTTGCGGCAGGTCAGGTTACACGTGATTTTGATATCAACCCCTATTCATACGCACTGAATACTTCACGTACATTAGATCCTAATACAGATTATGTGGCTAATTATGCTCCATTTAATATTCTCCGTGAATTGGACAATAATTTTATTGAGTTGAATGTTGTTGATGTAAAGTTCCAGGGGGAGTTGAAATGGAAGGTGTTGCAGGGCCTGGAAGTCAGTGCGCTGGGTGCTGTGCGTTATCAATCATCATCACAAGAACATAATATAATGGATGATTCTAATCAAGCAATTGCTTATCGTACGGGGTTGGACGATGCTACTATTCGTGATGAAAACGACTGGTTGTATAAGAATCCAGATAACCCATATGCATTACCTATTTCGATTCTTCCTGAAGGAGGTATTTATCAGCGTCAAGATCGTAAGATGTTGGGACTGGATTTCCGTGGTACTGTATCCTGGAATCATCTATTTGCAGAAAAGCATATAACTAATCTTTTTGCAGGAATGGAAGTAAATGATCTTCAACGCTCTAACTCTTCATTCCAAGGATGGGGTATGCAATATTCTATGGGTGAGATTCCATCATATGTTTATCAGTACTTTAAGAAAGGTATTGAGACTGGAGAAAAGTATTATTCTATGGGGCATACTAGATATCGTAGTGTAGCTACATTTGCAAATGCTACTTATTCGTATGACGGGCGTTATACGTTGAATGGTACTTTCCGCTATGAAGGAACTAATAGAATGGGACGTAGCCGTTCTGCTCGTTGGCTGCCAACGTGGAATCTTTCTGCAGCGTGGAATGTTCATGAAGAGAAATTCTTCCAATCACTTCAACCAACGCTTTCAAATTTGACATTTAAGGCATCTTACTCATTGACAGCTGATCGTGGTCCGGCTGATGTAACAAATTCACAAGCTATTATTAAGAGTTATTCACCTTATCGTCCTTTCACTGATATTCAAGAAACGGGTCTTCATATAGTGGATTTGGAAAATAGTGAATTAACGTATGAAAAGAAGCATGAATTGAATATAGGAGTGGATGTAGGTTTTATTAATAATCGCATTAATCTTTCAGCTGACTGGTACACGCGCAATAACTATGACCTGATTGGGTTGATTCCAACACAAGGAGTGGGAGGTACTATTTATAAATATGCCAATGTAGCTACAATGAAGTCACATGGTATTGAATTTACCCTTTCAACCAGCAATATTAAAACAAAAGACTTCTCATGGAATTCTGATTTTATTTTTTCTCATGCTAAGAATGAAGTTACTGATTTGCGAGGACGTACTCGTATGATGGAACTTGTTTCGGGAAATGGATTTGCACGTGAAGGATATCCTGTGCGCGGGCTTTTCTCCATTCCTTTTGCAGGTTTGGATGAAAAAGGTATTCCTATGTTCGATATCAATGGAAATATAACATCGACTGATATTAATTTCCAGGAACGTGAGAAGTTAGATTATTTGAAATATGAAGGTCCGACAGATCCTACAATAACTGGTAGTTTCGGTAACGTTTTTGCATATAAAGGGTTTAAACTCAATGTATTCATGACTTATTCATTTGGTAATGTTGTTCGTTTGAATCCATATTTTAATTATAAATATTCCGATTTGAGTGCTATGCCTCGTGAATTCAAGAATCGTTGGACGCTTTCTGGGGATGAGGCAAAGACTAATATTCCTGCAATCTTGAGTAATCCGCAATATGAAGCAAACCGAACATTGTATAAAGCTTACAATGCTTACAATTATTCTACAGAGCGAATTGCAAAAGGTGATTTTATCCGTATGAAAGAAATCTCACTTTCTTATGAGTTTCCTAAGAGCTGGATTTCTGCTGCGAAGATTTCCAATCTTTCTTTGAAGTTACAGGCAACTAATTTATTCCTTATTTATGCAGATAAGAAATTGAATGGTCAAGATCCTGAATTCTTTAATACTGGTGGTGTAGCTTCACCGGTGCCACGTCAGTTTACATTAACTCTGCGTTTAGGATTGTAAGAGAATGATTTTAATAATAAAAAAAAGATTAAAGATGAGACGAAATCAATTATATATTCCATTGTTCATCGCAACGCTTGCTATTGTCGGTAGCTCTTGTAATGATTTTCTCGACGAATTACCAGATAACCGGACGGAGCTGAATTCTGAGCAAAAAATAGCTAAAATGCTTGTTTCTGCTTATCCGGAAGGATCTGCGAATGAACTGTTTGAACTTTATAGTGATAATACCGACGATAACAGTGCCAGATATTCTTATTATAAGTTATCTGAGGAAGAGTGCTATAACTGGAAAGATACCCAGGAAGAATATCAGGATACACCTACAAATCTTTGGGAAACCCATTATATAGCTATTGCTTCTGCTAACATGGCTTTGGAAGAGATTGAGAAACGGGGAAATCCGGAATCGTTGATGCCGCAGCGAGGAGAGGCTCTTGTTTGTCGGGCGTACAATCATTTTGTATTAGCAAATATTTTTTGTAATGCTTATAATACTCATGCATCACAGGAATTAGGTATTCCTTATATGACTAAAGTTGAAACAACTGTGCAACCACAATACGGGCGGGGTACTTTGCAGGAGACTTATGAGAAGATTGAGAAGGACTTATTAGATGGTATGGCTCTTATTTCCGATGATAGTTATTCTGTGCCGAAATATCATTTCACAAGGAAAGCTGCATATGCTTTTGCTGCACGTTTCTATCTTTATTATATGAAGCCTGACTTTTCTAATTGTGATGAGGTGATAAAATATGCAGATCGTGTGTTGGGAAGTGATCCTGCTGCCGAATTACGGGATTGGGAAGCGTTGGGAAAACTCTCTGCTAATGATAATGTACAGCCCGACGCATATATTGCTTCTACAAGTAAGGCTAACTTGTTGATAGGTAGTACCGTATCTAACTGGGGTATTATTCTGAGTAATTACATGACAGGAAAACGTTATCTACATAATAAGTTAATTGCTTCTTACGAAACATCACGTTCTTCCGGATTATGGGGTATCCCTGACCGCATGTATATGCAGCCTTTTACAACATCGGGCTATGAATGCAGTATGTTGAGAAAGGGCGGTTATTATGCTGGTGACTACCTGTATTATATGCCTGTGATTTTCTCTACAGACGAGACTTTGCTTTGCAGGGCTGAGGCTTATACGCTGAAAAAGAACTATCCAATGGCTGCTGCAGATCTTACTACATGGGAGAAAGCATATACTTCTAATAAGCAAACTTTAACTCCGGAGATGATAAATGAGTATTATGATAAGATGGATTATTACAATCCGACACAAAATCCGACTCCCAAGAAAAAGCTTCAGCCTGATTTTACTATTGAATCAGGTATACAGGAGAACTTTATTCACTGCATTCTGCATATGAGACGTATTGCTACTTTGCATGAAGGTCTGCGCTGGCCGGATATTAAACGTTATGGAATTGTTATCTATCGCCGTTCTATTGCTAATAACAATATAGTCGTAACAGATGAAATGCCGGTAAATGACGCAAGACGTGCTATGCAAATTCCTAAGAGTGTAGTTCTGGCAGGAATGCAACCCAATCCACGTACTGAAAATTAAAAGGAGGAAATAATATGAAGAAATATTATATTTATATACTAACGGCTGTTTTGCCCATTCTTTGGGGAGCCTGTAATAATGGCGATGATATTGACACCAAGCATAGTATTTTTTCAACAGAGCCAATGGAACATAATGGTTTTGATGAATGGTTGCTTGCTAATTATACATATCCGTATAACGTTGATTTTAAGTATCGTATGCAGGATATTGAAAGTGATCATAAATATAATCTGGTACCGGCGGATTACGATAAATCGGTTGCCTTGGCCAAGATTATCAAGCATGTATGGATGGAGGCATATACTGAACTTGCCGGACCGGCTTTTCTTCGGTCTTATGTGCCAAAAACTTTTCACTTGATAGGTTCTCCGGCTTATGATAGTAGTGGTACGAAGGTGTTGGGTACTGCCGAGGGAGGAAAGAAGATAACATTGTACGAAGTGAACAGTCTGGACTTTGAGAATGTCGATATCGAAGTTTTGAATGAGTATTACTTTAAGACGATGCACCATGAATTTGCACATATCCTGCATCAGAAGCGTAATTATGACCCATCGTTTGATCGCATTACCGAAGGAAAATATGTTGGTTCCGACTGGTATTTCTATGTTGCTGAAAATGGAAATTCATATTTGCGAGAGGATGCGGATGCATGGCCGGAAGGATTTGTGACGGCATATGCGATGAGTGAGGCAAGAGAAGATTTTGTAGAGAATATCGCCATGTATGTTACTCACGATCAGGCTTACTGGGATAATATGCTAAAGGTTGCCGGAACTGCCGGAGCGGCTATTATTAATCAGAAGTTTACTATTGTATACAATTATATGCTTGAAACTTGGGGCATTAATTTAGATGATTTGCGTGAGATTGTGTTAAGGCGTCAGCAAGAAATTCCGGAGCTAGATTTAAGTACTATTGAATAAAACAGGAAGATTATGAAAAAGAATATAATGATTTATTTGTTGATGGCTCTTGTATGCTTTGGTTTGCAATCCTGTCTTTTCCAAGAAGAGGATTATTTTGATGATTCTTCAGCGAATCGTGCAACAGAGGAAGTGAAGCAATATAGTGAGCTATTAGAATCGGCGTCTAATGGTTGGAGAATGGAATATTACATAGGTCAGGACTATGCTTTGGGTGGCATAACTCTTCTGTGTAAGTTTGATGGTCAGCGAGTTACAATGGCATCTCAAGGATATGAAGGCGATGAGACTATTTCCTCTCTTTATAAGGTTGTATCGGAGGAAGCTACTATGCTTACATTCGACACTTATAATGCTTTTATTCATGCATATGCCAAGCCACAAGGCGGCGGTTCCAACCCGAATGCCAACCTGCAAGGAGATTATGAGTTTATTATAAAAGAAGCTTCAGCCGAGAAAATTGTAATGCAGGGCAAAAAGTATGGAAATACGATAGTAATGTATGCGCTTCCGGATGATTTGAACTGGGAGGCATATATAAACTCTGTGAATAAGGTCGAGGAGGACGCTTTTTTTAATAAATATCAATTGTTGGTTGACGGACATCTGGCTGGGGTAATGCAGCAAAGTTATTATACTTTTGTCATAGCTTATAACGATGAGAATGGCAATATTGCTCAGAAACAGGAGCCTTTTTTGTTTACTACTGATGGTATTCGTTTTCGAGAGCCCGTATTATTGGCAGGTGTAACTGTACAAAATTTTAAATGGGATTCTACTATAGAGTCTTTTACCTGTGTAGATGAAGGAGTGAAAAATGTCGTGGTGAAAGGTGTTTATCCTGAAGGGTATATTAAGTATGATGATTATCTTGGTAATTATCTCTTAACGTGTGAAAGATACCAGAATGGAAAATCCGAAAGTGTTGAATTACCTATATCTATTGTGGAAGATATCGCAGATAAGAGTTATAAGCTTAAAGGATTGATTGGAGATTTATTACTAACATATGATAAGGCTGAGGGAACTATGGCCTTTAAGACTCAACAGGTAGGTCTTCTGTCAGGATATTATTTAGGGTGTACTACTTCTAACTCGGCCTGGGGATCTTTCTATCCTACATATGTAAGTTATCAATTAGGTGTTATGTTTGGTTTAGTAGCAGTTGTGCAGCAAGCACCTTTCGGATTTACGTTTGAGGATGATGGAATATTCCAGCAAATGTCAGGAAAAGGAAAAGCAGATAATTTGATATTTGATCGATATTCCTCACCTGACTATGGTGAAGCTGCCTTTGTTCAAGGTGTAGCTTGTATTTATGAATATATGAGCTTTATGAAAGTTGAGGAATAAATAAAAAACTAGATTATGAAAAATATACTGAATTTATACTTAATAATATTCTGCTTATTTTTTGTTGCAGGATGTTCTTCTGACGATGATGCTACTCCTGTAAAACTGACAATTCTAAAATCAGATTTGGATATGAAAGCTAGTGGTGGTACCGGAACTGTTGAATTTGCGGCAACTGGACCTGTCACAGCTAAAGTGAATGTCGATTGGTGTCAAGTGACGGAAGTTACAGATAGTAAAGTTACCATTTCTGTAGATGTTAATACGGGTTACCCGGGACGTAGTACACAAATCGTTTTAACTGACGGTGTGAGCACGCAGCAAGCAACCATATTGCAGGAAGGAGCTATTTGGAAATATAATAAAGATGATACGGAATTTCGTATTGACAATGAAGCGGGGGAGCTTTCGGTTGTAATGTCGAGTAGTTTGCCAATTGAGATTCACATTCCTGAAGCAGTTAACGAATGGCTTTCTTACGAATTAACAGATGAAGGTTTTAATTTTATAGTGAAAAAGAATGAGACTGGACTAATTCGTGCTACTTCTGTAGTAGTCAAGACCGGAGAGCGAGAAACGAAATATACGATTATGCAATATAATGCATCTGATTTACTTGGTGAATGGGGCGGAGCTGCATATATGTATGGAATGGGCTTGAACAATGTATATGGGTTTAGCCCGAATCCTACAATTACTGGTAGTGATGAAGATGGGTATACATTAACTTTGCCTATGGTCAATTTTATAGGTACGTCTATTGTATTGAATATGACTTATAGTCAAGGGATGTTTTTAATTCGTATTCCGCAGCTTCAAAACTTTAAAATGTCAGGTTTATTTGCAATAATGGTGGGAGCTGATGAAAACTCGTATTATTACTCAGGAAGGACTTTGGCTATTGCGCCAGTTCTGTTAAAAGATGGAAGTGTTGTATTAACTTGTGTAACAGATGTCTATCTTATGTTTGGATTATATACAACAGCGACTCCATCTAATAATTCGTTTACAGGAAACTCTATTGAATTTCCTATTATGCAGCTATTTCGATAAACAATAGATGTATTTCTTTTTATTTCAAGAACTAGAAAGAAATACATGTGTTAATTGTAATAAAACTCTCTAATTTTTGGTGAGACGATCTGAGTTATTAAGTTTAGATCGTCTCATTAGTTTTTTATTTTCAGATTCAATCGTACTCATTTTAATGATAGTGAATTCTATTCATGAGTTTTTGCATAAATGGATGGCTTGAATATTACGCATTAATCCACTATACTTAGCCCTTTTCACTGCGCTACCTTTGAAAATGGTTTTATATTGCTCTTCACTCAGCGAATGCCAATCATCCTTCTTCATACTTAGCAAAGAAGGAGACGGTTGAAATTCGGCTGTCCGGCAAGGAGTGGCAAAGCGATTCCAAGGGCAAGCTTTCAGACATTCGTCACAGCCATATATCTTGTTGCCCATTTTTTTGCCTACATTGAGCGAAAGTTCGCCACGATACTCAATGGTAAGATAAGAAAGACATCTCTCGGAATTGAGCCTGAAAGGAGCTTCCAGCGCTTTTGTCGGGCAGGTATCCAGGCAACGTGTACACGAACCGCATTGATTTCGTTGTGGAGAGTCATAATTGTCAGCTTCCCTATCAAGTATGATTTCTCCTAAGAAGAAGCAGGAGCCGGCGTGAGGAATGATGAGTTGTGTATTCTTTCCTATCCATCCCAGGCCGGTACGCCATGCCCAATAACGTTCGAGTATGGGAGCGGTATCACAGAATATGCGGCCTTGAAGTGGAGAAGCGGAGGTTTGGGATACTGGGGCTTGGGGTGCTGAGGCGTAGTTTTCAGTATATGTGCCGATATGGTTTGTTGAGGCGATAGTACTGTCTGTTTCTTTGGAGAATGAAACTTCTTTCTCTATAAACTCAAAAAGTTCCTTCAATTTCCCCTTCATCACATCGTGATAATCTTTCCCGTAGGCATACCATGCAATCTGATACTCGCCTTCGGGAAGTTTTTTTGCCGGATAATAGTTTAGCGCAACGCTGATCACCGTACGTGCCCCTTCCACCAACAAGCGTGGATCGAGCCGTTTATCCTCATAATTCTGCATATACGCCATCTCTGCCTGGCAACCGTCCGCAAGCCATTGACGGAAGGCGGTAGCCACAGTTTCATCCACAGCTTCGGCAGGCGCCAGTCCACAGGCGGAAAAGCCGAGGCGTAGTGCTTCGGCTTTGATTCGGTCTGAGGAGAGGAGCTTTTTCATAATGGATATGTATGAAAACCTTATCGGTAATTAGAAAACTGGCTGTCGGCAGGTAAAATGTTTCTTCGCCGGCAGCTAGAATACCTTGAATTCATAGCCCTCCGCTTTCAGAAATTCGATGGCACGGGGGAGGGCATATTGCAGATTCCCGTTGTTCCACGATTTCAGAGAGTCGTGGAAGGTGATGATGGAACCGTTGCGTACGTAGCGTTTTACGTTGTTCAGTACCTGTTCCGGGCGCATTCGCTTACTGTAGTCACGGGTTACGAGATCCCACATGATGATACGGTAATGGTGGCGAAGGGTGTAATATTGCCGGAACCCCATGTGGCCATGTGGAGGGCGGAATAGGTCTGAGTGGATAATTTCGTCTACCCGTCTGGTGTTGGCCAGATAATCCGGATTGGAGTATTCAAAGCCGCGGATGTGGTTGAAAGTATGGTTGCCGATGCGGTGTCCGTGTTCTACCACCATCCGGTATTCGTCCGGGTGTTTGCGGATATTGTCGCCTACCATGAAGAAGGTAGCTTTAATATCGTGTTTCTTCAGTAGCTCCAGTACCCAAGGGGTTACTTCCGGGATAGGGCCGTCGTCAAAAGTCAGGTAGACAGCTCGTTCGTTTGGGTCCATCCGGAAGATGGCTTGTGGATACAGCGCTCGGAAGAACCAAGGTGGTTGTTCTATAAACATAAGAGTCTTTATTAATAAGTAACAGGTAATAGGTAATAAGTAATAACTGTGCGGCTTATGGCGCAGCTTATTACTTATTACTTAATACTTATTACTTAGTTTTTATTTCCCTTTCATTCTCGCAACGTACTCATTGTATAGCTGGTCGAGTTGTTCCGAGTAATGTTTAGCCAATTCTTCTGATTTGTATTTCTCCATCAGGCGTACTTCTGCGTCAAGCAGTCCTGCGTTGTACATGAAGTTTTCGCTGGCGATGGAAAGTTGGTAATCAGTCAGGCTGAGATACCAGATCATGTATTCGAGAGACTTGTTGGCAAGTTCGTCGATGATCTTGTTCGCTTTTTCGTTTTGTCCCAGCTGGTAGTAGGCTTCCGCCATTTGGAAGGCGCCGTTTGCCCAGTCATACGGTACGTTGTATGACGGGATCATCTTCTCGGCGTAGTCGAGTGCGGCGAGTGCCTTGTCTTTTTTGCCTTCTTTGATGAGCTGTCCTACGAGCTGTGTGAAGATGCGCCGGTGTGTGTAGCACATACGCATTACGTTTTCGTCGATGTAGATGCCCGGTTTCTCGATGCCGCCGAACTTGAACTTGTTCATCAGGTTGTCGTACATCTTTTCGCTGTCGATCTTGCTGTTCAGCTTGTCCGTATCGAACGGAGTGAAGCGGTATGCCAGACCTTCCTGCGTGAAGTGGTTGTCCATGCCGAGGTGGTTTTCACTGCCTACGGTGATAGCCATGTAGATGGGACGTTCCCAGTTGGCGTTGGCAAGCATTTCGAGCATCATCAGTTCGCTCTTGTAGAGGGCGCGTTTCGGGTTGCCGTTGGCGTCTCTCAGCAAGATGGTCATGTATTCGGGGATGGAGTCGCCCAATGCTTCCGGTATTTTCATGCCGGAACGGCGGACAGCTTCCTTGTCGATCTTCATTACGATGCTGTCGGTAGGGATGACGCGCAGCCCTTCCTTATCCGAACGAACCCAGTATTTGAGGATATTCTTCAGTTCATACGGGTTTTCTCCGAACTGTTCTTTCAGTTCGTTCATCGCTTCCGGATTTCCGTTTTCGAGCGCGCTGTCTGCCTGTGCATACATCTGGTCGATATTCTTCTTTACTTCCGGACGGATGGGGATGTATTCGTTCTGGCCTTCGACGTATTCCACACGATCCCAAGTGATCGGGAGTGACGGAGAGTCGTAAGCGGGACGTTTCATCTGGTCGATGTACCAGTCGGTTTGCAGGTAGCTGAGGTTACAGGTACGTGCATCGGTACGGAAACCTTCTGTCTCCTGATTGTACCACAACGGGAAAGTATCGTTGTCACCATTGGTGAAGATGATCGGATTTCCTTCTTCCTGCAAGGTCATCAGATAGTTCTGACCGAAGTCACGGGCAACAAAGCGTCCGCTACGGTCGTGGTCGTCCCATGTCTGTCCGGCCATCTGGATGGGGACAAGCAGACAGAGTACTGATGCGAGAGCGGCAGCCGGAACTTCTTTCATCTTGCAGTAATCGCGTAACATACGGATGATACCTGCGACTCCCATACCTACCCAGATGGCGAAGGCGTAGAACGAACCGGCATACGCATAGTCACGTTCACGCGGCTGCGCAGGTGTCTGGTTAAGGTAGAGCACGATGGCGATACCTGTCATAAAGAACAGGAAGAACACCACCCAGAATTGCTGGATACCCCGCTGGCTGTGGTATGCTTGCCAGAAGAGTCCGATCAGGCCGAGCAGCAGCGGCAGGCAGTAGAATACGTTGTGTCCTTTGTTGTTTTTGAGGTCCTGCGGAAGCAATTCCTGGTTGCCCACCAGCAGATTGTCGATAAATGGGATTCCGGTGATCCAGTTACCGTGTTCTATTTCTCCGCTGCTCTGAATGTCGTTCTGCCGTCCGGCAAAGTTCCACATAAAGTAGCGCCAGTACATGAAGTTGAGCTGGTAGGAGAAGAAGAACTTGATGTTTTCCCATTGGTTCGGTACGTTCACCATCACCATTTCGCCGCATTGGTCGTATGGGACGTCATGCCCCTTGATGTCTACCCACTGCTTGTAGAGTGAGGAGTGCGCGGAGCTGTACATACGGGGAAAAAGCATATTTTGCGCGTATTCGTATTCGATACGTCCCGGCAGTTCGATGTATGAGTCTTTTTCGTCCGGTGAAGTCTTTTCTTTGCGGACGTATTTGCTTCCCGTCTGTGACTGGCGGGGGACGCAGTATCCGTCTTTCACGTCGAGTGCCACTTTCGAGGAGAAAGCAGGACCGTAGAAGAGAGGACGGGTTCCGTATTGTTCACGGCCGAGGTATTCGCCCAGCGTGAAGATATCTTCCGGAGAGTTCTGGTCCATCGGTGTGTTGGCGGTAGAACGGATCACGATCAGTGCATAAGAGGAATAACCGATCACGATCATCATGGTGCACAGCAATGTCGTATTCATGGTACGGGCGGAGATGCGCCATTTCTCTTTGATCTTTTCCTGTACTTGCGGAGCAAGGTAGATGCCGAGAATTGCGATCACTACGACACCGATAACGATGCTGCTTACGCCGTGTCCGTAGAATGGAATACCCAGCAGGGCGATGGTCAGAATGAATGAGATGGCCATGCGGAGTCTGCTCTTTTCGGTGTAGCTTTCGTACACACCCCAGATAAGGGCGGCAGCAAGCAGAATGATATAGACTACGACGCCGGAGTTGAACGACATACCGAGTCCGTTAACAAACAGCAGTTCGAACCAGCCGCCGACTTTAACGATACCGGGCACGATGCCATAAAGCACGGCTGCTACGAGTACGCCCGATCCGAGCAGGGCGAGCAATGAGCCTTTGGCAGTGGCGTTCGGAGTTTTCTTGTAGTAGTACACCAATACGATTGCCGGCAGACAGAGGAGGTTCAGCAAGTGAACACCGATACTCAGTCCGGTCAGATAAGCGATCAGGATTAGCCAGCGGTCGCTGTGAGGCTGGTTGGCCACATCTTCCCATTTCAGAATCAGCCAGAATACAACGGCTGTAAAGAGGGAGGAGAAAGCATATACTTCGCCTTCTACGGCAGAGAACCAGAAGGTGTCGCTGAAGGTGTAGACCAGTGCGCCGACCAGTCCGCTACCCATGACAGTGATAAGTTGTCCTTTCGTGATGTTGTTCTCGTCGGTGATTACCAGTTTGCGTACCAGATGGGTGATGCTCCAGAAAAGGAACAGGATACAGGCACCGCTCATCAGTGCGCTCATGTAGTTTACCATCTTCGCTACGGTGGTTACATCGGAGGCGAATTGAGAGAACAGGTTCGCTACCAGCATGAAGAAAGGTGCGCCGGGCGGGTGTCCTACTTCCAGTTTATAACCGGTAGTTATAAACTCGGGACAGTCCCAAAAACTTGCGGTCGGTTCTATTGTCAGGCAGTAGACCGTTGCCGCAATGATGAATGTAATCCAACCCACGAGGTTGTTTATAGTTCTGTACTGTTTCATTAGCACTATCTAGATTTTTCGTTAAAAAACAGATTACGTGGGCGCAAAGATAGTGATTTGTAAGGATAATGAGGCAGAAAGTAAGAAATATTAAGTAACAGAAAGGTGATTTACTTTATCTTATGCCCTTTTAGTGAAACGGGGGAATCACTAAACAGTATAAACAACAGTAGGTATAAAGATACTAATTTTGTATCTTTTATATTAAGCATTGAATCATTTATTGGTCAATAATACTTGTGTTGTCAGACATTAATAGCTGACTTCTCAACTGTTAATACCTGAGATGTCAACTATTAACATCTGACATCTCAATCATTAACAGTTGAGAAGTCAGTTGTTGCTGCTTGATGTGACCGTTGTAAATGACTGATATGCGGTGCAGCCGTTCTTTGATGTAGCACCGGCAAATGAATGTTTAGTGATGATGATGTTCACCGAGAACGCGGTGTGGCAACGTGCCGTGTCCCAGCAGTTCGATGGGGCAGTTGAAGTTTCTTTCCAGCCATTCTGTGGAGACACCCGTGTCAGGGTGGTAATCCAGTGTCTCGTTGACGCAGGCAATGGATTTCACTTGTTGCAGTACAGTGCCGATGTCGTGACTGACAAGGATGATGGCGCATTCTTTGTTAATCTCCGCCAGCAGTTCGTAGAGCCGGGCTTCGAAGCGTTTGTCGATATACGTGCTGGGTTCGTCAAGAATCAGTACCGAAGGGTCGGAGATGATGGCACGTCCCAGCAGTGCGCGTTGCAGTTGCCCGCCGCTAAGCTGTCCGATGGAACGGTGTTCGAGTCCTTCAAGTCCCATGCGGGTGATGATATGCTTGCCTTTTTCTCTTTGCTCGGGAGTGAAACGGGAGGTGAGGGATTTCTGGATACTTAGTCCGGAAAGTATCACTTCCTCTACCGAAATCGGGAATTTCCGGTCGATGGTGTTATATTGCGGTAGATAGCCGAGGGAAAGTGGAGAGTTGGAAGTGGAAAGTTGAGAGTGGGAGGATGCTTCTGTAGGGGCATGGAAGATGATTTCTCCGGCTGTCGGTTTCAGCAGACCGAGGATGCACTTGATGAGTGTTGTCTTACCGCCTCCGTTCGGACCGATGATGCCCAGAAAGTCCCGTTCGTAAATGTTCAGGTTGATGTCGTGGAGTACGGTACGGCCGTCGTATCCGGCAGCAAGGTTCTTTATTTCGATAATCGGTTTCATGTTTGGAGAATTACTTCGTTTATGTATCATTCGGTCATTAACGCTATGGAGGCCCGTTGTTATTCGGGGTCCATAGGTGTGAGAGCTTTGGCTACGTTCAGCATTTCCGTTTCCCAGTCGTAGCTTAACGGGTTGATGGGGACTACCTTTGTGCCGGTTTGCTGTGCGATGGTTTCCGCGTTGCGCTTGTCGAACTCCGGTTGGACGAAGATGACGCTTACTTTCTCCGATTTGCACAGGTCTATCAGTTCTTTCAGATGGGCGGGCGAAGGTTCTTTGCCTCCTTCTTCGATTGAAATCTGATGCAGGCCGTAGTCACGGGCAAAGTAGGAGAGAGCCGGATGGTAAATCATAAAGGCTTTGGCCGATTCCGGAGCGGAAAGTTGCCGGCGGATGAGGCTGTCGGTGTGCTGGATACGTTGGCAGAGGGAGTCGTAACGTGCCAGATAATATGCTTCGTTGGGCTTGTCGAGCATACAAAGTGCCTTGAAGGTGTTTCCGGCAAGGATGAGGGCGTTGGTGGTAGAGTTCCAGATATGCGGTTCTACGGCGTGGTTGTGCCCGTCGTGGTCATGATGTCCTGCTGCGTGGTTGTGCTCACCGTTGTTCAGAATCAGGTCTATGCCTTTCGAGGTGTCGAATACTTGGATATGAGGGGTGTTATTCATCAGTCGGTCCATCCAGGTCTGCTCAAAGCCGATGTAGCCGATGCGGAGATAGGCTTTGCTGTCTCCCAAAGAGACAAGTTGCTGAGGAATAGGGTCGTATGTCTCCGGACTGGAACCTTTCGGGACCATGCTGACTACCGTGAATTTATCACCGGCAATCGCTTCCGTGAAGTAGCGCTGCGGTTCGATAGTGACGGTAATGACCGGTTTCGCTTCTTCGCTGCCGCTTGCTTTGGACGTGCGACCCGTGCAGGCTGCCAACAGGAGGCAGGAGCCGAGAAGAAGGAGTGTTTTCAAATCTTTTAGTTGTTGTTTCATGACTATTGTATTAATATCGGGGGTTGATTCTGTTCCAGTTTTCGGGCACGTAGTATTTCCCGCTTTCCTCCCGGAGGACCGGGAAGGCGCTCTACGGTAAAGCCTGCGGCCTGTAACATACGTCGGATGACTCCTTTGGCACAATAAGTGGTGAGGATACCTCCTTCATTTAATAAAACATATAAACGGTTAAATAGTTCCTGCGACCACATTTCCGGCTGCTTTTCCGGAGCGAAGGCGTCGAAATAGATAACGTCAAATGATAATGGAGAATGGATAATGGATAATGGAGAATAGCTGCGCTGGGTAGTCCATTCATTAACGTCGGCTTGTACTTTGCAGAGAGTGAAGTGTGGGGTAAAGGATATTTCTTCTTCCCACGGCGATGTATGGATTGCTTTGAACAGGCCGATAGCTGCTGGTTGTTCTATATATCCCAGTTGCTCCACCATCTGCCATTCCAACGGGTAGAGTTCAAGTCCTGTATAATGTACGTTACGTCCGCTTCTTTCTGCTTCTTCAAGTGTAAGCCAAGCATTCAGCCCCGTTCCGAAACCGATCTCCAGAATATGCGGAGAGGGGGCAGCGGAGGCTTTCAGTCCCATGTTGATGAAAATATGCTGGGACTCCGTACGTGCTCCTTTGGTCGAATGATAATGTTCATTCAATTCCGGAACAAATAGGGTGGCGCTCCCGTCATCAGTCTTTTCAATCACTCTTTTCATCTCAAAAAACTTATTACCTATTACCTGTTACTTATTACCTATTATTTCATCCCGCAACGACGTTCCATGCGCTTTCCAGTACGTACAGAAGCAGAATGTAACGTATCAGTTTGCCGACAAACATGGAGGTGGTGGTAAGCCATATATTACTTCGCATAAATCCCAGTGCGATGGAGATCACCTCTCCGATGGCCGGTAGGAAAGCGAAGAATGCCATCAATGCTCCTTTTCCTTGCAGGAATCTTACCATCTTGTCTACTTTCTCCTTCTTTACTTTGAAGTATTTCTCAATCCAGCTTATTTTGCCCAGGCGCCCCATATAGTAGCAGGTCATTCCGCCTGCCGTATTGCCGAGGGTGGCAGCCAGTATACAGGCAGTGGGTGGCAGTCCGAGTTTTACCAGTGCTACCAACACCAGTTCGGAACTGAATGGTACAATACTCCCTGCGAGTAAGGCCGAGATAAACAATCCCGGGAGTCCCCATTCGATGAGGAGTTGTATCGTTGAGTCTATAAAAGCGTCCATACGTTAAAACCAAATAAAAGGATGAGGCAGACCGTGGCAACAATGAAGAATATATTCGATGTTTTGTTGTTGGTCAGCACAAAAAGGTGGCCGATCAGTATGCTGTTGCTTATCATGAGCAATGGCAAGAGATTGCTGCATTGTGACGGCTGTAGCACAATCAGTACGAAGAGAAAGAGTGTCACGTCTATGAGAAACTGTAAATAGGCGCGCGTACGTATCTTATCTTCGAATCCGGCAACGACGCAATGGGCGGCGCTGACGATGAACAATACAAACAGATAGCCGAGAGTCGCCAGCTCCCACGGCTGGAGTATCTGTAGGTTGAATATATCTCCAAAAGTAGCCAGTTCTTTGAAAGGATGATAGAACAGCTCTATCTGATCGTAGAAGAAAGCGTGTCCGAACAGCATCCAGTAGGGCATTGTCCATCCTACCAGCGCGCCACAGAAACTACGGAACGTAAGTGACTGAAAGCGGTGCGCCTCAAACAACCAGAGCACCGAGAAGAAGGTGAGCTGGGGAAAGAGAATGCTCCCTGCACCGATAAACAGGAACGAGTAGAACAGATATCCTGACGCCTGTGCCTGCTGGTAACTCTTGAACAGGAAATAGATGGAGAATAAAAAGGTTATGGCGGCAACGTTTCCGGCATATAACAGGTGCATCTCCGGACAGACGGTGACCAGCAGAAAATAGATAGCTGTCTGCACGGAAGCCCGCATACGGATGATACTGAACCGGTTGTTCAGCTCGATCAGGAAATAGCCGATAGCCGCGTAAATCAAGAAACTGACAAGATGCTCCGCCCATGCGGGGAGCAGCAACGTGCGGGCAGACTGCCAAAGCACGGAACCGCCTTCTTCGCCCGCTGTCATGGTGAGTTCGGGCAATAGGACAGAGGTCAGCACCCAACAAAGGGTGCAGATGAAAATCGCAGCAGGGAGTGTCCACCGCCCTGCTGTGACCAAACCTTGTAGTCTCTTGCTTTTCATTATAAGTCGAATCCGATATCGCGACGGAAATATTTTTTGTCGAAGTTGATCATATCTGCCACTTTATAGCTCTGTGCCAGCGCTTCTTCCTTCGTTGCGCCATAAGAGCAGACGGCGATCACACGTCCTCCGTTCGTTACGATTTGTCCGTCTTTCATGGCTGTTCCGGCATGGAAAATGATGCTTTCGGTAGCGGCAGCCTGTTCCAGACCGCTGATAGGGAAGCCTTTTTCGTATGCTTCGGGATAACCGCCGCTCACAAGGATCACACAACCTGCCGAGCGCGGGTCCATGACCAGCGTCTTTTCGTCAAGGTTGCCTGCGGCTGTACCTTCCAGCAACTCCACGAGGTCGCTCTGGATGCGGAGCATCACGCTTTCCGTCTCCGGGTCGCCCATGCGGACGTTATATTCGATCACCATCGGTTCGCCTTTTACCCGGATCAGTCCGAGGAAGATGAAGCCTTTGTAGACGATATTTTCTTCTTTCAGTCCGTTGATGGTAGGTTCGATGATGCGGGTACGTACTTTTTCCATGAATTCTTCGTCGGCAAACGGAACCGGAGTCACGCTGCCCATACCGCCTGTGTTGAGCCCTTTGTCGCCTTCACCGATACGCTTGTAGTCTTTCGCTACGGGGAGGACTTTGTAGTGTTCGCCGTCAGTAAGCACGAATACGGAACATTCGATACCGCTCAGGAACTCTTCAATAACGACTGTGGCCGATGCGGAGCCGAACATACCGCCAAGCATTTCCTTCAGCTCACTCTTTGCCTCGTCCAGTGTGGGGAGGATCAGAACGCCTTTTCCGGCACAGAGTCCGTCGGCTTTCAGCACGTATGGAGCTTCCAGCGTTTCGAGGAAAGCCAGACCTTCTTCGAGGTTTTCGGCTGTGATACTTTTATACCGGGCTGTCGGGATTCGATGACGCATCATGAAGCCTTTGGCAAACTCCTTGCTGCCCTCCAGCTGTGCTCCGTTGGCGGACGGACCGATAACGGCGATATGTTTCAGTTCGGGACGGTTCTGGAAGTAATCGTAGATGCCTTTTACCAACGGGTCTTCGGGACCTACTACTACCATTCCGATGTTTTCTTTCAGGGCGAAAGCGCTGATCGCTTCAAAGTCGGTAGCTTTGATGTTGACATTCTCGCCTACGGCGTTTGTTCCGGCGTTTCCCGGAGCGATGTACAGCTTTTCAACTTTCGGACTTTGGGCAATTTTCCATGCCAGTGCATGTTCGCGGCCGCCCGAGCCTAGTAATAATATCTTCATAATGAGTATTAAGTTATGAGTTTTCAGTTATGAGTTTTTCGGTATGATGCTGTGAGCTGTCAATTATAGGTTGCTATAGGTTCTGCTCAAAGTATCGGGTGATTTTCTCGTGCAGATGTACACGGTCGCGGCCTGATACGTTGTGCTTGTGGCACGGATAGATAAACAGGTCGGGATAGGTGCGGGCATCTACACAGGCTTTCATGAACGACAGTGTGTGCTGCGGTACGCAAGTGTCATCGTGGTCGTCATGGATAATGAGCAAATGACCTTTCAGCTGTCCGGCAAGGTTCTTTAGGTTACATTCTTTGTAGCCTTCCGGATTGCTTTCCGGAGTGTCCATATAACGTTCGCCGTACATCACTTCGTAATATCCCCAGTCGATGACAGGTCCGCCGGCTACGCCTACCTTGAATATTTCGGGGTAGCGGAGCAGCAAGGCAGTGGTCATGTGTCCTCCGAAGCTCCATCCGTGTACACCGATGCGGTTTCCGTCTATGTAGGGGAGGGATTTCAGAAATTCAATGCCTTTCACCTGGTCTTTGCCTTCTTCGATGCCGAGGCGGCGGAAGGTGGCGTTTTCGAATTCCAGTCCACGGTTGGCACTGCCGCGGTTGTCGAGGGTGAACATGATATAGCCTTTGTTAGCCATATAGATATCCCATCCGCGGGAGCCGTTCAGCCAGCCGCCGGTGACGAGTTGTGCGTGCGGGCCGCCGTATACGTAGACGATGACCGGATACTTTTTGTTCGGGTCGAAATCTGCGGGTTTGGTGAGGCGGTAGTATAAGTCGGTCGTTCCATCGTCGGCTTTAATAGTACCAGTTTCGATGGTCGGCATCTCGTAGCCTTCGTATGGGTCCTTGGCTGTCAGCAGGTTGACTGTTTTCAGGCTTTTGGTATCCACGATGTCAATGCGGCGCGGAAGGGTAGGAGTCGAATAACGGTCGATGAGGTAACTTCCCGATGCGCTGAGCATTCCGTTATGTTCTCCTTCTGTGGTAGAACGGAAGCTGAACGGGAGGCTGCGCTTTCCTGTGTTGACATTTACTGCAAAGTTATTGGAGCCTGTGCCATCCACTCCTTGGAAGATGACTTCTTTCCTCTTGGCGTTGAAGCCCAGAATGTCGCCTACCAGCCATTTGCCTTCGGTCAGTTGCTTCGTCGGGATGTATTCGATATGCTTGCCGCCTGCGGCATCGCTTTTCCATTCGCCTTTGAGGCTGGAGGTGAGGTCGCATAAATATAGATGGTTATATCCGTCACGCTGGCTCTGGTAGATGAATTTATTGCTGTCCCACGGTAAGAATACGATGGGGTGCTGAGGCTCTACATATTTGGGGTGTGTTTCTTCCAGCAGTTTGCCCAGTAACTTGCCTGTCGTTGCGTCATATTGGCAAAGTACGGCATGGTTCTGGTCGCGGTTCAGTTCGATAAAGTAGATGCTCTTTTCGTCCGGTGACCAGCTGATATTGGTGAAGTAACGGTCGGTCGGATCACCTGCATTCAGATAGATGGTCTTACCGGTGGAGGGGTTGTAGACGCCTACTTTTACTTGGTGGCTGGTCATTCCTGCCATCGGGTAACGGACGTTATTCACTTCTCCTACACGTGCGGTGATGTCTACAAGTGGGTATTGCGTCACCATGCTTTCGTCCATGCGGTAGAAAGCGAGCAGGTTGCCTTTCGGGCTCCAGAAGGTACCTTTGTTGATGCCGAACTCATTGCGGTGGACAGACTGCCCGCAGACGATGCCTTCGGGTTCGTCGGTGATTGCCTGTTCGTTCACATACAGGTTGTTGTTGACTGTGTAGGCTACGTTTCCGTTGGCGACGCAATAATCTTCGTTGGCTGCTTTATCTTTCAGCTTCAGTGTGCTGACAATCCGGTTGTTCTCGAAATCGTATACGATATACTTACCGGATATTTTCAGTAACATTTGCGGTTTGTCCGCCCACGGGTAGCGGATTGAGTACGGGGTCGGCAGCTTCCCTGCTTTATTGTCTGCCAGTACTTTGTTGATTTGTCCGAGGGTAGTCAGCACTGTCTCTTTCCCTGTTTTGGGTTGAACTGTGTAGATGGTGTCGGTACTCGGTTTGATACACACGTCTCCCCACCATTGCAGGCCGTACAGGTTTTCTGCATAACGGTAGGTCTCGCCGCCCGGAATCAAGTCTTCCAGTGTCAGCTTTTTGATTTCCTGTGCCATAACATTGAATCCGATTGGTAGCGCCAGCAATATCAGAATGGCTCTTTTTCCAATTTTACTCATTGCTTTTATTTATCTTTATTGGTTTTAAATCCTTCTATTTTACCCTGTTCAGGAGAGTTGTCTTTCTCTGTCGGATGATACGTCTTTTTCGAGATATTCAATTCGCTTTCTTACTCATCAAATGATAAGATCGCAAAATGCGACCTTATATTGTCTATCAATAAGTTAATGGCATTTTTTTAGTGAGATGCCGTTAACTATCTATGAAATTACTCTTCTTCCTTCTTCGGTATCCTAGGCTCCCGATTTCCTCTGAATTCTCTTGGAGCTCTTGAATCTCTTTCCCCACGAAACTCGCCTCTAGGCTTTCTGTCCCTGTCATCCCGGGTAAAGCTTCCTTCTTCCCGTCTTGGCTTGAAGTCACTTTCCCGACGTGGCTTGTACTCTCCTTCTCTGCGTGGCTTGAATTCCCCTTCTCCCTCCTGACTCTTGAACTCCTTATATTTCCCGTCGAAAATCTCGTATTTGCGGAACTCGCATTCCAATGCGCCATTGAACAACGGCACTTTCTTGCTTGGTTTCAGCCCGATCTGATCGAAGCATTCTTCTCTATAAGAGAGTACCCAAGCCTCGTTTCCTACAAATGCATGCTTCAGACGTTCGCCAATCATCTGGTACAGTCCGAGCAGGTCATTGGTAGAGATACGTTCGCCATAAGGAGGATTCATCACGATGATGGACTTCTCCTGCGGCTGTTCGAATTGCTGGAACGGTTGCAGTTTCAGCGTCACATCTTTGGATACACCCGCCGCTTTTATATTATGCGTCGCTATTTCATTCGCTTTCGGACTGTTATCATATCCGTAAATCTTATGGGTGAATTCGCGCTCCTGACTATCATCATTGTAAATCTCATCGAACATCTCCGAATCGAAATCCACCCATTTCTCGAATGCGAATCCTTTGCGGAATACTCCCGGAGCGATGTTTCTTGCGATCAGTGCAGCTTCTATAGGAATCGTGCCCGAACCGCACATCGGGTCAATCAGGTCACATTCACCGCGCCATCCTGTCATCAGAAGCATACCGGCAGTCAATACTTCGTTCAACGGAGCATCTACCTGTTCCTGGCGGTATCCGCGACGATGAAGCGACTCTCCGGAAGAGTCCAGAGACAACGTACAAGTGGTATGTGCAATATGGATATTGAGTAGTACATCCGGATTATTGATGCGTACCGACGGGCGTTTGCCTGTCTTTTCACGGAAATAGTCCACGATGGCGTCTTTCACTTTGTACGAAACGAACTTTGAATGGCGAAATTCTTCGCTGAAAACAACCGCGTCTATCGCAAACGTCTTGTTCACATCAAGATACTCTTCCCATGGAATGGCCTGTATCTGGTTGTAAACTTCATCAGCATCCTTTGCCGTAAAATTCTTGATCGGCTTCAGAATGCGGATAGCAGTACGGAGGCAGAAATTTGCCTTGTACATCATACGCTTGTCTCCTGTAAATGAAACCATGCGACGTCCTATCTGGATATCGTTGGCTCCTAGTGTTGTAAGTTCTTCAGCAAGTATCTCTTCCAGTCCTTGGAAGGTCTTGGCTATCATCTCGAATTGTTCGCTCATATATAGTTTATTGATTTTATTTCTTTGCTTTTGTCTGTACAATCTTTGCTCCGGCGGGAATGTTTTCCGTTACCCAGATATTTCCTCCTACGGTTGCGTCGCTTCCGATAGTAATTCTTCCAAGGATGGTGGCGTTTGAGTAGACTATGACATTGTCTTCCAGTATCGGGTGGCGGGGGATACCCTTGATCGGTTTTCCGTCGGCATCCAGCGGGAAGCTTTTTGCTCCCAGGGTGACACCCTGATATAATTTGACATTGTTCCCGATGATGCTTGTAGCGCCGATCACGACACCCGTTCCGTGGTCTATGGTAAAGTGACTACCTATCTTCGCTCCCGGATGGATATCGATACCCGTCTCGCTATGAGCCATTTCCGTGATCATGCGAGGAATCAGGGGAACACCCAGTTCCAGCAGTTCGTGCGCAATACGATAGTTGCTGATTGCCTTAATGGCGGGATAGCAGAAAATAACTTCACCGTAGCTCTTGGCAGCGGGGTCACCGTTGTAGGCAGCTTCTACGTCCGTAGCCAGTATTCTTCTCATGGCGGGTAGTTTACTGATAAAGTTCGCAGCCAGTCGGGCGGCTTCTTCTCTTCTCGACTCCGAGCAGACGTTGCAGTCTCCTTCAGCCGTACTGAAACATAGTCCGGCCAGGATTTGCTCTGTGAGCAAGTCAAATAACTTTTCGATATTTACACCGATGTGATAATTGATTGTCCGGCTGTTGATGGTGGAATTTCCGTAGTATCCGGGGAAGAGAATGGCACGTGAAAGCTCGATAATTTCATACAAAACTTTAGCAGAGGGCAATGGTTCGCCATCTTTATGTTGATGAAACAGCCCTTTGTAAGATTCGCTTTCCGATAGCTCATCGACTGCCTGTGTCAGAATGTGGGTAAAGTTCAATGGACTCATTAGGTCAGTTACTCATGTTTATATGGGGACAAAGGTATTAAAAAAATAATAAATTTCGTTGAGATTCAATATAATTAATGTATTTTTGTGGCATTCAAAATTCAACACGGACAAGGGGATGAATAAAGCGAAATCTACTATGAAGCTATTTGGGTTGATAGGGTTGTTGATATTGTGGAACTGCAGTTGCGTGGATAGGCACCGCAGTCACGCTTTGTGTGAACAGTCACTTATCGATTCTTTAGAAGTCCGTGCACAGGATTCTCTGTTTTCCAACTTACCTTATTCACGTTCTTTATTACGTAACGCAATGCGTCAGGCACAGGACTCGATGAGTTATTACCGCTTGATGGGATTGTATGGAAAGACTTTCTTCATCTCGTCCGATTTCGACTCTATCCTCTATTATAACCGCCCTGTAAAAGAGTATGATAAGCGTGCAGCTGCCTGCCCGCGATGGAATGATGTGCTTTCGGATGTGTATAACATTGAGGGAAATGTCTGGATGCAACTCAATCAGCCCGATTCGGCGGTTGCCTATTATGAGAAATCCTATGCTTACCGTCTGAAAGGAGATAAGGCGCATCTTCTGTCGGATATCTGTATGAATCTGGCGGATGCCCATCTGCATCGTGGCGAACTGGCACATACCGCTTCCTATTACCGGAGAGCATTGTTTATCTGCGACTCCCTGCATCTGTCGGAACATTCCAAATTTCCGGTCTATTGCGGACTGGGACAGACTTACATGGACCTGCGTGATTTTGATTTGTCCAATCATTATTACGAACTGGCAGGACAGTTCTTTGATGAAATGACAGTCAGCGAAAAGTGGGTGTATCTTAATAATCGGGGAAATCATTACTATTACAAGAAAGATTATCAGGAAGCCCTGGTCTATATGCGGCAAGCAGCGGAGCTGATAGCGGATTACCCGCAAATGGTATTCGAAAGCAATCTTTCGAAAGTCAATCTGGGCGATCTTTATCTGCTGACGAACCGGCTGGATTCTGCCGAAAACAATCTGAATGAAGGCTACCGCTACTTTTCGGAGATAAAGAACAACTCCGCCATGCACTATATTGAAACCCTGATGATTGAGCTTTCCCTGAAAAAAGGAAATATCGCGCGTGCCAGAGAAATGATAGCACGGACTGCTTCTACCGGACATGTGGATGCCAATATGCTTACTATACGCAACCAATATCTGCAACATTATTATGAAAAGGCAGGTGACTACCGCAATGCGTATGAGTATCTGAAACGTGACTATCAACTGAATGACTCCATCCGTAGCGAGCGGATTCGCACCCGTGTAGCCGAACTGGATATGCGTTACCGTCAGGACACGATTGTATTGCGCAAGGAAATGCAGATTCAACGGCAGGCGGGTGAAGTGCGTGTCTTGAAACTGAGCATGTATATCTGGGTGCTTGTCTGCCTGTTGCTGGCAGCCGGAACGGTGGTGATCATCTGGTATATGCGGAAAAAACGGGAGTTTCTTCGTGAACGTTTCTTCCAGCAGATAAATCGTGTCCGTATGGAGAATTTGCGGAGCCGGATTTCTCCCCATTTCACATTCAATGTGCTGGGGCGTGAGATTAATCAGTTCAATGGATCGGAAGAGGTGAAGAATAATTTGATGGAACTGGTCAAATATCTCCGTCGGAGTCTTGAACTGACAGAAAAACTAAGTGTATCTTTGCAGGACGAGCTGGATTTTGTACAGTCATATATCGGCCTGGAAAGCGGGCGTGTCGGCGAAGACTTCACGGCGTCGGTCGTAGTGGAGGAGGGGCTGGACGCAAAAAGTATAATGATTCCTTCCATGATTGTACAGATTCCGGTAGAGAATGCGATAAAGCACGGGCTGGCCGGAAAAGACGGTGAGAAGGAATTGACTATCCGTATTTCCCGTGAAGGAAAAGGAGTCCGTATCGTGATTTGTGACAACGGGCGGGGGTATCTTCCGCAAGTGGCTTCTTCGACTAAAGGAACGGGAACAGGTCTGAAAGTACTCTATCAGACGATACAGCTACTCAATACAAAGAATAAAAATGAGAAGATACGTTTCAATATAGGTAACCGAAACGATGGGCAGACCGGTACGCAAGTGTCGGTGTATATACCGTTTCATTTTTCTTATGATTTATGATGAATACAGAAGATAAATATAAAATCGTTATTGTAGATGATGAGCGTACGGCAATCGATGCTTTGCGCAGGGAGCTGGGCGCCTATCAGGAATTTGAAATAAAAGGAACTGCAAACAATGGCGCAAAAGGCAAAAAGATGATAATGGAACTCCGTCCGGATCTGTTGTTTCTGGATGTGGAACTTCCGGATGTGCTGGGGCTTAACTTGTTAAGTGAGATGCGCGATGAGGTGCTGTGGGATATGAAAGTTGTCTTTTATACTTCGTATGATAAATATTTGCTTCAGGCCCTGCGTGAGTCTGCCTTCGACTTCTTGCTGAAACCTTTTGAGACGGGAGATCTGAGAGTCGTTATAGAGCGCTACCGGAAAGCTGTAGCTTCGATACCGGCAACTCCTTCTTCCTCTTTTTCTTCTTCTGTCAGTGCTTTGATGCCGCAACAGGGAATGTTTATGATCAGCACGGTGACGGGATTCAAGCTTTTGCGACTGGAAGAAATCGGCTATTTCGAATATCTGAAAGACAAGCGGCAGTGGCAGGTAGTCCTGTTCAATCAGACCCGATTGAATCTGAAGCGAAATACAAAAGCCGAAGATATCATTGGTTATTCACAAGCTTTTATCCAGATCAGCCAGTCGGCTATTGTCAATGTTAATTATCTGGCGATGATTGATGGGAAGTGTTGTCAGCTCTATCCGCCTTTTCATGATAAGAGTGATCTGGTGATTTCCCGAAGTTTTTTGAAAGGGTTGCAGGACCGGTTTTTTGTGTTGTGACAATGACTCCTTAAGATAGATGCGAAAACGCCGTTTCTTCATCAGGAACGGCGTTTTCTCTTTGTTAGAATATTAGAATGAGAGAGTATGTTGTTAAAAAAATGCTGTTACAAATTAGTATTGTCCATGGTCACTGTCATTTCCGGAACTAACACGTAAGCGCGTTTCTTATTGTTCCATTTATAGTAATTGGTTGTTACCGTTTTTCCTTCGTATGTATAATTGATGCGGAGATCTTTTTCCCATTCCTCTTTGGTGCTGTTCCATTTCAAGGTCTCGCTTTCAATCATGCGCTTGTTGTCATCGTACTTATAGTTGTACTTCATATAGTTGGCAAGTGTACTTCCGTTCATTTTGTAAACGGTCTGACCTACCATTACTCCATTTTCTTCTACTGGATTATAAACCAACTGACCATCATAACTGCGTGCAGAAGCAACAAAAGAGGTCATGAGAAGAACTACGGATAGAACAAACATTTTTAAAGATACTTTTGTTTTCATGGCTATTTGATTTTAGTATTATTCTTTCATTTGTCTAGTAATACTCTTGTATTACGCTGCAAAGTTATATATTTATTCGGTATTTATGCAAATATAAAGCTAAAATAATATCAAAATGTCAGATGATGGCTAAGGTGATACCTTGCTTTTTGCCAAGATTGGTGACAAAAAAATATCCGGCAGTCAACCTGCCGGATATAGAATGAAGCACTTCGTTGGGGAAGTGATCTTTTTCCTTGCTTTCTGGATAGTGGGTTAAATAATGTTATAACTCATTTTCTCCATTATTTAGCTGATTTATCCTGTTTTGTTATGGCAGGATAAACCTTGTTTTAGTGTGCTTCGAGCCAGTTCTTGCCCCAGCCGCAATCTGCTTTCAAGGGAACGTGCATACGGTAAGCGTGTTCCATTTCCTCAATAACGATCTCTTCTACACGTTCTTTTTCATTGACGGGCACGCTGAAGTTCAATTCATCGTGTACTTGCAATATCATTTTAGCTTGTATGCCTTCTGTCTGGAATCGCTGATAAATGCGTGCCATTGCTACCTTTATGATATCTGCGGCGCTTCCCTGAATCGGTGCGTTGATGGCGTTTCGCTCGGCATAGCCGCGTACAACGGCGTTTCGTGAGTTAATGTCCGGCAAGAAGCGTTTTCGGTGGAAAATCGTTTCTACATATCCTTTCTCCTGAGCTACCTGGATGCTCTTATCCATATAGGCTTTCACGCTTGGATAAGTTTCGAAATAGCCGTCGATCAGTTCTTTGGCTTCCTTCCGGTCTACGTTCATTCGCTCTGCAAGGCCAAATACGGAGATGCCGTAGATGATACCGAAGTTGGCGGTTTTCGCTTTGCGTCGCATATCGGAGTCTACGTCTTTCAGGTCGATCTTATATATTTTGGCAGCTGTAGCTGCGTGGATATCATGATTGCTGAGGAAGGCGTCGATCATATTCTTGTCTTCGCTGAGATGTGCCATGATACGAAGTTCTATCTGCGAATAGTCGGCAGAGAAGAACAGGCAGCCTTCGTCAGGGATAAATGCCTTGCGGATTTCCTTGCCGTTCTCGTCGCGGATAGGAATATTCTGCAGATTCGGGTTACTGGAGCTGAGGCGTCCGGTAGAGGTGACGGTCTGGTTGAAAGACGTGTGTACCCGTCCCGTGCGTGGGTTGATTAGTTGGGGAAGTGCATCGATATAAGTTCCCAGCAGTTTCTTCAGTCCGCGGTGTTCCAGAATCTTTTCTACTACGGGATGTTTATGCCGAAGGCTTTCGAGCACTTCTTCCGAGGTGACGTACTGACCGGTTTTGGTCTTCTTCGCTTTTTCGATGATTCTTAGTTTGTCAAACAGTACCTCGCCTACTTGTTTGGGCGAAGCGATATTGAAGGTTTCGCCTGCCAGTTCATAAATTTCCTGCTCGATGCGTTGCATCTGAGCGGTGAAATGAACAGACGATTGTTTGAGCGCTTCCGTATCCAGCAATACCCCATTCCGTTCTATATTAACCAATACGGGTACAAGCGGCATTTCGATATCATAAAACAAACGTTCGGCATCGTTTTCTTTCAGTTCTTTCTCCAGGACGTTTTTGAGCTTCAGTGTTACGTCTGCATCTTCGCAGGCATAGCGGTAGATATCCTTCGGGTCGAGATCGCGCATGTTTTTCTGGTTCTTCCCTTTCGGACCTATCAGTTCGTCGATGTGGATGGTCTGATAGTGAAGATAGATTTCTGCCAGATAGTCCATTCCATGACGAAGTTCCGGTTGAAGAACGTAATGGGCGATCATTGTATCAAAGAGCGCACCTTTCACTTGCACTCCGTAATTTTCAAGAACGATCATGTCGTACTTGATATTTTGTCCGACTTTCAATGAGTTCTCATTTTCGAAGACCGGACGGAATTCGTTGACGATTTTTAATGCTTCCTCACGATTGTCGGGGACCGGCACATAAAAAGCCTGATTTTCGGTGATAGAGAAACTCATTCCGACTAGTTCGGCGTCCATTGGTTCCGTTCCTGTAGTCTCCGTATCTAACGAGAGAATTTTCGATGTAAGTAACTTTTGAATGATTTCAGCTCTTTTCTTCTCTGTATCAATGAGTTGGTAGTCGCAATTAAGCGTTTCTAACGTCTCTAGATTCGATTTTTTGGCTTCGCCTGCCTCATTGCCCGTAAAATTCGCAAATAAATCGCCTTGTATGGCTCCTCCTTCTTCGGGAAAAAGTGGAAGAGGAGAGGGAGCGCTTTTGGCCGTTGCCGTTTTGCTTCCGGTTGCCATTGTTACTCCGCCGGCAGAATTTTCTTTTTTCAGTACTCGGTCGATCAGTGTCCGGAATTCCAGTTCTTCAAAAATTCGTCGGAGTGAATCTTCGTCTGCCTGTTCGCGGACGAGCTTGTCCATTTCGAGTTGGATAGGAACATCGATTTTGATAGTGGCAAGGAATTTGGAGAAAGTAATCAATTCCTTATTGGTTTCCACTTTCGTTTTCAAGGCTCCTTTCAGTTGGTCGGTATGCTCCAGCAGATTTTCGATACTTCCGAATTCGGCGATTAGTTTCTGGGCAGTCTTTTCACCGACACCGGGACAACCAGGGATATTGTCGGAGGCATCGCCCATCAGTCCGAGCATATCGATTACTTGTGCGGGCGACTGGATATCGAACTTCGCTTTCACTTCTTCGATGCCCATCACTTCAAAACCTCCCGTATGTTTGGGGCGATACATGAATACGTTGTCCGTCACCAGCTGGCCGTAGTCTTTGTCGGGAGTCATCATATAGGTGGTGATGCCCTGACGTCCGGCTTCAGTGGCGAGAGTTCCGATCACGTCGTCGGCTTCGTATCCTGCCACTTCCAGAATCGGGATGCGGTAGGCGTGGATGATATCCTTTATAATAGGTACGGAGAGGCGGATAGCTTCCGGAGTTTCTTCACGCTGGGCTTTGTATTGCTCGAAAGCTTCGTGGCGGAAGGTAGGGCCGGAGGGGTCGAAGGCTACTCCTATATGTGACGGATTCTCCTTTTTCAGCACCTCTTCGAGGGTATTGACAAATCCGAGGATAGCTGAAGTATTGAACCCTTTGGAGTTGATTCTGGGATTCTTGATAAAGGCGTAATAAGCCCGATATATCAGTGCATAAGCGTCTAAAAGAAATAATTTATTGTCTGACTCCATAGATTTAATTAATTTTTCATGGTAAAAGTACAAAAAAATACCGTATTAAGCGTTTTATTATTACTTTTGTGCTCAAATAGTGTTGTGAATGGATAGTATCTCTCTTATCAAAACCCCGATAGAAGCGGAACTGGAGGATTTTAAAGCTCTTTTTGACACCCCTCTTTCCGATTCGAATGCATTGCTCGACAGCGTAATAACTCATATACGCAAGAGGAATGGCAAGATGATGCGTCCTATTCTTGTCTTATTGGTAGCACGCCTTTATGGGGCTGTGACTCCTGCCACCCTTCATGCGGCAGTTTCTTTGGAATTGCTTCATACAGCCAGTTTGGTGCACGACGATGTAGTCGATGAAAGTACCGAGCGTCGCGGTCAGCTTTCGGTAAATGCTGTATTTAATAATAAGGTATCTGTACTGGCGGGTGATTATCTGCTGGCTACAAGCCTTGTGCACGCCGAGCAGACTAATAATTATGAGATTATCCGCCTGGTATCTTCACTGGGACAGAAACTTGCTGAAGGAGAGCTGCTTCAACTTTCGAATGTAAGTAATCATAGCTTCTCAGAGGAAGTTTATTTTGACGTAATACGTAAAAAAACAGCGGCTCTTTTTGCTGCTTGTGCCGAGGCGGCTGCCTTGTCAGTGCAGGTGGGTGAGGAGGAAGTCGCTTTTGCCCGTCTGTTGGGCGAATATATTGGTATCTGTTTTCAGATTAAGGATGATATTTTCGATTACTTTGATAGCAAGAAGATCGGCAAGCCGACTGGTAATGATATGCTGGAAGGTAAGCTGACGCTGCCTGCTCTGTATGCATTGAATGCAACGAAAGATGAGTGGGCGGAGCAGATAGCGTTCAAGGTAAAGGAAGGTACGGCAACTCCCGATGAAATCGTACGTCTGATTGAGTTTACCAAGGATAATGGAGGTATTGAATATGCCTGTCGTACAATAGAACAATATAAAAAGAAGGCCTTTGATTTGCTGGCTACCTTGCCGGATTCAAATATTTGCCTTGCCCTGCGGACTTATCTGGATTACGTGGTCGCCCGTGAGAAATAACTACTCCCCACTGTTCCTGAGCAGAGAGTAACACAGGATTAATTCCTCCCAATCTTCAATTTTATTCGATTTCATCGCTCCTCCGATGAGGAAACTTTTGTCTATTTCTTCCGGTGTGCGGAGGATTTCGGAACATAACGTGCTCGCCTGTTCGATGTATTCCCATGCTTGTTCTTTGGTGATGTAGCCGCAGTCTTTGGCAGCCCGGGCCAGCCCGACAACTTGTGCCATATCCCATCCGATCACTCCTCTCTCTAAGTCATTAATCCATACAATCGGCTCTCCTCTTTCTTCTATATACTCTTTGAATTTGTATAGATTTCTGCCCTGTTGAATGAATCGGTCTACTCCGTAGAAGCGTTCGCGGATGGTGTTTTCAAACTGGTTTAGGTTTTCGGTAGAGAGTAAATAGGGGACCATAATAGAATAGGAGGCTCTGTCGCCTTCGTTGATGAGGAATAGGAATAGCTGGCAGGAAGAAATTGCATCTGTGCAATGGAACTTATCTGATAATAGTTTACTTAGTTTTTCCGGGTGTACTCCGGTTTCCATACAGTTAAGATAGAAGCCATCCAGTGCAGCCTCCATATAACCGATGCGCAGACCTTGTTTCTTTCTGGTGCCGAGTATCAGATTTAAGGGGTTATGGTTAAAACGTAAGTTCTTTGTGTGTGACTTCATTTTATACTTTTTCGCTTATGGTTAACTAAAAAAAGCGTGAGAACTGCTGCTATATGTCTTTTCCTGGGGCTTCGGCAAGCCGTTATGATGACATAAAAGCAACAGTCTCACGCTCCGTTCGATATATAACAAAAGTATATACATGAAGGTGCGTGAGACCCGTTTGCTTATTACCACTCATAACTTTGAATTTTGCCGAATTCCAGGAATCAGGTAATAAAAGAAACGTTCTCTAATACAGATGATTAACTATGTTAGCATAGCTACATCTATGACAAAGATAATGAAAATAATGGTTTTGTCCATAAGTATCTTTAGTTTTTATTATATAAAAAATACCGCGCTTCCTTCCATAGGAACGGAAGGTGAAGCGCGGTACGGCATACTTGATTGCTAATGTAATTCCTTAGAAGAATTTGATCTCTTCGCCCTTGATATCGGAGAGAAGCAAATTGGCCAAACGACTGGTACCCAGACGGAACAATCGGTTGTTCAGCCATTCTTCGCCTAATATTTCTTTCACAATAGTGTAATAAATGATTGCATCATGGACGGTGTTGATGCCTCCTGCCGGTTTGAAGCCGATCTTGTTGTTTGTTTTTTGATAGTACTCCTTGATAGCTTCGCACATCACATAAGCGGCTTCCGGGGTAGCGGCAGGCTGTTGCTTTCCGGTCGATGTCTTGATGAAATCTGCACCCGAATACATGGATAGGATAGAGGCTTTCTTGATGTTGGAGGCGGTTTTCAAAGCACCTGTTTCGAGGATTACCTTGAGGTGGCGTTCCTTGCAGACTTCTTTTAATTCCTGAATTTCTTCGCACATTGTTTCGTAGTCACCGCTCAGGAATTTACCGATAGAGATAACAATATCTATTTCGTCCGCACCGTCAGCGATAGCCAGTGCCGTTTCCGCTACTTTCACTTCGATGAAAGTCTGAGAAGAAGGGAACCCGCCCGAAACACAAGCGATATTGATGCCATCTACTTGCAGTGTATTCTTTACAATATCCGCGAAATTGGGGTATACGCAGATGGCAGCGACGTTCTTCATATCGGGGAATTCATTGTCGAACTCATTCACTTTTTCGGTGAAATGCATCACGCTTTCATCGCTGTCCGTGCTGTTCAGCGTGGTCAGGTCGATGCAGTTGAACAGGAGTTTCTTGACTTCTTCCGTATTGTTTTCCGGCACTTTCTTTTCAATCAGGTCAGCCACCCGAGCCTGTATGTCTGCATCGCTCAGATTGGTGTTATACTTTGCCAATGCGGCATCATACTTGTTGGATTGTGAGCTATTCTCTTCCATGATCGTTCAGTTTTGGGTTATTGATATGTCTTTTATTATCTCGTTTCGTTTTCTTTTCCAGGCTTTCCCTGAAGGCTTTGGTGATGTCTACGCCTGTCTGGTTGGCGATACACAGGAGCACCCATAAGATGTCTGCTATTTCTTCGTCAAGGTTGTCTTTCTCGCCTTCTTTGAAAGACTGGTCGCCGTATTTGCGGGCCATGACACGGGCCAATTCTCCGACTTCTTCAGTCAGTACGGCCATATTTGTCAATTCGCTGAAGTAGCGGACACCGTATGTCTTTATCCATTTGTCTACTTCTTTTTGGGCTTCTTCCAGAGTCATAATTGCTGTTGGTTTATGATGATTAGTTTGATGTTTAGAGCCTGTTTATCACTCTTCGAAGAGCTTTACCGGCTTTTTCATCAAGGTTTTACTCTTTATTTTTGGTGTCCATACATATAGTAACAGGACCGTCATTTAAAAGTTCAACTTTCATGTCCGCTCCGAAAGTTCCTGTGCCGATTTCTTTTCCCAGCGCCCTGCTCAGGTCTTTGCAGAACCGTTCGTAGAGTGGGACAGATATCTCCGGCTTGGCGGCTTTGATGTATGACGGACGGTTGCCCTTCTTGGTAGAAGCGTGCAACGTGAACTGACTGATGACCAGAATTTCACCTCCATCTTCTAGGATCGACTTGTTCATTACTCCGTTTTCATCGTCAAAAATACGCAGATTTACTATCTTTTTGCAGAGCCAGTCTATATCTTCCTGTCCGTCGGATTCTTCAATGCCGACTAATATCAGCATCCCTTTTCCAATGGAAGACTTGCACTGTCCTTCGATGGTTACTGATGCGTGGCTTACTCGTTGTACAACTATTCTCATTGATATTTTCTCTATTCTATTGAATGTTACGAAAGGCAAATTTACGAAATTAAGAAGAAAAAACGATGGATTGGAAGGAAATATTATAGGAGATAAGTATTAGGTATTAAGTATTAACCGTAGCTGTCATTCGGAAGCGTGTCTGTCTGTTGTGCTGAAGCATATCTATTAGGACGACAGATGTATTTGCCTCATAACTTGATTGAGTTTGCTTTAGAACCGTATAGACATGAACATAAACTCTATAACATTACCGGTAGTACTCTATGTGGTTAGAAATCAATGGTATATAGTTTCCTATGATTTCTTTTAATGGAAACTGTCGTTTCCCGGCGAGGGAACGGCCGTTCCTTTTAATGGAAACGACCGTTCCTTTTAAAGGGAACTGGCGTTTCCTCCGAGGAAACTAACGCTTGCCCCATATGATACTGATACTTGATTTATATGGACTAACAATTTAGCGTATAGCCACATAGAAGTGAGCCTATTCGTTGCTTAACCCTTTTTTTACAGTCTGAGCCTTCACTTCTCCTATGACCTTTGCGATTTCTTCAAGGGATGCCTCTTTGATTCGTTTTACGCTTTTAAACTCCTTCAATAGGGCTGTTTTTGTCTTTTCTCCAATCCCTTTAATGCTATCCAGAGCCGATGCGACCTGTCGCTTGCTGCGCTTGTCGCGGTGGAAAGTAATCGCAAAACGGTGTACTTCATCCTGAATCTGCGTCAGCAGACGGAATAAAGAACTTTGTTGTTTGATCCCAATCGTCTGTGCGGGAAACCCGAAAAGTAGCTCTGACGTGCGATGCTTATTATCCTTAGCCAAACCGGCAATCGGAATATTCAGATGCAGTTCATCCTCGATTACTTCTCTGACGACTTCCATTTGTCCTTTACCACCATCGGTAATAATCAGGTCGGGAAGGGGAGAATTTTCTTCAATGGCGCGCTGATAACGTCGTCTGACCACCTCTTTCATGGAAGCGTAATCATCCGGTCCCACGACCGTCTTAATATTGTATTTACGGTAATCTTTCTTCGATGGTTTCGCCTTTTTGAATACTACGCAGGCAGCTACGGCATCCGATCCTTGTATATTCGAGTTATCGAAACATTCAATCTGCAAAGGTGGCTTGTCTAAATGCAGTTCGTTTTGTATTTCTTTCAGCAGACGCATACTGCGCTGCTCCGGGTTCAGTTTCTCGGCTTGTTTCAATCGGTCGGCCTTATATTGCTTCACATTTAGGATAGAAAGATCGAGCAGTTTTTTCTTATCTCCCCTTTGAGGAACGGTGAAAACGACATTATTCAACTCCAGATCAAGTTCGAAAGGAACAATAATCTCCCGTGAATGGCTCTTGTAGCGCTCCCGCATTTCAATAATGCCTAGCGTCAGTAACTCTTCTTTCGATTCATTTAGCTTCTTCTTGTACTCAAAGGTGAATGCCTGATTGATGGCGCCATTGGTGATGTGCAGATAGTTGACGAAAGCCGAATTTGAATCGTCTTCTTCGATGGAAAAGACGTCGATATTGTGCAGGACAGAACTTACTACCTCCGATTTAGACCGGTAATTCTCTATCAGCAGATACTTCTCCTTAATCTTCTGAGCCTCTTCAAACTTCATTTCATTGGCCAGTTCCTGCATCTTTTCTACCAGCATACGGCTAATATCCTGCGTATTTCCTTTCAAAATCTCCTTGATTTCATCGATGTTTTTCAGATAATCCTCGTGCGATTGCAGTCCGACGCATGGCCCGGCGCACTTCTTGATGTGATACTCCAGGCAAACCTTGAACTTTCCCGCCCGTATGTTCTCCGGTGAAAGGTTCAGATTGCAGGTACGCAGCGGATATAGATGCTTGATCAGATCGAGCACCGCATACATCGAAGGAAGGTGGCTGTAGGGACCATAATAAGAAGAACCGTTTTTGATAATCTTTCGAGTCCTGAAAATGCGTGGAAAGTATTCATTCTGCACGCAGATGGAAGGGTAGGTCTTGTCGTCCTTCAGCAATACATTGTAGCGGGGCTTATATTTCTTGATCAGATTGTTTTCCAGCAATAATGCATCTTCTTCGGTGTTAACAACGATGTAACGGATATCGGCAATCTTGCTGACCAATACTCGTGTCTTGCCGGGTTCATGCTCTTTGCTGAAGTAAGAATATACCCTTTTTTTTAGGTTTTTAGCCTTTCCAACGTATATAATAGTCCCTTCTGTGTTCAGATACTGATAGACTCCCGGCTTTTCGGGCAGGTTGGCTACAATACCTCTCAGATATTCATTCGTTTTGGCTTCCGGTTCTGTATTCATAATCGTTATAGATGAAATAGCGGGAAATAAAAAAGGGCGTAGATTCTCTACGCCCTGCAAATATAAGCAATTTGTTTATAAAGTCAATACGGATTCTACTTCTACGTCATCTCCGAATACGGATTTGCCATTCAGGTCTTTCAATTCGATAATGAAGTTTACATATACCTTTTTAGGCTTCAGTTTCTTCACTAGTTCGCAGGCTGCTTTCATAGTTCCTCCCGTTGCCAGCAGGTCGTCGTGTAGTAAAACTACGTCGTTTTCATCGAGTGCGTCCTTATGAATCTGCACAGTGTCCGTGCCATATTCTTTGTCGTAGCTTTCTTCGATTACCTCTGCGGGAAGTTTGCCCGGTTTGCGGATAGGAATAAAACCTGCGTTCAGTCGGGTAGCCAGGATAGGCCCCATGATGAATCCTCTGGATTCTATACCTACTACTTTGGTGATACCTTTATCCTTGTACATTTCGAACATGATGTTCGATAATTCTTGCAAGCACCAAGGGTCTTTAAACAGGGTGGTGACATCGTAGAAAAGGATTCCGGGGATCGGAAAATCAGGAATTTCCCGGATGCTTTTAATTAGCGTTTCTTTGCTCATAATCATTGGTTTATCTCGTTTCTTTAAATGATTTGTTTCACGTGAAACGTTGCCGCTTATCGGCCGGAAAGTACCAGCAATACGTTGATGTCGCTTGGTGATACTCCCGGAATCCGGCTCGCTTGAGCAATCGTTTCCGGATCAATCTTCACTAGCTTCTGACGAGCTTCCGTAGATAGCGACTGGATGGAAGCATAATCAAATTTGCCTTTGATCTTGATGCTTTCCAGGCGTGCCAGCTTTTCTGCTATCATTCGCTCTCTGTCAATATAGCCTTGATACTTGATCAGTATTTCTGCCGCTTCCAGAATCTCTTCTTTACGGTCGGAGTCTGCAGCGGTTGCTTTTTCTAATTCTCTTTGGAAGGCGGGGACATGTTCCGCGATATTCTCAATCGTGATTTGCGGACGATTGAGAATTTCGATCAGCTTACAGCCTTGACGAAGGGGAGTTGTTCCCAACTTTTCGAGGGCATCATTAATTAATGCCGGTTTCATCGAATAGTTCTTTGCGAAATTTACTATCTGCTCTAATGCCTCCTTCTTGGTCTTCATTAATTGGTAGCGATCCTCTCTTGCCAGTCCGAGGTGATATGCTCTTTCGGTCAGTCTCATGTCGGCGTCGTCCATGCGGAGAAGAATACGGTATTCGGCACGTGAAGTGAACATACGGTATGGTTCGTCTACTCCTTTGGTCACCAGGTCGTCTATCAATACACCGATATATGCTTCGTCGCGAGCCAGTGTGAAGGCTTCACCACCGTGACAGTTGATGTGTGCGTTGATTCCGGCGATCAGTCCTTGTCCTCCCGCTTCTTCGTAACCGGTTGTTCCGTTCACTTGCCCGGCAAAGAACAGGTTTTTGATAATCTTCGATTCCAGCGAATGTTTTAATTGGGTGGGGTCGAAGTAATCGTACTCAATCGCATATCCGGGACGATAGATGACGATATCCTTGAATGCCGGTACTTTTTTCAGCGCGGCGATCTGAATATCCATCGGAAGAGAAGAAGAAAATCCGTTCAGGTATAATTCCTGTGTTGTTTCACCTTCGGGTTCGAGGAACAGTTGGTGCTGCTCTTTGTCGGGGAAGGTGACAATCTTGGTTTCGATGCTGGGGCAATAGCGCGGACCGATACTTTGAATCTGTCCGTTGAACAGGGGAGAATCCGGCAGCCCTTCGCGCAGAATCCGGTGCACTTCTTCGTTGGTATAGCAGGTCCAGCATTGCAGTTGCTTCAAATGGCGCGTACTGGTATTCATGAATGAGAACTTGTGGAAGTCGCATTCTCCGTCTTGTGTATCCATCAGATCGAAGTGGATGCTGCGTGCGTCGATTCGTACCGGTGTGCCGGTCTTCATCCTTCCGTAGGCAATGCCATGTCGGGCGATGGATTCTGTCAGCTGGTAAGATGCGGGTTCTGCCATTCTTCCGCCGGGCAATTGGTGGCGGCCTACGTGCATGAGTCCGTTCAAGAATGTTCCTGCGGTCAGTACGATACATTTCGCTTTGAATGTGACACCCCAAAGAGTGACGAGTCCGACTACTTCACCGTTTTCAACGAGCAATTCACAGACGGTATCCTGCCAGATATGAAGGTTGGGAGTATTTTCCAGTTTCTCACGCCATGACCAGATAAACTTGGCACGGTCGCATTGAGCGCGGGGACTCCACATGGCGGGACCTTTCGAGCGGTTCAGGATTCGGAACTGGATAGCAGTTTCATCCGTCACCAATCCCATCTGTCCGCCCAGTGCGTCTATTTCGCGTACTATTTGTCCTTTGGCGATTCCTCCTACTGCCGGATTGCAACTCATCTGTCCGATCTTGTTCATGTCCATTGTGATCAGACAAGTTTTGGAACCTAAATTCGCAGCGGCGGCTGCCGCTTCACAACCAGCATGTCCGGCACCAATTACAATTACATCGTACTTAAAATCCATTCTACCTTATTTATTATCAAACGCTGCAAAGTTACGGAAAAGTTGCGAGAGTTGTATCTTCTGCCGGTTTTTGCTTCCGAAATTTCGAGGAGGAGGCGGGGCGGGCGCAAAAAAACGCCGTAATTTTGGATTGGAAATATGCAAGATGTAACGTTTCTGGCTTCTTTTCTTTTGTGTCAAGGCTTCGATTCCTTTCAAAAAGAGATGTAAATGCTCTTTTTTGACATTCTAGGCTTACTTTTTGTCACTTGAAAAAGTGCGCGGCCGTGTGATGAAATAGAAGACGAACGGAGCGTTTGGACAGAATTTGTATCAAATCAACATTCGGATGTATGTTTTATACCCAACCTTCACTCTTTCTCTTGACATAAATCAAAAAAATAAGGTAAAACATGTTTTTTAGCATAAGAATTCTTGTTGTTTTCCAAAACACCTCTACCTTTGCAGTGTAGTTGTGAAACTACTAAGATTTTTAGGTATTAGAAAAAGGTAATAACAAAAGAGTAGTATTAGTTTATAAAATTAAGGTATTAGATTTTAAGATTAGTTTTTAGGAAAAAGATTGTTTTGATTAGGTATTAGGAAAAAAGTAGTTTTCAGGTAACAGGTAAATTGAGATGCAGAAAAAAGAATCCCATTTATGGGGGATTCTTTAGGTGGGGCGGAGTTATTCGCTCTTTTTTTATTTTATGCCCCTTTATTCTATTTTTTTATATGAGGGGTGAACTTACATACTGAAAAAACAGATATATTTGTAAGTCATATCTATTATAACCAGTTTTTGCAGTAATTTGAAGAGAGTCTTTTATTGTTTGATTAATCTTGTTGCCGTATGAGCGATAAAGATGATTTGATAGTAGCAGGTGTCAACCAGAAAGATAAGGGAATCTGGAGGGACTTTTATAATCGCTATTATGCGGCCTTGTGCTCATATGTCGAGAAAATCCTGTTCCTCACCGATGCCGTAGAAGATCTGGTTCAGGAGGTGTTTATATCCGTGTGGGAAGGTAAGCGTACTTTTTCCGACTCCCGTGAGCTGACTAATTATCTTTATCGTGCCTGCTATAATAATGCACTGTTGTATATCCGCAACCATCAGATTCATGATTCTATATTGAATGGCTTGCCTCAGGAAGAAGATTTTGAAGACGAGGAAATGCTGTATGCTTTGACTGTGAAAGAAGAAGCTATCCGACAACTTTATTTCTATATCGAGGAGCTTCCTGCCGAACAACGCCGTATCATCCTGCTGAGAATTGAAGGACATTCGTGGGACGAAATCGCATCCCGGCTGGGAGTTAGCATCAATACGGTTAAAACTCAGAAAAGCCGTAGCTATAAATTCTTACGCGAGAAGCTGGCAAATTCCAGTTATTCTGTACTTCTTACTCTTATCTTTTATTAAAAACCGGGCTGTGCATCCTTGCTTTTGTCGGGGTGAAGTGACTGTGATGTGGCTTATTTAAGTGGATGAGCCGGTATGTTTAACAGGTAAACAAAGCTTGGTTAGCATTTTTAGTAAGCTATATGTGTTCGTTCCATGTCTGTAAACCATTCGGATTACGTACGTGAGTCCATGGGATCATGTCCGCAGAGCGATGGGATCATGTATGTGAAATGAAGTCTTGTCGGTGTCTTATTACATTGGTCCGGCATTGGGAATAGATTAATAAAGCAGGCATTTATGGTTAAATCAAGGACCTTTTTATGAAGTACAGCGCGTCATTCTTTTAGTAGAAAGTGACGATAAAATTTGAAATATTTTTGTTATCACTCTGTCGTCACTGCTTCTCGTCACTTTTATCGCATTGTATATCAATGAGCTAAGTCCGAAAGTGACGGATGATGATGAAATATGAGTTTCAAACTCCTTGATAAAAGCTAAAAAATACATCATTTTAATAGCGGTAACGGAAAAAAACAAATATTTTTTAAGATGCCTAATTGTCATTTATTGATGGCTGAATTTTGATTCCGAAAAGGGAATGATTTGTTAAATACGTCATTTTTGTTGCTGAATAATGTCATAATGATAGTTTTTCGTTCTTTTCTGTTTTCGTACGGAGAGTATCTCATAAAAAATAATCATCTTTTTGTCACCCATTTATGGACGTTATGTATAATTATAGTAAAGCAAAGATAAAATCCTCATTAGAAATAGATAAAATTATGAAAAAGTTAGAAAACACATATCAAGATGCCTCTTTGATAAAAAAGGCTCTTTTGGGAGATGCAAGCGACAAAGAGCAGCAGGTGTTGGAACAACGTTTATCTATGCATCCGGAACTGAAAGCCGTGTATGAGAAATTGCAGGATAGTGAGGAATTAAAAGATGCTTTTAATAAGTATAAAGAATATTCATCGGAAAAGGCTTACGAGCATTTCCTTCAACAAATTCAACAAAAAGAGAATTCGTCCGGTGGAAAGATCCACCGTATCCGGACATGGTGGTATGCTGCCGCAGCGATGGTAGTACTGGGAGTAGGAATTTCTTTTTATGCAGTGAATCATTATCAGGCAGTGGAGGAGTCCCAGGCACGTATCGCGCAAATCAAGCCGGGTAGCAAACAGGCAGTGCTGACTTTGCCCGATGGAAGCACTATTGATGTACAAAAGAAAGATATAAATGTAATAGTAGACGGTGTCCAGGTGAAATACAATAAAGGGGTGCTGTCATATCGACCGACCGTCACAACACAACAACACGAAGAAGAAAACGTCGATGAAAGTCCGGTGAAGTCAAATGAACTGGTTATACCACGGGGAGGAGAGAATACTGTCCTTCTTGCTGATGGAACCACTGTTCATTTGAATGCCGGTTCTAAATTGCTTTATCCGGTCCGTTTTGTCGGAAAGCGCCGAATTGTGACACTGGAAGGTGAAGCCTATTTTGATGTGAGAAAGGATGAGGAACATCCGTTTGTGGTCCGAACTCGTTTCGGAGAAGTAACGGTACTTGGTACGGCATTTAATATCAATGCTTATAATGATGCGGATGCATGCTATACCACTCTTGTATATGGGAAAGTAAATTTCTCGACACCCGATCAGAATACTATTACGCTGGCGCCGGGTGAACAGGCAGTCGCCTCTTCCCGTGGCATTGAAAAGCGGGCGGTGGATGTCAATGAATATATCGGCTGGGCACAAGGTGTATATGTTTTCAACAACAAACGGCTGGGCGATATCATGAAAACCTTCGAGCGCTGGTATGATGTTCATGTCTATTATGAGAAGGAGTCTCTGCGCGACCTGACTTATAGTGGTGACTTGCAGCGATATGGCACGATCAATACTTTCCTGAATGCATTAGAACTAACCGGCGATATCTACTATAGAATAAACGGAAGAAATATATTGATATATGAGAATGAGTAATATTGAGTTTTGATTTAAAAATTATGAAAAAAAGAAGAGTCTTTATGCTATGTCTTTTTGCATTGAGTATGGTTCTCAGTGCATGGGCACTTCCACCTGATGAGAAGAAAGTGACACTTGATTTGAAGGATGTGCCGATGGAAACATTTTTAAACACGGTAAAACAGAAAGCTGGAATCAACATGCTTTATAACTCTCAGATGTTTAAAGGAGTTGAACCGGTGACTGTAAAAGCTACCAACGAGCCTTGGAAGGAATTGCTGGACCGCGTTCTTTCACCTAAAGGTTTCACTTATGCTACCAAAGATGGTATTGTGGTCATCAAGAAGAAAGATCAGAAGACACGTACGTTGGAAGGTAAAGTGGTGGATGAACAGGGTGGCGAACTGCCGGGTGTGACGGTGCTGATACTGGGAAAAGAAAGAAATATCGGAACAATGACTGATGCCGATGGTGCTTTTTCTTTAGGACTTCCTGAAGGAGATGTAACAATTCGTCTTTCCTTTGTAGGCATGCAAACTTTGGAAATACATACTGGCAAGCTCAATCTTGATAAAGTGCATACCTTTAAGTTGAAACCCGATTCAAAGCAATTGGAAGAGGTGGTGGTAACCGGTTATGCAAAGATCAGTAAAAATAGCTTTACGGGTACTTCTGTGACGGTTACGGCAGATCAGTTGATGTCGGTTTCCAAAACAAATGTATTAGGAGCTTTGCAAACGTTCGACCCTTCTTTTCGTATTGCTGAAAATAATTTAGCAGGTTCGAATCCGAATAATGTTCCGGAGTTATATATCCGTGGACGTTCCGGTATTGGAACTACTCAGTTGGATGCGCAAAGCCTTTCTAAAACATCATTGAAGAACAATCCTAATCTTCCGACTTTTATCATGGATGGTTTTGAGATTAGTGTGCAGAAGTTGTATGATATGGATCCTAGCCGTATTGAGAGCATTACTATTCTGAAGGATGCTGCTGCTACGGCTATGTATGGTTCTCGTGCAGCTAATGGTGTAGTTATTATTACAACGGTAACTCCGAAAGCTGGTAAAGTCAATATCGATTATAACTTTACTGGAACATTGGAATATCCTGATCTAACCGATTATAATATGATGAATGCGCGGGAAAAGCTTGAAACAGAGGTTGCGGCAGGTATGTTTAAAGCTAAGCCGGAAGCCGGTGCAAGTGAGCAAAATCGATTGGATCAAATCTATAATAGAAAGTTGAATAATGTAGTTCGTGGAGTAGATACCTATTGGTTATCGAAACCGCTTCGTACTGTATTCAATCATAAACATAGTTTGTATCTAGATGGAGGAACGGATGACCTGCGTTGGGGAGCTGACTTTTCTTACAATTCAGGAGATGGCGTAATGAAAGGTTCTTATCGTGATCGTATGTCGGGCGGGTTATCTTTATCTTACCGTTTCGGTGCTTTTCAGGTAAAAAACTATTTTTCTTATACTTATACTAAATCTGAAGAATCTCCTTATGGAAGCTTTTCTGATTATACTTCAAAGTTGCCATATGATGAGTATTTAGATGAGAATGGGAATTATTTGGAAACCACTACCTCATGGACTGGAGGAACAGAAGAGAATCCATTATATGAAGCTACGTTGAAAAGTTATGATCGTAGCAAATCATGGGAACTGATTAATAATACTGAATTATTGTGGAATATAGATAACTATTGGTTACTGAAAGGACAATTTAGTGTTACGAAGTCAAATTCAGATTCACGCCAATTTTTAGATCCTCGTTCAAAAAAGAATTCTGAACCGCTAAATGCTAACAATGTGATTTCTGGACAGTTGGATGTTGCTACTGCCAATAGCTTAAGTTGGGACGCTACGGCTACTTTATCATATAACCGAAATATTAAGAAGAACAATTTGAACTTCTTGATTGGGATTAATGCTACTTCAAGTACTGGCGATAGTTTCGGTATAGCTTATAAAGGCTTTCCTTCTGGGGAGTTATCTTCTCCGGGGTATGCGAACAAAGTACCTACATTACCAGTAAACTCAGATAGTAAAAGCCGTTTGTTCGGTGCATTAGGAACATTCAATTATTCGTTCGATAATATTTATTTGGCTGACGTTTCTCTTCGTTTTGACGGAAACTCGGAATTTGGTTCCGATCAACGATTTGCCCCATTCTTTTCGGGTGGTCTCGGATTGAATCTGCATAATTATAAGTTTATGAAACAATTTGAATGGATGGAGCGCTTTAAGATTCGTGGAACATATGGTATCACTGGTAAGGTGGATTTTTCTCCCTACGAGGCACAGACAATTTATCAAGTAATCACAGACAATTGGTTTAAAACAGGTTTAGGTGCAACACTGATGGCATTGGGGAACAGTTCATTGGGATGGGAGAAGACGCATAATATGGATTTGGGGTTGGATGTTGACATGTTCAAAGGTTTACTTCAGATGAACTTTTCTTATTATCGTAAGAAAACAGTAGATCTGGTGAACAGTGTGACTTTACCTAGTTCTACAGGGTTTACCTCATACAAAGACAATATCGGTGAAGTAATGAATAAAGGTGTCGAAATTCAGTTGCGAAGCACTATCCTGAATTCAAAGGATTGGTATGTGGCAGCCTTTGTCAATATGGCTCATAATAAGAATGAGATAACCAAGATTTCTGATAGCCTGAAAGAGTATAATAAGAGGGTACAAGAGAAATATGCTGATTATAATTCCGGTATTAATAAAGGTAAAGCCGAATATAGTGCTACTTATTTACAGTATGTAGAGGGTGGGTCCTTAACGTCTATTTTTGGTGTAAAGTCGTTAGGTATCAATCCGGCAGACGGTAGAGAAATCTTTGTTCGTCCTGATGGAACGATTACTTACGATTGGAATGCAGCTGATCAAGTTGTAATTGGAAATGAAGAGCCGAAACTTCAAGGTACCTTTGGTTTTAATATGCGTTGGAAGCAATTCTCCGTATATTCAACATTTATGTATGAGCTTGGAGGACAACGGTACAATTCAACATTGGTAAGTAAGGTTGAGAATGCATATATACAAAGTAGCAATGTGGATCGTCGAGTATTAACAGGACGTTGGCAGAACCCTGGAGATTGTACTCCTTACGGACGTTTGCAAACAGATGGAGTGGTTGCAGTAACTCGTCCTACAAGCCGTTTTATTCAGGATTACAATGTCTTAACATTTAATTCTCTGACGGTAGGTTATGACTTTAATGCAGAATGGTTGAAAAAAGCACGTATTGGCTTATTACGTGTAGAATTGTCGGGTAATGATTTATTCCGTGTTTCTACTGTACGTGCCGAGCGTGGTTTGGACTATCCGTATTCTCGTTCTTTTGCAGCTTCGGTAAAGATGAGTTTTTAATAAACAATACTTAGAGTAGATGAATAATATGAAGAAAGTATATGCAATGATATTACTGACAGCTAGCTTGTTTACAACAAGTTGTAGTGATTGGTTGGATGTAGCACCAAGTAATCAAGTCAATGGCGATAAACTTTTCGAAGTTGGCGATGGTTATCGTAACGCTTTGAATGGTATTTATTTGAATTTGGGAACCTCCTCAATGTATGGTAAGAGTATTTCATGGGGGTTTATGGATGTAATAGCACAATATTATCAGTCGGGAAGTAGCTATATGAAAAGTACCTCGTCCTATTATAAAGCTGCTAATTATAAATTCGATGATTCAGATGTAAAAAGTATTATTTCCAGCATTTGGTCTGTTGGTTATAATAATATAGCTAACTGTAATAACTTGATTGCTAATGTAAGTGAAGCATCTCCTTCTGTGTTTGCAGAAGACGAGTTGGAGAAGAATATGATATGGGGAGAGGCATTGGGATTGCGTGCGTTAATCCATTTCGATATGCTTCGGATGTTTGCTCCTTCTATGCTTAAAGACGATGGCAAAGCCTATATACCTTATGTTGATGTATATCCTACTATTGTTCCTTCTTATGAAAACAATAAGGAGATTTTGAGAAAAATAGTTAATGATTTAAAAGCGGCAAAGGACTTGTTGGCAAAGTGTGATACTATTAAAGAAAACAAACATTGGATGTCCACCGAAAATCGTATGTTGGCTGTTAATAGTGGTACTAGTGGAGAACTGGCTAAGGATGTATTTTTTGCGTATCGTGGATATCGTATGAATTATTATGCGGTAACAGCGATGTTAGCTCGTGTTTATTGTTGGGCTGGCGAATATGGTAATGCTTACAAAGAAGCAAAAGAAGTAGTAGATGCCACTTATTCAACAGGAAGCACGTCTACAGCTTCTTGTTTTAACTTCTCTAATAGCTTGACCACTAATCGGAAAGATTATAATAGTATAATTATGACTTTCTTTAAGTCTACTTGCTATGAAGATTATCTTCCGTATATGACTAAAGGGAATGATGTGGTATTAGTTGTAAATACTACAAATCTTTTTGGTGATGAAGCTGGTGCTGACGATCGTAATCTTGATTTGTTTGGGGACTGGGATGGAGGAGATATTAAGTATTCCTTTAAATATGATATAAAAGAAGGTACTTCCGGTACAGACATGATTCCGGCTATACGCTTGAGCGAGATGTATTATATTATGGGTGAATATTTTGCTTATAAAGATGAGTTCTCTAAAGCAGGTGAGATGTTAGATAAAGTACGTTATGCGAGAGGTATTAGTACTACTAATCTAGCATCAAGTATTGGTTCTCTGGAAGTCTTTCATACACATTTGATAAAAGAAATGCGTCGTGAGTTTGTAGGTGAAGGACAGATGTTCTTTCAGTATAAACGTTTGGATCAGAAACCGAAAGATAATGTAGTCTTTGTATTTGACAAACCGAATAATGAAGACATTTAATATTGCTAATCAAAAGAAGAAACGATGAAAAAAAATATATTATTTGCTTTAATCTCTCTTTGTCTTTGGGCGTGTTCAGAGGATGAAATAAAACCCTATCAGGGAGAACAGTATCTTTATTTTAGTCAATTGATAAATACGACAAATGATTACGATAAAGAGAATGGATATATGGAGGTGTCATTCAATAATTATCCGACGAGCGAAGAAATAACGGTAAAGATTGGTATGAGTTTGATTGGTAAGCCTCTCAACGAAGATACTCCATATAGTGTAGTAGTGGTAGAGGAGAATGAAAAAGAAGATCCTACCCCAAATGCGGCTTCAAAGAATTTTCGTTTACCAATTAATCCAAAATTTGGAGCAGGATTGTCTAATGATACGCTAGAAGTTACTTTGGTGAAGACGGATGATTTGAAGGAGAATGTAAAATTGTGTCTGAAACTGGTTCCGAATGAATATTTCCAAGGAACAATGCAGGAATATGAAAAAATAAAAATTGTATTTAATAATGTGGTAAGTAAACCAGAGTGGTGGACTACTCAGGTCACAAGAGTATATTTAGGTACGTACTCTAGAAAAAAATATGAAGAATTTGTGAAGTGTACAGGAGTAACTAATTTCGGGGCATTAAATACGGCTGAGAAGAGAGCTTATTCATTGACATTTAAACGCTATATTGCACAGAATAATGTGATGGATGTGGATGCTGATGGTAAAGAATTTCCAATGACTGTGCCTATTAATTAATAAATAGACTACTTGAATATGAATATGAAAATAATATTTATCGTTATGTTCCTTTTAGGTATGGCATCTTGTTATGATGATAAGGGGAATTATGATTATAAAGAAATGAATGATATAGAAGTCTCTGTTTCAACAGAAACCTCTTATTATTCCTTGGGAGATAAGGTTATCTCAAAACCGGAACTAACTTTTGCTTTGGGACGCGAAAGTCAGAACTTAGCTTATGAATGGAGCTATGATGGACATGTGATAGCTCACTCTAAAGATTTGGAATGGGTGGCGGATACGGTAGCCAAAAATAAAGATCTGCGATTGGCAGTATTGGATAAGTCCACTGGAGTATCTTATTTTGGATCAACGACAATCTCAATTAGTTCTCCATATGTGAAAGATGGTTGGGTTATTCTTTCTGAAAAGGATGGTAATAGTATGTTGACATTTATGAAATTCCAAACAGAAGAGGGAGTACTTAAACCTGTAGTTACTCGTGATATTTATCGAATGATAAATAAAGAACCGTTAGGTAGTCAGCCTGTTTCGATATATCCTCATTGGGTAGAGCAATGGGATGGTGAGGATCCAGGTATAAGTTGGCTATGGATAGCGCAAAAAGGTGGGCAAGGAGCTGTAGACGTATCAGGTAGTAGTTATCAGCGTGAAGGAGCATTGTCACAAATGTTCTTGGAGGGTTATCCACAAGATTTAGTACCGGAAGCAGTGATTGATTTGCAGTGTCTGACGATGGCTGTCGGCGAGGACGGTACAATTTATACACGTGTAAAAGAGAGTAATCTTCTTTTTAATACGAGCCGTTTTATCAATACTCCGCTAACATCGGATGCAGAAGGTAAAGTGAAAGTTGACGGTAGTATGATTGCTTATGCTCCATTTTCGGGCCATGGAGGATTGCTATTGTATGATAAGAATTCAAGTCAATATTTACACGTAACAGATAAACTGAGCTCTAATGGAACTTTTAATTCGGGCAAAATACTAACATTGAATGTAGATGAAACGACATACACAAATCATCCTACATATGCTCGTTTAGATAATATGAAAGATTATACAGTACATTATGTAGGAGCGTGTGAATCGGACTCTTATGATTATGGTAAGATGATGTATTTTGCAGTAATAGAGCATAAGCAGTCTCATAAATTCTATATCCAGAAGTTTGCGGTAAGAGACTTTTCCGGTAGTACTACAGTAACTAGTTTGGCTACAACGTATGTGTCGCAGGTGGAAGCACCTGCTGAGTTGGGACAGATAATTGATGGTACTTCAAAGAATAGTTTCTCATTGTTCCGTTATCAAGATACATGGCAATACCTTTTTATTAGTAAAGGGAATGCCCTATATCTGTATTATCTGAAAGAAAATATGTTATTTAAGTGTGCTACATTTAACTCTTCGATTACTTCTGTTGATACACAGTTCTACAATAATCAATATATCATTGTTGGTTTGGAGAGCGGAGATGCCTATATTATGAAAGGATATACTTACAACACTTCTGATGAATATACTATTGATAAATACGTGATAAATAAGGGACAAACAATTCAAGTAACGGAAGTTGATGGGAAATTTGTTCTATATCACGAAAAAGATTTAGGACGTATTGTACAGGTACGTTATAAGCCTAATACAGGCAATGGATGGGATGATGATTTCGATTGGTTATAAACTTAAAAATGATAAAACCTTGAAAAAACTGTATTTACTTCTTCTGGTCGCACTATGCGGGGCTATGATCAGCCCCGCTGTGGCCAAGAAGAAAAACAAGAAGAAAGCTTCTACCGAAGCGACTACAAAGAAAGAGAAGAAGGAAACCAAGTACGACAAACTGTTTAAAGACAAGAAAGTCACCACGGCTAAAGGTTTCATTACTCTTCACAAGTTGGACAATAAAATCTACTTTGAGTTGCCGATTAAGGTGATGAATCGGGATATTCTGCTTGGTTCTACCATCGTGGAAACGACCGATAACCAGTTCGGCTGTGTAGGAGAGAAGTCAGGTGATCCTTTTCTGATTCGTTTTGTGCAACGCGACTCAACTATTACATTGCGTCGTGTACAGGTAGGTCAGTTCTCTGAAGATCGTGAAATCAAGAAGCGCTTGGTAAGCAGTACTATGCCGGCAATCGCTGAAACATTCGAGATCAAAGCATATAATAACGATAGCACGGCAGTGGTATTTGACATGACAGACTATCTGCTGAGTGACAAGAAGAATCTTTCTCCGTTCTCACCATATTCAATGATGGAGATGATGGGAGCCGATATTAGTAAGGATTTTGAGAAGGAAAGCTCATTTATTCAGGGAGTCAAAGGCTTTGAGGATAATGTGAGTATACGTTCTTTACTGACCTACAAAATCAGCGTGGGTATGAAGGGAAATTATGCAGTGAAGAAAATGCCGTTTACTGCGGTTATGAATCGTAGCTTCATTCTGTTGCCTGAACAACCGATGCGTCCCCGTTATGCTGATCCACGTATTGGTATTTTTGAACACTCTGTAGTAGAATTTGCTTCCGAAGGTCGTGGGTTGCGTACTCGTCACATTGCTCACAGATGGAATCTGGAGCCATCGGATTCAGCAGCCTATCTCCGTGGCGAACTGGTAGAACCGAAGAAACCTATTGTTTTCTACATTGATGATACTTTTCCGTTAAGTTGGAATAAATATATTCATAAAGGAGTTGAAGTATGGCAGAAAGCGTTTGAGAAGATCGGTTTTAAGAATGCCATCATTGCAAAAGATTTCCCGAAAGATGATCCGAACTTCGATCCGGAGAATATCAAATATTCCTGTATACGTTATGCTCCGTCAACAGTGGCCAATGCGATGGGACCTTCTTGGATAGATCCGCGTTCCGGAGAAATCATTAATGCATCTGTTACGGTATTCCACAATATTGTGCAGTTGGTTCAGTACTGGCGCTTCTTACAGACTGCCCCTGCTGATGAGGAAGTGCGTGATGTTGTTTTGCGTGAAGACTTACTGGGAGATTGTATCGCTTATGTGCTCTCGCATGAGGTAGGACACACATTGTCATTGATGCACAATATGGCAGGTTCTTCTTCTATCCCTGTGGAATCTTTGCGTGATCCGAAGTTTACTCAGGAGTTTGGTACGACTTACTCTATTATGGACTATGCCCGTAACAATTATATTGCTCAACCGGGTGATAAAGAGAGAGGCGTGCGTTTGACTCCTCCGGAACTGGGAGCGTATGATTATTACGCTATCTCCTGGCTGTATTCACCGATCTTTGAGGCTAAAACGGCAGAGGAAGAAATTCCTATCTTGGATAAATGGATCAGTGAGAAGTCTGGAGATGTTAAATATCGCTATGGTAAACAACAATTCAGACGTCGTTTTGACCCAAGTTCAGTAGAGGAAGATTTGGGAGACGACCCGGTGAAAGCTTCTGAATATGGACGTCGCAACTTGCAATATCTGCTAAAGCATATCAATGATTGGGTAGCGGATAAGGATAAGGATTTTGAGTTCCGCACGGCTGTTTATGACGAAATTGTATATGCTTATGTACGTTATTTGACTTTCGTTTTGGGAGATATCGGTGGTATTTATCTGAACGAACGCTATGACGGTGATCAGCGCCCAAGCTTTAAAACTGTATCGAAGCAACAACAAAAAAAGGCTTTGAACTTCTTATTGAATGAACTGAAGGACCTTTCGTGGCTGGATGCACGCGAAACACTGAAAGAATTCCCTATCCGCACTTCTGTGGCCATGCAGATGGAAGATGCAATTATTGATGGTATCTTGTCTCGTTGTGGTGCGGTGGCTATCTGTTCGGGTAAGGCGACATCAGCTCCTTATACTCAGAAAGAATATCTTGCCGATATAGAACGTTTTGTATGGGCTCCTACCCGCGCCGGAAGAACCTTGACAGAAACAGAAATGCGTTTGCAGATGAATTATCTGACGAAGCTGATTGAAGGTTCGGTTGCAGGGGTTGCAAAGAATGCTACCCGTAAAGGTATCGCAGATATGTATGCTCACATTGAAGTGCCCGAATGGCTGAAAACTGCTTCGCGCGAACGTTTCGGAATCATCTCGGAGGAATTTATGGGATGTTTTAATAACAAGCCTCGTGAGATGCAGGCTGCCCGTTTGGAGGAAATCAGTGGATTTGATGATGATGTAGATCTGAAAGCACCGATCGAACCGATGGAACATATATACTACGGTGAGTTGAAGAAGGTTCGTAGTCTGGTTGCAGCAAGTGCTTCTACCGGTTCGGCTGATACACAACGCCACTACCGCTTATTGTTGTACAAAATTGACCAGGCATTAAAATGATAGGAAGTATGAGAAATAGATATAGTAAGATACTTTGTTTATTGCTTCTTTTTGCATGTTGCCTGCCACAGGAAGGAAATGCTTTCTGGCCTTTTAAAAAGAAGAAAAAAGAAGATAAGAAGGAAAATCTGACACCATATCAGAAGCTGTTCAAGAATAAGAAAGTTCAGACAGCACACGGGCTGATGACTATTCATAAGGTGGAAGGGAAAGTGTATGTGGAGTTCCCGGTTGCCATGTTAGGCCGTGAGATGCTGTTTGCTTCTTCTATTGAAAATACGAGTGACGGTGGTGAAGGAGCTCCCGGACAGTTAGGGGGTACCGACGTACGTTTCCGTTTTGAGATGATCGATTCAACTCTTGTGGCACGTATGCCTTTATTGAGTAAGCCGGTAAATACCAGTGGTGATGCTTATATCGCACGTGCGTTGGACAATGCGCATAATCCGGGTATTTTCAAAAGCTTTAAGGTATTGGCTTGCACTCCGGATAGTTCTGCACTTGTGGTAGATATGAAGGGATTATTTTTGGAGGGATCTGCTTTTACCAAACCTTTCCCTTCGACATCGGCTAACGGATACTATGGATTCGTGTCGCGCGATCATTCTCTGCAATCGGATAAATCTGCTATTTTGGGTGTATCGGCTTCAGAAAATCATATAAGTGTACGTGAAGAGTTGTCATATACTGTCGACCATACGCTGATGGGCGCATACAATATGTACAAAGACGTACCGTTGACAGCGGTCGTCACTAAAATGCTTTGTATTCTGCCCGAGGAGCCGATGACTCCTCGCCTGGCTGACTCACGTTTGGGATTGACTACACAATTGAAAAGTGATTATTCAGGGGCAACTCAGGAAGTGAAGAGTATACGCTATGCAAAACGTTGGCGTATCGAGCCTTCCGACTCTGCTGCCTATCGCCGTGGCGAGCTGGTTCGGCCAGTCAAACAACTGGTGTTCTATATCGACAGTCTGATGCCTGTCAAATGGAATCCGTATATCAAGGCTGGTGCGGAATCGTGGAATAAGGCATTTGAGAAGATCGGCTTTAAAGATGTTATTTGTGTGAAAGAATTCCCGAAGAATGACACATTGTTCAATGCAAACAGCTTTGACTGTATGACAATACGTTATTCGGCTTCTTGGCTGAATTCGGCACAGACAACGATACACTCAGATACACGTACCGGTGAAATATTGAACGCGTCTATTCTGATTAATGCAAATATGATCAGTGTTCAGTATGCTGACCGTATAGGGGCCACTGTTGCTATTGATCCTCGTGTGCGTACTACTGTTTTCCCGCAGGAGATACAGGGTGAGTTGATTCAGGCTGCTATTGCTCAGGCTGTAGGAACCGGATTGGGACTTACAATGAACTGGGGAGCTTCCTGTGCTTATCCGGTGGATTCGTTGCGTTCGGCAAGCTTTACTCAAAAGTATGGTCTCGCTTCTTCTGTTATGGGAGGCGTAATCATTAATGACGTAGCTACGGAGGAGGATGTTCGTAATGGAGTGTGTCTGGTTAATACAAAGCCTGGTCCATATGACGAACTGGTGATTAAATATTTATATCAACCTATCTATGCTTCTTCATTGCAGGAAGAAAAAGAGACATTGGATAGCTGGATTCGTGAACATACGGGAGATCCATATTATGCTTATATACGTAATCAGTCACGTTTTGATTCTGATCCTCGTAATAGTCGCGGAAGTCTGGGAGATGACCATTTGAAATCATTCGACTATATGCTTCCTAATGTTCGCAAAGGATTTGAAAACTATTATAGTTGGTTTGCCAAGGAAGACCGCGATTTTTTAATGCGCAGACGTGTACACTCTGCCCTTAGTGAAAGACTGAGCGGGCGTATTTATGCAATACTGAGTTATATTGGCGGTATTTACTTGAATGATATTCGCGAGAAGGATGCGATACCAAGTTACTCAATGGTAGATCGTGAGAAACAGAAAGCAGCTTTGAGTAAAGCATTGGAACTGGCAAAGAATCTGGATTGGGTGGACGATACCGCTCATTTGAATGAATTTGAAATTTCAGATAAGAAGGCTGACCGTTTACGTTTGGATATCTTTAATGGTATTTTCGGACGTCTGCCTTATGTCGAGGTTTGTACAGAACGCTTCCCGGATGCAGCATATACTGCTTCGGAATATCTGGATGATATCTATGGAATTGTTTGGGAAGGTGTCTTGAAGCATCGTCCGTTGGAGAATTTCGAGAGAGCACTACAGACAGCGTTTCTGGAAAGTATTATTTCAACATCGACAGCAACTGCGCCTATTGGTAGTTTCAAAGCCTCAAAAACAGGATTTGCGGCTACCGGCAAACCGGAGATCAATCTGGCTGCTTTGAGAAATGGCGGAAAGGTGGATATGAAGATGTATTCATTGCAAAATGCAGAAGAAGTAGCAGGCTTCTCTTCAATTCCACCGATCTATACCAACCAGACAAAAATAGCTGCTTACTATTTTGACTTGTTGATGCGTACGAAAGACATGCTCAAGAAAGCAATTTCGACGGCTCCTGAGGCAGATCGTTCTCATTATGACCTGTTGATCTACCGCATTAATAAAGCTACGGAAATTGAATAAATCTCTATTACATAAACTCTCTCTTAATTAATTTGTCTCTATGAAAACAATATTGTAAGAGATATTTTTAAAGATTTCTTCTATGCAATATTGAGCATTTTTCACCCGGGTTTACATTGTCGAATGTAAATCCGGGTGAATCTTTTATAGGCGGATATCTTTTGGAAAGTACCATACAACTAGATTGCCCGAGAGAAAAATATCAGTCTTTCTGTATAGAACATTATTATTTAATTTGTATTTTTGGCGCAAAACTCCCGAAATGACTAACAATGAGATTTCCATAGAACAAATTAATAAGTTGGATGCGGCTGCTTTCCGACTGCTTTATAAGAATTATTATAAAGCATTGGTTTGCTATGCAATAACAATTGTCGGAGATTCAGAATCTGCAGAAGATATTGTCCAGGAGTTATTCTCCACTATTTGGGAGAAAAAGATGTTTTTCCGGTCTCTGGCTTCATTCAGGGTTTATCTGTATAACTCTGTCAGAAATGCTTCCTTGGATTATTTGAAACATAAGGATGTGGAAGGCAACTATCTTCAGAAGATGCTTGATAGTCATTCCACTACGTTTAGGATGGAAGAGGAGGAAGAGGGCTTCTTTAGTGAAGAAGTCTATCGCCAGCTTCTTCAGACAATTGATGCGCTGCCGGATCGATGCAGGGAAGTTTTTTTGATGTATATGGAAGGCAAGAAGAACGAGGAGATTGCCACTGCACTCCATGTTTCTCTTGAAACTGTGAAGACTCAAAAGAAGAGAGCAATGTCCTTCCTTAGAAAAAAATTAGGCTCCTATCATTTTCTATTATTACAAATGTTACTTCCCTAAAAAGAAGCATAACACTCAATCCGCTTTACTTGTTAACACCTGTTTGCAATGAACAAAATGTTCGTTGTTTTTCTTGATTGTTGTACAAAAAGAACGGTCTTCTAAATAAATAAAGTATCTTTTGAATAAAAAAACTTCAGAATCCTGTCCCTCATTTTTTCTTCTTAGTCGTCTTTATTATAAATAACCTGAAATAATATGATAAAGCGTAAAAGAAGTATAAATTCTATTATCCATGATCAGTTGCTGGGATACGCTTCGGAAGAAGATAAAAAACAGTTGCAGTCATGGCTTGATAGTTCTCGAGAAAATAGAGAGAACTATGATCGTCTGATGCGTGAGGCTTGTTTGATTGACAGGTATAAACAGTTTGCCCAGGTAGATGAAGCACGTGCTTGGGAAAGGTTTCAGAAAAAGCATTTCTCTATTCGCTCTGCTCGTTGGATCAAAATAGGACGCTATGCTGCAATCTTCTTATTGCCGATAATCGGTTTTGCAATATGGTTTTGGACTTTGAGGCTGATGGATTCTCAGCCGGTGATTTCGGATGAAGTTCGTATTGCTATGATCCGGTCGGAGAAGATGGGTAAACAAAAGGCAACACTGGTTCTGGCAAATGGACAGAAGATGGATTTAAAATCAGTGCCTGCTAAGCCTTTACAGGATTCGGTGGAACAAGTGCCTGTTGCTCAGCCGTCTGTCCCTGAGACTGATGTGAACGAATCGGAAGAGGTCTCTGTTGTAGAAAATAATAAGTTGAGTACTTATGATGACAGTGAATTTTGGATGACGTTTGAAGACGGGACCAGAGTGCATTTGAATTATAATACGACATTAAAATATCCACCACATTTTGGTACTACCACTCGCACGGTCTATTTGGATGGGGAGGCCTATTTTCAGGTAGCCAAGGATAGCAAGCGTCCTTTCCGTGTCATTACGGCGAATGGAGTGGTCAAGCAGTACGGGACAACTTTCAATGTAAATACACATGTGCCTGGAATAACGAAAGTAGTGCTGGTGAAAGGTTCTGTAAGTGTGCTTCCTAATCAGGGAGGGGAATATAAAATAAAACCGGGGGAATTGGCGGTTCTTCAGGCTGATACGCAAGATGTACAAATTAGCGTAGTGGATATCGAGCCGTATATCGCATGGAACAGTGGACGTTTTGTTTTTGATAATTGTTCTTTGGAGAGTCTGATGAATGTAATATCACGTTGGTACAACAAAGATGTCGTATTCGAATCGGAAGATACCAAGAAGATACGTTTTACAGGAGATATTGATCGCTACGGCTCAATAGAGCCCATATTGAAAGCGATACAGCGGGTGACTCATCTGGAAATGGAAATACAGGGGAAGACCATAATTATAAAGAAATAAACATATTAACTACTATTAAAAAAGGAGGACGACATGCAAAAAAAGAGAGCTCGAGAACGCATTATCATGTTTCTCTGTATTATTTCCTTGTTGTTTACACCGGTGTTGGCTGCATCGCAATCTAATGCAATGAGGGTATCCTTAGATCTTAAATCTGCAACAGTTAAAGAATTTTTTGATGCTGTAAAAGTACAGACTGGCTTGAACTTTATTTATAGTACGGAGCAAGTGAAGAATATGCCTCGTATCACTATTCAGAGCAATAGTCAGCCTATCAGTGAGGTGTTGAACAAAGTGCTGGCAAATACCGGATACAGTTATGAGATAGAAGGAAATATTGTAACCATTGTATATCAGCAACCTAAGGAGAATGTCCGCACGGCTACGGGCGTTGTGGTTGATGAGGGAGGGTTGCCCTTGCCGGGAGCTTATATAAAACTCTCTAAAACGGAACATTCGACGATAACTGATAATGAAGGTAAATTTTCTATTAATTTATTCCATCAGAAAGAGCCTGTCCTGATTGTCTCCTATTTGGGAATGATTGTACAGGAAGTAAAAGTTGCCGGTACTAAACCTATGACAATCGTGATGAAATCGGATGTAAAGTCAATCGATGAAGTTGTAGTAACAGGTTATCAGGAGATTGACAGACGGAAGTTGGCAAGCTCCATATCCTCTATAAAGGGAGCTGATCTGATTGGTGGGGAGTATCTGTCTATCGACAAAATGTTGCAGGGACGCCTGCCGGGTGTTGCTGTGATGAATATGTCATCTACTCCGGGAGCTGCTCCTAAGATTAGAATCAGGGGATCTTCCTCTATTACAGGAAATAGAGAACCGGTATGGGTAGTCGATGGAATTATTCTGGAAGAACCTGTCAATATCTCTACAGAGGAACTGAACAGTCCGGATAAGATAAATCTGATCGGAAATGCCATCGGTTCGGTCAATCCGGAAGATATTGAACGTGTGGATATTCTGAAAGATGCCAGTGCTACTGCTATCTATGGTATCAAAGCGGCCAATGGAGTTATTGTGGTCACTACCAAGCAAGGAAAAAGCCAGAAACCGAGTATCTCGTATACCGCTACATTGGGGATAACAGCTCCTCCTACTTACGATAAAATGTTTCGGATGAATTCTGCCGACAGAATTGATATGTCTATCGAAATGCAGGAGAGGGGATTATCTTTCGGAAGTTACAAACCTTCGGATATTGGCTATGAAGGAGCATTGCAACATCTGTGGAATAAGGATATTACCTATCAGGAATTCTTAAACCAGGTGAAGACCCTGAAAGGATTAAATACCGACTGGTATGACTTGCTGTTCCGTACAGCATTTACACATCAGCATTCGGTATCCATTACAGGTGGAAATGACCGGAGTAATTATTATATGTCCATGGGATATGCGAATAATAACAGTGTGACGATAGGGGAAGGGTTAGAGCGCTATAACGTACTGGCTAAAATAAATACCAGAATTAACCGGAATATACATTTGGGATTAAAGGTTAGCGGTTCGCTTTCCAAAGCCGAACATCCTCATACTTCCATTGATGTGTATGAGTATGCTTATAATACTTCACGGGCTATTCCACTTCGGACAGCTTCTAATGAGTTGTATTTCTATGCGAATGAGGCTGGACGTAACGGAGTATTGTCTTACAATATCATGAACGAACTGAATCATACAGGAAACAAGAATGATAATTCCGCTATAGATGTAGCTGTCAATCTGGATTGGAAGGTTGCTTCATGGATGAGATTTTCATCTATATTAGGACTGTCCAGAAGCAACGTGACACAAGAAAACTGGGGTGATGAACAATCATATTATATTTCTTCTATGCGACAAAGTCCCTATGGGAAGATGTTGCCGAATCCCATTGAAGATTCTGAATTTGCAGAAAGATATTGTCTGCTTCCGTTTGGAGGAGAGTTGATGACGACCAATACACGTAATACTTCTTATACATGGAGAAATAGCCTGTCTTTGATGCAAAGTTTCGGAAAACATGAAGTTTCCGGAAGTATCGGACAAGAAGTCAGATCTTCAAAATATGACGGATTAAGCTCTACGCAATATGGTTATTTGCCCGAAAGAGGTAAAAAGTTTGTTGATATTGACCCGACAGTCTGGAAAAGATACGGTGCTTTGGTAAAGAGTCATCCGGATGTGGTGACCGATACAAAGAATAATGTGATTTCATTATATGCTACGGCTGCTTATGTTTATGACAGTCGCTATATTCTGAACTTCAATATACGTACTGACGGTTCTAATAAGTTCGGTCAGAGCAAGAGCGTTCGTTTTCTGCCAATATGGTCAGTGTCTACACGATGGAATGTTATCAATGAGAAGTTTATGAAGAACGTCGATTTCCTGAATGATCTGGCAATTCGTGCCTCATACGGTATACAAGGTAACGTGCATCCGGATCAGACCCCTAACTTGATTGCTAGTTTGGGGACATTGGAGTCAATGCCACAGGAGTATATTTCAACATTGTATAAGCTGCCGAATAATAAACTGAAGTGGGAAAAAACCAATTCGTATAATATTGCAATCGACTGGGCATTCTGGAATAACAGAATCTATGGATCGCTTGATGTATATTACAAAAAGGGAGTAGATCAGGTGGTTACGAAAAACGTAGCTCCTTCTACAGGTGCGTCAAGTGTCTCCATTAATGATGGTGATGTTGAGAATAAAGGTTGGGATTTGGCTGTTTCTTTTGTTCCGATTCAGACCCGGGACTGGATGTGGAGTTTATCATTCAATACAGGTAAAAATTACAATAAAGTATTGAATGCCGGGAACTCAGCGATCACTTGGCAAGACTATATTGCAGGAACATTAGTGAGCAATGGCAATGCGATAAATAGTTTCTATTCTTATAAATTTGATAAACTGGATGATCAGGGTTTTCCTACATTTAAGGATATTAATGAGAAAGATGAAGAAGGAAATGCTGTGGTTCATTCTTTGCAGGAGATGTATGACCGTGCTTTTGTTCTTTCCGGAAAACGTGAACCCGATCTGACCGGTGGATTCTCTACTTATTTGAAATATAAGAATATTACATTTAATGCGTTGTTCTCATTCAGCTTTGGCAATAAAATGCGCTTGAATGATTTGTATGAGTCCTCCGGACAGCGGCTTCCTTATCCGGATCAGAATATGTCCAGTGAATTTGTGAATCGTTGGAGAGAGCCGGGTGATGAAGACAGAACCATTATACCGGTTTTATCGGATAAGAGTTTGCAGATCAACGATAAGGATGTGACCTATCGTATTGCGGATAATGGATGGGATATGTATAATAAGAGTGATATCCGTGTAGTTTCAGGCAGTTTCCTCAGATGCCGTTCGATGTCTATTCGCTATGATTTTAAACGTGAATGGTTGAAACCTGTCTATCTGAAAGGAGCAAGTGTCAGCTTTGATATGGGTAATGTATTTGTCATTAAAGATAAAGCGCTGAAGGGCAGAGATCCTGAACAGATTGGATTTGGCTCAAGAAGTATACCACCGCAGCGTTCTTACTCACTTCGCTTTAATATTACTCTTTAATAATGAATGATGATGAAAAAGTACAATTTATATATCATATTGTTTATCTGCACATTATCGTCGTGCAGTGACTTTTTGGAAGAAAGTTCACAAGATTTGATGATACCCAGATCGGTGAAGGATTACAAGGAACTGTTCTTCGGTGAGGTAATGAAAACGAATGAAAAAGACATACCTCATCCTTATCTGGAATATATGACAGACGATGTGAAAGACCAATGTTACTATGGAACCAGACCACAAGTCATTTCTAATGATTTCAGAGAATATGTTTGGGCATATTATACGTGGCAGGGAAACCCGGAAGTGGGAATTTCAAATGAACTTACGCCGGATGTTGCATGGACAGTCTATTATCATAAGATATTGATGACTAATATCATACTGGACCAGCTTTATACCATGAACGGGACGGATATGGAACGTCAGGATTTAGCAGGTGAAGCTTATTTCATGCGGGCTTTCTCGTATTTTATGCTTGCTAATTTGTATGGAAAGCCTTATCATCCTGCAACGGCAAATGAAGACTTATGTGTACCGCTCAATAAAGAAATCGGCTTATCAGATAAGATGATGAAGCGGGCCACGAATGCAGCTGTTTATGCCCAAATGGAAGAAGACATTAATAAGGCTATCCAGTGTTTTAAGGCTATAGGAGGTGAGAAAACTATTTTCCGTCCTAACTTGCCGAGTGCTTATCTATTGGCATCACGTATTGCTCTTTTTCAGGAGAAATATGATGAGACCATTCTTTATTGTGACTCGGTCTTTAAGGTCGCGACTCAGCCACTTTACAAACTTCAGGAAAAAAAGGACCACTATTTCTTTTCTCTTGCTAACAAAGAAATCTTGTTATCCTACGGACTTACATCACTTGAGACGCATATGAAAGAAGATTTCAGGTATACGGGGAACTTGGTGGTTTCTGATGATTTACTAGCGCTATATTCGGAAGATGATTTGCGTCTTACGAATTATTTCAAGAATACAATCGGCAACCAGACCAGACCTACTAACAAACAGTATAGTGTCTATACACCTATTAAGTGGACTAAAAATTCTGCTACAGTCTATGCCAACGCCTTGCGTATTTCGGAAGCTTATCTGAATCGTGCTGAGGCTTTTGCTGAACTTGGCAATACGAACAAGGCTCTTGCTGACTTAAATGAGCTCCGTGAAAATCGTATGAAACCGGGAACTCCGCCGTTAGCTGTTGATGAAGACGGAATTGTAGCAACCGTACGTAAGGAACGCCGTAGAGAACTGGCGTTTGAAGGATTCCGCTGGTTTGATTTGCGCAGATATGGCTGCCCTCCTCTTACGCATACTTACAGTTCAAAGGAGAACGAGGGAGCAGGAGATGTCTTCGAACTGAAAGAGAAAGGCTCATACGTATTGCCGATTCCTAAGAGCGAAAGAGAGAGAAATACGGAAATAGAAATATTCGACCGTCCGAATAGTGAACCTGTTAATAATTGATCGATTATGAAGAAACTTATATTATTAATTTGTATGTTGGCAGGTATGTCTTCTTGTTATCATGAAGATGCGTTAATCGTTCCTGAGCAACCGGATAAATACAACATTTTGACAGATGACCCGTCAGATCCGACACAGCATTTTATATACCAGTTTTATCAGAAATATCAGACTGTGATTATAACCAATCCGACTGAGGCTGATTATAAATTCAACTTTACAGCGAATAACGGAATTAAAATAACTGCTCCCGAACAAAAGCAGGAGATTATTGATGAAGGGATTGAGTTTTTGCAAAAGGTATTATTGAATTTGTACTCGGATAGTTTTTTAAAGAAGAATTTACCTTTTTCTATATTGTTATCTGAAGAGGTCCGGATGGCCTCTTATGGTGAGACAACCATCATGAATTGCTATGCTAGTAGCAGCTTTATAGCCTTAGGTAATGTATCATCTTCTCTGAAAACAATGACCGATGAGGAGTTTGTGAAAATCAGAGCAGATGTGAATGCCAGCTTTTGGGCAAAGTATATGTCGGAAGTCAGAGGATTGTTTACTATTTCAGATGCTTTTTATGAAGCTAGTGAAGAAGTTGAACCGAAATTGTACGACCCGAACTGGTATCGTTTTAAAGGAACGGACCCTAATGAAATCGATTTTTATAAGTATGGGGTGATTACTTATTCTGAGAACTCCTATATTGATGAAGATTGGCCGGATTTTAATTCCATTTATGCTCCTTTAAAGAGTGAAGACCTTGCGCAATGGATGAATTTCGTCTTTGAGAAAACTCCTGCCGAGATTCAGGAAATCTGCGATAAATATCCGGTAATGAAGAAGAAGTATGATGTGATTCGGGAAGCTATGCTTGAAAACGGATTCGATCTGTCCAAACTGGAACTATAGAACTTAAAAACAACATGATATGAACAAAATTTTCACCTTATTACTTGTAGGAGCATTAACTGCCGGAGCGGTAACTGCTAATGCCGAAAGTCAGATTTTTAAAAAGAAAAAGAAGAAAGCAAAAGCGGAAACAGAGCAGCCGACGGCAAAAGATTCCACAAAGAGTAGTATGACCGAATACAAAAAACTACTGAAAGGAGCCAAGACGATTGATGGCATGTTTAAGGTACACATCGTTAAGGATAAGTATTATTTCGAAATACCTAAAGACCTGATGGGACGCGATTTTATGATTGCGTCCAGAGTATCGAGTACCAGTAACAATAAAGATATAGCTGCCGGACAAATGCCACGCAATCCGGTACTGGTAACTTTCTCGGCAGATAAAAAGAAAATCTACATGCACAAAAAGATGGTGCGCAATTTGTGTGATACCACTTCCAATATGTATGCTGCTTTTCAGCGCAACTTCTCAGACCCTATTTGGGAAGCATATAAGATAGAAAGTCTTTCACCGGACTCTTCAGCATATGTCATCGATATGAGTTCGCTTTTCATAACGGATGTATCCGAATTCAGCCCGTTTCGTTCGGAAAATATAATGGATGTATTGATGAAGAGAAAAGCACTGAAGGGAAGTCTTGCTTCTTCCAAATCGACTATTCTGGGAATGAAGTGTTTTCCGCTGAATATAAACATCAAGACGCTGATGAGTTATACTGTTGACGGAGGACCGTTCACTGTAACCATGACGCGTAATATTATTTTGCTGCCGGAGGAAATTATGCGTCCTCGTTATGGAGACTCGCGTATCGGTTATTTTGATGAAAGCAAGCGGTTTTATACTGAAAAGAAAGATGGTTTGCAAGAACTGACTTACATCAACCGATGGGATTTGCAACCAAAACCAGAAGACTTGGAACGTTATAAGCAAGGTGAGTTGGTGGAACCTCAGAAGCCGATTGTATATTACGTTGATACTGCTATCCCCGACAAGTGGAGAGATTACATAAAGAAAGGAATAGAAGACTGGCAGGTTGCGTTTGAGGAAATAGGATTTAAGAATGCGATTGTAGCGAAAGACTATCCGAAGGATGATCCGAACTTTGATCCGGATGATATTCGTTATAGCTGCTACCGAATGATTACCACTCCGATACAAAATTCAATGGGACCTTCCTGTGCCGATCCTCGTTCGGGTGAAATCATTCAGGGTGACGTCTTGTTTTATTCAAATATCATTAAGTTGTTACATAACTGGCGGTTTGTTCAGACTGCTACTGTTGACCCCAAAGTGCGCAAGGCTGTGTTTGATGACGAGACGATGGGAAGCTCGTTACGTTATGTAGCAGCGCATGAGATCGGACATACCCTGGGACTGATGCATAACTTTGGTGCATCTTATTCGTATCCGGTAGACTCGCTCCGTTCGGCCACTTTCACTCAGAAGTATGGTACAACTCCGTCCATCATGGACTATACGCGCTATAATTATGTAGCTCAGCCGGAAGACAAAGGAGTTGCTCTGACTCCTCCGCTTTTGGGTGTATATGATAAGTTTGCCATCAAATGGGGATATAAACCTATATTTGATGCGGCATCTCCTGAAGATGAGAAAGCTACTTTGAACAAGTGGATCAAAGAGAAAGAGAATGATCCGATGTACAAATACGGTCCGCAGCCTTTTATTAATGAGGTCGATCCTTCTTGTAAATCTGAGGATTTGGGTGATAATGCCGTGAAGGCAGGAAGATATGGCTTAAAGAATCTGAAACTTATCATGAAAAACCTGCCGGAATGGACCTATGAAGATGATCATCAATATGAACGCCTGACGGAATCATATCAGGAAGTGATTATGCAGATGCAACGCTACTTACTGCATGCCATGGTGTCCATCGGTGGAATTTATTTTGATGAGCCGAGACGGGACAGCGAAAAGCCTGTTATCCGTTTTGTGCCGAAAGCTGAACAGAAGGAGGCATTGAAGTTTATTATGGAAACTATGATGGAACTACCCGAATGGGTACTTGACAAGAAGGTGATTGAGTATACCGGTCCGACTTATTCGCCAAGTACTTTGCAGTCAATCATTATGAATCGTTTGTTCTTCACATACATTACATCCAGTCTTGTTTTGTATGAGGAGTTATATCCCCAACAGGCTTATACTTTTGCTGAGTATATGGATGATATTTATGATTTTGTGTGGAAGAAAACTATATCCGGTGCCCGGTTGAATATGTACGACCGTAACCTGCAAATTACTTATGTGGAAAAGTTGTTGAAAGAAGGAGGAATGCTGAAACAAAAATCTTCTCCATTCTCATTTAAAGACTTGAATGAAGTTGAGAAACAACTGCTTACGGATAATGTCGATTGGACGAAAGCCGGCTTTGAACTCAACCCGCTCGGAAGTGTGGATATGGTTAAGAATCCGGCTATTTATCAGAAGGTAATGGATAGCTATAGTTTGCTGCGAAGCAAAGTAAATACGGGTGATGCTACTACCCGGGCACATTATCAAAGTCTTGTCTTTAAAATAAAGCAAGCGTTAACGGAACAATAACTATCTCTCTTAGATACTTGGGGGCACCTCGTCGCAGTGATTGTGGCGGGGTGCTAATTTTATCCGGTCAATGGCTTTTTATTGCATCGCCAACTATCGCATTGCCAACGCCTTATTCTCCGCCTCTTCCATGATTTCCCTTTCCCCGGGACCTTTGTCATTGATACCGCAGAGATGAAGAATACCATGAATAATAACCCGGTGTAGTTCATCATCATAAGCTGCCCCGAATTGCTCGGCATTGGTGCGTATCGTATCCAGGCTGATAAACAGGTCGCCCGACAGACGATCACCTTCGCAATAATCGAAAGTAATGATATCCGTGTAATAATCGTGTTGCAGATATTGTCGGTTTACCTCCAGAATCTTTTCATCGGAGCAGAAGATATAAGCGATTTCACCAAGTCTTTTTCCATAAGAGGCAGCTACATTCTTTATCCATTCTGTTGTTTCCCGTTTTTTGATATCAGGCATCTTGACGCCTTCGGTTTGATAAGTTACAGCCATAATTGAGTCTATGATTTAAAAGAAAAATAAATAACTGATTAAGATGGCGGCTATAATACCGGAGAAGTCTGCAATCAAGCCGCAGGTGACTGCATTCCGGGTTTTACTGATTCCGACGCTGCCGAAGTAAACGGCAAGGATATAGAAAGTGGTGTCCGAAGCTCCGCGTACTACGCAACTCATTCGGCCTACAAACGAATCCGGTCCCATCTCTTTCATCGTGTCAATCATCAGCCCATTGGCACCGCTACCGCTGAGAGACTTCATCAGCGCTGTCGGCAATGCTCCCACAAAACTGGTATCCACTCCGCACAGATCGACTACATAACCAATGCCTCCCACAAGGAAATCCATCGCTCCCGCAGTACGGAATACGGCAATGCCTACAAGGAAGGCAACCAGATATGGAATGATTCGTACGGCTGTCGTGAAGCCTTCTTTGGCACCTTCTACAAAAGAATCATATACGTTAATCTTCTTCCGGACGCCTGTCAGAATAAACAGAATGATCACCCCGAACAGAAGAATATTTGCTATCAGCGTAGAGTAAGTACCCATTTCCTCACGCGAAATATTCAGAAACAGATAAATCAATCCGGAGAAGAAAAGGCAGATAACGCCCATCAATATCAGGATAGGCTTGTTGATCAGATTGATCTTCTGGGCGATACTGACGGCTATGACGCCGACCAGAGTCGAGATAAAAGTACTCAGCAGGATAGGGATAAACACATCCGTAGGTTGGGCAGCCCCCATTTGCGCACGGTATACCATGATACTGATCGGGATGATGATGAGGCCGGAAGTATTGATAACCAGAAACATGATCATCGGATTGGAAGCCGTATCTTTCTTCGGATTCAGTTCTTGCAGTTCTTTCATCGCTTTGAGTCCCAATGGGGTGGCAGCATTGTCGAGTCCGAGCATGTTGGCGGACATATTCATAAAGATGGAACCCAATACCGGATGCCCTTTGGGAATGTCCGGAAACAGGCGGCAGAGTACCGGACTCAGAAAGCGGGCGAGTGCATTGATCAGTCCGCTGTTCTCTCCGATTTTCATGATACCGAGCCAGAGGGCCAGTACTCCGGTCAGTCCCAGAGATATCTCGAAAGCGGTTTTCGAAGAGTCGAAAGTTGAGTTCATGATAGCTGTAAATATCTCCGTATCACCTAGAAAAATTACTTTTATCAGGGCGATAATGAAGGCGATAACGAAGAATGCTATCCAGATATAATTTAGAACCATAGTTGATTGCGTGTATATAGATGATGCAAAAGTAGTTATTACGTTTTAAATAAACTAATTGTTTTCGGGCAAAAGAGTAGAAGACCGAAACCGGTCTTGTGTACTTTTTCACTCTATTCTTCAATAGAATGATGCGTTGCTTAAGAAAAGAATGTGTAAATACGGTATTTTTAGGAAGAAGAGGCTTTTATGGTCATTAAATAGCAGGGAAAAAGCGGAAAGCAATTACTTGTTATTGTGTTTATACACAGCCAGATGCAGGTTGCTATATTCTCAGAGTATTCTCACCGTGATGAGAAAAAATTCTCACCACAGTGAGAAAAAATACTCATGCCTATGAGAATTTTTTCTCATGCCTTTGAGAATAATTGCGCTTTGGTAATATCGAAAATGATCCCCTTGTTATCAGGGAATGAAGTCACCGAAAGAAGACTGAATGGCATCTTATCATCGCATCGATTTTGAGATTTATTCTTCATTATTCCTCTTGGAAAAGAGAAATGGATAGTGGGCGGAGGTTTTTATTATTCTTTCTTATATCGAAAATGAATGGATTTCTCTATCTTTGTCTCCTACATTTCAAGAAGAAAATGGAACAAGAAGATTTTAACATACGCGAACATCAGCTGACTTCACGGGAGCGGGATTTTGAAAATGCGCTCCGTCCGTTAAGCTTTGAAGACTTTAGCGGGCAGGATAAGGTGGTGGAAAACCTTCGCATCTTTGTGAAGGCGGCACGTCTGCGTGGCGAAGCACTCGACCACGTTCTGCTGCACGGGCCTCCCGGATTGGGTAAAACAACGCTTTCCAATATTATAGCTAACGAATTGGGAGTAGGCTTTAAAGTAACTTCCGGTCCGGTGCTCGACAAACCGGGCGATCTGGCAGGAGTTTTGACCAGCCTCGAACCGAACGACGTGCTCTTTATCGATGAAATTCACCGCTTATCGCCGGTGGTAGAAGAATATCTCTATTCGGCCATGGAAGATTACCGGATAGATATCATGATTGATAAGGGACCTTCGGCACGTAGCATTCAGATTGACCTGAATCCGTTTACGCTGGTCGGTGCAACTACCCGTAGCGGATTGCTGACGGCTCCACTTCGTGCCCGTTTTGGTATTAATCTGCATTTAGAGTACTATGACGATGATATTCTGAGTAATATCATCCGACGTTCAGCATCCATACTGGACGTGCCTTGTTCGGTGCGGGCGGCATCGGAGATTGCATCCCGAAGTCGTGGTACGCCCCGTATTGCCAATGCTTTGCTTCGTCGCGTACGCGATTTTGCACAGGTGAAAGGTTCCGGCTCTATCGATACGGAAATAGCTCAGTTTGCACTGGAAGCGTTGAATATCGACAAGTATGGTTTGGATGAGATAGACAACAAGATACTTTGTACCATCATAGACAAGTTTAAAGGCGGTCCTGTCGGTCTGACAACCATTGCTACCGCTTTGGGCGAAGATGCGGGCACTATTGAGGAAGTGTATGAACCTTTCCTGATCAAAGAAGGTTTTATGAAACGGACTCCTCGTGGACGTGAAGTGACGGAGCTTGCCTATAAGCATTTGGGAAGGAGCCTCTATAGCAGTCAGAAAACCTTGTTTAATGACTGATAGTTTGATCTGACGGCTGTCGGTATGGAGAGTGTTGGCGACAATTAAAAGCAGGCTTTTTGAGGAATGTTTAAACAGATAACTGATTTTATTGAATGATTGGAGTATGAAGCAGTGGAGTATCTTACTTGTATTTCTCTCTTTGAGTCTGTCATTATCAGCTCAACAAGGTTATGAGAAGGACGTATTTGTCTCTTCCACAGGAGATTCTTTGCCTTACCGGGTGATTCGTCCCGAGTCAATGAAGGCGGGGAAGAAATATCCGCTGGTCCTGTTCCTGCATGGAGCCGGTGAGCGTGGAAATGACAATGAAAGACAACTGACGCATGGCGGACAGATGTTTCTGAATCCTGTCAACAGAGAGAAATATCCGGCTTTCGTACTTGTTCCTCAATGTCCGGCAGGTAGCTACTGGGCTTATACGGAACGTCCGAAATCACTGTTTCCGGCAGATATGCCTGCAGGACAGGAGATGAGTTCTCTTACCCGGACTCTCAAACAATTGCTGGATACTTATCTGGCCATGCCCGAAGTCGATAAAAAACGGATATATATTGTCGGATTGTCGATGGGAGCGATGGGGACGTATGATTTGGTGGTCCGTTATCCGGAGATTTTTGCGGCTGCCGTTCCCATTTGCGGATCGGTGAATCCGGACCGTTTGCCGGTTGCCAAAGAAGTGAAGTTCCGTATATTTCATGGGGATGCCGATGATGTGGTAACAGTTGAAGGGTCGCGTGAAGCGTACAAAGCACTGAAAGCCGCTGGAGCAAAGGTGGAATATATCGAATTTCCCGGTTGCAATCATGGCAGCTGGAATCCTGCATTTAATTATCCGGGTTTCATGGAGTGGCTGTTCAAACAAAAGAAATAATATTATTCATTGATAATAAAGAGATCTAAATAAACATGGCAGAACTAAAGTCATTGGCAAAGGACACTGCGATTTATGGTGCCAGCAGTATTATTGGTAAGTTTCTGAACTATTTTCTGGTACCGATTTATACTTTTTCACTTCCTGCTGCTTCCGGAGGATATGGAGTGATCACCAAGATGTATGCTATTGTGGCGTTATTGCTCGTAGTGCTAACCTTCGGAATGGAAACCGGCTTTTTCCGTTTTGCCAATAAAGGAGATGACGACCCGAAGAAGGTATATTCTGTTTCGTTATTGATGGTAGGGAGCGTATCGCTCCTGTTTTTGCTGTTGTGTCTGGTCTTCCTCAATCCTATTGCAGGGCTGATGGGGTATAGTGAACATCCATGGTATCTGGGCATGATGCTGATTGTACTGGCTATGGATGCCATTCAGGCTATTCCGTTTGCTTATCTTCGTTATAAGAAACGTCCTATTAAGTTTGCCGGACTGAAACTCTTATTTATATTAGTCAGTATCTTGCTGAATATCCTTTATTTTGTTGTCATGAAAGGCGATGACGTAGGGGTAGCCTTTCTTATTAATCTGATCTGTTCTTTTGTTGTAATGCTCGGGCTGATACCTGAATTCCGTGAATTCCGCTATTGTCCTGACCGTTTGCTGATGAAGCGGATGTTATATTATTCATTCCCTATTCTGATATTAGGAGTGGCAGGCATTGTGAATCAGGTTGGAGACAAGATTATTTTTCCTTTTGTCTACCCCGATAAGGTGGAAGCGGATGTACAGTTGGGTATTTACAGTGCAGCTACTAAAATAGCCATGATAATGGCAATGATCACGCAGGCTTTCCGCTTTGCATACGAGCCTTTTGTCTTTGGCAAAAGTAAGGATAAGGATAATAAACGAATCTATGCGCAGGCAATGAAGTTCTTCATCATCTTTACGCTGCTGGCATTCCTGGCAGTCATGTTTTATCTGGATATTTTACGTTATATCATAGCAGAAGACTATTGGGAGGGACTCAAGGTAGTTCCCATCGTGATGATTGCAGAGATGTTTATGGGGATTTATTTTAATCTCTCGTTTTGGTATAAACTGACGGATGATACTAGATGGGGGGCATATTTCTCCATTATAGCCTGTCTGACTGTTGTTCTGATGAATATCTTCCTGATTCCTGTATATGGGTATGTAGCTTGCGCATGGGCGGGTTTTACCGGATATGCCATAGCTATGTTGCTTTCTTATTTTGTCGGTCAGAAGAAATATCCTATTGCTTATGATTTGCGTGGAATAGGTTGTTATGTAGGCTTAGCTATTATTCTGTATCTGATTGGTGAATGGATGCCGATTCATAATACAGTTTTGCTTCTTGCATTCCGCACAGTACTTCTGCTACTATTTATTGCTTATATTATCAAACGGGACCTGCCTTTGAGTCAGATTCCTGTTATTAACCGGATTATAAAAAAGAAATGACTATGAAGACAGATGAACGGAATAAGTTTGCGATCAAGTCGTTCCTGGGTGAATACCTGGACTTGAAAAAGGATAAAGACAATGAAATGGAAACCGTTGACTCTATCCGAAAAGGAGTAGAATTCAAAGGAGCCAATTTGTGGATTCTTATTTTTGCCATCTTTATGGCATCACTGGGATTGAATGTCAACTCTACGGCAGTGATTATCGGTGCCATGTTGATTTCACCGTTGATGGGTCCTATCATGGGTGTCGGACTTTCTGTCGGTTTGAATGATTTCGAGCTGATGAAACGTTCTTTGAAGAGCTTCCTCATCACGACTGCTTTCAGTGTGACGACGGCAACCATCTTTTTCCTTTTCACTCCTATTGCCGAAGCACAATCGGAGCTGTTGGCGCGTACTTCGCCTACGATTTATGACGTATTCATCGCACTTTTCGGTGGTTTGGCGGGAGTTGTCGCCCTATCTACCAAAGAGAAGGGAAATGTGATTCCGGGAGTTGCCATTGCTACGGCGTTGATGCCTCCGCTTTGTACGGCAGGTTACGGTCTGGCATCGGGCAATCTGGTCTATTTTCTGGGTGCTTTTTATCTTTACTTTATCAACTCCGTATTTATCAGTCTGGCTACCTTTATCGGTGTGCGGGTGATGCACTTCCAGCGTAAGGAATTTGTGGATAAGGCACGCGAGAAGATGGTGCGTAAATACATCATTCTGATTGTTGTGCTGACAATGTGTCCGGCTGTTTATCTGACGTTTGGCATCATTAAAAGTACTTTTTATGAGACGGCAGCCAACCGGTTTATCAATGAGCAGTTGAACTTTGAGAATACGCAGGTACTTGATAAGAAGATCAGTTATGAGCATAAAGACATCCGAGTAGTTCTGATCGGTCCCGAAGTTCCGGATGCTTCGATATCCATTGCCCGTAGCAAACTGAAAGAATACAAGCTGGAAGAAACAAAGCTGACCGTACTGCAAGGGATGAATAATGAGGCGGTAGATGTCTCTTCCATTCGTGCCATGGTAATGGAGGACTTTTATAAAAACAGCGAACAACGCCTGCAGGAACAGCAGAAAAAGATAACCCGACTGGAAGAAAACCTCGCTCAATATAAAGAGTATGATACGATGGGACGTACTTTAGTGCCCGAATTGAAGGTGCTTTATCCTTCCATCACTTCGCTTTCTATCGCTCACTCGCTGGAAACACGGGTAGACTCGATGAAAACGGATACAGTGACACTGGCTGTTTTGAAATTTGGCAAACATCCGTCAGTTGCCGAGAAGGAGAAAATCAGCGCATGGCTGAAAGCACGGGTGGGAGCGAAGAAGTTGAGGCTCATTACCGAATAATGACCCTCGGATTGATCATAGAATATATAAATCTAAAAATAATAGCATGAAACTCAGACTAACCGCAATGATTCTCCTCTCCCTTTGCCTGTCACAGGCATTTGCTGACGAGGGAATGTGGCTATTGGGGAACCTTCGCAAGAACAAACAGGCGGAACGGGTGATGAAGGAACTCGGTTTGCAGATGCCTGTAAATAAACTGTATAATCCGAAGAAACCGGCTTTGGCAAATGCCGTTGTCAGTTTCGGTGGATTCTGTTCGGGAGTGGTGGTTTCCGAAGATGGTCTGGTATTTACCAATCATCACTGTGGTTTCAGCAGTATCCAGCAGCATTCTTCCGTAGAACATGATTATCTGAAGGATGGTTTTGTAGCCCGCAACCTTGGTGAAGAACTGCCGAATCCCGAATTATATGTCCGTTTCCTTCTTCGTACGGAGGATGTGACCAAGCGTGTGCTCTCGGCTGCCAAACATGCTCATACGGAAAGTGAACGTCGCGTAGTTGTCGACTCTGTCATGAATGTAATCGGCATGGAGGTATCAGAGAAGGACTCTACGCTGACGGGAATTGTCGATGCGTATTACGCCGGAAACGAGTTCTGGCTTTCTGTCTACCGTGATTTTAATGATGTCCGGTTGGTTTTTGCTCCTCCTTCTTCAGTCGGCAAGTTCGGGTGGGACACGGACAACTGGATGTGGCCTCGCCATACAGGTGACTTCAGCGTTTTCCGTATTTATGCCAACAAACAGAACGGACCGGCGGATTATTCACCTGAGAACGTCCCTTATCATCCGGAATACGTAGCTCCTATTTCATTGGATGGATATAAAGAAGGCTCTTTCTGTATGACTCTCGGATATCCAGGCAGTACGGAGCGCTATCTCTCTTCGTATGGGATCGAAGAAATGATGAACGGCATTAATCAGGCCATGATCGATGTGCGCGGGGTAAAACAGGCTATTTGGAAGCGGGAAATGGATCGCCATCCGGATATCCGTATCAAGTATGCTTCTAAATACGATGAAAGTTCCAACTACTGGAAAAACAGCATAGGAATGAATAAAGCCATCCGGCACCTGAAAGTGCTGGAAAAGAAGCGCGCAGCAGAAGCAGCCCTCCGGGACTGGATTCAGTCTCATCCGGAAGAAAGGGAGAAACTGATTCGTCTGTTCTCTTCTCTGGAACTGAATTATAATAATCGTAGGGAAACAAACCGTGCCCTTGCTTATTTCGGGGAGTCGTTCATTAATGGTCCCGAATTGGTTCAATTGGCACTCGAAATACTGAATTTCGATTTTGAGGCCGAAGAGAAGTTGGTCGTTACCCGCATGAAAAAGTTACTGGAGAAATACGATAACCTGAATCTGTCTATTGATAAGGAAGTATTTGCGGCCATGCTCAAAGAATACCGGTCCAAAGTGGATAAGAAATACCTTCCGGCGATGTATCTGCAAATAGACACCTTGTATAACGGAAATGTCCAGACTTATGTAGACTCTTTGTATGCTACCTCTCAAATCACTTCTCCGAAGGGTCTGAAGCGCTTCCTTGAACGTGACACGACCTATAATCTCATCGAGGACCCTGCCATTTCTTTAAGCCTCGACCTGATAGTGAAATACTATGAGATGAATCAGAGCGTCTCGGAGGCTTCCGAACAAATAGAGCAGGATGAACGCCTGTTCAATGCCGCTATGCGTCGTATGTATGCCGACCGTAATTTCTATCCTGATGCTAATTCCACTATGCGCCTTAGTTTTGGTACAGTCTGTGGATATTCTCCTTTTGACGGGGCTACCTTTAGTTATTATACGACGGTAAAAGGTATTTTCGAGAAAGTAAAGGAACACGCAGGCGATATTGACTTTGCTGTTCAACCGGATCTTCTGGCTTTACTCTCTTCCGGTGATTTCGGCAGATATGCCGATGAAAAGGGAGATATGAACGTTTGTTTTATCTCGAATAATGATATTACGGGAGGAAACTCCGGCAGTGCCATGTTCAATGCGAAAGGGGAATTGCTTGGTCTTGCTTTTGACGGTAATTGGGAAGCGATGAGCAGTGATATCGTATTTGAACCGGACTTGCAGCGTTGTATCGGAGTAGACGTCCGCTATATGCTTTTCATTATGGAAAAGTATGGAAAGGCTGCCAATCTTATTGAAGAACTGAAATTAACCCGCTAAAACATTGAATTAACTACTAACTAATCCTATTTTATGAGAAGAAAAATTATGTCTGGTGTAATGGCTACATTTCTGTTAATGCCATTCTTAGCTTTAGCTCAAACGACAGAACAGCCTGAGTGGTGCAACGAGTATGTCTCGGGAGTAAATAAGGAAGAAGCGGTTCAGATTGCTATTCCTTTTACCGATGAACAACAAGCAATGAATCTGACTATTGAAGAGTCACCTTATTACAAAACGCTGAATGGAATATGGAAATTTCACTGGGTGGCTGATCCGAAAGACCGACCACAGGATTTCTGTAAACCGGAATATGATGTAAGCCAATGGGATAATATTAAAGTCCCTGCAACTTGGCAGATAGAGGCCGTAAGACATAATAAAAACTGGGATAAGCCCTTATATTGCAATGTGATTTATCCTTTTTGTGAGTGGGATTGGAAAAAGATTCAGTGGCCTAATGTAATTCAACCTCGTCCGTCTAACTATACTTTTGCGACGATGCCTAATCCTGTCGGTAGTTATCGCAGGGAGTTTATATTGCCTGATTCATGGAAAGGACGTGACATCTTTATTCGTTTTAATGGGGTAGAAGCCGGTTTTTATATTTGGGTGAATGGTAAAAAGGTCGGCTATTCGGAGGACAGCTACCTGCCTGCCGAATTTAATCTGACTCCTTATCTGAAAGCTGGAAAGAATGTTCTTGCTGTCGAGGTGTATCGCTTTACAGATGGTAGCTTTCTGGAGTGTCAGGATTTCTGGCGTTTCAGCGGTATATTCAGAGATGTATTTCTGTGGTCGGCTCCTAAAACGCAAATCAGAGACTTCTTCTTCCGTACGGATTTAGACAAGGAGTATAAAAATGCATCCGTCTCTCTGGATATAGATATTACAGGTAAAAGAAGTAATAACGAGATTCAAGTGAAGGTGACGGATCAGAATGGTAAAGAGATTGCTACCCAAAATGCGCGTGCTGTAACGGGAACGAATAAACTTCAGTTTGAGGTTGTGAATCCTTTGAAATGGACGGCAGAAACGCCCAACCTTTATAATCTCACTATTCTTTTGAAGCAAAAAGGGAAAACTGTAGATATTCGTAGTGTCAAGGTCGGTTTTCGTAAGATTGAACTAGCGCAAGATGGTCGGCTGTTGATTAATGGAAAATCAACTTTGTTTAAGGGAGTTGACAGACACGACCATAGTTCGGAGAATGGTCGTACGGTATCTAAAGAAGAAATGGAAAAAGATGTGCAGTTGATGAAGTCATTGAATATTAATGCTGTACGTACTTCTCATTATCCTAATAATCCTTATTTCTATGATTTATGTGACAGATATGGTATATATGTTCTTTCCGAAGCCAATGTAGAATGCCATGGTCTTATGGCATTGTCCTCTGAACCTTCATGGGTGAAAGCATTTACGGAACGCAGTGAGAATATGGTGCGACGCTATAAAAATCATGCTTCTATAGTCATGTGGTCGTTGGGCAACGAATCCGGTAATGGCATTAACTTTAAATCTGCTGCAGAGGCTGTTAAGAAGCTCGATGATACCCGTCCTACTCACTATGAAGGTAATAGCTCTTATTGCGATGTAACCAGTTCTATGTACCCCGATGTGCAATGGCTGGAAAGCGTAGGGAAGGAGCGTTTACAGAAATTCCAGAATGGAGAAACGGTCAAACCTCATGTGGTTTGTGAATATGCTCATGCGATGGGTAATTCAATCGGGAATTTCAAAGAATATTGGGAAACTTATGAGCGCTATCCTGCACTTGTCGGTGGCTTTATCTGGGACTGGGTAGATCAAAGTATTAAGATGCTTGCTCCGGATGGTTCCGGTTATTATATGGCCTTCGGAGGAGATTTTGGAGATACACCGAATGACGGTAATTTTTGCACGAATGGCGTAATCTTTTCCGATCGTACATACTCTGCCAAGGCATACGAGGTGAAAAAAATACATCAGCCTGTATGGGTTGAGGCTATGGGAAATGGGACGTATAAACTGACTAATAAGAGATTTCATGCAGGGTTGGATGACTTATATGGAAGGTATGAGATTGAAGAGGATGGAAAAGTTGTATTCTCGGCTAATCTGGAAGAATTGTCCTTGAACGCACAGGACAGTAAGGTCATTACTATAGCTGATAATCAGATCAATAAAATTCCGGGAGCCGAATACTTTATAAAGTTCCGCTTCTGTCAAAAGCAAGATACTGAATGGGAAAAGGCTGGATATGAGGTAGCATCAGAGCAATTCAAACTTTCTGATAGTGCGAAGCCTGTATTTAAAGCAGGAGAAGGTAGTATTGATCTGATAGAGACTGATGATGCATATCTGGTAAAAGGCTCGCAGTTTGAAGCGTCTTTTTCAAAGCAGCAGGGAACGATCTCTTCTTATACATTAAATGAATTGCCCATGATTAGTAAAGGGTTGGAATTGAATGCTTTCCGTGCTCCTACTGATAATGATAAGCAAGTGGATGGTGACTGGTATCAGAAAGGCTTGTATCAGATGACTCTTGAACCTGGACATTGGAATGTGCGGAAAGAAGATAATAAGGTAACTCTGCAGATAGAGAATCTATATCGGGGAAAAACGGGTTTTGATTATCGAACTAATATAGAATATACGGTGGCTGCCGATGGTTCTATTTTGGTTAATAGCACTATTATTCCTTCAACAAAAGGTGTAATTATTCCCCGTATTGGTTATCGTATGGAACTTCCGGAAGGCTTTGAACGCATGCGTTGGTATGGTCGCGGACCGTTGGAAAACTATGTTGACCGAAAAGATGCCACTTACGTAGGCGTGTATGATGAGTTAGTATCTGATCAATGGGTGAACTATGTCAGAGCACAGGAAATGGGTAATCGCGAGGATCTGCGTTGGATTTCAATAACCAATCCTGATGGAATAGGCTTTGTCTTTATTGCAGGTGATAAGATGTCTGCTTCTGCTTTGCATGCAACAGCGCAGGATATGGTTGACCCTGCCAATCATCGTAGGTTGCTTCATAAGTATGAAGTACCGATGCGTAAAGAAACTGTTCTTTGTCTGGATGCTAATCAGCGTCCGCTTGGTAATGCCAGTTGTGGTCCTGGCCCGATGCAAAAGTATGAACTTCGTTCCCAGCCTACTGTTTTCAGTTTTATCATACTACCTTTGGAGAGAAGTTATTCGACAGAAGAACTTATAAAGAAGGCACGCGTACAGATGCCCGTATGTATGCCTGTATTGATAGAAAGAGATAACAATGGTTATTTGAATTTAAAGACTAATACTCCCGGAGCTACTGTTCATTATAGTCTGAATGGCGGAGAAGAGAAGATATATACTGAACCTTTCGAATTTATTTCTGGTGGTCATGTGGAAGCATATGCCGTTTCAGAACAATTAGGAAAAAGTGCGGGAACTTCAGCTGAATTTCCGATATATGTGGATCGTTCACTGTGGAAAATTGTATCAGTTAGTAGTGAGAATGGGGGTGAAGAGGCCCGTAACGCAATCGATGGTGATCTGAATACTATCTGGCATAGTCGGTGGAATGATCCTGTGGCTAAACATCCCCACGAAATAGTAGTGGATATGTCTTCATCACTTGAGATTGATAAGTTTATTTATCAGCCTCGTAACTCTGAGAACGGACGTATCAAGGATTATGAGCTCTATTTCAGTAAAGATGGAAAGAACTGGGAAAACAAGACTAAAGGTCGTTTTGAAAATTCATCTTCTGCACAGTTTGTAACATTGGAGAAACCAATTGTGGCACGTTACTTTAAATTGATTGCTTTATCTGAAATTTATGGTCGGGATTGGGCTTCGGCAGCAGAATTAAATGTCAATGCAGTCCGTAATTTATCGGGTGCATCTGAAGAGAGACAGAAGGTTGTATATGTGGATAGTGATGCTGATGGAAGTATGAAATTGGCTGCGGATGGTGATATTAATACATTCTGGCATACGGTACATAACCAGTTCTATCTGGCTCCTTATCCTCATGAGATACAGGTTGCATTAGCTAAAGAAACTACAGTAAAAGGTCTTAAATATACACCTCGTCAGGATTCTTCGGAAGGTAGAATCGGTAAATATGAAGTGTATATCAGCCATGATGGCAAGGAGTGGGGAAAAGCTGTGGCTTCTGGTACATTTGCCGATTCAAAGGAAGTACAGACTGTTGAATTTAATCCATGTAAAGCACGTTATGTAAAACTTCAGGCTCTGTCTGCTGTCATTAAAGAGGCTAAGATGGCTGCTGTGGCAGAGTTAGAGGTTCTCTTGGCTGAATAGGAAAAGCGATAAAGAGTGTTATGAAAAAGAGAGACTGCCTCATTTTTTGATTGGAGGCAGTCTCTTTTTTATGGGAGATATCTTGATTTCTACAGTATAGGCTTATTCGAGAACAGCTGCAAACCCACCATTTCTAGCCATTTTGACAGAAAGCTTTTGATTCTTATTCATTGTTGCCGATTTCATACGGTAATCCATTGCCTGATATCCTGCATTTATTCCATCCTCAAACGAGGTTACACGGTAGGTCTTGCCATCTTTCAGGAAGTCGAGATTTATTTCAAATTCTCTTTCATTTTCCTTATCATTAGTCATCCCACCAATAAACCATTTCTCTCCTTTACGCTTCGCAACGATTACATATTCACCTACTTTGGCTTCCAGAACAACTGTTTCATCCCATGTTACAGGTACTTGGGTAATGAAACGAGTGCAATCTTCATTGCGGTAATATAAGGTCGGATTGTCTGCCAACATTTGTAAACCGCTTTCGAATATGACGAATAAAGCCATTTGGTATGCACGGGTACCGATACTTGCAGAGTTAGGACGTTCGGAACGATAGATATTCGGTTGCATACTGATCATAGCTCCAGGAGTGTAATCCATAGGGCCTACCGCATTTCTCATGAAAGGCAAGTAGATGCTATTCTCCGGCTTACAGCCTCCCATTTGTTCCATGCCTCTGACCCCTTCATAGGATAATACATTGGGATACTTGTATTCCAGTCCGGCCGGCTTGAATGATCCATGGAAGTCAACAAATAAATGATGTCTGGCTGCTTCTTGGGCTACTCGTTCGTAGTAGTTAACCATCCATTGATCGCTGCGGTCCATGAAGTCTATTTTTACTCCCTTTATTCCCCATTCATTGAATGTTTTGAAAAGGTCAAAATTCTTTTCTACTGTTAACCAAGTCAGCCAAAGGACAATACCCACATTCTTTTCTTTTCCATAACGAATCAGCTCATGAAGGTCTACGTCCGGATTAGGAGTGTAAGGATCGCGTGTACTCTTGGCCCATCCTTCATCCATAATAATGTAAGGGATTCCGAACTTGGATGCGAAATCAATGAAGTATTTGTATGTTTCCAAATTACAACCAGCTTTAAAGGTTACATCTTGCCCATACGGGGTTGCTCCGTTCCACCATTCCCAACTTACTTGCCCTGGTTTTATCCATGACACATCTTCTAACTGATTCTTATCAGCCAGTTTATAGGTCATAGTGTTCTCAACTAATTGCTTGTCTTCCTTGGTAATGACAAAGTAGCGCCATGGAAAGTTCCTTTTTCCACTTGTTTTAGCGATATATTCCGCTTCTTTTTCGATTTTGAGGCTGCGGTCTCCGTCTTCACCAAATGCAAGGGGGACTTTTGGAAAAATGGAGGATATGCCATTGGTCCCGTTTCCTTTCAGAAACATGCAAGGATAGTCCGACAGATCAGATTCACTGATTAGTATCTTATATGATTTACGTGTATCAATGAGAACTGGAAGTACGGACATTTTATCCGATGGTTTCCATGAGTGACTGGAAATGTGTGTGTACGGCTCTTCATAAGCTGTTTTGAACCCTCCCGGCTGTTGGAGATGTAATAAATAGTCTGTCGGGAACTGCAATGAAAGGTCTTCTCCCAATACTTCGATTTCTCCTTTTTGGCGGGTGATAAAACGATAGGCTATTCCATCGTTAAAAGCACGGAATTCTACTGAGTAGTTTCCTTTAAAATTGAGTAGAAGTTGGTTATATTCGTTATTGATCGTTGAAAATTTCAGTGGAACGACAGGGGTTAAGGTTTCTTTTATTTTGTTCTGTTTTTGTCCGGACAGTTTGGGATGTTCGCCCAATATTTTATCTTTTAGTTTAAGTTGGAGATAATTGTCTTTCAACAGAACTTCATCATTACAGGCTACGTCATAGTAGATTTTGTCGGTGAGGCGGACGGATACTTTTATTTCTCCGTTCGGGGAACTTAACTTTATTTTTTCTTGTGCTTGTACATTGGATACTAAATAATAAACAAGCAAGGGTAAAAGAAAATACTTTTTCATTTTTCTTAAATAGTTATGTTGTCGTTTAATGTATTGATTACTAATATTGAGCAAATATAAACAAATTGAAATAGATAATAGTATACTAAATAAAATAGTTTTCTGCTTGGGTAATATGAGGGTATGCTTTTATTTTATCAAAGAGCAAATACAGGAAGTGAAGTATTGACTTGAATGTTTAGTTGTGAAAATAAATAAGCTGTTCATCAACTTCTGCAAAGTCATTGATGAACAGCTTATTTATTTTTCTAAGAATTAGTAAGATTATTATTTATCGGACATAGATGGAGGTAATTCTCCTGTTCTTGACCATTTTGACGGTTTCGATCCCATTACAAATTCTAGTGTACCTCCTTCACATATGTCTTTATGACAGAACCAGTTTTTGTTAAGTGGTTTGCCATTCAAGGTCGCTGATTGAATGTAGATATTTTTGTCGTTATTCTTTTTTGTTATAACCTTCAGGGTTTTACCATTTTCAAGATGTATAGTAACTGTATTAAATACAGGGCTTGAAATAAGATATGTGTCCTGGCCTGCATTAGGATAAAATCCTATAGAATGAAAAGCATACCAGGCAGACATAGAACCGGAATCATCGTTACCCGGTATTCCGTCACGTGTCGTTTTATATCTATTTTTTAAAATATACCGTACAATCTCGGCTGTTTTGTCTTGCCTGTTTACATAATTGTATAATGACGGAATTAAGAATCCTGGTTCATTGGCTATTTGGAATAATCCTATGTGATAACGTTGGTCCCATATCTTGTGGGTAAAAAAGGTATCTAGTCTTTGAGTGAAAATCTCTTCTCCGCCGCACTTTTGAATTAAACTTTTCATATCATGGGGTACATAGAATGACAACTCAAAAGAGAAAGTCTCATAAGTAGGTTCTCCCCAATTACCGCTTTTTAAGGTACTGAAATGCTCTTTATCCCAGTACTTTCCCTCTTCGTTTCTTGGCCATGCAAAGCCCGAAAATCCCAAACTTGTTATCCTATCATTCCATGTGTTTTGCCAGTTAGATGCATTTTTATAGTATTTATTGGCAATATCTTGTTTCCCTAAACGATCGGCTACAGTAGCGATAGCAAAATCACAATTAGAGTATTCAAAAGTACGTGTCAAGCATCTTTCATAAGCTGAAGAAACATAGCCTAATGAGTTATAGTCTGCTAAACCTCCACGGCCTTCTTTTCTTTCATCTCCTCCGGGAGCTACTTCTGCATTTTTCAACATAGCTTGTAAGCCTGCTCCATAATCAATCCCTTGTAGATTCTTTACCATTGCATCGGCAATCAGAATATCACAATTACTTCCTCCTTGAACACGACCATTATCATTACCACTACGTGCATCAGGCATGTACCCTTCATTGCGGTATATGTCAATAAGTGAACGTACCATATTTGATTGAACGGAAGGGGTAAGCAATGTAAATAATGGATGGGTAGCACGGAAGGTATCCCAAATGGCATAGAAATCATCAAAGTTCGGTTCTGTTGATATCCATTTCGGATTTTCTCCGGTCTTGTCTACTGGCTGGAGATAGCAATGATACAAAGCTGTGTATAGTTTAATTTTGTCTTCTTCTTTTCCTGTGACTTCTATTTTATTTAAGATATTATTCCATTCGGACACAGCCTGAGTATGTACTTTGTTGAAGTCCCAAGTTGTTATCTGCTTCAGGTTTTCTTTAGCTTTGCCACAACTGATATAGGAGATACCGACACGTACGTTGATTTTTTGATTTTCAGAGGTCGAATAGCTCAAATAAGCACCTGTTTTTTCGCCTGAATCGAATTGTTCGTTAATATTCGGCATTAAAGTATTTCCTTTCCATGTGCCGAAGCTTTCTGCCGGTGTATCTGTTTCTGCATAGAAATAGACTGTATAGGCCTCTCCTTCATTCCAGCCTCCGCGTACACGGGTGTATCCTTCTATTGTTGAGTTGGAAAGTATGCGTACTTCCGAACCTACAATTCTTTGAGTTTCGCATATTTGTAAGGCTAGACAACTGCCTAGATCAAAAAGAATTTTGGAGTCTTTGCTTGAGGGGAAAGTATATTCATGAAAACCGGCTTTGCTCAATGCTGTCAGCCGGGCTGCCGTGCGATAACGCGGCAACTCAACTTTGTATTCTCCTAAAACGGTATTCTCGTTGGCACGGGGGGAAGAATAGTCTTCTAAATGTATATCTCCGGTCAGAGGTAACATTAATACGTTGCCATATTTGCATCCTCCGCCTGTTCCGCTTACATGAGTATGGCTGAAGCCGTGTATATTGCCGTCAGGATTCCATCCGGCGTTCCAATCTTTATTGCCGCAATCGGGACCTAATTTTACCATTCCAAACGGAGTACATACTCCCGGAAAAACATTGCCGCCTCCATCTACGCCGATGAAAGGGTCTACATAGCGTGCATTGCCTGTCACGGTTTGTGCTCCGGCACTTGTTACTGCCATCCATGTAGCAATACAAATTAATAGTTTTGTTTTTAACATATCTATTCGCTTTTGATTATTTTCAAATTACAATAAGACGGTCTGGTCTTTGCCAGACTCCCAGATAGCCAAAAGGGCATATAACTCAACGAGTGACGCTTGCCTCAGAATCTCCCATTTATTCATTGAAACAGCTCCGCTTAAATCCTCGTCATTGATTAGACCACTAATGTGATGTGCCTTACCAAACCATGCGTGCAACATTGTGTTGCGCACATCTTCTAGATATGAGGGATTCTTATCAATGGAATAAAGTTCGAAGAATCCGCGGCACATGACGGTGTTAAACCAGGCATGCCCCGGTGCCAGAATATTAAAATCACGTTGCAGAACTTCTGAATGATAGGAAGTAAACCACTTTTTGTGGCAAGCTTCCGCAATTTGATGTGCTGCTGTCAAATACGACTCATTCTTGGTTATTTTATAAAGAAGGCAGGCTAATTGCAATGGTTGTCCTGAATTATAAGAATATTTATTCGTCTCCATACGCCCAGGTTGGGTGGGGTCTTCTGGATCAGGAGAAACATTGTCGTAATACAGATGGTCGCTAGGGTCCTGCATATAGGCTTGCAGCCAGTTGAAGCATTCAATAGCTTTATCCAGGTATTTCTGCTCATGGGTTAGTTGATAGAGCTTACAACTCAATACACCCGTCGGGGCAGTTGAACAAGTGTGCTTTGACTTGCTCGGTTCATTCAGCTCTTTCCAATGAACTCCGCCACCGCAAGTATTGTCCCATCCGTATTGTGATAGATAGTCCCAGACGGCTTTGGCTTGATTTAAATAGCGCACATCTTTAGATATGGCATACCATTTTGCCATATCCAGTCCTATCCATACATTGTCATCATAAAAACGGTCGTTTCCCGAATCCGGATATACACTATATGCTGTGCGTCCATGGTCTGTTACCCAAAAATGTTGGATTCCCTTGAACATATCATCTTCTAAAGAACGATAATATTCTTCCTGTTCCGTGTCTACGGATGCTTCTCTCAAGGCAACAAATGCGGATAATCCTCCCCCTTGTCCCCATACGACTGCATCTCCGTCCCAATATCCTTGTTCTTTAGGATAATATGTTTGCCAACATGTCCTAGGTCCTTTATGATAATAGTATTTTATGACACATGTCATCATAGAGTGGGCGCAGTCGAACATACTTGTCTTTACATACTCGAATGTGCTCGCAAGTTGGCTTTTGCTTTCCGAGCGTAGCTCATTGGCTCCTATCAAGGTGATTGCAACCTCATATGTCCCTTCTGTAGGAACTTGCAATAAGTAATTTCCTCCATACTTATAGTTGTCACCATTCAGCACAATAGTAGTCCATTCTCCGTTTTCTCCAGACTCCGTATTCCGATAAGCTATTTCTATCTGTATGTCTTTCACATAATTTGTTCTTATGAATTTCACCAGAATTTCTTTTTCCCGGCTTGTTTTGTATACTTCCAGTTGTCCCACCGGATCAATCTTCTGGATATCTTTGTCTTCCACAGAATCGTCACTGCAAGATAGTACTGTGCATACCATGGCTAATAAAGATATAAAAATGATGTTTAATCTCTTCATAAACAAATTCTTTTTACCATTGGATTGCCTGGTCCTGATCCGGTATTGTTATATTAATCTTACGTTCCATAGTTAATGAACCTTCCGCTCGATAAGAAGTAGGTACATTTGACGTAGTTATGTCATCATATGTATATTTGATATATAATACATAATAACGATGCATCAGGTAGGGTTGATTGGTATCCATTTCATCCCAAATCTCGTAGGTCGGATGCTCTGTGAGCTGGAAGTTTATTGAAGAATTTGCCGCCGTTATCGTCAGATTCCCTTTCTTTTTAGTCTCCGTAACCTCTGAAGGTTCTTCAAATTTTACATTGATTTTATAAGTTTCCCTATCTATTGCATTATCTTCTTTCGTACCTGCATAGAAGAATACAGTGTTTTCGTCTACGACATGTGCTCTACGATTGTCTACTACCAATGGATCATTGCTCGAATCGGCAAAATAGATGTTCATGGCAGTTGCCGAGTAATTTCCTGAATAATCATTGAATGGTAATACATGAAGCAGGGCTTTTCGCCATCCTTTCCGTTTGTTGGTAATGTACGAGGGGTCCTCCTCAATTGTCAATGGCAACACCCACTCTTTCGAAAGGTTCATTTCTGAAAACTTAAACTTGATAGGGAATAGTTCCTTTCTTGAACCTGCCGGAATATGGCAGGTGGCGGAAGGAAATTCGTAATTCTCCTGTGGTAGTAAGTTATACCATAAGTCTTTTCTGAGTTCGTGAAAGTTGGCTTCGTTCATGGCGTTCAACGTATCCGGGTCTACGGCAATCCGTACATCGAGATCCTTATCCAATGGAGTAGAACCACTGACTAGCACCGGAAGGTTGTAGATAACCTCACCATTAGGCTTGTAGCGGACGTAGATACTTGAAACCTCTCCATCATTAATTGGAGCTTTTAGTGAGACCATGTGAACATAAAGTTCGTCTTTCCATTCGTCATTGCATGCACTGAACGAAAGCAATGCGATAAACAATGTGGCTATATAAATATGTCTTTTTTTCATTCTTATTGTATATTTTAGATTAATCAAAAGTTTCCCATCCCGGCGCCTGTGTCATTTTGCGGTTTCTTTTTAATTCATTTTGTGGCATAGGCCAAAAGTACATCTTACGTGAGAAGTTTGCTTGTAGATTTTCTACTCGTATACGTTCATAAAAGCGTTCTTTTTTGCTTTCAGTCATCAGTACGTTGTAACCATAGATTTGTTCGGACTCTTCTACCGGAGCAAGCTTCCAGCGACGCAGGTCGTAGTAACGTTGATTCTCACCCATGAATTCTACCTGACGTTCATGTATTAGTTTCTTACGGAACAATGTTTGGTCATTATATGTCTCCTCGTTGTAATCAGGAACTCCAGCACGCATCCTGACAGGCAAGACAGCTTTGCGGATTTCTTCTGTATTTCGCGAAACTGTAATTGGTTCTCCTTCCCAAGTTGTTACTTCGTAGCTACTACTCGGAGTCAATTCGTTTAGGGCTTCCGCATACATCAGCAGGATGTCGGTATAGCGAAGTGGTATGTCTACTTTATCATAGATTCTTCCGTTGTTCGTGTTGCAGTCGTTAGGGCTGACAAATTTCATGACACCTATTCCTGTAGGAATCCAGTAGTCGGAACTGTTTTTTCTTCCGTTATCGCTACCTCTGTAGTACCATACCTGTTGGTTGCGTCTATCTCCATCTTGCGCACTTGCCAATGCCCAAAAAGCACCGTTGAATGCTACGCTGGCATAGAAACGCGGTTCGCGGTTCGCATATTCTTTCCATACTCTCGGACGTATCTGCGGGTAAAGTCCGCGGTTGTATTCATCTTCCGAGACGAAACGTTTGTCTACTTCGCAAGTGTCTAGGAATGTTTCTAGATTGAAGCTACTTCCGTCTGCCATATCATAGGCATCACACTGTTTGATTGTCAGTCCGTGGCGGTTTCTTCCTCCGGCATTTGTGGGTAAATGATCGAGAACAAGATCTCTGACTTGATCATTTAATGCATTGTTTCCTCGTGTAAATATCAATTCCGGATTTTCGGTAGCATACAAGTCTCCATTGAAAATAGAGCGATAAGAGGCGAACGGGTCAATGTCAGCCCATCCTTCCGGGAAATCTTTGTTGGAGTATACCGAGTGATAGGGAGGTCTTACGGTTGCCGGATAAGCGTTATCTCCTTTAGATTGATAGGGAGCGGTGTATAGCTTGTATACACCGGTTGCGTTGGCTAGGTCAATGACATCTTTAGCCGCTGCCGCTGCTCTAGCCCACTTGCTTTCGTCATACGTCTGAGACATTAGCATGCGTCCTTGCCAATCAGTAAAATCAGAGAACTTATCGGAGTCACCGGGACGTGGGTTATTTATCGGACTTGCTGTATATAGAAGTACCTTTGCGCGTACCGCCAAGGCAGCTCCTTTCGTACTGCGATTGACATTCTGTCTGTCTCGTTTCTCAGGCAGTGATCGGGCCGCCAGTGCCATTTCCTCACTGATGTAGTTCACTACTTCATCGTAGCTACTGCGTGGATAGGACATGTCCATATAATCTTCATCAATACTGATTGTCTCTTCAGGAATTAGAGGAACTGGTCCGTATTTTCTTAGTAATAACCAATAAAAATAGCTTCTTAAAAAGCGGGCCTGTGCTTTATAGTCTGCAATTTCTACTTCTGACAGTTCTTCATTAATATCTATATTGTTGATTAAGATAGAAGCCTGGCGAATACCTTCGTAGCAACGGATGTATGAATTGTTTGTCCAGGTATTGTCATATTGTCCGAATTTGAAAGCATTGTAAGTTACGGCTCCGTCACTTTCATTAAAAATCATATCGTCTGCAAAATTAGTTGTGGAATAGCCGATACGTGTGATTTCTAAATTTGTTTCTAACAGACAGTTGTAGCATTTGGCCAGCCATTGTTCCGTAAAATTCTTGCTCTTGAAAATTTTCTCTTCACTTTGACGATCTTTAAAAAAACGTTCCACGCTCAAATAGTCTGAACAAGAAGAAATACCCAGCCCAATGACTAAAATGGCTACTGCGGATAATATATGTTTTTTCATCTGTTTTTGAATTAAATGTTAATTGTAAGTCCTAAGGTATATGATCTTGATAATGGATAAGCCTGACCGTTGGTGCTGCCCAGTTCCGGATCCCATAACTTAAAATTGGAGAATGTTATCAAGTTAGTTCCCATGAAGTATAAACGAACGTTGTTCAAGTGGATCTTATTGATAAGACTCTTCGGAATATTATATCCGATTTCTAGGTTTTTCAAGCGCAGATAAGAACCATTGCGAAGCCAATATGTAGACGGACGGTAGTTGTTACTATTGCCTCCATAGCTTAAACGCGGGTATTCTGCGTTCGGGTTTTCATTTTCACCTAATATCCAGCGGTTGGAGTTCGCCATGTCGGTGAGAATATTTCCCCAATCACCATTCTTGAAAGGATATACAGTAGGACCTTCGATACAGAAAGTTGATTTGCCTGCACCTTGGAAGAGGATGTTGATGTCAAATCCTTTCCATTCTGCGGAAAGACCGAAACCATAAATAAGATTTGGGCGATTGGTTGCACCGATAGGAACTTCGTCATTTTCATCTATCTTTCCGTCTCCGTTGACATCCGCATACTTGATATCACCTGGCATTACGTCGCCCCAGCTCTGTTTCGGACTGTCACGAATGTCATCATAATCTTTGAATAATCCTAGTGAAATAAGTCCGCGGGTTTGGTTAACACGGAAACCTTGTTGGCTTTTATAAGGGTAATTACTGAATTCTTCGTCATATTTCAGGATTTCACTCTTACTGTATGTAAAGTTACCTCGCAGTGTCAGATTCACATCTCCAATACGTTGTTTATATCCCACATTACCGTCGAATCCTTTGGAAACTACCGAGCCAATATTGGTAGATAACTTCATGCCTGTTCCTGTACCGTACATACCAACGGAGAGAGGGATATAGTTACGCTCTTGGTAAATACCGTCACGTTGTTCGTGAAAGTAGTCAATTGTACCGGTCAGCTTGTCATTGAACAATGCGAAGTCGATACCTATGTCATGCTTGGTTGCTATTTCCCAAGTGACAGCATTAGTTGCATAGTAAGTATAGGTCAATCCGTCGAACTGATAGCTTTGTCCTAGGTCTGCATAGTTGTAATTGTTGCTTGCTCCGAAAGTAGACAAGTAGGGAAAGCGTCTATCCATATTGTCATTACCTACTTTTCCGTAAGAATAACGTACTTTAAACATATTGATCCACGGTGATTTTTCTTTAATGAAAGACTCTTCTGCCATGTTCCAGGCTACAGAGTAAGCGGGGAAGAAACCGAACTGATGACCTGTTGCAAAGTTCTCGGATCCATTGTAACCAAAGTTAAAGTCAACGAAGTAACGGTACTTCCAACCATAGGTGAAACGTCCGGAAAGTCCTTGATGACGTCTGTCAATACCTTGCATAATGTCATCTTCCTTTTTTACAGAGGCATTGATTGTCTTATCTTGTGTATATTTCATTACGGCTCCCACCATGTGATTACCAAAGGTACGGTCGTAGTGCAACTCTGCTTCTAAATATTCTTTTCGTTCACCGGTTGAGTTAGCTTCTTGTGACATCAATTGTTCATCTCTGACTTTTCTCATCACAAGACTACCATCAGAAGCGCGGTTCTGTTCCGCTCTCCATAATTCTGGTATTTTTTTACGGTTGATCCACTGATAATTGTTAGTGTCGAATCCATAGCGTCCGATGAATTTTAGACCTTTGGTGATAAAACTGAAATCTTGTTCGAGAGTGATATTGGTCTGCAATTTATTATTCCATGTTTCTTGATAGCCGGTTTGTGTAGCAATGGTCCAAGGATTGATTTGTTCATCGTCCGAACCGAAAGCGGGCGTATATCCATTGGAATACATGATTGGTACTGAGACCGGGTTATAATTCATAGCAGAAGCCCAGATATTGCTTGACATACCCGGTTCGTTCTTTTTGTCTAATGAACCGGATACACCGACTTTTAGCAGTGTGGTTTTGGTGATATCCATATCCACGTTCAGACGGTAGTTCCAACGGCGATAGTTGGCGTTGGTATTATAGTCTTTTAGCCCTTTGTCTACTTTATACATACCACCTTCATCTACATAGCTTGCAGATACATAATAGCGTGCCAATGAACCACCGCCGTTCATGTTGATAGTGGCACGATAAGTAGGTGCTCCTTTTTTCAGGAGTACATCCATCCAGTCTACATTGGGATATAAGTCCTGGTCCAGTCCGTTACGGAGTATATACAATTTGTCTTCAGGGAAGAAAGGTTCTTGGTTACGAGTAGTACGTGCTTCATTCATCATTGAAGCATATGTATATCCGTCAATGAGGTCTGGGGTTATGGTACGTGTGTTGTAGGTTGTTTCTACTTTTGCATCGATTTGTACTTTTCCTCCTTTACCACGTTTAGTTGTTATTAATACTACACCATTGGCGCCACGCGAACCGTAGATTGCTGTGGCAGAAGCATCTTTGAGTACAGTGAAGGATTCTATATCCTCAATATTGAGTTCATTCATACTGCGTTCAAATCCGTCGACTAAAATCAAGGCACTTGAACCTGCTCCGAATGTCGAGATACCGCGAATCCAGAATTCGGAAATATTATTTCCGGGCTGTCCGGAAGTTTGGCGAGCCATTACACCTGCTATGTTACCTGCCAAAGCATTAGTAATGCTTGATGTGGAAGTCTTCAGTGTATTTATATCCACATTGGTAACGGCACCGGTCATCGTTATTTTCTTCTGTGCACCAGTACCTGTTACCACTACTTCATCCAAAGCAGTGGCAGTGGCTTCTTTCATTATGACCTTGATTGTTCTTTGTTCTTTTATCAGGACTTCCTGTTTTTCGAAACCGATGAAAGAGAAAACGAGTCTGTGGTAGGGTTCCATCTTGATTTTGAACTTGCCGTCTATGTCGGTGATGGCACCTAATCCCGGGATGTCTTTGATGATTACGTTGACACCAATTAATGGTTCTTTGGACTCGTCTGTCACGAGACCTTCAACCTCTATTCTGTTTGTTTGTACCTCTACCGAACTGTTTTGAGCATACACGCTGCATGTGCAACAGAACAGGAGGAGCAAGTTAAAAATATATTTTTTCATTCGGAATGTGTTTTTATAGTTATTCTATAGAAATGGTACGGATGCTGTGATTTTCTCTATCGGCGATGTAGAAAGTCTGTGTTTCTTCATCGTAAGCGATGCCGCATGGATTATCAAAGCGTGCTTCCGTTTTTAATTCTCCGTCAATATTGCCAGATACCTTGTTGTCAGAAGAGACACTGCCTCTTCCTGCAAAAAGAGATACGTTACCGTCGGGAGTAATTTTAAAGATGCAATGGTTTCCTCTGTCGCATATATAATAATCATAAATGTTTCCGTCCGGACGAGGATTTTTTATGTATTCTTCATTCTTCACAAATGTGCCTTGGTAAGGTTCCTGAAAACGGGCACTCGGACCGGGCGAGGGACTGTACCCGGCTTCTCCTTCTCTACCGGCAAATGTGGTTGGCTTCTGAAATTCATTGGTTACTTTATTATATTGGGATACCAAAATACAGTTACGGCCTGTGATATACATAAATCTTCCATCCGGATGGATACACATAAAAGTACCGGAATCACTATTTTCGTATACACCAAATAATTCTACTCCTTTTTTGCCACCGGTCGTAGGATCGTGAACAGCTTTTTGAAGTCCTCCTTTCCAATAGGTGTTGTAGTAAAGTGATTTATTTAGGGCGCAGTAAACATTGTTATATCCTGTGCGGTCATAAACATAGGGGTGGGCTTTTCTGAATTCTTCAGATCGCAGAATGTAAGCAATTTCACGGTTGTCTTTACTGCTGCTTCCATGGTCATCTGATACGAAAAGCGTGTCTCCGGTTGTATCGAAAGACATGAATTGCATATTCCTAAATCCTCCCTGGCCATTAGTAAGAAGAGTTGAGACTTCTTTTGCTTCCAGATTGATTCGACGTATAGGACCGCCTTGACCATTAATAATTAAGCATTTCTCAATACCAAATGTGTCCATTAATAGCCATTGAGGATTTCCGAATCTTGCTTTTTCAAAGTTTCCGTCTACGTCAGATGAATTTCCATTTTCGTCTTCGCTACCAACAAGAGTACTCACTGAAGGCTGTAGAGTATAATTGAACTTCTTTTCAAATTCATATTCTATAGGAGAGGTTTTTCCGTCGGCACTTTCGATTTTTATTTTAATATTACCATCGAAAGCTTTCGGCGGGACTATACAGTAAATTTCGGTGTTGGTGCAGCCGATAGTTGTCGTGTATTGTCCACCTATTGTGATGTGGATTTTTGAGGGATCAGTTCCAAAATTATCTCCATAAATATGGATTTGAGTACGAAGACTCCCATGATCGGGGGTAAAGTCTGAGAAAACAACCGGTTTAGACGGGTCGTATCCATTGGAACCAATTTTGTCGTCCTGACAGCCGATAAGGCATACGCTCAGAATCAACACCAGTGCCTTATACCAATAGAGGCATCTTTTTTCATGTGTTTTTCTTTTCATATAGTTTTTTTAATTAAGAGTAAAATATTAATATTTTTTATTTTAGAACTCATATAATGAGGAGAGCGTTAGTTTATAAGTTCACCTCGATACCTTCCACAAGATTGCCACTAGCTTGGCAAACGCCTTGGTCTGTGATAACTTTGACAATAGCCATATCTTTGTTTTCTGTTTTAAATTTGCCTTTTTCGCTAGTCAACTTTACTATAACTTTGTCGCCTTGTTTTTCGGCTTTGAAGGTTTGTTGGCTGTAATCTCCCTTCTTGAATGCCCAGCCATCTCCTGCATCCCAGTACATTGATCCATCGGCTTTTCCTTGTTCATCCAGACAAACCAATAATGTGAGCGGATCTAATGAGTTTTCTGTGGTATTTTGAATGATCTTTCCGGTAGGAATAATCGAACCGCCACGTATCTTCATCTTTGCTTGATATTTATCACAGTTGTCACCTTTAACTAGTGATAGTTCTTTCCAAATGCCTTTCGGCAGTGCAGGCTGCTTAGCGTATACCGGAATAATAAGCAGGTTGTTACCAATCAGGAATGCTTCTTCTTCGGCACGCAACGACAAGTCTTTAGGGTCGGCGAAAAAAACAGGTCGCATGATGGGCATACCATTTGTTGAGGCTTCGTGCAGCAGAGTATAATAATAGGGGAGAAGGATGTATCGACGTTCTAATGCTATTCGTGCGGCATTTTCTACTTCTTGCCCAAATGCCCATGGCTCCTTGTTGTTTGTTCCTGCACAAGCGTGACCACGTGAGAATGGATAGAAAGCACCTACACCAATCCAGTTGCCGAATAAATCGGCATCAGCATTAAATAGAAAGCCACCGATATCCGAACCGCTGAATGGTTGGCCGGATAATCCCAAAGTTAAAGACATGGGTATTGACATTTTCAGATGGTCCCACCAGGAGCCATTATCACCGGTCCAAGTGGCTGCATAGCGCTGACCACCTAAGAAATTAGAACGAGTAAGAATAAACGGTCGCCTTTCGGGGCGGGTTTCCAGTATGCCTTCTCTGGATGCTTTAACCATTAGAAAACCATAAACATTATGATATTGTAGATGTGTTCCTGCAGGCAATTTACCTCCTCCGCGGTGGAGATTATCTTCCGGCATTGTTTTGTTGGGAGTGTCATTGATTTGTGGCTCATTTACATCGTTCCAAACACCGTCTACTCCTTGTGCCATGAAATCTTTATATAAGTTCCTCCACCATTTATTTACTTTAGGGCATGTGAAGTCTGGGAACGCTGCCGCTCCTGGCCAGGCATCACCATGAAAGTTCTTTCCGTCTGCAGTTTTTACCCAAACGTCATTTTCAGTTCCTGATTTATAAACGAAGTAGTTGGGGTCAACTTTTGCTCCAGGATCAATCATCCATGCAGAATGGAAGCCGCGTATATGTAAATCGCGATTAACAGCCTTAGGATTGGGAAAACTTTGTGGGTTAAATGTGAAAATACGATATCCATCCATGTAGTCAATGTCCATCCAGATAACATCGCATGGTATTCTTTTATGTCTGAAAGTGTCTGCAATCTCAATTACGCGACTGTCTGGTGAATAAGAGAAGCGACTTTGTTGATAACCTAATGCCCAGCGGGGAATCATCGGCATAGTGCCTGTTAGTTCCGATAGTCCGCGAACTACAGCTTGTGGAGATTCTCTGTCAATAATAAACACCCGAAAAGGTTCTCCCTCACTTCTTAGTTCAATTTTCTCATTTGTACTACTTAATTCAGCTTTCCATGTGGTATCGAATAAAATACCGAAAGCTGTTCCGTCTTTTCTAACTCCCATCATCCAAGGATGTGATTGATATAGGCGTGTACCATTATCTACACCGTAGGCACCGGAATCTGTATTCCAGAGCTTGATTGTTTTACCATTTCTTAGAAGAGAACCGGTTACTTCACCACCTCCGTAGATACTTGTGCCTTCCGGTATTGTAAGTGATGCATTAGCTTTACCATCTGTGAGGGAGAATTCGGGAATAAGTATCCAATCGGCAGGGAGTATGCCTCTCTCACGTGGTTCTTTTTCAATTGCGAACGAAGGTACTTTCTTTGCGTCAAAACCTTCTGGGATAAACTTGGCAATGCCGTCTCCAACCAATACGCTTTGTTTGATGGATACTTTCTGTGTTGCTGCGTCTGCCAATAGAGGCAAAGCAGTGAGCAAATATATTGCTACTGTTTTAATAAGGGTATATTTCATGTTTTAATAATTTTAGTTGTCATTCTTTCTAGAAAAATTATTGGATAGTGGCAAGGCGGGCGTACATTTCTATCATGGCAGCTTGTGTTAACAACCATTTTTTGTCATCTTTGCTTTTGCCGCTTAAATCTGTATTAAATAATCCTTTATCATCCCGGGCGTACATCCAAGCATGGTTTAAACTTTTATCGAAAGCGTTGATATATGTTTTATTCTTATCTATATGATAGAGTTCGATAAAGCCTCTTAACATTACCGCAGTAAACCAGATATCTCCTTGCTTTAGCATTTTAAAGCTTTCTCCTGTAGTTGTTGTAAAGTCTGTGAAAAAATAGTTATAGCATTCTTTAGCTATATTTTGTGCATCTTTCAGGTAGAGAGGATTTCTTGTCAGTTGATAGAGCAGGGCGGCTGATTGCATCATTTGCCCGCTGTTATAGGCGTATTTGGCTTTTCCTATCTTTCTGTCAAGACCGATATTGTCAAAATAGAGGTAATCAGTGGAGTCTTGTAGATTCTTTTGCGTCCATTCATATAATTCTTTTCCTTGTCTGAAGTAGATGCTGTCATTAGTTGCTTTAAATAGTTTAAGGGCGAGTACAGAGCCAGGAGCATTTGAACAAGTATTTTTAGACTCTTTCTTTTGCTCACACCAGTAAATGCCTCCTCCCAACAGGCTATCAGTACCACTTTCTATAAATTTCCATATTAATTGTGCTTTATCCAGATATCTTTTCTCTTGTGTTATTTGGTAGATGTCGGTGAAGTCAATGCCTAACCATACATTGTCGTCATAAAAACGATCGGATGTCGGTGCTGTTTGTATGTACGATGAGTAAGCGTTAGGAGTTCTTTGGATATCGAAATATTCTTCCAGACCAGGTAATACCCGTTTATCTAATAATTTCTGGTATTTCTTGTCATGAGTCGCTTCGAATAGTGCATTTACTGCAGAGAAAGTACCCGAATATGGCCATAAATAGGAGAACTGATTAGGCGTGTTTGCTTGGTCTTCCGATGCCAGATAAGTGACTTTGTGTTGTTCGTCAAAGGGATAGCTTTCCCGAAGCAGATAAGAGTCCTTTGCTGAGTAATGTTGATAAAGGGAATCCAATGTCTGCTGGGCTTTTCCCAAACTTGAATCTGAGTCTGCCTGCTTTGTTGAGGCACAACCAGTCAAAGAGAGGGTGCAAACTATGATTAGTAAAATACACGGTGATTTCATTCTATATAATATTATATTCATTATTAACTAAAGATTTTCCTTCCAAAATACAGGTAGCTGAATATGCTACCTGTTTGTGGATTACCTATTTCAAACTACAATCCTTTTTATTTTGCTTTTTACCTTATTCCGTTGTCTGATGCTGCAAAGTTATTATGGTTAGTATAAGATGATGTACGGACCCATGACATAAATGTCTCTTCTCGATGAAATGTCGCAAAAATATATATATGTGTCGTAAAAGCGTACTCCTGTTATGTTAATTTTCAGATGATCAGAATGTTTTTTGTGCAGTTCTTGGACGTTTTCCCGATTTTCCATATCTTTCCGTCGATTTTTGTGTCTTGATTTAAAACAAGAGAATGCTATATGAAAAAACACAATGAATGGACGAAGAGAACTACTCTTTTAAGAAGAGTTCTGCTGATACTGGTTTCTTTTCTTTTGATAGGAGTAGACATAAATGCTTCGTATAGTCTCCGGCAATTTTCCAGTAAGAACGGATTATCCAATAGTGCTATTCTTTCGATGTGTCAGGATAGGCATGGCGTGATATGGATCGGTTCATGCGATGGGCTGAATATCTACGACGGCACTTATCTGGGATTGTACAAACCAACCAATGTGCACCATAGTTTCTCCGGTAATCTCATCGAACGGATTATCGAGGCGGACAACGATGTGCTTTGGATACAGACTAATTATGGGCTCGACCGCTTTGATACACGCAGACAGACCATACAAAGCTTCAAAGACTTTAAATACATAAACCGTATGGCGATAAGTCCCGAAGATGATTTCTTCATTATTAAAGATGATGGCTACATTTATTATTATCAGCCGGAGCAGAAGGACTTCTGTAAACTTGATGTGAAAAAGATACATTTTGAGGAAGTACAACAAATGGCTATTGATAACTTTGGAGTACTTTGGATATTCTCTTCGGATAATGATAACCGGAGTTATATAATAGAGAAAAACGGAAATCAAGTGAAGCTGGTTCCCAGTAATTGCCTGAATCATTCGGAAAAGTTGTTGTGGACGTTTGTAGATGGCGATTTTCTCTATTTCATAGACAGTACTTATGCACTTTATGAATACGATCTGAATAATCATAAAGCGTATTTTATAGCAGATATGGAGGCAGAGATACTTCGTCGGGGTGAGGTTTCTTCCATTATAAAACAGAAAACTGATTATTTTATCGGCTTTAAGAGTAGTGGATTAATCCAATTAAAGTATATGCCGGATTCAAAGGTAAAATATAGCCTCCAGTCCATAAATGTTCAGTCCGGTATCTTTTGTCTTATGAAAGACCGGTTTCAGGATATAATCTGGGTGGGCGCTGACGGTCAAGGGCTTTATATGTATTTTACAGATGAGTTTTCTATTGACAACATCATGTTGGATGTACCGGAGTATCGGGTAGATAATCCGGTTCGTGCTCTATATCAGGATCAGGATCAGACATTGTGGATAGGTACGAAGGGAGGGGGAATATTAAAGATGTTTGATTTCCATCCTGATATGGAAACTTTGCCTCGGGCAGAAAGGATCCTGGCAAGTAATAGTCCGTTGATGGACAACTCGGTGTATAGTTTTGCTCCCAGCCGGAGGAAACTCTTATGGATTGGAACGGAGAGCGGACTTAATTACTACTCCTATTCACAAAAGCGGATACAAGAATTTCCGGTCATGGCAGATGGCAAGATGGTGAAGTATGTACATTCTGTCCGTGAGACAAATGATAGTACGTTGTGGGTGGTTTCTGCCGGTGAAGGTATTGTGAAAATCATTCTGGATGCTACTTCACTTTTACCTAAAGTGAAGTCTGCCCGTCGCTTTACACTGGATGGCGGAAAGAGAAACTCCAATTATTTCTTTGTCTCTTTTCAGGAGAATGATTCGGTTATTTGGTTTGGTAACCGTGGATATGGTGCGTATAAAATGAATACGCATACCAATCAACTAACTCCCTGCCGCATTGACGATGTAGTGAAGAATCAGACTGTAAATGATATTTTTGCCATTCATAAGAATGACGAAGGATACTGGTTTGGTACGAGTTTCGGATTGACCCGGCTTTATCAGGGCGAATATAGGGTATATAACGAGACTGACGGCTTTCCCAACAATACGATTCACGGCATATTGGAAGGAAGGGACAATAACTTGTGGCTTAGCACCAATCAAGGGTTGGTGAGGTTTAATGTCCGCGAAAACACAGTTCAGACGTATCGGCAGCAGGGCGACCTGGAAGTGATTGAGTTTAGTGACGGTGCTTTCTTCAAGGATCAGCAGACGGGGACATTATTTTTTGGTGGTACGAACGGATTCATTACGATTAGCGAGAATGATCAACTTTCGGAAGAATACATGCCTCCTTTGCATTTCAATCGCCTCTCTATTTTTGGTAAAGAGTGCAATATTTATGATTTTCTGCAAGGCGCTACGAAGCAAGAAACTTTGGTGCTGGACTATAGTCAGAACTTCTTTAACCTTTCATTTATTGCTGTCGATTACATTAACGGGAACAATTATACTTACTCTTATAAGATAGACGGTTTGAGCGATAGTTGGATTGAGAACGGATTGTCTACGGTGGCGGTTTTCTCTAATCTATCTCCTGGAGAATACACCTTGTTGGTGAAGTACCGAAGTAATATAACAGGGAAAGAGAGTGAACCTTATTCATTATTGATCCGTATCACTCCTCCCTGGTATATGACTACTTGTGCTTATATTGTCTATTTCTTATTATTAGCCGGGGTAATTGCAGGAGCTATCCGGATGGTGATAAAACGTTATCGCAGAAAGCGGAATGTTATGATCGAGGAAATGAACCGCCAGCAGCGCGAAGAACTGTATGAATCGAAATTGCGTTTCTTTACTAACATTACCCATGAATTTTGTACTCCGTTGACATTGATCAACGGTCCGTGTGAAAAAATCCTTTCCTATAGCCGGGTAGACAGTTATGTCCGGAAGTATGCTTCCATGATTCAGCAGAATGCGTTGAAACTGAATGCGCTGATATTAGAACTGATTGAGTTCCGCCGACTGGAGACGGGAAACAAGATTTTGAAGATAAAACATGTTCCTGTCACAGAACAGATACGGACTATTGCCGAATCATTCGGAGAGCTGGCGGAAAGCCGGAAACTGAACTATCGATTGCAGATAGAAGATGGAGTTTTTTGGAATACGGATGTCAGCTGTCTGAGTAAAATTGTAAATAACCTGATTTCTAACGCTTTCAAATATACTCCGGAGAATGGTTCCATTACGGTAGAGCTGCGTATTGAAGGAGAACAACTTTGCATTCGGGTATCTAATACGGGAAAAGGAATCAAGGAGGCTGATCTCACGAAAATATTCGACCGTTATAAGATTCTGGATAATTTCGAAGTGCAGAACAAGAATGGGATTTCTCCGCGAAATGGATTGGGACTGGCCATTTGTCACAGTATGGTAAATCTGTTGAATGGACAGATTCAGGTATCCAGTATTCCTAATGAGGTGACTACTTTTGATGTATGGCTGCCTGTTATGGAGGTTACGGTGGATAATGAAGATGAAAAAGTAGCTGAAGAATTGGTTTTGTCATCAGATGAGCAAGCAGTCGAACTCAAGAATTCGTCGGTTGAATTTGATAAGAACAAGCAGACGATTATGATTATTGACGATGACCCTTCTATGTTATGGTTTGTTACGGAGATATTTGTCGGGGCATACAATGTTGTCTCTTTAGGCAGCGCAGAGGAAGCCTTGAAGCAGTTGGGCATCCAGTTACCGGATTTGATTATTTCGGATGTAATGATGCCCGGTATGGATGGAATGTCGTTTGCCAAAAAGATAAAGTCGGATAAACTGTTGAGCCGTATCCCGTTAATACTGCTTTCGGCACTGAATAACATCGACGAGCAAACGAGAGGAATTGAATCCGGTGCGGAAGCATATATCACGAAACCTTTCAATGTGGAATATCTCGAGAAAGTCGTTAGAAGGCTGTTACAGTGCGAAGAGGACCTGAAAGAGTATTATAGCTCTGTTCTAAGTGCTTTTGAACTGGATGATGGTCATTTTCTGCATAAAGAGGATAAATCCTTCTTCGAGAAGATGATGCAGATTATTGATAGTCATATACAGAATACGGATTTATCAGTGGAATTGTTGAGTAGTTCATTAGGATACAGTACCCGGCAGTTCTATCGGAAGCTGAAAAATGTCACGGAGAAGACTCCTGCCGACATCATCAGAGAGTATCGCCTGACGATTGTAGAACGCTTGTTGCTGACAACGCAACTTTCCATTGAAGAGATTATGGATAAAACCGGATTCTCGAACAGGGGGACTTTCTATAAAGCATTTGCCCAGAAGTTCGAGATGACGCCCAAGCAGTACAGGAATATCAAGACGAAGGATGTTCATGATGCTTCTGAGGAAGGAGGAGGAACTATGAACGTATAAAACTCCTGAAGACTTGACAAACGGCTTTTAATGTTGTATATTTGTATCCTTACAATAAAAGAATTAAAACTTAGACCAATGAGAATATCTTACCTTATACTGCATTTGTTGTGCTGATATAGTATAATATGACAACATTTTATCCGATAATGCCTTGCTTCGGAAGGCTTTTCGGTAGCTTGTATATAAGAAACAGGCTGCAAACTTTTGAGAGGTTTGCAGCCTGTTTTGTTATATAAATTCGGATAAATGCTATCGAAAAGCCATGTAATCGTTTTTAATAAACTTGGATACCGTTTCTAATAAACGATCAAGAAGTTTATTAAAAACTGAAATATAGATTAGGCATAACAGTTCAGTATTTTTCAGCAGAGTCGGATAGAGAATAAATATGCTACGTCAATATCGGTTATGAATAGGTAAACTATATCAACGCCTTAAATCTTCTTCTTTTCCAACATTACCTTATAATGGCTGTTTTGCCTGTTACTTCTTTTTCGGCTTTCTGCGTGCCCATCCTTCCTCGCTGAAGTCAGGCTCTTTATCTTTAAAGAACTGTTGCCAGTCGTCTGTCTTTTTAGGACCACGTGCTCCGTAACCCCGTTCTTCGCGGCTGGGCTTGTCGCTTCTTTTTTTCTTGTCGGTCTTGTCACTGCCTTTAGTCGCTCTGTCAGCTCGCGGTGCTCTGTCCGATCTTTCGGAACGTGAGTTGCGGCTACTGTCACCACGCTTTTCGGAGGAACTTCCGAAAGGACGTTTTCCTCCTCTGCGTTCGGCAGAACCACTGCCTCTCCGACCTTCTCCTGCTTCCTCACCGGCAACTTCTACAGATACTTTGCGGCCGTTCCAGTTAGCGCGGTTCAACGCCTTCACTACGTTTTGTGCTTCTTTCTCTTCTACTTCGAAGAAGGAGAAATTTTTCATCAAGTCAATGCGTCCCAACTCGATTCGTCCACGTGTATTGCTGTTCAGCAAGCTGATCAGCTCGCTTGGGAAGAAACTGTCCATTTTTCCCAGATTGATGAATAAGCGGGTGAAACCCGGCGCTGCCTTGCGGCTGCCTCTTTCACGGCTGTCACGTGTGTTACGTTCGCGGCTGTCGGTCGGAGTCTCGATCTCTTCACGGTCGCGGTAGTAGTCCAGAAAACGATTGAACTCATGCGATACCATGCGTTTGATCAGATCCTCTTTGCTCAGCCATTCCAGCTTACGATAAATCTCCGGCATGAAGTCCGTGATTTCTTCTTCGTTTACCTTCACCTTTTCCAGTTCATCAATCACTTTGATAAGCTGTTTTTCGCAGATCTGCTTGCCTGTCGGCATTTCTCCGGCAATAAACTTCTTGCCGATGATGCGCTCTATCTCACGCAGCTTTCCTTTTTCGCGCAGGTTGATGATAGCGATGGAAGTACCTGTCTTTCCGGCACGTCCGGTACGTCCGCTACGATGTGTGTAGCTTTCCGTATCATCGGGCAGGCCGTAGTTGATCACGTGTGTCAGGTCGTCTACGTCCAGTCCGCGTGCGGCAACGTCCGTAGCAACCAGTAATTGCAGGTTGCGGATGCGGAATTTCTGCATCACGGCATCGCGCTGAGCCTGTGACAGTTCTCCGTGCAGTGAATCTGCGTTATAGCCTTCCTGCATCAATTTATCGGCTATTTCCTGCGTTTCTTTACGGGTACGGCAGAAAATGATACCATATATTTGCGGGTAATAGTCAACAATGCGTTTCAGGGCTGCATATTTGTCTTTGGCTTGTACGGTATAAGCTACGTGTTTCACATTGCTTGTACTTTCGTTCTTGCGTCCGATGGTAATCTCCTTGGCATTCTGCAAGTAGTTCTTGGAGATGCGGGCGATTTCGGGGCTCATGGTTGCCGAGAAGAGCAAGGTGTTCCGTTCTTTGGGGACATCGGCAAGGATAGCGTTGATGCTGTCGGTGAATCCCATATTCAGCATTTCGTCCGCTTCGTCCATCACTATGTTGTGAACGGTCGATAAAGATACGGTTTTGCGCTCCATCAGGTCGAGCAGTCGTCCCGGTGTGGCCACGATGATATGTACGCCGCGTTTTAGGCTGCGTATCTGGCTGTCGATGGAAGAACCGCCGTAAACTGGCAGTACTTTCAGTCCGTCAATGTATTTTGAGTAATCGTTCAGATCGCCCGCTATCTGGAGGCATAGCTCACGGGTGGGGCAAAGTATTAGTGACTGGGGAACCCTGTTCTTTACGTCAATCTGTTGGAGCAGAGGCAGGCCGAATGCGGCTGTTTTACCTGTTCCAGTTTGTGCAAGAGCTACTACATCATTATTTTCTCCTAAAAGGTACGGAATCACTTCCTCTTGTACCGGCATGGGATTCTCATATCCCATCTCTTCAATTGCTTTACGTATCTCCGGAGAAACGCCAAGCTCTTCAAATGTCTTCATTAAATCTCTGTATATCTTTTATTTCGGGCGCAAAGATAGAGAAAAATAATGAATAATGAATAATGGATAATGGATAATTATTGCTGCCTGCATAGCATTCTCCATTTTCCATTAACCATTATCTATTAATAAAATGCTGCGCAACCGTTCGATTTCTTCTGCCGAGAGTCCTATTCCTTTTTTCAGATATGCCTGTACGCTGCCGTATTCCGCATCAATCTGTTCTTTGGCTGCATTCAGGAAGTCTTCCTTGGCAGAGTAGATTGTAGTGATGGCTTCCTGCGAGTTGATAGGGAGTTTATACGCGTATCTGGAGGCTTTGGGGATGTTGAAATAGTCATTACTCAGGCGATAGTCTTTCATGATGGCTTCTTCATTGACTCCCAAAGCGGCAAGTACCAGTGCTGAAACAATGCCCGTACGTCCTTTGCCTGAAGTACAGTGGATGACGACGGGGTAATTGTTGCGGTCGAGCAGGAGTGTGAACAGTTCTTTGTATTCCTTGCGGTAGTTGGTGACCAGTTGACGGTTCATCCGCTCTACTAAACGATAGATCGTATCCGTTTCTATTTTCTTATCACGTATGTCTTGCAGGATGTGTTCCATGTTTCCTGTTGCAATGGGGAGGTGCAGGACGTTAAAGTCTTCATCATGAAACTGTGGATAGTTATGGCGTTCTTCTTCCGAACGCAAATCGATGATAGTCCTTAGGCCCATGTTTTTCAATTCCCGGCGGGAGCAGAATGGAATGCTGTCAATCTGTGCAGAACGGTACAGCATTCCCCAGCGGGTATCTTTGCCTGTTTCTGCAGACTTGTATCCTCCCAGGTCACGGAAGTTCTGAATGCCGGGAATATTGACGTTACGGGCAGCTACCCTCACCCGGTATCTGTTGTTGAATACCATCAGGTAGTAATAGCGCTGAGACGGATCATTGGTCACGATGGTCTTTTTCCCTTTCGCAATGTTGATGGTGGCTACGGGATTTTCTTCGGGAATGAAGTCGGGAGAAGTGGAAGCATATACTTTTACCTGTCCTTTCAGTATAGGTGCTGTTTCCCATTTGATAATGGCGTTTCCTACATTGTTCTCTTCACACACTACGGATATAGTGGGCGAAGTGCCGGAACATGACGGAAGTACCAGTAGGATGGTCAGCCAGTTTAACAGGTTTCTGTACATAGTTTCTTTGTCTGATGAATCATGTACTGCAAAGATAGGAATTACCGTTAGATGTGGTAATTCCTTTGCGATTATTAGCCAAAGTTAATAGTAATTTAGGGGATGGTTGTATCCGTAATTACTTCGATGCGTACTGTCCGGCAAACTCCACCGATACCGAATTACTGAAACTACGGCATACTTCGGCGGCAAAGTCTTTCCCGCACTGAACTACTTTGTCCCAGACTTCTTCATTCAGATTATTAAGGTCACGATATCGTACATCATATTTAAGCAATCCGTAGATCAATCCCGCATTGAAATTATCTCCGGCACCGATGGTGCTGACTGCTTCCAGCGGTTCTATCGGATATTCTTTGCTGACCAGATTGGTGCGAAGTGATACTTTGTCCCCACCGGCCGTGCATATAAACCGCGGGCAGTAGAATTTAATCTTGTCTTTATATATCTTGTCCACGTCTTGCAAGCCATACATATAGAAGAAATCTTCCAGCGATCCCCGTACAATATCGGCGTACTCCAGATTCTCGATAATCGTAGGAGCCAGTTTCATTGCTTCGTTCTTATGTGAAGAGCGGAAGTTCGGGTCGTAATAGATGATTGCTTTCTTCTCGCGTGCCTGATCCAGCAATTCCAGAATCTTCTCCCTGAGTACCGGGTTCAGCGCATAGTAAGAGCCTACCATGACGATATCGTCTTCCTCTAACTTAGGATACAGCACATCCAGACGTTGCTTGGGATAATCCTTATAGAAGATATATTCAGCATCGCTCTGTTCATTGAGGAATGCTAGTGATACAGGTGATTTACCATCTGGGAAGACATTTACGTGATCCGTCGGAATATTATTTTCACGCATGAATTGCAGAATGATATTTCCTACCCGGTCATTACCTGTTTCACTGATAAAACCTACCTTGATCCCCATTCGTCCGAGGGATACGATGCCGTTGAATACAGAGCCTCCCGGTACGGCTGCGGAAGGCTGGTTTCCCCGAAAGATGATATCGAGGATTGTTTCTCCGATACCGATTACTTTTCGCATAGCGATCTTGATTTTTCGCCCAAATAACCACCGTGATGGCGTTTTGAGTATTCTTCGATAGTGAATCCTGTCTTCTTCATTGTCTGTACTACCAGTATGTCACCGATGACGGTCATGGCGGTAGTCGATGTAGTAGGAGTCATGCCTAACGTACAAACTTCGGCGGGTTTACCGGTGCTCAGACAGACGTTTGATTCGTTGGCCAGCGGGCTGTCGGGATTTCCGGTGATAACGATAAACTTCAGTTCCGGGTCCAGATTATGTGCCAGTCGGGTCAGTTCCACGATTTCGCGTGTTTTGCCGGAGTTGGAGATAAGCAGGAGCAAATCGTTTTTTTGTAGGATGCCGAGGTCGCCGTGCTGCGCTTCACTGGGGTGCAGGAAGACCGATGGAATGCCGGTGGAGCAGAAGGTTGTGGCGATGTTCATGGCAATCTGTCCGGCTTTTCCCATGCCGGAAGTTACTAATTTCCCTTTTTTCTGATGTATCTGTTCTACAATCAGTTGTACTGCTTTCTCGTAAGCGTCTGTTACAGGGATATTGAGCACTGCTTGTGCCTCTTGTTGCAAGAGTTGTTTGATGGAGTCTATCATATAATCAGTTTATTTTTTCTTTTAATTCATCCAGATTGTTTGCTGTTTCATAATAGGTAGAGAAAGATTGTCGGGCGAAGCCCTTATCCTCTAACGTCTTAAGTGCAGCCAGAAGTTCATTGTAAAAACCGTATTCGTTATAGAAGATCACCTTTTTCTGATGATATCCGATAGAGGCGGCGGCTATGACGTGGAAAATCTCGTCGAGTGTACCTACACCACCAGGCAATGCGACCAATATCTCCGACTTCTCTGTTATCACATCTTTCCGGTCGCTCAGGTTACGGGTATGAATCACCTCGTCCAGTAATGTGCTCACACTACCTTTTTCTTCCAGTTTGGCAGGAACTACTCCGATGACCGTACCGCCATTCTCTTTCACGGCGCGGGCTACGCATTCCATCAGTCCGAGATTGGCTCCTCCATAAATCAACGTTTTGCCTGCTTTTCCCATCCATTCTCCGATTTGACGGGCACTGTCAAAGTACATTTTGTCAATGTTTTCCGAGGCAGAACAGAATATTCCTATCTTTTTCATACACGTTGTTGCTAATATAGTCTACAAATATCTGCAATTTTCTATAAACGACAATAAGTTTTATTGTATTTTTGCGGCATTAATTCAATAAGGAAGTAGAAAACAATGCATTACAACGAATATACATTGCCGAATGGCCTGCGCATAATTCATGAACCGACTCTCTCGAAAGTAGCTTATTGTGGTTTTGCCATCGATGCCGGAACGCGCGATGAGGCTGAGGATGAGCAGGGGATGGCTCATTTCGTGGAACATCTTATTTTTAAAGGGACGGAGAAGCGAAAAGCGTGGCATATCCTTAACCGCATGGAGAATGTGGGCGGCGATCTGAATGCCTATACGAATAAAGAGGAGACGGTTGTCTATGCCGCCTTCCTGACCGGGCATCTGGAACGTGCCCTCGAATTGCTCGGAGATATTGTATTCCATTCTACTTTCCCGCAGCATGAAATAGAAAAGGAGACGGAAGTGATCATTGACGAAATCCAGTCTTATGAGGATAATCCTTCGGAGTTGATCTTCGATGATTTTGAAGATATGATTTTCCGTAACCATCCGTTGGGAAGGAACATTCTCGGTAAGCCGGAACTGCTGCGGAGTTTCCGTACGGAGGATGTTCTCTCGTTTACCCGTCGCTTTTATCAACCGGGGAATATGGTATTCTTTGTTCAGGGACAATATGATTTCAAGAAGATTATCCGTCTGGCGGAAAAGCATTTGTCCGATATCCCGGCAGTGACGGTGGATAATCAGCGTATGCCTCCTCCTCTTTATGTGCCCGAACGGTTGGTAGTGCCTAAAGATACTCATCAGGCGCATGTAATGATTGGTAGCCGGGGATACAATGCGTATGATGATAAGCGTACGGCACTTTATCTGCTGAATAATGTGCTTGGCGGTCCGGGCATGAACAGTAAGCTGAATGTATCGCTTCGCGAGCGGAGGGGATTGGTATATAATGTAGAGTCCAATCTGACTTCTTATACCGATACAGGAGCTTTCTGTATCTATTTCGGTACGGATATCGAAGATATGGATACCTGTCTGAAACTGACCTATAAAGAACTGAAGCGAATGCGGGATGTGAAGATGACATCTTCTCAGCTGGCGGCAGCGAAGAAGCAACTGATAGGCCAGATCGGCGTGGCATCTGATAATTTCGAGAATAATGCGCTAGGTATGGCGAAAACATATCTGCACTATCATAAGTATGAATCGTCAGAATCAGTGTTCCATCGTATTGAGGCGTTGACGGCAGAACAACTGCTGGAGGTTGCCAATGAGATGTTTGCGGAGGAATATTTGTCGACGCTGATTTATAAGTGAAACCTTGAGTGAAGAATGTCATATTTCCTACAAAACTTTAATACTCTAATGAAAAATAAATGTTTGCTGTTGTTGCTGTTTGCTTCTTTTCCGATTTTCTCATGGGCTGATGAAACTCTTGATTCACTATTGCATGTCCTTGATCAGACAATCTTGGCACATGACACTTATGTGGTACAGCGCGAATCGCGGATACGGCATCTGAAAGAGCTTGCCGGAGACGTGGCTCCTAATTCCATAGAACGCTATAATCTGAATAATCAGATCTATAAGGAATATAAAGCCTTTATTTGCGATTCCGCTATTTACTATTTAAATGAGAATGTTCGTATTGCGGGTAATCTGGGAGATACTGACCGGGAAATAGAAAGTAAGCTGCAACTTTCTCTTTTGCTTTCTTCTACGGGTATGTATACCGAATCAATTGATGTCCTGAAGTCAGTAGACCGACAGAAGGTAACTTCACATCTGATACTTGATTATTATACATGTTTCGATCATGTGTATGGTGAGATGGGATTTTATACACAAGATCAGACGTTATCTGCTTATTATCGGGAAATATCGTCAGCATATAAAGATTCATTATATGCGATATTATCTCCTCAATCGGAAGAATTTATGGTCATGCGCGAAACGTTGTTTCGTGACCGGCACAAGTATGATGAGGCCTTGGAGATAAACGACCGTCGTCTGATGGCAGCAGAGCCCGATACGCCTCAATATGCACTTGTAACTTACCATCGCTCACTTATTTATAAATATCTTGGAGATAAAATAAGAGAGAAACAGAATCTTTGCCTTTCTGCTATCTCTGATATTCGTTCTGCTATTAAAGATCATGCTTCTTTGTGGATGTTGGCTCAGTTGCTCTATGAGAATGGCGATATGGAGAGAGCTTACCAATATATGCGTTTCTCGTGGAATGCTACCAAATTCTATAATGCTCGTCTTCGAAGTTGGCAGAGTGCCGATGTGCTTTCTTTGATTGATAAAACTTATCAGGCGATGATTGAGAAACAGAACGACCGCCTTCAGCAGTATTTAGTGCTGATTACGGCATTGCTGGTGCTGCTGATTGGTGCGTTGGGCTATATATACCGGCAGATGAAGAAATTGGCTGTTGCAAGGAATCATCTGCAGACAGCCAATCATCAATTGAATCAATTGAATGAAGAATTACAGCAAATGAATGCCTGTTTGACATCTACCAATGCAGAACTGTCTGAATCTAACCAGATTAAGGAAGAATATATTGCCCGTTTTATTAAACTCTGCTCTACTTATATCAATCGGCTCGATGCATATCGTCGTATGGTAAATAAGAAAGTATCTGCTGGTCAGATAGCAGAATTACTTAAAATCACCCGCTCACAGGATGCCCTTGATGAGGAATTGGAAGAACTATATGCCAACTTTGATACTGCTTTCCTGCATTTATTTCCCGATTTTGTGAAGAAGTTCAATGCATTGTTGCAAGACAATGAACAAATCATTCTGAAGAAAGATGAATTATTGAATACCGAACTGAGAATTTTTGCATTAATACGTCTTGGTATTGAAGATAGTTCACAAATAGCAGAGTTTCTCCGTTATTCGGTGAATACAATTTATAATTATCGGGCGAAAGTAAAAAACAAAGCTCGTGGTTCCAGAGAAGATTTCGAAGATTTAGTTCGGAAAATACGTTGATCGATGTTGTAACCTATCCACTTTTTAGGCCTCTTTGGTTGATATTAACTTGCTGTTTATTAGTGGTTTGTCTGTTTGTATAATCCACTTATTATACCCTCATTGTCAAATCACTTCAGTTTCTTTATACTTTTGACCTGTGCTTCTGAAATAGTGGCGAAAGTCCTGTCAAGCACATACCTTAATTATAAACTTTAAAATTAATACGCATGAAAAAGAACAGGCGAAAAATCCTTTCGGGGAGTCGCAAGATTCTCTTTGCTATCTTAGCAGTATTTTTTTCTCTGAGTGCATCCGCACAACAATTTACTGCATCCGGTCAGGTGCTGGATGCACAGAAAGAACCGCTTATCGGTGTAAGTGTACAGGAAAAGGGGACAACTAACGGAGCGATAACTGATTTAGACGGTAACTTTACATTGACGGTCCAGTCCAATGCTACTTTAATATTCTCTTATGTAGGATATAAATCGCAGGAACAGAAAGCATCCCGACAGATGAAAGTTACACTTCAGGAAGACAATGAAGTACTTGAAGAAGTAGTTGTGATCGGCTATGGTTCGGTAAAACGTAAAGATGTTACGACAGCCATTTCCACTGTGTCTACTAAAGATCTTGATGTACGTCCCATCGTTTCTGCCGGACAGGCTATTCAGGGTAAGGCAGCCGGTATCTCCGTAATTCAGCCTAGCGGTACGCCGGGAGGAGAGATGTCTATCCGTGTGCGTGGTACTACTTCTATGAACGGAAGTAACGATCCGCTATATGTAGTGGATGGTGTTCCTGTGGATAACATTAAGTTTTTATCTCCGAATGATATTGAAAGCATGCAGATTCTGAAAGATGCCTCTTCGGCTTCTATTTATGGTTCGCGTGCTGCCAATGGTGTAATTCTGATTACAACAAAGGCCGGAGCGACCGGAAAGGCAAAAGTATCTCTGACAGCACAGTTTGGCTTGAACAAGGTGGCGGATAAGGTAGAATCTCTGAATGCTGCGCAGTATAAAGAGTTACAGGATGAAATCGGACTGGTATCCTTGCCTGATGGACTGCCCGACCGTACTGATTGGTTTGACGAAACATATAAGACCGGAAAGATGCAAAACTATCAGGTAGCAGTATCTAACGGTAATGAAAAGATGAAATACTATCTTTCTGCCGGATATCTCGATGAAAAGGGAATACTGGATATCTCTTATTACAAGCGTTATAATTTCCGGGTGAATCTTGAAAATCAGATTCGTAGCTGGTTGACAGTAAGTGCTAATATCTCCTACTCGGACTATACCAGTAACGGAGGGGGAGCGATGGGAACAGGAGCGAATCGCGGTGGCGTTGTATTGGCTGTTATCAATACGCCGACATATGCTCCGATCTGGGATGCTTTAAATCCGAACCAGTATTACAATAACTTCTATGGAGTTGGAAATATCACCAACCCGTTGGAGAACATGGCACGTGCGAAGAATAATAAAGATAAGGAAAACCGTTTGCTGGCATCGGGCAACGTGTTGCTTACCTTGCTGCCGGAGTTGAAGTTTAAATCAACTCTAACACTTGACCGTCGCAATGCTGTAAATACTACTTTTCTTGATCCGATTTCTACTGCTTGGGGACGTAACCAGTATGGTGAAGCCTCCGACAACCGGAATATGAATACGGTATTGACATTCGACAATGTATTTACTTACAATAAGAACTTCAAGAGACATGGTCTGGAGGTAATGGCAGGGTCATCGTGGACGGATTCAGACTACTCTAACAGTTGGATAAACGGTTCACACTACCGCAATGATCTGATACAGACCTTGAATGCCGCGAACAAAATTGCCTGGGATAATACCGGTACAGGTGCTTCTCAATGGGGAATTATGTCATTTTTCGGACGTGTAGCTTACAATTTTGATAGTAAGTACCTGTTGACGGCTAACCTGCGTGCCGACGGTTCTTCTAAGTTGCATCCTGATCATCGTTGGGGGGTATTCCCATCGTTCTCAGCTGCCTGGCGTGTATCTTCCGAGAAGTTTATGGCTGATCTGACGTGGATTGATGACTTTAAAATACGTGGAGGCTGGGGACAGACAGGTAATCAGTCTGGTATTGGTGACTATGCTTATTTGCAACGTTATAATATCGGTCGTATTGAATGGTTTAAGGTAGCGGCTGAAGGTGATACAACAGATTATGCGAATGCGGTACCGACTATCAGCCAGGCCAATTTACGTACGTCTGACCTTACTTGGGAAACGACTACTCAGACCAATATTGGTCTGGACCTGACAGTATTGAATGGACGTTTGACTTTTAACATGGACTACTATTACAAGAAGACCAAGAACATGCTGATGAACGTATCACTGCCTGCCGGTGCTGCTGCAGCTACTTCTATCGCCCGTAATGAAGGTGAAATGACTAATAAAGGTTTTGAGCTTACCATTAGTTCGAAGAACTTCCGGGGGGGAGCATTTACCTGGGATACGGACTTCAATATTTCCTTCAACCGGAACAAATTGACGAAACTTGAATTGCAGAAAGTGTACTATGATGCCAAAACTGCGGATGTAGTCAACGATTATGTAGTGCGTAATGAGCCGGGACGTGCTTTAGGAGGCTTTTACGGATATATCAGTGACGGTGTAGATCCTGAGACAGGTGAATTAATGTATCGTGACCTGAGTGGTGATGGTAAAATCTCGACTTCCGACCGTACTTATATCGGCGACCCGAATCCGGACTTTACTTATGGTCTGACCAACACTTTCTCATGGAAAGGATTTAATTTGAGTGTGTTTATCCAAGGCTCTTACGGAAATGATATCTTCAATGCTTCCCGTATAGAAACAGAAGGGATGTACGATGGAAAGAATCAGTCTACCAAAGTACTGAACCGCTGGAAGATACCTGGACAGATAACCAATGTGCCGAAAGCTAATTTCAAGTTGCTGAACTCTACTTACTTTATTGAAGATGGCAGTTACCTGAGATTGAAAGACGTTTCCTTGTCGTACAACTTTAAGGGCAAATTACTGCAGAAATGGGGAATCACCCGTCTGCAACCTTACTTTACCGCTACCAATCTGCTGACATGGACAAGCTACTCCGGCATGGACCCGGAAGTAAACCAATGGGGCAACAGCGGTACGGTGCAAGGCATCGACTGGGGTACATACCCGCATTCTAGATCATACGTGTTTGGTATTAATGTTGAATTCTAATGAAAGGAAAGACTATGAAACTAAGATATATATTTTATGGACTCACTTCCGGTTTGCTGTTCGGACTTTCTTCCTGCTCACTGAATTACGATCCGATCGATACTTATTCGGATGTGACCGAAGGTGTGACGGATACCGGTACAAAGGTGGTATTTAAAGATAAAGCGGCTGTAGAAAGTCACCTGACGACTATCTACAATCAGATGCGCGACCGTCAGGAACACTGGTATGTGGACTTGTTGCTCATATCAGATTCGCATGCGGATAATGCGTACGCAGGAACTACGGGAGCTGAGGTACTTCCGTTTGAGAACAATTCCATCGAAGGTTCCAACTCTGTGCTCGAACGTGACTGGAACCGTTATCTGGAAGACGTTGCCCGTGCCAATAAATTGATATGTAATATTGACTTGGTGACCGATAACTCTTTGACTACTGCCGAACGTGCGCAGTATAAGGCGGAAGCAATGATATTCCGTGCCATGGTCATGTTCGATATGGTACGTCTGTGGGGGGATTTCCCGGTTATTACAACAGTAGCTGATGATATTACTTCAGAAAATATCGAAGATGTGTATGAACAATATTTCCCGGCACAAAACACAGAACTGGAAGCTTATCAGCAGATAGAGAAAGATTTGCTGGCTGCCATCCAGCATGCGCCGGATAATACGGCAGGCAACAAAACTCTGTTTACAAAATCCGTAGCCCGTACTCTTCTTGCAAAGATCTATGCAGAGAAACCGTTGCGTGACTATTCAAAAGTAATCCGTTACTGTGACGAGGTGAAGGCTGATGGTTTTGAGCTTGTGAAGGACTTTAGCGATTTGTTCGGCATGAATGCTGCCGGAACGGATGCAAAAGCCCGTAATACTAAAGAATCTATACTGGAAGCTCAGTTTACTCCCGGTTCGGGTAACTGGTGTACATGGATGTTCGGACGTGACCTTGTAAACTGGAATAATAACTTCACTTGGGCAAAATGGGTAACTCCGTCACGTGATTTGATCAATGCTTTCAAGAAAGAAGGAGATCAGATTCGCTTTCAGGAATCCGTAGTTTACTATGATTGTAATTGGAGCAACTATTATCCGTCGGACAATTATCCTTTCATGTACAAATGCCGTTCGGCTAATAGCAGCATTATTAAATACCGCTATGCTGATGTGCTGTTATTGAAGGCAGAAGCATTGATCATGCAGGATACGCCGGATCTGGAAGCGGCAGCTAAGATCATCGACGAAGTACGTGAACGTGCCGGATTGGGCGAATTGTCTTCATCCGTACGTAAAGACCGGGATGCGATGATTACCGCATTGCTCAACGAACGTCGGCTGGAACTGGCATTCGAAGGACAACGCTGGTTTGATCTGGTTCGTCTGGATAAGGTAGAAGAGGTGATGAACGCCGTATATGCGAAAGATTCAGGTCGCAAGTCACAGGTTTACGCCTTTGATAAGAACTCTTATCGCCTGCCTATCCCACAATCGGTAATCGATGCCAATGACAAGATTGAACAGAACCCCGGATATTGATAGAGCCGGAGACAACATCGCTTATAATGTATTTAAATAGAAAAAGAAACTAACGATTATGATAAACATGAGAAATATAGCACTGACCTTTTTAGGATGCTTCACCATATTAGCGGCTTGTAGCAATAGTGATGATGCGGAAAAACCGGTAGTACCTGTCCCCACCGGAGATGTAGCCATTTATACGACAACCAGCAGTCTGACCCGTGATTTGACCCGTGATGCGGTTAACTTCAGCCCGAAAGACAATCTGGCTCCGACCACAATAACTTTGAATCCTGCGGAACAGTACCAGACGATGGATGGTTTCGGAGCAGCTATCACAGGTTCTACCTGTTACAACCTGTTACTGATGAAGCCGGCTGACCGTCATGCTTTCCTGACGGAAACATTCTCCGACAAAGATGGTTTCGGATTCAGTTACATCCGTATTTCCATCGGTTGTTCGGACTTCTCGTTAAGCGAATATACCTGCTGTGATACGAAAGGGATCGAAAACTTTGCTTTGCAGAGCGAAGAAAAGGACTATATCCTTCCGATCCTGAAAGAGATTCTGGCCATTAACCCTTCTATCAAGGTAATTGCCGCTCCTTGGACCTGTCCGAAATGGATGAAAGTGAAAAGCCTGACAGACCGTACACCATTGGATTCGTGGACGAACGGACAATTGAACCCGGATTATTATCAGGATTATGCTACTTATTTTGTGAAATGGATACAGGCATTTAAAGCCGAAGGCATTGACATTTATGCAGTAACTCCGCAAAATGAACCTTTGAACCGTGGCAACTCCGCTTCGCTCTATATGGAATGGGAAGAACAAAGAGACTTCGTGAAAACAGCGCTCGGTCCTCAGATGAAAGCTGCCGGACTGTCTACCAAGATTTATGCTTTCGACCATAACTACAATTATGACAATATCGAATCGCAGAAGAACTATCCGGGCAAGATTTACGAAGATGCTGCTGCTTCTCAGTATCTGGCAGGTGCTGCTTACCATAACTATGGCGGCAACCGTGAAGAATTGCTGAATATACATCAGGCATATCCTGAGAAAGAACTTCTGTTTACAGAAACTTCTATCGGCACATGGAACAGCGGACGTGACTTGTCGAAGCGTCTGATGGAAGATATGGAAGAGGTAGCATTGGGAACAATCAATAATTGGTGTAAGGGCGTAATTGTCTGGAATCTGATGCTCGATAACGACCGTGGTCCGAATCGTGAAGGTGGTTGTCAGACTTGCTATGGTGCGGTAGATATCAATAACAGTGATTATAAGACAATCATACGTAACTCTCACTACTATATCATTGCTCATCTTTCAAGTGTTGTGAAGCCGGGAGCTGTGCGTATCGCCACTACCGGTTATACGGACAACGGTATTACCTGTTCTGCTTTCGAAAATACGGACGGAACGTATGCCTTTGTTCTGATAAACAACAATGAGAAGTCGAAGAAGATAACTGTCAGCGACGGCCAACGTCATTTTGCTTATGACGTTCCCGGTAAATCAGTAACTTCATACCGTTGGGCAAAGTCAAAGTAAGAACCTTAAAAGTATAAAGACAATGAAAAAAAGTATCTATATAACATTGGCATTGGCGGGAATCTTATCCATGAATTCCTGTAATGATGACGAGTTCCTTCCCGGTAATCCGAGTATGGAGATCAAGGCGGAGAATGCGGATGCCCTTTTCGGCGACAGCCTTCCGTTTACGATCAAGGCTTCGGATGTAGACGTTCCTCTTTCTACTTTGAAAGCGCAGCTTTTCTATGGAGAAGAACAGGTATCTGAAACGGTGATCCGAACAAAGACAAGTGGAAGCGACTATACCGGAAAGATTTATATTCCTTATTATGCTAATATTCCTAACGGAAAGGCGACATTGAAGTATATCCTTCAGAATATTCACTTTACTACGACGGAACAGGAAACGGAACTTACGTTGGCACGCCCGGACTTTCCTTATCTGACCCTGGTAGATGAAGAAGGGCAGGAGTACCGGATGGACAGGCAATCGATGTATCATTATAGCGTATCGGGAGACTTTTCGCAGAAGATGAAGGCGTATATCAAAACTCCGAAAGTAGGGGAGCACGGTAACGAGCTAACTTTTGGCTGGGAAGACAATACGATTGCAGTAGGCTCTACTACGTCTATCCCGTTCTCCAATACAGAGCCGGGCAATTATACGATTCAGTTTAATACTTTCAACTATGAAGCGAGTCCGTTTGCCAAATTATTGCTGAACGGAAAAGAAATGGAACTGGTAGAAAACGATGTATATGCTGTTAAACTGTCGTTAAAGCAGAATGACATTCTGACGTTCGAAGGAGTGCCTGCTTATGATGAATGGTGGATTGATCCGGACTTCTTTGAAAAGCAGGAGGATGGAACACTGAAGTTCCTGCCGATTGACGGAAGCTATCAGATTACAGCAAACGGTAAGAGACAGTACTTCTCTGTCATAGCTTTAAAAGACGGTGAAGCAGCTAAATTGCAGGATGACGGAACAGGAGCTATCTGGGCTATCGGAAATGGAATTGGCAAGCCGTCGGTATCTTTGTACGAAGTGGGATGGACGCCGGAGAATGGTTTGTGTATGCCGCAACTTACGGCAAAGAAGTATCAGCTTACGTTTACTGCCGGTGTGACTATGAAAACAAGTGATATTGACTTTAAATTCTTCCACATAAACAAGTGGGATAATGGTGAATTTAAGGGAGATGCCATCTCTACTACAAGCGACCTTGTTGAAATAACAGAGTCGGGTAACTTGAAGTTGCAGGAAGGTCAGAAATTTGAGAGAGGTGGTGTTTATAAGTTTACGGTAGATGTAACGAAAGGTAATACCAAAGCAGTACTGACTGTAGAGAAAGTAGGACAGGTAGACTTGCCGCGACCGGACATTACAATCAATGGAATGAAGCTGGAAGAAGGCAGTTCCGATATGTATCAATTGCAGATGTCTTTGACGCAGAACCAGACACTCGAAATAGGTGGCATCGAAGATCTAAATGATTGGTATGTTGATCCGGATTATCTGGTGAAGACCGGAGATAATCACTTGAAGTTCTTGCCGGTTGCCGGTAGCTACAGGGTGATGGTAAATGCTACACGCAAATACTTTGCAGTAGTACGTATGAATGGCAATAGTGAAGCCGGACTGGATGCTGACGGGCATGGTGCCGTATGGTTGTTGGGCTATGGTATGGGCTCTCCGTCTATTAAGGACGAATTTAACTGGGACTTTTCGACTGCTTATTGTGTGGCGGAAATCAGTCCGAAAGTTTATCAGTTTACTGGGAAGACTGGTGCTGAAGGCAGTACGGTTATTGGTGAACGCATACGATACGATTATATCAGTGTTAAATATCTGGGTGGAAAGTCTTGGGATCAGCAATTTCATCAAAAGAACCTGCAAATGGATCAGGCTACCCGGAACTTATTCAATGTTGATGAGGAAAATCTTGTATTGGCCTCTCCGTTGGAACAGGGAGTTACTTATGTGTTTACGTTAGATTTCACTCAGGGGATAGATAAAGGAATTCTTTCTGTTGTGAAGAAGTAAAAATACAGAAATCATTTATGAACATGAAATTTAAAGCAACGTTACTTGGCTTGTCTATAGCCGCCGTTTTACCGACTATGAATATGGCGCAGACACCAGTATATCTGGACACGAGCAAGCCTATTGAAGAACGGGTGAAAGATGCGCTGAGCCGTATGACACTTGAAGAGAAGGTGAAGATGACTCATGCGCAGTCTAAATTTAGTTCACCGGGAGTCCCTCGTCTGGGGATTCCCGAAGTATGGGCAACCGATGGCCCTCACGGCATCCGTCCCGAAGTATTATGGGATGAGTGGGATCAGGCAGGATGGACAAACGATTCCTGTATAGCCTATCCTGCATTGACTTGCCTTTCTGCAACATGGAATCCCGAAATGTCTTATCTTTATGGGAAGAGCATTGGCGAAGAAGCCCGTTACCGGAAAAAAGATATTCTCCTGGGGCCCGGTGTCAACATCTACCGTACCCCGTTGAATGGGCGTAATTTTGAATATATGGGCGAAGATCCGTACCTGTCTTCCATGATGGTAGTTCCTTATATTAAGGGAGTACAGGAAAACGGTGTTGCTGCTTGTGTGAAGCATTACGCATTAAACAATCAGGAGTTCAACCGTCACACCACCAATGTTCATTTGAGCGACCGTGCTCTTTATGAGATTTATCTTCCGGCTTTCAAAGCGGCCGTTCAGGAAGGTGGTGCTTGGGCAATAATGGGAGCTTACAACCTTTATTCGTTTAGTGAAGATACCGACTCCGGTAAGCTCTATAAGACTCAGCATGCGTGCCATAATAAGCGATTACTGCAAGATATTCTGCGTAAGGAATGGGGCTTTGATGGTGTCGTCGTTTCAGATTGGGGCGGAGTACATGATACTTTCCAGGCCATTTCGAATGGTCTGGATATGGAGTTCGGTTCATGGACAAACGGACTTTCTGCCGGGACAAGGAATGCTTATGACAATTACTATTTGGCACATCCTTACCTGAAACTGATCCAGGAGGGCACAGTCGGAACCAAAGAACTGGACGAAAAAGTGAGTAATATCCTCCGTCTGATCTTCCGCACTTCGATGAACCCGTATAAACCTTTCGGTTCTCTGGCTTCGCCCGAGCATGGACAAGCCGGACGAAAAATCGGTGAAGAAGGAATTGTACTGTTACAGAATAAGGATAATGTATTGCCTATTGACTTGAAGAAAGCCAGGAAGATTGCTGTTATCGGTGAAAACGCCATTAAGATGATGACTGTAGGGGGTGGTAGTTCTTCTCTGAAAGTGAAATATGAGATATCTCCTTTGGACGGCTTGAAGAACCGCGTAGGTTCACAGGCGGAAGTTTTGTATGCCCGTGGATACGTTGGTGACCCGACAGGGGAATATAATGGAGTACAGACCGGACAAGATTTGAAAGACGACCGTTCGGAGGATGAACTTCTTGCTGAGGCCGTAGAAGTGTCTAAAGATGCGGATTACGTAATTTTCTTCGGTGGACTGAACAAGAGCAATCATCAGGATTGCGAAGATTCGGACCGTGCATCCCTTGGATTGCCGTATGCGCAGGACAGAGTGATTGGCGAGTTGGCAAAAGTAAATAAGAACTTGATTGTCGTAAACATCTCCGGTAATGCGGTTGCCATGCCTTGGGTAAATGAAGTGCCCGCTATTGTTCAGGGTTGGTTCTTAGGTTCGGAAGCCGGAACAGCTCTTGCTTCGGTACTGCTAGGAGATGCTAATCCGTCGGGGAAACTTCCTTTTACTTTTCCTGCAAGACTGGAAGACGTAGGCGCACATACACTGGGTGAATATCCGGGGAATAAAGAAGAACTGGCACACTCCAAGAACAATGGTGATACCATAAACGAAATCTATCGTGAAGATATTTTTGTAGGCTATCGCTGGGCAGACAAAGAAAAGATCAAACCGCTTTTCCCGTTCGGACACGGATTGAGCTATACTACTTTCGCTTACGGGAAACCTTCGGCTAACAAAAAGGTTATGACTGCCGATGATACCATCTCTTTCACGATCAACGTAAAGAATACAGGTACTCGTGAAGGTCAGGAAGTTATCCAGCTTTATGTCAGCGATAAGAAATCCTCTCTGCCTCGTCCGGTCAAGGAACTGAAAGGCTTCAAGAAAGTAAAACTGGCTCCGGGTGAGGAGAAGGCTGTAACGCTGACGATTGATAAAAAAGCCCTGAGCTTCTTCGATGATGTCAAACACGAATGGATGACAGAACCGGGTAAGTTTGAAGCAGTCATCGGAACATCATCCAGAGACATTAAAGGAATTGTACCATTTGAGTTGAGATAGGTATCCGTTTGGTAAAACTGGGGGCCTCCCCCGGTAAAACAGATTGCTGGGAGAATGTTGTTATCTTATAAAAGAGAGAGTCACAACATTCTCCTTTTTCTTTGAAACGAGTCTTGTTTGTGGTTAGAAATAAGGCTTCTTAGCTTGATTTTACTGTGATAAACTTCAATCAATGATGAATTGTAGTGATATAGAATGTGCCTCTTTCAACTAGAGTTAAAACGTTATTCTTATTGTCACTTGTCACTTTTCAGGCTTAATGTGCTGGAATTTAGCGTGATAAGGGTGACAATAGGTGGTGACAATAGGGTGATAATAGAGAAAAACAACTTTTCTATTGTCACCTTCATAAGAGATTCTGCCTTCCTGATTCAGGTAAGCCGGTTCATTTAATAGTTTGTGCTACGTTTATTAAGCTGTTTTCAACGTTAGATTAATGTAGTACGGTCGTTACATTTCTTCGTTTCACGTCTGTAATCCCATGAGTTCATGTACGTGAACCGATGGGATCACGTACGCAGTCCCAACGGTTTACGTACGTGGAACGAAAACAGGAAGCGGACAAAAGATATTAATCAAGGCTTGTCCGCCTGTTAACCTTACCGGGATGTATGATAAGATACGTAGTGTCAGGACGTTTGATGTCTTTGTCTGGCTATTATAATGTTATTTACTTGTTAATACCAATAAACTCTCCGGTCCCATATTGAAAAGCAGGTCAATAATACTCAGATTAGGGAGAAAACCGAGTTTGGAATCAAAGACTTGGTAATAGGGATGCGGAATAAATTCTGGATCAGCTATCTGGAAATCTTTCTTAGGATGAATAATCTCGCGGAAATCTGTTTCTTCTGTTGTGAATTCCGTTTTATATTCTGAAGTTCGTTCAATGCAGGGTTGAATGTCTATCAACTTACAGACCAGCTGGCAGATTTCTTCGTTGAAATCGGCTAAAAACTCGTATTTCTTCTCATAGAAAGGTCGGAAGTCGTCTTTATAATATTCAAAGTAAGGAGTGCTGTTGTAGGCTGATTCGATAGCATTCCAATGCAGATGGCGCCAGTTACCGTGATCGGAAATACGTATATCCTTCATCGGACATTTCAGCGTATCCGGTTTGACGGTTGGAATGGAGAGTGCCAGTTCGCCGTCAGGTCCGGCAATCGTACAACGGTTGCGATAGGTTTGCTTTATATAATGATCGTGTTGTTCGACATATATTTTATCATATTCCAATAGTTTGGTATAATATTCTACTGGAGCAAGGTAGGCAGATGATAAATAAGCTATTCTCATTATTTTATGTACAGATGTTATGTTGAAAACTATGCATGTGAATTATTTTACAGACTGAAAGAAGCGATTCCATCGGTATCCGTCAAAGATTCCCGTTCCTTTTTCTTTAGAGAACCAGATTAGTGATGCTTTCCCGATAATATGGTCTTGCGGAACGAATCCGAACAGACGTGAATCGGACAGATTGACACTATTGTTGGAAGCCATCCAGTAGTAATCTTTGGTAAAAAAACAATGCTGTGTGGGTTTTCCGTCGATATAAAGCGTATCATTCTTTATTTCCGCCTGTTTGCCTTCGTGCATCACGAGGGTATTTCGCAGCAATGTGATATTCCACGGATATACTCGTAGTGCTTTCCCTTTGCCGGGAACGATGAGCGGTTTAAGCTCTTTTTCGCTTTTTTCCGTCAAAGGCTGAATCCAGTTCTGATCGCTGATCGCTTGTTCCAGTAAGTAATATTCATAGCGGCTGAAACTGCGGACATGAGTACTGTCATTACTTCCCATCAGTCCGTCGTTGGTGATGGAAAGGGTTTGCATAAGCGAAGTGATCAACTGCTCTTTGGCAGCGGGATAGGTGTAGAGCCTTTTCTTGTCCGGATTGAGTTGTGCTTCGGGAGAGGATACGGAGAAAAGGGAATCGACAAGCAGGGTATCACCGGGAGTACCGATACAACGGCTGATATAGATTTCTCTTCGGTCAATAGTCGGTTGCCCGATGGCGGCGGGATTATTAAAGACTACAACATCTTGTTGCCGGACAGATCGCTCGCACCAGCGGTGATATGAGAACAGGGACATCAGCGGAAGCCGCAGGCCGTAGCTCCATTTGTTGACCAGAATACGTTCACCCTGAAAAAGTGAATTCTCCATACCGGTGGAAGGGATAAGGCAGGATGTAAAAGCGAATCCCCGGAGCAGAAGCACGACGGCTATTGCTCCGGCGAATGCGAATATCCATTTTAATTTACGAATGTTCATCAATTTCTATCACCTTATCACTCTATCACGTCTGTATCCTTATCAGTCTACCCACTTGAAGAGGCGGTTCCAACGGATTTTTCCGTCAAACCATCCGCGGTCTTTGTCAAGTGACAGCCATACAACGATAGGTTTACCTACTACATGGTCTTCAGGAACGAATCCCCAATAGCGGGAGTCCGCAGAATTGTGGCGGTTGTCGCCCATCATCCAGTAATAGTCCATTTTGAAGGTATATTGATCGGTTTTCTCGCCGTTGATATAAATACCGTCCGGCTTGATCTCCAGTTTATTTCCTTCGTAAGCGACAATACAACGTTCGTAGATAGGCAGGTTATCTTCAGTCAGAGTGATAGTAGCACCTTTGGCGGGAATCCAGATCGGACCGTAGTTGTTACGGTTCCATTTGGTATGTAAGTTGAGCGGGTACATCTGTCCGGCATACTCTTCCGGTTCCATGACGATCTTGCTGATGAGCTTTTTGTTGCCGGATAATGTTTCGTACATTTTCTTCGTCAGCGGAAGATGATAAATAGGAGCCATCTTTCCTTGTGCATTCCGATTGTCCAGTCCGATCTGTCTGAAGGTTTCTTCCCATGAAGAATCATCATACAATGTCTGGTCTGCCTTGCTGATGCCTAATTCACGGAACATATCTTCCGTGATATACGGGCCTGTGGTCTGTACGAAGTAGTTGAACTGCAGATTTTCGGGATTCTCGATAGCCTTGCCGTCAATCATGACCTGACCGTCTACGATCTGCAGCGTATCTCCGGGCAGACCGACACAGCGTTTTACATAGTTTTCACGGCGGTCTACCGGACGATAAACGACCTCTCCGTAAACACGCGGATTCGATAGAATCTGCTGGCGACCGGCATTATAATACAAATCGTAAACAGCACGTTGCTGCTGGCGTGTCAGACTGTCCATCTCTATCTGCTTGGGATACAGGCGCTGACCTTCACCGTAAGCTATAGAGTAGAAATCTGTTTGCTGATTGTTGAGCGCTACCGTATCACCGGCAGGAAAGTTGAAGACAACAATGTCATTGAGTTTCACTTTTCCGAACCCGGGAACTCTTTTATATTTCCACTGAGGCCATTCGATATATGATTTGGTATTTAAAATAGGCAGCGTATGTTGCGCCAACGGCATGGAAAGCGGCGTATTCGGCACACGTGGCCCGTAGCTCATCTTACTGACGTACAGGAAGTCGCCTACCAGCAATGACTTTTCCAAAGACGAGGAAGGAATCTGATAGTTTTGGAAAATGTAGATATTGACAAAGTAGACAGCAACCAATGCAAAGACAATGGCATCTACCCAACTCATAACATTACGAACGGTAGGATTCTTCGATTTCTTCCAGAATGACCAGGGTATTTTCTTGGTGATATAAATATCGAAGATGAAAGGAACGACAATCAGCCCCCACCAACTGCGTACCCAGATGAGGAAGGCGAGATAAAGGAGAATAGCAATGGTGCATTTGATCCATTGTGTGCGTGTGGCTTGTCTCATAATCTATATTCGTTTGATAGTGGCTTTGAAGCCTTATTCGTTTAAGAATGGGAATAAATCACTCATGCCCAGATATCCCTCATGTTGGGCCGTGTATTCGGCAGCAAGGATGGCTCCCAATACAAAGCCGCCGCGATTCTTGGCATCGTGCGTGATGGAAATGCTGTCTACTTCTGACTCGTAGCGGATGGTATGGATGCCGAAAACCTCTCCTTCACGGATCGAGTCGATAGGAAACTCGTTGGAAGCGCAGGCGTCGGTGCCGCTGACGGTACCGTCCGGTGCAAGGAGCGTTCCTTTTACCCATTTGTCTTTGCGGTCCATGTTTTCCAGTATACCTTCAGCCAGTGTGATGGCAGTGCCGCTGGGTGCATCCAGTTTATGGATATGATGAGTCTCGCTCATGGTGACGTCATAACCGGGGAATTGATTCATTATTTTTGCCAGATACTTGTTGACAGATGAGAAGATGGCTACTCCAAGACTGAAGTTGGACGACCAGAAAAGGGTTTTTCCTCCTTCGGTACATAGCTTTTTGATTTCTTCGCCATGTTCCGCCATCCATCCTGTACTGCCTGATACTAATTTGACTCCGGCTTTGAAAGCTTTCATATAATTGCTGTAGGCTACCATCGGATTGGTGAACTCAATGGCTACGTCGGCGGACTTGAATGCTTCCGACTCAAAGTCTTCCTGATTATCAACATCAATAATGCAGACAATTTCGTGTCCGCGACTAAGGGCTGCCTTTTCAAGTTCCTTGCCCATTTTTCCATAACCGATCAACGCTATTTTCATTGTTTTCTGACTTATATTCAAAATAATAGTCGCAAAGATAAGATTTTTATTACATTTGCAGTGCACATTAACTTTCTGTTAACATGGAACACCTTCTCCACTATGTGTGGAAACATAAATTATTCCCTCTCAAAATACTGCAAACCACCAAAGGCTTACTGGTAGAAATTATCGATTCCGGACTGCAGAACCCTGATGCCGGTCCCGACTTCTTTAATGCGAAGCTGAAGATAGACGGTACATTGTGGGTGGGAAATATAGAGATACATACTCATTCTTCAGACTGGTACCGTCACGGTCACGACCATGATAAAGCATACGATTCTGTGATTCTGCATGTGGTGGCCGAGGCAGATGCCGAAGTAACCCGTTCCAACGGTGAGCAAATCCCCCAACTGCTATTGACCTGTCCCGAGAATGTACAAACCCATTATCATGAACTCTGCATTGCCGACCAATATCCTGCCTGCTACTCCATCATAGGGTCCTTATCCAAATTAACGATTCACTCCTGGCTGACGGCTCTTCAGACCGAACGACTGGAGCAAAAAGCAAGGCAAATTGCCGACCGGCTGGAACGATGTGACCGTCATTGGGAAGATGCCTTCTTTATCACTCTTGCCCGTAATTTCGGTTTCGGCTTGAATGGCGATGCTTTTGAGACGTGGGCAGGACTGCTTCCGTTCCGGGCGATAGACAAGCATCGGAATGATCTGTTTCAGATAGAGGCTTTTTTCTTCGGGCAGGCCGGTTTGCTGGAGGAGGCGTTTTTAAAGAAGGAGCAGGAAGATGAGTATAGTCTCCGGCTTCGTAAGGAATTTCGCTATCTGCAACGGAAGTTTGAAATAACTCAGGTGATGGATGCCGGTTTATGGCGTTTTTTGAGGCTTCGTCCGGAAAACTTCCCCCATATCCGGTTAGCACAGTTGGCCTACTTGTATCAGAAAGTTGATAAGCTTTTTTCGCAGATGATGGAGGCAGAAAACTTGCCGGAAGTGCGTCAACTACTGTCTACTCATGCTTCTGCTTATTGGGATAATCATTATATATTCGGCCGGCCTTCTTCGCAAAAAGAGAAATCGATGGGAGAGAGGTCACAGGACTTGATTGTGATTAATACCGTTGTTCCTTTCTTATATGCTTATGGTCTGCATAGAACCGATGAGCGGATGTGTGATCGTGCCGGACGTTTTCTGGAAGAGTTGAAAGCGGAGAATAATCATATTATCCGGTCGTGGGGAGATGCCGGGCTACCGGTCGGTTCGGCGGCAGATAGCCAGGCATTGATACAGCTCCGCAAAGAGTATTGTGATAAACGGAAATGTCTCTTTTGCCGTTTCGGATACGAGTATTTGCGGAAGAAATGAGTCGTTTATTTCTCTAATAACTTATAGACTGCATTAAGAAGGTCATTTTCCCTGTTGGGTCTGGGAGCGTCACGGTTTACGATGTTTCCTTCCTTGTCTATCAATATATAGGTGGGGAAGGAGCGGACCTGCAGGAACTTCTCAATAGCCCTTTGCTGCTCATCGGGCAGGTTATAGTGGACGGCAATTTTGCCGGTCAGTCCATATTCCTTGATAATGTTTTTCCACGATTTGTCCGAGGAATGGTTGCAGAGATACAAGAATATCACGTCTTTTCCCTCAAACAGCTTCTTGGCACTTCCTGCATATTGCATCATGTCCTTGCACGGACCGCACCAGGTGCCCCATACATCCAGATAAACCACTTTCCCTTTATAAGGCTCGATGATTTTGTGGAATAATTGTTCTCCGTCTGTGATCTCTGCCAGAGGTTCGTTAGGCATCAGGCTTTCGGGATATTCGATGGCCTTATGGGATATTTCTTCGTATATCCCTTGTTGGTTTAATACATAAGCCTGTAGGGAAGGATTAGAAACTTCTGCTTTGAATTTACTGATGAGGCTGTCCGGCAATTCTTTGTGAGTCTGCTGCAACATCTCATAATAGCAATTTGCCTTTAGTATCTCCTTTAATTTTTCGTCCATTTGCAGGGAGTCAATGATAGCAAGGGTACGATTGATGGAATTGGCGAGCAAGTTTCCCATCATATAGTCATTGAAAATTTCGTCTCTGCCTACGAGGCTCTGTATTGTTTTGATGCTCGGTTCCATCTTTTTGTTGTAGGCAGCCATTGTCAGCGAGTCAGCAGTATTCGCAGCTTTCATTTTTTCAATTTCTTTTTCGAAGTTACTGAAGGCGTGTAATGCGTCTTTTTCTTCTTGTGATAGCTGAATCTTTCCGTCCCTTTCAAATTTAAGATAGAGCATTTCCATCTTTTGAGGAGTCACGGTCAATCTGTTTGAAGAAGCGGGAGCAATGTCCGTTATGTATCCGACGTAATCCCGCAGGAAAGAACCATAATCTCTGAGAAGCGTATAAGGCTCTACCGGACGGGGATATAGTGCCGAGTCTACATAACTCATAAATTCCGGTTGCAGATGCTCCTGCTTGTTACGGTCTACCGAAAAGCGGCGTTGCATCAGGTCGCGTGCAGCGTTGTAGCGGATTTCCTGTTCTGTGTAATAGCGGAATTTGTGCGAGAGAAACGGATGATCATTGAGCATCTTTGCGCGATATTCTGATTTATGACGGATGATATCCTGCGTCTTTTGCAAATATTCCATATTACCCATTTTTTTCCCTTCGTCGTAGCCGATATATTCACTGAGCTCTTCGTGGCTCAGCAGTTCGTTGAGGATACGTGCCTTTTCTCCCATCACTAATTTCTTTTTGTCAGCGAAGTCCACATAGAGGAAATAGGTCTCTCCCGGCTCTACGGATGTCCAGATAGTGGTACGTCCCCAATCGATGAACACGTTGTGGCTGTTCAATACAGGGAAACGGAGGGTAAATCTTCCCAGTGAGTCGATGGCGGTGGTATATTTTTCTTCTCTATCGGTGATCATATCCGGCACGGAAACTTCGAAAGGACGTGTCGAAGGCAGGTTACGCAGGTATCCGATGAGAGTCACGCTATCCGTTTGATAACCATTGTCGACGAAAGGAGTGGTGTCAGCTACCGGATAATCGGGTAGATACTTGTCGTTACAAAGAACATATGTCTGTGCCTTTTCTTTTCCGACAGACAGGGTGCAGGATGTTTCATCTTTACGAGTTAAACGCACTTTCAGTTGTTCCGTTCCATTTTTCAGGATGATGGTGGTTCGATTCTTTTGGATGCTTATCGACTCATAATCCCAAAATTGACATTGGTAGACAGCAAAGTCTTCGAAGAATCCGATGCGCCAGTCTCCGGTCGCTTGATTTATCCAACATCCGGCGAAAGCATATATTTCAGGGCGTGAGGCGATGGGAGAGACTTTTTCATTTTGCAGTTCAGCGGCTACGTTCATTGTTTTCGGCAGGGGGAAGCTGAGGTAAAGCAGTTTGTATGATTCTCCGCTTTTGACGAGCAGCCGATATTCTTTATTGAGAAAATATCCGGCCGATAAGATATCCCATGTTTTTCCGTCATAGAGCAGTTTTCCGTCACGGGTGAATTCGTAGATTACTTTTCCGGATAATCCTTTCACCCATTTCTGATAAACACGGTCGGGCAATGTAAGGGGAGTGAGCGGTTCCGTGTGGTCGGGGACTTGCTTGCGGATATAGTTCTTCGGCTCTTTCCAGCCTTTGTACCAGATGGTGGCGGCGTCATTGCCGGTAGGTGTGATACGGAATTCCGTCGTATCTCCTTTCTGATTGCGTAAATGGAAGAAGTAGCTGCCGTCAGCTTCCTGTTTTATCTGTTCGGCATAAAAAACGACATAATAGTTCTCTACGAAATTCTCTCCGATGAGCGGACCGTTCCAGTCAGACACATTGTCTGCTTTAAATTGCCAGTAACCTCGCAAAGATTCGGGAATTGTCTGATAAGTGCCGGATTGGGCGAAAGCGATAGTCTGTGTACTGCATAAAAGCAAAAGACCTATCAGGAGAAAACAGTAGGGGGGTCTCATGGTGTGTTTTTATTTAAGTTAGTATTTCGATTTATGACAAAGGTATTTTAATATCGGAATAATGAGGTGTGGTAAGTTTATTATTTGTAGTAGTTTAACTATTTTCTTCCCGATTCGTATCAAGATATTGAACTTGTCATTATCTTTGCAGCGTTATTTTAAACTCTTAATTTATATCGTGTTATGAGAGCTAAGAAGTTTGCATGCTGTTTGATGGTCATGTCATTGCTGGCAGGTATTTCATTTATTTCCTGTGGCAATAGCTCTAGGGCGAAAGTAGAAAGTGAAGCAGCACAGACAGGAGAAGATTTCAAGTCGTTTCTGGATAAGTTTACTTCCAGTGCGGCGTTTCAGTATACTCGTGTCAAGTTTCCGTTGAAAACGCCGGTTACTTTATTGGCGGATGACGGGGAAACTGAGAAAACGTTCCCTTTTACGAAGGAAAAGTGGCCGTTGCTGGACAGTGAAACGCTGAAAGAAGAACGTATCACTCAGGAAGAGGGCGGTGTTTATGTATCTAAGTTTACGCTGAACGAACCGGCGCATAAGGTATTTGAGGCGGGATACGAAGAATCGGAGATCGACTTACGTGTGGAGTTCGAATTGCTGCCCGATGGAAAATGGTATGTAGTAGATTGTTATACCGGCTGGTATGGATATGATTTGCCGATTGCAGAGCTGAAACAAACCATTCAGCACGTGCAGGAAGAGAATGCGGCTTTTAAAGAACTTCACCCTTAAAAGCAGGACCGGCAGAGAGCATATCGGTCATTATCTATAAGATATAGCACATAATTTGAACTATTTTGTACGATTTGAACCCCTCTTTCCAACAAAAGAGGGGTTTCTTTGCATTCGGAAGATGAACAGGTGATCTTCTCTGTAAATACCGGCTAATGATAAACCGATTTACCATCGGACCTAAAACGATATATTCTATGATAAAGCAATCTTTTACTCTGTCAGTGACAATGCTGATATTGTCTTTTCTCTGTCCGGCATTCCTCAATGCGCAGATAGTTACGGACGAGCGGATGTTCTCTTTTGAAGAGCCGCAGTTACCTGCCTGTATAACCGGTGTTCAGTCTCAGTTAGGCATATCCGGTGCACATTATAAAGACGGGAAACATTCGTTGGAATGGACCTTCGAACCGAACGGGAGACTGGAACTCCGGAAAGACCTGAAGTTTGAAAAGAAGGACCCGACAGGGAAAGACCTGTATCTTTCCGCTTTCATCGTATGGATATACAATGAGCAGCCTCAGGACGCTGCTATCGAGTTTGAATTTCTGAAAGACGGCCGTAAGTGCGTTTCTTTCCCTTTCGGCATCAATTTCAAAGGCTGGCGTGCGGCATGGGTCTGCTATGAACGCGATATGCAAGGCACGCCGGAAGAAGGAATGAACGAGCTCCGCATCGTGGCTCCCGATGCAAAAGGACGCCTTTTCATCGATCATCTGATCACTGCGACAAAGGTGGATGCCCGTCAGCAGACAGCCGATCTGCAAGTCCCCTTTGTCAATGCCGGCACTACCAATCACTGGCTGGTACTCTACAAACACTCTCTGCTGAAACCGGACATCGAACTGACTCCCGTAAGCGACAAGCAGCGGCAGGAAATGAAACTGCTGGAAAAGCGTTTCCGTGACATGATCTATACCAAAGGGAAGGTGACGGAGAAAGAAGCCGAAACCATCCGTAAGAAATACGACCTCTATCAGATAACCTATAAGGACGGGCAAGTGTCCGGAGTGCCCGTTTTCATGGTGCGTGCTTCCGAAGCCTACGAACGGATGATTCCGGACTGGGACAAGGATATGCTGACCAAGATGGGAATAGAGATGCGTGCCTATTTTGACTTAATGAAACGGATTGCCGTGGCTTACAATAACAGTGAGGCAGGATCACCGATCCGCAAGGAGATGAGGCGGAAATTTCTTGCGATGTACGACCATATCACCGATCAAGGAGTGGCTTACGGTAGTTGCTGGGGCAATATTCATCATTACGGATATAGCGTGCGCGGACTTTATCCGGCTTATTTCCTGATGAAAGATGTATTGCGGGAAGAAGGAAAACTGCTCGAAGCGGAGCGTACGTTGCGTTGGTATGCCATCACCAACGAAGTATATCCCAAGCCGGAAGGCAACGGAATCGATATGGATTCTTTCAATACACAAACCACCGGGCGTATCGCAAGCATTCTGATGATGGAAGACACGCCGGAGAAGCTGCAATACTTGAAATCCTTCTCCCGGTGGATTGACTACGGTTGCCGTCCTGCACCGGGACTGGCCGGTTCTTTCAAAGTGGACGGAGGAGCTTTCCATCACCGTAATAACTATCCTGCCTATGCCGTTGGAGGACTGGACGGGGCAACGAATATGATATATCTTTTCAGTCGGACAAGCCTTGCCGTTTCCGAATTGGCACACCGGACGGTCAAAGATGTCCTGCTTGCCATGCGTTTCTACTGCAATAAACTAAACTTTCCCTTGTCTATGTCCGGGCGCCATCCCGATGGAAAGGGGAAATTAGTTCCCATGCACTATGCGATAATGGCAATTGCCGGAACTCCCGATGGAAAGGGTGATTTTGATAAAGAGATGGCATCCGCCTACCTGCGTCTCGTATCTTCCGATTCCTCTTCTGCGGAACAGGCACCGGAATATATGCCGAAAGTTTCGAACGCTCAGGAGCGTAAGATTGCCAAACGACTGGTAGAGAACGGTTTTCGTGCCGAACCCGATCCACAGGGTAATCTCTCGCTAGGCTATGGCTGTGTATCTGTGCAACGGCGTGAAAACTGGTCGGCTGTGGCACGCGGACATTCACGCTACCTTTGGGCAGCCGAACATTATCTGGGACACAACCTCTATGGACGTTATCTGGCACATGGAAGTCTCCAGATACTGACAGCACCTCCGGGACAGACAGTGACTCCCGCCACCAGCGGATGGCAGCAGGAAGGTTTCGACTGGAACCGCATTCCGGGAGTGACTTCCATCCATCTCCCGCTGGACCTGCTCAAAGCCAACGTGCTGAATGTAGATACATTCTCCGGAATGGAAGAGATGCTTTATTCGGATGAAGCCTTTGCCGGCGGCCTGTCACAAGGAAAGATGAATGGTAACTTCGGAATGAAACTGCACGAACACGATAAGTATAACGGAACGCATCGTGCGCGAAAATCCTTCCATTTCATCGATGGAATGATCGTTTGTCTAGGCTCGGATATCGAGAATACAAACACGGATTATCCAACGGAGACGACCATCTTCCAACTGGCGGTGACAGATAAAGCGGCACATGACTATTGGAAGAATAATGCGGGTGAAGGAAAAGTATGGATGGATCATCTGGGTACCGGATATTATGTGCCGGTTGCTGCAAGATTCGAGAAAAACTTTCCGCAATACTCCCGTATGCAGGATACAGGCAAAGAAACGAAAGGAGACTGGGTATCATTGATTATCGACCATGGGAAAGCACCGAAAGCGGGAAGCTACGAATATGCCATTCTGCCGGGAACCGACCGGAAGACGATGACTGCCTTTGCAAAGAAGCCTGCCTACAGCGTATTACAGCAAGACCGGAATGCACATATCCTTGAATCGCCTTCGGATAAGATAACTTCTTATGTGCTTTTTGAAACTCCCCAGTCACTGCTTCCCGGTGGATTATTGCAGCGTACGGATACGTCCTGCTTAGTGATGGTCCGTAAGGAATCTGCTGATAAAGTATTATTGACTGTAGCTCAACCGGATTTGGCATTGTATCGTGGTCCGAGTGATGAGGCTTTCGATAAAGACGGAAAACGTATGGAGCGCAGCATCTATTCCCGCCCGTGGATTGACAATGAAAGCGGTGAGATTCCTGTGACGGTGACTCTGAAAGGCAGGTGGAAGGTAGTGGAGACCCCTTACTGCAAGGTGGTATCCGAGGATAAAAAACAAACGGTACTCCGCTTCCTCTGTAAGGATGGAGCTAGCTATGAGGTAGAACTGGAGAAATAATCTTTTGTTCTGTGGTATGCTATTTGAATAATCAGATCCCCCAAGAGCATTTACGGCCAAAGGAATCGGCTGTAATAGCAGCAATGAAAGCTGAGGAACCTACATATCGGTCAGGCTCTCCACAGTGATTTGATAGCCGTTTTGCTCTCATGCTCTAACAAATGGTCTGTATCCTTTTATTCATCGTGGTTTTCGGTGTGGTAGCAACTGTGGTGGCAGGTATGAGAGCAAACGGTTGCTCTCACTCTGTCTCATCCTGATCTGTCTCATTTATACAATGTTATCTTTTGACTTACAGGATGTTAATAGCTGATTTCTCAACTGTTAACGTTTGATCTCTCAGCCATTAATAATTGAGAAATCAGCTATTAATGACTGAGAGATCATCCATTATTGACTAATAAATGATTTAATGCTTCCTAAAAGAACAGGGCAATTGAAACAACTGATACGGTTGAGTTAATCGGATCGGGCGGTCAAATCATCCTAATCGAGTATTTCTCCTGATTGTTTCATGGGGCGAAACTTTTGGTTTCATGCCTTGAAACCTTTAGTTTCAAGTAATGAAACCAATGGTTTCAACCTTTGAAACTAAAAGTTTCAAGCGTCTGAAACTTTTTGAAACAAATTGAGACTGACTAATAAGTCAATAGTATCATTAATTCCCTTCCCGAAGGAGGAGATTTAAGATACCACCGACTTTTTAGTCGGCCTTAAAGTGATGTAGGAACTTAAATTCTGTTGAATGATCTTCTGCAAATTAGAACATGAACATAGCGACTGCTACAATACGGTTGTTGCTGACGGAGTGGGTGTCTATGATTTTACCATCCGATTTGTCCAGCTTGCCGTACCATGCCGAACTCAATGTATACTCAACTCCGAACTTCCAGTGAGGAACATTGTAGGTAAGTTCAGCTCCGGCAGTTACCAGTTTATCAAGGTTGGTTCCTGTGCCATAGAGTTGTTCAGAGACTAATTCGTCGCTTGTTCCTAAGTTTTTGGCGTATCCTACAAAGATTCCCGGTTTCCATTTCTGTCCGTAGACTACATTCAGCCAGGAACTGGAGAAGCGTATCGGAGTGTACTCCTGTTCTTTTGTCTTGTTGTCTATGTGCTTAATTCCAAATCCTCCCAAACCGGATGCTTGTGTCAGGTTGGAACCTAATACGCTTTTGGCGCCGATGAACCAATTTTTATTGGTATATTTTACATGGGCCTCATAAGAGAGGGTAGTGATACGTTCGTCTACTTTGTACGTATGTGGGATTGATATAGTACTATTGGTGGTCGGATCAAGCGTCGTTTCTTCCCATGAAGATTGAGTACGTGGCTTTAATGAAATCATTTCAATGCCGGCACCCGCCAGAAATCCTCCGTTTTTGTAATCTGCTCCGACATAAATCTCAGGGATATTGCTCTTCTTTATGTATTCCTGACTTTTACCGGCAGGTCCTTGTGACAGATACTGAGACTGCCATACCAATGCTCCGGTCAACTGAAGGTGTTTGTTGTTGAAGCGATAACGAATCTGCGGTGCACGGCTGAACGGCTGGAACGGTGCTCCTACGGAAAGATTAAGAATCTGAGGAGAAACATCACCGAACAACGGATGCCATGTCTGACCTACCAGCACAGCCGACTTTCCCCAGTCCAGATTAAAGTATGCATGGCGCAGACGAATGGTGGAGTAAGAAGTTCCCGACCCGCGGAAGTCCACTTCCACTTTGGCGGATGTCTTGGCTGTTCCCAACTTCGGGCCTGCCACATCCAGTCCCAAACGGGAATATAATGTATAGAAGTTACTGTTCGATGTATCGTTCAGGTCTTCACCATTGCTGTCGAGCAATTCATCTTTGGGATACATGTAAAACAATCCGTCTACAGTTTCCTCGTTGGCACGGCTGTTATAGTAGAAGTCCGTGCGAATCTGTCCGTAGAATTTGAATTTAAAATCCTTTAATTGTGCGAAACTACTTGATAGTGTCATCAAGCAGAGAGATAATAGAATGTATTTTTTCATAATGTGCTTGTTAATAAACGGGCGCAAAATTACGGAAAATCTATGGAATAAACGAATAAAAAAGAGAGGAATGGCACTAAATGATTTGGACTGAAAGTCAATCCTACTTTAACAATTTTCTCTTCCCATCATCCTCCAATATACGCATTTGCTGAATGGCTATTTGGTTTAACTTGATGAGCCGCTCACCTTGTGGAATACCTTGGTCAATAAACACGGCATTCAAGTTCTCCATGTTAGAAAGACAAATCAGTTCATTGATAGAGGCATAGTCACGAATGTTGCCTTTCAGTTCGGGGTTCTGTTCATGCCATATTTTTGCAGTTATGCCAAACATGGCAACGTTGAGTACATCGGCCTCTTCTGCATAAATGATGCTTGCTTGTGCAGGAGTGATTTCTGTCGGAATAAGGTTCTGCTTGATGGCATCAGTATGTATACGGTAGTTAATCTTTGAGAGTTCGCGTTTGGCAGTCCATCCTATTTGAGCCTGTTCCTGCTCTTTTAGACGTTGGTATTCTTTAACAAGCAACAGTTGGAAGCGGGGACTGATCCACATACCGAAGTGGTAGGCAATATCACGGTGGGCATACGTTCCTCCATATCGCCCCGCCTTTGAGATGATTCCAATAGCTCCTGTCCGTTCAATCCATGTTTTTACGGATAGCACGAAGTTGTTACTTCCTGCCATATTTTTAATTGTACCGAATTCGGTACAATTAAAACTTGGATTGTACAACATTTCCCATTCCCCGATATACTCAAGGGTGCTTTTCAAACTAAGCCATCGAAAAATGATATGCTCTTGCATCTGACTGCGAGCCATATCAGTCAGTGAAATATAATCGTTGTCGTTATATGCAACGACCGTAATCTCCGTATTCTGCACTTTAATCTTCGCCATATTTGTATCATTTGGTTTCAAGTTTTCAAAGGTACAGTGAAATATTGAAGAATAGATATTTTATTCAGAATACTTTCCAGTAATGAGAACGGTTAGCAAATCATTATTTCAAAATCGGGCAGCCTACCGTTGATTAAAAAAGGCACCGACAGCCTGATAATATTTGCTGATATTCGTACTTTTATGAATCGCTTTCAGTACTTTTCTGTCGGTTTGGGGCGCCAGGTATTCCCAAAAAGTCTTCATTTTAGTCAGTAGCTGTCCCTCTCCTCCTTCCAATAGCACGTCGTAATTGTTGTACACGCTTTTGTGCATGGATTTCAGTCTATCCCTCATTTCATCGGGCGCAAGCGTACGGTTTTCTTTGTATTCCAGTGCTAAGGCCGGATTTGCCAGTAGTCCGCGTCCTATCATGATTCCCGCCAGGGAGGGGAATTGTGCGCTGATGCGTTGAATATCTTCCAAATTATGAATGTCTCCATTGTAGACAAGCGGAAGTCGGCAGACCTCCCGGAAAGCTGAGAATCCTTGCAAGTCGACTTCTCCTTTGTAACCTTGTTTGCCCAGACGGGGGTGCATGGTGATCTGGCGCAGAGGCAGGTCATTCAGTATGGGGGCGAGTGCCAGGCATTCATCCGGCTGTTCCCATCCCAGTCTCATTTTGACGGAGAAGCTGATCTGCGGATATCGGGTGACAATGCTGAGCAATGCTTTCACCTCTTCGGGATAAGGAAGGATGCCGGAGCCGTTATGACGTTTCGCCAGAAGCGGGAACGGACAGCCTAGGTTTATATCCACTTCCTGATATCCTTTTTCGATGAAAAGGGATAAAATCACTTCTGCTTTCTCTGCCGAAGAGGCTATCAACTGAGGAATCAGGTGGGTTACCCCATTGTTCTCGGGTTCGATTCCCCGGACATCTCTGCGACGGAAGTTCCCTTTTTCCAATCGTACAAACGGAGTATAATAGGTGTCTACACCGCCGAAGAAGGCGTCATGTGCATTGCGGTAAATTGCTTCGGTGTAACCTTGCAGCGGAGCAAAATGGATGGGTAGTGTATCTTGCATATCTTTTAATTTGCTACAAAGATACGGAAAAGTAAAAGAGAGGAACCTCACGGCCCCTCTCTTTTGGGTGTTAAATTGATTAAAGTCTGATTTTCATATACGTTTTTAACTGAAGGTTAGAAAAATCGTGCGGGTGATTGGTTGTTATTTAAGGGCGTTGAGCCATCCGGGTACATAGCCCAGACGTTCCCGCAATTGTGCCTCGTACAAAGATTCGGGGGATACCTTCATACCGGTACTTTCTTCGTATGTGACTTGTTGCTGCTCTTTACTGGGAAATTTCACGTTCATACCATGTGTACCGACTACGATAGGCGGGAAAATCTTCCACCATGTATCGCTGTCGCTCCACCATACGAAGTTAGAAGCGTGAGAGTCCGTTCCGGTCACATTCAGATTCCATAGGGTGAGGTCGCCTAAGTGATTGGGGACTTCATTTTCATCGCCTCCTGCGCGGTAGTATACAAGTCCGCCGCTGCAATTGTCTATCAGCGTGGCACGGGGTTGTGTGGCGTGGGATTCGAAACAGGCGTCATTGCCCCAGGTTACGTTCCATAATACGGTTCCTACACTTGGCTTCGATACGCCGCAGCCGTGGAACTGCCCTTGGCAACTCTTTCCGTATACGTCATTTCCTGCGCTTTCATCGCGGACTTTGCCGATAAAGACGCGTGAAGAACCTTGCGAACGTACGGCTGAATGTCCGCGTTTTCCACTGATACGGATATCGTATGCCGAGCTGTTGGCAGATTCGGCAAAAGTAAGCGCTTCGCTGACACTCTCGAAGTGGACGTTGCGTACCCATGAATTGACTACACGTTGCAGCAGCAGCGGTTTGTAGGCTCCGTCGTATTGCCAGCCTACTTTAGCCTGTTCGGCGTGTCCTTCTCCGTGATGGGCGTAGCCGTCCAATGCGTTTCCTACGAAGCTCAGGTCTTCTATACCGACATTCTCCAGATATTTGTACGTGCGGATTTCCCATCCTTCCGTATCGTTATACTTGATGTCGATGTCGTGCATGATCGGTTCGTAGAAAGTGATCTTGCCGTTTGCAGCGGATTTCACCTGATGAAATTCGGTGATTTTTACTCCGTACAGGTCGTCGGAGCTTTGGTTGATGGAGATAGGGGCTTTTGCTATCGCCCAGTTCTCGTTGAGGGCAATCGGACCGATTTCCTTCTTTACCAGTTCCCTGTCTCCGCTGCGCAAGCGCAACTGTACCCACTGTCCGGAGGAGATTCCGGTGGTTCCGCTGACTTTCACGGTAAAGTCTCCGCGCATGGCATTCTCGGTTACGGAAGCGAGCTTGGGGGAGTTACCGGCATTGTTCGGACCGTTGGTGTGCTTGATTGCCAACAGTATAGGTGATGAACTGAGATTGCTGATACTTGTCGGCAGATTAGGCGTTTCCATGATCAGACGGGTCTTGTCGGGACCGTCGCCTTTGATCACAAAGTTACCGCCATAGATTTCAATGCCACTGCTGACATTGTTGTTTTTCGAGTCAACGGCGTCCTTCTGCTTGCTTTCGTCGCGGGTGTTGTCGTCATCGTTGTGAAGAACGTAGTCGCCTGCGGGGAAATAGATTACAATCTTCGCGTTAGCGTTCAGCTTGTTGGTTCCGTTTACTTTTGTCATACCTTTCTCTTGCAGGATGCTGATCAGCGCTTCACGGGCGGTCATGTTCTTGGCGGTCATGCGCTCTTTTACGTTGATCACTTGGTATCCTAAAGAAAATGCGCCTTGCGGCGCACTTTCTCCATGATTATATCCGGCATACGAATAGTCGGGCAGCACATTGTTTTCTCCTGTCTTGAAGTGTTGCCAGGCTATTGCCGAGTTGGCATCTATCTTCGTGGTCAGCAGTTTTACCGGAAGTTTCACTACCCGGCAGTAACCTTCTTTCGAGAATATCTTGATGTAAATCTGTTCTTCGTATTCTTTCCCTTGCACGTTTGTTTTGGGGGCGGTGACGATCAGTTTGTTTTCCGTCAGTTTCACGCCCCATGTCTGGTTTTCGATGGTGGCTGTTTCCACGTTGGCTTGTTCTACCACGAACTCCTGCTTTTGTCCCAGACCGAAAGTGGCTGTGCCTTCATACTTGATTGTCAGGTAGAAGTCTTTTCCGTAGATGGGGACTTTTACTTGGCTGTTGTCGGCACGGATGGTAAAGGTGATCTGCCCGGTCGCTTCGTCGATGGTCACGTTGCTGAACAGGGAACTTGCGTTGGCAACGGCTTGCGTTCCGTCGGCAATCTGGTTGTTGCCTAGTTTGTTCCAGGTGCTTCCGTTGTCAATAGAGATCAGCCAGAAACCGTTTGCATCTACTTTCAGTTTCGGGGTGACGCCTGCTGTTCCCGCTTCGGGGATGGCGCTTACCGGTTTGTCGTTAACGAGCAGTTCGGTGGTCATGTCGTTGATGGTATATGCCCAGTGACCTGACGCGTTGACGCTGAACAAAGGCATATCGTTCATGTCTACTTTGCCGCTGTATATGGTTACAGTTTCGCCGTTACTCAGTTCGATGGTATAGTTGTCCTGTTCATCCTTGCTATATCCCACCACCAGAATCTTACCTTCAACCATCTGCTGATAGTTGCTGATGTCCGAGTTCATCTGTTCTATGCTCGCTTCCAGATTGGCTACCCGTTCTTTCAGGTTGTCAATGTCGGAGCGCAGATCATCCCGTTCGTCGCACGAGTAAAGTGCGACGAGGAGGGTGATACATATGATTGATATTACTTTTTTCATACGTTAGTCGGTATTAGTTGGTTGCACCGTATTCGGCATATTCTGCATTCGGAACGAAGATACCGTTGGCGAGGTCGAAGGTGCCGCCGTCGAACGGATTGGATGTTAATGCTTTCAGTTCTTCTGCTCCTTCAAACGGTAGTTTGCCTCCATAGAACATTTGCCAGTTATAGGTCATAGTTTTGTAAAGGAGGTTATCTGCGCAAATATCTCCTGTTGGGGATGTTATCTGAGGACGAATGATGACTACATTACCTGTTCCGTCTGTATTTGTCCAGAAGATATTATTTTTAATAGAGGTTTTCGCCAGATTGCCTATGTTTACGTAGCCACCGGTATTTGTTTCCAAGTTTATAAATGTATTGTTTTCTATGGTCAGATTGGCTATACCTGAAGCTGAACCATTGAATAAAACCAATTGATTTACTTTACCTGACGGACAATAGAATGTGTTGTTTCTAAAGATGACATTGCCATAATCCTGATTCTTATTACTGCTGGTATTGATAATAAACTGTTGTGTAACAGCTGTTATCTTGATTGTACTATTTTCCATGCTGAAATTGGCAATACTCCTTTTGTCGTTAGTAATGGCACTTACAGGTTTGCCATTGAGTGCAATCTGACATTGATCAAAAGCTACATTAGCAAATGACTCGTCTGCATAAACAGTAAACAGATAATTAGTGAATCCTTCGGCTGCTTTAAATACAATGTTTTTACACAAGAAATGTCCAGTTTCGGTATTTTGTCTGAGTCTGATATAATTTCCTGTAATTGCCACTGTACTGATGTTTTGTGAATCATCTCCGATGAAAAGCAAATTAGCGGCATTTGTGGTGCTGTTATAGTTGACTGTAACTCCTCCTTTGATAAAATAGATGCCTGGAGTAGTGATTGTCTGATCAGTATCAATGTATGTTGCATTCTCGAATTTAGTATTATTTACTTCAATTCCATTTACCGTAAATGTGGCTCCGCTATTATATAAAGCATAGTAGCTGTCAACTACCTCTACAGCCTTCACCTGAATCTTGGCAACCGCCCAACTGGCACCCTTATTAACCTGCACTGTTACGTCGGAACCGTTATCCGCCGTTGCACGTGTACTCATTGCGTTTGCCGGAGCTGTAATGCTCAATGTAGCTACATTGGTCGTTTCATCCGCTTCGCTCACAGTAGCCACCCATCCGGCAGGAGCAGTAACGATAATGTTTTCACCTTTTACTTTTACAGTCGTAGTGGCAGTCTTGCCATAGCCTATTTCCCAGTATCCGTTCTTCATTCCGGTTTCCGGTTCGGTGATTTCGCAAAGCAAGTCTTTTACGATAGGGATAGAGATGGCTTCCGTCTGTCCTTTCAGTTTGACAACGAAGAATTCCCCGGTTGAATCTACGTATACTTCCTCAAAGAAAGAGTCTGCACTGCTTCCTCCGGAACCATTGCTGACTGCGGATACCTTTTGACCGTCTGTGTCGAGTACGTCTTCCCAGCTGGTTCCGTTATCATAACTTACCTGCCAGAAACTTCCCTCGTCCGTAATCCGGAACTTGGGAGCTATACCATCCTTACCGGGAGTGCCCACAGCCTGAACAGGTATGCCATTCTGCATCAATACCTCACCGTTCACTACCCATTGACCCTCGTCATTGACAGTAATCTCAGGATAAGCAACTTCTCCCTTCGAGCCTTGTGTCAGTGAGATGGTTTCTCCGTTACTCAGTTTCAGTTTATATGTACCGTCTGTATTCGTCACTTCTGTGATAGTCTGACCACCTTCAAGCAGTCGCTTGATAGCTGTCATGTTATCGTTCAATAGACTGACTTGTGCTTCCAAAGACTCTACGCGGTCTTTCAGATTGTCAACATCGTCTCTCAAGTCGTCTGTATCGCACGCTGCCAATGCAAACAGCGCAAATGCGGTTAACATGATTGATTTAAAGTAATTCATAGATATAATGTATTAGTTATTATTTTATTCGTTTATTGTTATTCCACTACGTTTACCACCATGTGGTAAGTAGTCGTGGAGGAATGATCGATATTGGCATTACGAGCGAGGAATGTCACGTTGTAGATACCAATTTGATTGTAGGTATATGTGTACTTATCCAGACGCTGGGTAATATCCTTTACTTTCGTTCCCTGATCGGGGCTGCAAGAGTTAACGGTAATCAGATCGGAAACCAGCCAGCTGTATTTCAGCGGATCGTTGGCATTCGTACTATGGATGAAGAAGGAGCCGCCGCCTACACCTGTCAGGTTCCAGATACCGGATACGTTATTGGTAACTGTCCCGTATTCACGGTCTTTGGTCATGCTGGTCTGATCCTTCAGATTCCATTTGTTCTTCATATTGATCGGAGTAAAGCCGAAAGAACCGGCAGAATATTCTGCTTCCTGTCCGCTCGTCATCACATTATTGATGCGCATCCGCTCAAAGTACATCTTGGATTGTGCCACTGTATTGTCAATGCCACGGTAGCAGATAGCGATTGCAATCCGTTTGCCCATGTATTCTTTCATATCAAAACTGTATGGAGTGGCAAGATCGGCATTGCCTACCGCCGCTGTCGGGAATGCGGACTGCGGAACCAGTTCTTTCCATTTACCGTCTTTCTCAAATTGCTCTACAAGCAAAGAGTCAGCTTCGAAATTATCCTTGTATAATCCGGTGAATTCGTCGGAGATATATACGTGTTTCTCCAATGTCGTGCTCGGGTTACCGTACTGGAACCAGATAGAGAAGTTCAGCATAGACGACTTGATCTGTGAAGGATCAATCGTTTCGCGTTCGCGATATTCGTATTTGCTGCCCGCTTCTCCACTGAAGAATGTCAGGAAGTCCGGATCGCCCGAAAGGATGAACTCTATCGGAGTACCTTTTTTGGCAGTAATGATCTGTCCGTCGAAGCTTACATTCTCGTTGGTCGCTACTTTTACGTGCAGACCTACCGCTTCGTCCAGCCCGTCGCTGCAAGCCCCGAAGAAGAGGCTTGCTATACAGATGGCTATGAGTTTATATGTTTTCATAATCTATGATGCTTTTATCGATGAATACTGTGATTACCAACCCGGATTGTTCTGTGTGATATCTTTGTTCACACTCATTTCCGCATCCGGAATCGGGAAGTAGTTGTAGGTGCTGGAGATGTTGAAGTAGGTATATACGTTGGTAGGTCCCTGCGTCCAGTTGTTGCCGGATTGTGCTTCGGTTACCAATGCTCTCATATTTTTCACATACTCACCCCAGCGGATCAGGTCGAAACGGCGGGTGTATTCGAAACAAAGTTCCATGGCACGTTCGTCTTTCACGGTCTGGCGGAATTCTTCCTGCGTCATGTCGGGAAGCTCGTTCAGTCCGGCACGTTCTCTTACTTCCTTCATACATTGGTAAGCCAGAGTGGTAGGACCGTTGTTCGCTTCGTTTTCCGCTTCTGCGATCATCAGCAGTACGTCAGCATAGCGCAGGATCGGGAAGTTGATAGACGTATAGTTCTTGTCTTTCTTATCCGCTTCGTATTCACGGCGGTATTTGCCGCACATACGGCTGAAGTTCTTGGTGGCTGTAGTCTTTTCTGTGTCATCTGCGTACTGGTAAGTTCCGCGTTGCTGACCGTATTGAGACATTACTTCAGCAAGTTTGCCCTGCTCAAATTCACGGTGGGTAACGCCTGTATTCTTGCCTCCGGCTTCTTTGTATTCAAACGGAGCGATACTCCAGTTGAAACGTTTGGTATCACCGTTGTTCACATAAAGGTTGTACAGTTTCGGAGTGCTGTAGATAAAGGCATAGCCATATCCGGGGTCTTTGGCTCCCGTTACATCGCTTTTGGAGGACAGATCCGGACCGGCGAGTCCGATGATGTTACCGATACGGCCTTCGGCTTGTGTATCCGAAGTGTTGTTGCCGGCAAATTCGGCTTCCCAGATGCTTTCGTTGGCAGTGGTGTTATACTTGTCGGAACACATATCGATGAAAGGGTCCCAGTAGTTGGCAGCCAGTTTGTGACCGGCAGTCATTACTTTCTGGGCATAGAAGCTGGCTCTTTCGAAATAGTCTTTCTTTTCGGCCTGTGTGGCATTGCGACCTTCACGGTAATGCTCGCCTGCACGGAACAGATATACACGTGCCAGTATGCCCCATGCGGTAGACTGAGAGATACGTCCCGGCTTGTAAGCAAGATCGGAGGCCGATTTCAGACCAGTATCGGCGGCATCTGCCATTTCGGAGATGATGAAGTCATAGATTTCCTGCTTGTCCGTACGCGGGATATTCAGGTTGGTAACGCTTTGGGTTGAAACTGTTTTGAAAGGAACATCTCCCCAGCACTCTACCAGATTGAAATAATAGAATGCACGCAGGAAGCGGGCTTCGGCGATGTACTGTTCTTTGACGCCTGCATCGAAACCGTTTACTTTGTCGATGTTTTCGAGGAACATATTGGCACGGTTGATGCCTGAATAGAGGGCATACCAGAAGGCAGTCACGGCGTTGTCACTGGTGGTGGCGTTGTTGCAGATCAGTCCGGTAGATGCGGGACCGCGTCCGCTGCCTCCGTAGTGGGATAAGTCGTCACCGGCTACGAGGTACATATAGTCACCGCCGTAGAAAGTAGGTTGCGACAGTATGGCGTAGATGCCTGTCAGGAAGGAGTTGGCTTCAGCGGGGGTGTTGAAGTAGTTCTCCGGCGTCAGTTTGGTAGGTTCTTTGTCCAGAAAGTCACAGGATACCATGCTGAAACCTGCCAATAGAGCTATGATTGTTATTTTTAATGCTTTCATAATCGAATTCTTTTTTCTAACTGTTACTATCATTATCCGTTTAGAATCCCAGGCTTACACCGAAGCTGATAGAGTATGCTCTCGGATAGGAAGAGTAGTCCAGACCGGGAGTGAGCGCACTGTTGCGTACAGATACTTCCGGATCATAACCGGAATAACCGGTACATGTCCACAGGTTTTGTGCGGCAACGTAAACACGTGCTTTGTCTATCTTCCATTTCTTCACCAGCTTAGCGGGGAAGGTATAGCCTACTGTTACGTTCTTCAGACGCAGGTACGAACCGTCTTCGATGATGCGTGAAGAGATCACACGGTTGGAAGAGGAGTTGGTAGCCGCAGGGATGTCACTGGTCGGATTTTCCGGTGTCCAGCGGTTGGCATAGCTGGCGAACTGGTTCAATTCGCGTGAACGGTTGTTGGAGCTTTCAAAGAACAGGCGGTTGGCATTCATGATATCGTTGCCGTATGACCACTGGAAGAAGATGCTCAGATCGATGCCTTTATATTCAAAGTTGTTGGTGAAACCACCGGTATGTATCGGAAGTCCGCGTCCGATAATCGTACGGTCGTTGGAGTCAACTACTCCGTCTCCGTTAAGGTCGGCATATTTGGGCATACCCGGCTGAGTGTTGGTCTCAGTAGAGTAGTGGGGCACTCCCGGTTTCAGGCTGTATGAGTTACCCGATTTGTTGAAGTCGTCGTACTTGTATGTACCTTCATAGACATAACCATACATCAGTCCCATCGGCAGACCGACTTTGGCGATGTAGCTGGACTGACCGTTGTAGTTCTGGTCGAATTGCGCGGCAGTCAGCAAGGCTGTCTGATTCTCCGACAATGCCAGTACTTTATTCTTATTGAATGAAATGTTGAAGTTAGTCGTCCACTTGAAGGCGCGTGTCTGGAAGTTGACGGTGTTCAGACTAAGTTCCAGACCATCGTTACGTACTTTACCGATATTCTTGGTAGCGCTGTAATAGCCCGAAGAAAAAGGCAGGGAAGCGTCCAGCAACAGGTCGCGGGTGGTCTTCCGGTAAATATCCATCGTTATACCGATGCGTTCGTCGAAGAATCCGAGGTCGAGACCTGCGTTCCATTGTTCGGTTGTTTCCCATTTCAAATCCTTGTTGGGCAGAGAAGTAGGAACAACACCTGCATTCGTCGCATCATTGTCGAATGGATAGACGCCGCTTGGGAGGGAGTTTGTCGATGTATACGAGCCGACTCTTGATTTCAATACCGCCAGGAGCGCATAATAATCATATTCGCCGATACGGTTGTTACCCGTGAGTCCCCAGCTCAAACGAACCTTACCACTGGACAGTACACTTTTCAACGGCTTCATAAATTCTTCTTCCGAGAAGCTCCATGCGAGAGAACCGGAAGGGAAGTATCCGTAACGGTTGTCCTTGTTGAACTTGGAAGAACCGTCGGCACGGAAAGAAACGGTAGCGTAATATTTAGACATATAGTTGTAAGTCACACGTCCGAGGTATGATAACATCGCCCATGAAGACTTTGCCGAAGTGGTAGTACCTGCCTGTCCTTCGCTCATGCCTGCCATACCGAGTGATTCGTTGGGGATGTGCGTTGTGCGGAATGAATAAATCTCATAGTCCGAGTTCTGGAACGTGATACCTCCCAATACATTGAGGAAGTGTTTCTTTTTGATGTTAGTCTGATAAGTCAGGGTGTTTTCGTTCAGCCATGTCAGGCGTTCCTGGCGGGTTACCTGAGCATTCACTTTATCTGTAGAGGTAGGACCTCCGTAGCGGGTATTCGAGTTGTTGAACTGATCCTGCTTGCGTGAATCATAAGTATATCCGGCGGAAACTTTCAGTTTCAGTCCTTTCAGTACTTCGTATTCTGCGAATCCGTTCATTTGAAGATTGTTGGTGTAGCTCTTCCGGTACTCGTTCTTCTGTGATTTGATCGGGTTGAAACGGTAGTCGTTGCTTGAATCTACGGCGTTGTCCGTTGAACTGTCCATCAGGAAGCTGAGAGGAGTGTCGGGGGAAGTCACCGGACGGTATCCCCATACGCTATAGAAAAGGTTGTTCATACCACTGTAAGAGGTGGATGATGGAGTACTACCTGTCTGGATAGAGCGTGAATAGTTGGTGGTCAGGCTCATGTTCAGTTTGCCGCGACGGACTACTGTGTTCATACGTCCTTGCATACGTTTGTAACCGGTTTCTATCAGCGTACCGTCCTGATCGAAGTAAGATAAGGAAGCATTGTAGCGTACACCTTCCGTACCACCGGCAAGTCTGACCGTATGATTCTGCTGCCAGGCAGTCTTGAATATCTCGTCCTGCCAGTTATATTGCGGTATGTTTTTATAATCGTCCAGTGTCCATTGCTTGCCTTCGTAGTTCATCAGGTATGAGCCGGCAACGACGGTAGGATACATTTCATTCTGTAGCTTGACAAACTCATAAGCATCCATCATCGGAATAGTGCGGGTGACGTGCTGCACACCGAAACTACCGTCATAGGACAACTGTGCCCGTCCTACCTTACCTTTCTTGGTGGTGATGATGACAACACCGTTGGCACCGCGCGCACCGTAAATGGCCGTAGCCGACGCATCTTTGAGGAAGTCGAGCGACTCGATATCGGAAGGGTTCAGCGTGCTGGCTGCCGATGAATCTTCTATCGGGAAACCGTCGATAACGAACAGCGGCGAGTTTTCTTGTGTCAGTGAGTTGTTACCACGGATCACGATACTCATGTTGCCGCCCGGCATACCTTCGCCCGAAGTTACGTTGACTCCGGCGATACGTCCGCCGAGTGCCTGGTCGAATGAAGCGACGGGAGCGGTAAGTACATCTGCCATGTTGGCTTTCGCCACGGAACCTGTAAGGTCACGGCGGCGTACTTCCTGATAGCCGACAACCACTACTTCGTCCAGTGTTTTAGTATCTTCTTTTAATGTGATGACCATTGGTTTTTGCGAGTCCGCCTTTTGTTCTACGGTGACGTAGCCGATAAAGGAAATAACCAAGGTAGCGTTCTTTTGGGGGATGTTAAGAGTGAATTTACCGTCAAGGTCGGTGATCGTTCCCTGCGAAGTGCCTTTTACCTGAACACTGGCTCCGGGAACACCTTCTCCTAGATTATCCTTCACAGTACCTTTGACAAGTACTTGTGCAAGCACAAATGGAACAGAAAGCAGGAGCATTCCCAAAATGGAGAGCATCCTTTTTCTTGTCTGGTTGGATAGATGTTTTTTCATATATTAAAAATTAAGTGATTTTGTTGAATTTACGATGGCAAAGATATACGCATTGATTGTTCTCATATGGATAGAATTATTCAAGATTGATACAAAATAATACAAATCTGCTATTCTCATTGGTTATCTTGTCTTTACCGATTCAAGCAGTTCGGACAGCTCTCTGACAACTTCCGGATGCTGTTTCGCTACATTGTTTTTCTCCGATGGATCGGCGGATAAATCGTACAGCTGGGGATGCCTGTCATTGCCCAGTTCCATTTTTGTCCAGTATTCGATGGCGGGGGCGTCACTCGGTTCGATGTACTTCCATTGTCCTTTCACGATGGCGAGCGTATTATTGAGATTTTGCTGTACGATGTATTCACGACTGGTGTAGTCTTTTCCCAGAAGCGTGTTCAGATGTTCCTGACTGTCAGGAGCTGCGCCTTCCGGAAGCGGTTGTTTCAGTAAAGCGGCAAGTGAGGCAAAGATATCGATTTGTGAGAAGAGAGCCTGTTGCTTGTTCGGCTTCACTTTGGCAGGCCAGCGGACGATGAACGGAATACGGGTTCCGGCTTCGTAAGCGCTGTACTTTCCACCACGGTAAATACCCATCGGGGTATGTCCGTTGAGGCGTTCAAAGGCTTGGTCCTGGTAGCCGTCGTCGATGACGGGGCCATTGTCGCTGGTGAATATCAGGATGGTGTTGTCCGTCAGCTGGAGGCTGTCGAGGGTGTTCATGATCTCTCCGATGGTCCAGTCGAGTTGCAGGATTACGTCTCCGCGGGTTCCCAGACCGCTTTTCCCGGCGAAGCGGGGATGTGGGACGCGCGGTACGTGTACGTCCTGCGTGCCCATATATAAGAAGAAAGGTTCTTCCTTATGGGAGGCGATGAAGTTTTTTGCTTTATTGGTGATGATGTCGGCGATGTCCTCGTCTTTCCAGAGAGCGGACTTACCTCCGGTCATCCAGCCGATGCGGGGGATGCCGTTGATTATCGTATTGTTATGTCCCTGACTGGGTTTTAGTTTTACGAGTTCCGGGTTCTCTTCGCCTGTAGGCCAGTCGCCTACTTTATGCTCGTAGTTCACAGTGATCGGGTCGTTCGGGTCGAGTCCTACCACGTGTCCGTTCTCGACGAATACACAGGGGACACGGTCTACGGTTGCCGGAATCACGAACTCGTAGTCGAAGCCGATACTTTGGGCGTTGGGGGTGATGTGGCCGTTGAAGTCGGTGCCTCCCTTCGGACCGAGTCCAAGATGCCATTTGCCGACAACTCCGGTGGCGTAACCTGCTTCTTTCAGCATATCGGCCATGGTGACGCAGGCGGTGTCGATGATTAGTTCCGAGTTTCCGGGGGCGATGCCTGTGTTCTCCTGTCGCCACGGGTACATACCTGTCAGGAGTCCGAAGCGGGAAGGGGTACTGGTGGCGGAAGTTGCATAGGCGTTGGTGAACTGTACACCCTGTCCGGCAAGGCGGTCGATATGGGGAGTACTGACCTTCGTTGCTCCATAGCAGCTAAGGTCACCTATGCCAAGGTCGTCCGCGAATATATAAATAATGTTAGGCTTTTGTGAGTTTTGTCCGTTGTCTTTTTGTACTTTCTGATTGCATCCGGTCAGCAGGGCTATACCGGGCAATAGCGGTAGTAAACGTGAGACATTCTTCATAATGTTGATCTTTTATGGAGTGATTACTGAACACAAAGATAAGAGGATTGGCGGAAATGAGTGAGCAGGAATGTACAGGTGTGATACAAAATAGTCCATTCTAAAGGGTTAAATGTTCCGGGGCTACGGATGCCTTTTCCTGACATCGTAGCCCGGATCTTGTGCCACGCTGTTGGCACAGCTGTGCCACCGCGATGGCACGGTCGTGCCAGCAGCGTGGCACAAGTGTGCCAACAGGAGGGAACTACTTTGGCATAGGTTCTCCTGTTACAAATGCTACTTGCTTACCTGTTTGTGGGTTATTGATCCGTTTCTTCGTTCCCTTCTTCCTCTTTTTCTTCACCCTTGCGGTAGGCAAGCGGACTGACGTGGTAAATCTCCTTAAAGCATTTACTGAAATAGCGGGAAGAAGAGAAACCGATGCGGTCGGAAATCTCCGTAATGTTCAGCTCCGGATTGTTCCGCAGCATGACGGCTCCTTTCTTGAGACGGATACTTAATATAAAGTCGTTCGGTGTCTGACCGGTGACGGCTTTCAGCTTCGTGAACAGATTGGTACGTGCCATCCCCATTTCACGGGCGAAGATGTTGACATTAAAGTCCGTATTATCCAAGTGCTGTTCGATGATGGCCATGGCACGGTCCAGCATTTCTTTATCCATCGGGTTGGTGGCAAGCATCTGGGCAAAAGCCTGTGGCTGTTTGCTGAATTTCTCCTGTAGCAACCGCCGTGAGTTCACCAGATTGTTGCAACGGGAGATCAGGAGATTGGTATTGAACGGCTTGGTGATATAATCGTCCGCGCCGATCTTTAATCCTTCAATGTTGTGTTCCACGGCTGTGCGTGCCGTCAGTAGTACTACCGGGATGTGACAGGTGTTGAAGTCCGTTTTGATTTGCTTGCAGAGTTCCGTACCCGACATACGTGGCATGACAACGTCACTCAGTATGATGCTTGGCATATCTTTCTGTATGATATCCAGTGCCTCTACACCGTCGGAAGCGGTGGTGACCTGATAGAACGTTTCGAAGATACCTGCCAGCATTTGCTTGATGGATTCGTTGTCTTCCACTATCAGCATTTTCGCATCTTCGATGCGTTTGTTGTCTTCCTCCTTCCATTCGGAATCGGGCAGTATTTCTACGGTTGGAACGATTGTTTCCGGTTGTTGCTGAATGTTGGTGTCGGCGTTGTCCCGTATGATTTGTTCCTCAGTAAAGTGCTGGTTGCCCGATTTCAACGTAATGATAAAACGGCTTCCCTTGCCCGGTTCGCTCTCTACACGGATGGTTCCGTGATGAAGTTCGATGATACCTTTTGTCAACGCCAGTCCGATGCCTGTGCCGGCTCCGGTATTCAGCGAGTCGAGGCGTTCGGTCTGGTAGAAACGGTCGAATATCTTGTCGATCTCGGCGGCGGCAATGCCTGTTCCCGTGTCTTTGATCTCGATAATGACGTATTTATCCTCCTGCGATACGTTGATGGAGATGGTATCTTCCGCTTTCGTATGCTTCAATGCGTTGGACAGCAGATTGTTCACTACCTTCTGCATCTGCTTCTGGTCGTACCATACTTCAATATCATCCGACTGCTTGTTGAACTTGAAATTGATTTGCTTGCTGCTGGCGTATTCAAGGAATAACAGATAATTCTCGTACAGGAAGTTCACCAGATTATGTCGGCTGACTTTGATTTTCATGTGCCCTTGTTCCTGCTTGCGGAAGTCGAGCAGTTCCGTAATTAATTCACGCAGTTGGAGGCTGTTTTTGTAAATTCCCAATATCTTGTGATAAATATTAGGTGTGAATGTCTGTACTTGCAACAGCGTTTCTACCTGTCCCACGATCAACGTCAGCGGAGTGCGGAATTCGTGGGAGATGTTGGTAAAGAAGCGCAGCTTGGATTGGTTTAATGCTTCGAGGTCTTCGATGTGCTTCTTTTCATATTTCAGTGACTCACGCAGTTTGATACGGGAATTGTAGTTCTGAATGAGATACCATAACAGACTGACGGTACAAATGGTGTAAATCAGATAAGCCCACCATGTCTCATACCAAGGCGGTAATACACGGATCAGTAGTCGGGCTTCTTCGATACCGTCTCCGTCCGACTTGATGACGAGCGTATATTTGCCCGGATTCAGGTTGGTATAAGTGATAAGCGTCTGTTTGCGGTCGGTGTGATTCCATTCGTCGGAGAAACCTTCGAGGCGGTAGACGATTTCATTCCTGTTGGCAGGGATGAAGTTGGAAGTGGCGTATTCTATGCTGAACATGGATTGGTCGGCTTTCAGGCTGATTTCCGGTGTATAGGCGATGGACTGTTCCAAGATGCCGGTGTCGTCTCCGGCAGTGATCTCCTTTCCGTTGACCAGCAGGCGGGAAAGGATGATGCTGTAGGACTTGGGCGTAAAGTGCAGTTTCTTTTCCCAGAAAGAAATCATGCCTTGGATGCCGCCTAGAAATACTTCTCCGTCATGCGTTACGAACAATGCGTTTTCGTTGACGGCAGTCAGCGGGAATCCGTTCTCTGTACCGTAGTTGTAAAACTTCTTTTGCGGATAGTCAAACTGGGAGAATCCCTGATTGGTAATCAGCAGCAAGTCTCCCTTTTGTATGGACGACTCGAATACTTCGTAGATACAGTCGCTGGATAGGCCGTCTTTCTGCATATCGAAGTTTTCGAAGTCGTTGCTCTCCTTGCGGTAACGGTCGAGCCCGCTTCCGGAAGTGGAGAACCACAGGTTGCCGTTGCTGTCTTGCATGATGTTGTTGACATTGTTGTTGCTGAGAGTGTTCGGAATGGAGGGATTGTGTGCATAGTGGGTGAGCTTGCCGGTGTCGAAGCGGTAAGAATATACGCCCTCTCCGGTAGCGGAAACCCATAGCGTTTCGTCCTTGTCGATGTAGAGGCTGGCCACCATACCGATATTTCTGCCTTCTTTGGTTTCCTTGAAAAGATGTTCGCAGGTGCCCGTTGCCGGGTTGAAAAGGCAGACTCCGTTTTGTGTGGCGATGATCAGTTTGTCTCCGTAGGGCACGATGTCGCGTACAATATCCGAGGGCAGTGTGGCCGGGTCGCCCGCTTTCATCCGGTAAACGGTAAAGCGGTTGGTGTGCAGGTCGAGTTTGTTCAGTCCTCCCAAGTGTGTGCCGATCCACATAATCTCCTCTGTCCGGTCGTAATAGATTGCCTTGACGTTGTTGTGCGAGATACTGTTTCTGCCTTCTTCATGGCGGTACCAGCGATAAGTATTGTTTTTCCGGTTGTAGACGTTCACGCCACCGCCTTCGGTGCAGATCCATAAGTTACCGTCTTTGTCTTCCGTCATTCTGCCGACGATGGGACTGCTTAATCCTTCCTTCTCCGTGTCTCCCACTTTATAGCGGGTATAGATTTCATATTCCGGATTGAAGTAGTTGACGCCGCCAAAGTAAGTTCCCAGCCATAGGGTTCCCTGTTCGTCTTTCACGATACACCAGATGGAAGAGTGGGTGAGTCCGTCGGGTTTGTTGTCATTGGCGGTATAAAGTTGGAACTGTCCTGTGCTTTTGTCGTAGCGGTTCAAGCCGTGGAAAGTTCCGATCCATAGATTTCCCAGATTATCTTCGCAGCAGCTTCTGACAAAATCGGAACATATACTGTTCGGATTCTTCGGGTCGTGGCGGAAGTTGTCGATGGTGCCGTTTGTACGGATACGGTAGAGCCCTTCCTCCCAACTGCCAATCCACAGTTCTTTGGATGAGTCTTCGTAGATGCTGGCTATGTTTCCTTTCGTGATGGGCTGAGAGAGTTGTTTGTCGTCCGACAGGCAGTAAACACCATTGCTGGTGGTTCCCATCCACAGGTTTTTCTTCTCGTCCAGATGGAGGCAGGATAGGTTAATGTCTTTCCCGGCAAGGTGGTAGTAAAGGTCGAAGTTGTTCGTGTTCTCGTTGAAAACGAATACTTCTTCTCTTTTTCCGATATATAGTTTTTCGTTGTAGTAGATAGCGTCCACATTGCCTTGCAGTAGGGTTTTGAATCGTTGAGTGGTCATGTCAAATTCGGCTACACCGTCGGTGCAAAGCAGGTAAACCTTCCCGTTCTTATTACCTGTGATACGGAGTACGGTATTGCTGAACAGACTGTTCGGATCATTCTTCTTGAGCTTGAAACTTTTGATATCGTTACCGTTATAACGGTTCAGTCCTTCGCGCGTACCTATCCATATAATGCCCCGTTCGTCAATGTACAGGCTGTTGACGGAAAACTGGGAAAGTCCGTCATCTGTGGTCAAATGGCTGAAAGTAATATTTTGTCCTAACGTACGGACAGCAGTTACGCTTAAAAATAGCAGAAATAAAAGGATTGTTTTTCTCACTAATTCGGTTGTTTAGGGTATTACTAATGGCAAATATATTGTTTTTATTTGATTTTCGGGAACCTTATTAGGAGAAAGTAACTATATTTGTATCCTCCAAACGAAAGATATATGAAAGTAAAGAAAATTAGTTCTGCTAATGTAGAGGCTTGTTCGCTTCCTAAATTATTTGATGAGGAAAAGATAGATTTCCAGCCGGTTCAGTGTGTCAACTGGGCTGAATATCCTTACAAGCCAAAAGTAAGTTTCCGGATTGCGCATACCAAAGATTCTATTCTGTTGCACTTCAAAGTCAGAGAAGAAAGTGTACGTGCCAAGTATGGAGAAGACAATGGATCTGTATGGGCTGATTCCTGTGTGGAGTTTTTCTCTGTTCCGGCCAGTGACGGAATCTATTATAATATAGAATGTAACTGCATCGGAACGATTCTGATCGGTGCCGGACCAGCCCGTAACGGTCGGGAACACGCTCCGAAAGAAGTGACGGCTCTCGTGCAGCGTTGGTCCAGTCTGGGCAATGAACCCTTCGAAGAACGTGTGGACGATACGACTTGGGAAGTAGCCTTGATTATTCCTTATGCTGCATTCTTCAAGCATCAGATACAGTCACTGGATGGAAAGGAAGTTAAAGCGAATTTCTATAAATGCGGGGATGAACTGCAAACCCCTCACTTCCTGTCATGGAATCCGATAAAGATTGAGAAACCGGACTTCCATCGTCCCGACTTCTTCGGTACGCTGGAGTTTGAATAAATAAGAAGGGTGATGTCTTTTTACGGACATCACCCTTTCTCTATGAAAAGTGTATTTTGTCTATTTCACAATCCCACGTTCCGAACCTTTTACGAAATTCACGATATTCTCGATTTCTTCACTCATCGGAACCTGATCGATAATCTTCTGGACAGCATCCTGAACACTGAAATTACCTTGATAGATCAACCGGTAAGCATTGGCAATATGACGAAGGATTCTTTCCGACGTATTGTGATGCTGTGACAGAACGACTGCATTCACTCCATGATAGGCAACAGGATTACCGGACATAATTACGTAGGGAGGAACATCTTTGGAGATGCGGCATCCGCTTTGTACAAGTGTCCAGCTACCAATGTGACAATATTGGTGCAACGTTACGTTGCCGCTTAGGATCACACAATCATCTAATGAGCATTCTCCTGCAATTGTAGTACCTATTCCTACCACACAATTATTGCTGATCTGCACATCATGGCAAAGGTGTACCTTATCCATCAGGTAGTTCCCGTTTCCGATTCTGGTAGCATTTCCTGCAAAAGTGGCACGGCTGATTACTACATTCTCACGGATATCGTTATTGTCTCCGATGATCAGACTGCTTTCTTCCCCTGTATAGTGAAAGTCTTGCGGTTCTGCTCCCAGGACAGCATTCTGATGTATTTTGTTTCCTTTCCCCATTTTTGTACCTTTCAGGATACTGGCGTATGACATGATGGTACAGTCATCGCCGATTTCCACATCCTTCTCGATGTAGGCGAAAGGCAAGACAGTTACATTCTTGCCTAATTTCGCTTCGGGGTCTACGTAAGCTAACGGACTAATCATAATAGTATATGTTTAAAGTTAATCTTCTCTTCCACCGCCTAATGCCTGGTAGAGGCTGACCACAGCCTGCATCTTGTCGAAACAGTCGGAAACCTGAGAAATCTGTGCGCTCAGATAAGATTGCTGTGCCGACAATACTTCCAGATAGGTTGACGTCCCTAAGTTAAACAATTCTTTTGTATCTTCCGAAGCTTTCTTGGCAGATTCTACCTGCATTTGGCGGGATTCAGCCTTTTTACTGGTGTTTTGGTATAAACTTAGCGCATTGCTGACTTCGCTTCCGGCATTGTACAACGTTTGCTGGAAAGATAATTTAGCTTGTTCTTCCTGTGCTTTCGCTGCTTTCAGGCGGGCAATATTCGTACCACGGTAGAACAATGGCTGAGTCAGTGAACCGATAGCGGAAGCCAGTAACTTACCCGGATTGATAATGGCGGAACCTGCACTGTTCGTCCATCCGGCAGAACCGCTGAGAGTGATCTGCGGATAGAAAGCGGCACGGGCAGAGTTCGTATTATAATAGCAGCTTGCCAAGGACATTTCGGCTGCTTTTACGTCCGGACGGTTAGATAACAACTGCAAAGGAATCCCTGCGGAAAGTTCCTCAGGAAGTGCCTGTGCTTCCAGTACACCACGTTTGATCGCGTGCGGAGCTTCTCCCAGGAAGGTAGACAGGGCATTTTCCGTTTCGCGGATGCTCTGCTCGATGTCGGGGATGGAAGCCACTACTTGTGCATAGGCAGCTTTGCTTTGTGCTAAAGCGGCAGATGTGTAGGTCGATCTTTCCGAAAGTGCCTGTACGGTTTCAGCATTACGCTTCAGTACCTCAGCCGTAGCCTGAGTGATCTCCAGTTGGCGGTCGAGCATAAGCAAGGTATAATACATGTTGGCAATGTTGGCAATAACTTGTGTCTGTACAGCTTGGCGATAAGCCTTTGTCTGTTTCAGGGTGACTTGTGCATTTCGTTTGGAGTTCAGCAGTTGCCCGAACAGGTCTACTTGCCAACTGGCAGTAACCGGCAATGAGTACGTTTTAGTTGCTGCGTTCTTGTCAAAACTGCTGATTGTTCCCTGTGGAGACAAACCGATGGACGGTGCATAAGCCAGTCGGGCTGACATCAGAGACGCTTCTGCCGCTTTGACGTTCAATGCAGCGGAAAGGAGGTCAGTGTTTTGTTTCAGTCCCTGTTCGATGAGAGACTGGAGCTGTGGGTCGGTGAAGACTTCTCTCCACGGCAGGTTACCGAAGTTGGTGGTATCCGAAGCTAATGTATCATTGTCCGCTGCCGGATCACGATACAGGCCGGAAGCGGTAATATCTTCGGGTCTGTCATACGACTTATAGATGTGGCAGCTGCTCAGGAGAGCAGTTGCACACACCATATATAGAATCTGTTTCTTCATATCGAATTTCATTATTTAGCGTATTGTTCAATCTCAGTTACGGCATCCGTATTGTCGATGTCTTCCCATTCCATCGGTTTAACCTTCTCTTGCAGGTACTGGAAGATAACGAACAAAGCAGGAACGATGAAGATCTGGCAGATCATACCGATCAACATACCACCAATAGAAGCTGTACCCAGTGTACGGTTACCGTGGGCACCTACACCGAATGCGAACATCAACGGAAGCAGACCGACTACCATAGCCAATGAGGTCATCAAGATCGGGCGGAGACGGGCACCGGCACCCAGAACGGCTGCCCATGTGATGCTCATACCCATCTTACGACGGTCGAGGGCAAACTCTACAATCAGGATCGCGTTCTTTGCCAACAGACCCATCAACATGATCAACGCAATCTGCATATAGATATTGTTGGACATGGTACCGAGTATCATTTTCAAGGCCGATATACTACCGATCGCGCTCATTCCGTTGACGAACAGGAAGCTGCCTAGCAAACCGAACGGAATGGATAACAATACGGCCAGCGGAAGAATATAACTTTCGTACTGAGCACTCAACAGCAAATAAACGAATACGAAACAAAGGATAAAGATCAAACCAGTCGTACTGCCGCTACTTTGTGCTTCCTCACGAGCCATACCTCCTAGTTCATAGGTGTAACCTGCCGGAAGGTTTTCTTTGGCCACTTCTGCCAGTGCAGCCAGTGCCTGACCGGAAGTATAACCGGAAGCCGGAGCTACCATCACCTTCATGGAAGTATACAAGTTGAAACGGCTGATAATATCAGGTCCGTATACCTTCTCTACAGAGATGAACTGGGAAATCGGAGCCATTTCGCCTTGGTTGTTACGAACCTTGACATTATTCAGTGATTCCAGATTCTTGCGTGATAACGGGTCCGACTGGATCATTACACGGTACATCTTACCGAAACGGTTGAAGTTGGATGCGTACAAACCTCCGTAATATCCCTGCATCGTGCTAAGAATATCGCTTGGGCTGATACCTGCCTTCTTACAAGCTGCCGCATCAATATCAATCATATATTGCGGGAAGTTCGGGTTGAAGGTCGTTTTTGCAGAGTTAATTTCCGGACGTGCCTCCAATGCTGCGGTGTAGTTGTTGGCTACATCAAAGAATTTGTTCAGGTCACCACCTGTCTTGTCCTGCATGTTCACCTCGATATCCGTAGATGCCGAGTAACCGGGGATCATAGGAGGAGCGAAGAACAATACCTGTGCTTCCTTGATAATCTTCTGCGCACGCATGTATAAAGAACCGACGATAACGTCTGAGTTCTGAATCATGGAGCGTTCATCCCAGTCTTTCAGTTTGATAATGAAAGAACCGTAAGACGGTCCCTGACCACCAATGAAACTGAAACCGGAGATCAATGTACGTGAAGCTACGGCAGGGTCCGCAGCAATCAGACTGTCTACACGTGCCAGTATTTGTTCCGAGCGGTCTTGTGATGTACCCGGAGGTAGCGTTACAGCTCCCATCAGCGTACCGGTATCTTCATTAGGGACCATACCTGTCGGAGTAGTGTTCATAAAGAAGATCAGCAATACGATAGAGAGAACCACCAGTCCCATTGACAACCACTTTTTCTGGATAAAGAAGAGTACGCGTTTCTTATACCTCTTTAATATAGAGTCATAAGCGGCATTGAAAGAAGTGTGGAAGCGAGAAACAAGTGTTTGTTTCTTATCTCCATGATCAGTATGCGGTTTCAGAAGAACGGCACACAATGCCGGACTCAGTGTCAAGGCGTTCAATGCGGACAGACCGATAGCGATAGCCATTGTCAAACCGAATTGGCGATAGAACGTACCTGCCGTACCACCCATGAAACTTACCGGAATAAACACGGACATCATGACCAGTGTGATAGATACGATGGCACCACCCAATTCGTTCATCGCATCGATAGATGCCAGACGGGCGGATGTATATCCCTGATCGAGCTTGGCATGTACACCCTCGACAACCACAATCGCATCATCGACCACAATCGCAATGGCAAGCACAAGGGCACACAGGGTCAGCAAGTTCAAACTGAATCCGATCAGTGACAGTACGAAGAATGTACCGATAAGGGCTACCGGAATAGCAATGGTCGGAATCAAGGTAGAACGCAAATCCTGCAAGAAGATATATACTACGATAAATACCAGAATAAATGCCTCGATCAATGTCTTCAACACTTCGTGGATAGAAGCGAACAAGAAGTCGTTGGCGTTCATGGAAACGTTAATCTTCAATCCCGAAGGCAGTGTTGTGGATGCTTCATCCAATAATTTCTGGATATCAGTGATGGTTTGCGTAGCATTTGTACCAGCCATCTGATAAACGATACAGGTTACAGCTTTGTGTCCGTTTACACGGTTGGTAAAGTTATATCCCAGACGGTCCAGCTGAATCTCCGCAATATCATTCAGTCGAAGTACCTCACCGTTAGGCAGAGACTTGATGACAATGTTCTCAAACTCTTCCGGCTGTTGCAGACGTCCTTTGTAACGAATGGTATATTGGAAAGTCTGGTTACTACGTTCACCGAATTGTCCCGGAGCCGCTTCTATATTCTGTTCAGCCAAAGCGGTAGATACGTCGTTGGGGATCAGTTTATACTGAGCCATTACGTCCGGTCTCAGCCAGATACGCATGGAGTAGTCCTGACCCATCACACTGGCATCACCTACACCCTGTACACGTTGAACCTGAGGAATCAGGTTGATTTTTGCATAGTTCTCGATGAAAGCATCTGTATATGTATCGGTTTCATCGTAAAGAGAGAATACTACCAGCATGGATGTCTGACGTTTCTGAGTAGTCACACCAATTCTGGTAACTTCGGCAGGTAGCAAACCTTGTGCCATGGAAACACGGTTCTGTACGTTAACGGCAGCCATATCCGGATCAGTTCCTTGTTTGAAGTAGATCGAGATATCACCGGAACCGGTATTGGATGCGTTGGAAGTCATGTACATCATGTTTTCTACACCGTTGATCTGCTCTTCCAGAGGGGCAATTACAGAGTTCAATACGGTTGATGCACTGGCACCCGTATATGTGGCTCTTACCGATACGGTAGGAGGCGCAATGTCCGGATACTGTGTGATAGGCAGTGTTGCCAATCCGATAGCACCTAGGATAACTATCAAAATGGAAATAACTGTTGATAGTACCGGACGGTTAATGAATTTATCTAATTTCATACGATTATCTAAATTATTAGTTGAAAGCTGTAGCTAAATTTCCGTCGTGCTGGTCTTTCAAATGCTGTTGATAGTTCGCTTCTTTTTGAGCCGGCGTGATTGGTTGTATTTTTTGGCCGTCCTTCAGGCTCTGTACACCTTCGACTACGATTTTATCGCCGGGGTTCAGTCCGGAAGTTACCAGATATTCTTTTCCGTTGTCCAGGTTGAATATACCGATCTCGGTATATTTCACCGTGTTGTCCGGCTGCAGAACGTAAACGAACTTTTTGTCCTGGATTTCTACAGTAGCCGATTGTGGGATGCTGATAACGTTCTCCATATTATAAGGGATCAGAACGTTGGCAGTTCCACCACTACGAAGCATATGCTCCTTGTTAGGGAAGATAGCACGCATGCTAACAGAACCGGTTGACTGGTCGATCACTCCTGTGATAGCATCTACCTTTCCTTCTGCATCATATGTTGTGCCGTCAATCAATTGTAGTTTGATGGCTGGTATTTTACTGATTTCTTCTTTGATGGTTCCTCCGGTTTTGGTCATAGCCAGCAGTTCTTTTTCAGTTGTAGAGAAGTATACATATACTTCGTCTATTTCAGATACTGTAGTCATTGGCGTAGCCATAGAGGGGCTTACGAGTGCTCCCAAACGATAAGGAATGTCGTTGATAACGCCGTCTGAAGGACTCTTTACTTGTGTGAAAGAGTAATTTTGTTGTGCTGTGGTCAGCTGTGCTTTAGCCTGGGCGAGTTGTGCCTGAGCCTGTGCCAGTGAGTTCTTCGCCATTGACAAGTCATAATCGCTGATAATCTGTTTCTTGTTCAGTTCGATCTTATTGTCAACAGTCATTTGTTGTGTATTCACGGCTGCTTCTGCTGTTGCAACTGAAGCCTTTGCTGTGCGCACTGCTGCTTCGTATTGCGTTGGGTCGATGATGAATAAAAGCTGTCCTTTGCGAACGGTTGCTCCTTCATCTACACATAACTTTGTGATGAATCCCGATACCTGCGGGCGGATTTCTACGTCTTGTCTACCTTTGATAGTAGCCGGATAAGCTTTCATTAGATCTGCAGTTGTCTTCTGTAATTCTTGTACTGCATATTCTGGGACTTTCCCTGTGTCATTGCCCTTATTGCCGCAACTAGACAAGAGGGCTAAGCAAAATGCAAAAAAAACAATTCTACTTTTCATACTTTATATTTATCTGTTTTTTAAAATTGTGCGTTCGTCGCTGTGTACATTCATTGTATGGATAGATGATCTAAGGAAGAAAAGCCGGAAACTTATTCCATGAAATAAGTTTCCGGCTGCAAAAGTACTTTAAATTCGGTATTCTTGTACTCTGATACCGTGTTTTTTAACTATGTTTTTTACTTCAGTTTATGATATACAGGATTCATTATGAAACTGAACTCATAATCCTGATATGGAAGACGGTATTTTTCCAAAGCGATAGCACCCCAGCTATTTACGCAGGCGAGTCCCGTTTGTGCCTTATCAATACAGAAGTTTGTGAAATTGGCTTTTTCTACTTCCGGTGAGTGACGCTGGTCTTTGCCGGCACCGTCATCCAATGATTCGATTGTATAATTCAGTGCGGAAGCGGAGAACGGTGCATCGGCTACAAACTGCAGTCCGTTGCCGCCGATATTAAGCAGTCTCCACCAACGGATATCAGTTTTGCTACCGGTTTCCTGCGGGCGGATGTATGGATAGAATTGTTCTTCTACGGTCTGGCGGTACTTGCCGATCCTTGCGGCGTGGTTACGGTCAGAATAGTTTTCACCCGGTCCGCGTCCGTAATATTCAATCTCATTGAAGGTGACAGGCATACGCAGCTGCATTCCGAAACGGAACATATCGGAAACCTTCTTGCTCTTGTCTGCTTCCATCTTTTGAGTTACTTTTACTGCTCCCTTATTATTGATGGCATACGTCAGGTACAGCTTTCCACCAATAGATTTCATGTCATATTCTGCACGAACCACTGCTTGTTCGTTTTCTATATCATGCTTCAATGAAGTCAGTTTTAGTTCCGGATTCTTCCATGCGGCATATCTGTGTTGTAATCCTGCTCCAAAGTCGTTGTCGGTCGGAGCACGCCAGAAGTTGGGAGTCAGTGCACTTCCGTCTTCCATCAGTTGCGTTCCGCTGACGTCGTAGCGGCAGAGGTAACCGTTGTGCTTGTTGAATTCGAGTGTGAAGTCTTCGCCGGAAACAATCAGATAGTTGCGGTCGTTATCGTGGAAAGAGGGAACTACGACTGCGATATTGGAGGACTGCTTGTTTTCCAGTTTTAGTTCCGGTGCCTTGTAGTCACGGATACTCATTTGGTCATAAGCGATGGTTTCTCCCGCAGGAAGCAATGTCTCGGCAGCTTTTAGCTTGTAGCTGACATTCAGAAGCAGTTCCTTGCAAGAACAGATGTTCTTTATGTCGAATGGGAGTTGAAGTTTTGCAGTCTGTTGCGGGGCTACATTCAGGTCTGATACGATGCCGTTTTGTACGATTTCCCCGTTAGCCAGTAACTGCCATTCCAGATAGAATGCGGACAAGTCACGGAAGAAGTTCTCGTTATAGATATTGATCTCACCTTTGGAAAGATCGGCCGGAGTAGTCCAGATATTCTGATAGAAATATCCTACTTCGTAGGCGTGCGGGTTTGGTACGCGGTCGGGGCTGATCAAGCCGTTGTCATTGAAGTTATTGTCCGAAGCGTCATATTTGTTAAAGTCGCCTCCATAGCCGTAGATGGCTACACCGTCTTTATTTTTCCAATGGCAGGACTGGTCGACAAAGTCCCAGATAAATCCACCTTGATATTTCGGGTACTTGCGGGTGATGTCCCAGTACTCCTTGAATCCACCTTGTGAGTTGCCCATAGCGTGTGCATATTCGCATTGGATAAGGGGTTTGTCAATGTTGCCTTCACAATATTTGATACAGTTATTGTAATCATAATACATCGGGCAGAAAATGTCGGTGAATTCGCTGGTTCCCGCTTGTTCATATTGTACGGCACGTGTTTTGTCTTCGTTCTTGATCCATGTATAGCAATGTTCGAAGTTAGGTCCCATACCGGCTTCGTTACCCAATGACCAGAAGATGATGGACGGATGGTTGTAACCACGTTGTACATTGCGTTGATTACGTTCCATATGTGCTTTTGCGTAAATGGGGTTTTTGGCTAGGCTCTTGTCTCCATATCCCATTCCGTGAGATTCGACATTGGCTTCGGCTACTACGTATAAACCATATTGGTCGCAAAGATCATACCAGCGGTTGTCGTCCGGATAATGGCAGGTACGTACTGCATTGATATTAAGCTGTTTCATAACTTTGATATCTTGTATCATACGTTCGAGGGAAACGACATAACCACCGTCCGGGTCCATTTCATGACGGTCGGCTCCTTTAAAGAGTACTGGTTGGCCGTTGACGAGTATTTGTCCGCCTGTCAGTTCGATCTTGCGGAAACCTACCTTGACAGGGATCACTTCAGTAACGGTACTTCCATTTTTCAGAGTAGCGGTCAATGTGTAGAGGTTGGGTGTTTCAGCAGTCCATTTGGCGGGATTGGCCACGTTGATAGTCGTGTTCAATTTGCCGGAACCTTTCAGATCGGCTGTGGCTACACTTTTTCCTTGTGCGTCTGTCAGGTCAAGAGCTACAGTGCCGCTGCCTTTCATGTCGATAGCTATGTTCAGTGTACCATCCTTATACTGGCTGTCCAGGTCGGGAGTGACGCGGATATCCTGAATGCGTTTCTTGTCGCGTGCATACAGATAGCAGTCACGTCCTACGCCGGAATAACGGAAGAAGTCCTGATCTTCCAGATAACTGCCGTCGCACCAGCGGAACACCTGGAAGGCAATCAGGTTTTTGCCGGGTTTCAGGTAGTTGGTCAGATCAAATTCGGCTTCCAGTTTGCTGTCTTCGCTATAGCCTACGTAGCGGCCGTTTACCCAAAGATACATATTGGAAGTTACCGAGCCGAAGTGGGCAAAGATGTCTTTTCCTTTCCAGTCGGCAGGAAGAACGATTTCTTTTCGGTAAGAGCCTACGTGATTGTTTTCTGTGGGGACAAGGGGAGGATTGTTCTGAAATTGGTTTCTCCAGGCATAACCGACATTTACGTAGATCGGATCGCCATAACCATTCAATTCCCAAACGGCGGGTACTTTAATATTGTCCCAGCCTTTGTCGTTAAAACTTGTCTGATAAAAGTTTGTCGGGCGTGCGTCTGCATTTCTTACCCAGTTAAATTTCCAGAGACCGTTCAGAGTCATAAAATTCTGAGAGTCTTCTTTGCTGCCCGCTTTAGCTTCATCAGCCGATGCATAGGCGAAATAATTAGTGTGCATTGCGGAGCGGTTTACGGAATTCACTTCCGGATCTTTCCACTCGTTAAAGTTTTGTGCTTGGATGGCTGTTGTTAGTCCTAGTGCAGCCAAACAGCAGGAAAGTAGTTGTTTCTTCATGGGTTTTTTGTATTAGGTTTGAATTTCGGGAGTCAAAGATAGGGATTTATTAACAAGATAAGGACCAATAATCATTCATTTAAGGCTACTTTTTAATAAATTAGCTAGAAAGTGTAGTGTTTATTGGTGAAGAACGTTTATTTTTGCACCATGTTACAATTTGAGAATCAAAAGATAAAACATATCGTGCGCAAAGCTCTTCCGGTGATTGCACTGGTGGCTATATTGTACTCCTGTGCCAGCATTGGACGGCCGGAAGGCGGGCCTAAGGATTACGATCCTCCGCGTTTTGTCGGCAGTACCCCTGCTGCAGGTGCGATTAATAATAAGAGGACTAAAGTTTCTCTTCAGTTCGATGAGTTTATTAAGCTAGAGAAAGCAACCGAGAAAGTGGTTGTTTCTCCTCCTCAGATTCAACAACCGGAGATAAAGGCTTCCGGAAAGAAAATACAAGTGAATCTGCTTGACTCACTAAAGCCTAATACTACCTATACTATAGATTTCTCGGATGCCATCGTCGATAATAACGAAGGCAATCCTCTGGGTAATTTTGCATTTACTTTTTCTACCGGTGCGCAGATCGATACAATGGAAGTATCGGGAACGGTGCTTGACGCCTCTAACCTGGAGCCTATTAAAGGTATACTGGTCGGACTGCATGCAAATCTGAATGACTCCGCCTTTACTAAACTTCCTTTCGACCGTGTGGCACGTACCGACAGCCGTGGGCGTTTCTCTATTCGTGGGGTAGCTCCCGGCAAGTATCGTATCTTTGGCTTGATGGATTCAGATCAGAACTTTGCTTTCACTCAGAAGAGTGAGGTCATTGCTTTTAATGATTCATTGATCATCCCCCGTATGGAAGAAAGACTTCGTATGGATACGGCTTGGGTGGATTCATTGACTTATGATACGATCGTTGAGAAGAAATATATGCATTATTTGCCGGATGATGTGATTCTCCGTGCTTTTAAAGAGCTCAATTATTCGCAATATTTGATAAAGTCCGAACGACTGGTTCCCCAGAAATTCACCTTTTATTTTGCTGGCAAAGCAGATACCCTGCCTGTACTGAAAGGGTTGAACTTCGATGAAAAGGAGGCTTTTGTGATAGAAAAGAACCAACGGAACGATACGATTCATTATTGGGTAAAGGACTCTTTGCTTTATAAACAGGATACTCTGGCCCTTAGCCTTACCTATCTTTATACGGATACGCTGAACCAGTTAATTCCGCGTACAGATACCTTGAAATTGGTATCCAAACAAAAGACTCTGACCAAAGAAGAGCCCGAGAAGAAGAAAAAGAAGAAAAAGAAAGAGGGTGAAGAAGATGAGCCGATACCGACTAAATTCTTACCGGTGAATGTGAATGCACCTTCATCAATGGACGTGTATGGCTATGTTTCTTTAAACTTTGAGGAGCCGATTGCAAGTTTTGATACTGCGGCAATTCATCTACGGCAGAAGGTGGATACAATTTGGAAAGATATTCCTTTCGAATTCGAACAAGACTCATTGAATCTGAGGCGGTTTAATCTGTATCCGGCAAATGATTGGGACGCTACAATGGAATATGAGTTCTCGGTGGACTCAACTGCATTTCATGGCATTTATGGTTTGTTTACCGATAAGATAAAACAATCATTTAAGGTACGTAGCGAGGATGAATATTTTACTCTTCATTTTATTGTTACAGGAGCAGATCCTCAGGCATTTGTAGAATTACTGGATACCCAAGATAAAGTGGTTCGACGAAGACTGGTGGAGGATGGAAGGGCAGATTTCTATTACCTGAATCCGGGGAAATATGCCGCCAGACTGATCAATGATAGAAATGGAAATGGAGAATGGGACACGGGAGACTATGCAAAAGGAATACAACCGGAAGAAGTTTACTATTTCCCCAAGGTTGTTGAATATAAAGCGTTATGGGATGTTGACCAGAATTGGGATATACACGCAACTCCTGTAGACAAACAGAAACTGGATGAACTAAAAAAACAAAAACCAGATGAAGACAAGAAAAAGAAAGAAAGAGAAAGAGATAGAAATAACCAAAACCGTAACCGTCGCTAATTTGCGACGTCATCTAATTGTTGGAATTCTTGCATTGTTGATGGGAAGTTTTGCGCTTCCTGCCAATGCTCAGTGTGAAGCTAAAAACGATGCTTTTCAATCCGGAGAGCATGTAATGTATGACTTGTACTTCAACTGGAAATTCGTTTGGGTGAAAGCGGGTATAGCCAGTCTGACGACTAATGCAACTACCTATCATTCGGAACCGGCTTACCGTATCAATCTGCTTGCCTTAGGTAGCAAGCGTGCCGACTTCTTTTTCAAGATGCGCGATACACTGACTTGCGTCATGGGTGAAAAACTGGAACCTCGTTATTTCCGTAAAGGTGCCGAGGAAGGAAAACGCTATACGGTAGATGAGGCTTGGTTCTCTTATAAAGACGGCCTTTGCTTTGCCAAACAAAAACGTACGTTCCGTGACGGAGAAGTTCAGGAGTCGGAAGAAAGCGACAGTCGCTGCATCTACGATATGCTGACTATCCTTGCCCAAGCGCGTTCTTATGATCCTGCTGATTATAAGGTAGGCGATAAAATCAAATTCCCGATGGCTACCGGACGTAAAGTGGAAGAACAGACACTGATTTATCGGGGAAAAGAGAATGTGAAAGCGGAAAATGGGGTTACCTATCGCTGCCTGATCTTCTCATTAGTTGAATACGATAAAAAAGGGAAAGAAAAGGAAGTGATTACTTTCTTCGTAACAGATGATAAGAACCACCTTCCTGTCCGTTTAGATATGTTCTTGAATTTCGGTTCAGCCAAAGCTTTCTTAAATGATGTCAGAGGTCACCGTCATCCATTGACTTCTATAGTTAAATAGTCTGTCTACAGAGTAAAAGGTACTTTCTGATCTTTCCGGAAAACACTTGATTCGAATGTAGCGATCAAGTCTCCGTTCTGGTTAGTAATATCTACTTGATAGCAGCCGGTGCTTCGGCCGATATACCGTTCGCGTGCCTCGGCATAGAGAGTGTCGCCCGGACCGCTGGCACGCAGAAAAGTGATTGAGGATGAAAGAGAGAAAGCGAGTGTTCCGTGCGAATTGGCAGCTGCGGCGAGTGCTAGATCTGCCAGCGTGAAAATCGCTCCTCCTTGTGTCCGCGCTCCGGCATTAAGATGTTCGGGTTTTATTTCCAGTTTGGCTTTACTGTATCCTTCGTGTACTTCAAGCAATACTATACCTGCATTTTCGGCGAACAGGTCCTTTTTAAAAAACTCTTGTGGGGTCATAATGATTAATTTTGAATTACTAATTTGAAACGTTGAATGATAAGTTATGAGAGCCGAATTAGCCTATAATTTAAAATTCAAGATTCTTCCGCAAATGTAATAAATATATTCCCATATATGGCTGTCGGATACTTACGTTTTTAGGGGGTATTATTCTTCATCAATCTCGAATACCTTATGACTGGTATGGTGTTTGCATTCGTATCATCTAATAAAAATGCTATATGGAGTATCCTGATAAAAGAAAGAGGAGATAAGCTTCTATGTTTAATCAAGTGCTTGTCTCCTCCTTTTTTAATTTTCTCTTACCATTCAATAGCTTGATCCTCATCCGGTATCAACGGGTTGATCTGGCGTTCCATTGTCATAGAACCTTTTACTTCGTAAGTTATCGGATAATCCGGATTGGAAGTGACATCCGTGTACTTATAACTCAGTTCCAGTGTGGTAAGGTGGCGTTCCATATATTTGATGGTCTCGTGCTGAATGATTCGTTTTTCATATTTGCATTCTCCCAATGGTCGGATATTGATTCCCGGTTCGCCTTCGTCACCGTACAATCTCAACTTTCCTTTAATAGTACCTTCCTCGTCCTCCGTTCCTTCTTCAAACTCGACGAATACTTTATACCTGGAGCGGTTCTCATCTTCCACCCACGTTGAACCGGCATAGAAGAAAATGGTATTCTCGTCCACTACGCGGGCTAAGCGCGTATCTACCTTAGCGGGATCGGTTGTCGTTCCTTCGATGTAGATGTTCATCAGCGTGGTGTTATACGTTCCGGAGTAGTCATTGAACAGATTGACTCCCAGCAGCGCTTTATAACGTCCCTTATATTTGTTTTGAACATAAGAAGGGTCTTCTTCAATAGTCAGCGGAAGTACGTATTTCTCATCCAGTTCCAACCCGTTAAAGTTGAAATGGATGGGGTAGAGCTGTATATTCTCTCCCGCAGGAATATGGCAAATGTTTGATTCAAAAGAATAATGCTGTTCTGCAAGGGGGACATACCAGAGGTCCTGACGACCTACGGGGAATTTTTCCTGGTTAAGTATTCGGAGCGTATCCTCATCCACGGCTATTTTTGCATCGATATTCCGACTGTTGCTTTTCGAGCCGCTGACAATGACCGGCAACTGGTATATTCCTGTTCCATCCGGCTGATAGCGTACATAAATTTCACTCAAGCCGTTGTCACCTAAAGGTGCCTTGAAAGAAAGCATCTGTGTGTAAAGTTCATCTTTCCACTCGTCATTGCATGCACTGAATGTTGCATACATCCCCAGTATCATTCCTAAAATATATAATTTTCTCATATTGATCTTTTGGTTTATAATGTTAACACTAATCATAATTCTGCCATCCGGGAGCTTGTGAGAGATTATTGTTGCATTTCAGCTCATCGAAGCTGATAGGCCAGAAGTACTGTTTGCGTGAGAAAGAAGTCTGTAGTTCGGCCACTCTGACTGGCAGATAAAACATGTCCTTGTATTCTTCGTTCATCAGTGTATTGCAACCGTAGATTTGTTCTCCTTCATGTTCTTCGACAATTTTCCAACGACGCAGGTCATAGTAGCGTTGGGTTTCTGCAAAGAATTCGATCTGCCGTTCATGAACTATTTTTTCAAAGAATTTTTTCGGGTTTTCATATACTTCATCGCTATAGTCGGGGACTCCGGCACGCATACGGACAGGCTTAACTCCACGGCGCATCTGTTCTTTGTCACGGAAGATATCGTAAGTCTGGCTTCCGTCCCATGAGGCCACCTGGTAGTGTGTCCCTTCGGAAATATTATTCAGTGCTTCTGCATACATCAGTAATATGTCGGCATAACGAAGTGTAGGTTCCACTTTTTGGTAGATAGAGCCTCCCCATTTGGCGCAATCGTTCGGATTTACATATTTCATGATGCCGATGCCCGTAATACACCAGTTATCAGATCCATTGATACGCCCGTCGGTTGCTCCGCGATAATACCAGATTTGTTTGTTTCGTGAGTCTTTTCCTCCTTCTTCCTTAATGCTCAGTGCGTTCCATTGTGCTCCGTTGAAAGCTACGGAAGCATAGAAGCGAGGCTCACGGTTGGTATATCCCCACCATACGCCATTTTTTACATTGTCGTACTTGTGTTCATCTTTGTTTTCATCGTTTGTGAACTTCCCTTTCCATAATGTGTAGCATTCTTTGTCAAATGATGTACCATCTGCCATAGCGTATGCTTCACTCTGCTTCAGGGTCATTCCGTGTACGTTATATCCTCCAAAAGTTCCGGGCAGTTGATGCTTTACGAAATCTACCATCGTGTTGTCTGTTTTTAAGTCATTGCTGTCACCATTGGTTCCTCGGGTAAAAATAAGTTCCGGATTTTCGGCTGCATAGATATCTCCATTAAAAAGAGACCGATATGATTCAAATGGATCTATATTGGACCATCCTTCCGGAAAAGGCTTGTTACTGTATTCCTCATGATATGGCGGTTCAATAGTGGTTGGATAAGCCTCGTCTGTACTAACCGGGCGCCTTTCAAAAGTATAAAGTTTGTAGAGTCCGCTCGTTTCCGAGTACTCGATCATGTCTCTGGCGGCAGCAGCGGCTTTTGCCCACTTCTCTTCATTGTATTCTTGTGGAATCAACTGTTGGCCGTCCTTGTTGATGAAGTCTGCCATTTCCGTATTCCCGTTTACCAGCGGACTGGCAGCATAAAGGAAAACTTTGGCACGTACAGCCAGCGCGGCTCCTTTAGTCGGGCGGGCAATGTTCAAGTTATCGCGTTTTTCGAACAGTTCGGTAGCTGCAATTTCGAGTTCTGAAGTGATGAATGCCACGCACTCATCATAGGTTTTACGTGGGTAGGCCAGTTCGTCATACGATTTTGTATAGTCGGCTCCTTCCGGTGGTAGAATGGGTATCGGACCGAATTTTCTCAGCAGTAACCAGTAGAAATAGGCACGCAGAAAACGGGCCTGTCCTCTTACGTCCGTTACTTCCTCCGGAGTGAGATCTTCATTCTCATACAATTCATTCAGTAGAATGGAGGCTTGATAGATTCCGTCATACGACCATTTCCAAGCATTTTGGCCGCCAGTGGAATTTAAATATTCGCCGCGTTTGAATTTGGCAAAACGGTCTCCTCGTTCGTTGAATACTTGGTCGTCTGAGAAATTGAAAGGGCATACGTCACTGTGTCCCACCTCCAGATTATCTCCCTGCAGGCGACTGTAGCAGAATGACAGCCATTGAAGTGTATAGTCTTTGTCCGAGAAAATGCGTTCTGTAGATTGTTGGTCTCTGAAATAGCGATCTACATTTAGGAAATCGGAACAGGAAGTGAGTCCCAAGCCGAGTACCACTGCTCCCAATAAAATGTATTTATTTTTATTCATAACTTTTCTTTTAATGATTGTTTTAGATTCCTACCGTCAGTCCGATGGTCACTGTTCTGGATAACGGATATTGTTGTCCATTGGAACTACCCAGTTCCGGATCCCAAAGCTTAAAGTCGGAGAAGGTCAGCAGATTCGTTCCCATCAGGTAGAGGCGTACACGGTCCAAATGGAGTTTATTGACAAACCGTTTGGGGATGCTGTAACCTAATTCCACATTCTTTAAACGGATGTACGAACCGTTTCGCAGCCAGTAAGTAGAAGCACGATAGTTGTTGCTATTACCTCCATAACTCAGACGCGGGTATTTGGCATTCGGGTCTTCGTTGATTCCCAGCGACCAGTAGTTACCCACTACATCCGTCAGAATATTGCCCCATGACTTCTCTTGGAATGGATATACGGTGAATCCGTCTATGAAGAAGGATGACTTGCCGGCTCCTTGGAAGTGAACGTTGATATCAAATCCTTTCCATTGTGCAGATACACCGAACCCGTAAATCAGGTTAGGGCGGGTGGTCGCACCGATGGGCACTTCGTCATCTCCGTTAATGACTCCGTCACCGTTTACGTCCTTGTATTTGATGTCTCCCGGCATGATGCCTGAACCCTGTGAGGGTCTGTTACGGATTTCTTCATAATCCTTAAACAATCCTTCGGCTATCAGGCCGCGTGCCTGGTCTACACGGAATCCGTATTTCATCTTATACGGATAGCGGCTGTTCTCTTCGTCATACTCCTTGATTTCATTCTTACTATAGGTCATGTTGGCACGTACTGTAAGGTCTACCTCACCTATCCTCTGTTTATAAGCGATATTACCGTCAAAACCTTCGGACAAGACAGATCCCACGTTGGCATAAGGTTTCGTTGTGATGTGATTCAGACCGATGATCTGAGGAAGGTAACTACGTACCATATAAATACCGTTGCGTTGTTCGTGGAAGTAGTCAATGCTGCCACTGAACTTATCATTGAACATAGAGAAGTCAAGTCCGAGGTCATGTTTCTTGGCTACCTCCCAAGTGATGCTGCTTGACGCAATTCTCGAATAGGTCAGTCCGGTATAATAATAATTACTGGTGCCGATATCACCGTAATAATAACCGTCTTCATCCCATGTCCCGAATTTCTCTACGTATGGGAAGCGGGTTCCCACATTGTCGTTACCTACCTTACCGTATGAGTAGCGCAGCTTAAACATATTCAGCCATTTGAGATGTTTCTTGATGATTGACTCTTCAGCGATGTTCCATGCTACAGAATAGGCGGGAAAGAATCCAAACTGCTGACCTGAGGCGAAGTTCTCGGAGCCGTTGTAACCGAAATTAAAGTCAAAGAAGTAGCGGTATTTCCATCCGTATGTGAAACGTCCTGCAAACCCCTGATGACGATTCTGAATACTCTGCACAATCTTCTCGTAGCTATCTGTATTGCCGTTGTGAGATGTATTGGTAGTCTTATCCTGAGAATACTTTAAAACGGCCCCTAGCATATGGTCACCAAACGTACGGTTATAGTGTAGCTCTGCTTCTAAGTATTCCTTCCGTTGTCCACTTGAATACATCGTTCCGTCCATCAGTTTCTGGGTCTCTATTCTTCTGAATTGCAGTTCTCCGTCGGAGGTACGCTGCCGTTCTGCTAACCAACTTTCCGGCCATTTGAAACGGTTGTCACCGTTATCCGTATATGTATCGAATCCGAAACGTCCGTAGAATTTTAATCCCTTTGTGATAAATTTCAAATCTTGTTCAAGATTAACCGTAGTCTGTATTTTATTCTTCCATGTTTCCTGATATCCCTGTTGGGTGGTCAGTACCCACGGATTTCTTCGTCCTTCACTACCGACTGCTGCCCATTTCCCGTCACTATACTGTACCGGAGAAGCGATGGGACTGTATCCCATTAGCGAGTGCCATATTTCATGATACTGGCTTCCCGGCAGGTTCTGCTTGTCCAAAGAACCCGATACGCCTACTTTTAGCAGCGTGGATTTTGTCAGGTCTATGTCTACATTCATGCGGTAGTTCCAGCGATGGTAGTTGGCATTGGTGTTATAGTCCGTCATTGCACGATCCGTCTCGTACATGCCGCCTTCATTTACATAACTGGCAGAAATGAAATAGCGGGCTACCGTACCACCTCCGGTCAAGTCTACAGTTGCGCGATAAGTGGGGGCACCGTCTTTCAGTATTAAGTTCATCCAGTCCACATTCGGGAAAAGATCCTGATCCAGCCCGTTTGCAAACAGTTCCAAGTCGCTTTCGCTATAGGCCGGAGCCTGACTACGACTAACCAAGGCTTCGTTCATCATGCGGGCATATGTTGGACCGTCCACAAATTCCGGAGTTCTGGTGCGTGTATTATACGAGGTTTCTACTTTGGCATTGACGCGGGTCTTCCCTTCCTTGCCGCGTTTGGTCGTGATCAAGACAACGCCATTTGCACCGCGTGAACCGTAAATGGCTGTTGCGGAGGCATCTTTCAACACGGAGAAGTCCTGGATATCTTCCACATTGATTTCATTCATATCACGTTCGAAGCCATCGACCAACACCAATGCACTGCCTCCGGCACCGAAAGTGGAGATACCGCGTATCCAGAACTCAGAAATATTGCTACCCGGCTGTCCGGAAGTCTGGCGGGCGAGTATACCGGCTACATTGCCTGCAAGAGCATTGGTGATGCTTGCCGTCGGAGTACGTAGCTGGGAAACGTCGACTGTGGTAACGGCACCTGTCACAGTTACCTTCTTCTGAGCACCGGTCCCTGTGACAACAACCTCGTCGATGACCGTTTCTTTCGTCTCTGCCATAACGATGTTAATGATTTTTTTGTCTTTGATAAAGATTTCCTGCTTTGTAAATCCCACATAGGAAAAAATCAAGTAAGAGTAATTGGGAACCTTGATCTTGTAACGTCCGTTTATGTCTGTTATCGCACCGAAGCCGGGCATATTTCTTGCTGTAACGTTCACGCCTATTAAAGGTTCGTTCTTTGGATCAGTGACGATTCCCGTCACCTCAATCGTCTCTTGTTCATTTTGAGCGTAGACTGTAGTTGTCCAGCCTACTATCAATAAAAATAGTAAGATTACATTTCTCATATTTACTTGTGTTTTAAATAGTATTATTCCGTTGTCATATAACGAATCCCTTTATTATCAATATCTCCAATATAGAACATATCTGTATCAGGGTCGTAAGCAAGACCGGCTGGCTGATTGAAACGTGCCTCATGCAATGGATTGCCGTCTACGTATCCCCATATTTTGCCGTCGGCGTTTTCGTTACTTCGTCCGGCTGCAAGAGACGCTACCCCATGAGGATCCAGTTTCCAGATGCAGTGATTTTCTCTGTCACAAAAATAGAAGTCATATTGGTCGTTGTCAGGACCAATTCCTTCGCCGTATTTCTCGTTTTTTACGAATACACCGAACTGTGGTTTGTTAAACCGGGCGCTTCCTCCCGTTCCTTCCTTGAAACTTTTATCGTTCATGTTTCCGGCAATGATGCTAGGATTACCGAATGTTTTTGCCACCGGATCATAATCGGCTCTGAACACTGCGCCAAAATTGTCGGAAAGCATATACATGAATTTATTGGACGGGTGCCTGAATAATATCGTATGTGAACCGCCCACTGCCGATATCTGACTCAGGCTAAAGGCAACTTCCGCATTCTCGTCGATATTGGGAATAGCCCCATTGCGTATCATTTTGTAGACTTTTCCCTCCCACCAGGTGGTGTAAAAGATGGTTCCGTCATCCATATACACTAAGCTATATGCTGTCCTGCCATAGTTGTAGGGACGAATTCGTCGAAAGTTTTCACGACGGAGAGAATAATAGATATTTGCCCGGGTGGTGTTGTCCTGACCGTGATCATCGGTAAATAGCAACGTGTCTCCGTCAGCACTGAATGTGAAAGAATACATTGTGCTATATCCCGTTCTTGGGAAGAGGCGTTTTACAGTCCGTTCTGTCAGGTCTATTAGGTGGAGACCGTCAGAATGGTTTGAAGAAAAAAGTAACCGGTTGTCCCCATCCTTGTACTTGGGGTCGAACACCATACAGTCATTGGAAGGAATAGAAGCTCCTTCATCGAACGAACCCTCTTGAAATGCAGAATTATTATCCTCGTCTACCTTACGTAGCAAGGTACCTACGATCGTTGCAGGAGTGTACTTGAATTCCTCTTCAAATGTATGTTCTGCAATAGGTTTGCCATCCGGACCATCTACACGAACATTGATTATTCCATCAAAAGCCTTGGAAGGAACCATGCAATAAATCTTTTTTCCATCGGCTCCGATGGTTTTGGTTTTTTCTCCACCGATCGTAATGTGAATTTTGGTGGGATCATTCCCGAAGTTACTGCCTTCAATGTACAGGCGGGTTCGCATACCTCCCTCTTTAGGGCTAAAATCTGTAAATACTACTGGTTGAGATGGGTCATACTGATTAGAGTTGGCTTTATCATCTTTACAACCGATGAAGAATAAACAGCAGACAAATACTGTTATTAGGTGGTTTTTCATAAATATAAATAATAAAATGGTTAAAGTGCATCCGAACAATAAATATTATTGCTTACAACGTTTGCCTATCTTTCTTATTATAAGCATAATATGTATCTAAATCTTTAGGAGTTTTAGGTATCCTTCACCTTGTTGATGTTGGCATGTTGTGCTCATAATATGTTGTAGATTTAAGTACAAATATCTATATATATCTGATTCTCATCAACGAAGAGTTTGACTGAGAAAAGACATGGCAAAGCTAACTAAATAAGTAATTTCTTATTTAATTTGCATAACTTTATGTAAACGTGATGATGATAATTATAATTAACAATCAATTGGTTAATTACAAATAAATATAATAAAAATGTAGAAGAGTTAGAATGCCTTTTTCTTTAAAATGACCAGAATATATTATATATTAGTCAGATTATTATAATTACATTTTCAATTTCATTAAATAATTAAGCAGGCTTTTGGGGAATATCTGTGCAAATATGCCCTTCAAGGGAGAAATGTACCAAATTTGTCCCTGAATTGGATTATTTGGGACGGTCTATTCTATTTGAAAGTACTACTTTTGCCACCAGATAATTATTAACTTAACAAATAATCCATGTATTATGAAAACAATTCTTAGCGCATTGGGACTTTCGCTTCTGATCTTTACGAGTTGCGGTGGACAAAAAAAGGTTGAAGTCGATTTTATTCAGGACAACATCGACAACGCAGTAGCACAAAACACAATTCAGACAGACATTATCGAGAAATCCGGTAAAATTCTGAATCCAAGAACCATCAATGCAGATGGTAGTATCTCCTATATACCTATTGATGACTGGTGCTCCGGTTTCTTTCCGGGCAGCATGTGGCTGACTTACAATCTGACAGGGGATAAAAAGTGGTTGCCTTTGGCAGAAAAATACACAGAAGCCCTCGATTCTGTGAAATATCTGAAGTGGCATCATGATGTCGGCTTTATGATCGGGTGCAGTTATCTTAACGGTTACCGTTTTGCAGATAAAAAAGAATATAAAGATGTGATTGTAGAAGCCGCAAAATCATTGTCTACCCGTTTCCGTCCGGGAGCAGGCGTTATCCAGTCATGGGATGCCGATAAAGGCTGGCAGGGAATACGCGGATGGAAATGTCCGGTGATTATCGATAATATGATGAATCTGGAATTGCTGTTTGAAGCTACGGCTTTTTCCGGTGACTCTACCTTTTACAATATAGCAGTGAAACATGCGGATACAACGATGGCTCACCACTTCCGTCCGGACAACAGTTGCTATCATGTGGTAGACTACGATCCCGAAACAGGAGAAGTGCGTAAGAGACAAACAGCACAAGGATATGCGGACGAATCATCATGGGCTCGCGGACAGGCTTGGGCATTATACGGTTATACCACTTGCTATCGCTATACAAAAGACAAGAAGTATCTCGATCAGGCACAGAAGGTGTATAACTTCATCTTTACCAATAAGAACCTGCCGGAAGACCTCGTTCCTTACTGGGATTACGATGCTCCGAACATTCCGAACGAACCTCGTGACGCTTCTGCAGCCGCATGTACGGCTTCTGCTCTGTACGAACTCGACGGTTATCTGCCGGGCAATCACTATAAGGAAACCGCTGATAAGATCATGGAAAGCCTCGGCTCACCAGCTTATCGTGCCAAAGTGGGTACGAATGGAAACTTTATATTGATGCACTCTGTGGGCAGTATCCCTCACGGGCAGGAAATAGATGTGCCTTTGAACTACGCTGACTATTACTTCCTGGAAGGATTGATGCGCAAAAGAGACCTGGAAAAGAAGTAAGAACTGCCTTGCTTGTACTTTAGCCGGATATGTGCATATATTAGTCTCTTCCGGTACATTAACTGTTATTCTTTATATCATGATAAACAAATCAGTAAACTTATTGATGGGAGGCTTGACCCTCTTTGCAGCGCAAGGCTGTAAAGCCCCCAAACAGGTGGCAAAGCAAGCGGAACATCCAAACATCATCTATGTATTTCCTGATCAGTATCGCAATCAGGCAATGGGCTTTTGGAACCAGGAAGGTTTCAGAGATAAAGTAAACTTCCGGGGAGACCCCGTGCATACTCCTAACATAGATACTTTCGCACGTGAATCTATGGTGCTGACTTCCGCTCAAAGCAACTGTCCGCTGAGCAGCCCTCATCGTGGAATGTTGCTGACCGGTATGTATCCGAATCGCAGTGGTGTACCTTTGAACTGTAACTCTACACGTCCTATCAGCTCTTTGCGTGACGATGCGAAGTGCATAGGCGACGTATTCAGCAAGGCCGGTTATGATTGTGCTTATTTCGGTAAACTTCACGCTGACTTCCCGACCCCGAATGATCCGGAGAATCCGGGACAATATGTAGAAACACAGCGTCCGGTGTGGGACGCTTATACGCCGAAAGAGCAGCGCCACGGTTTCAACTATTGGTATTCGTACGGCACGTTTGACGAACATAAGAACCCGCATTATTGGGATACGGACGGCAAGAGGCATGATCCGAAAGAATGGTCACCGCTCCATGAGTCGGGCAAAGTTGTTTCTTATCTCAAGAATGAAGGAAACGTGCGTGATACGAAGAAGCCATTCTTCATCATGGTGGGAATGAACCCGCCGCATAGCCCATACCGTTCGCTGAACGATTGTGAAGAACAGGACTTCAATCTTTATAAAGATCAACCGCTGGACAGTCTGCTGATTCGCCCGAACGTAGATCTGAATATGAAAAAAGCGGAATCCGTCCGTTACTACTTTGCTTCTGTGACCGGAGTAGACCGTGCTTTCGGACAGATTTTGGAAGCACTGAAACAATTGGGATTGGATAAAAATACAGTAGTCATCTTTGCTTCCGACCATGGCGAAACAATGTGCAGCCAGCGAACGGACGACCCTAAGAACTCTCCCTATTCCGAATCTATGAATATTCCGTTCCTGGTTCGTTTCCCCGGTAAGATTCAGCCCCGGGTAGATGATTTGTTGCTTTCTGCTCCCGACATTATGCCTACCGTACTCGGCTTGTGCGGTCTGGGGGATTCGATTCCTTCCGAGGTGCAGGGACGCAACTTCGCACCTTTTTTCTTCGATGAAAAGGCGGAAATTGTTCGTCCGGCAGGTGCGTTGTATATTCAGAATCTGGATGGAGAGAAAGATAAGGATGGATTGGTGCAATCTTATTTCCCCTCTTCGCGCGGCATTAAGACGGCTCGCTATACATTGGCTCTGTATATCGACCGGAAGACGAAACAGCTAAAGAAAAGTCTGCTGTTTGATGACGTAAACGACCCTTATCAGCTGAATAATCTGCCTTTGGATGAAAATAAGGAAGTTGTGGAGCAACTTTATCGTGAAATGGGAGCAATGCTGAAAGAAATCGACGATCCGTGGTATACGGAAAAGATTCTTTCGGACCGTATACCTTACTGATACCGTATACTAATACGGTTTGTATGACACCCGGGTCTCATACATACCGACACCCGGATCTCATACATGCTGACACCCGGGTGTCGTGCATCCTGACACCCGGGTGTGGTTAAACAATTAATGATCATGAAAGCTGTTTGTTTTATATTTCTGTTCTTGTTTTGTTCTTTGTCCTCTTATGCGCAGGTCATAGGGTTTGAAGAAAAGGTTCCCGAGACGTTCAAAGTTTCGGGGAAAGGTGAAGTGAAACTTTCTTCTCTTTTCTATAAAGAGGGAGAAAGCAGTCTGGAATGGGATTTCCAACCTGCCTCGACACTGGACGTTCAGATAGAACCTTTATCGCTGAATGCCAAAAAGGAACAGCAATTTGGTATTACCCTGTGGATATATAACGAGAAACCCCAACAGGACTCTATCCGTTTTGAGTTTCTAAATAAGGCGGGTGAAGTCTCTTATTGGTTCACGTATCATCTGCAAGCGGCAGGCTGGCGGGCTTGCTGGATATCTTTCGCCTACATGAACGGGGATAAGAAAGATAAAAATATAGTTTCTTATCGTCTGGTCGCTCCCGACCGTAAAGGGCGCATCTTTCTGGATCGCCTGACCTTTCCGGAAAAGAAGATGAACCTGCGCACGACACCGGACCAACAACTGCCAGCTAACAACGGTCTTTCCAATCGTGACCTCTGGCATTGGTGTCTTGTATGGAAGTGGGAACAGCAGTCTTATGATGTCCCCTTGCTTTCTAAACTGACAGCCCGACAAAAGAAGGACTTGAAAACAATCGAACAACGCCTGACTGAATTTCTCGATGTGAAGAAAGCTCCCCAAGGACAGATCAACGCTGCAAAGAAGACTTTTGAAAGAGCTGCCATCACTCCCTCCACAGCCGGGACCGGCTTTACCGGAACTCCTGTTGTAGCACCGGACGAGCAAGACAAGAAGAAAGGAGAGATGTCATGGAATGATATCGAAACGATGCTTGCCGGTTTTGCATACGATGCCTTCTACAATCAGAATGAGACATCGAAGAAGAACTATTTTACCGTATTCGACTATGCAATGGATCAGGGATTCGCTTTTGGCAGCGGCATGGGGACGAACCATCATTACGGCTATCAGGTACGTAAAATATATACTACCGCCTGGCTCATGCGGGACGCGATTTATAAACATCCTCACCGGGATGCCTATCTATCCACTTTACGTTTCTGGGCTGCTTTACAGGAGACCCGTCAACCGTGTCCGCCGGAGCGGGATGAATTACTGGATTCATGGCATACGCTCTTGATGGCAAAGTTTATCTCCGCCATGATGTTCCCCGATGCAAGGGAACAGGAACAGGCTTTGAATGGTTTGTCGCGCTGGTTGTCTTCATCGCTGAATTATACTCCGGGCACTCTCGGCGGTATCAAAGTAGATGGAACGACCTTTCATCACGGAGGTTTTTATCCCGGCTATACAACCGGAGTACTGGCTACCATCGGCCAATTTATCGCTCTCACCAACGGGACCGGATTTGAACTGACGGAAGAGGCACGTCAACATATCAAGTCTGCCTTTCTCGCCATGCGCAATTATTGTAACCTTTACGAATGGGGGACAGGCATTAGCGGTCGCCATCCTTTTGGCGGAAAGATGGGAAGCGATGATATAGAAGCATTTGCCAATATTGCATTGTCAGGAGACTTGTCCGGTCAGGGAAATACATTCGATCATGGACTGGCCACCGATTATTTGCGTCTGATACGTGATCGGAATACAAGGAATGCACATTTCTTCAGAAAAGAAGGTATTCAGCCTGCACAGGCTCCCCACGGTTTTTTTGTTTATAACTATGGATCGGCAGGTATTTTCCGCCGTGCAGACTGGATGGTGACACTGAAAGGATATACCACAGATGTATGGGGTGCTGAAATCTATGCGAAAGATAATCGTTACGGACGTTATCAAAGCTACGGATCGGTACAGATTATGGGAAAAGGAAATCCCGTCTCCCGTGCCGGAAGTGGTTTTGTACAGGAAGGATGGGACTGGAACCGTCTGCCCGGTACGACTACCATTCATCTTCCTTTTGAACTCTTGGACAGTCCCCTGAAAGGTACGACGATGGCACGGTCTACGGAAAACTTTTCCGGAAGCAGCTCTTTAGGCGGCATGAACGGAATGTTTGCAATGAAACTGACGGAACGTGATTATGAGAACTTTACTCCTGACTTTGTAGCCCGTAAATCCGTCTTCTGTTTTGATAACCGGATGATCTGCCTCGGAACAGGCATCACGAACAGCAATGCTGACTATCCTACGGAGACCACTCTCTTCCAGACGAAATTTAACGGCAAAGAGCAGAAGACAGGTAAGGATAACTATTGGTTGCACGACGGCTATGATAATTATTATCATGTAGTTGACGGAACCCTTCGTTCACAGATAGCCGAACAGGAGTCGCGTCATGAGAAAACCCGCGAAAAGACTACAGGAACGTTTTCTTCTGCCTGGATTGAACATGGCAACGCCCCGAAGAATGCTACTTATGAATATATGGTACTGATTCAGCCTTCAGCTTCGGATTTGGATGAACTGAAGAAAACGCCTGCATACGAAGTATGGCAACGTGATCAGACTGCGCATATTGTCTATGACAGGAAAACGGGTATAACCGGATATGCTGTTTTTGAAGATTATCGGTCTGCTGACGATAAGCTGGTGGTTACTTCCATTCCTGCGGAAACGATGGTCATGTATGCGGCAGAGGGAAAAAAGGCGATTCGTCTCAGCGTCTGTGACCCAAACTTGAATATTGCGGAAAAGACGTATACGACAAAAGAACCGAGCCGCCCTGTTCGTAAAATAATAGAGCTGAAAGGCCGCTGGAGTTTCTTGGAGACACCGGCGAATGTAAGGCTTGAATATAAAGGTGCCCATACGATACTGGATGTAACTTGTCAGCATGGACAACCGGTGGAAATGATTCTTGAAAATAAATGAAGAGAGAATTTAAATAGGTATTGATGTTTGTGTTTCTATGAAAGAAAGAGGGTCGGTTCAGCGAAGAATCGACCCTCAGTTTTATATGCGGTTAATGAGACAGTTTGCTAGGGAGAACTTGAATTACTTGTTTAATCTCCATTCGAAACCATCTTTTGTATCTTTCACTTCAAATCCGAGTGCAGTCAATGTATTACGGATTTCGTCGGAAGTAGCCCAGTCTTTGTTGGCTTTTGCTTTCATGCGTTGTTCAAGAAGCATATCAACGACTTTGCCATAAGCGGCTTCGCGACCGTCGGAAGAACCTTTCTCTTCTTTCAGCCCCATGATGTCGAAGCAGAACAGGTGGAAAGTTTCTTTCAGGTCTTTCAGATCTTCTGCGGAGATCGTTGCATTTCCTGCGTTGATATTATTGATGATGCGGGCACCTTCGAAAAGCTGTGCGATGACAATAGGAGTATTCAAGTCGTCATTCATAGCTTCGTAGCATTTAGCACGCAGCTCTTTCACGTTGATACCTTCCGAAGTTGTTGCGGCCGGAGTGATCTTGTCGAGTCCTTCGATTGCTTCTATCAAACGTTGCAGCCCTTTTTCCGAAGCTTGCAATGCTTCGTTACTGAAGTCTACAGTGCTGCGATAGTGAGCTTGCAGGATGAAGAAACGGATGGTCATCGGAGTGTAGGCTTGTGCCAGCAACTTGTGAGTACCGTTGAAGAATTCATCCAGCGTGATGAAGTTGCCGAGTGATTTACCCATCTTCGTACCGTTGATGGTAATCATGTTGTTGTGCATCCAGTAGTGAACCATGTCATCGCCTTGCGAAGCTACCGACTGTGCGATCTCACATTCATGATGCGGGAAGATCAGGTCCATTCCTCCTCCGTGAATATCGAAGTGCTCGCCCAGATACTTGCGTCCCATGGCGGTACATTCGGCATGCCATCCGGGGAAACCGTCGCTCCATGGAGAAGGCCAGCGCATGATGTGTTCCGGCTGCGCTTTTTTCCAGAGGGCGAAGTCGGCGGGATTACGTTTTTCGCTTTGTCCATCGAGGTCGCGGGTGGTATTCAGTACGTCGTCCAAGTTGCGCCCTGAGAGTTTGCCGTAATGATAATCCTTGTTATATTTAGCTACGTCAAAGTAGACGGAACCTTCGCTTTCGTAAGCGTATCCGGCGTCCAGAATCTTCTGTACGAGCTGGATTTGTTCGATAATGTGACCCGAAGCGTGCGGTTCGATGCTGGGAGAAAGTACATTCAGTGCTTCCATTGCCTTATGATAGCGGTTCAGGTAATACTGAACAACTTCCATAGGCTCCAATTCTTCGAGACGGGCTTTCTTGGCTATTTTGTCTTCTCCTTCGTCAGCATCATGCTCTAGATGACCGACATCGGTAATATTGCGTACATAGCGTACTTTATATCCTAAATGAGTCAGATAACGGAAGAGTACGTCAAATGTGATGGCGGGACGGGCATGTCCCAGATGAGCATCACCGTACACTGTCGGTCCGCATACATACATGCCTACATGCGGTGCGTGAAGCGGTACGAACAATTCTTTCTTTCTATCTAACGTGTTGTAAATGGTAAGTTGATGTTCCATAACATTTTATATTTGTTCTATTGGAAGTGCAAAGTTAGAATAAATAATTGATTTCAACTTAACTTGCAAGGGATTTTGTCTGATCTGCTGAAGGAAGAATGCCTTATGGGACGTTGAAGATTCTCTCTATCGCTTCCGCAACCCCATCTTCTTCATTAGTCAGTGTAATGTAGTCGGCAGCCTTCTTCACAGGCTCCTGTGCGTTGCCCATCGCTATGCCCATACCAGCGAATTTGATCATCGACAGGTCATTGTAGCCATCGCCTATAGCTATCACTTCCTCGCGTGTCATTCCTATATTTTCCAACAGGACGCTGAGAGATAAAGCCTTGTCGATACCTTGCGGAACCAACTCCAGGAAATAAGGTTCCGAACGGAAGACATTGATCTTTCCTTGCAGGCGGATGCAAAGCTCGGATTCTACAGGAATCAGCTTGCCGGCATCCCCGACGATGAGGCACTTGGCTACCGGGAGGGTGATGTCAGTCAGGAAGTCGTTTGTTTCCCGTATCGCCATTTTATTGAGAAAGGCTTCTTTTTGTACGTACGGATCTTGTGAGTTTTCGGTCACTATTTCTGCTCCGTCGTAAGTCAGTATGCTTAGATGATTGGTGCGGGCACATTCGTAGAGTACTGGAACGACTTCGTTGGGCAGTACATTCTCGTACATCATTTCTTTGGTTTCCCAGTTGATGATCTCTCCACCGTTATAGGACAGGATAAATCCGCCGAACTCATTCATGCGTAACTTGTTGGCGAGCGGTACGATGCCGTAAGTCGGTCGCCCTGATGCAAGTACCAGACGGATACCTTGTTCTTGTATGCGTATCAGCGTTTCCCGGTTGCGGGAAGAGATTTCCTTTTTAGAATTGGTGAGTGTGCCGTCGAGGTCGAGCACTATGAGTTTGTATTTCATGTCGCATTGTTTTGGGTTGCAAAGATAGGAGAAAATGGATGACTACAAAGTGCGTGGTAATTAAAATATGCTTAGATTATGCACTTTTATGGTGCAATAGTGAGATGTTTGATTGTTATTTCAGCAAATCCGCCCACTGCTCATTGCTCAGTGCAGGCAGTGCCTCACTATCCGTAATAAATGTTTCTGCCAGCCTCCTCTTGTCCTCCTGTAGTTGGAGAATCTTTTCTTCGATACTGTTCTGAGTAATAAAACGATAGGCGATAACCTGTTTATCCTGACCGATACGATGTGCACGGGCGATGGCTTGTGACTCGGCAGCAGGATTCCACCAGGGATCAATGATAAATACATAATCGGCTTGTGTAAGGTTAAGACCGACTCCTCCTGCTTTCAAAGAAATAAGGAATGCCTGCACATCCTTTTGCTCGGTGAAATGGGCGATTTCGGAAGGTCGGTTGTTGGTGGAACCGGTCAGCAGAGCATACTTCCAGCCCCGTTGGCGGAATACCTCGGCAAGTATCTCCAGATGCCGGACAAAGGAAGAAAAAATAAGTACCTTATGTCCTTCACTTCTTAGTGTGTCAAAGGTATCGATGATTTGTTCCGTTTTTCCCGATATCCCGTCGAAGTCGGGAAAGATAAGCTGCGGATGGCAAGCCAGTTGACGGAGACGCAGGATACCGTTCAGGATGCTGAACATATGGTATCTGTCTCTGTTTTCGGGTTGCTGGAGTAATATGTTGCGGAGGCTGTTTTTCTCCTGTTCGTAGCTCTCACTCTGCTTTTCGGACATGGCGCAATAGATCGTTTCTTCGGTAAGCGGGGGAAGTTCCGGCGCTACCTCGCTTTTGCTTCTGCGAAGGATAAACGGAGCGATGATCTGTTGCAGCCTTTTCTCCATACGGACGTTTCCTTGCCGGATCGGAATGATAAACTGCTTATGAAAAGCGTTTTCTTCTCCTAGCAGGTCCGGTTGCAGAAAACGGAACTGTGCCCACAAATCTTTGAGAGAGTTCTCGATAGGCGTGCCGGTAAGTGCAATCCGATGCTTGCCCTGCAACTGGATGACCGAACGGAAAGTAAGGGAATCATTGTTCTTGATATTCTGACTTTCATCAAGTACGATGTATTCGAATGTGTAGGAGCGGAGAATATCAATGTTATTCCTCATCATCCCATAAGTCGTGAATATCAGATGGAAATGATTGAAGAACTTCTCCGGATGTCCTTTGGGAAATGCGGTGTTGCTGTTATATTCCGCTATCGCAAGAGTCGTGAAGCGTTTAGCCTCTCTTCGCCAGTTGTGGAGCAGGGAAGTGGGGACAACGATCAGAGTGGCAGGTTTACAGGAGTTCTTTCCGTGTTCCTGTCTGTGACCATCTTCTTTCGGTCTGTTTTTCTTTCTGATTTCCCGTGCATCCGGCAGTAGTTCATCTTCGGAGGAGAACGAGAATAAGGAGAACTGTCCTTCGGCATCTGCTATCTGCTCTTTGGCGGGAGGATTACCGGCAGTACATTCTTTGTCCGGCTGATTGTCGGAAGCTGTGCTTTCTGTAAATACGGGCTTTGTAGGAGCAGTGACCGCATCGGGAGAAAGCGGTTTGTATATATATTGCAGCAGCGTCAGCGTCTGAAGTGTCTTTCCAAGTCCCATATCATCTGCCAGGCAGCCGCCGAATCCTTGCTTGTTCAGCTGCACCATCCATGAGAATCCCTTCTGCTGATAGGGTCGTAGTTCCGCTTTCAGTCCTTGGGGAACAGGAACATTACGTATCTCTCTCTTGAAAGGCAGGTCTTTAGGTCCGTTCTCTTCTAAAGCCGATTGTACGGCACCGACAAAGGTCGGTTTCAGACGAATCCCCGTCTCCGTCTGGGTGCCCAGTTCCAACAGGTTTCCATATTTGCTGAACCATTCTTCCGGTAAAAGAATCATGCGTCCGTCCGGTAACAGAAATTCTCTTTTCTCTTCAAGGATGTGCTTGCGGAAGCGTGAGAAAGGGATACGCAGATTGCCGATGACTACCGTGATATGTAGCTCAAACCAGTCGGGCTCATCATCACAACTCTGTTCGATGCGGATTTCGTCCAGACAGTAAGGAGTATTCCCCATGTTTCCTGTCAGCAGAAAAGACTGTTGGAGCATCTTCCGATATGTACTGATCCATTCGGTAATTGTCTTTTCGGGTGCATCGGGCGACAGCTTGAAATGAACGTCGCTGACTCGTTGCAAGCCGGAATCCGTTAACATCCGGAGCTTCTCTTCTTCGGCATTGCTATCCCGACGGAAGAAGAATATCTCGCCGAAATCGTTCCGGTAAATGATCTTCTTCATTTCGGTCACGGTGTTGGGAGTAAATGACTGGTCTCCATAACGGAAGCTAAGCCGCAACATCTGTTCGTCGTAAATGGTATCTTCAAGAGACAGGACAGCTTCGCAAGCATACGTCTCTTCAATGATATTCAGTCCCTGAGTCGTGATTTCATGATAGCGTGCTATCGGAATGACGATGTTATCGATATATTTCTCGATTTGGGAAGCAGGGACGCTGATTTTCTTTTTCTTGGTAAAGGGCAGAATGCGTACGCTCTCAATATGCGGAAAGAAGTACAGCTCCATTCCCAGTAAAAGGGCAGACGGTGAGGAGGTCAGCACGATAACAGGCTTCTGCTCACTTAATGAGAGCGGCTGCCCGTCATAATAGCATTGTAGCTGGTAGCGGAAATTGGTCTCATCGGCAAGAAACGTAAAACGGATTTCCACGTCATGAGGATGCACATGATAGGCATGATGCGCATATAGCAGTTTGCTTCCGACCTGTTTCTGATACAGAGGAAGATTATGATGGCGTATCAATGTCAGCATCTCCTGCATTTTTTTCTCGATGAATGGGCGGATATTGTTCTTTACCCGTTCCGGATCTTCGGATAATTTGCGCAGAAAACGGGATACTGTTTTCTCACGCGAATAGATTCCCATCAGATATTTCTCTGTGTAATGTGAGGCGATGTCGATAGCTTGTTGCTCGGCTTCGTTCATTCGGCTGATTGCTTCGGGGGAAGCGTGAAAAGCCTGTTCAATGAGTTGGTATGTACCGTCGTCAGATTTCTCTGCCATATAAGGAATCAGCAGTGTGCCGAACGTCAGATGTTCGGTTAAAACGATGATAACTTGTCCGGTATTTGCTTTCTCTTCCATTCTCTTTAGGCTTTAACAAACAAAGATACGGGAAAATCCTTAATTTTGCAGCATGATGGAAGAAAACAAACGAGTATTGTTAGGAATGAGCGGCGGTACGGACAGTTCCGTAGCTGCCATGCGATTGCTGGAAGCCGGATATGAGGTGACTGGAGTTACTTTCCGTTTCTATGAGTTGAACGACTCGACCGAATATCTGGAAGATGCCCGCCATCTGGCAGAGCGTTTGGGAATCCGTCATATCACGTATGATGCCCGCGAGATATTCCGCGAACAGATCATCGAGTATTTTGTGCAGGAATATATGGTGGGGCATACTCCTGTGCCCTGCACATTGTGCAATAACTATCTGAAATGGCCCCTTCTTTCCAAAATTGCCGATGAAATGGGGATTTTTTATATTGCTACAGGGCATTATGTCCGGAAAGTAAAGGTGGATGATACCTATTATATAACTTACGCTGCCGATTCGGACAAGGATCAGACCTTTTTCTTATGGGGACTCAAACAGGATATTCTTCGGAGAATGCTGCTTCCGATGGGAGATATTACCAAAGTGGAAGCACGTGCCTTTGCTGCTGAACGGGGATTTCAGAAAGTGGCGGTGAAAAGGGACAGTCTGGGCGTTTGCTTTTGCCCGATGGATTATCGAAGCTTTCTGAAAAAGTGGTTGGTCAGCAATTGTCAGCCACAGGTCAGCAATTGTCAGCCGCAGGTCAGCGTAGGTCAGCCCCAGGTCAGTGCAGGTCAGACTTGGTCAGCGGAGGTCAGACGTGGACGATTTGTCGATGAAAAGGGAGATTTTATAGCCTGGCACGAGGGTTATCCTTTTTATACCGTCGGACAGCGGCGTGGCTTGGGCATTCATTTGAATCGTGCCGTCTTTGTGAAGGAAATTCGCCCGGAAAAGAATGAAGTAGTACTCGCTTCCCTACAGGCTTTGGAGAAAACGGAGATGTTACTTAAAGATTGGAATATTGTTAATCGGGAACGTTTGTTAGGGCATGCGGATATCATTGTGAAGATTCGCTATCGGAAACAGGAAAATCATTGTACCGTGACAGTTACACCGGATAATTTCCTGCATGTACAACTTCACGAACCGTTGACGGCAATCGCTTCCGGACAGGCTGCTGCCTTCTATAAAGATGGTTTGTTGCTGGGCGGTGGAATCATTGTGGAATAATCATCACTTCCCTCCATTAGGTTTGAAAAAGTAAAAAACATCTGCCATCTGCAACAAAATCGGATTATCTTGTTTGTTTTCAGTCACTTACGGCGTTGCAGATACCTGTTGCAGATGGGTTGCAGATACTTTATCTGCAACACCTAAAGTAGGCCGATAATCTTTATGCTTGCAACTGTAATGAGTATCTGTTGAGGAAATCACAGTTTCTAGGCTGGGAACTGGCGTTCCCAAGGCGGGACACTGGCGTTTCCGAGGCGAGATACTAGAGTTTCCAAGGCGGGATACTGGAATTTCTGACCGTGGATACTGGAGTTTCCTGTATAGGGAACGATTGGAAACTACTGACGATCTAAGGCGAATGTAACTGGAATTATAGTCAAAGCAAGTCGTTTCATGATTTGTTGCATACCGGAAAGATATTTGAAGCAACTTGTATTCTGCCAGCAAGCTGGTAATACAAAAAAAAGTCCCACAGTGCATATTATGTACACCGTAGGACACTTCCTGTCATATAATGATTTAATTTGTTCGGATAACTTTATTCATTGTTCAGCACCAGCATTGTTTCTATATACTCGCGTGTATTGCTTAATCTGGGCACTTTGTGCTGTCCACCTAATTTCCCCTTCCTTGCCAGCCAGTCATGGAACAATCCCGGACGCGCAACGATGACTTCCAGTGGTTGCAGAGCAATATCTTTCCAACGCTTCGCCTCATAGTCCGAATTTACTTCTTTCAATGTAGCATCAAGTATAGCGGCAAATTTCTCTACGGAATCCGGCATCTTGGCAAATTCTATCAGCCACTGATGACGGCATTTGGCATGTTCGTCCATAAATACCGGTGCAGCAGAGTATTCGCAAACCTGTGCTCCCGTCTCGGCACAAGCCTTGGCCAGGCCTTTTTCGGCATTATCTACAATCAGTTCTTCTCCAAAAGCATTGATGAAATGCTTCGTACGTCCTGTGATGACGAACTTATATGGGTTCTTGCTGGTAAACTTCACCGTATCACCGATCATGTATCGCCACAATCCGCAGGACGTAGAAATCACCATTGCGTAATTTTTGTTAAGCTCCACCTCTTCGAGGCAGTAAGCGCGTGGATTTTCCTTATCAACTTCTTCCAATGGAATGAACTCGTAGAAAATACCGTAGTCGATCATCAGCAACATGGCAGGGTCTGAAAGATCGTTCTGCGTACCAAAGTACCCTTCGGAAGCGTTGTAGGTCTCTACATAATGCATCTTCTTTGAGTGAATCACCTGTTTGTACTGCTCACGATAAGGGGTGAAAGCCACTCCGCCGTGGAAGAATACTTCCAGATTCGGCCACACTTCCTCCAGAGTTTGTTTGCCGGTCTTTTCGAGAATACGCTTGATAAGTACCAGCATCCATGAGGGTACACCGGACAAACTGGTCACATTGACCGGAATAGTACTGTTGGCTATTGCTTCTATTTTGGTTTCCCATTCGCTCATCAAAGCGATTTTCTTGCTCGGCACACGAATGAAATTGATTAACGGATTGACGTTCTGAATCAGAATCGCCGACAAGTCTCCCACCAAACTATGGTTGGAGTTGAGGTTCGGACTATGGCTGCCTCCCAGAATCAACCCTTTTCCCGAGAAAAAGTGACTGTCCGGATTGATGCGGAAGTAGAGTGCCGCAGCATCTTTACCGCCTCTATAGTGAATGTCTTCCAGAGCTTCTTTGCTGACAGGCAGGAATTTGCTTTTATCATTGGTCGTTCCGGATGATTTGGCAAACCAGCGTATTTCCGATGGCCAAAGCAGATTCTGTTCCCCCGCCCGCAAGCGTTCTACATAAGGCTTTATTTCCTCATAAGTCTGTATTGGAAGGCGGTTTCTGAAATCCTCATAGCTACGGATGGAGGCGTAGTCGTACTTTTTTCCCCACTCTGTCTGTGCAGCTTGGTTCACTAAGCGACTCAGCACACGGTGCTGTATCTCACTAGCCTGACTAGCATAAAGGTCTATTTGTTTTAAACGGGAATCGAAAGTCTTACTAATAATCTTTGTAATATTCATTTCTGCTTTAACATAATAATGTTTAGTCGTGCAAAAGTAACCTTATTTATCTTTTTTTTCTATCTTTACGACGGAAATAATCGTTAAAATTTGGCGACTTTTCTTGAATCCCGAGTTTCTGACTAAAAAAAACGACAATGAGAATTGGAATCCTGACTTCCGGAGGAGACTGCCCCGGTATAAATGCCACTATTCGTGGCGTGTGCAAAACTGCCATCAATCACTATGGGATGGAAGTAATAGGAATTCATAGTGGTTTTCAAGGTTTGCTGACAAAAGACATCGAATCCTTTACTGATAAATCCTTATCCGGATTGTTGAACCAAGGGGGTACGATGTTGGGTACTTCGCGCGAGAAACCTTTTAAAAAAGGAGGCGTCGTCTCGGATGTCGACAAGCCGGCACTGATTCTTCAGAATATTCAGGAAATGGGACTGGATTGTGTCGTCTGCATCGGAGGAAACGGAACGCAGAAAACTGCCGCTAAATTTGCCGCAATGGGCGTCAACATCGTATCAGTCCCCAAAACCATTGATAATGATATTTGGGGAACGGATATTTCCTTTGGATTTGACTCCGCCGTGAGCATCGCTACGGATGCCATCGACCGCTTGCATTCTACCGCCAGTTCGCACAAAAGAGTGATGGTTATTGAAGTGATGGGGCATAAAGCCGGCTGGATTGCCCTGTATTCGGGCATGGCAGGTGGCGGTGACGTCATTCTTGTCCCCGAAATCCCTTACAACATCAAGAATATAGGAAATACAATCCTCGAAAGACTGAAAAAAGGTAAACCCTATTCTATCGTAGTGGTGGCAGAAGGCATCTTGACGGATGGTCGGAAACGTGCTGCGGAATACATCGCACAGGAAATAGAATATGAAACGGGTATCGAAACACGTGAAACCGTATTAGGATATATTCAGCGTGGTGGTTCGCCTACTCCTTTTGACCGTAATCTGTCTACCCGTATGGGAGGACACGCGACAGAATTGATTGCTAACGGGCAATTCGGGCGTATGATTGCTTTAAAAGGAGATGACATTTCATCCATCCCTCTTGAAGAAGTGGCCGGTAAATTGAAGTTGGTAACTGAAGATCACGATTTAGTAATTCAAGGCCGCCGTATGGGGATTTGTTTCGGTTAACTTATAATTTACTCTTTTATCGTTAGGATGGTAGTTGGAGTTATCATGCCTTTTCAGTTTCTGTTGCTTCGACCTCATTAACAGTCGTTTCGACTTCATTTGCAGCCGTTTCCACTTCCGGTGTTTCGGTCTCCAAGGTATCCGGTTCCATGGCTTCCGACTCAGTCAATTCGGGCTCAACCAACTCTGTGTCCACTTCTGACGGCATCGAATGCTGCAACTTCGCTTCATTGACTGTATCCATAAATGTCTGGTCTTTCACCTTCTTGATAGCCATTTGCGCGGCATTCTGCTGAGACTCTTTCTTGGAATAGCCCGTACCGGTTCCGGCAGGAAGCCCTTCGATACGAACCTCTGTCTGGAAGACGGGATTACTGTCATGGTCGAGGAACTGCTCGATCAACTCAAAGGAAACCTCCATCTTGTTCTTCTGGCTCCATTCGATAAGCTTGGACTTGAAGTTAACTTCTTTGCGGGATATTTTGTCTAGATCAATATAACGGTTGATGATCCGCTGCTCCATAAACTGCTTGCAACGCCCATACCCCTGATCCAGATAAATGGCTCCGATAAATGCTTCGAAAGCATTCCCGTACATATAACTGTTGTGGGAAGAGGAGCGGGTAGAATATTTGATAAGTTTGTCCAGACCGATCTCCACGGCTAACTTGTTCAAAGTCTCCCGTTGTACGATCTTGGAACGTGTGTTTGTCAGGAAACCTTCCCGTTTCCCTTCGAAACGTTTATAGACAATATCTCCTACGATGGCGTCGAGGATGGCGTCACCCAAAAACTCCAGTCGTTCGTTGTTCAGCGGACGTCCCTTCTCGGAGCGGACGGCAGATGACTTGTGCAGGAGCGCTTGTTCGTAGATCTGGATATTGTGCGGATAAAATCCGAGTATCCGGTAAAAACAAAGATAAGACTCTCTGTCTTTGCGGAACAGGAGTCTTATCTTATCTATTTGGTTACGTAACACGATTTTACTCAGCGTATTTCTTGAAGATAACGCACGCATTGTGACCACCGAATCCAAATGTATTGGACAGGGCAACATTAACCTCACGTTTCTGAGCTTTGTTGAACGTGAAATTAAGGTCGTAGTCAATGTTCTCGTCGTTGTCACCTTCTTCGTGGTTGATAGTCGGAGGAACAATGCCGTTCTTGATGGCAAGGATGCTTGCGATAGATTCTACCGCACCGGCAGCTCCCAGCAAGTGACCAGTCATTGATTTTGTAGAACTGATGTTCAGTTCGTATGCGTGATCACCGAATACTTCCTTAATTGCTTTCGCTTCAGAAATATCACCTACCGGGGTAGATGTTCCGTGGACGTTGATGTAATCTACTTCTTTCGGATCCATTTCTGCATCTTCCAGAGCGTTCAGCATTACCAGTTTGGCACCAAGACCTTCCGGATGGGAAGCTGTCAGGTGATGAGCATCTGCAGACATGCCTACACCGGCAACTTCTGCATAGATTTTCGCACCACGGGCCTTAGCGTGTTCCAGTTCTTCCAAAATCAGGCAACCGCCACCTTCGCCCATGATGAAGCCGTCACGGCTTGCGCTGAATGGACGTGAAGCCTTGCTAGGCTCATCGTTGCGTGTTGACAGAGCATGCATAGCGTTGAAACCGCCTACGCCTGCAGGGAAGATGGCTGCTTCCGAACCACCGGATACGATTACGTTTGCTTTACCCAGACGAATCAGGTTGAAGGCATCCGCAATGGCATTGGTAGAAGTAGCACATGCTGAACAAGTCGCGTAGTTAGGACCATGGAAGCCATACATGATAGAAATCTGTCCGGCAGCAATATCCGAGATCATCTTCGGGATGAAGAACGGATTGAACTTGGGACCTATTTCCTTGTGAGTGTAGTAGTTGCCTACTTCTTCCTCGAATGTATGTATACCACCGATACCGGCGCCAAAAATAACACCGATTCTGTTCAAATCTTCTTTTTCGACGTCAAGACCGGAGTCCGATACCGCTTCTTTGGCAACAGCGACAGCATACTGAGTGTATAAGTCCATTTTTCTTGCCTCTTTACGGTCGATATATTTAGTTACATCGAAGTTTTTCACTTCGCATGCAAACTGGGTCTTGAATTGCGACGCATCAAAATGAGTAATAGGCCCTGCTCCACTAACCCCGTTCACTAGATTTTCCCAGAATTCGGGTACATCATTGCCAACAGGAGTAATGGCGCCAAGGCCTGTTACTACCACTCTTTTTAATTCCATATTGATGAAATCGGATAATTACTTAGCGTGTTCTTCGATATAAGATACAGCATCACCTACAGTACCAATCTTTTCTGCTTGGTCATCAGGAATAGAGATACCGAATTCTTTTTCGAATTCCATGATAAGTTCTACAGTGTCAAGAGAATCTGCTCCCAGGTCGTTAGTGAAGCTTGCTTCGTTAGTAACTTCTGATTCTTCTACGCCTAATTTATCAACGATAATCGCTTTTACTCTTGATGCAATTTCAGACATAACTTTAAGTTTTTAATTAATAATTAGTTTTATTTCTTTAAATTTGCGGTGCAAAGGAATGAATATTTATCGTTTTGCGCAAATATTTGACTAAATAAATGCAGTCTTTTGCACATTTTTCACTGTTTTGTGCATTGAATTCGAGTATAATGAAGAAAAACATCGCCATTTTCGCTTCCGGTTCCGGCTCAAATGCCGAGAATATAATCCGGTATTTCCAAAAGAGTGACTCCGTTGAGGTGTCGTTAGTACTTTCTAATAAAAGTGATGCCTACGTTTTGGAACGTGCGCACCGTTTGAAAGTGCCCTGTAACGTGTTCCCGAAGGAGGACTGGATAGCCGGAGATGAAATTCTGGCTATTTTGCAGGAATATCGCATTGACTTTATCGTGCTGGCAGGTTTCCTTGTCCGCGTGCCGGATTTGCTTTTGCATGCATATCCCGATAAAATCATAAATATACATCCTGCTCTCCTGCCCAAGTTCGGTGGAAAAGGTATGTACGGCGACAAAGTTCACCAAGCCGTAGTGGCTGCGGGCGAAAAAGAAACTGGCATTACTATACATTATATTAATGAGCACTACGACGAAGGAAGCATCATCTTCCAAGCCACCTGCCCCGTACTTCCCGATGACTCACCCGAAGAGGTGGCTAAAAAAGTACACGCTTTGGAGTATGAGCATTTCCCACATGTTGTAGAAGAAGTAATAGGTAATAAGTAATAGGTAATAAGTAATAATCGTAGTTACTTTGGTACTGTGCCCGTTCGCTAGATATCCGCATGGCTATTACTTATTACCTATTACTTATTACCTGCATATACGCCTTCTCTTCTCTCCTCAACGGGTAATCTCCCCGTAAGGTTTCGAATAGTTCCGGATGGGATTTTAATCGGTTGCTGTCTTCGATGGGATTGTACATTTTCAGCAGAGCTTCTTCATGGTCTTTTGCTTCGATAAGAGACGAAGATGGGGCGGGCGGGGTGATTTCATAAGTTGCGCCTAGGTGGAAGAAACGGCAGATGGAGTCCAGCGACATTCGGGTGGCATTTGCTTTTCCGTCGGCAGAGTATCCGGCGATATGCGGGGTGCCTATCAGTACCTTTTCTAATAATTCACGGTTGATTTCCGGTTCATGTTCCCATACATCGATTATTGCGTCTGAGATTGTACCGTTGTTGATGGCTTCCAGCAGGGCGTTTGTTTCGATCACTTCTCCTCTTGAAGTGTTGATGACAACAGGCCTTCGTTGGAGAGACCGGAAGAAATTCCCGTCTGCCAGATGGTATGTTTTATATTTCCCTTCCTTATATAAAGGTACGTGAAAGGTGATGATATCACATTCTTCGGCTATTTTCTCTAGTGAGGTGAAGGCGATGTTTCCTTCTTTCTCTTCTCTTGGCAAGTCGTTCAGTAGTACACGCATACCGAAATCTTGTGCGACTTTGGCCACCTTGCTTCCTACATTACCTACACCGATAATGCCGATCGTCAGTTCGTCCGGCTTTTTATTCCGAAGAGATTTCCAGATCAGAAGAGAGGATTGTATATACTGAGCCACCGAGGCGGAATTGCATCCCGGGGCATTCGCCCACTCGATACCCGCCTGCTTGCAGTATTCAGTGTCGATATGGTCAAATCCGATGGTTGCTGTGGCGATAAATTTTACTTTGCTGCCTTCCAGCAATTCGCGGTTGCAGTGAGTGCGGGTCCGGATGATGAGTGCGTCCGCATCCTGTATCAGTTCCCGTGTAAAATCCTTTCCCGGTGCGTAGATTACCTCTTCGGCAATTTTCTCTGCTGCCTCTTTTATATAAGGTATCTTATCATCTATAATAATTTTCATATACAATTCCTTTTTTACTCAGACAAAGGTAAGAAATAAAAAAGTAAGAAACGGTTGCTTGTCTGAAAAATATTACATAGCTTTGTCCTATTATACATCTATTAGCTAGTTAAGATTATGACATTTAGTAACCTTTGCAATGATATTTTTTGGAAATCGACGACAGATTACCATGTGACGGATAGCGTAGATGCGCCGATGAACAATCCTTACGAGTTGAAGTCGATAGAGTATTATTTGTATCTGAAAAACTGGATTGATGCCGTACAATGGCATTTCGAAGATATCATCCGTGACCCGCATATTGATCCGGTGGCAGCCGTAGCTTTAAAGAGAAGAATCGATAAATCCAATCAGGACCGTACGGATCTGGTGGAGTTGATCGATAGCTATTTTCTTGATCGATATAAGGATGTAAAGCCGCTGGCAGATGCTACCATCAATACGGAAAGTCCTGCCTGGGCAGTAGACCGTCTCTCTATTCTTGCTTTGAAAATTTACCACATGCAGCAAGAAGTGGAACGTACGGATACGACGGAAGAACATCGTGCACAATGCCAGGTAAAACTGGATATTCTGCTGGAACAACGGAAAGACCTTTCTTCGGCTATCGACCAGCTGCTGGCTGACATCGAGGCAGGGAAGAAGTATATGAAAGTATATAAACAGATGAAGATGTATAATGACCCGGCGCTGAATCCGGTGCTTTATGCAAAAAAATAACGAATGGCGCGTATTCTCATTATCCGTTTCTCGGCTCTTGGCGATGTAGCCATGACGATACCGGTAGTACATTCGCTGGCAGTACAATATCCTCAACTTGAAATTACTGTGTTGAGTCGTGCTGTGTGGCAACCGCTTTTTCAGGGACTTCCTGCAAATGTGAGTTTTATCGGTGCTGACCTGACGGGTAAACATAAAGGATTATGGGGGTTGAACACCCTTTATTCGGAACTGAAAGCAAAGCGTTTCGACTATGTGGCAGATTTTCATCATGTACTTCGTACGAAATACTTGTGTCTGAGGTTCCGGCTGGCTAATATACCTGTGGCATCTATCTATAAAGGTAGAGTGGGAAAAGAAAAATTAGTCCGCCGCCGGCATAAAGTATTGGAGAACCAGAAAAGTTCTTTCCGTCGTTATGCCGATGTGCTGGAGAAACTGGGTTTTCCTGTATTGTTGAATTTTTCTTCGATTTATGGAGATGAAAAAGGAAACTTTGCAGAGATAGAACCTGTCACAGGCGCAAAAGATAATTTGAAATGGATTGGTATAGCTCCTTTTGCCAAGCACATGGGTAAGATATACCCTATTGAATTGCAGGAGCAGGTAGTAGCCCATTTTGCCACCGATCCGAAGGTGAAGGTTTTCCTTTTCGGAGGTGGCAAGAGTGAACAGGAAGTATTCGATGGCTGGGTGGCGAAATATCCTACCGTCGTTTCTATGATTGGTAAGTTGAATATGCGTACCGAACTGAATCTAATGAGTCATCTGGATGTGATGCTCTCGATGGATTCGGCGAATATGCATCTGGCTTCGCTGGTCAACATTCCGGTGATCTCTGTTTGGGGAGCTACTCATCCTTATGCCGGGTTTATGGGATGGAAACAGTTGCCGGTCAATACGGTACAGCTTGACCTGTCATGCCGTCCCTGCTCCGTATACGGACAGAAACCATGCTGGCGGGGCGATTATGCCTGCCTGAGAGAAATAAAACCCGAACAGGTGATAGCGAAGATTGAAGGAATAATCAATTAGGAGCCAGGTACTCCTGAGATATGGAACAAGAATGAAGAATAAACTTTTATATAAGTTGCGTAGCGGGAAGAATCCTAAGTTCATTTACTACTCGGTAAATGCTCTCAGACTGGTCATTCCGAAAGGCATTTTCCGGCTACGGTTACAAGGAAAGTTGTCTTCACTATCCCGCCGGAAGGACAAGGATTATATAGAACGTCGCGTTGACTATTATAACAAACTTTCCGGAACGGTGCAATTACCTTCTTCTGCTCCGCATCTTTCAGAGCACAAGATGAGCAAACAAAAAGTGTATTTCTTTGATACTTATCAATATACCCGCTGGTTTTCTGATCAGTTTCAGTGGGGCTTTTGTCCCGGTGATGTGACATTTGTTCCCGACTATCCCTCTATTGTGAAAAGCCGTCCGCTGACAGATGATAATGCGAATTCGATTGTGATGAAACTGGATAAGGTTCGTCATTTTATATTTGTGGAGGATAAGAAGGCTTTTACTGAGAAGAAAAATATGGTCATCTTTCGTGGAAAGGTAAAAGGAAAACCTTCCAGAAAGCTTTTTATGGAAATGTATTTTCATCATCCGATGTGCGATTTGGGCGATGTCAGCAAAAATACGACTGATCCGGCAGAGTGGCGCACGGAGAAGAAAACGATTAATGAGCATTTGGATTATAAATTCATAATGGCTCTTGAAGGAATCGATGTGGCCAGCAACCTGAAATGGGTGATGTCATCAAATTCAATAGCAGTGATGCCCCGGCCTACCTGTGAGACATGGTTTATGGAAGGCACGCTTATTCCCAATTATCATTATATTGAAATAAAACCGGATTTTTCTGATCTGGAGGAACGGTTGAATTACTATATAGAGCATGTAGACGAATCATTGGAGATCATCAGACATGCCCATGAATATGTGTCCCAGTTTAAAGATAAGAGAAGAGAAAATTTGATATCACTGCTTGTGTTGGATAAATATTTTAAGATGACCGGGCAAAAGAGTTGAGAGATGAAGAGAAGTATGACCATTCTTGTTTTTTCGTAAGATGAAAATAATGATTAACCCCAAATACGAATATCTGAGAGAATATGTAGAACGTATTCCGAAAGATTTTGAGACAATAGGAACGGTAATTCATTCCGGGCGAAATTTGATAAAGATGATCACGGTGGATGGATTGGATATTAACGTGAAACGGTATACGATACCTCCGCTGATAAACCGGATCGCTTATGCTTTCTTTCGCCCTTCGAAAGGGAAACGGGCTTTTGTTTATCCGGAGAAACTGTTGGAGAAAGGGTTTGAAACCCCATCTCCTATTGCCTATATAGAAGAGACAAAAATGGGTTTGATTGGTCATTCATATTTTATGAGCATACAATCTCCCTATCGATATAATTTTTGCCAGTTTGGCAATGCGGATATAAAAAGCTGCGAAGATGTAGTGACCGCTTTTGCGGAATTTACAGCGCGTCTGCATGAAGCCGGAATTCTGCATCTGGACTATTCGCCGGGAAACATCCTGTATGACAAGATAGGAGAGGAATATCATTTCTCACTGGTGGATATTAACAGAATGCATTTTGGCGAAGTGGATATTAAGAAAGGTTGTGCGAATTTTGCCCGTTTATGGGGGCAGACACCCTTCTTCATCTTGTTGGGAAAAGAGTATGCCCGTTCGAGAGGGATGGACGAAGAGGAATGTGTGCGTTTGGTTCTGCATTACAGAAAGAAATTCTGGAACAGATATCGTCGCAGACATCAGGTCTGGTTTCAGTTGGATATTTAATGGCTAAAGGAGGGTAATTAATGATAGTAGCTTTTGAAAATAATGTTGTTTGTTCGGATGAAAAAGTGCGGGACTACTTGCTGGCTCATCATGCTGACTTGAAAGAAGATCAGGATGAGGACGCATTATGTCTGGTTCGTTTGCATAAGGAGGAAGACATTGATGGCACTGATCGTGTGGACTTAGTCGGATGGAGGGAGATTTCGAGAGAACTTTATTGGGCTGAGGGACAGATGGAGTGCAATTATTCTATTATCTGTTTTAGTCGGAAGACTACTTCTTTGCAGATGTCGGTCGTACTGTCAACCTGCAACCAGCTTGAATGGCTGGAGAAGGTGTTGTGGGGATATGAAGCCCAGGATACTAAGAACTTTGAATTGATTATTGCCGATGATGGTTCGCGGAAAGAAACTTATGATATGTTGCAGAGGATAACTCCGCAATTGTCCTTTCAGGTGAAGCATGTATGGCACGAAGATAAAGGATTCCGTAAATGTGATATTCTGAATAAAGGCATACTGGCTGCACAAGCAGATTACCTGCTTTTCAGTGATGGCGATTGTATTCCACGTAAAGACTTCGTCTCAACTCACCTGTGTCTTCGCCGTAAAGGACGTTTTCTGTCCGGCGGATATCATAAGTTGAGTATGGATTTGTCGAAAGATATTACAAAGGACGATATATTATCCGGCAGATGTTTTGATCTGCAATGGATGAGAGGAAAAGGGATGCCTGCCTCTTTTAAAAATAATAAACTGACTGCTACAGGATTTAAAAGGTGGGCATTAAATACCTTTACTCCTACCAAAGCAAGCTGGAATGGGCATAACGCTTCCGGTTGGCTAAGCGATATTCTGGCTGTGAATGGTTTTGACGAGCGTATGCAGTACGGTGGACAAGACCGTGAATTTGGAGAACGTCTGGAGAACTATGGAATTCATGGTATGCAGATACGTTACTCTACCGTATGCCTCCATTTGGATCATGCAAGAGGGTATAAGACGAAAGACTCTATCCAGAAGAACCGGAACATACGAAAGCATACTCGTGGAGCAAAGGTTCAATGGACTTCTCTGGGCATTGTAAAGGATGAACTGAGAGGTCAGTCTGTGAAGGTGAACAGTTATTATGATCGCTATACACGGGAAGAAGAGAAGCTGACTTCCTATAAGGAAAAAGGAGGATTTTACCGACATATCTATTCTTTGTCTTGCAGGTGGAGAAGAGCAAAGTATCATGATAAAGTGGTGCGTGCTTATCAGCAGGACACTGATGCTCCGGCATTATCGAACCATTCGGGAGTCATTGTCTCGTTGACGACATTTCCTCCCCGTATTTCTCAGCTTCATCTGATGTTGAAATCGATTCTGTGGCAGACTTGTCCGCCCGAAAAGATAATTGTATGGTTGTCGGAACAGGAGTTCCCCGGACGGTTGAATGATCTGCCAGAAGAACTTAAAATATTGATGGCTAAAGGAATAGAATTCAGATTTGTGTCTGAGAATTTCCGTTCACATAAGAAGTATCATTATGTTTTCCGTGAATATCCGGATAGTAAAGTGATAACAGTGGATGATGATCTGATTTATCCCCGGAATACGGTTGAGCGTTTGCTTTCCTTATCGTATCAGTATCCGGATACGGTTTGCGGAAACGTTATCCGGAAGATTCATATGGATGGAAATTCTTTTTCGATATATAGAAAGTGGACGAAAGTGTTTACGATGCCGGTGAATAGTTCTTTGCAGAATGTGGCAATCGGATGTGGCGGGATTTATTATCCTCCCCATTGGTATGGAGAGGAGTTGTTTGACTGGAAAATAATCAGTGAACATTGTCCGTCTGCGGATGATTTATGGTTGAAAGCGAATGAATTAAAGAGGCGGGTCAAGGTGACAGGAGGGGGTGAATTCTATCCCCGGCCGATAGAGCTGCCTCAAACGCAGAATAATAGCTTACAAAAGAAAAATAATGGGAAAACTAACCTGAATGATAAACAGTGGAAATCTTTGAATGAACTTTGGAAACTAGACGAATTATACTGTATAAATGGCAAATAAGAGGTAATTGTTTGATTTGAGAGTGTTTAGATTGTATTATCGAATCACAGACAAGTGTGAAATTTATTTAAAATCGAGGGTAGTTTTGCAGTATTCCTTGTTATATAGCATTCTATATAGAAGGGGCTGCAGTAAAAATAAAAAGTTGACAAGTAGAATAATATGAATACTAATATCTCTGGACCATTGATTAGTCTTATAGTGCCTGTTTATAATGTAAAGGACTATTTGAAGACTTGTCTGCAATCTATACTGGAGCAGACCTATAAGAACCTTGAGATTATCTTAGTTGATGATGGTTCTGACGACGGCTCTTCCGGTATCTGCGATGAGTATGCGCGTATGGATCAGCGCATTAAGACTATTCATTTGCCTCATAGTGGGGTGAGTGCTGCCCGTAATGCTGGTTTGGCTGCAGCTACGGGAGAGCTCTTGGGCTTTGTTGACAGTGATGACTGGATTGATCATGATATGTATCAGTATCTTTACGCTTTGATGCAAGAGCATGATGCAGATGTTTCTGCTTGTACTTATCTTCTTGAGCAGGAGGGAAGACCTTCTAAAATAATCAACAACACGGGTAAGTTATATGTTTTCTCCAGAAAGGAGATTATACGTGCTTTGGTAAAGAATGACTTGGTAAAGAACTATTTATGGGCGAAGCTCTTTAAACGTAAATTGTTTGACCGCCTTTCATTCCCTGTCGGACGGGTTTATGAGGACGTGGCTGTATTATATAAAGTATTTTATAGCTCTCAGAAAGTGGTATTGAGTTGTGTCTCTAAATACCATTATATGATTCATAAGAATGAAAGCATTACTCGTGGTGGTTATGATCCGGTAAAGGAATATCATTACTTCCTGAGTCTTTATGAACAGGATAAGTTTATTCAAAATGCGGAACTTGGAGAAGAATCTTCCGTTGGTGTACTTAAGAGAGGTATTCATCTGATTAACCATACTTTATTGTGTCCTCCGTCACCGGCTTTTGAGGATATCATAGATGAAACTATGTTGAAAATGCGTGAATATCGTCATATTACTCCTTGGCAACTAGGTCTGAGTATGTCAATCAAACGATATTTTATGTGTAAACACTTCGGTTTTTATAGGATGCTATATCGTGGTTATCGTGCTATATTTAAAAGAAAGCACAAATTGTTGATTGACTAATATGGAAAAGAAGTTCTCAATTATAGTGCCTGCATATAATGCGGAAGAATATTTGGAACGTTGTATCGCTTCCATGGCAAATCAGAATTTTCCTTGTGATAAATATGAGGTAATCGTCATTAATGATGGTTCAACGGATGGTACATTGGATTTGTTGAATAATCTATGTCGAAAGTATTCTTTCTTAAGATATGTAACTACTGTGAATGGAGGACTTAGCCGCGCTAGAAATAGAGGGATTAAAGAGTCTGTGGGAGAGTATCTTTTATTTGTTGATTCTGATGATTCTATAAGATCTAATTTGTTAGCTCAAATATATGATGAACTGATAAAGGACGATTTAGATATGATGTTAATGGACTATTTGTATTTAGATTCAAATAGTAATTCTTTAAAGAAGCCTTTAAATATTAATAATCATATTAGTCAACCAGTAGATGGCAAGGAATTCTTGTTAAAGTGCAAATATTATCCGATGGTTTGGGCTTATGCTTATCGGCGTTCCTTTTTACTTGAGAATAAATTGGAGATGATTCCTATTTGGCATGAAGATGAAGAATTTACCCCGAGGGCTATTTATTTTGCAAAACGAATAAAATATCTACCATTGATTTTCTATAATTATTTCCGAAATAAAAGCTCCTTTATGATGAAATATAATGAGGATTCTTATTTTGATATGATTCGGGGAATGGAAAGTTTGGAAGGCTTTAGGAAAGACTATGTTCTTGAAGCTGATATGAATCTTTATTTTAAAGATTTGATAGCAAGAAACCTTTTGAAATCTTTTAAACGTAGTATACATTGGGCAGCTCCGGTTGAAATACAACGGCGGATCATTTGTGAAATGAAGAAGAAAGGTTTTATTCCTTTACCTAGAGAAAAGAAAGGAATATATATTTTATTGTATAAGTATGCTTCTATTCTTTTTATTTATTATTACCGTCTGAAACTGAAAAGATATGCAGTTTAATATTAGTGGCATTTGATTATTGACAAACCATATAACTTAAATATTATGATTCCCAAAATTATTCATTATTGCTGGCTAAGCAATGAACCTTTCCCTGATGATGTTCAAAAATGTATGGATACTTGGAGAAAACATCTTCCAGATTATGAATTTAAATTGTGGAATTTTTCATGTTTTGATATCGAATCTTCTCAATGGGTAAAAGAAGCATTTATGTATCGTAAGTATGCTTTTGCTGCTGATTATATTCGCATTTTTGCTCTATACAATTATGGAGGTATTTATTTGGATACAGATGTTGAAGTGCTAAAATCGTATAATGATTTGTTGGAACTGCCTTATTTTATTGGGCTTGAGAAAAGTAAAGATGAAGGAGAAGTTTCGATTGAGGCTGCTACTATGGGATTTGAAAAAGGACATCCTTTGTTGAAAGATATATTGGGCTATTATGATAAACGGAAGTTTCATATAAAGGGGCGTAAATTTGATATTCGTCCGTTGCCATATATTATATTAATACATATTCAGAAGAATTATATGTGGAAAAGGGTGGGATCTATTTTAGAATTTGATTATGATAAATCAATAATAACACTTCTGCCCGCAGATTATTTTAGTCCTAAGAAATGGTTTAATAAGGAATTAGATGTTACTTCTAATACATATTCTATTCATCATTTTGCTGGAGCTTGGAAGAAAAAACATAAATGGCAGGACCGAATGAGAGTTTGGCGTTTTTACCTTCTTGGGTTGTTTATGGATAAGTATAAGATATAATAAGTTATCATCATATAGAGAGTATTCTTTTGACCTTATAAATTTCCTAAGAATAAATAGTTGATAATGAAAATAATAAATGTAGTATGTGGAATTGATGATAAGTATTATCAGCATTGTGCGGTAATGTTGGTTTCACTAATTAAAAGTACTAACCGTAAATTTAATATATATATATTATCTTTGAATGTTAATGAAAATCACAAATCATTATTGCAAGAGATGATAATATCATTGGGTAGTGAGGTGCAGATCTTAGATGTTTCTTCTGATTGGGTGCAACAATTCCCTATTAGGCGTAGGGATTACTTGTCCCTAGCTACTTATTTGCGTCTTTTTATTCCACAGCTTTTACCTCCAGAAATAGATAAAGTTCTATATGTTGATTCTGATATTGTTTTTAATGGGGATATTTCTGAATTGTATGATGTAGATCTTTCAAATTATTCTTTAGCGGGCATTGAAGATGCTCCTAATTTACACCCACTTCGTCTAAGTTATAATGAAGCAGATTCATATTTTAATGCAGGTCTTATTTTATTGAATTTAGAATATTTGCGTGGTATTGACTTTACAAATTTGGCTCAGAAGTATATAAGAGAGAACTTTGCCAAAATTAGACTTCATGATCAGGATGTGTTAAATGCTTTATTGCATGGTACTGTTTTATTTCTTGATATAAAGTGGAATATGTTAGATTGTTTTTTCTTTAATCCTCCTCTGATTGCTAGTAAATACATGGAGGATTTGGCTAAAAATCGTGAAACTCCTATTGTAATTCATTATTCCGGTCCGTTGAAGCCTTGGCATAAAGGATGTCGTCATCCAATGAAGAATATTTATTTTCATTATGCAAACATGATATCTTGGAGTAATAAGAGAGTGTCTTACTTCTTTGTATTTAAGAAATTTAAATTTATAATTGCTTTGTTTATACTCTGCGGTGATACTCCAGAGAAAGCTAAATACAAATATAAACGATTTAAGTCTTTATTTAAAATAACACCTTAAGAGTTATCTGATTTGAAATTAGATATTCTTGAATTTGGCTTCGAATTAAAATAGAATACACTTATGTTCTCAATTATTGTATGTTCGATAAATCCTAAGATGTTACATGAATTAGAAGATAATATTCGTCTAACTATAGGTTGTGATTATGAAATAATAGCGGTAGATAACCGTGAAAAGTGTTGGCCAATCGCTAAAGTGTATAATTATGGGGCTGAAAGGTCTCGATACCCATATCTTTTTTTTGTGCATGAGGATGTTGTTTTTTATTCAAGTAACTGGGGGAAGATCATTGGTGATAAGTTAAGTGAACCGGATTGTGGTGTCATAGGTTTTGTTGGCACAAAGGCTATGCTAAAATGTTATTCTGGCTGGTATTTACGTAATGAGTGGACTGTTTCTCATTTTTGTCAAAGGGATACAGCGATGAATAAAGCCTTTTGGAATGTTTCTAATGCATATTTGGATGTTCCTTTTGAGGAAGTTGTAGCTTTGGACGGATTTGGGCTATTTGTAAAGAAGCAAATATGGGTTAATAATCCTTTTGACGAAAAACTGCTTACAGGTTTTCATTGTTATGATGTTGACTTTTCATTGCATGTTGCACGAAAATATAAAAATTATGTATGTACTGCCTACGAGGTAGTGGTTGAACATGTTTCAAAAGGAAGTTTGAATGAAGAATGGTATAAAAGTACTATCGAATTGTACCAGTCAAAATGGAAATATTTACTTCCAATGAGTGTGGAAGGAATGAATTTAAATCCAGTGAAAGTAAAATTGGAAGAGGAAAGGCAGTACTATAATTTTTTGTGTAAGATAATGAAATACAATTTTGAGAAGAAAAGAATAGTACTAAATGAGTTTTGGAATCTGCCATTTACTTGGAAGCATTTCCGTCATTGTGTAGCATGTACTATGAAATATTTGAAAAGTTGGTAAGATTTCGTTTTGTGAATATTGTAAACTATAGTTGCGGAGTGTTTTTATCCCTCTTAAAATAAGAGGGAATATTGATTAATTTTGTTTAGACCAGTAAGTGGAAGTTTTGAGGTGTGTTAGATAATAAGTTTCTTCTTCTGATAGATTGTTGTTGTCAAGATACCAAGGCGTATGTCTCATAGAATAAGGATACCCTGTGCGCAAATATAAGTGTTTTATATCGATTATTTCACCTTTAAAATATGGTTTATATACAGCAAATGTAGTATCTATGGGAGCTTTAAATATATTCGGCTCTATTTCTTTTTTCCAAAATTGACTTTCCCATTCTTTTACCTGTTCTTTGTGTATATAGTGGTCTGGTAAATCATCTATGCATAGTGAGAATCCCACTTTTAGTGCTTTGGGATATTTTTCGAGCAAGGAAACAAATACTTCCATAAAATCGTTTGGGCAATCAGGATGAATTTCTAAATCTGAATCTGTATAGGCGAAATAGGAATCTGTAAATTGTTTATAAATGCCAGTTTCCCATATAGATAAGTGTCCTACGTTCCTGTTTAACATATATACTGTATACGGACAATTTTTATAGTATTCCAGTAGAGGTGGGTAAGTGGATTTATTATCAATAATGTATATATTTCGGTATCCTCTTGATTCTAGTCCATTGATAAGTTGTAGTAAAGTAGTGATCCGATTATAGTTATTGATAACGATAGGTATATCTTTATAATCTATTTGAGAAATTCCCCAAAGATGTTTTTTGATTTCAGGAACTCCCCATTTGATGAGCTTTTCTTTAAAGAGTTTGAATTTGCGTATTAACTTTCTTCTCATTTTATTCTAGTTATTGTTTTAATAGATTTAACCATTGCTTTCCAATTTCTTCTAAGGTGTATTGATCTGATTTTCTTCTGGCTGTTTTGCTTAGGGATCTTTGTAGGTGCTCATCACCCATTATTTTAACCAGTTCTGTAAGCATAGCTTTGGAATCATTGTTTCTAACGATTATTCCTCCATTATGGGATAAGATAGAGTGAACCCCTTTGCTAATATTAAAAGCCAATGGTATAACACCAAATCGTTGTGCTTCGATCAAACACATTGGAAAACCCTCGAAACTTGAAGTTAAAAGAATAACCTTGGCTTTTCTATAGTATTGTTGAGGTTGGCTTACTTGACCTTTGAAACTCACTCGTTGGATTTTTTTCTCTCTAACAATTTGTTCAAGTTCATTGCGGGCTTCTCCTCCACCTATAATAAGTAGTTCCCAGTTAGCAAATCCCTTGATTCTATTCCATATATCAAGAATTATGTTGATGCGTTTTTCTTTAGACAAACGCCCCATGAAGATTATTTGATTCTTTTTTTGAGACCAATCAATGTCATCTTGTTTAGAAAAGGTAGCTGACAATGGATTTTCAATAGCAATTACTTTGTCTTGATATTCGTTTAATTTGTATCTTTCAATAAAAGGTACTATATAATCATTACATAACAAAATTATTTTTTCACCATTAATGCATGCTTTTCTATATGAGTTGAAAAAAAGGTTTGTGTATTTTGTGTATTTTCGGTTGAGTCCTAAGTGAGACATAAATCGCCTCTTTTTTTGTTTCCACTTATTGGCCTTTATGATATTAGGTAGCTGCCAATATTGTATCTTTTCATATCCAGGCATACCATGTAATACCGAGAATACTTTTACGTTTGGATCCCTACAAATGTTAAAAATAACATCAGTTATTTGTGGATATATTCCTTGATTTATTACATAGCTAATTCCTTTTTCTTTAATAATTCTGTTAAATAAATTTATATTTTCATCTTGGTCGTTTATTGAGCTGAATTTAAACATTTCTGTAATAGAGCTAGGAACGGAGACATTGGCTTGTGTATTTACAGATAATGTATATATAGAGTAATACTTACCTAAATATTCAATAATGTTATTTGAAACAGATTCAAGCCCACCAATACCGGGGTAAGTATTAAAAACGAAAAGTATATTATTGCCCATTAATATAATAATGAAATGATATCTTGCAGCAAAGATAATATTTTTAAGAGATTTATCATGGCTTTATTTAAAATAATTCATTCTTTTGTCTTTTATTTCAGACTTTAGCTGTTCTAAAAGTTAAAAGGATGAACCTCGTTGTATATAAACTTGAAACCTAGGATCTGAAGAAACAATTACTTCATGGGAATTAGTTGCATTTTTATGTCTTCAAGCATTCTTTCATAAATACGGTTTAACGAGCACTTTATCGGATACTTACGGCTATTTAAGACAGAAAAGATGGCTTTAAAGCTAACTGTTCTCTCAAGTATTATAAAACTTGGACATTTGCTGAATACTCCTATGTAAAATCGTTTCCTTTTATATTGAACCATTTTTTTAATCTTAATTGAATGAATCTGAGATGGAATCGGCGGACTCTTCTTCGCATACGTGCGGATACATAACTAGGATTAATGAGTTTTGAATAGTGTCTGGCCTTTTTATATATGCCCAGATGTATATACTTATCGTATAAAACATAATAAAAGTAACTTAGCGCTCGTAAGTATTGGTCTGTCAATGGAGTATTAAATTTATGGATATAGAATGTGGTAATATCAATGGTTGATAATATGAACTTTTCATATTTATGTATATCATTAGAATGACTTGCTGACTCTTCTAAGACACGGTATACGGTAGTGCTTTCCGGAAGATACTTTATTTTGTAATAATATGATATCCATAGCCACATAGGATAATCTCCCATTAGCCAGTTTTTGCTCTTTGGGTCTACTTCTTTCAAGTAATCCATTACTAAGGAACTGCGTATGCAGGTAGTAAGAGTCGGAATACAATTTTCGGATAATAACTCTATATAACCCTTATATTCATGCCCAATGATATCTTCTTCTATTTTGCCTTCCTTTTGGTTATATACCTTGCTGGTAGTATATATCATGCCGTAATCAGGATTGTTTTCTAAAAAATCGATTTGTTTCTGAAGTTTTAATGGGTCAATCCAATAATCGTCTCCTTCGCATATTGCAATATACTTTCCTCTGACTCGTGAACATTGGTATTTGGTAAAGATATCTTCTTTCTTTGAGTATTTGTTTTCCTTCTGATATATAGGTCTTATGACTTGAGGGTAATTATGTTCGTACTCGCGAATAATATCAGGAGTATTATCAGTGGATGCATCATCATGGATTAGAATTTCAAATGGAAAATTTGTCTTTTGCATTAGAAAACCGTCTAAACACTGGGATATATATAATCCATGATTGTATGTACTACAAATTATACTTACTAATGGAGTATTTACTACATCTTTCATTAAATATCAACTTTTATGTATCTCTTTCTTCATTAAATACTTTTCATCCCTATCCTCGGCCTCATAAAATCCCATTTTATGATATGCATGAAGTGCATTGTTATTGTCTTTTCTAACTTCGAGCAATATCTCCTGAATATCCGTAGAAAGATGTTCTATGATATAATTAATTGTTTTTTTAGAGATCCCATGACCTTGATGGTCAGGGTTTACACAGACATAGGGTATATATAAAAATCTCTCTTCTCTATTGTAATAGCCAACAATTAAGGATATAATGTTAGATCCGGAAATAGTATAGTACATAGAGCCGTTATGGTACATTTTCAATATCCATTCATCCAGGTTGGGCATCTGTAACAGAGAAGGAACAAACCAGTTTGCAGAGGATATGATAAAATCTCTGAATTCGGTATATGCTAGAGGTTCTGTATGGATTGTTATGCTCATATTTTAATCAATAATAATATGTACAAACTGGTCCATGTTTTCTATAACATTAAACATTTCTTCTTTCGAAGAATATTTGAGGATAAGTGTCCCCAATGCATCGCCAGCATCACGGAAAGCATGAACATTATCTCCACTTTTCAGTTCTGTTACACAATCTACCAGATTGTTTTTTGCAAAGTTTTCATCAAATGATATTTCTTTAAACCGTCCGGTCTGTTTGCTATGTAACATATAATTAGACCAATATCCCCTTGCAGGTGACATCTCTATTTCGGAGCAATCTTCTCCCAAAGCTGCTTTTATCACATATTTAACCATGTTGACTCCTGTTGCCAGTTCCGTAATCTGAGGTATTAAACTGCCACCGCTTCTGGCACCTAACTCCAGTATATACAATTTCCCGTTTTTGCCAAGAATAGCCTCGACATTATATGCGGTTGTCCCCATTTTTAGTTCAGAAATCAGACGCTGTATGTCCTTTTCCAGTTCTGTTATAATTTCAGGTTTCATTTGAAAAGGCCAGCATTCACCAAGTGGGGCGAAATCTTTGACAACTGAAGAACTGTAGTATTCGTTTCCAAAACAGTGGAATTTTAAAATTCCGTCTACGGAAAAGGCATCTCCTGATATCTGATATCCGTCCTTCTCTATGAATTCCTCAATAATAATGCGTTTTTCACGAGAATATGAGAGGGCATCTTCTATAAAGTCTTTTAGTTGATCTACGTTAGTCAGTTTATTGATGCCTTTACTTCCTGATGAATCGACAGGCTTTATCATAACAGGAAGGGTTAAATTCTTGATTTGTTCCAAAGCCTCCGTGTATGAAGAACATCCGACGTATTTGGGAACATTGAAATTATGTTCAGCCAGATATCGTCTGAATAAGTCTTTCTGAGAAAGAATTTCTACAGAAGTATAGGGGCTGGTAGGCAATCCTAGTTTCTCACAAACATAAGCAGCTGTAGGAGCTGCAGGATCTGAAGCATATGCAACGACGCCATCTACTTGAAGTCTTTTGGCTAACTCGTAAACAGCTTCCTTATCTGTTGTGCTAACATTATAATATTCGTGGGCATACTGATGTCCTGGGTTATTCGGCAAGTAATCGCAGGTGATTACATAATATCCCATTTTTACAGCTTCTTTAATCGCATAGACCTGATATAAAGAGCCTCCTAGCATTAAAACTTTTTTCATCTTATAAACTTTCGACAAATCGCTTAAGTCTTTGAATTCCTTCTTTAATTTTATATATATCTAATGTAAAAGCAATCCGGATAAAATCCTCGCAACAATCACCGTAAGTTATTCCAGGAACCACTGCCACTTGTTCTTTTTCTAAAAGGGCATATGCGAACTCCTCAGATTTTAATCCGGTAGATTTTATATTTAACATTGCATAAAAGGTTCCTTGTGGCGCATCGACTGTTATTGTTTTGATTTTGGCAACTTCTTCCAATAAAACATTTCGGCGGAGAGTGAATTCCTCAATCATACCAGCCGAATATTTCTCCGAATTTCTTAGTGCTTCTATTGCTGCATACTGAGACGGCAATGGAGCACAAGCAGCTATGTTCTCTTGAAACATTGTCATCACTGATATTAATTCTGAAGGTGCAGCTACATAACCCAAACGCCATCCGGTCATACAGAATTCTTTTGATAAACTATTGATAATAACAGTGCGTTCCTTCATCTTGTCGCATGTAACAATACTTTTGAAATGAGCATTATCATAAAGTAGTGTTTTGTATACCTCATCTGTTATTACTATCAAATCATTCTCAATAGCTATCTGTGCTATTTGTTGGATGGAGTCATCAGAAATTATCCGCCCGGAAGGGTTGCTGGGCGTATTTAAAATAATAGCTTTTGTTTTAGGAGTGATTGCCTTCCTTATATTTTCTATAGATATCGATAAGTCATTGGTGCTGACAGGAGCTGTGATAATGGGCTCTCCACTACACATACATACCATCTGTACATAGTTTATCCAATATGGAGCTGGTATAATGACTTCATCCCCTCTGTTTAGAATGGCTAGCAGGGTTAAATATAATCCTTCCATTCCCCCAACTGTAACCATAATCTCATTTGTCGGGTTGTATTCTATATTATATTGTAACTTGTATCTGGAAGATATTATTTCTCTTAATTCTAATAATCCGGCATTAGGGGAGTATCTTGTACGACCTTCTAGTATCGCTTTACAGCCAGCTTCTTTTATTTTATCGTGTGGATGTATATCCGGATCTCCCAATGTGAAGTCTATAACATTGTCATATTTTTGGGCCAAGTTAAATAGACGCCTTGTTAAGGAAGGGGATATAGAGTTTGTTATTTCTGATAATTGTATCATACTATTTCTTTATAATTTGGAGGATATACTCGACTTCATTTTCACTTAAAGCATGGTGCATTGGCAAGCAGATGACGTTATTGGACATTTGGGTTGCTATTGGCAGATTGTCAGGGTTAGCAGAATCTAATCCGCGATATGTTGAGAATGTACTGATTAGCGGATAGAAATAACGGCGTCCGAATACATTATGTTCCTTCATCTTAAAATAAAGTTCATCACGCGTCATTCCATATTCTTCAGCATTTATGAAAATTGGGAAATAAGAATAATTGTGGCGTACTCCTGGTATATCATTGAAAAAGGTTATCCCTTTAACACCTTGAAGTTCATCTCTATATCTTATGGCTACTTTGCGACGGGAATTGATTGCATGATCTACTTGCTTAAGGTTAAGTAATCCGTATGCAGCGCGTACCTCATCTACTTTACTATTAATACCGGGGGCTACAACTTCAGTTTCACTGGCAAAACCAAAGTTCTTTAGATAGTCGATGCGCTTTTTAGTCTGCTCGTCATGAACGACTAATGCTCCACCTTCCAAAGTATTGTAAACTTTCGTTGCATGAAAACTTAGAGTAGCCATATCTCCAAAGTTTAAAATGCTTTCCCCGTTTATTTCTACTCCAAAAGCATGAGCGGCATCATATATGACTTTTAATCCATATTTATTGGCAATTTCTTGAATCTCTTTCGTTTTACAAGGCTTCCCGTAAACGTGTACAGGCATGATAGCTGTAGTCCTGGGGGTAATGGCCGCTTCTATTTTACTAGGATCCAGATTACAGGTTTCTGGCTCAATGTCTACAAAAACAGGTTTGATTCCATTCCACCAAAGAGAATGTGTTGTTGCTACAAAGCTAAAGGGAGTAGTTATCACTTCACCGGTAATTCTCATTGCTTGTAAAGCGGTTATCAAAGGTAGAGTGCCGTTCGTAAACAAACTGAGATAGGGAACTTTAAGATACTTAGCTAATTCCTCTTCTAGCTTTTGGTGGAAGTTGCCATTATTTGTCAGCATTTTGCTTTCCCATATTTCTTTTAATAAGAAAGTAAAATCTTCCAAAGAAGGCAGTAGGGGGGAAGTCACATATATAGGTTTATCTATCATTGTAATTATGGATATTATTGGTCTATATAATAGTTGTTTAGGTTAATGACGTTATTGTCTTTGTCTCCATTAAGAATCGGGTGTCAGCTCCAATTTAATGATTTAAGACTTAAATTTCACAAAGATAGATAGATTCCAATACTTATCAAAATATATGTTTGGAATTTATCTAACTATTGTTGTTTTGAACTTTACCTATTGAGTCTTTGCATGAGAATGAACTTATTTTAATGATGTAAAGGGGGCAAGGTATGCCTCTTTGATATATCTAATGAAGAGGTGATATTATTTATTTTTGTATATTTAGTTATACTTTTTTGCTGGTCTTATATATTATTTATAATATTGTACCGTTTTATAAGTCTTCTGTAGGTAGTTGGATCAAAATCAATAAAAGAGTATTGGATGATGTCTGTTTTTAATAAGCGTAGAGAGTTTTTTCGTTTCATATTGGTTGGTGTTCTGGCAACTGCTACTCATTATGGTATTTATTTCTTTTTATGTGTACTGATGTTACCAGCTATTGCATATACTATTGGTTATGTTATTAGCTTTATTCTGAATTTTTACTTGTCTAATATATTCACCTTTAATACTAAGCCTACTGTTAGGAAAGGAATAGGATTTGGCATCAGTCATTTTATCAATTATTTGTTGCATATCGGGCTGTTGTCGCTATTTATATGGATCGGAGTTCCCGAGAGATGGGCACCTCTTCCTGTGTTTGCATTAGTAGTACCGGTTAATTTCCTTCTTGTTCGTTTTGTTCTAAAATCTAAAAAAATATGAGTAAAGTTAGTGTTTTAATACCTGCATACAACGAGGAACTCTCTCTTCCGGAGCTCTATTCGAAGCTAAAAGAAATGATGGATTCTTATGCAGAGTATGAGTGGGAGATTTTGTTTGTTAATGATGGCAGCCATGATAAAACATTGGAAGTTATTAAATTTTTGAGATCACAAGATGAGAGAATTAATTTTGTCGACCTGTCGCGCAATTTTGGAAAAGAAGTAGCAATGTTAGCTGGTTTCGATTATGCTACGGGCGATTGTCTGGTGATTATGGATGCTGACTTGCAACATCCTCCTCACTTAATCCCTGAAATGTTGAAATATTGGGAAGAAGGGTATGATGATGTATACGCAAAGCGAATAACCAGAGGCAAGGAGAGTTTGATGCGTAAATATCTGTCCTTGTTATTCTATAAGTTATTGCAGAAAACGACCCGTGTGGAGATTCTCCCGAATGTCGGTGATTTCAGACTGTTAGATCGTTGTTGTATAAACGCTTTAAAACAGCTACGTGAGAGCCAAAGATATACTAAAGGTATGTATTGCTGGATTGGATTTCGTAAGAAAGAGATCAAATTCGAGCAGGAAGATCGTGTTGCCGGTACATCTTCGTTTAACTTTTTCAGCCTTCTGAGCTTGGCTGTGGAAGGGGTGACTTCCTTTACTGTAGCTCCTTTACGTATTTCTACTTTTGCTGGAATTATAGTTTCCCTGGTTGCTTTCATATATATGTGCTTCATCATGTTTAAAACATTGATATGGGGCGAAGTAGTACAGGGTTTCCCTACTCTGATGGTCGTGATTCTTTTCTTAGGTGGTATACAATTGCTGTCCTTGGGAGTCATAGGGGAGTATATAGGACGTATTTTCAATGAAACAAAGAATCGTCCTACCTACATTGCAAGAGAATATAATGGTGTGAAACAATAACTAAGATTATGAGTAAAAAAACGGTTCGGATTGGTATTGGCGCATTTCTGTTGATAATAGGAAGTTTATTTTACCTGATGAATATGTACACTCCGATATGTGGAGATGATTATCTTTATTCATTCTATTTGACTCCTGTGGCAGCTAAGTCTTTCTTTGAAGGCGCATCGATAGGATTTGAGCAGAAGATATCATCATTTACCGATGTTATTTTTTCGCAATATAATCACTATTTTTATGTGAATGGGCGTACCATTCCTCATATTCTGGAGCAGTCGTTTGCCGGACTTTGGGGGGAGAATTGTTTTAATTTAATCAATGTATTCGCTTTTTTGTTACTTAATATGTTGGTTATATGGATTTCCGGAAAAAGAAATCTGACAAAATTCGGTTACTGGGTTGTTGCTGTTTTCTTTATATGGTTCTTATTGCCTTGCCCGGTTGATCTCTTTTTACTGATGAGTGGTGCTCTCAATTATACTTGGAGCGCCGTTCTTTGCTTGGCTTTTCTGCTTGTTTATAATAAAGTGCGGCAAATGGAAAGGGTGAATTGGGGAGTTGCTTTTCTTCTTTTTTTGCTGGGCGTCATTTCTGGTTGGACACATGAATCTTTGGTTATTGGCATTTCCGGGGCTTTGTTTATTATTTATTGTGTACAATATAATAAGAGGAAGCCTAAATCACCTGAAATAGCTTTGGTTGCCGGCTTTTGGCTTGGGACCTTGTTGTTGTGTTTATCGCCTGCTGCCCGCGGGCGCGCGTCGTTTGATCATCCTTCCATCTGGGAAACCTTCTTATTGATAATCGGTGAGCTTCGGGCATTTTATGTTCTTCTGTTTTTGCTGATATATACTTTTTTTCGTGAAAAGAGAAACAACAATAATCATACCCTGAGAAAGTTTTTCTATGATAATCAACTTTATTTTTATGTAATCTTAATTGAACTTGTTTTTAGCTTGGTTATAGGATTTCGAAATGTCCGGCAATTGTTTGGAATAGAGTTGTTTTCTGTTGTGATTTTAATCAAACTGATCAGTGATCAGACTTCATTTAATGCGGTTTGGTGTAGAAGTGTATCAATTGTGGCAGCAAGTGCGATCGTTTTGCATATGGCATTTGTCATTCCATGCGCAAAACGTTCTCATGCGCAATTTCAGGATATAGTGACCACTTATCTCCACTCAGAAGACGGTGTTGTTTCTTTCAAATACGAAGAGTTTCCCTGTTGGGTTGATTCTTATGTCTGGCGATTCGGAGGATATGCGGGTTGGGAAGCTTTTTGTATTTCCGTCTATTATATGGGAGACAAAAAGCCAATGAAAGCTTTGCTGGTTGATTAGTATTCATTTGTGATAATAGATGATTGCCAGTTAAGATGTTTTTCGGTAGTAATATTTTTTGCTGTGTATGAAAATTGTAAAAAGAAGTAGGATTTTGCATGTGTTCATATTAATAGCTCTATATTTGTACAATTAAACCTAAACCCTTTTACAGTTTACTTATGGAGCTATTGAAAAGTCATTTTTTTAAAATGAGAAAGGCTTATATTGAGTCGTTTATTATTCTTTTGTTTCTGTCCTGCTGTCCTTTCATTGTTTCTTCCTGTCACGAGGAAGAGAAAGAGGAGATACCTGAATCTCCTTTTGACGAAGAAGATATTCAACACGAACAAGATCTGAATGCTTATTTGGGGAAAAGCTATTCGTGTAAAATTTCTCAGGTCTCAGTAATGGAATCTTCCGTTTGCGTTACTGGTGAATATACCGGTGAAGGCAATTTCTTTTTAGGTGAGATTCCTCCTTATTTGGATATCATAGATGTGAAGAAGGCTCCTTATAAGTTGAAGTTGGAAGATTCATCTTTTGAAATTAAGTTAGAGCGCTATGTAGAAAGGGATGGAGCATTATATGACCGTCTTTTGTCAAAGTGGGCTATTTATAAAGAGGGAGTAGAAAGAGACCAGCTGGTTTCTCATGCGCATCAAGCGGATGAAATTCATGCGTTTCAGAATCTTCCGGCTATCAAACTGACTTCAAAGAAAGGGTTGGGTGGAATTATTCCTAACCAATATATATCGGATTTTACTTTGTTGGGGATAAGTAGTGCTACGATTAATGTTTGTATCACTCAGTTTATGCATCTGACGCCAAGAGCGGGAGATATTGCGCATACTTATGGGGGAAGAACCTATTATATGGATGAAGGTTACCTCAAGACTGTGCTTGACGTTCCTCTTTTAGAAGCAGCCAAACGGAATATTGTTGTTGCTGCCATCATTCTTGTCGAACCGGCAGCTAAATGCGTAGACCCTGACTTGGGGGCATTGCTGCAACATCCGGATTATGAAAGAGGGGTTTATACAATGCCTAATATGACTACTCTGGAATCGGTAAATTGTTATGCGGCAGCATTTGATTTTCTGGCGAAAAGATATTGTACGGCGGACAATCGCTACGGGCGCATAGCTCATTGGATTATGCATAATGAGGTAGACGGCTGTATAGACTGGACAAATATGGGAGTAAAACCTCTTACAGTATTTACGGATACCTATATAAAATCAATGCGTATATGTTATAATATAGTACGCCAATATGATAAACAGGCAGAGGTTTTGGGTTCCTTTACACATTCCTGGACACAGATAGCGAATGTGGGATGGTGGCTCTATACAAGCAAAGAAATCATTGATTTGTTGAATGTTTATAGTCGGGTAGAAGGGGACTTTCAGTGGGGATTAGCTTATCATAGCTATTCTCAGGATTTGACGAATCCATGTGTTTGGATTGATCCGAACGCAACGTTTTCCATGGATACCCAATTTATTACGTTTAAGAATCTGGAAGTTCTGAGTAAGTGGGCGCTTACCAAAGAAAATAAATATAAAGGGACTATTAAGCGCTCTGTCTGGCTTTCTGAGGCTGGAGTAAATTCTCCTACTTATTCGGATGAAGATTTTCAGAAGCAAGCGGCTAGTTTAGCTTTCGCCTGGAAGAAAATCAATGCATTGGAAGGGATTGATGGGCTACAATGGCATAATTGGTTTGATCATCCGGGAGACGGAGCTTGCTTCGGATTGCGTAAATACTTGGATGAATCTTACAGAGGGGAAGCCAAACCTGTGTGGGAAGTTTATCGAAAAGCAGGCACAAATGAAGAAGATGAATACTTCGAACAATTCTTACCTTTAATTGGAATTCCTGATTGGAATATTATTGAGAATTTTTAATCAACGACATTATTAACTAAAAACTGAAATTATGGAAAATTTGAAAGCTTTCTTTACGAGAAGGCCTGAACGCCTGTTAGGGCGATGTGGCATGTTGTTTTTAATGGCATTTTTTGTGATGAACTTGTCTTCCTGTAATGATGATTTTATTGAAGACGATGGAGGAGAAGTTATTCCTCCTGAGGAAATTGTTATCCCGCCTGTTTATATGTTATTGGATGGGCCCTATAAGTCGGGAGTAACGTTAACTCAGAATGAAGACAGTAGTTATACGATAGAAACTACTAATGGTGATCCTTGGGCGACTGCCGGTTTGTTTAAAGAAGATGTTCCCGAAGAATGTAATGTTCTTGAATTTGAATATCAGACGGAAATGGGGATGAGTAACCTAGAACTCTTTTTTGCTGATGCAAAAAATGGGATTGATGCTACTCATAGCATGAGTGCGGGAACCGTTCCTGCTTCTACGGAATGGGCTTCATTCAGCGTTCGTCTAAAGAAATATAGACAGGAGTTTGATTGGGGAAAAGTGAAAGATTATCTGCGTCTGGATTTTGGAGACCAGCCTAATAATATCATACAAATGCGTAATATATGCCTACGTACAATGAATGATGAGGAAAAACAGGCGGAAGAGGACGAGAATAATGAAGCACTTAATAAAGAGAAGTACGAACAAGGAATTAAAGATTATCTGAATAAAGAATATGGTTGCCATGTAGCTGATGTGGTGGTAGGAGAGAGTACGATCAGTATTCAAGGTAACTATACGGGAGAAGGTACTTTCTTCTTGGGAGAGATTCCTCCATTTGTGGATATGTTCAAAGTAGAAAAGGTGGAAAATAAAACACCTTTATCAAACGGCTCTTTTAACGTTCAGTTGGATAGATATGTTACTATAGGTGACTATAAGTATGATCGTTTATTGTCTAAGTGGGCTATATACAAAGAAGGAGCTTCCAAGGATGAGATTGTTTCTCATGCCTGCTATGCGAACGTGGATAAAATACACGTAAAACAAAGTGTTGAGGCTATTCCTTTAAAATCTAAGAAGGGGTTGGGAGGATTGATAAACCATGGATTCCTTGCATCTGATTTGGATGCTTTAGATATTGCTAGTGCCACCATCAACATTCCTATCTCTCATTTCATGCATCTTTCTCAACAAGAAGGAGATATTCCGCATACTTACGGTGGCAGGACATATTATTTTAATGAGGGATATATGAAGAGTTCATTTGATGCTGTGTTGGAGCAAACGAGTAAACGTGGAATCTCAGTAGCAGGTATTTTGTTGGTTCCTCCTACTGGGGATGCCGGTACTCTTTTGAAACATCCGGATTTTAATGGTATAGCTCCTTATACAATGCCCAATATGACCACAATAGAGTCTACAAATTGTTACGCTGCAGCACTTGACTTCCTGGCAAAAAGATATAGTGCTCCTAATATGCGCATAGCGCACTGGATTATACATAACGAAGTGGATGGAGGAAGTCATTGGACCAATATGGGTGACAAACTGATTGCCACGTTTATGGATACTTATCTCCGTTCGATGCGTATGTGCTATAATATTGCGCATCAATATGACCAGCACTCAGAAGTCTTTATCTCTTTCTCGCATGGATGGAATATCGCTGCCGGTGGCGGTTGGTATAAAGTAAGAGATATGCTCGACTTTATGAATCAGTTCAGTGAAAGCGAAGGTGATTTCTTCTGGTCATTGGCGTGTCATAGTTACCCGGCTCAGTTAGGTAACCCGTGCACTTGGGATGATGAACAGGCAACTTACTCTATGGATACGGAATATGTGACCTTGAAAAATTTGGAAGTTTTGGATAAGTGGGTAAGTCTTTCCTCCAATAAATATAAAGGAACAGTGAAACGTTCTGTCTGGCTTTCTGAGGCAGGAACATGTTCTCCAAGTTATAGTGATAATGATTTGCAGGATCAGGCTGCCGGCTTTGCTTATGGCTGGAAGAAGATTAATAATCTGGACGGCATTGATGGAATACAATGGCATAGCTGGTTTGATCATTTGGGAGATGGTGCCTGTTTGGGTTTGCGTAAGTATACCGAAGCGCCTCATAATGGTGAAGCCAAGCCTGTATGGACAACCTATCAAAAAGCGGATACAGATGAAGAAGATGATTATTTTGAACAGTATTTATCTCGAATAGGGATTGATAGTTGGGAAGGAATTATTCAAGATATTCCATAGATGGCATAATATTGTAAGAAAATAAAGACGGAGGCTTAAAAAATAGGCTTCCGTATTTATTTGTAATTCTGCATAAAGTCGGTATTGATTAAAAATCATCTTTAATCAATACTACCTTGATTTTAAGATTAACTGAATACGGATTGGGAGATATTTCTTTTTTATAAATAAATACATAACTCCGTTTTTCAAAAGTATATTATTGGTTTTATTATAAACAGGAGCAGTAGAGACTATGAATGTATATGTATATAAGTAGTTAATACTTTTGCATGGAAACTTCATTTGTAGTTTCTTTATCACGAATATATATCAATGATAGTTATACTATTTGATATAAAATAAAGAAGATATCTATGCAGTTTTTGGAATTATAGAAGAGGATTAGCTTCTTTTTAAATTGCAGTTTTGTAGATACAGATTGCATTAATTTTATTTTTATATGTTTTTATCTTCCTTTATTGAGAAAATAATTTTGTAATTGTCCGGGTAAATAGATGTTCATTCGACTTTAATTAGCAGATAATCAACGATGATTTACCTTTTCTGTGCCTCTTATTTGTCGGGGCTGTTTTTTTTGTTTTTGATATGAATTTACTAGCTTTGTGAATGTGAAATCTTAAAACTTGATATTATGAAACAAAAAGGATTTTGGATGTTAAGCTTATTATTAAGCTTTTACTCATGTTCGGAAATGGAAGAACTACCGATTGATTTAACTTCAAATGTTGTAACGAGAACTCCAGGTGATGGACTTAATGATGCATTAGGTTATGGATATGACATTACAGATGAATACTTAGGTGAGAAGTCGACAAAATTAAGAGTTTTGGATGTTGCAAAATTTGTAAAGGATAATCCTGATAGGTATGACAATCCTTTTATCGGAATTATTGATCAAAGAGTTTTCGCTGGAGAAGATGCGATATCTTTTTTAAAGCAGTTGATTACTGATACGAATTTCAATAACTCTATTGCAAGTGTTGGAAAGGATGCCAAGACTGATTCTGGATTCTTCTCAGCTACAATAACAACAGGATTTAAGTCAAATACAAAATATTCGTATTCTTCAAAGTATTCTTTTGCAAAGGCTGAGGTATTCAAAAAACAAAGAAAGTATTTATTGAATTCTGATATTCAAACTTTATCGAAGTATTTGTCATTAGCTTTTATGGAAGATTTGGATAAATACTCTGCAGATAAAATCGTAGAAATGTATGGCACACATGTTTTGACAAATATAACTGTTGGAGGGGTTTATACTGCATATTATAAGTCTTCTATTATAGAGGAAGATAATCATATAGAAAAAACTAATACAGTCAGTGCCGGTGTTAAATTTAATACAAGTAAAATAGGTTTGGATTCCAATGGTAGTTGGAGTAGTACTGAAATTACTGAAAAAAATAAGAAGAATTCAAATTGGGAATGTTATGTTAAATGTTTGGGAGGGAGTACGTCCGGCACTTCTTATACAATCAATCCAAATCAAGGAACTACCGTAACTATTAATCTAGGAGATTGGACAAAATCTGTAGATGATAAGAATTCTAGATTAGTGGATGTTGACTGGAATGCTACATATCCAATATATGAACTAATTTCTGACCCAATGAAGAAGCAAGAAATTAAAGATGCGGTCTTGAGATATATCGATAGCAAGAAGATCGAAATTTTATCTTTAAAGCCTATGTTTGAGATGTATTCCCCTAGTATGCGAGATCGCTATTATGTATTTAAATGGAGTGATGTTTTGAAAGAAATAAATGAATGGGGAGCTGAGTATAGATGGTTTGATGGTTATATCCTAGAGAATCCTATAGAAAATACGAATCCCATGTATGAAATGTATGATCCTAAAACAAGAGATCGTTATTATGTTTTTTCATGGGAAGTAGTATTAAGAGAGGTAAATGAATGGGGAGCAGAATACAGATGGCATGATGGGTATGTTTTAACAGTTCCTACAGAAAACACAAAACCCATGTATGAAATGTTTGATCCTTATACTAAAGATCGATATTTTGTTTTCTCGTGGAATGATGTTGTGAGTGGAGTAAATGAGTGGGGGGCAGAATACAGATGGCATGATGGATATATATTTAATTAAAACTGAAAATTATGAGAATAGAGCTGCTTATTGTTATTGCAAAGGAAAAAAATGAAAGCTATTACATCCGGGAATCTTATTAAGAAATATCGACTAACTTCTGCCAGTTTGGTATAAGTAATATTGAATAGATTCTTGGAGAAAGATTTTGTAACTCAAGAGAAGGGTATATCAAATTTGTGCTCGTTTCTTAGAGATTTGGCTAAAAGAGAATTATTAAATAATTTATTTTCCGTCTTATAGAAAAGAAAAATATATATTTTGGTCTCACGGTCTCACTACTTTTACATAATCACCAAATAATTAATATATTATAGAATGAGAGATACTTTTTGCAGAGGTATCTCTCATTCTTTTTTCACTGGAGTTGCTCTATTTTAGTCTATCTATCATGCTGTTTTGGGGTATCTCTCATTCTATTTTACAACTATTTCCCATAATGTCCTGGACACGGCACATAAATCGGTTGCGTACGAATTCCGATATTCTGCAAAGAACCTTCTTCTTTCAACCTGCGAATATGGCGTGCCGCCATACTGTGTGTGAATTGGCAAAGTGACTGCATATCAGAGCGGGTCAAAACCGTATGCGTAGCGAAGTACCCAGTTAATTTTTTGTCTATTTCTTTCTGGGAGAGGGTAGCCGAGTGAGGTTTATACTTTGAGCGTTGTGCATGCATACCTATAAGCTCACCTTTTAAATCTCTGTCCGCCAAGAAACTGACCGATTTAAACTTCACTTTGTCAGCGTGTGCGGCCATGGAATGTATCGGCTCTGTTGCTTGTAATGTGATCTGAAAATAACCGACCCCGTCAAGATGTACTCTTTGCCCTTCGCGTAAGTGGTTGCCCATGCACCGACTGAGTTCCATTAACATTGCTTCCACTTCGGCCTTGCCAAAGGTAGTTGCCGAGTGAATTTCGGCTGCCAGTCTTTGGGTAGTCACGTGTTGAAAATTCACGACTCTGGGATGATAACTTGTTTCCCCCTCTTCTTCTCCCTGAACGGGATTCTTATAAAATTCGAATTGTACTGCCATCTTAATTGTTGTTTATCTGTTGTTTATATATGGTGTTACTTATCTCTTCTGCATTTAAAGCCTTTATCTGCGTGTCATCTTACTGACATCTTCATCGTTCTACCTGGGTGAACCGATCATTGCACCTTCGAGAACGTATCTGTGTACCTGGGTGAACAGGTCGGTTCACCCGGGTAGTATGATGAATAACGTCTTTCAAAGATACAACAATAATAGTTGTAAAACAAGCAATTATAGGATTGTTTGCATGATAATGAATGGTAAAATATATGCGCCTTAAAGTACTTCTAAAAGGAGAAATGTATAGGTCTGAAATTAAATAATGGAAGTTGGAAAGCAGAATGAGAGATAATCAAAAAAGGTGAGAGACAGGTTAGAATAGAGTAATTTCAGTGAGGAAATGATGAGAGATACCTCTGTAAAAAGTATCTCTCATCCTATAATATATTAATTATTTGGTGATTATGTAAAAGTAGTGAGACCGTGAGACTAAAATATATTTTTTCTTTTCTAGTAGAAGGAGAGGAGATGGGAATGAAACTTATGATCAGAAACTTGTTTACATAGAATGTTTACAGTACTTTTGTGCAAAATATATATTGCCCTACACACGCAAGCAGGACAAACAGCGAAAGAAAAAATGAGAATAACACAAGTGAGAGACGATGGCAAAGTAAATACGATGCGTACGTTGAAGATTGAACAGCTCGTAGAGCAGATGAAAAAGGAAACTAAAGCACAACTGGTCTCTAATATGAGAGAAGTCCTGCCTTATATACTTCCCGGTGATAAAAATGATTATATAGAGAGGGTCCCGAAGATACTTCCGGCGGCAGCTTTTGTCAGAAAAAACGGGGTGATGGCGATGGCCGAATATAATGGAATCGTTATGCTTCAGGTCAACGGGTTGTCCGGACGTATGGAAGCTGATGAGGTGAAGGAGTGTGTGAAGGAACTGCCTCAGACGTATCTTGCTTTTATCGGTTCTTCAGGAAAGTCTGTAAAGATATGGGTTCGTTTTACGTATCCCGACAATCGTCTGCCTGATAATCGCGAACAGGCGGAAGTCTTTCATGCGCATGCTTATCGTCTGGCTGTGAAATATTACCAGCCCCAACTCCCGTTTGATATCGAATTAAGAGAGCCTTCGCTGGAACAGTATTGCCGGCTGACTTTCGACCCGGAGCTGTATTTTAATCCCGAAGCCATGCCTGTTTATCTGAAACAGCCAGCATCTTTGCCGGGGGAAACCACCTATCGAGAGCAGGTACAGGCGCAGGCTTCTCCTTTACAGCGGCTTGTTCCCGGATATGATAGTTACGAAGCACTTTCTGTTCTTTTTGAAGCAGCGTTTGCCCGGGCATTTGCCGAGCAAAAAGGATACCGCCCAGGCGATGATATACACTCATTGCTTGTTTGTCTGGCTGAGCAGTGTTTTCGTGCCGGCATTCCACAAGAAGATACCGTGCGATGGGCACGTGCTCATTATCGTTTACCGAAAGATGAATTCCTGATTCGCGAGACGGTGAAGAACGTGTATGGTACGTGCGAGGGTTTTGCCGATAAAAGTAGTTTGCTGCCGGAGCAATTGTTTGTCATGCAGACAGATGAGTTTATGAAACGCCGCTATGAGTTTCGTTTCAATATGCTGACTTCGAGCGTGGAATACCGTGAGCGGAACAGCTTCAACTTTTATTTTCGCCCCATAGACAAACGGGTGATGGCAAGTATTACGATGAATGCGATGTATGAGGGCATCAAACTTTGGGATAAGGATGTGGTCCGATATCTGAATTCCGATCATGTTCCCGTTTATCACCCTGTCGAGGAATTTCTTTATGATCTTCCCCATTGGGACGGTAAAGACCACATCCGTGACCTGGCTGAAAGAGTTCCTTGTGATAATCCTCATTGGGGACAACTTTTTCGTCGTTGGTTTCTCAGTACAGTGGCGCACTGGCGTGGAGTTGACAAAAATCATGCGAACAGTACTTCACCTATTCTAATCGGTCCGCAGGCTTATCGTAAGTCTACCTTTTGCCGTCTGATTCTGCCTCCTTGTTTGCAGGCGTATTATACGGACAGCATTGACTTTAGCCGTAAAAGGGACACCGAGTTGTATCTGAATCGTTTTCTTCTCATCAATATGGATGAGTTTGATCAGATAGGTGTCAATCAACAGTCATTCCTCAAACATATTTTGCAAAAACCGGTTGTTAATACCCGTCGCCCGAATGCGTCAGCTGTGGAATCACTCCGCCGGTATGCTTCTTTTATCGGGACGAGTAATCATAAAGACTTACTGACAGACACTTCCGGTAGTCGCCGTTTTATCGGCGTCGAAGTGACGGGAGTGATTGATGTGGTGCGTCCCATTGATTATGAGCAGCTTTATGCACAAGCAATGACGGCGCTTTATAAAAATGAACGGTATTGGTTTGATGAAGAAGAGGAAGCTATTATGACGGAGTCTAATCAGGAGTTTGAGCAGTCTCCTGCGATCGAGCAATTGTTTCAGGTATATTATCGGGCGGCGGCCGACGAAGAGGCAGGAGAATGGTTGCTTGCTGCGGATTTGCTACAACGAATACAGAAGGCTAGTAAGATGAAGTTTTCACCTCGGCAAGTATCTTATTTGGGGCGTATTCTGCAAAAGTTGGGAGTGAAATCGTACCGGAGATCTCATGGGGTTTATTATCATGTGGTGCCCATATCTTTTGATAATGAGTAGTGTTGGAGTGAAATAGACGAATAAATGGTCAAGAAGGTGGCTATTATATAATTCGTATTAATTATTGAAAGAAACCTTCAACTGTTAGACAGTTTTATTGTATCTTTGCAGCCTTAACTTATTTTATTTCAAATAATGAAGGAATTTTTGCAACTGATGCGACGTTTTGTGTCGCCATATAAGAAGTATATCGGATGGGCTATTTTGCTGAATATCTTGTCAGCTGTATTCAATGTGTTTTCATTTACTTTGTTAATTCCGATTCTGGATATTTTGTTTAAAACAGGAGAGAATAATAAGGTATATGAGTATATGGAATGGGGAACTGCCGGTTTTAAAGATGTTGCGATAAATAATTTCTATTATTATGTTTCCCAAATGATTCAGGATAATGGTCCTACTACTGCTTTGATTTTTCTGGGACTGTTTCTGGCTTTGATGACTTTATTTAAAACGTCCTGTTATTTTGCATCTTCAGCTGTGATGATTCCATTGCGTACAGGAGTTGTCAGGGATATCCGTATCATGGTATATGCGAAGGTAATGCGTTTGCCGATGGGCTTTTTCTCAGAGGAGAGAAAAGGAGATATTATAGCTCGTATGAGTGGTGATGTGGGAGAGGTGGAAAACTCTATTACCAGTTCATTGGACATGTTGATAAAGAGCCCTATCATGATTATATTGTATTTTATAACATTGATTGCTACCAGCTGGAAGTTAACTCTTTTCACCGTTTTGGTATTGCCGGCTATGGGCTGGCTGATGGGTAAGGTCGGAAGAAAACTAAAGCGTCAATCACTGGAGGCACAAGGTAAGTGGAGTGATACAATGTCTCAGTTGGAAGAAACATTGGGTGGTTTGCGTATTATCAAAGCGTTTATTGCAGAGGACAGAATGATAAATCGTTTTACGAGGTGCAGTAATGAGCTTCGTGATGCAGTCAACAAAGTGGCTATGCGGCAAGCTTTGGCTCATCCGATGAGTGAGTTCTTGGGAACAATTCTGATTGTATCTGTATTATGGTTTGGTGGTGCTTTGATTTTAGGGCATAATTCGTCATTAACTGCACCAACGTTTATATTTTATATGGTTATTTTGTATAGCGTGATAAATCCGTTGAAAGACTTTGCCAAGGCTGGTTACAATATCCCCAAGGGGCTTGCTTCTATGGAACGTGTGGACAAAATATTGAAGGCTGAAAATAATATTAAAGAAATTCCTAATCCGAAACCATTGACTGGAATGAATGATCGGATTGAGTTTAAAGATATAAGCTTTAGCTATGATGGTAAAAGAGAAGTGTTGAAACATGTGAACTTAACAGTGCCAAAGGGAAAGACAGTTGCTTTGGTAGGACAGTCAGGCTCAGGAAAATCGACGCTCGTAGATTTATTGCCACGTTATCATGATGTGCAAGGAGGAGATATCACCATCGATGGTACAAGTATTAAAGATGTACGTATTGCCGATTTGCGCAGTTTGATTGGCAATGTAAATCAAGAAGCCATTCTTTTTAATGATACATTTTTCAATAATATTGCTTTTGGCGTAGAAAATGCAACTATGGAACAAGTCATAGAGGCCGCTAAGATTGCCAATGCCCATGATTTTATTATGGAAAAGCCGGAAGGATATAATACAAATATCGGTGACCGTGGCGGCAAACTTTCCGGTGGACAGAGACAGCGTGTCAGCATCGCCCGTGCTATTCTGAAGAATCCTCCCATCCTGATTCTGGATGAGGCTACTTCTGCACTGGATACTGAATCGGAACGTTTGGTACAGGAAGCATTGGAAAGATTGATGAAAACGCGTACCACGATTGCAATTGCTCACCGTCTTTCTACTATCAAAAATGCAGATGAGATTTGTGTGCTCTATGAAGGGGAAATCGTAGAGCGTGGGCGCCACGAAGAATTATTGGAATTAGACGGTTATTATAAAAGACTAAACGATATGCAAGCATTATAGGCTGTGGCTGCATATTTGCAGCAACTCACAGCAACAAACGTAAACTAGACTAATATTGGAATGATTTTATTAAGTTTTGACATTGAGGAATTTGATGTGCCCAAAGAACATCAGGTGGACATATCAATGGAAGAGCAAATTAAAGTTTCTGTAGAGGGGACTACCCGAATTTTGGATTGCTTGGAACGGAATCAGGTAAAAGCGACCTTTTTCTGTACGGCAAATTTTGCTCTCCATGCTCCTGATATAATAAAGCGCATTCAGGAGGGAGGTCACGAGATTGCTTCTCATGGCTTCTATCATTGGACCTTTAAAGTGGAAGATCTGAAAAGGTCGAAAGATCAGTTGGAGGAAATCACCGGAACCAAAGTCTATGGCTATCGGCAGGCACGCATGATGCCTGTGTCGGAAAAAGCAGTATATGAGGCGGGGTATATATATAATTCTTCCTTGAATCCGACATTTATCCCGGGAAGATATATGCGGCTTTCTACTCCCCGTACTCCTTTTATAAAAGACCGTGTGATGCAAATGCCGGCATCAGTTACTCCTTTGCTGCGTTTCCCTTTATTTTGGCTTTCATGTCATAATTTGCCCGCTTCACTTTATCGTTGGTTGTGTAAATACACTCATCGGCATGATGGATATTTTGTGACATACTTTCATCCGTGGGAGTTTTATCCATTGAATAAACACCCGGAATGGAAACTTCCATTTATCATACGAAATCATGCAGGAGATGGAATGGAAAAAAGATTGGATGCTTTTGTGAAGTATTTTAACAAGCGAGATATCGCTTTTGGACGGTTTATAGATTATTTTGAGGTAAATCTAAATATAGAGACAAAATGAAAAGTGTAAAGAATTTATTTGCTCATCCTTTTTTTAGGATCTTTCAGAATCCCACTTTTTTATTTGTCATGTGGATGTGTATAACATTGGTATGTTGTATTTTTAAACTGGCTCAGGGGAGGTATAATAATTATTTGATTTTTAGACAGTCATATTGGGATGCTCTTGCTCAGATATCTTTGTATTTAGAGAATCTTAATGCGTATTTATATGGTATTTCGTTTACTGTATTAATTGCACCTTTTGCAGTGTTGCCGATTCCTCTAGGCATGATACTCTGGTGTTTGGCAAATACAGCATTTCTATATTATGCTATTCGGAAGTTAGAACCGGAGAAATGGAAGTTTACCCTCATAATTTGGGTGTCTGCCAATGATTTGTATGAGGCTATGGTTTATCAGCAATATAATGTTGGTATTGCAGCTATGATTATTTTGGCATTTGTATGCATTGAGAAGAAAAAAGAATTTTGGGCAGCTTTATTTATTGTAGTAGGAACAATGACTAAAGTATATGGTATTTTGGGGCTTGCTTTTATTCTTTTTTCTAAACGGAAATTACATTTATTCTGGGGAATATTATTTTGGAGCATTGTCTTTTTTTGCCTTCCTATGATTTATACTTCTCCGGAATATGTGTTAAGCCAGTATCGTGATTGGCTGGAAGTTCTTATTTATAAGAACAATTTGAATACTTTTTGCTATTATACTAATATTTCTTTACTTGGAATGGTCAGAAAAATATCACAGGTAGCTACTTATAGTGACTTATGGTTGATTATTCCTGGAATATTATTGTTTATTGTCCCATATTTCCGGATAAATCAATATGAAAGTAAATCTTTTAGACTTTTATACCTCTCTTCTGTTCTACTTTTTATGATTCTGTTTAGTACAGGAACAGAGGGATGTGGATATATTTCAGCTATGGTCGCAGTCGGTATTTGGTTCGTCAACACTCCTACGCGCAAGAAGACTCCTGTTCTGAATATAACTTTATTGATTTTTTGTATTATATTGACTTCTTTGTCAGCAAGTGGTATATTCCCTAAATATTTACGGGTGAATTATGTTTCTCCTTATGCTTTGAAGGCTTTGCCATGTGTGCTTATTTGGCTTAAAATAGTATGGGAGCAGTTAACGCAGAACTTTGTAACTACGGTGCCGGTTCCCTTGACGCAATCGGAAAAGGAAAGCCACATTGATGTTATATTGCCATGCTATAATCCTCACGAAGGATGGGAACAGCGATTGATTGAGAAGCATAAAGAGCTGGAAAATATGTTGAGTGGGCGTGAAATTCGCTTTATAGTTGTCAATGATGGGTCGAAACGCGGGTTTACAGAGGAAGCGGTCCGAAACCTGACAACTGTCCTTCCCGATACCATTGTTGTAGATAATAAAATAAATCAGGGAAAGGGGGCAGCGGTCCGTGATGGTATTGCACGTTCTGATTCCAAGCTAGCTCTTTATACCGATTACGACTTTCCGTATAAGATTGATTCTGTTTGCCAGGTAATCTATAACCTTGAAGCAGGATATGATGTGGTTATCGCAAATCGGAATCATACTTATTATTCGCAACTATCTACCAGAAGGAAACTTGCCAGTCATGCATCCCGGTTCTTGAATTTTATGTTACTAGGATTGGCTCATACAGATACACAGGGTGGCTTGAAAGGATTTAATCATAAAGGAAAAGCTTTCCTCGCCTCTACACGTATCAAACAGTTTCTGTTCGATACGGAATTTATTTATAAAGCTTCACTGGATGATAGTACTTTTATAAAAGAGGTGCCTGTAGATTTGCGAACTGAAGTTATGCTGCCTGATATGAAGAAGGGCGTATTTATGAATGAACTTAAAAACTTGTTTATGATATGTTGGAGAGGGTAAAAAGATATATACAGAGTCCTGTATTCCTGTTCATTCTATGGATGGGAGTGGCACTTTTCTGTAGCTTGTCGTTGATGCCTAAAGGAACGTATAGTAACTATGTTATATTCAGTCAATCCTTTTGGCATGCCATGTCTTCTTCTCCTTTGTATATTGAGTATTTCCATGAGCAGAAAGACCTTTTTCTCTATGGTATCTCCTTTACGGCATTGATTTCTCCTTTTGCACTACTACCCCGACCATTGGGAATGGTGCTTTGGTGTTTGGCAAACAGTGGTCTTCTTTATTATGCAGTCAGTAAGCTGAATCTGAAAAGGTGGCAGTTTGCTGTTGTTATATTAGTGTCTGTGAATGATGTGTTTACAGCTGTTTTATCGCAACAATACGGCATGGGGATTACCGCTATGATTATATTCTCGTATGTGCTGATTGAGAAAGAAAAGGATTTTTGGTCTGCTTTGATGATTGTATTTGGGACTATGACCAAACTTTATGGGATAGTCGGACTGGCTTTCTTTTTATTCTCGAAACACAAAATGAAACTCGTCGGCGGATTAGTCTTTTGGGCAGTGATCGTTTTTTTGCTTCCGATGCTCTATGTTTCTCCGGAATATGTCGTTCATTCATATAAAGAATGGTTCGATGTGCTTGTCTATAAGAATGGGCTGAATCAGTTTAGCATCAATCAAAACATATCTTTGCTGGGTATGTTACATCGGATAACGGGAGCTTCATTCAGCGATTTATGGATAATCGTGCCCGGAATGATTTTGTTTGCCCTTCCTTATTTACGCGTCCGGCAATATGGAAATGAATCTTTCAGATTCTTGTTTCTATCCTCTGCACTTTTGTTTATGGTACTATTTAGCACTGGCACTGAAACCTATGGCTATCTGACTGCTATGATTGCTGTTGGAATCTGGTATGTGAAAACACCTACACAGGCCACTACACCGGGGCTAAACTTGTTTCTACTTATATTCTGTATTCTACTGACTTCTTTGTCTACTACCGATCTTTTCCCAAGATTCATAAGGATGGACTATGTGAAGCCTTATGCTTTAAAGGCTTTGCCTTGCACCTTGATATGGCTGAAAATAGTGTGGGAACAACTGACTCAGAACTTCGTGCGTTCGTCAGAAAAAGATAGAAACGTCTTAACTAAACAATAAAATTAAAACTACTAACTAATGGGAATTATTAAATCTGTTTTTCATTCAAAGAGTAAACGCTATCAGTTTATTCGTTACTGTACGGTGGGGGCATTAGCAGCTGGCATACATTATGGGGTTTATTTTGTATTGCAGGAATATGAGTTGGTAAATCTGAATATTGCATATACAATTGGTTACGCGACAAGTTTTGTCTGTAATTTCTTTATGACTTCCTATTTTACTTTCCGTAGTAATCCTTCTCTCAAGAGGGCTCTAGGGTTTGGAGGAAGCCATCTTGTGAATTACTTGATACATATGGGATTATTCAACCTGTTCTTGTCTTTGGATGTAAATCAAGAAATAGCTCCATTATTTGTATTAGCTGTTGCTGTACCTGTCAACTTCGTAATGCTTCGTTTTGTGTTTAAACATAAGCAAAGAGCAAGTGACTAACAATTCATAATAGTATTATTATCTTTCTTTGTTTGAAGTCTTCTTAAAACATTTAGGGGGATTTGACAGAGCGTTAGCTTCCTTTTCATGGGCTACTCGATTATTGATCGCTAAAGTGAATTCTGTTATTCGTCGACAGTTCATTTTAGGATTAATGTATTGTTGGAGAATTTTTCTGAGAAAATGGAAGTGGACATTTTTATGTTTATCACTGATTATGGGTGAATAATGCTCTTTGTTGCCGAAACTATACATTATGAGTAGTAAAGCCAGTTCGTGCTCGGATAATTGCGAACAAAGTATATGTAGATAGAATGTTCTTTCTTTAATTCTATTAGTATCGTCAGTTTCTGCCTCTTCGCCTGTATAGATATACTGTATAATCATACAAAGGCTTCGATAAAAAGGTACCAGGCGATGCCGATGTCCGTCAAAGTATTTGATGGCTTTCTCTTTATAGTCGCAAAGCATATATATACTTATTCTGTTCTCACGTTTTTTTTCTTTCTGATTTAGAATTTTATCTTGGAGGTTTAACAATTCATCGTTAAGTTTGAGAATACTTTGAATACCATTTTTACAATGCTTGCACATTTCAGGAATATCAGCTTGTAGTCGTTCGATGGAACTGCTGCTTGCACCGTCTATGAAAAGATAATAAGCAAGGTAAAGCTCCCATATTTCTTTTCGATTTCCCTCATATAAATCGGCTTTCTTTACATAGTATAAGATCGCTTTGAACTCATAAAACATGAAATGGAAAGCTTGCTTTCCTTCTCCTACTCCATTGATTTTGCACATACATTCTTGCTGTGACCATAAATCAATGAAATGAAATAATTTGCTTTCGAATCGGTCCTTAATGATGTCTTTATGTTGTATGTTATTCCAGTTTTCTTGAGTCTTATTTGCTCTGTATTGCACCATGAACGCATTGTAAGTAAGAAAAATAGCTGAGATAGTTAAAAAAGGAGCTGATAATCCATTAATGGTATCTCCTAAAGTTCCAGGAATACCTAGCTCAATGATAGAGAACTGTGAAAGCAGGTATGGCATGGCTAGAGCAAGTGCACACCATATTACTATGATGGTAACTAACCAATATTTACAAAGCAAACTCTTTATGTTAGAAAAAATATCTTTGAGCGAATAGGAATCGTTTTGTGTTTTCTTCGTCATAGTCTTGATCGTTTTTTAGTAAACTATTAATATGTATATATCCCTGTGAATGAATATACCGTCCGTCGGCAATATGAATGCCAATATGGCGTACCCCATGTATGGGATTTTGGGGGACGTGTATGCCAAAAAATAACAAGTCACCTGGCTGGAGGTTTGATAAATTTTCTGTTAGTTCCAAACGCTTTCCTAGTTGTGCTTGTTGATATGAATCCCGTGGTATTGAACCTCCGTTCAATAAAAAACATAATCTTACAAATCCACTGCAATCCATCCCTTTCGCAGAGGTACCTCCCCAAATGTAAGGAATCCCCATTAAAGAATGAGCCGTTGCCAGTATATGGGGAGCATCAAGCTGATTTTGTTTTTTCCATTCATCTTCTTTTTGAGAGATGGCGATTGGTACATATGCTTGTCTTTTATCTGGATATTCTACTTTATAAAAAGCATTTGTTTCTTGGAGAAGTCGTAAGCGATTTCCGGAAACAAGATCTGAGACACATTGAGAATGAATGTCAGGTTGTGTGTAAGAGAAGCCATAATGGGCTGTTATGATGATTTTAGATGAATTTGTCCATTGTTCATCAGGATTTAAGGAGGTTATAGCTTTAGGATGCACCCATCCTTCGTTGTCATCATTTTCTAGTTTGATTTTAATCCATTTCCGGCGCTCTAATATAATGGCTTTCATTCCTAATAAACCTTGCGTCAACATTTCTGAGGATGAATCTTCCGCTTGGTGCACATTGCAGACTGAAAAATTTATAATACCGGTATCTTGCATAGACAATTACAATTTTATTAGTACCGCAAGATAATAAAAAATAAGATGAGAATACTTTTTTGCTATTATTTTCTGCCGAAATCTGCCGGAATCTCTCCCCACGCCTTGGTTTCCCATTTAAGAATACGGGTAGTGTAAGTGTTCTCTCTGAGCCACTTCTCTGCCCGTTCTATTACTTTAAACAGTTCTTTAGTTTCCTCATTTCGGGGAAGTTTGGTTTTGCATTTTTTCTGTCGCACCCAGCTGATGGCATTCACGCTGTCGCTATAAATGGGCATATCAAATCCTTTCTGTTTCAGCAACGCCAGTCCGTGCACGATGGCCAGAAACTCTCCGATATTGTTTGTACCTTTCATCGGGCCGAAATGAAAAATTTCCTGGCGGCTTGCCACGTGTACTCCCCGATACTCCATCGGACCGGGATTGCCACTGCACGCAGCATCGACTGCCAGACTATTGTCAATGACGGAAGCAGGCAGTGTATCGGAACCGGTTCGGGCAGCTTCCGTTTTTTTCTTCGCATTCTTGCCGATGTAGGCGTAAGGTGACGAGGCCAGTGCACGTTCCGCCTCTTCGCGGGTGTCGAACGATTTGTACTTTGCACCTTCATACCCCTTGATCTGGAGCTGGCAATCCGTCCAGGAAGCATATACTCCCGGCGTCACTCCTTCCCATACTACGTAGAACTTTTCTTTAGCCATTTTCTGATAATGAATGATTATGTCAACAGCATTGACGGTGCGAAGGTACAAATATATTCCGGAATCGAACAAGTTGGCAGAGAAGCTTGTTCTAATTTATAAGGAGTTTAAGAAAATAAAATTAAGAAAGGAGCCATTATGGAAAGAACTTTTAGTGAAGCTTTGAAGAATCGTCGGACTTATTATTCGATTACCGACCAGTCACCTATTCCGGATCAGGAGATAGAATGCATTATCAATCTGGCTGTGAGACACGTGCCGTCGGCATTCAATTCTCAGTCTACCCGTGTGGTGCTTCTTTTGGGCAAATCTCATAAAAAGTTATGGAACATTGTAAAAGATGCGTTGAGGAAGATTGTGCCGGGAGAAGCGTTTGCGAAAACCGAAGAAAAGATTGACAATTCCTTTGCCTGTGGATATGGTACGGTGCTGTTCTTTGAAGATCAGAAGGTGGTGAAGGGGCTTCAGGAAGCTTTCCCGTCTTATCAGGAGAATTTCCCCGGATGGTCATTACAAACCTCAGCGATGCATCAGCTGGCTGTTTGGGTCATGCTTGAAGATGTGGGCTTCGGTGCTTCCTTGCAACATTATAATCCGTTGATTGATGATGAGGTGCGTCGGGCATGGAATTTGCCTGCACATTGGCATCTGATTGCGGAAATGCCGTTTGGAGTGCCTGTCAATCAGCCGGGAGAAAAAGAGTTCCAGCCACTGGAAGAACGGATAAAAGTTTTTAAATAATAGAGAATCATTCTTCATTATTCATTAAATGATTAATTTTGTGAGCAAAATTAATCATTTATGGTTCGTATCTTCCTTACCGGCTATATGGGTGCCGGAAAAACTACTTTGGGCAAGGCTTTTGCCCGCAAACTGAATGTCCCGTTCATTGATCTGGACTGGTATATCGAAGAACGTTTTCATAAAACTGTCGGAGAACTATTCACGGAACGGGGGGAAGCCGGATTTCGTGAGTTGGAAAGAAATATGCTTCATGAGGTAGCTGAGTTTGAGAACGTCGTTATCTCTACAGGCGGGGGAGCACCCTGCTTTTATGACAATATGGAGTTTATGAACCGGACGGGGAAAACCGTTTTCTTGAATGTACATCCCGATGTGCTGTTCAGACGCTTGCGTATTGCCAAGCAGCAACGTCCCATTCTTCAGGGAAAGGAAGATGATGAATTAATGGATTTCATCATTCAGGCGCTTGAAAAGCGTGCACCTTTTTATACGCAGGCGCAATATATCTTTAATGCGGACGAACTGGAAGACCGCTGGCAGATTGAATCGTCTGTGCAACGCCTGCAGGAACTGCTGGAAATATAAATTAAGACCGGTTATATAGACCAATTGAAAGAAATAATATCCAATTAATTGGCAGCCTGTAGATAAATCTGTATTTTTGCCATCCAATTATTTACTAAAAACACTGAATAACAGAAAATGAGAAAGTGGCGTATTGAAGATTCTGAAGAACTCTACAACATTACGGGTTGGGGTACTTCGTACTTTAGTATTAATGACGCAGGTCATGTTGTTGTTACACCGCGGAGAGATGGGGTGACCGTCGACCTGAAGGAACTGGTTGACGAGTTACAATTGCGGGATGTGGCATCTCCCATGCTGTTGCGTTTCCCGGATATTCTGGACAACCGTATTGAAAAGATGTCTTCCTGTTTTAAGCAGGCTGCCGAAGAGTACGGGTATAAAGCCGAGAATTTTATCATCTATCCCATTAAGGTCAACCAGATGCGTCCTGTGGTAGAAGAGATTATCAGCCACGGAAAGAAATTCAATCTCGGACTGGAAGCCGGTTCCAAACCGGAACTTCATGCGGTGATTGCTGTCAATACGGATTCTGACTCATTGATTGTTTGTAACGGCTATAAAGACGAAAGCTATATCGAACTGGCGCTCCTTGCCCAAAAGATGGGCAAACGTATCTTCCTCGTAGTAGAGAAGATGAACGAACTGAAACTGATAGCCAAAATGGCGAAGCAGTTGAATGTGCAGCCCAATATCGGTATTCGTATTAAACTGGCTTCTTCCGGCAGTGGAAAATGGGAAGAATCGGGCGGTGATGCCAGCAAGTTCGGTCTGACTTCCAGCGAACTGCTCGAAGCGCTTGACTTTATGGAAAGCAAGGGCTTGAAAGATTGCCTGAAACTGATTCATTTCCATATTGGCAGCCAGGTGACGAAGATTCGTCGCATTAAGACGGCTTTGCGCGAAGCTTCTCAATTTTACGTGCAGCTTCACTCTATGGGATTCAATGTGGAGTTTGTGGACATCGGCGGCGGACTGGGCGTTGATTATGACGGAACCCGTTCTTCCAATAGTGAAGGTAGTGTAAACTATTCCATTCAGGAATATGTGAATGACTCCATTTCTACATTGGTAGATGTCAGCGATAAAAACGGCATCCCGCATCCGAACATCATTACCGAGAGCGGACGGGCATTGACGGCTCATCACTCTGTCTTGATCTTCGAGGTGCTCGAAACAGCTACTCTTCCGGAATGGGATGATGAAGAGGAAATCGCTCCGGATGCACATGAGCTTGTGCAGGAACTGTACAGTATCTGGGATTCGTTGAACCAGAATAAGATGCTGGAAGCATGGCATGATGCACAACAGATTCGGGAAGAAGCGCTCGACTTGTTCAGTCATGGTATTGTGGATTTGAAGACCCGTGCTCAGATCGAGCGTTTGTATTGGTCCATTACGCGGGAAATTAATCAGATCGCCGGAGGCTTGAAACATGCGCCGGATGAATTCCGGGGATTGTCCAAGTTGCTGGCGGATAAATATTTTTGTAATTTCTCATTGTTCCAGTCCTTGCCCGACTCTTGGGCGATTGATCAGATATTTCCGATTATGCCTATTCAGCGGTTGGATGAGAAGCCGGAGCGTTCGGCTACCCTGCAGGATATCACCTGTGATTCGGACGGAAAGATTGCAAATTTCATTTCTACCCGGAATGTGGCTCATTATCTGCCTGTGCATAGTCTGAAGAAAACAGAACCTTACTATCTGGCTGTTTTCCTGGTCGGAGCTTATCAGGAGATTTTGGGAGATATGCATAATCTGTTTGGAGATACGAATGCTGTTCACGTTTCTGTGAATGAAAAGGGATATAATATCGAACAGATTATTGATGGTGAGACAGTAGCGGAAGTGTTGGATTACGTACAATATAATCCTAAAAAACTGGTACGTACCCTTGAAACATGGGTGACCAAGTCTGTAAAAGAAGGAAAGATATCATTGGAAGAGGGTAAAGAGTTTCTGTCCAACTATCGTTCGGGACTTTACGGCTATACTTATTTAGAATAACCGACAAGGTGCCGGAGCTGAGTTCTCCATTCGGCAAACTTATTAGAATTGAATAAAAAATGAGGGAAAAACTAACTGTAATTAAGGTGGGTGGAAAAATCGTAGAAGAGGAAGCCACCCTTCTTCAGTTGTTGAATGACTTTGCCGCCATCAGCGGACATAAAGTGCTGGTTCACGGCGGCGGTCGCTCGGCAACAAAGATTGCCGCACAACTAGGTATTGAAAGCAAAATGGTAAATGGTCGTCGTATTACCGATGCGGAAACGTTGAAAGTGGTAACGATGGTGTATGGTGGTCTGGTAAACAAGAATATTGTTGCCGGGTTGCAGGCCCGTGGAGTGAACGCTCTTGGACTGACCGGGGCGGATATGAATGTGATCCGATCGGTAAAGCGTCCGGTGAAAGAGGTTGATTATGGTTTCGTGGGCGATGTGGAGAAGGTAGATGCTTCTTTGCTGGCTGATCTGATTCATAAAGGAGTGGTGCCCGTGATGGCACCGTTGACACACGATGGTCAAGGTAATATGCTGAATACAAATGCGGATACCATTGCCGGAGAGACGGCAAAGGCTTTGTCGGCGCTGTTTGACGTGACGCTGGTGTACTGCTTTGAAAAGAAAGGTGTGCTGCGTGACGAGAATGATGACGATAGCGTGATCCCTGAGATTACCCGTACCGAATTCGAACAATACGTTGCCGACGGCGTTATTCAAGGTGGCATGATTCCTAAGTTGGAGAATTCTTTTGAAGCAATTAATGCAGGAGTTACAGAAGTTGTAATTGCCTTAGCATCAGCGATTAAAGACAACGAAGGAACGCGGATAAAAAAATAATTCAAAAAAAAGTAATGGGCGTCTGTAACTTTTCGTATCCCAGCCCGTCATTATTATAGAGATGCAAGAGATCAGCTTCCGAAACGATATTTTGCCGTTGAAGGATAAACTCTTTCGACTGGCGCTCAGAATAACCCTGGATAGGGCAGAAGCCGAGGATGTCGTTCAGGACACCATGATAAGAGTGTGGAACAAGCGTGATGAGTGGTCGCAATTTGAATCGGTTGAAGCCTATTGCCTGATAGTGGCAAAGAATCTGGCTATAGACCGGAGCCAGAAGAAAGAAGCTCAGAATGTGGAAATCACCCCCGAAATGGAGGAAGAACCTGATGCAAACAGTCCGTATGACCAGTTGGTTCATGATGAGAAAATGAACATTATCAATAGACTGGTGAACGAACTTCCCGAAAAACAGCGGCTTATCATGCAACTGAGGGACATTGAAGGTGAAAGCTATAAGAAAATTGCAACCCTTCTGAATCTGACAGAGGAACAAGTGAAAGTGAACCTTTTCAGAGCCAGACAAAAGGTAAAACAAAGGTATTTAGAAATTGACGAATATGGATTATAAGGATATAGAACAGCTCCTGGAGCGATATTGGCAATGCGAAACTTCCGTGGAGGAGGAATCTGTGTTGCGCGACTTCTTCACAAAGGAGGAAGTACCCGCTCATTTGCTCCGCTATAAAAACTTGTTTGTTTATCAGCAGGTTCAGCAGGAGGTAGGACTGGGCGAAGACTTTGACGCACGTATTCTGGCACAGGTGGAAACTCCGGTAGTGAAGGCAAAGCGTCTGACACTGACAGGAAGATTCATCCCCCTGTTCAAGGCCGCTGCTGTGATTGCAATCATCCTTTCATTAGGAAATGTAGCGCAACACTCTTTTTCCGGAGATGACGGAAGAGTATTGGCAACGGATACCATTGGTAAACAGGTGACCGCACCGTCGGTAGCTCTGTCAAATGAGCTGAAAACAGATCAGGCATTGGCTGACAGCCTTGCGAAGATCAACAAGGTGCAGGTTATGAAAGAATAGACATTTTCATTTGCTTTAAACATATAATATAGTTAGTGTGCTTTAATTAAAACAACATCGAAAGCGAAACTGTGAAGTTTTCAATTCTCTCAAATTTTTTATAATGAAACTAACTAAATAAATGGGCTACCGCGAGATGCAGTAGCCCTTTTATGTTTTTGGGATGTTTATGGATTTAGTCTAGTTTGCGGAGCTTCTTGTGAGGGAAATCAATAGCCTGAGGATTTCCTTTGTAAGCGACGTTGCCGCTTCCGCTGACGTGCCCGCCTAGTTTGCCGTTGACGAAGCAGCTGATGTTACCCGAACCCGAGATACCTGCATATACGTCCGTAGCTTCCAGGTCGGCAGCTTTGATATTGCCGGAACCTGATATGTTGTACTTTGCTGCGCCTGTCATGCCGTCAAGGGTGATGTTGCCCGATCCGGAAATGCTTGCAGAGCAGGTTTTGCTGTCGATTTGTTTGAGTCTGACATCACCCGAACCATGAATTGAGATGGCCAGATGTCCGGTATCGAATGTGCTTCCTCCTAAATTGCCCGAACCGTTAATCGTTACTTTAAGATCTCCCTCGGTGTGAATGCCGTTCGCAAAGAGAATGCCACCCGATCCGTTGAGTGTCAGTCCGTTCAGGTCCGGTGAGAAAACTTTGATCTCTAGTTTGCCCTTGTCGATGATATTGACATTCTTTTTAAATTTTATATTCAATGTTTTTCCGTTTACTTTTGTTTCCAGGAGTTCTACGATATTGTCCGAACCGTAAATCTCGATGCGGGAGGAGGAGTCTTGCTGGTAGATGATGTTGGCACTTCCGGACATGCTGATGTCATTGAAATGTTCCAGATTCTCTTTTTTGGTGATGTAGTTTTTACTGCCTTTCACAATAGGGCCATTAAAACAGGAGGTGGCGGAGAATATCAGAATTATTCCGAGCAGCCATGCAGTCAATGTGTTTCTTTTCATAATTGATAGTTGATTTTAATATGAGTTTATATGAATTAGACGTTGCGAGTTACTATAAAGTTGCATTGAATATCACTTTTTTCGCTACCGGCTTCTTTTTTTATTATTTTTGCAGCATCGGTTAAGGAGAAGAAAATGGATACAGTGATAGAAGATGATGAATTGGGAAGTTTGATAGTACGTGTCAATCCACGTGCCCGCAGTTTGGTGTTTCGTACCAAAAGCGATGCGGTTTACGTTTCGGTACCTCCCGGCACCACGACGAAAGAGGTGAAGCGTGCTATTGAGAATCTTCGTAGTAAGTTGCTGCTTTCCCGTCAGAAGGTTGCCCGTCCGTTGATTGACTTGGACTATAAGATTGATGCCGAGCATTTCAAACTATCTCTCATCTTAGGTGAAAAGGAGCAATTTCTGGCTAATTCGCGATTGGGTGTCATGCAGATCGTTTGTCCGCCTCAAGCGGATTTTACTGATGAAAATTTACAGAACTGGTTGCGTAAAGTGATTGAAGAATCTTTGAGGCGGAATGCGAAAAGTATTCTTCCTCCTCGTTTGGAGCATCTTTCGGCGCAATGTGGATTGTCTTATGCCAGCGTGAAGATAAACTCCAGCCAGGGACGCTGGGGGAGTTGCTCGGCGAGAAAAAATATAAATCTGTCCTATTATCTTGTCCTGTTGCCCTCCCACCTGATCGACTATGTGCTTCTGCACGAGTTGTGCCATACTCGTGAGATGAATCACGGTGAGCGTTTCTGGGACTTGCTGAACCGGTTCACAGATGGCAAGGCCCTTGCTTTGCGTAAAGAATTGAAGAAGTATCGCACAGAGATATAAGATGCTTGGGATAAGGAACTCCTGATATTAAGCAGACTCTTATTTAGCAAGCTGTTTGATTCCGTCCGTTTCTTTTTCAAACTGATAAGTTCCTCCCTTCTCGCTGAGATCGAAAACGGATGCTATTTCCGTTTTATTGTCTACAATCATCAGTGCGCTTTGTTCTGCAAACCGACCGACCTCTACCGTAAAGGCTTCTTCCTGCATGACTTGATTGGCGATAAGGCTGTCATTGACGAACAGCGAAATGGAATCTCCGGCAAATCCTTTTACCAGGCTGATCGTATAAGTTTCAATATAATGTCGTTCTGCCTGGTTTTCCCGTTGCAGGCGTAAGCTCATATAAATGAAAATAACTACGACAAAAATGACGGCAAAAGCCAGAATGCCGTTGCCGACCATAAACTGTTTGTTGGTGTTGAGATGATGTGCCATAGCCGTTGTATTTTTAATTATTGCGGTGTAAAGATACAATTATTTTTTGTATTACTAAGAATTTCATTATCTTAGCAACCAACATCCGTCTGAATTCAGGATTGTATCGGTGTCGTGGAGTGTGTAAACCTAAGTTGAATATATACAATAAAGATTATGGATCATGAAGTGTTTATTAGCTATTCAAGTGCCAATATACAGACGGCACAGGCAATATGTCATGCATTAGAAAGTAACAGGATCAAGTGTTGGATGGCTCCGCGTGACATAAGACCCGGAGCGGAGTATGGTGATATTATTGAAGAAGCTATTGTGACCTGTAAAGTGTTCCTGATTGTCTTTTCTGAAACGTCTCAAATATCCCGCTGGGTGCGTAGTGAACTGAATATTGGCTTTAGCAGCAATAAGCCTATTATACCTTTCCGCATAGATCCTACTGATCTGAAAGGGTCTATGAAACTGATGCTGAATGATAAACACTGGCTGAATGCTTATCCTAATCCGGAAGAGAAGTTTAGTGAGCTGGCTGCGGTCATACTTGATCTGTTGCAACATCCGGCTGTGGATACAATTTCACCTCCCGGCTTTCAACCGGCTTCGAATGTCGCTTCTGCAGACGGTAGTAATGCCGGTGCGCAGGGGTTATTCGGAAAACTGCTCAATCAGCTGTTCGTTAAGCGGAGAGTGAAAGTAACTTCTGATCATGCTGCCGAAATATTCCTGAATGGTGAGAGAAAAGGAAAACTGGATGCTTATGAAACTGGTAACTATTCTGTCAGTGAGGATTTCTATCAGCTGGAAGTTTATAGCTGTGAGTACGGGAAAAAAGTGAAATGTGAATATAGCGGATCTTTTTCCAATTCTTCGACAGTTATTATTTCTGTGGATATGGCTACGGCTGAAAAGCAATATCTGATGAAAGCTAAAAATATAACTTCCGGGCAGATCAATGATTTGGGAATTATCTTCCTGGATGAAGGAAAATTTGAAGATGCCCAGGAGTGTTTCCTGAAAGCTGCAAGTATGGGAGAAGCTGCCGCTGCTTATAATTTAGGAATGATGTACCATTTTGGCAAAGGGGTGGAAATAGATTACGATGTCGCGCGTGAATATTATGAAGAGGCGGTAAAGAGTGACTATCCGTTGGCGCTGAATAATTTGGGCTCAATTTATTATAACGGACATGGAGTGAGAAAAGACATTGCGAAATCGTTCCCATATTTTTGTCGTGCGGCAGAGAGAGGGGTGGAATCCGCTCAGTTTACGGTTGCTACCATGCTGTTTTACGGTCAGGGAGTGGCAGTAGATAAAGCCAAGGCTAAAAAGTGGTTCCAAAAAGCCGCAGCTCAAGGCTGTAAGGATTCTCAAAACTATCTGAATTCCTGGGTTGATGATTAGATATTGGTGTTTGTGCCTGATATACGACTGTTAATTCATACTTTTTTTCTTTAATGTTTTGTAGTCGAATAGATTATTTATATCTTTGCAACCGAAATGGATGAAAGGTGGAGGGGCGATTAAGCTCCTTTTTTTGTTCTTATATAGTTAATAAATGATAGAAAAGAAAACTGTTTGTCAGATTGTTGAAGAGTGGCTGGAAGGAAAAGACTACTTTCTGGTAGAGGTGACCGTGAGCCCGGATGACAAGATCGTGGTCGAAATAGACCACGCAGAAGGAGTTTGGATTGAAGACTGCGTAGAGCTTAGCCGCTTTATCGAGTCGAAACTGAACCGTGAAGAGGAAGATTATGAACTGGAAGTGGGCTCTGCCGGTATCGGACAACCCTTTAAAGTGCTGCAACAGTATTACATCCACATCGGACAAGAGGTGGAAGTAGTGACCAGAGACGGACGTAAACTGGCAGGTATCCTGAAAGATGCCGATGAAGAGAAGTTTACGGTAGGCGTAGAGAAGAAGGTAAAACTCGAAGGTTCCAAGCGTCCGAAGCTGATTGAAGAGGACAAAACCTTCACTTATGAGCAAATAAAATATACTAAATACTTAATTAGCTTTAAATAGTTATGGCCAAAAAAGAAGAAACAATCAGCTTGATTGATACATTTTCGGAATTTAAGGAACTGAAGAATATCGATAGAACGACGATGGTTAGCGTACTTGAAGAGTCGTTCCGTAGCGTAATCGCGAAAATGTTTGGCACCGATGAGAATTACGACGTGATCGTGAACCCGGACAAGGGTGACTTCGAGATATGGCGTAACCGTGAAGTTGTGGCCGATGAAGATTTGACAAACCCCAATATGCAGATTTCGCTGACGGAAGCACAGAAAATCGATGCTTCATACGAAGAAGGCGAAGAAGTGACTGATGAGGTGATCTTTGCCAAGTTCGGACGTCGTGCTATCCTGAATCTTCGCCAGACACTGGCTTCAAAGATTCTGGAACTTGAAAAAGACAGTATTTATAATAAATATATTGATAAAGTAGGTACAATCATCAACGCGGAAGTATACCAGATCTGGAAAAAGGAAATGTTGCTTCTGGACGATGAAGGAAACGAACTGCTGTTGCCTAAGACTGAACAGATCCCGAGCGACTTTTATCGCAAAGGTGAAACAGCCCGTGCAGTGGTTGCCCGCGTAGACAACAAGAACAATAATCCGAAGATTATTTTGTCACGTACTTCTCCCGTTTTCCTGCAACGTCTGTTCGAAATGGAAGTACCTGAAATCAATGATGGTTTGATTACCATTAAAAAGATTGCCCGTATCCCTGGCGAACGTGCCAAGATCGCAGTGGAATCTTATGATGACAGAATCGATCCCGTAGGCGCCTGCGTAGGTGTAAAAGGGAGCCGTATTCATGGGATTGTTCGTGAATTACGCAATGAAAATATCGACGTGATTAATTATACATCGAACATTTCATTGTTTATCCAGCGTGCTTTGAGCCCGGCTAAGATTTCTTCTATCCGTCTGAATGAGGAAGAGAAAAAGGCTGAGGTATTCCTTAAACCGGAAGAGGTATCGCTTGCTATTGGTAAAGGCGGTTTGAATATCAAGCTGGCCAGTATGTTGACTGAGTACACTATCGACGTGTTCCGTGAATTGGATGAGAATGTGGCTGACGAGGATATCTATCTCGACGAGTTCAGAGATGAAATCGACGGATGGGTGATTGATGCAATCAAGGCTATCGGTATCGATACAGCGAAGGCTGTGTTGAATGCGCCTCGCGAGATGTTGATTGAAAAGACGGACCTGGAAGAAGAGACAGTGGACGAGGTAATACGTATTTTGAAATCGGAGTTTGAAGAAGAACCGGCAGCAGAGATGGAGCCTGAGACAGAGGCGGAACCTGAAGCTGAACCAACACAAGAGTAATATGCATTACGATTGAATTTTCTTCGCTCCATTTATTCATTAAATTTTAAATATGACGATAAGGTTAAACAAAGTTACAAGAGATTTGAATGTAGGAATCGCGACGGTAGTTGAGTTCCTGCAAAAGAAAGGGTATACCGTTGAGGCTAATCCTAATACCAAAATTAGTGAGGAGCAGTACGCTGTGCTCGTTAAAGAGTTTAGTACAGACAAGAACCTTAGACTTGAATCGGAGCGTTTCATCCAGGAACGTCAGAATAAGGAACGTAATAAGGCATCGGTATCTATCGAGGGCTTCGAGAAGCAGCAGGAGAAACCGAAGTCGGAAGATGTGATTAAGACAGTCGTACCGGAGGATGCACGTCCTAAGTTTAAACCTGTCGGAAAAATAGATTTGGATAAATTCAGCGGTCGGAGAACAGATAAAGTAGAAAAAGCGCCGGAAAAGAAAGTAGAACCTGTAGTAGAACAACCTGTGGTAAAGCAACCCGTTGCTGAAAAAACAGTCGTTGAGAAACCAGTGGTTGAACCCGAAGTGAAAAAGGAAGAGCCGAAAGTGGAAAAGGTGGAAGTAATTGCACCGAAACCTGCACCGGTATCTGCTCCGGTAGAACAGCCAGTAGTAGCGCCGAAACCTGCAGTGGAGACAAAACCGGTAGAAGTTGAGAAAGTAGTAGTGGAAGAAGTAAAGAAAGAAGAGCCGAAGGTGGTAGAAACTGCACCTGTGAAGGCAGAAGAACGTAAAGTAGAAAGAACGGCAGAAGTAACTGCAACAGTGACAACTCCGACTGAAGAAAATGCGTCGAAAGAAAATGAGGTGTTTAAAATCCGTCAACCGGAACTGGGAGCGAAGATCAATGTCATCGGTCAGATTGACCTGGCTGCATTGAACCAGTCTACCCGTCCTAAGAAGAAATCGAAGGAAGAAAAACGCCGTGAACGCGAAGAAAAAGAAAAAGTTCGTCAGGACCAGAAGAAACTGATGAAGGAAGCTATCATCAAGGAAATCCGTAAAGAGGACAGTAAACAGGCAAAACCGGGCGTAAAAGATAATAATGCCGATGCTGCCAGAAAGAAACGGAATCGTATCAACAAAGAAAAGGTGGATGTCAACAATGTGGCAACTTCCAACTTTGCTGCTCCGAGACCCAATACTCAGACCGGTAAAGGTGGTGGTAACCATCCCCGTCCTCAGGGTCAAGGCCAGGGACAGGGCAATAATAATAACAAGAAGAATAATAATAAGGATCGCTTCAAGAAGCCGGTTATCAAGCAGGAGGTTAGCGAAGAAGATGTAGCAAAGCAGGTAAAAGAAACTTTGGCACGTCTGACAACCAAGGGTAAGAACAAGACTTCTAAGTACCGCAAGGAAAAACGTGAAATGGCTTCCAACCGTATGCAGGAACTGGAAGATCAGGAAATGGCAGAAAGCAAGGTACTGAAGCTGACTGAGTTCGTAACGGCTAACGAGTTGGCTACAATGATGGACGTATCAGTCAATCAGGTTATTGCAACTTGTATGAGTATCGGTATGATGGTTTCCATCAACCAGCGTCTGGATGCGGAAACAATCAATCTGGTAGCCGAAGAGTTTGGTTTCAAGACCGAATATGTAAGTGCGGAAGTGGCACAGGCTATCGTGGAAGAAGAAGATGCTCCAGAAGATTTGCAGCCACGTGCTCCGATCGTAACGGTGATGGGACACGTTGACCACGGTAAGACATCCTTGCTTGACTACATCCGTAAGGCGAATGTAATTGCCGGTGAAGCCGGAGGTATTACACAGCACATCGGTGCTTACAACGTACAGTTGGAAGACGGACGCCGTATTACGTTCCTGGATACTCCGGGACACGAGGCGTTTACTGCTATGCGTGCCCGTGGTGCGAAAGTAACGGATATTGCGATCATTATTGTGGCAGCCGATGATAACGTGATGCCGCAGACGAAGGAAGCGATCAATCATGCGATGGCAGCAGGTGTACCTATTGTATTTGCAATCAATAAGGTAGATAAGCCGACTGCTAATCCGGACAAGATTAAAGAAGAACTGGCTGCAATGAACTATCTCGTGGAAGAATGGGGTGGTAAATATCAGTCACAAGATATCTCTGCCAAGAAAGGTATGGGTGTGGAAGATTTGATGGAAAAAGTATTGCTGGAAGCTGAAATGCTTGATTTGAAGGCAAATCCGAACCGCAATGCAACAGGATCCATCATTGAATCTTCATTGGATAAGGGACGTGGTTATGTAGCTACCGTGCTGGTATCGAATGGTACTTTGAAAGTAGGAGATATCGTATTGGCAGGAACCAGCTACGGACGTGTGAAAGCCATGTTCAACGAACGTAATCAGCGCGTGAAAGAAGCGGGACCGGCCGAACCGGCATTGATTCTGGGACTGAACGGTGCTCCTGCTGCAGGTGATACGTTCCATGTAGTTGAAAGCGATCAGGAAGCCCGTGAGATCACGAACAAACGTGAACAGCTGGCTCGTGAACAAGGCTTGCGTACACAGAAGATCCTGACCTTGGACGAACTTGGCCGTCGTATTGCTTTGGGTAACTTCCAGGAATTGAACATCATCGTCAAGGGTGACGTGGACGGTTCTGTAGAAGCATTGAGCGACTCGTTGATCAAGTTGTCTACTGAACAGATCCAGGTAAATGTGATTCATAAAGGCGTGGGTGCTATCTCCGAATCGGATGTATCATTGGCTGCTGCTTCGGATGCGATTATCGTCGGATTCCAGGTACGTCCTTCGGGTGCTGCCGCTAAGATGGCGGAACAGGAAGGTGTCGATATCCGTAAGTATTCCGTCATCTACGATGCAATCGAAGAGGTGAAGGCCGCTATGGAAGGTATGTTGGCTCCGGAACTGAAAGAACAGATTACAGCTACGATCGAAATTCGCGAAGTGTTCAATATCACGAAAGTGGGACTTGTGGCCGGTGCGGTAGTGAAGACCGGAAAGGTGAAACGAAGCGACAAGGCTCGTCTGATCCGCGATGGTATCGTTATCTTCACCGGAAACATCAATGCACTGAAACGCTTCAAGGACGACGTGAAGGAAGTAGGTACAAACTTCGAGTGCGGTATCAGTCTGGTGAACTGCAACGACATGAAGGTAGGCGATATGATCGAGACATTCGAAGAAATAGAAGTGAAACAGACATTATAATAATTGACAATTGACAGTTGACAATTGACAATTGATAGTTGGTTGGAAAACTTAAAAGTTGACAATTGATGATTGATGGTTGATAATGGTTTTAATTGTCAATTGTCAATCGTCAATTGTCAATTTTAATATTATGACAACGATTGATATAATCATCCTTATTATAATAGGTGCCGGTGTGGTGGCGGGTTTTATGAAAGGCTTTATCCGTCAGCTGGCTTCTATTCTGGGATTGGTCGTCGGTTTGCTGGCAGCAAAGGCTTTGTATGCAACGTTGGCGGAGAAGCTTTGTCCGGCTGTGACGGACTCGATGACGGTTGCACAGGTATTGGCTTTTATTGTCATTTGGATCGCTGTTCCGCTGATATTCACGTTAGTGGCGTCCTTGCTGACGAAAGCGATGGAAGCCATTTCGCTGGGGTGGCTGAACCGTTGGCTGGGAAGTGGATTGGGAGCACTCAAATTTCTGTTGCTAACGAGCCTTGTGATCTGTGTGATAGAGTTTATCGATAGCGATAATAAGTTAATTAGTGCAACAAAAAAGAGCGAATCATTGTTATATTATCCTATGGAAACGTTTGCGGGAATCTTTTTCCCTGCTGCTAAGAATATAACGCAACAATATATATTAGATAATAAAGATGCAACAAGAAGAACCCAATAAATATGTAAAGGAACTGACGCAGGAGAAGTACAAATATGGCTTCACCACGGAAGTACACACCGATGTTATTGAGCGTGGACTCAACGAAGATGTAGTCCGTCTGATTTCATCGAAAAAAGATGAACCCGAATGGCTGCTGGAGTTCCGACTGAAAGCGTATCGCCATTGGCTGACGCTGGAAATGCCGACTTGGGCACATCTCCGTATTCCGGAGATCGATTATCAGGCAATTTCGTACTATGCCGATCCGACGAAGAAGAAAGAAGGACCGAAGAGTATGGATGAAGTAGATCCGGAACTGATAAAGACATTCAATAAACTGGGTATTCCCTTGGAAGAACAGATGGCATTGAGCGGAATGGCTGTGGATGCAGTGATGGACTCGGTATCCGTAAAGACTACTTTCAAAGAGACGTTGATGGAGAAAGGCATTATATTCTGCTCCTTTAGTGAAGCGGTACGGGAACATCCGGACCTTGTGAAGAAGTATATGGGCTCGGTAGTAGGCTATCGGGATAACTTCTTCGCTGCTTTGAACTCGGCCGTGTTCTCTGACGGTTCTTTCGTTTATATACCGAAGGGAGTACGCTGTCCGATGGAGCTTTCTACCTATTTCCGTATCAATGCCCGTAACACGGGACAGTTTGAACGTACGCTGATTGTGGCGGACGATGATTCGTATGTATCTTATCTGGAGGGATGTACCGCACCGATGCGTGATGAAAATCAGTTGCATGCGGCTATCGTGGAGATTGTGGTACATGATCGTGCAGAAGTGAAATACAGTACGGTTCAGAACTGGTATCCGGGTGATGCCGAAGGTAAAGGTGGAGTCTATAACTTTGTGACGAAACGCGGCAACTGCAAAGGGGTGGACAGCAAACTGTCCTGGACACAGGTGGAAACTGGTTCGGCTATTACGTGGAAGTACCCTTCCTGCATATTGACAGGCGATAATTCGACGGCTGAGTTTTATTCTGTAGCCGTGACAAATAATTATCAGCAGGCAGATACCGGAACAAAAATGATTCATCTGGGAAAGAATACCCGCAGCACGATTGTCAGCAAAGGTATCTCTGCCGGACATAGCGAGAACTCTTATCGCGGACTGGTACGTGTAGCTGAAAAAGCCGATAATGCACGCAATTACAGCCAATGTGACTCTTTGCTGCTGGGTGATAAATGTGGTGCGCATACTTTCCCGTATATGGATATCCATAATGAGACGGCCGTGGTGGAGCATGAGGCGACTACCAGCAAGATCAGCGAAGATCAGATATTCTATTGTAATCAGCGGGGAATCCCGACAGAGGATGCTATCGGGCTGATTGTTAACGGATATGCGAAAGAAGTATTAAATAAACTTCCGATGGAGTTTGCAGTGGAAGCACAGAAGTTGCTTACTATTTCGTTGGAAGGAAGCGTGGGATAAAAAATAAATAAGCTTATGTTAGAGATAAAAGACCTGCATGCCAGCATTAATGGCAAAGAGATATTGAAAGGTATTAACCTGACGGTGAAACCGGGCGAAGTACATGCGATAATGGGGCCGAACGGTTCCGGAAAGAGTACGCTTTCTTCTGTTTTGGTGGGAAATCCTGCTTTTGAGGTGACAAAAGGTTCGGTCACTTTCTATGGCAAGAATCTGCTGGAGTTGAGTCCGGAAGACCGTAGTCATGAAGGTATTTTCCTTAGTTTCCAGTATCCGGTAGAAATCCCCGGAGTAAGCATGGTGAACTTCATGCGGGCGGCTGTCAATGAACAACGCAAGTATAAAGGTCTGCCTGCGTTGACTGCCAGCGAATTTCTGAAACTGATGCGTGAGAAGCGTGCCGTAGTCGAACTGGACAATAAACTTGCCAACCGTTCGGTGAATGAAGGTTTCTCCGGTGGTGAGAAGAAGCGTAACGAGATCTTCCAGATGGCAATGCTGGAACCGCGTCTGAGCATTCTTGACGAGACAGATTCCGGTTTGGATATTGATGCCCTTCGTATTGTAGCGGAAGGCGTGAATAAGCTCAAGACTCCCGAAACAAGTACGATCGTCATCACTCACTATCAGCGTCTGCTCGATTATATCAAACCGGATATAGTGCACGTACTCTATAAAGGTCGTATTGTGAAAACCGCCGGACCGGAACTAGCCTTGGAACTGGAAGAAAAGGGATACGATTGGATTAAGAAAGAAGTAGGAGAATAACGATGAATGTAGAACAACAATACATAGATCTCTTCTCTCAGACGGAAGCCATGATCTGCAAGCATAGTGCGGAAGTGCTGAATGCACCCCGTGCGGCTGCTTTTGCCGATTTTGAGCGTCTCGGATTCCCGACCCGCAAGATGGAGAAGTATAAATACACGGATATAAGCAAGTATTTCGAGCCCGATTACGGTCTGAACCTTAACCGCCTTCAGATTCCGGTCAATCCGTACGAAGTGTTTAAGTGTGATGTCCCGAATATGAGCACAGCCTTGTATTTTGTGGTAAACGACGCATTTTATAATAAAGCGCTTCCTAAAACTCATTTGCCGGAAGGAGTCATCTTCGGCAGCCTCAAAGAAGTCGCTGCGGAACATCCCGAACTGGTGAAGAAGTACTACGGCAAGCTGGCTGATACCTCCAAGGATGGCGTAACAGCTTTCAATACGACTTTTGCACAGGATGGAGCCATCTTCTATGTTCCGAAGAACGTAATCGTAGAGAAGCCCATCCAGCTGGTGAATATCCTTCGTGCAGATGTTAACTTCATGGTGAACCGTCGCGTGCTGATCATCCTGGAAGATGGAGCGCAGGCACGCCTGTTGATCTGTGATCATGCGATGGATAATGTGAACTTCCTTGCAACGCAGGTGATCGAAGTATTTGCCGGAGAGAATGCGGTATTCGATATGTATGAGCTCGAAGAAACACATACAAGTACGGTTCGTATCAGTAACCTGTACGTGAAGCAGGAAGCAAACAGCAATGTTTTGCTGAATGGCATGACGCTGCACAACGGAACTACCCGTAATACAACGGAAGTTCTGCTAGCCGGCGAAGGGGCTGAGATTAATCTTTGCGGTATGGCAATCGCTGATAAAAACCAGCATGTGGACAATAACACCTCCATTGATCATGCAGTACCGAATTGTACCAGTAATGAATTATTCAAGTACGTGCTTGATGACCAGTCGACCGGTGCTTTTGCCGGACTGGTATTGGTACGTCCTGATGCCCAGCATACAAATTCTCAACAGACCAACCGCAACCTCTGTGCCACACGCGATGCGCGTATGTACACGCAGCCGCAGCTTGAAATCTATGCGGACGATGTGAAATGCTCTCACGGGGCAACTGTGGGGCAGTTGGACGAGAATGCTTTGTTCTATATGCGTGCACGCGGAATAGCGGAGAAAGAAGCACGCTTGCTTCTGATGTTTGCATTCGTCAATGAAGTCATCGATACGATTCGTCTGGATGCACTGAAAGACCGTCTGCACCTGTTGGTAGAAAAACGCTTCCGTGGCGAACTGAACAAGTGCCAGGGATGTGCAATATGTAAATGATGAATAAGTAAAATGGATATTCAAAAGATACGTGAAGACTTTCCGATATTGAGCCGTACGGTGTATGGTAAACCATTGGTTTATTTCGATAACGGTGCGACCACTCAGAAACCTCGTTTGGTGGTGGATGCGCTGGTAGATGAGTATTACTCTGTGAATGCGAATGTGCATCGTGGAGTACATTACCTTTCCCAGCAGGCAACGGAACTGCATGAGGCTTCCCGCGAGACGGTACGGCAGTTTATCAATGCCGGCAGCACGAATGAGGTCGTCTTTACACGGGGTACGACGGAAAGTATCAATTTGATTGTTTCCAGCTTTGGAGATGAGTTTATGCAGGAAGGCGATGAAGTGATCCTTTCGGTGATGGAACATCACAGTAATATCGTCCCCTGGCAACTTCTGGCTGCCCGCAAAGGAATTGCCATCAAGGTCATTCCGATGAATGACAAGGGCGAACTGTTGCTGGATGAATATGAAAAGTTATTCACCGAGCGTACAAAGATTGTCAGTGTAGTTCAGGTGTCGAACGTATTGGGAACCGTAAATCCTGTCAAGGAAATGATTGCGACGGCTCATGCGCATGGAGTACCTTTTCTAGTGGATGCTGCACAGTCTATCCCCCATATGAAGGTGGATGTGCAAGACTTGGATGCCGATTTTCTGGTGTTCTCCGCACATAAGGTTTACGGCCCGACAGGTGTCGGTGTGCTTTATGGAAAGGAAGAATGGCTGGACCGTATGCCCCCTTATCAAGGAGGAGGAGAAATGATTCAGCACGTCTCTTTTGAAAAGACTACCTTCAACGAACTGCCTTTCAAGTTTGAAGCCGGTACGCCGGACTACATCGGTACTACCGGACTGGCAAAAGCCCTTGACTATGTTAATGGCATCGGACTCGACCAAATCGCTGCTCATGAACACGAGCTGACAATGTATGCGCTGAAGCGATTGAAGGAAATACCCAATATGCGTATTTTCGGTGAGGCGGCAGATCGGGGAGCGGTGATTTCATTTCTGGTGGGAGATATTCACCATTTCGATTTGGGAACATTGTTAGACCGTTTAGGTATCGCCGTCCGCACGGGGCACCATTGTGCGCAACCGTTGATGCAACGGCTCGGAATCGAAGGTACGGTACGTGCATCATTTGCCATGTACAATACACGATCGGAAGTGGACGCATTAGTGGCTGGGATCGAACGCATCAGCCAGATGTTCTAAAGATATTAATCGCTATTCCTGCAAGAATAGCGATTTTTTTATTCTTTAACTAAAAAAGTCTCTTTGAAGTGCAGTGATTTGAAGTTTCCTGCGTCTAATAAGAAAGAATAAAAATCATTTTAGGTATATTAAGTTGGTCGTGAGACCGCGCTTTCTATAAATTCTCTCTCTCTTTAACTCTAATTGGCGGCTATATCGCATTGATTTGCGGTATAGCTGCAATTTTTTTAGGGTGACATTGCAACCTTTTGGGGGGATCCTGCGTCTAATAGGATAGTAAACAACTAAAAAGAAGAAAAAGATCATGTTAGTGACTACAACTCCCATCATTGAGGGAAAACGAATAGTAAAGTACTACGGAATTGTTTCCGGAGAGACGATCATTGGTGCCAATGTATTCCGTGACTTGTTTGCAAGTATTCGGGATATTGTAGGAGGTCGTTCCGGTGCATATGAAGAAGTACTCCGTATGGCAAAAGATACAGCTTTGCAGGAGATGCAGGCACAGGCGGCACAGTTAGGAGCCAATGCAGTGATCGGTGTCGATCTGGATTATGAAACAGTAGGAGGCAGCGGTAGTATGCTGATGGTAACTGCCAACGGAACTGCTGTAACGATTGAAGATTAGTTGATTGTTTTATTGTATGAGAAAGGGGATTCACCACGAACGGTGTTTCCCCTTTTGTTCTTAATGCTTGTGCCATGCCTTTGGCACAGTTGTGCCACCGCATTGGCATGAGTAAGGCAATAGGAAGTTATTCTGCCGTAAGCTCAATCACCCGGCTAAAAGTCTGATTAGTCGTGAAAGCATTCATACCTACCTTCATCAGATAATCACCTGAGTAGGTCTTTTCGTTGGCATCCAGGCCGGATTTACTATTCGGCATCAGATTGATTTCTTTTACCTTATACATTTTCTTGGCATCCAATCCCTGCAATTTTACAGGCAGCAGTTTCTCTCCGAAACGTGGGTGTATGTCGTATGTATAAAGCACAGCCTTATTCTTATCGGGCGAAGCATACATTATCGACATATGATTTCCGTCATACGGAGAGACAAGTCTGTATTGATCGCCGTCCAGGATTACTTTTTTCAGACGTGTCCAGTTGGCAACTGCTTCCTGACAGTATGCCAGTTCGTCGGCGCTCAGTTCTTTCAGACCGAGGTCAAAGCCCAGTTTGCACATACTTGCCACATCGGTACGGAATTTTACGCTTGTCTTTTTGTTCCAGCTGGTCACGTGTGCGCACATTGCCTTTGCCGGGAAGATTTGCGAGAATCCCCATTGGATGAACAGGCGTTCTATCGGGTCGGTATTGTCGCTGCACCAAAATTCAGTATAGTATTTCAGTGCTTCGTAGTCGCAGCGTGCGCCGCCGCCGGAGCAAAGCATCATGGGGACGTTCGGGTATTTCGCTTTTACACGTTCCAGCACTTTGTAAATTCCGCGTACATGATCGATGTAAAGTTGTCCTTGCTTGTTCTTCAGATACGGAGAATAGACGTTGGTGATAGGAGAGTTACAGTCCCATTTGAAGAATGCCACTTCCGGATTCTCAGTCAGAATCTTGTCTACTACGCCGAATACGAAGTCTTGTACTTTCGGGTTGCTGAGGTCAAGAACCAACTGGTTGCGGTAGTAATATGTCTCACGGTTCGGCAGGGTGATAGCCCAGTCCGGATGCGTTTCGAACAATTCACTTTTCGGATTCACCATTTCAGGTTCAATCCAGATACCAAACTTGACTCCGGCTTCTTTGGCTGATTTGACAAGGGCAGGGATACCGCCGGGCAGTTTGGATTTCATGGCATCCCAGTCGCCCAGTCCGGCGTGGTCGTCGTTGCGTGGATACTTGTTGCCGAACCAGCCGTCATCCAGCAGAAACATATCCACACCGAGGTGTTTGGCTTCCTTCATTAGTTCGGCAAGCAGTTCTTCGTTAAATTTGAAGTAAGTGTTTTCCCAGTTGTTCAGTAGGGTAAGGCGGTCGCCTTGTCCATCTTTCAGTTGGTAGTTGCGTGCCCAGGCGTGCAGGTTTCGGCTGGCTTCGCCTGTACCATTGTTGCTCAGGGTGAATATAAATTCCGGAGTTGTGAATACTTCGTTGGGCTTCAGTTCGTAGTTGGAGGCATACGGATTGATGGCGGGAATCACACGCAGATTGCCGACATTGTCTACTTCGAATGTGAATTGGAAGTTTCCGGTCCATCCGATTGTACCCAACATTACACGGCCTTGCGCTTCCTGTGCCGGTTGTTCCAGTCCCAGTTCGAAGAACGGATGAGTGTGCATGGCGGCGCGGCTGCCCAGTTTCGTGTCGATCACTTTCTTTCCGAATTGTAGTTGTTGAGAACTCATCTGTGCCTCCTTTGCCCAGTCGCTGCTGAACTCGGTCAGGTAGTAACTGTGGTCGGAGAAGTAAAGCATGGTGGAAGCATAACGCCACAGGGTGACGGGCTTCTTTTCATTATGCTTTATTTCGCTCCATGTCTTGATGACGTTTTCTTTCGGGTAAGCGATATAAAATAAAGTCACTTCAACCGGATACTGGTCATCTTTCAGATGGATGACAGTTTCCGTCCCGCCTGCCACCGCTTTCTGCTCGGAAGATACATAGCGGAAGATGGAACTCGGATTACCGTCATGGTGGGTGATGGCCACAGCAGGTTCAAAGTAGTCTTCGGCTCCGGAGCCCGGATAAACTTCCCAGCCGCGGGTAGATACGCTGCCGTCACTGCCACCTTTTACGGCATAAGAGAAGTGGTTGATGTCCTGTTCGTTCAGTAGTTTATCGCCCAGATAAGTCTGATAGAGACGTCCGTTGGGGGCTACCTGAAGGATTAAGTCGGTGTTGTCCGTAGAGATACGGATGTTCTTTTTCTCTTGGGCGTTCATTTGCGTCAGAGCGAATAAAGCCGTTAGTAATACAAAAAGTCTTTTCATGGTTGTAAAATGGATTGTTTATTGGTATTAGTTAGTTTGCGGACATAAAGAGCCACAAAGATAATCATATTTAGTTATGTACAATAATCTCAGAATTTGATGCCGGCACTAAATTCGACAGTAAACGGGCGCAGGTAGTTTCCGCTCATATAGCGTCCTGCATAGTTGCCCGCTTCTTCTTTGGTGATCAGTTCCGAACCGTTGATGGTGCCGCTGGCTCCTTTCTGGTTCAGGAAGTTGATCACCGTTGCCCCCAGTGACAGATGCTTGTTTACGTTCCAGTTGATACCTCCGAACGTTTCCCAGCGGCCGTTGAAGTAAAGAGCTTCCTGAAGGTTGGCATACGTCTTTCCGAAATAGCGGAAACTGAGCCAGAGACGTAAATCTTTCGTGATATTATAACTGGGGTCCAGTTCGACGAGTACCTGTGGAATTTCTTTAACTATCATTCCGTTGGCATTGACGGACATTTGGGCACCGTCGTCGAAGGTCACGCTGGCATTGTAGTTCTTGTATACAGGTTTCTGATAAGTGAACAGTGCGTGCAGGTGGAAACCTTTGAAGGGGTCGATTTCGGCAGAAGTGGTCCATCCCAGTGTTTTGATGTTGTAGATCAGCAGTACGGTTTTCCCTTCTTTGGTTCCCGGTTTGGTCAGATTCTGCTGGTCGATATTATTCGATTTGGAGATGTAGGTGACCATGGAAGTGAGGTTGAGCCAGTTGTTCTTGTAGAACAGTCCGCCCCGGATCAACGGTATGGTGACGCGTTTGTATTGTTCTTCGGTGGGACCTGTTCCGGCATATTCGTTGATGCGTGGGAAACGGGTGGCTACTGTTCCGTCGGCTGTCAGGCCGAATTGCTTCGTCATATTATAGGTCATGCGGAGGGTAGCGGCGTAGTTTAGTTTGTTTTTTACCACTTTGGCAGGCTGGATGCTGTGTGGTGTGGCAATAATGTTTCCGGTTTCTTCGTCTTTACTATAAGTGTTGAAGTCGCCGATATGAAATCCGGAGAAGCGTGATGCGGAGATTTGGTCGGCACTCATCCGGTAGTATTCAAGACGACCGCCATAGTAGACGTTGAATCGGGGAGTTACCTGCCAGTTGTCCGTAAAGTAAAGGGCGAGTTTGTTTTCGTATCCTTTGGTGTATTCGGGGCTGAGTTCGTTATAGCCGTAAGTCTGCGCACGCTGGCTGCTGAGTGTCGGGTCCAGCGGGTCAACGGCAGTGGAATGGAGCAGTTGCGGGTATTCCTGTACACTTGCCATCCATTGCAGGGAAGAAGAATGATAGTCCAGATGATAATACCACTCATTAACTCCCAGTCGAAGGTCGTGGGTGCCGAAGCGTTTGCTTAGTTCGGAGGTAACGAGGAAATTCTTTACTTTTCCTACATGCAGCCAGGTGCGGCGGCCTTCTGCCAAACCTTCATACACGTCACCATTGGCGAGCGTATAACCATCGGCAGCCGTTGCTTCACTGATGGTGCTGCCTCCGAAGTCCACATAGTTGGCACGGGGAGCATCCATATATTTCAGGTTGAACTTCCAGAGAAGATCATTCTTGAAACGATAGTCGGCAATCAGGGCCACTTCATTGGCACGGTTCTCGTTGCCGTCATTCAGATTCCATGTTTTCATCTTTCCGTCCATAACGTCCATGTATGGGAAAGAACCGCTTTGCGGAACATACGAGTTGGTACCCAGCTTGAATCCTTCCACTTCCTTGACCGATCCGTCGCCTACGTAGATGAAAGGAGCCGCATTGGCAAAGTTGCCGGGATTCCTGCTCCGCGAATGTTTGTAGAGCAGAGATATTTTTCCGCGTCCGTCGTTGAAGAGGCGCGTCAGACCGGCATGATAGATTTCCGTCCGGTCGGCATAGTTCGTGAATTTCAGATCGAAACTTCCCGGATCGAAGTTCTGATAAATGCCGGCAGTATACAGCCACTGGTTGCTGATACCTCCCGATACATTCAGATCGAAGTTCTGCATACCGAAATGATTGGCACGATAGTTGAGTATTCCTTGGAAGTCTTTCTGTCCCAGTTTGCTGAAAGCGTTGACGGAGTAGGCAATGTTTCCTGTGGTGATAGCCGATTCCGAAGGAGACAGCAGACCGACTTCTCCCAGACTGGAATCACTTCGCCAGTGGGCGGCTAGTTTATGTACGGCAGATGAATATACGGCAGGCAATCCGTTCTCGTATACATTAACGTCTTCACTGGGCAGTCCGATTTGGATTTCACGTGGCTTGTTGGCATCCGATGCGTTCAGCATCACGTTGCGTTCACCTTCTTCTCCTTCTTTTTTCGGGCTGGAAGATGCTGTCCCGGGAATGTCTTTTCCCGGGCGGATGGCGGAGTGTACGGCAGAGATAGTATCCTGCTTTATCTCTGTGCGATTGTTCTTTTCTTTCTGATTCCGAATGTCCCGTGCGTTTCCGTTAGCGGGAATCAGTTGTAGCAGGATGACTGCGGCAAGGCAACTAAAGGTTATTCTTTTCATGTCGGTATTAATTTAAAGATTTTATTCGTTCACATGGGGTGTGTCGTATTGACGGAAGCAAAGGTAGGCGGTAGCGGTACAGGTGGCTATATACCCGTTTGTCAAGATGTGCAAGAGATGTTGCAAATGCCGGACAGCACGTTGGAATCGCTACATTTGTAGTATAGGTTGAAACAAATGTTTCATTCATCATCTGCTTTTTACACGAAAAAAACTATATTTGTAGGCATCTAATATCCATATATGAAAAAAGGACTCCTATTTTTCCTTCTGTCAGTCTGTTTCTTTTTTCCGTCCTCCTTTGCGACGGAACAATACAACTTTATACATATCAATGGTGTGAACGGGCTTTCCAATAGTCATGTCAAATCAATCATTCAGGATAGTTACGGATTTATCTGGCTGGGCACACGCAATGGGCTGAACCGTTATGACGGCGTTTCGATGCAGGTATATCCTTGCTTCGATGAGGTTTCGGGGCGTGGCAATCAGGTGATCTCCGCACTATATGAAGACGACCGGCGCCAACTTTGGGTGGGAACGGACAACGGAGTCTATATTCAGGACTTATCGACCGGAAAGTTCTCCTTTTTTGATGCAAAGACTGACAAGGGCGAACAAATCAGCGGGCAATGGGTGGAAGATATTCTGTCCGATCCTTCCGGCAATATATGGGTGAACGTACCCAATCTGGGAGTATACCGTTATCACGTTCCCACGAAGAAGTTATTCCGCTACATACTTCTTCCCGGTAGCGATAAGAGCAAGAATTTCCCGCAGTCGATCTGCATCGACAAGGAGGGAACGCTATGGGTGGGAACCAACGGAGCAGGTATTTTCCGTTATTGTCCCGCACAAGATACTTTCGAAGCTTGTGTAAAGGAGGCATTGAAGGATGATTTCATTTTCACACTCTGTGATTATGGAGATGAACTGATTGTCGGAGTACACGAGGAGGAACTGAAACGATTTGATAAGAAGACAGGCGAAGTCAGTATCTTCCCTGCACCGGCGGTACACCGTAAGATAATTCGCTATGTCGTTTGTCTGGACGATGATCTTTGGGTCGGTACGCAAGATGGAGTTTACGTCATCAACGAACGGGAGAATACCGTCCGGCATATTCCGGCAGATGCGGGAGGAGCTTATGGACTCAGTGATGCAATCGTAGATAAAATCTATCGTGACCGTGAAGGCGGGACATGGATTTGTACACAGTTCGGAGGAGCAAGCTATCTGCCTGTCCGTACACTTGACTTTTCTATTTACCTGCCGGATGGCAAGCCCGGCTCAGTCAGCGGTAGGCGTATCAGTGAACTGGGCGAAGGGAAAGATGGAACGATTTGGGTTAGTACGCAGGATGGCGGTGTCTGTTATTGGAATCCGGAGACAAGGCTGTTCACCACTATTCCCGAATCCGCAGACCGGCAGAATGTTTTAAGTTTATTCACCTCTGACGATTTGATCGGTGCAGGCTACTTTAAAGGAGGAATCGACTTGATTACACCGGCCGCATCCGCCCTTTCCGGCAGCATTGCTTTCAAAGGACGTGTACAGGCAATGCGTCCGGAACAAATGGGTATCAGCGAAGGAACCGTCTACGCCTTGCATCGTGACCGTCAGGGAACAATCTGGCTGGGAGATGGCTGGAATATCTTCCGTTCTGCCGACGGGGGACGGACATTTGAAGAAATGAAACAGTTCGGCTATGCCTTTATGCGCGATATTCTTGAAGACAAAGAAGGGAATATATGGGTGGCGACTATGGGCAACGGAGTCTTCCGCTATCAACCGCAAACGGACGAAACGGTGAACTATCTGCATATAGAAGGAGACAGCACTTCCATCGGCACCAACGAAGTGACCGGAATTTCGGAAGACAGCAAAGGTCTTCTCTGGTTCTCCACCGACCGTGGCGGACTTTCATGCTTTAACCCCCAAACAGGAACTTTCCGTACCTATACGAAGGCGGACGGCCTCCCTGACAATGTAACCTACAAGGCGGTAGAAGATCGGCAGCACCGTATCTGGTTCGGTACCGACCGTGGACTGGTCTGTCTGTATCCGGAGACGGACAGCCTGCACGTCTTTACCCGAAACGACGGTCTTCCTGACAATCAGTTCAACTACAAATCGGCATTGGCTGCCGGCAACGGCACGATCTGGATGGGAACCATCAACGGATTAGTCTCTTTTAATCCGGATCAGATACATCGAAATACGTTTGTACCGCCCGTGTATATCACCCGTATCAAGGTGCAAGGGAGGGAAATACCTTTGAAGCCCGAAGGAATGCGATTGCCCTACCGTTCTAACGTCAGCTTTGACTTTGTCGCATTGAGCTATACTTCACCGGGAGCCAACCGCTATGCCTACAAGATGGAAGGCATTGACGATGACTGGAACTATACCTCCGATGCACATACCGCTTCCTATGCCCAGCTTCCTCCGGGAGATTATATATTCCGTGTGCGCGGGAGTAATAACGATGGCGTCTGGAATCAAGAGGAAGCGACTCTGTCCGTACAAATCCTTCCTCCCTGGTGGCGTACGGTATGGGCATATCTGATATATATCATTCTCCTGTCCGGCAGCTTCGTGCTGACTCTCCGCACTTATCGGCGACGGGAAGTGCAGAAGATACGTGAACAGCAACTACTCGCAGAGTTAGCCCGTGAGCGTGAAGCGCATCGTACGCACGAGAGATTCATTAATCAGATTACTTATGGCGCCTGCACCCCGCAGGGAGATGCCATGACACGTGCCGATGAACAACTGATGTCGCAACTCATCACCAGGGTACGTGAGAATCTTACGGATGCGAACTATAATGTGGAAGCACTGGCTGCCGCCATGAATATGTCCCGGTCCAGCCTTCATCGGAAAATAAAGGCATTGACAGACCTTTCTCCGCTTGATTTTATTCGGGTCATCCGCTTAAAGCGTGCGGCAGAACTCTTGCAGGAAGGAGAATTACGCATCAATGAGATATGTGACCGGGTAGGTTTCCAGTCTCCTTCATACTTTGCCAAGATATTCCAGAAACAGTTTGGGGTGACTCCTACGGAGTTTATGCAGAAAAAGGCATAAAAAAAGGCTATCTATCCCAGACAGCCAATCTTTTGTTAACCTTAAATCTAATACTATGAAAAACACACTACAAAGATAGGGACTTTTAGGCTATCTCCAAATTTTCGGGGCAAAGTGAGGCGCTTTATAACATGGTTTAATAGAAATAACGGGTTTGTTAACTATTAACGTAATAAGGCTAAAAATTAACTAACGTGCTGTTGGCTTGATGCTCTTCTGTAGGATTCTCAAAGGACTTTTCTACTTGTCTTCCCTTCGCTTCATTGAGAGATACCGCATCAATCGGCAAGTCGGATTTTTTTCCTTTTTTACTTGCTTTTTTCGTTTGATTTCCATACTTTTAGCCTCCATAAAACCCTTTAATAATTAATTCTATGGATAGCATTCTTTTCTGGCTGGTTCCGGTCGCTTCAGTGTTAGCCCTCTGTTTTGCTTATTACTTCCATAAGCAGATGATGAAAGAGAGTGAAGGTACTCCCCAAATGATAAAAATAGCCGCTGCGGTACGCAAGGGAGCTATGTCTTATCTGAAACAACAGTACAAGATTGTAGGTTGTGTTTTCCTTGGGCTGGTTATTTTGTTTTCAATTATGGCTTATGGCTTTCATGTTCAGAATGCGTGGGTTCCCATAGCTTTCCTGACGGGTGGTTTCTTCTCCGGTCTTTCCGGTTTCCTGGGTATGAAGACGGCAACCTATGCTTCAGCACGTACGGCGAATGCGGCACGTAATTCATTGAACTCCGGACTGAGAATCGCTTTCCGCAGTGGTGCGGTAATGGGACTCGTAGTAGTCGGACTGGGGCTGCTCGATATATCTTTCTGGTATCTGTTGCTGAATGCGGTGATTCCCGCCGACGCACTGACACCGACTCATAAACTTTGCGTAATCACTACCACGATGTTGACGTTCGGTATGGGAGCTTCCACACAGGCGCTCTTTGCCCGTGTAGGTGGCGGTATATATACAAAAGCTGCCGACGTAGGCGCCGACCTTGTGGGTAAGGTAGAAGCCGGAATCCCCGAAGACGATCCGCGAAACCCTGCTACCATTGCCGATAATGTAGGCGATAACGTAGGCGACGTGGCAGGTATGGGAGCCGACTTGTACGAATCTTATTGCGGTTCTATCCTGGCGACTGCCGCATTGGGTGCTGCCGCCTTTATACATTCGGCAGATACGGTCATGCAGTTCAAAGCGGTTATTGCCCCGATGCTGATTGCTGCGGTAGGTATTCTGCTTTCTATTATCGGCATCTTTTCCGTGCGTACCAAAGAAAATGCGACGATGAAAGATTTGCTCGGCTCACTGGCATTCGGAACAAACCTGAGTTCCGTGCTGATTGTGGCTGCTACCTTCTTAATCCTGTGGCTCTTGCAGTTGGACAACTGGATTTGGATTTCATGCGCTGTCGTAGTCGGGCTGTTGGTCGGCATTGTGATCGGACGTTCTACCGAATATTATACTTCCCAGTCGTATCGCCCTACTCAGAAACTGAGTGAAAGCGGAAAGACCGGACCTGCCACCGTCATTATCTCCGGTATCGGTCTGGGTATGCTTTCTACGGCTATTCCCGTGATTGCAGTGGTGGTGGGCATCATTGCCTCCTTCCTGCTTGCTTCCGGTTTCGATTTTTCCAACGTGGGTATGGGACTCTACGGTATCGGTATTGCTGCTGTCGGTATGCTGTCCACATTAGGAATCACACTGGCTACGGACGCTTACGGTCCGATTGCTGATAATGCAGGCGGTAATGCGGAAATGGCCGGTCTGGGTGCCGAAGTCCGCAAGCGTACCGATGCGCTCGACTCTTTGGGAAATACAACCGCGGCAACTGGAAAAGGTTTTGCTATCGGTTCCGCTGCATTGACCGGACTGGCTTTGCTGGCATCCTATATCGAAGAAATCCGTATCGGTCTGACCCGTTTGGGGACAGTAGACCTGAGTATGCCGAACGGCGATGTTGTCTCAACCGCCAATGCTACCTTTGTCGATTTCATGAACTATTACGACGTGACGCTGATGAATCCCAAAGTTCTTTCCGGTATGTTCCTCGGTTCGATGATGGCGTTCCTGTTCTGTGGACTGACAATGAATGCGGTCGGCCGCGCAGCCGGACACATGGTAGATGAGGTGCGTCGTCAGTTCCGTGAGATCAAAGGCATTCTGACAGGAGAAGCCGAGCCGGATTATGAACGTTGTGTGGCTATCTCAACCAAGGGTGCACAGCGCGAAATGGTGATTCCGTCGCTGATTGCTATCCTTGCGCCTATTGCTACCGGATTAATCTTCGGAGTGACCGGAGTACTGGGACTGCTGATCGGCGGTTTGAGCACAGGTTTTGTGCTGGCTATCTTTATGGCCAATGCAGGCGGTGCGTGGGATAATGCGAAGAAATATGTAGAAGAGGGGAACTTTGGAGGCAAAGGCGGTGAAGTGCATAAGGCAACCGTAGTAGGCGATACTGTGGGCGACCCGTTTAAGGATACTTCCGGCCCGAGTCTGAATATTTTAATCAAACTTATGAGCATGGTAGCCATTGTGATGGCAGGGCTTACCGTCGCCTGGAGTTTGTTTTAACTAAAAGAAGGTTTGTTTATTGAAGAAGGCGATAGCCGGAGATAAGTCCGCTTATCGCCTTCTGATTATATAGAACCGGGTAAACACCTTTTTTGCGCACTTAATCACTTTTTTCCGGCAGATAATCCTGTTTCGGGGCATTTCATGCAAATACTCGCTCAAAGCCATTTTCTCGTCTCTTATTATTTAGATACTTTTGCAAGACGATATATTATAAGTTATAAAGGGGAAATGGAAGAAATCTATCATAATGGCTAAGGAGAAAGGCTGATGTTATCAACGAACAAAATCTGTAAAACGAATGGTAGGGTGATGGTTCCGGTCGCTAGGGCTGTGAACCGGTAGAATATATTTGGGGAACAATTGTTTGTTTGTGTGAATGAATGACGGAAAAAGGGGACCTTGGATGAGGTCTCCTTTTTTATTTCCTTTATCTTTGTGGCAGATAAAAAAAAGAATAAGTATGCTACTACCTTACTTAAATAAAGACCTGATAGAGGCCGGCTGCGATGAGGCCGGCCGCGGTTGCCTGGCAGGATCAGTGTATGCTGCCGCCGTCATTCTTCCTAGAGATTTCAAGAATGAGTTGCTGAATGATTCGAAGCAACTGACCGAGAAGCAACGCTACGCACTTCGTGAAGTGATAGAGAAAGAAGCGCTGGCATGGGCGGTAGGAGTGGTGTCGCCCGAAGAGATAGACGAGATAAACATTCTCCGCGCCTCCTTTCTGGCGATGCACCGGGCTGTCGATCAGCTCTCTGTCCGTCCTCAGCATTTGCTGATCGACGGAAACCGTTTCAATAAATATCCTGACATTCCTCATACTACCGTGATAAAAGGAGACGGTAAATATCTCTCGATAGCCGCCGCTTCTATACTGGCTAAAACCTACAGAGATGATTATATGAATCGTCTTCACGAAGAATATCCGTTTTATGACTGGAATAAGAATAAAGGATACCCGACTAAAAAACATCGTGCCGCCATCGCCGAACGTGGAACGACTCCCTACCACCGAATGACCTTCAATCTGCTTGGTGACGGGCAGTTGAACCTGAATTTCTGATATTGTCTTTTGTTTCACTTTCTACATATTTTTGCAGAATAAGCACGAATTTTCTCCAAATAGCCATGAAAATGTTCGGTTTATGCTAAAAAAGTGTTGACTTGTGCTTTTATTTGTTACTTAAATGCTATATATTTGCATTCGATAACAAGAATTAAAAAAAGATAAAATCATGACAACAAGCAGACTTTATGCATCTAAGAAGTTGATGGGGGCTTTACTTCTTATGATGGGTTTTGTTTTACCTGCCAATGCGCAGTTTTTACGTACTTCATATTTTATGGAAGGTACTCATTATCGTATGCAGTTGAATCCGGCTTTGGCACCGACTAGCGGATATTTTAATATTCCGGCAATTGGTTCGTTGAATGTATCGGCAAGTTCAAATTCTTTGGGTACACAAGATATTATAGATATTATTGATAATAGTGATGGTTTCTATAATAATCAGAAATTCATGAATCGTTTGTCTAATGATAACCAGTTGAATGTCAATGTCAATACGGATATTCTCTCTTTCGGATGGTATAAAGGAAAGAACTTTTGGTCGGTTAATGTAGGTGCCCGTGTAGATTTAGGTGCTCAGATACCTAAGTCCATGTTTAGCTTCTTGCACGATATTGATCAAGATGGTTTCAGTTGGAATAATTCAAAATTTGATATTGGAAAGGAAGAATTGAATATAAATGCTTATACTGAAGTTGGTATTGGTTATGCCCGCGCTATTAATGATCGCTTGTCAGTAGGTGGTAAATTTAAGGTATTACTTGGTATGGGTAACTTGAATTTGAAGGTAGACGGAATGAATGTAGATGCGAATTTGCCACTAAACATTAACGATATTACTGATGTCAATCAGATTCGTGATTATCATGCTAAAATGAAAGTAAATGCGCGTCTTGAGAGCTCTTTCAAAGGAATGGATTTGGTGGAAAATACGAGTGATCCTGATCCTCGGAAACACTATATTGATGATTTTGATTTTAACGGATTTGGCATTGCAGGTTATGGGGGTGCCATCGATTTAGGGGCATCTTATAAGATTCTTGATAATTTGACAGTGTCTGCTTCTGTGTTGGATTTGGGCTTTATCAAGTGGTCAAAGGGGAGTACAAGTGTTGCAACAGCTAAAGGAAGTATGGATTATGATGGCAAAGACTATGCACTTACTCCGGAAGGGTTAGAGGATTTCCAGCGGGATGCCCAAGATTTTATGAATCGTGTGGAAGGTGGGGATGTTTTGAATTACGAAATGCTCCAACTGCAAAAAGAAGATGTTGTTGAGTCTCGTACCACTTCTCTTCATTCTACAGTAGTAATTGGTGCTGAGTATGAACTGTTGGATAAATGGTTGGCGATTGGTGCTCTTTCCACTACCCGCTTCACTAAGCCGAAAACTCAGACTGAAATTACACTTTCGGCTAATATTCGTCCGAAAAGTTGGTTGAATGCGGCAATCAGTTATTCTATGATTCAGAGTGCTGGTAAATCATTTGGTTTGGCTGTGAAACTTGGGCCTTTGTTTATCGGTACGGACTATATGTTCTTTGGAAAAAGCACAAAGACAGTAAACGGATTTGTTGGTATTTCTGTGCCATTGGGCGGAAAGAAATCCAGTAAAGAAGGATAAAATAATTTCTCTCTCTTAAACATTCTCTTTTTAATATTCTCTATCGAACAAAAAACGTATTGTGTGCAGCCTGTCATCGCCGACCTTGAATTCAGGTCTAAAGAATGACAGGCTGCTTTTTTATGTCTCTGACGTAAAGGGAAATTGAAAACTGCTTGAATTGCAGTCGCTTGAATTAGAACCACTTGATTTTTCGGAATACGATAAACGCTAATGTCGACAGCACGACAGAGCACAGGATAATCAGTGCAAAGGCATACGGCATCTCTTCCAGATGGATATCCACATTCATTCCGTAGAAACTGGCTATCAATGTCGGGATCATCAGTGTAATGGAAAGGCTGGTCATGCGTTTCATGATGGCATTCACGTTGTTGGAGATGATGGAGGCAAAGGCGTCCATCGTTCCGGTGAGGATATCGCTGTAGATGTTCACGGTATTAAATGCCTGTTTCAACTCGATAATCACGTCTTCCACCAGTTCCTTGTCCAGAAAGTCGGTGTCCTGAAAGATACTTTGCAGCTTTCCGATCATTACTTCATTTCCTCGGATGGAGGTGTTGAAGTAAACGAGTGTTTTCTGCAGTCTCATCAGACGGAGCAGGTCTTCGTTGCGGATACTGCGTTCCAGTTCCTTTTCGGCAGCGCTGATATCCAGATTTATCTGTTTCAGATATTTCAGAAACCATACGGCAGACGAATAAATCAGCCGGAGAATCAGATCGAGTTTGTTGCGGACTTCGATTCCCTTTCGGCGGGTGTGTTCGATGAAGTCCGGTAGCAGGTCTGTGTTGTGGTAGCAGACTGATACAATGATTTCATTGTTGGTGATGATGCCGATGGGTACGGTGCCGAAGGGAAGACTTTCGTTCTGACCGTTTTGCATCGGGATGCGCAGAATCGTCAATAGCCAGTTGCCTTCCGTGTCGGTTCGCGGACGTTCGTCCGTATCGGCTATATCGTTCAGAAATGATTCGGGTACGTTCAGGGTTTTAGTCAGAAACTCAAAGTCATCGTTGTCCGGGCATACTACATTTACCCAGCAGTTAGGAAGCCATTGCGGTTTTTCCACAAAGCCAGCTTCACAATAAAGATATGTTCTCATCTTATTGCCTCCTTTCGTTTGTTTACACGAGCAGAGGCATCAGTTTTCAATGACTCTGATCGCTTTAATTAATACTATAAGTGCACGTTCGCGGGTTTGAATCGTCCATTTTTCTATGATTTAATTTAAAAGCGATACAAAAGTACGGAAAATTAACCGAGGTTCCGTCTTTTGCATCGCTTTTTTTAGATTTTCTTGTTGTTTATGGTCTTTCAGCATGCGGGGAGTTCATTGGTTGGCTATGGTAAAATCACTTGTAAGATAGTGCTAAAGTTCCCGTTAGCTCCTTACATAGTAGACTTTCCTTATAAGGAAAGTTGGGATAAGGTGCCGACATTGTTAGTTGTTCACGGCCGTGGTAAGAGTTGCTCACGGTTGTGGTAAACGCTGCTCACGGATGTGATCAGGTCTTGTCACGGCCGTGAACAGGTAAAGATGTCGGTAGCTTAATGGAAGTATAAAGGCATGATGAGCTAAAAGCATTGGTAGCTTATGGTATTTGTTGTATAAGGACAAGGCTCGAATGAGGCGTGATAGGTAATAAGTAATAGGTAATAAGATGGGGAGGAAGTGACAGGTAATAAGTCGTGAAATAGGGGTAAAGTGACAATAAAAAGCATGATTTACGGCTATTATCACCTTATTATCACCCTATTGTCACCAGCTATTATCACCCGAAGTGTGTTTATTATCAGTTTGTTATCTTCGAAAGGTGATAAGTGACAATAGAAAAGCATTTATTTCTAGAGAGTATTTGTCATGCTGAACTTGTCGAAGCATCTCCTCTTAGTATAAACTGAAGAAGAGATGCTTCGCTATCAATGTGTTCCACTTAGGTTCAGCCGGGATTACTGAGCATTTTCTCCCTGTCCGGCAGATTCGGAAACGGGGAAGTGCTCCTCCAAATACTTTCTGATTCTATGCGTCCCCAGTTCTTCCTTGGAGATACTGCCGTCTTTTAGCACAAGTTCATAGTGCGGAATGCCGTTGAAGCGGAAAAGTTGGCGCAGATAATTGAACTCTGAGTCGGTGACATAATAGCTGGCTTCTCCTTTCAGATTCTTTTCCACGTATTGCTTATATGCACCGGCTGGTGAGTCTTTCTGTCCGGTGATATAGATGAACTCGAACTCCGGATGATCTTTGTATTTTTTGCGCAGGTCTGCCGTCGCTTCTATTCCTGCGCGACAAGGTCCGCAGGTTGTTGCCCAGAAGTCTACGAACAAGACTTTGCCCGGATGATTCTTAATAATGTTGCGGAAAACGTCGGTGGCTTTGCCTTCCGGAAGTTGATAGGAATTGACTTTTTCCTTCGGATGCGTTTTGGCGAACAGATATTCGGCCTCTTCTGCCAATTGTGGGTGAGTGAGCTTTTGCTTGATACTGTCCACATACTCACGGGCAATGGAACGTGTCTTGATATTCTGCAGGCTGAAACCCAGATTGCGGACTTTGGCTATTTGCCAAAGCAAAGGATCGGGCACATCATATAGCCGGGCAAGAATGCTGTCTTTCTTATGACCGGTTTTTTGTTCCATCGAGATAAAGTTTCTGTCCATGTCTTGCTCTGACTGCTTGTTTTTATACTGCTTGTCGATGTACTCCAGGACCAGTTTTTCTTCTTTTTCGTATAAGCCTTTCACCTTGTCATTCTCTTCTTGAAGTTCTTTTAAGGGGATTCTGACGGTTGTTCCTGCCAGTTTCTCCTGTTTCAGTCTGATTGCCTCCTGTTCTGCATTCAGTTTTACTCCTTTCTCTTTAAGGAAAGCGAGAAGCGATTCTTCCGGATACGTGTAAGAGATGGTATCCTTTGCTTTCGGTGCATGATAATTATAGGCTGTTCTGAAGGCGTCCATATATTCAAACCGGTTGATAAAAGAGCTGGCATTGGCATCGGCGAGCACTGTTTCATCATTCAGCGGCATCTTCTTCAAGAAGTCGTAATAAGAATCTTCTTCTTTCACTTTCAAGGCTTGGTTGGCTGTATCCTGCTTCGCATAATAATCTCTGCTCATCAGAAAATCGAAGAATAAGCCTCCTGCCTGCAGGTCTGCCTTATTCTTGATCAGACGGGCAGCCTTTGCCGATGGGCGGCAAATCTGAATAAGTGAATCGGCTGTATGCTCCCATCGGGCGACAATCGGCTTCATGTGCTCCTGATATTGGCTGGGAGTCAGTTTGTTGCGCGCGTTGGATAAATCATCGTAACGGTAGGGGATCAGCGACTTGAATTCCTTCAGCAGATAGGAGAGGGAAGCCGACGGGCCCATGTAGGCTGTATTCTTGATCGGGAAATAATAGTCGCGTGCACGGCTGCGTGCCAGCAATGCTTCCCAGTCGATATACATGGTAAGCGTCTGTCCGGGCTCGATATAGAATGGAATCCAGTTATTGTCAAGCGTGACGGACTGTTCCACAGGATGCTTGATGACAAACTTGCACAGGAAGCTGCCGTCTTCGTCTATCTGAATCACAGTCGGGTAGTCCTGGCGGGTGATATGGTTGGATAGATAGATGAGTCCGGTGTCGAATCCCAGCCGGCGGTCATAGCCGTCGATGTACCCTTGCAGACAGGTGGTGTCTGTGTGGAAGAACTGCTGGAAACCTGTGTCGGCAGCGATTGTCTTTGTAGCTTCCCTTTGCCGGGTATACAGCTGATTCTTTTCTCCGTTCACTTGTATCTGGCAGCTTCCGTCTTTCTGCGGAGTGACCAGCAGGGTGCGTATGTCTCCATTCTGCTTGTCCTTGACGGTGATTTCCACCCGCTTCCCTTTCTTACGGATGTTTTCGTTGGTAAATATCCGGTTGTCCATAATCGTGACAGAATCGTAGATGCCGTATTCCCAGGTGTTTAAATCATCTGCCTTGAACCAGTTTCCCTTGATTGCCGCCAACGGCGAAACGTTTTTGTCGGAGGACGGTACTAAGGATATGTCATACGTATTTCCTTCCGTATCGCTGGGACTGAGGAGATGGATGACCTGCGTCTCTTCCGGCAGGGCTTCGAAAACGAGCACATAGTCCATCTCGCCCGAATCGGGCATATACACTTCTTTATTGAGCTCAATGCCTTCCGCACTCTTGAACTGATATTTCTTGCCGGTGGCTGCATCTTCCAGATAACTGTCTCCTTCTTCCTTTATCCACCAGTGCGGACGGAAGATGGCGTGAATATAAACACGCGTGCCATCGGGCGTGCGTTCTATACGGGTGATGTTACCAATACTTCCCGAACGGGCTTTGAATGGCGGATTGTCGACGGTTTGTGCTGTGAGCATACCCGACAGCATGAGCATCATGCAGAGTAGAATCGTTTTCATAATATTAAATTTTGAATAAATGCGTTTAGTAGTTCCCTATACAAAGAAAGAAAAATATCCATCGCTCCCTCTCTTTTTCCCCTTTAACTTAACATAGATTAAACGTTTACGTAATCATCTTTTTTGTACCTTTGCACCCGAAAATCAGAGTGATAATTTAAATATTGAAATATTATGAGTAAGAAAGCCCTTTTAATGATCCTCGATGGTTGGGGACTAGGCGACCAAAAGAAAGACGACGTAATCTTCAACACTCCCACTCCTTACTGGGATTATCTGATGAACAATTATCCTCATTCCCAACTTCAGGCAAGTGGTGAGAACGTAGGTTTGCCCGACGGACAGATGGGTAACTCGGAAGTAGGTCACCTCAACATTGGTGCCGGACGTGTGGTTTATCAGGATTTGGTGAAAATCAACCGCGCATGTGCTGACAACAGCATCCTGCAGAACCCCGAAATCGTTTCTGCTTTCTCTTACGCGAAAGAAAACGGAAAGAGCGTTCATTTCATGGGACTGACTTCCAACGGTGGCGTACACAGCTCAATGGTTCATCTTTTCAAACTTTGCGACATCTCCAAAGAATACGGCATCGACAATACATTCATCCACTGCTTCATGGACGGTCGTGACACTGACCCGAAGAGTGGCAAGGGATTTATCGAAGAACTTTCTGCACACTGCGAGAAATCGGCAGGCAAGATCGCTTCTATCATCGGACGTTATTATGCTATGGACCGTGACAAACGTTGGGAACGTGTGAAGGAAGCCTATGACCTGCTGGTAAACGGCCAGGGTAAGAAAGCTACCGATATGGTTCAGGCTATGCAGGAATCTTACGATGAAGGTGTAACGGACGAATTCATCAAGCCGATTGTAAACGCCAACTGCGACGGAACCATCAAAGAAGGTGATGTCGTTATCTTCTTCAACTACCGTAACGACCGTGCTAAAGAACTGACTGTCGTACTGACTCAGCAAGATATGCCGGAAGCGGGAATGCATACGATCCCGGGACTGCAATATTACTGCATGACTCCGTATGATGCATCCTTCAAAGGTGTTCACATCCTGTTCGACAAGGAAAACGTTGCCAACACACTGGGCGAATACATCGCTTCCAAAGGACTGAACCAGCTCCATATCGCTGAAACAGAGAAATATGCTCACGTTACTTTCTTCTTCAACGGTGGTCGTGAAACTCCGTTCGACAACGAAGACCGTATCCTTGTTCCATCTCCGAAAGTAGCCACTTACGACTTGAAACCGGAAATGAGCGCTTACGAAGTGAAGGATAAACTGGTAGACGCTATCAATGAAAACAAATATGATTTCATCGTGGTGAACTTCGCTAACGGTGACATGGTTGGTCATACCGGTATCTACGAAGCAATCGAGAAGGCTGTTGTGGCTGTAGACGCTTGCGTGAAAGACGTAATCGAAGCTGCTAAAGCACAAGGTTACGAAGCTATCATCATCGCCGACCACGGTAACGCTGATCATGCCTTGAACGAAGACGGCACTCCGAATACGGCTCACTCTCTGAACCCGGTTCCTTGTGTGTACGTAACAGAAAACAAAGCTGCGAAAGTAGAAGACGGTCGCCTAGCTGATGTGGCTCCGACTATCCTGAAAATCATGGGTCTGGAAGCTCCGGCTGATATGAACGGTCAGATTTTGATTAAGTAATTTAGAATGCTATAACCAAAGGGGCGGGGGTATACTCCGCCCTTTTTGTCTCACATAAGTTTTATGATTCAGATAGAAGATGTAGTAGTGAGCTTCGATGTCCTTCGGGAAAAGTTCCTTTGTAATCTGGACGCCTGCAAGGGCGAATGTTGCATTGAAGGGGATGCAGGGGCACCTGTGGAATTGGATGAAGTGGAAAAGCTGGAAGAGGTTCTGCCGATAATATGGGAGGAACTGTCGCCGGAAGCGCGTGCTGTCATTGAGAAGCAAGGAGTGGTATATACGGATCAGGAAGGTGATCTGGTGACTTCTATTGTTAATAATAAGGATTGCGTCTTTACTTGCTATGACGAGAAAGGATGTTGTTACTGTGCCATCGAAAAGGCTTATCGGGATGGCAAGACAGACTTTTACAAACCGGTATCATGCCATCTCTATCCCATTCGGATTGGAGATTACGGACCTTATAAGGCGGTGAACTATCATCGTTGGGATGTGTGTAAGGCGGCTGTGTTGCTGGGGAAAAAAGAAAACGTGGCTGTCTACCAATTCTTGAAAGAACCTCTGATCCGTAAATTCGGCGAGAAGTGGTACCAGGAACTGGAAGTCGCAGTGAAGGAATTAAAGGCGCATGATATGATCTGATATTTCTTTCATTTCCTCGACTCTTTGCGTTTGGATCGTATCAGAAGAAATAACAGGCAGATCATAGCTACGATAATGCAAGCCGGAGTAATCCATGCCTCCGGATGGATAATAATCAGGAACAGGCAAGTGACAATTACACAGGATGCCAGAATTCTGAGATAGAGTCTGATCTTGGCAAATACAGGATTTGGGGTAGTCGTTTTCATAAGTGTCCTCCTTCATTTTCGGCAAGATAGTGATTTTGACCGGAAAAAGATTTAACTGTTAGGTTTTATTAAGACATAGAAAAGCGCCGGCACGGAGGATTTTCCTTCGCTTGCCGACGCTTCTTCGTTGTAAGATGTGAGGTTGGTTTATAAAAACGTAATATTAAAATTATGTATCGATATTCGCATATGTTGCATTCTCTTCGATAAACTCGCGGCGCGGACCTACGTCTTCACCCATTAGCATGGAGAAGATGTAATCGGCTTCAGCGGCATTATCGATGTTTACTTGCTTCAGCATACGGTTGTCGGGATCCATAGTTGTTTCCCACAACTGCTGGGCGTTCATTTCACCCAAACCTTTGTAACGCTGTGTATGAACCGCATTTTCCAGACCACCGCCATAGGTATCGATAAACTTCTGGCGTTGCGCGTCTGTCCAGCAATACTCTTCTACTTTACCCTTTTTGCAGAGGTAGAGCGGGGGAGTAGCGATGTACAGATAACCGTTCTGAATAATCTGCGGCATATAACGGAAGAAGAATGTCATGATCAGTGTGTCGATGTGAGAACCATCGACGTCGGCATCGGTCATGATGATAATCTTGTGATAGCGCAGCTTTTCGATGTTAGCCTCTTTGCTGTCGTCTTCTGTTCCGATAGTGACACCCAGTGCCGTATATATATTGCGGATTTCATCGCTTTCCAGTGCTTTGTGATACATCGCTTTTTCGACGTTCAGAATCTTACCGCGTAGCGGAAGGATGGCCTGGAACATACGGTTACGTCCTTGCTTGGCAGTACCACCTGCCGAGTCTCCCTCGACGAGGAACAATTCGCATTTTGAGGGGTCTTTATCCGAACAGTCGGCCAGTTTACCCGGCAGACCGCCTCCGGACATCGGAGATTTGCGTTGTACCATTTCACGGGCTTTTCTTGCTGCGTGGCGTGCTGTGGCAGCCAGAATCACCTTGTCTACAATTGTTTTTGCCTCCTTTGGATGTTCTTCCAGATAGTAGGCCAGTACTTCACCGACAGCCTGGTCTACGGCACCCATTACTTCGTTGTTACCCAACTTCGTTTTGGTCTGTCCTTCGAACTGTGGTTCGGCTACTTTAACGGAAATAACGGCAGTCAGACCTTCGCGGAAGTCGTCTCCCGAGATTTCAACTTTCACCTTTTCCAGCATCTTGCTGTCTTCGGCGTACTTCTTCAGCGTACGGGTCAGTGCACGGCGGAAACCGGCAAGATGCGTACCTCCTTCGATTGTATTGATATTATTGACATAGGAATGTACATTTTCGGAGAATCCTGTATTGTACATGATGGCTATTTCAATAGGTATTCCCTGCTTCTCAGAGTTCAGATAGATAACGTCGTTGATCAAGTGTTCACGTGAAGACTCGATGAAGCGTACAAACTCTCTCAGCCCTTCTTCGGAATAGAATACTTCACTCTTGAAGCTACCGTCTTCTTCATTCACTACCCGACGGTCGGTCAGTGAAATGCGGAGACCTGCATTCAGGTATGCCAACTCACGCAGACGTGAAGCCAGTATTTTATAATCATACACCGTTTCGGTAAAGATTGTATCATCCGGCCAAAATTGTTGGCGGGTTCCTGTAATATCCGATACCCCCACTTCTTTCACAGAATAAAGCGGCTTACCGATTTCATATTCCTGCTGATAGATTTTACCATCACGGAATACCTGTGTAGTCATGTGTGTTGACAGTGCATTTACGCAAGACATACCTACACCGTGCAAACCTCCGGAAACTTTGTACGACCCTTTGTCGAACTTACCTCCGGCGTGCAGAACGGTCATCGCTACTTCCAGTGCCGACTTCTTTTCTTTTTCATGATAGTCGACCGGAATACCACGTCCGTTGTCCTGTACGGTGATTGAATTATCTTCGTTGATTGTCACTTCGATGTGGTCGCAATACCCGGCCAGTGCCTCGTCAATGGAGTTATCAACGATTTCGTATACCAAGTGGTGAAGTCCCTTTATACTGATGTCACCGATGTACATCGCAGGGCGTTTTCTCACTGCTTCAAGACCTTCCAATACCTGGATGCTATCCGCAGAATAAGACCCGTTATTGGGAGTGATTTGTTCTTCGCTCATAATTGCCTTTCTAAGTTATAATAACAGAGCAAATATAGTGAAAATTGTCGAGTTGGCGAAGTTTCGGAGGTGAAAAATGTAGAATAAAAGCGGAATTAGTGAATGGGAAAGTATTCTGATATTCAGTGGTTTATAAACACAAAAGGCCGAACTTAAAAGTTCAGCCTGAATGCTATATAGAATTGTTGTTTTTCTATTATTAAGCGAGCTTGTTGATGTAAAGAGCCAGCTTAGATTTCAGATTGTTAGCTTTGTTTTTGTGGATAACATTTGTTTTAGCTAACTTGTCCAACATCTTAGTGATGCCAGGATACATTGCAACAGCTTCTGTTTTGTCAGTAGTTGCACGAAGTTTTCTAACAGCATTTCTCATGGTCTTACCATAATATCTGTTATGAAGTCTTCTTGTCTCTTCTTGTCTGATTCTCTTCAGTGATGATTTGTGATTTGCCATTTCGACTAATCTATTTTTTTAGTTCTTTATTCTTTTTACTTGTAGCCCGTGGGGGAATCGAACCCCCCTTTCAAGAATGAAAATCTTGCGTCCTAACCGATAGACGAACGGGCCATCCTGTTGTTGCATTTCTGCTTTTTGCTCTCTCGAATCAGTGTTTGTTTCTCGATTGCGGATGCAAAGGTAGGAACTTTTTTGAAACTGACAAACAATTCATGAAAAAAATATGTAGTTTTTTCTCTTTTTTTCTGTGGGGTGGGGTGATAGTGCTTGATTTTCAGTAAAATATGAGATTGCGATTTTTCGAAAAAAATATCTCCGTCTATAAGACTATGAATAATGTGCTATATTTATACCTTATTATATATAAGGATTTATGGACTTCCATTCTTATTGTTACATTGATTTTGAAAAAACGATGTATTTGCGACTTTTCTTGTAATCGGATGATTGTTTTAACGACTAAAGGAGTATGCTTGTGAACTATCAGAAACAGTAGAGCGTTTATAGATATACGGATATAAACAAACGTATCATTTGTCATGTATGCAAATGACAGTGATAGTCTTTTATTGAACGAGTAAAAGCGCACCCATCCTCGCTTGAACGGGTGCACCAACACAAACAAAACAAACAATTAATAAAACAGTCCTTCAATGAAGTGCCGTTTTATAAGGAAATTTAGCATGTTGTGGGAAACTAAACATGCGAATAAAGGGTATAAAATACCACTCGGATACTTCACAGTAGCCTTTTCTGTAGAACATCTCACCTAAATTCCGTACGCATACAATCAGTCATGTGTTCCTAAAACTCCAGTTCTGAGTCATTCAGCCTTACGGTCCATCCGTTTACCATTATTCTCGGGCATATCTTCGGAATCCCCATATCCGATGACTGTATGAAGAATAAAAGGGTGTATGAATCCTGCCTGTCAAGATATTCCTGATCGCCCATCTCATCGCCGGTATGACTGTGGATTTTGGATAACAGTAGATACTGGGTGAGCGGAAGACGCAGAATTTCCTGTCCGCTGGGTACATGCTTTATGGTCAATGTGGTCTGATCTCCTTTCATGATGCGCAATGTGTTCAACCGGGCATGGATGACAGGGGTTTCTTCTTCATCGAGTATACTGACTTCCTGCCGGTATGGACGATAGTAAACCGGCTCCGTCCCCAACGGAGTGTTGGTATGATCCATCACACCATTGGCAGCCTCCAATGTGAAAGTGAAATCTTCCTGATTCAGCAGGTTGTTGCCGTTCTGAAGGATGCATGAGAAATAATTGGTGTTTTTGACTAAGGGAGCATCCAATACTTGATAGTCATTACTGATAGTTATATTTTCAAGGCTACCGTAGAAGAGGCCGTTCAATTTCCCGTTCATCTGTTTTTCACTGTTGCATATCAATGAAAGGAGCAATGATTTCCGTTCCGTCTGACCGGTTTTGAGATAAGGGAACCGGTATTGACGGTCGGAGGCTCCTCCCCACAAGAGCAGATGATAGCTCCCTTCGGGAAACGGCACTCTTACCATACAGTAGCCTTGATGTAATGCGATACTGTCTACGTCCAGTCTGTCCACATACTTGTTGTTCTTGTCGAAAGCAAAAATGGTGATGTCGCCTACTTGCGAGGAAGCGGCATCCACATCTAGTATATTATAGGTATACGAGATTTTCAACCAGGTCCCGGTAGGGCAGTCTGACAGATCGTCGTTCACCCAGTTGCAGGATGAGAACAGCATGACGATGCAGATAATATGTAGTAAAAATGGACGCATTGGTAATAAATTTAGTTCAAAGTGGCCGATACTTATTCAAGTTCTACATCTTGGTTACGTACGGCCCACGGAAAAACATCGATGTTGATGTTCAGTTCTGCTTTGTATTCATCCGGTTGTTCCGGTTCGATAAATGGTTCGCCGCTGCCCAGGCCTGCTACTTTATTGACTGACAGTCTGTATATATTGTTGCGTACGATACCAAATTCCATGACTCCCATTTCGGTGTCGTTGTTGTTGTCTTCATGCTTGATCCAGTAGTTGTAGTAGCATGCGTAGTTTTCGGTTTTCTTGAAACGCTTGATGCTGTATTTGGCAAGCTCTTCTGTTGTCGAGTTGTCGGTAATGTCTCCGGGCAGGTTGTTGAGTGCCAGTTTTCTGATTGCATTTACGCTGGTGTAGAAGTTGTAGTTGAAGTAGAACAGGTTGGTCGGCCAGTTGGACGGGTTGCTTACTGTTTCTCCGCTTTCGTTGAATACGCGGTCGGTGGCAATGTCGAGACTTGCTTTGAACATCACTCCTGTGGTATAGGCATTTAGCTGGGCGGGACGGAACATACAGTTCTCCAGACAGTAGATGCGTGACCAGCTATTTGCCGGAGCCATGCCTGCCCAATTGCTGTCGTCAATGTTAAGCTGTACCAATGCCTGTGCAAAGAAACCGTCCTCATTCTTGAAGTCTTTGGCACCTTCTACGGTTTTCTTGAAGAAGTAAGGGTCTATTACATAACCGTCGTTATCGTTGATGTTGCCGAAGTTCTCATCAGTGTATGAGTCCGGTTCCTGAAGGCTGGTCAGCACGGCTGTATGGCGGAAAGTGTAGAATTCGGTTGCCAGGTTCAACATTCTGAAGTTATTGAGTTTGACCGTACAGTAAGTTTTTCCGGCCGGGTCTTTCAGGGGGAAAGTCTCCTGTGTCTGTGTCACTTCAATTTTGGCAACGACACGTTCCAGGCTAATGGAAATGTCGGTTACTTTGTCGGAATCTGTGGGTTTGCTTACTTCGACATTCAGATTTGCGGCACCACGGTTGGTCATTACGAATCCTCTCTCGGGTACACTTGGAATCTTTCCTGCGCTGTATGTCACTTTGTCGATAGCTCCGAGGAATTTGTCCTGTGTTGCGATGTCTGCTGTGATTGCTTCACCGTTGGCGATGGCGAATACGTTGTAAGTTCCCGGTTTCATTGTGATTTTGTTGGCGGTGTAGTGTATCTTTTGTCCGCTTGTTCCTGCCAGTGTGATGTTTTCAAGAGGCTGGGAGTCAACGAAAGTTTTAGTGGCTGAGTCAAAGAAGTAGACCGTAAGGGTTTTTACCGCATATTCTTCTTTCGAGCCTTCTTCGGTTACACCCGATGATTCGGCACTCCGGCTGGCGGGAACATTCGGGATTTCAAGGAACAGGGCTACGTTGCCGTTCGAGTCCGACTGCGTTTTGTCGGGGATTGCTACATCTGCATCATTGATGCAACTGTACTGTGTGGCTGCTGTAAACAGAAGCATTGCCATTAGTTTTGTAAATTGTTTCATCTTACCATTGATTTTAATTAAACATTTATTTAAGCTCTAATATTTGTTTCAGATTGTTGTCAGCTTGTGACAGTCCGGCAGCTTTGGCCTGTTTGAAGAGTGTTTCCGCTTCTTCATAATTCTCTTGAAGAAGGTGCAGGACACCTTTTGCCAATGCTGTTTCTGGTACTTCCGGTGCTTTCTCCAGATAATGTGCGGCGGACTGCACGTCTCTTTGCATCAGAGAGATGCAAGCTGCGTTCAGGTTGGCGACAGGATTATCCGGGAATAATTGTACGGCAGTCATGAAGATTTTGTTGTATGCTTCGCTTCCCGGCGTACAGGTGAGTGCGAGGCGGAACATCTCTTCAAGACTCAGGTTCTTGGGATTAGTGGCGAAAACATTTCGTGATTCTTCTACGCTGAAAGGACGTACATGATATTCGATGGTATAATCGGAATGTCTGAGCAGCGTGAACCAATGTTCCAACACAAAGCGATAGAATGCCGGAAATTGTTTTTTCAACTTCTCTTCCTTGCGGTCGGGGTGCAGGTTGCCTGTCACGATTTTCATGACTGCCTCCTTCCGCTGAAAGGTTGTATCAGTGAGAAGGGCTTCGAACCCTTCCCAGTCCTCAGGAGTATGAGAAGTATGAATATCCGTTGGATTAAACGTGTATAACCGGCACACATATTCCTTCAATGCCTGTGTGCGTTCGCGGGATAACCTTTCGTTGAGTTGGTAAGGTCCGTCAGGCGATGCATAGCCGTGTATGCTGATATGTGTGATGGTTACATTCGAATCATTTCTGATGGCGTCTATGGTTTGAGTGATCTTATTCAGTTCCGTCGCATTGTTGCTGTATGTTTCATGTATGATGGCGTCGTTTAGGGGAAAGTCGATGAATGCGCATCCTTTCTCAGTTCTGGTTTTCAGCCCCTCCACTTGTGGGGTGAGAAATACGAGTTGTGGGACAGGTATCGGTTGCGGATGCAGGCGGGCGATACAAGTGAAGGCTTCTTCTCCGGCGATGCCACAACCGCAACTTTTCTCTATCAGGGAGAGTGTAGCATGATTCATCCACTTCTCGAAAGGAACGGATTGCAGATAATGTATGCTTTGCCTGCTTCCGTTTTTTCGTTGTAGTGAACGGGCATCTTTCTCCTTTTTGCCCGTTTCGCGTATGAATATGATTTGCTGTTTCCGGCTATTGATGTAGATGGAAGGCAGTTCCAACCGATTCTTCAGACTGTCGGTGACAACGGGTACGAGAACCAGCGATTCGTTGGACGAAAGGTCGCGGGTGATTTCTACCGAAATAGAAACCACCAGTTCTTCCCCTGCCTTGTGAAGGCTGGAAGCGGTAGCTCGGATCGTTCCGTTAGCTTCTTCTACGGTCGTTTGCGCCTGTAGCGATAGAGATGCTATGACCGCAATGATAAAAACTCCTCCCAGTTTCATAGTCGTACTAATAATGGATCTATATTTAAAAATAGCCTGTTCACCAAGGATAGATGTGAGATATAATTCCGTATTGCTGAAGTTCTTCCAATATCCTCATATCTTTCAATGTCTTTCCTCTGCCACCATGTCCCAGATGGTACACCCTCCACGGTGTAGACCGGTGTTTGCGTGCTATCTCTATGTAGAGATGTCTTCGTTTGGAGAACCAGACTTTCCATAATTTTTTCATCTTTCTTTCTTCTTTAAAATAGGTAGATTAAACTTATAGAGGCCTTGCTAGGTCCTACGTAATGATATTTTCTTTCTTCTCTTAGCTTTGCGCATTTGTCTACGCAGTTGTATTGCCTGTAATGGATAAATTCGTATCCTACTCCTACACTTGTTTCTATGTTCCAGTGGTCATTCAGCATCCAGTGATATCCGCAGCTGATACCTCCGCCTGCCAGCCAGCCTTCGTACCGGTGGCGTTTCAGTTGGGAGAATATGCCGAAAGGCAGTTTCTTGCCTCCAATGTTGAACTGGGCACCGTTCAGATACCCTCCCCAGAAAAAGCCGTTATACTTCTGGCAAGTCCAGTATTTATATTCGGGCTGCAGGAGCCAGTAACGGTTGACATATTCTTCGCTCCGTTTCCACGGTCGCAGGCTTCCGGCAAGCTCGACTGTACTCCTTTTTCCTATGGCATACGAAATTCCCCCTCCGAAAGCTCCGTCTATGGCAGAAAGCGCATTCACCCTGATAGCTGCTTTCTGTGAGTAAGCGTCCAGGCATCCAAGTAATAAGAGCAGGAATATGAAACGTTTCATTATATCCGTTGATTAAGGGCGTTTATTGTTTTCAAAAAATGCATTCAGATTATATGCCGCTTCCTCGGAGCCTTCGGCTTTGGCGGCTTTCAGCATTCGGATGCCTTCGTAGGTGTTTCCGGACATTAGTTCGTATACTCCGCGGCAGTTTTTATAGGCCAGACTGTCGTGAAGAGCCATTGAAAGGAATTTACCTGCCGATTTGACGTCTCCCTGTTCTATGGCGGCAGCTGCTGCATTCAGGTTGGCAACCGGATGTACGGGATATAGCTTGACGCTAATATTGATAATCTTGTAAAACCGGGCTTTGTCTTCTGTATAAGACAGGGCGACTGTGTAGAGTTCGCGGAGAGATAGCATCTGCGGGTTGATCTCCGCTATCATTTTCGCCTCTTCAAGGCTGAAATTCAGTTCCTTCTGATTTCGTGCGTCCACATCATCCGTTTCGGGCGAAACGTAAGTACCCTTGTATTTCATTTTGCTGCCGACTGCCGGACTCGTAGGGCGTTCATTGACAACAGAAAGAGGAATGACCTCTTGTGTAGCCGTACCAGAAGGAACTATTGCGCCGGAAGATGCTGCTATGTTTTGAGGAGTTATGACGATTGTATCTTTCAGAGATTGTTCACCTTCCGGACGGACAATAGTTCTTTTAAGTATCAGTGTTGCATTGTTCATCCAATCCTCTGTCGGCAATGAAGTCCGGTAGGAAATGGTACGGGAGTGGTCCTCGTCAATGCCGGCAATCAGATAAGCTTTCGCATCCTCTTCTTTCCGGTCATTCTTCTTGCGTAAAATCTGATTGCGCAGATATAGTTTCTGTTTCTGCTTACCATTCAGTTGTATGTGCGGCAGTGATACTCTTTTCTCCTGGCTGGTTAGCACGGGTGTCAGTATAAAGGCACTCTTGGAATCCATGTCTTTTATATGGACTGAAATATCCATGGACAGAAACAGTGAATCTGCACGGACGCCGAAGAAGTGGGGTACGATATCCAGCTTAACGTTCTGTGCCGGTAGCAAGTTGCATATCAATAAACTGAAAAAGATGAATGCTTTCGTTTTCATGTTATGTTGTGATTTAATTGATTTACTGAATGAAATACACGAGTGATATCCCTATCTGCGTGGGGCCCCAGTAGTTGCAGTGGGATTTTTCGATAAAGGCAGCGCCTTCGGGCTGTCCATAGCGTTTGTAGTTGAGGTGGGCATATCCCAGTGAAAGTCCCGCTTCCAGATTCCATTGCGGACTGATCATCCATTGATAACCATAGGAGATGCCGAAGCCCGCCAGATTGCCTTGATACCGGTTGTTGGCAATCTGCCTGTTTTCGATACCCAGCATTTTACCATTTCCGAATCCCCAAGGGAGCATTCCGCCGAAGTTGAATAGAGCATAGTGAAGTTGAAAGCCGATGTAGCTTCCCATGAACACTCTGTCAAACCATTTGCGGTACTCCGGTTGGAGCATGAAATGCTTCATCTTTTTGTTTCCCCCGAAGTTCCAGGGATTGTAGTTGACAGAGAGATTAAGCGTGTGCGTATCATCGCACCTTATCTCTCCCCCTATATTGAAAGTGGTTGTGAGGTCATAGAGCAGATTACTCTTGACGGCTATCTTCTGCCCGTATAGACTGGAGGCGGGCAAAAGACAGGTAAGGAAGATACTTGCCAACATACATTTCAAGACTGCCGTGAGTCCCTTTATGCTGGCGGCTGTAGATATTCTTTTTCTATTCCTATCGGGTTTGTGTGTCATAATCTTTTGTTTATGTGTTTCTGTTACTTCTTAGGTAACGGAAATCCGGTCTTATGACCGGTATGTGGAGGGGAAAGAAGTAAAAAAGGCAGCGGTCTTTGAGTGCTAAAGCGTATTTATAGGTTTCCGGCTGAAAAATAGTCCGGCAGACACAATAGCGGTCTGGAACATGAAACAGATATAATTCATGCTCCTGTATTCTTTTTTATTTTTTTGAAAGAAAGGAAGTGAAATAATGTATAATTAATTTGGAATGTGATGTTCTTTTTCTATATCTTTGCGCTGTATTTATTTCCGTTACCTAAGAAGTAATAGATAAGGTAATTTGTTTATATTCAATATATTGTCTCTCGGTGTTTGCTCGCAACGTAGTTCTCTACGTAAAAACAATTCAATTTATTCGCTTCTGTCCGTTTTTCCAGTCCAAAGCCTTTCAGGTAAGTTTGCGTGGTCTTTATTGATTTATGTCCCAATGATTCGCTGATCATTTCGATGGGGATTCCCTGATATTTGGCGCTCGTTGCCCAGGAATGCCGGATGGTGTATGAGGTGACAGGCGATTTGATGTGTAACTCTCTGGAAAGACTCTTCAATTGATTGTTGAATCGTCTGAGAGCCGATTGATATTCTTTATATCCTGCCTCTTCTTTCCGTTTTTTATCTCCTTTCATGATGTCGAACAGGTAGTCCGGACAATCCTCTCCGGAAGATTCATTATTGCGCAATCCGTTGATTGCCTTCTTGGCAGCCTCCAGTATTTCGACGCTCATGGGAGTACCGGTCTTTATACGGTTATATCTCAGTACTCCATGTACCAGTGCCGATTTCTCCAGATGTGCGAAGTCGGCAAACGGCATGCCGCAGAGCTGAAACATCAGTCGTGCTATCGCTTGTGTGCGACGCAGGTGGCTGGACTTGGGGACTTTGTAGAGCAACATGTGCAGTTCGTTGATGGGTAGTGCCTTCTTCTGCCGGACATCTACTCCGGTGAATACATCACGAAACAATCGGGGGATGAAACGGGCCGTACCCGCTTCGACACCGCGGTTGTAGATACTGCGCAGCATACGCATATAAGTCGATACGGTGTTCGGTTTCAATCCGCAGTCATAAAGATATTGCCCGTACCGTCGCAGACTATCGCGGTTGACTTGTCCGAATGCGACTTCGGGAGTATCACAAAACTTGGCAAATGACAGAATTGCATTTTTGTATACATGTGCCGTCGAGTAACGACCCTCTTCTTGTAGATTCCGGATGTATGCTTTTGCGCATCCGGTAAAGCTGTTTTTATTACTTTTTCTTTTCATACTCTTGTCTATATTTACTTGTTCTTCAGGGAGTATAACAAAAATAGCAATCTTTTTTGTTGTTAACGCCTCTAAAAAGCTCCCGATTGCCAGACATTTTTTTGTAGTTTTGTTCCGGAGTGATAAAAAGAGGAGTGCATTATGCTGCAAAAGACGAAAGGAATAGTTCTACATACGCTTAAATATAATGATACTTCTATCATTGTAGATATGTACACGGAGTTATCCGGGCGGACTTCTTTTCTCGTTCCCGTACCCCGTTCGCGGAAGGCGGCAGTCAAGTCAGTACTCTTCCAGCCTTTGTCTTTCATTGAGTTTGAGGCGGATTATCGTCCGAATGCCACTCTCTATCGGGTAAAAGAGGCGAAGTCTTTTTATCCTTTTACCTCCATTCCTTATGACCCGTACAAGTCTTCAATGGCACTTTTTCTGGCAGAGTTTCTGTATCGTGCTATCCGTGAAGAGGCTGAGAATCGTCCGTTGTTCGCTTATTTGCAGCATTCTGTCATTTGGCTGGACGAATGTCGTGAAGGGTTTGCCAATTTCCATCTGGTTTTTCTGATGCGTCTTTCCCGTTTTTTGGGGTTGTATCCGAATCTGGAAGATTATCACACCGGTGATTACTTTGATTTGCTGAATGCTTGTTTCACTTCCACTCGTCCGCAGTTGCATTCTTCTTATATTAATCCCGAAGAGGCTGGACGTCTTCGCCAGCTGATGCGCATGAACTATGAGACGATGCACTTATTTGGCATGAGCCGTGCGGAACGCACTCGCTGCCTGACGATTATGAATGATTATTATCGTTTGCATCTGCCGGATTTTCCTGCATTAAAGTCGCTGGATGTACTGAAAGAATTGTTTGATTAGCAGTTTATACTTCTTCCACTCTCACCAGTTTCCAGCCTTGGAATACTAATGCGATACTCTTTAATTCTGTAGTCCCTTTGTCTTGATGAATCCATTCGCTTGCTGCATACTGTTTCAGTTGTATTTTGGCATTGGACAGCAATTTTTCTATCTCGGTGTCAGAAGCATCCCGTTTTGCATATTTCACTTCGATACAGTAGCTGTATACCATGTCGGGAAGTTGCAGTAGACGAGGTTGCAGAAAGATATCTGCATATCCTTTGTTGCTTTCATATTCGGGGCGGGCAATATAATAATGTGTCAATCCGAGGTAAGCCAAAATAAAGGTTTTTACATAAGCTTCACCTTCTATGAAGTCGCGAACACTGCTTTGGGCATTCAAGCGGTCGGCAATGTATGTGAAGCAATTTTCCCATTCTCCTTTGTATGCCATTCGTTTCATTCGGTCCACCAGCTTATCTGTCTCCAGATATAGGTTGGCGGAATCTTTGTAGATGTCTGCCATGTAACCGTAAAGTTGTTCGCGCACTGCCCAGTTGGGGACGCTCAGTATGGGCTCACCCATTTCCATTCCGCTGATGGTTAGCATGCCGTAATAGTAGAGTAGGCTTTTAAAGTTTTCCGGTTTGATAATGTCTTCGGCTGGGAAACTGTTTGCAATGATTCCGGTAGTAGAACCTTTTTCAACAATCTCTTGTACAACGCTTGCATTTTCACCGAAAGTTTTGTCTACGTGGATGAGGTGGCGCAACTTGTTGTAGTCGGTGCGAATATTAGCATCGAGCATATTGTCAGGGATGTCCTCATTCAGCATATAATGATTCATGAAATAGAGCACCATATCTGAATTGTACATAGACGGTTCCTTTAGCGCTTTCATGGCGAAACAGTAATTGTCGTACCATGGTTTCATGATGGTTATTAATTCATCTGTAGTGTGCGGTAGTTCCCGGTAACTTTTGTAATAATCGATCAGAGTGCGTACTTCTTGTTCATTAAATCCCATCATATTATTAAAGATAGGTGAACTGCTATAATTATCCGCAATGTTGAATCCGCTAGTGAGATCATCCATTGTTACTGGGCTTACGCCTGTAAGGAAGATGCGCTCGATCACTGAACTTGAATAGTCTTTTACCACTTTAAGGAAACTACGGAAGAATCCGCTGCCATGAGTGATGCTGCGATAACGTTCATTGCCATAATCTACCAGAATATTGTTGGCAAAGTTATCGTACTCATCAAGGATAAGATATATCTTTAGTCCCTTGTTTTGGGCGCTTTGGCACAGTGATCCCAATAAGGCATCTCCTGTTTTTAATTCATGTAGCTTTTCAGCGGCTTCTTTCCCTAACAGATGAGCGTTTCGTTCTGCAAATCCATCCATTACGATTTTGCAATAGGTGTTGAATGTTTCTTCCAAACGATCCATATTGGCGGCTACACTACTGAAATTGAGTGTAAGCACCAGATATTTGTTGCGATCAGGCGTAGGATGCTTGCCTATATAAAGATTACCAAAGATTTTTTCGAATTTATCTTTTTGGTTGATGTCGTAGTATAAACCGAGCATGTTTAGGAAAAGACTTTTTCCGAAACGGCGAGGGCGAACAAAGAAAAAGAAGGAGGTCACTTTTTCTACTTTGGCGATATATTGTGTTTTGTCTACATAGTAATAGTTTTCAAGAATTATTCTCTCGAAGTCCGTCATCCCATAAGGTATTTTCTTTATTACTGCATCCATAATTGCTCCTTCTTTAATGTTGAGAGCAAAAATAGTTTATTTTCCTTTATGTGGCAACTAAACAGGGGTGATAATAACACTCTTCTAAAAATATGTATTACTTTTGTCGTCAACAAAATAACTAGATAACGACCGACATGAAAACAATCGTAAACTTAACAGCATATATTCTTATTCTATTAGGACTTTATAGTTGTAACGATGATGTATTCGTCGACGACTTCCGGACTTCCGACACCGAATTTACTTTGGACGGGAATGGTGATGAGGTAACTATTCGTTTTGCATCCTCCAATTGGGATTTGGTTTGGATGTATACTTACGATAGTGACTTTACCCATCAATATGAAGTTTATGATGCCGACGACAATCTGATAATGAGAAACCAGGACGCTTACCTGAAAGGATTAGGTAAGATTGTGTGCAATGAAAAGCTGACTGATTTCATCATTCAACGCAGTAACCCCAAAGAGCTCAAGATAACGGTGGGCGAAAACGTCCGTAACGACTACTTTAGATTCATGCTTGTAGTGAGCAATGAGTATGAATCACAAGAAATATATGTTCAAATTACTCCGTCGGACAGATATGTGTTCGATCATATCACTTATTCTTTAAATGGGTATTCTCATGAATGGAGACTGGAAGAAACTATGAGTTTTATACAATCTAATAATTTAGGTACTCCCTCCCCATGCCTGTTATTCCCTTACAAGGACGCCCACCATGAAGTGGTGTTCAAAAGCGATGACCCTGAGGCTTTCCGATTATTGGGAGGAGATAATCCGACAGTAGAGATACCAAGCATGGAAAACGAATGGTTGGGAATGAACGGTGTACAGGCGCAATATACGTCTGAGCAGCAAGCGCTGCCTTTGCCTTTCCCTGATACGGAGAAGAAGGAGATTTCTATCCCGCCTAAAACTACCCAACGTATCATCGTGCTGTTAGAATGTGAGTGGTTCGAAACGGAGTACACCCTTTATGCTGTTCACCCTAAGAATGGGAGACAGCGCACTATAACCGGTACGTTGCAAAGTAAAATGCCCGGAAAATGTTACATAGCACGCGAGAATATCAAATGAGTAGAAATATGAATACCAGACGGTCTCTGTATATAATCTGCTTGCTGCTGCTTTCAGCAGTCGGCAACAAATTGGACGCTCAGACAGTAGTGAAATCTGTCCGACAAGCGAATGACAGCACCAACCATGCCCTCATCCATCAGATAGGTTTTGACGTTCGTCCGGGCTATGTAGCTCCGACAAACAGTTTCCTCGAAGGCGATAATGCACAACGTCAGAAAATTGACCGATCACTTTCCCTGCACTTGAAGTATGCTTTCCAGTTCAGCAAAGATTCCTATTTGGGGAGGCTGTATCCTCATGCTTATCAGGGCATCGGTGTTTCGCATAATACATTTTATAATTCCGCTGAACTGGGAAATCCGGTGGCGGTATATGCTTTTCAAGGGGCGCCTATTGTACGACTTTCATCCCGTTTGTCGTTGGATTATGAGTGGAATTTTGGTGCTTCTTTCGGTTGGAAACAATATGATGAACACAGCAATTGGTACAATGACGCTATCGGTTCTAAAATCAATGCGTATATCAATTTGGGCTTTGTCTTGAACTGGCAGTTTTATCCACAGTGGAAACTTGCAGCAGGTGTGGACTTCACTCATTTCTCCAATGGAAATACGCGTTATCCCAATGGAGGTCTCAATACTATCGGAGGGAGAGTCGGCATTGTACGTACCTTTAATGCCGAAGATAAGGCGTCCGGAGCAATTGCTCCCAAACGCCTTTACATAAAGCCACACGTCAGTTATGACTTGTTGGTATACGGCGCCACTCGCAAAAGAGGATTTGTTAAAGAAGGTATCCCCACTTTGGTTCCCGGTTCGTTCGGTATTGTAGGTCTCAATTTTGCCCCGATGTATAATTTCAATAACTATTTCCGGGCAGGACTTTCTGTGGATGCGCAATTTGACGAGAGTGCTAATATTAAGGACTATAAGCTAGTAGGAACTTATGGGGACGATATAAAGTTTCATCGTCCTCCATTCCGCGAACAATTTGCGGTGGGGTTGTCTCTTCGCGCAGAACTGGTGATGCCTATTTTCTCCATCAATGCCGGTATCGGACGAAATATGATATATAGTGGCGATGATACGGAAGGTTTCTATCAAATATTGGCTCTCAAAACTTATGTTACCCGCCATTTGTTTCTGCATGTGGGATATCAGTTGAGTAAGTTTAAAGACCCTAACAATTTAATGTTGGGGATTGGATATAGATTTCACGATAAGCGGTGAAAGGGGCTGTAGTTTTCAAGAAACACTTCGCTTTTGAACTATATTTATCTGAAGATTAAACTACAGATAACAAATAGATTATTTATCAATAAAATAGAAAAACTCCAAAACGAATATCTATTTACTCGAAATGTATCTTTAATGCAGTACAAAATCGCTATGATTAAAAGTATAAACTGAAAAAGTATAAATGGTATCGTTAGTAGTTCTTGAACCCACCCTATGAAAACTAAGTCGGATTTTGTGAAGTAAGCATTTAAATATAATAAACAAAAATACCCAACTATGGCGAAACTTATCCAAAAAAGTTTCTTCTCCGAAATTATTTTTGTTATTATATCCATGGTCAGTCTATTTGCCATAATGTTGTGTATTGTAGTTTGTACAAAAGTATGATAAAAATATTATAGACATAACTATTTTTCATTTATTTACTTTTTATGTCCTTGTTTATTTTTAATCTAAATAGATGGCCTAGCCTTTAGGCCCCCTTAAGAACTTCTGCATACCTTGTTTGAAATGCTCAATTTCTTGTTAAATTGCGGCTCTAATCAATTAATCTTTGAATTTCAATACCTGCGCTCGCTAAAATTTGATTTTAACAAGCAGCAGGTATTTGTAATTCAGCAGACTCTACTTAATAATTTATTGAAGACTGCTATCATTTTGCTCTGTCATCCTAAGCTTGCCGAAGGATCTACTCTTTATTTATATCAAAGAAAAGATTCTTCACTACGCTCTGAATGATAGAATGATACTTCTATCCGGCTTTTGATACAGCCTTTCTCCTAGTTGTAATATAGCACTTTACTAATTGTTAAATGCATTTTATTACCAATACAACTTGAAAGAGGAATTTATAACCTCAAACTATATCTTTTAAAGAATTAGTCTACCCTATCCAACTCTATTGTAGCTATTTTGTCTTTATCAGGGCTAGCTTCATTTTGTATAAGAGTTATGTGATTTTTGGTATAATTTTTAATTACCCAAGGAGCCCCGGCAAGTTGAAACGCAATATCATTAAATGTAATATAGCTCCCTTCTATCGTGTAGGTAATATCAAATTCATCATAATCTTCCCAAATAACTTTTCCTTTTTGGGTATTTATGAATTGTATACCAATCCCTCTATCTTTCAATATCCATGCACCACAATGTCCGGTGCCACGCCATGAAGTTTGATAGAGGGCCTCGGGAGTGAGTTTTCCCGCCCATTCTTGTTCTTCGTTGTCTTGGACATCACAAGCTATAAAGCAAAAAGCTACTAAAAACAAAGCGAAGAGCATCAATAAAGAGGACTGTTTTATATTATATTTCATATCTAATTAAGTTTTCAATTTACAAAAATAGTTTATATATTAACATGATTCTTACATACATAAGCATCTGTTTTCAACTCTAACAGGACAAATGAATTATTGTCTTTATATGAGTTGATGTCTACTTGATTTCGTGTTTTAGTGATTATCCTCAATGTCTATAATCCAATGATTTTATATGAATTTGCTAATGTTGTTATTGATATTTTCTTTTCAGGTAGTGATTCTATCCAGTTTCTAATGCCATAGATATCTAAGATTCTATCGTCCCCTTTATTTATGTAATATGATAAGCAAAGATGAGTAGCAGGATCGTAAATATATTCAATATTAGTCTTTTCATAATAAAATCTATAAAAGTTTCTTTCATTAAATCCTGTTAGTTCTATGGATAATGGTGATTTTAAAGTAGGATTCAGTTTAGTATCTTTATTATATGATATTTCTATGTCAGAACTAAAAAACTTGGATTTTTCAGTTGCTATTTTTTCTACTTTCTGTATGAAAACTTCATTGTTCTCATTTTTCCTTAATTCTTCATCTGTAGCGGATGACGCCATAGCGTCACTCAATATTATTCTATCTGTTTGCCTTGTAACTAAAACGGCTGCTACATCATAAAGAGCTTCATTGGAAGGTGTTGTACGGGCGAGAACTCTCACGATTTCAATGCGTGGAGGTACTAGCTCTTTGTTCGCAGGTAGTATCTCGTTGAAGGTGTCATCAAGGCGTTGTTTGAAATTTTGCTCGAGTACAAAGGCTGATAGAGGATACAGGCTATTGTCTGCTATATCTATCATTGTATTGTTAGCCATGTCTTTTAAAGAATATCTCCACGGTGTTAAGTCTATATTGATATTAGAAACTTTTGTATTTATTGCTACGCTTTGACTTACTTCCCCTCCAAATGTTTTCATATCTAAATAAGTATCTGTACTTTTAAAGGTTGTTGTTGCGTCAAAGTTGGAACCGTTGAAACCTAAATTAATACTAGTAGCGTTATTGAGGTTAATTACTGAAGTGTTTATAGAAGTATACATGTCATCTTCTTTTTGTTGAGCGGTTGTTCCTTCTTTGGCTTTGCTTGCGAATAAGGCATAAACCTTTCCTCCTGTAAAATAATCTGTTAATATGAATTCACCAAATTCGTTAAGTATGGATGCCATTGGGGCATTATATAGGATATTTGTGAAAATATGATTCTGAAATTGGCTTATATACCATAGTCTTGAACTTGGTAAATGATTTAATGTGGATTGCCCTTTTAGAAAAGAAACTTCGAGTTCACCATAAGTAGCTTTTTCTATATTACCGAATAACTTTGTGATTGCTTCCTTTTTTTCTGTTGCGAAAACTTTAGGATTGAAAGTAAACTCAGATGATACCTTTTTGCCAAATCTTGAGTCATACAAGTATTTGTCGAGATTATTATAAGTGAAAATATTAGTCTCTGTTACAGTTATAAGTTTCTCTTGTAGATAAGAAGGTCTATATTTTCTTATAGAGTCAATGTCTATTATTGGAAAGCCTAAACTATTTATGCTTCCTTGTATATAATCCCCATTTTTTATTTTATAACTGTATCCAAGGAAGGTTCTGTCTTCGCCTGAAACGCTATTTCTGGTTTGTGGCTTGTTTAATATGAACTTCTTTATTAAGGGTAAGGGAAGATTTGGATTTCTTTCTTGTAGTATAATGTTGCCTTCTGTATTTTGTCCATTATTTGTCGGAATAATGTCGGGATTCTCAATATCATTTGTGCAGGATGCAAATGATATTATTGACATTATTATTGTTGCGGAGATATTAGATTGTTTCATGTTTCTTATGGTTGATACTTTGGTGAATTTTATTAATAAGAAGATTTTGATAGTAATAAAAAGGAATAATGCATCTGCTATTAGACAGATGTAAGACTTCTATTTTTAGGTTATTTCCTTGGAATGGTAATTGTTAGTAGAAAAAGGTTTTACTAGTTGACTCTCGTTAATTTTATCATGCGAGAATTGGTAAAAGCCGCTTTGCTATCAGCAATTTCTAGAGAATTTCCATTGTATTTTTGTTGTATCCAATTTCCATGAATAGGAAGAGGACCATCAATGTACATAAATTTGTCACTGATTTCATATTCAAAACTTATTGTCTCAGGATCAATATGATAATCAAATTTATACTCACAAACACCTTTTTTTTCCGTATAAAAAACGATTTTTATCGATCCTTTTGAGTCAATTTCTCCATTTGTTAGGTAAAGGAATTCTCCTTCCCATTCAGTTTGTTTTAATTCACTTGCGCTAAAGATAAACTCTTTTTCAGTTTTCTTATCTTCTTCATCACTACAGTTAAATAATAGGATGCTAAATGATAATAATAGAAGCGTTTTGATTGTATTCATAATAGTTATTTGTTAAGTCTGAATAAAGATAATGTTTTATTATTAATGTTCCTAATAAACATAGATTTATTAGGAACATTAATTCTGTTTATTGTTACTACAAACCATATATTTTGTATCTCTGATACAGAGTTGTCATAGTAACTGCCTTAATGGGGATGCCGTTTACCCAATCTAATATTCCATATGTATCAGGAATATAGTCATCATCATAGTATGCAAAGCAATACATAGATGTTGGATTATATATGTACCAAATATTAGTGTTGGCATTTTTGAACTTGTACATACCTTTCTCATCCACATTGTTTATCTGGAATGAAAGAGTAGTCTGTATAATTGGATTTATAGTCTTATTGGGATCTGCTTTAATTTTTAATTGGTAGTATTTACTTTTCTCATCTTTTATTGCATTACTTTTGGTAAGAAATGTTGCGGGAATGCTGTTAGCTTTTAATTCTTCATCGGATTGACTAGCAGCATCTGGGTTCGAGAATATAAGCTTATCTCCTTGTCTTGTATTGAGCACAGGAACAATGTCATATAATTTTTCTCCCGAATTACTTTTGCGAATATACATCTTTATAATCTCTATATATGGTTCTTCAAGACTCTCTTGATATTGAAAGTCCATGTGAGTATCATTATATCTTTGTTTAAAATTCTCTTCCAAAATAAAATCGGATATGGGATATAGTCCACCATCTTGCAGATCAATCATAGTATGTGTTTTGGGATCGTTTAACGATTGCAGCCAAGATGTCAAATCAATGGAGTAATTCGTAACATCATAAGGTGGGGTTGCAACGCTATAACCATATGCTCCACCAAGAGTTTTGATGGAATATGATAATGTGGAGAATTTTTCGGTTATTGTTTCGGAGTTTCCCCTTTTTGTCCCAATGGATAAATTCCCTGAAGCAGAATTTATTGTATCGCCTGGAGTTGTTGGGTTGTTATTTTTCCATGCATAAGATGCGTTTATTGCTACATCCATATCTGTTTCTTTGCTGTCGAACTGGGTATTATTTCTGTCAAGTCCGTAAAATAGTGCTGAAGCTCGTCCACCTGTATAGTAGCCTGTTAAAACAAATTCTCCATAACTCTGCATTAATTCCACCATAGATGAATTATAGAGAGCATCTACAAATAATTCGTCCAGATAGTCTGCTGCTATTCTTTTTAATGCACTGGGTGCTGTTTGCAAGTTTAGCATTCCGTTGACAACCTCTATGCTCAGTTCTCCATGTACCGTTTTTTCGCTATTGTCGGTGTTGTGGATAAAGGTTTCTTTAATGGTCTTTTCTCTGCCAAACTTGAATGGACCAACATTTAGTTTGAAACCGGACTTCACAGTTTTAGTAAAGGATTTATTTTTCTCTACACGTTCAAAATCGGAATAAGATAGTGCCTTAGTTTCTGTTGTCCTTAATTCTTTAGGATTGATGTATGAAGGGTACCTTTCAAGTAACTTCTTCATGTTGACAACCGGGTATTTGGCGTTAGCGAAATCACCGATAATAGAAGTTCCATTTTCTACTGCATAAGAGCATCCAAGGAAGTCTGTAGCATCGGTGAAGGATGCTCTTGTCGTGACTCTTTGGGCTGTTTTTTTCGACCACACTCTAGGTAAACTAGAGTTACGTTCTTGCAAGATGATTTCTGATGTGGAATTGCTTTGATTATCTATCGGAGTATAATTATTAGTTTCCTCCTCATTAGTGCATGATATTGTGAACAATATTATACATAGGGATATAAATAACTTTTTCATTTTGCGTATAATTTAAAAAGTGAGTGGTGATGATTGAGTAACGTTTTTGATGTTAGCTTTTCCTTTTGCACTTCGTTGAGTATCTAAGTTTACTTCTTCATAATCCGGTTCGGCTATTTCATCAACATATATTCTTCCGCTCCAACGTCCGGGTAGTTTAGCTTCTCTAATCTCTTTATCTTTTTCATTAAAATATTCGATAGTAGCGACATAATCTACTGATACATCATAAGCTTTAAAATAATATGTCAGTGTGAGCTTTGTACGCGGTTTAACTGCTACAGGAATTTCCTTATATAGTGTTCTCAGTACTGTTCTGCGGATGCCGGGCTCATATTTCGTATCAACAGGAACTTTATTATTAGGTACAAGGTCTATTTCTCCTAATGTTACGGTGGGGAGTGCAAATTCTAGGTCCGATGCCGGGACTTGAAATGCAATACCTTTCTCTTCTTCAAAATAAGAATTGTCTTTCATTTCTTTAATGAACTTCAGATTATCCCGCTTTTCTTGAAATGAAACATTTGTGGTTGCTTGTTGGATAGAAATATTTTCTCTTTGAACTACGGTAGCTGAATATGGATTAATAAATTCAAGTTTTTTTAGAGTGAATGGAGCATCGGGAGTGATGGTGAACTCTTGTTCTGCCTTTTGTGAATATTGGCTGTAACCTACATTGCTTCCTTGTACTTCAACAACATAGTTGAAAACATCCCACCAGCCATCGCTTCCTTGTCCGATATACGATTCACTTTGAATAACGTACCCTCCCGGATTATTGCTTGCGGGTATAATATCCCAAGAAGCAGAAGGTTCATTTGGAGAGTTAGTAGTCATGATTAATACTACTTTTTGGTTTGGATTGCTTGTATAGTGCCCTACAGCTAAAGGGGTATCTGTTGCTTTTGAATAAATTAAATAAGGTATTCCGACTATTGATGAGGGAATTTTTACATAAAATTTCTGTGATGGACCGGGCTGTTGACCACGTGGGAGATCTGTGTAGACGATCTTTCCTCCTCCTCTACTACCTTCTCCTGAGAGATAACCTCTATTGTTGTTAATTTTTAGCGTAAAAGGCAATTCCCGAATAGCCCACATGTTCTCAGAAAAATATTGGTCGTAATTACTGGAAGCCGCTCTAGTCTTTGTTTTCTTTAGTTCATCCATTCTTTCTTTTAATGCTTTTAACTCGTCTGTCATTTTAAGTGGTTCAAGGCTATCGACTGACAGTGCCTTTGTCTCTGCGGATGTAACTAATTCTTCTGCCGAAGATTGAATCTCGCTTTCAATTTCATTCTCACATGAGAATAAAAATAGCGCACTGCAACACAATGCTACTAAAAATTTAGAAATGTTTTTCATAAATATTATTTTTATAGGATTAATATTGGCGTTATGACAGGACAAATGAATCGTCTTTATATGTGTTGATGTCTACTCGATCTCAAACTCTCCAATGAAAGTCACATCTTTTTCTATATAAAGCAGTTCATATTGTCCGGCTTTGAAACCATCTAAATCTATTTTATAGATTTCTTGCTTATCAGGAATCACCATATCTTGGAATACAATGTTTCCATTCTTGTCTTTAACTTGGAAAGTGGTTGGCTCATTCGATTTTCCAAAGAACTGTACTTCGATGTTATTACCTTCGAGAACTGCTTCTATGGGTATAAAAACAATATCTTTCTTAAGGTGATCCCATATTTTTAGTTGTATATACTTGCCTCTGTGGCTTGATAAACAATTGGCCTCCATTGTCATAAATGAAAGGACAATTAATAATAAGGTAATACTTAGCTTTCTCATATCTTTAAATGTTTTCTGCAAAGTTATTAAAATACAAGAGACCAAGTATGGGAGATATTAGTTTTGAGATGGACAGACGGTATCTGATAATCAGTCACTTATGGATTTGGACTGGACTGTGAATATGACATTGGTAATATCTCTATAAAATATGGATATTAATGCATATTCTTAATCAAATATTCGTATAATGAAGAATTAGCCGGGAATGTGATATTTAGTTTCTGTTTAAGTCTGGAACGCTTTTTACTTACGGAATTGGGAGCAATATTTAATAGTATCGCTTCTGTATTGGTATCGAATCCAAAAAGGTACAAACAACAATATTGAAAATCTTCTTCTGGTAAATTCGGACCTAAGCTATATATATAATTATAAAGTTCAGGATATATGGTTGTTATTTCATTTGTAATGGCTTTCCATTGTTCTTCCGTTATGAGCGATTCATCATTTCCCGGTATGTTTTGATTGCCTAATTTTGTTAGTTCTTTGTATAGAGGCGAATCTACTAGTAGTTTATTCTGTAGTTTTCTATAATTAGCCGATAAACGAACGATGTCTTCTTGTAGTCGATCATAATTTTCATCTTTTTCTTTGAGGTTGTTTAATATAATTCTTTTCTTTTCCAGTTCGAGTTTAAGATTATATAAATCTGTTTTTATGTTACTCAATTCAGCTTGTTGATTTTGTATTTTTTCATTCGCTCTCTTTCGAAATAGCAGATATCCCATTATCATAAATAGTAGAGCTGAAATGCAGATAATTAAAACGATGATATAACTTTGTTCTTTGTTTTTTAGGTCAATGACTTCTTTCTCTATTTTCAGGTTGTTATACTTGGTTTCTATATCCAGTATTTTGGACTGACTGTCTGCATAAATTAATGAATCTACTATTTCTGTGTATTCTTCCAGATTTGTAAGTGCTTCTTTATAATTTCCTTCTGACTTATAGATTTGATAATATAAATTTTTGATGCTATATGTATAGTCCGGATTATCTTGTGGAACTCTTTGCAGAAGTTCTTTGGCTTGCTTTAAAGAGTCGGAAGTGATATATAAGTCAATTAGTGCTATATAATTTGGCATTTTGTTTCTTCCTTCCAATGCTTTATAAAAGCACTTTTGGGCTTTATCATAATTGTTTTGCATTACATATATGTTGCCCAGAGTGTTTTCGATTGAAGCTTTTACATCTTTATCCTCTGAAGTCTCGGCTATAGAATCTGCCATAATCAGTATTTCAAGGCCACGGGATATCGAATCAGTGCATGCGTATTCACGGCCCATATCTCTTAGAGCACAAACGTAGCTATCAGTGTTATTTTCTTTTTTGAAATTGTTGGCAGCCATTTCGTATTTTTTGATAGCTTCTGTCCGCATGGCCTTTGCTGTATATAAATCTCCCATATAGCTATATGTATACCCAACTAAATTATAGAGTTTGTTCTTTTCTCCAATCTCTAACGCATTAGTATATATAGACATTGCTTTGTCATAATCCCCGTCATTTGCATAGGAACGTCCTAAATAAATTAAGATTTGTACTTGTTCATTGGATTTACCGTAGGATGAATACCAAGTGTTAGCTCGCTCGAATTGATAAGATGGCAATAGGGTATTAAAGATTTCGTCAGTGACTTTGCCCGATAGCATGCACCAGCGTGCAAAGGTTTTATCATCCAGTTGTTCCGGAGATGCTATGTTTTCCAGTATGCTTGATGCGCTATCAGGATTTACTTCTATGATGTTTTCAGCCTCATCCAGTTTTTTGTCCAAAGTGGATTGTTGTTTGCTGCACCCTACTAATAAGAATGTAGATAGAATAGTTATCAATGTACTGCTTTTCATCTGTTTGTCGTAATTTAGTTCGTTGTAGATACTATTCAAAAAGAATGTTTTGCCTGTTGTCAAAGCAGGAATGTTATCTTCCTATTGTTACAAAAGTAAGAATTTAATTTATATAATGCCATTTATTATGTTTTTATTCTTGTAACTTGATGTCAAATAGGTAATTTCATAAATCAAGAAGTTATTGTTTACCGCTCTTTTAGATGCAAATGATCCTATATTCTCCTGTCTTTCAATTGGTATTATCATATTATCTCACCGATATCTTCATCGTTCTACCCGGGTGATATGATCATCGCACTTAGGTGAACTGATCGTGTCACAGTAGTAGACAGTTCGTCCTACCCGGGTGGAACGATGAAGATGTCGGTAAGAAAACATGCAGATGTAGGTATCAAAAGAGAAGGATATAGGTAGCAGTATAACATGTAAAGCCCTAAAAACAATGAGAGATACCCTTGAAGTGAATGAGAGATACGTGAAAAATAGCTGTTTGAATGAAGAAAAGAGTGAGAGATACCTGTTTGAAAAGGATCTCTCACTCTTTATATTGCTGATTATCTACGGCTTATCTTAATGGAATGAGACCGTGAGACCAAAAAGTTTTTTTTATTTCTGGGGAGGAGGTGTGGAGAGTTATCCCAACAACTCTTTTACTTTTGCAGAAATAGCACGGCCTTCTGCCAGTCCTGCCAACTTCTTGGAGGCAACTCCCATCACCTTACCCATATCTTTTCCGCTGGTAGCACCTGTTTCGGCAATGATTTCCTTCAATGCAGCTTCCAGTTCTTCAGCAGTCATTTGTTTGGGCAAATAAGCTTCCATTACGGCAACTTGTGCCAGTTCTCCGTCAGCCAGATCCTGACGTCCCTGTCCGATATAGATTTCGGCAGAGTCCTTACCTTGTTTCACCAGTTTCTGAATGATTTTCAAGGCTGCTTCGTCTGTCAGTGTATCGTTGGCTCCCGGAGCTGTTTTAGCTTCGATGAAGAATTTCTTTATGTTTCTTAAAGTCTCCAAGGCAACTTTATCTTTTGCCTTCATTGCGTTTTTAATGTCTTCGCTGACTTTGTCAAATAAATCCATGATGATATTTATATTTTAATTATTTACAATTTGTAATAGCAAGGGGAAGAACCATCTAGAAAGTGATTACTCCGTCATTGTCCGTAGCCTCTTCCATGGCAACTTCCTCTTCAAGAGCCGCTTTCGTCTTGATCTTCAACAGCTTCGTTTTATCGCGCGTGTAAGTAGGAGATTCCTCTATCATGGCGATGATGTCGTCGTTGTCCAAATCTTCGGTATTGAAGATATAGATATGGCGACGGCTGCGCAGGCTTTTCTTTCCGATGCCGGCACTTTCACCGTATGCCTTGCGGATACGCTCTTTGTTTTTCTCCTTCTCTTCTTCAAGCTGCAACTGGCGTTCTTCTTCCTCCTGGCTGCGGGCTTCGTGCAGTGTGTCCATACCGGGCACGTCTTCCACACCAAATCCGGTGGCGAGTACGGTGATCTTTACTTTGGTGTCCAGAGAGTTGTCTACGGCGACTCCCCAGATTACTTCCACACCTTCGCGGAACTTGCTCATGAACTCGTGTATCTCGTTCATTTCTTCCATCATCAGTTCGGACGTGGGACAGAAGGATACGTTCAACATTACCTTTTTTGCGTTGAAGATGTCGTTGTTGTTCAGCAACGGAGAGTGGAGGGCATCGTCGATAGCTTTGGTGACACGGTTCTCGCCTTCTCCGAATCCGGTACTCATGATGGCTACACCACCGTCTTTCAGGATGGTCTTCACATCGGCAAAGTCCAGATTCACCGTACCACGCATGGTGATTATCTCGGCGATACTCTTTGCAGCGATGGAAAGCGTATCATCGGCCTTGCCGAAAGCATTCATGAAGGTAAGGTCGGCATATATTTCGCGCAGGCGCTCGTTGTTGATGACCAGCAGGGCATCTACGTGCTGGGCGATACGTTCGACGCCGTCCAGTGCCTGAATGATTTTCTTTTCTCCTTCGAAAATAAATGGAATGGTGACAATACCTACTGTCAGAATATCCATCTCCTTCGCAATGCGGGCGATGACAGGGGCGGCTCCGGTTCCGGTTCCTCCTCCCATTCCGGCAGTGATGAATACCATCTTGGTGCCGTCGTTCAGCTGTTCTTTGATATCGTCAATACTTTCTTCGGCGGCGTCGCGTGCCCGTTCGGGACGGTTGCCGGCTCCAAGTCCTTGTGTGATGCTACGGCCCAGTTGCAGTTTCACCGGAACGGGTGACTCGGCCAATGCCTGGTTGTCCGTGTTGCAGAGAACGAACGTTACGTCATGTATGCCTTCCCGGTACATGTGGTTCACAGCGTTACCGCCACCGCCACCTACACCAATTACTTTGATGATTTTCGGTGAGTCGGTCGGGAAATCGAATTGTACTATCTCGTCCATATTATTGAATTTTGAATTTATTTCATATCGTCGTCAGAGAAGATTTCCTTGGTCAGGGAGTCGATCTTGCGTTGAATCCAGCTGGGACCGGCTTCTCTCTTGCGTCTTTCTTTCTCTTCTTTCTCCTTCTGCTTGCGGAGTCTTTCAGCTTCCTTGGCGGCTGCCCGTGCTTCTTTCTCTTCCTCTTCTTTCTTGAGGCGTGCCAGTCGGGCTTGCTCTTTCAGTTCCTGATCGTCCTCAAACATGTCTACGGTCTTGTGAATTTCCGGCTCCGGTCGGGGAGTGGCGGGAGTGACCGGTATCTGGGGAGCGGTTTCTATCAGGCAGCAGTTCTGATTGCCTTCGAACAGAAGTCCGAACAGGGTGTTCTGCGAACCGTCCTTCTTCAGTATATTGCTGGGAGCGTGAACGGTGTTGCGAGGCAGTTTCGCCATTCTCATCTTTTCTATCTTCGAGCGTCTGCGAAGCATTTCTTCCAGATTCTTCAGGTTGGCGGCTCCACCTGTGAGGATGATGCCGGCCAGCAGTTTGTCTTCGTAGCCGGAGATTTGAATCTGGTTCCATACGTTGGCGATGATTTCCTCGGCACGTGCCTCGATGATGTTGTTGAGCTTGCTCAGTTCGACTGTGCGGCTTTCATCTTCGAGCTTGCAGGTGGCGGGCTCTTCGCTTTCGTCTTCTTCGTATAGGGCGTCTCCGTAAGTTTTCTTCAGACGTTCCGCTTCTTCTTCCTCCATTTGCAGGGTGGTGATGTCGCGGGTGATGCTGTTTCCTCCCAGCGGCAGCACTGTCAGGAAGCGGAGAATGTTGTTTTTATAAACCGAAATAGTGGTGGTATCAGCTCCGAAGTCGATGAGTGCGCAGCCCGAACGGCGTTCGCTCTCGGTCAGCACGGCATTGGCTGTAACCAGTGGCGCGATCAGTTGGTCGGCAATATCGATCTTTGCCTGCTGGAAGCAGTGTTCCAGATTCTTCCGTACGGAAGAGCGGGCGACGATATTGAGGAAACGTCCTTCGATGTGGCTTCCTACCAGTCCCACCGGGTTGGCTTGCAGATTATTGCCGACTTTGTATTCTTGCGGCGCTACGTCCAGTATATCCATATCGACTACCGGAATCGCTACGTTCTCATCGCCGATAGCGTTTACCAGCTCTTCCGAGATAATCGTTTCTTCTTCGAGGTCGCGACTTACTACGTTGCGGACTGTGCGGAGGGATTGTCCGCCAATGCCTACGTATACCTTGGCGATTGAGTTTTTCAACTCACCTTCCAGTCTGTTGATGATAGAAGTCAGGCTTTGTGCTGTCTTGTCCAGATTGAAGATCACTCCTTTGCGGATAAACGTTGAAGAGTCTTCCTGGGCGTATGCCAGTACCTGCATACTTCCGTCACTGTTCTTTCTTCCGGCCACACCGGTTATCTTCGATGAACCAAGTTCAATAGCGGCGATAAATTCTGTTGTTGCCATCTCTTTATTTATAATTTAATTATTTTCAACTTTCTATTTTGAGAACTTCATCCCATCACCTGTTACCTATTACTTATTACCTATTACTCTCTCTCTTCGTACAGATAATCTGGTTGCTGAATTCAAGACTGATGCGTGAATATTTGTTCCAGCCTACCTGATTGAGTCCTTTTTGGTAGAATTCTTTCAGGCGTGCCAGTTTGTTTTCAAAGTTTTCAAGTTTGCCGAGATAGACGAGGTGGTCGCCTACACGAGGTACCAGTTCGATGTTGCGGTCGGGCAACACATGGATTTGTTCTATCTGGGCGTCCCAGAACTTATTGTTTTGCAAAAATACACCAAACTTATATAAATCCTTCATTGCAAACGACTTTTCTACGTTTCCGGTGACAATTGCCCGATGTGCGACGCATTTTGCTTCCGGCGGCATGACGGTTCCTTTATTATCAAGGTAATAATTCTCTCCGTTGGCACTCATGATGCGTAATATCGGTATACGTTGTGTCACTTCTACGCAGACTTTGCCGCTGGGTGTTTTGTAGCATTCCGCTTCGTCGATCAGCGGATGCTTGCTCAGTTCCCGTTCCAGCGACTTGGTAGAGATGCGCTCCATCTTTTTCCCGATAGGGTAGATACCTTTATGCTGGAGGATGCCTTTCACTTCTTCTTTGGTGATGAAGCCGGCATAAGTGGTATCCTTGATGACCAGTTCTACGTCACGGCAGGTCTGGTCGGCAGGCTTGCGGTTGAAAGCGGTGATGGCTATGCCGAGGTAGGCGATAAGCATCAACATGACGATAGATAGAAGGATTCTCTTTACCATAGTTTTTATTTAATTGAGAATTGAAAATTGAAAATGAAGAATTGAGAATTGGCTGCGCGACTGTATGATGTAGCGTAGAAATTCTTAGTTCTTCGTTCTTCGCTCTTCGTTCTTCATTTTTTCCAGTTCTTTCTTTATTTCGGGGACATAATTGTCTATGTCTCCGGCTCCCAGAGTTATTAATACTTCAATGTTTTTATCTTTCAGAATGTTCAGTATTTCTTCCTTTTTGCACATACTTTTTTCGATGCCCGGACGGAGGTTGTCGTATATCAGCTTGCTGGTGACACCGGGGATCGGTGTCTCACGAGCCGGATAGATGTCTACCAGAATGACTTCGTCCAGTAGTGACAGGCTATCGGCAAAGTCCTGATAGAAGTCGCGGGTACGGGTGTACAGGTGCGGCTGGAAGATGGCTGTGATCTTCTTGTCTTTATAGAGTTCGCGGATAGACAGCACGCTCTGTTTGATTTCAGAGGGATGATGGGCGTAGTCGCTCAGAAAGACTACCTGGTCATTCTTGATCTTGAAATCGAACCGGCGGTCTACACCGCGGAAGCTGTTCATTCCTTGTCTGATCTCTTCGTCGGTCACTCCGTTGAGGTGGGCGAGTGCCATGGCGGCTACACCATTCTCGATGTTGATGCTTACCGGAACTCCCAGTTGGATATTGTTGATACGTGTGTCGGGGGCAACGAAGTCGATGAAGATTTCACCGTTTCCGATGCGGATATTCTCGGCGTGGAAGTCTCCTTCGTCACGCGAATAGGTATAGACACGGACTCCGGCCTGTACTTTCGGTTGTAGTGAGATACCTTTTCGGATAATCAGTGCACCGCCCGGCTGGATCAGTGTTGTATAATGTTCGAAGCTTTCGAGGTATGCCTTTTCTGTTCCGTAGATGTCCAGATGATCGGGGTCTGTGGCAGTGATGACAGACATATAAGGGGACAGCCAATGGAAAGAGCGGTCGAACTCGTCTGCTTCGATGACGGTATAAGGGCTTTTCTGAGAGAGTAGCAGATTGGTGCCGTAATTCTTGGAGATGCCTCCGAGGAAAGCGGTACATTCTATGTGCGATTGGTGGAATAGGTGGGCGGTCATGGTAGAAGTGGTCGTCTTGCCATGAGTGCCGGCTACACACAGACCTTTGCTGGAATGAGTGATCGTTCCCAGTACTTGCGCGCGTTTTTGTATTTCGAATCCGTTGTTGCGGAAATAAACCAATTCTTCGTGTTCCTGCGGAACGGCGGGAGTCAATACGACTAAAGTGCTTTCTTTGTCTTTGCAGGCTTCCGGAATCAGTCGGACGTTTTCTTCGTAATGTATTTGTGCGCCTTCGGCGATGAGGTTTTCAGTCAATGGAGTCGGGGTGCGGTCGTATCCGGCTACCACTTTTCCTTTGGAAAGGAAATAGCGGACAAGCGCACTCATACCGATGCCTCCGGCACCGACAAAGTAGACTGATTTGATCGTTTCAATATTCATTTCTTTATACTGTTTCTTTTTATAATTCTTGTTCCAAGTAACATTTCAAGTTTTAATCAGAGTCGGTACTACCTTTAATTGGGGATGACCCCCAAAGTCGGTAGTATTTTCATTCTCCTCCTTCTGGAAGGAGGAGATTGGAGATTCTACTGACTTTTTAGTCAATCCTAATTGGGATAGTTGCGACTTTTGCATTCCCTCAACTAGTTTTCTGCTTCTGCCAGCTTGATTACTTCCTGCGCGATGATTCGTGCAGAGTCGGGCAAAGCCAACTTGGCTATATTCTCACTTAGTTCTTTCAGTTTCCGGTCGTCAGCTACTGTGTTCAGGGCTACATCCATCAACTTTGCTTCTGCTTCGCTGTCTTTTACGTAGATGGCGGCTTGTTTGTCTACCAGTGCCAGTGCATTCTTGGTCTGATGATCTTCTGCCACATTGGGCGAAGGAACCAGAACCACAGGCTTGTGCAACAGACAAAACTCTGAAATAGAACCGGCTCCCGCACGTGAAATCACTAGGTCGGAAGCCGCGTAAGCGGCTGCCATATCCTTGATGAAGTCCGTCACGTACAGATTTGGAAGTTCTCCTGCTGCCCGTAAGGCTTCTGTCACCTGCGGATAGTAATATTTTCCGGTCTGCCAGATGAACTGTATATCGTTGTTTTCTCTAATTGTGGCTAAGGCTGCAGTCAGCGTATTATTAATGGTACGTGCGCCAAGGCTGCCGCCTACAATCAGAATTGTCTTCTTATCCGGTTGCAGATTAAAGGAACGCAGTGCCGCGCCTTTTTCCGGCATATCCTTCGTCAGATTCTGGCGAACGGGATTTCCGGTCATTATAATCTTATCGGCAGGAAAGAACTTTTCCATTCCATCATAAGCGACACAAATAGCCTTTGCTTTTTGTGCCAGCAACTTGTTGGTGACTCCGGCATACGAGTTCTGTTCCTGAATCAGAGTCGGCACTCCCATCATTCCGGCAGTTTTGAGTGTCGGTCCGCTGGCGTATCCTCCTACGCCTACCGCTACTTGCGGGCGGAAGTTTTTGATGATGCTGCGCGCTTTCCACTGGCTTCGTGCCAGTTTGATCAGTACGGATACGTTTTTCCATAAATGTTTGCGGTCAAAACCGGCTATCGGTAACCCGATAATCTTATAGCCTGCATCGGGAACCCGCTGCATTTCCATACGGCCCTCGGCGCCCACAAATAAGATTTTCGCGTCCGGTCGCAGCTCTATTATAGCGTTGGCGATAGATACGGCAGGGAAGATATGTCCTCCTGTGCCTCCACCGCTGATGATAATTCTAAGTTCTTTCTCCATAATAATCCTTTTTTCTATCCGTTCATCTTCATTTACTGCTATCATGTTCATCCTCAAACTTGGCATCGCTATTCAGAATCTGTGCAGTAGGTTCGGCGGCGGCTTGTGCTTCCGAAGTAGCTGTTCCGGCTTCTATCTGCATCTGAATCTGTGCATCATGCGCTTTCTGTTCTTCCAGATGAGCGGTATATCGGCTCACGCTTAATATCATTCCGATATAAGCACAGTTGATCAGTGTACTTGTACCTCCCTTGCTGACCAAAGGCAGGGGCTGGCCTGTTACGGGGAACAGTCCCACGGCAACCATCATATTCAGTATCGCCTGCGATACCAGAAGCAAAGCGATACCCATGACAAGGAAGGCGGGGAAGGTCCGTTCGCACTTTTGCGCGATGCGTCCCGCCCGCATCAGCAGACAGAGGTAGAGGAATACGACAAATATACCTCCTATCAATCCCATTTCTTCGATGACAATCGCAAAGATAAAGTCGGAGAATGCCTGACTGAGGAAATCACGCTGGATGGAGTTTCCCGGTCCTTTGCCCACTACGTGACTGGTAGCGATGGCAATACGGGCATGGGCGATCTGTGCGTCTTTGTCTATATCGAATTTGGCTGCGGGCACTTCGTCTTTATCAAAAAAGCCTTTGATACGGTTCTGCCAAGTCTCCAGACGATGAAGTCCGGGGGTATTGTGCAGCGTTTTGGCAGGGATGGCAACTACCGTACCTACGCCGAGTGCGACAATCAGCACAAGTCCTCCTGCCAACAGAAGGAGTTTCTTTGCCGCTACCCGTCCGATGAACATCATCATGAATACGACACCGAACAGCAACATGGCTGTTGACAGGTTTTCCGGAGCAATCAGCAAAAGGACCAGTCCGGTAAGGATCATGATGTATTTAAAGGCTTTGGGGTTGGCTCCTTCTTCATCCTGCCTCTTGGACAGGATGAACGAAACGGCAATGATGACAGCCATCTTTGCCAGTTCCGAAGGCTGGAATTGCAGTCCCATAAAGGTCATCCAGCGGGCTGCCCCATTGACACGGTCGCCTGTAATGATACCCATCAGCGTGACGAATGCCAGCAGAACGAGGGAAATCGGATACAGGAAGACGGGGAATACCTGGAACCATTTGTAGGGGACGTTATGCAGAAATACCACTACTACGGCACCCACCATCAGGATGATGGAGTGCTGTGTTATCGGTCCCCAGTGGTCGCCGCTTTTGTACGTCAGCGTCGATGCTGCCGAAAACACCTCGATAATCGAGATGAGGCAGAGACAGAGGAAGATAATCCAGATTACCTTGTCGCCTTTAAATATGCTCTTTAATAAATCCATTTTATAATTCTCTTACATATTTCTTAAACTGATCGCCGCGGTCTTCGTAACTCTTGAAGAGGTCGAATGAGGCGCAGCAGGGGCTTAACAATACGGTTTCTCCTTTCTTTGCCAGCTTGTAGGCTGCTTCTACTGCATCTTTCATTCCGGTCTGCACATCGGCTACGGGCAGTCCGAAACGGTCGAAAAAGGCGTGCAGCTTTTCGTTGTGCAGTCCCAGATAAACCAGTGCCGAGCACTTTTCACGTACCAGGTCTTCTATTTCCGTATAGTCGTTGCCTTTGTCTTTGCCGCCCAGTATCAGTACTGTCTTGGTGGTCATGCTTTGCAGGGCATACCAGCAAGAGTTGACATTGGTCGCTTTTGAGTCGTTGATGAAGTCGATACCGCGTACGCGCGCTACTTTCTCCAGGCGATGTTCCACTCCCTTGAAGTCGGAGAGCGCCTTGCGGATATTTTCTTTAGTGATACCTGCCAGGTTTGCCGAGATACCGGCAGCCAGCGAGTTGTAAAGATTGTGCTGTCCGGTCAGTGCCAATTCCTCCTGTTCCATGTTGAAGGCGATGGGCTCGGTAATCTTCACTTCGTGATCTTCTACGTATGCGATGGCTCCGTCTTCCTTCACGGCTGCGAAAGGATACAGATGAGCTTTCAGACCGTGCTTTGCCAGTTCCTGTTTGATGATCGGGTCATCGTTCCAGAAGATGAAAGCGTCGTCCGTTGTCTGGTTCTGCGTAATACGGAATTTGGCATCGATGTAGTTCTGCATACAATGGTCGTATCGGTCCAGATGGTCCGGAGTGATATTCATCAGTACGGCAATATTGGCACGGAAGTTATACATATTGTCCAGTTGGAAAGAGCTGAGTTCGATGATATAATAGTCATGATGCTCTTCGGCTACTTGCAAAGCCAGGCTCTTGCCGATATTTCCGGCCAGTCCTACATTCAGATCTGCACTCTTAAAGATGTGGTAGATCAGGGAAGTAGTCGTTGTCTTTCCATTAGAACCGGTGATACAGATCATTTTTGCATCGGTATAGCGTCCGGCAAACTCGATTTCGGAGATAACCGGTGTGCCTTGGGCTTTCAGTTTCAGGATCAGCGGGGCGTCATTCGGGATACCGGGGCTTTTAATCACCTCATCGGCATTCAGAATGAGTTCTTCGGTATGATGTCCTTCCTCCCAGGCAATATGGTGGCTGTCCAGAAGGTCCTTATACTTATCCTTGATAGCGGACATATCCGAAACAAATGTTTCAAATCCTTTTACTTTGGCGAGTACGGCTGCACCAGCGCCGCTTTCACCGGCTCCTAAAATTACAATTCTTTTCATTTACAGTAATGTGCTATTGCTGTCCGACAGGCAGACGCTTCTCTCTTCCTTTTCATCCTTCCTTTTTTGCTCGTCGGCTGCGCACATCTTTTTAAAGTTAATAATCGGGTTAATACTCTCAACTATATTAATGTTACAAATATCCTGCATTGGGCAGTCTGTTTGTTCTCATCGTATTTTTAATGTAATAATCGTTATCGCTGCCAGTACAATCGTTACAATCCAGAAACGGACGGTAATCTTTGATTCGTGAAATAGCTGGTCGGGCTTCGTGAACTTCACCGTACATCCCGGTTCTACCAGACTCATCGAAGTACGGAAATGATCGTGTATCGGAGTTCGTTTGAACAACCGCTGTTTTACTCCCTTCCGCTTACCTATCTTATAGTAGAAGCGTTGCAGTATGACTGACAGATTCTCTACCAGAAATACACCGCAGAGAATCGGTATCAGCAATTCTTTGTGGATGATAATGGCAAATACGGCAATGATACCACCGATAGTCAGGCTGCCTGTGTCTCCCATGAATACTTGTGCCGGATAGGCGTTGTACCATAAGAAACCGATCAATGCACCGATAAAGGCACAAATGTAGATTACCAGTTCTTCCGATCCCGGAATGTACATGATATTCAGATAGCTGGCAAATTCGATGTGTGACGATACGTACGCCAGTATTCCCAGCGTGGCACCGATAATGGCGGAGTTTCCGGCTGCCATACCGTCCATGCCGTCATTCAGGTTAGCCCCGTTCGAAACGGCGGTTACAACGAAGATCGTAATGATCACGAACAGGAACCATCCGGCTGTCTGTGCATGTTCGCCCATAAAGCCCACCAGGTCGGCATAATCTAAGTTGTTACTTTTAAAGAAAGGAATAGTGGTTTGGGTAGATTTTAAATCATTGGTTCCGTGAATCACTTCCATTTCCTGTCCCGGTGTATGAACCTCGATGTTCTCGCGGATAACTACATCCGGACTCAGATACAGGGTTAAGCCTACAATCAGCCCCAGACCCACCTGACCGATGATTTTGAACTTACCGTGCAAGCCTTCCTTGTCTTTCTTGAATATTTTGATATAGTCGTCGGCAAAACCGAGTGATCCCAGCCATACAGTGGTGATCAGCATCAATATCATGTATATATTATCCAGCTTACCCAATAGCAGGCAAGGTATAAGGATGGCTACAATGATGATGACACCTCCCATGCTTGGTACGCCTACTTTGTTGACACCGAACGGGTCGGTCTTGGCGTCACGCTGTGTTTCCGTGATTTGCTTCTTTTTAAGCAGATTGATGAATTTGTCTCCCCATATACTCGATATAAGCAATGCGAGGATAACAGCCATCAAAGCACGGAATGAGGTGTAACCGAACATTCCCGCTCCGGGAAAATTAAGCTTGTGCAGCCATTCAAACAGATAGTATAACATCTCTTTTCTATTTACAATTTATAGCCTGCAATTTACAGTTTCTCATTGTTGCCCCACGCTTGATAAGATGCTGTCTATTGCAAATAATCATATGTTGTCAATTAAATATTTCCTTCAAAACTTCCTTGTCGTCAAAGTGGTGTTTCACTCCTTTGATTTCCTGATAGTTTTCGTGCCCTTTTCCGGCAACGAGTATCACGTCTCCTTTTTCTGCAAGCATGCAAGCCGTGCGGATCGCTTCTTTCCGGTCGGCGATGCTGAGCGTTTTTTTCATATCTTCCGCATCCAGTCCGGCAAGCATATCGTTGATAATCTCCTGTGGCTCTTCAAAACGCGGATTGTCCGATGTGATAATCACCCGGTCACTGGCTTTCGCTGCTTCCTTTGCCATGATGGGGCGTTTCCCCTTATCGCGGTTGCCGCCGGCACCTACTACGGTGATCACTTTTCCTTTGCCTTCGAGTACTCCATGAATGGCGTTCAATACATTCACCAACGCGTCCGGAGTATGTGCATAGTCAACGATGGCCGTTACCCCTTTCGGAGAACGGATGGCATCGAAACGTCCGGCTACCGGATGGAGCGTACTGAGCGCAAGAAGTACATCTTCCTCTTTTTTGCCCAATAATACGGCTGCTCCAAATACCGCCAACAGATTGGATGCATTGAACTTGCCGATAAACTGAACGGCCAGCTCATGATTATTGAAATCGAGCAGCATTCCTTCAAAATGGGATTCTATGACCCGGCCTTTGAAGTCGCTGAGGCTTCTTAATGAATAGGTGTAGACCTTGGAACGTGTATTTTGTGTCATCACCAGCCCGTTCTTATCGTCAAGGTTGGTGAGGCTGAAAGCGTTTTTAGGCATATCGTCAAAGAACTTTTTCTTTGCCTTCAGATAGTTCTCTACCGTTTTGTGATAATCCAGATGATCGCGCGTCAGATTCGTGAAGATACCTCCCGCAAACTTTAATCCGCTGATACGTTTTTGAGCGATGGAATGTGAACTGACTTCCATAAAGACGTACTTGCATCCTTCGTCCGCCATTTGCCCCAACAAGCGGTTGAGCGTGATAGGGTCGGGGGTGGTATGTTCTGTCGGAATCGGCTGATCGTCGATATAGTTGCAGACAGTAGAGATTAATCCCACTTTATATCCGAAGTAGCGGAATGTATTATATAATAAGGTGGCGATGGTTGTCTTGCCATTTGTTCCCGTCACACCGACCAGCTCGAATTGTGAAGTCGGATTACCGTAGAATGTCGTAGCAATCTTTCCTACTGCATCTTCGCTGTCTTTCACTTGGATATAAGTGATTCCTGCTGCGGGTTCCTCGGGTAAATCTTCGCAGAGGATGGCAGTCGCTCCCTTCTGGATGGCAGCGGGGATATAGGCGTGACCATCGGTCTGCGTGCCGCGCATCGCCATAAACAGCTGTCCGGCTTCTACCAGACGGGAGTCAATGTTGACTCCGGTGATCTCTATCCTTGAATCTCCGGTCACTTGCACCGGCTGGATTGCTTTCAGTAACTCGTTTAATAACATATCTGTCCTACTTAATTTAATTCTTAATGCAACGTAAGCGTAATCGTCTGCCCTTTTCTTGCAACACTGCCGTTGGCTATCGACTGGCTTTTTACTTTCCCGACTCCCACCAGATTGACTTTCAATCCTTTGCTTTCCAATAGATAAACAGCATCTTTCGCTCCCATGCCTACGACGCTTGGCACGAAGTTCTGCATGATACCCCGGCTTTCAAGAACTACCGCCTGAGGGGCGGGATGGGTGCTTCCCCATACTTCTTTTCCCGAATCGGTAATTTTTCCCTGTATCTTTATATTCAGTTCTTCCAGTACCCGTTGCGTTTCCCTCATTTCTCCTGCCTTAACGTTCGGGATGACTACCGTATTCGTATCAATGGCACTTGTGAGTGGCAAGCGCAGGTCTTTGGCATACACTCTTTCTGCGATCTTGCTGAATACGCTACCTGCCATCAAACCTCCCGAAGCGGGCAAACCGGGTTTCTGGATCGAAACAATCATACTGTACTTCGGCTCTTCCGATGGGAAGTATCCGCAGAAGCTGACGAGATAATTGGTTCTTCCTGTCTTGTAGCCGGCTGCTCCCTGCGAAACCTGTGCTGTTCCGGTCTTACCGGACACATGGAACTGCTTGCTTCCTGCCGGTTTGGCAAGTCCTTCACCTACCACTTTCCGCAGGATTTCCCGTATTTGTGCCAGCGTCTTGTCCGAACAGATCTTGGGATTGATGATTTCCGTCGGATATTCCTTTATCACTTCTCCGTCTCTGACGGCGGCTTTTACAAACTTCGGACGTATGGATACTCCGTTATTGGCTATTGCATTATAGAATGTCAGAATATTGATCGGTGGAACCTGCGTTTCATAGCCGATGCTCATCCATGGCAAAGTCGTTTTTGAAAAATAGCGTTCTTTCGGACCACGAATATTCGGCTTTCCTTCTCCGGATATTTGCAGGTGGAGTGGCTGGTCGATGCTCATCCGTTTCAGTCCGTCCACGAACTTCTGCGGGTTGCTTCCGTAAAAGTTCTCGATGATGCTGGAAGTTCCGACATTGGACGATACTCCCAAAATCTCGGTAACAGTCAGTTTGCCGTATCCGCCTCGATGCCAGTTGTGGTCTTTCATGACACGGCCATGCATCGGCTTTTGTCCGTTGCCGGTGTCTACGATATAGTCCGGAGTGATTTTTCCGTCTTCCAGAGCTACCATGATAGAGGCTGTCTTGAAGGTAGAACCCGGTTCGAGCATATCACTGATTGCATTGTTGCGTACTTCATAATATTCACCGTCTCTGCCTTGCGTCATATTGACGATGGCTTTTACTTCTCCGGTTGCAACTTCCATCAATACGACTACACCCACGGTGGCGTTCAATTCTTTCAGCTTGTCTACCAATGCTTTTTCGCAAATATCCTGCATACCTACATCGATGGTAGTGATCAGGTCGCAACCGTCGATCGGGGCGACATCGACAATGTTCAGGTATTTGTTCATCACCTTTTGGCGGTGAGTCAGCCCGTCACGTCCTTTCAGAATCGTATCGAACGCGAGTTCTATACCGTTCTTTGCTCCTTGGGCTGTATCGGCATATACATCTCCCAGGGTACGGGCTGCCAATGAGCCGAAAGGTTTCTTGCGCTGATTATATGCCAACTCCTTGAATCCTCCCTTATAGCGGTTCAGACAGAAGACAGGCAGACGTTTCACCTCTTTATATTGTATATAAGAGATACGCTTCGGGTAGATCAGGTAGTTACGGCTTTTGGCCTGACGTCCTTTTTGAAGGTGTGCCTTGAATTGTGCCGCACTTCTGTCGGGGAATATCTTATGCAGTCCGATGCAAATCGAATCCATATTGGCTTTGAGGATGGAATCCCGACGTGCCTGATCCTTCTTTCTTCTTTTTTCGTCCTTTTCACCGGACATAAAGTCCATGTAGATTCTGTATTCAGGCAGTGAACTTGCCATCAGTTTACCGTCAGAAGAAATAATGTTTCCGCGGTTAGGTTTCACCGTCACGTTTTCTTTTACGAAACGATCGGCTACATCCTGCCAGTACTGTCGTTCGGCAAACATGGTCACGCCTGCCTTGACGACAATTGCTACTCCTATCAGTGCCATGATCAGAATGACAAAGAAGTAACGGGTCATTATATTTTTCTTATTTACTGCCACAGTGCTTATTCTCTTTTAAGACTCTCCACTTACACCTTATTTAATAAGGTAAGGCGGGTTGGTAGAGGTCTGCAAATCACTTTCCTTGTTTGATATATACTCTTCGATGCGTGACTGACGGCTTTTCTCCATCAGCTCCGAACTACGGGTCAACGCATCGTATTTAATGTCGATTAATTCTTTTTTCAACCGGTCGATCTCGATCTGTTGTTGCTGGCTCGCATAGCGGTTATGGATGTAGAAGATGATGAATACCATAATCAGCACCAACAGCTTCGTCTGCCGGCGGAAAAAGTCTGTGGCGAGGATATCTCCTCCCAGAATACTTTTCAATGAGGTGCGTTTTTTCTTTTTGCCCTCTTCTGCTTTTTTGTTTACTGCTTCTTCTTCCATATCTGAGATTATTTCTTCTCTGCGATTCGTAATTTGGCACTTCTCGACCGTGGATTTCTTTCTATCTCCGCTTCATCGGGGACAATCACTTTATTGTTGACCAACCGGAACGGAGTTTGCAGGTTTCCAAAGAAGTCGGTTTCCGCTTTCCCTTCTACGTTTCCTGTTTTCATTATATTCTTCACCATGCGGTCTTCCAGTGAGTGATACGTGATCACTACAAGGCGCCCCCCCGGTTTGAGCGCTTCGGTGGCTGCTGCCAGCATTTCTTTCAGTGCTTCCATTTCCTGATTCACTTCAATGCGGAGTGCCTGAAATACTTTCGCCAGTTCTTTCTTCTCCCGTTCGCGTCCGAAAAGCGGCTTGATGATTTCCAGAAACTCGCCGATAGTCCGGATAGACTGTCCGTTTCTGGCCTTTACGATGACGGATGCCAGTTTGCGGCTGTTCTTCAGTTCACCGTACAGATAGAAGATGTTTGCGAGCCGTTCTTCTTCGTATGTGTTGACGATGTCGGCGGCAGTTAGTCCTGCACGTTTGTTCATGCGCATATCCAGCGCTCCGTCAAAACGGAATGAGAAGCCACGCTCGCTGTCGTCGAAATGGTGGGAGGACACGCCGAGGTCGGCGAGGATTGCGTCCACCTGTTCGATGTCATGATACCGCAGGAAATTCTGCAAATAGCGGAAGTTGCTGCGTACAAAGGTGAAGTGGGGATCATTGACGATATTCCGTTCGGCATCCTCGTCCTGATCGAATCCCAGCAGGCGCCCGCCTTCTCCAAGGCGTGAAAGAATCTCGCGCGAATGCCCTGCTCCTCCGAAGGTAACGTCTACATACGTTCCGTCCGGATGAATATTCATTCCGTCAACGCTTTCCTTTAGCAGTACGGGTACGTGGTATGTCAACTCATCTTTCTCCATCTTGTCTATTTTCATCGTTCATAATCTCTTCTAATGCTGCACCGAACTCTTCGGGGGACATGAACGGTTGTTCTGCCCGTTCTTTGGCCCAAATCTCTATCTTGTTGTCGATACCGATAAAGCGTATATCTCCACGGATATTACAAATCTGTAAGTAACGCTTCGGGATCAGTATGCGTCCGTTGCTGTCGGGCGTAACTACTTCGACGTCACTCACAAACTGTCTGAAAATGAGCTGGTGTTTGCTATTCCATTTGTTCAGCCTGCTTCGGAGCTCATTCAGCTCCTCGTTCCACACGCTCTCGGGGTACAGTGTCAGGCAGTCCTGAAATACGTCTTTACGCATAATAAGTCTCTCTTCGGAAGCAGCTTGCAGTTGCTTCCTGAAAGTAGCGGGGATGAACACTCTTCCTTTGGCGTCCGCCCTGACTTCAATATTGCCTAAAAAACGTATCATTTACCTTATTATAATAAGAGAGCGTAAAAGTAGGAAATTCCCCACAATTCCCCACAATTTTCCATAAAAATCTTTTAGATAAGTTTTCAACCGATTGTTAAATGCTTATTTACTTGAAAAAGATGCGGTTTGGGAAATGCTTTATTAGTGGGCGAAAACGGAAAGATGCGGCGCTTTTTTGTTTGTATTGAGGAAGAATCTTTTTTTATCGAAAGAGAGGCTTTCTTTCTTTGCGAGGGAGGTTTGCACGACACCCGGGTCTCGGTATGTATGACACCCGGGTGTCAGGACGTACAACACCCGGGTGTCAGTATGCTCGACATCCGGGTGTCATATAGGAGGGATTAGTAAAAAAGGCAGAAGGTATGGTAACTCTTCTGCCTTAAACTAACACAATTAAAAATCTGCACTAAAAATATCTAACTTGGAATTGATAAATAATATAGTTAAAGGTTTAGCGAAAGTCTTTCAGTTCTTCCTGCAATTTCTGGCGGGTGAAGAAGATACGGCTCTTCACGGTGCCCAGCGGGAGGTTCAGCTTTTCAGCGATTTCGCGGTACTTGAAGCCGGAAACGTGCATAGCGAACGGAACTCTATATTCTTTCGGGAGCGCGTTGACTACCCGATGCATTTCTTTCAGGTCGTACGTTCTTTCCGTACTTTCAAAGCCGGCGTCTTGCGGCAGGTTCAGATGATAAAGATTATCGGTCTGATCGATGAATGTCTGGTCGCGAACTACTTTACGGTAGTTGTTGATAAAGATATTGCGCATGATGGTATACATCCATCCTTTGAAATTTGTGTCGGGCATATATTTATCCTCATTGTCTAATGCTTTGAGTGATGTCTCCTGCAACAAATCGTTTGCTTCTTCGCGGTCGGTTGTCAGTTTGTATGCGAAGCGGAGTAACTCATCCTGTACTCCTACTAAATCTTTTCTGAAGCTTAAACTTTTCATATACGTTGCTTTTAAAAAGTGAATATTCGTTTGTATTTTTCGATGGTGCAAGTTTACGGCATTTCTGATAATGAGATAGGGTATGAACCGACAAAATTTAGGGGAAAAACTATCCGCGGATAGTTTTTAGGTGGTATTTGATAGTTTTTGGGTGTTCTTTTTTCAAGTTGCAAACTTAAATCCTGCATTTTCTGGCAAATTATTGCGATTAATAAAAAAGAACCGTTAATTTTGTGGCATCATTTTTATTTGAAAAGAATGACTGATGACTCTTTATTTTTAATCGATGTCGATAAGATACTTCGGACGAAAGCTCCGAAGCAATATAAGTACATCCCTAAGTTTGTGGTTTCTTATCTGAAGAAAATAGTTCATCAGGACGAGATTAATGTGTTCCTGAATGAATCGAAAGATAAACTGGGAGTGGATTTCCTTGAAGCATGCATGGAGTTCCTTGATGCGAAAGTGGAGGTGAAAGGTATAGAGAACCTGCCGAAAGAAGGATTGTATACCTTTGTGTCCAATCACCCGCTGGGAGGACAGGATGGAGTGGCTCTAGGCTATGTGCTGGGGCGCCATTATGACGGGAAAGTAAAGTATCTGGTGAATGACCTGCTGATGAACCTTCGCGGTTTGGCCCCACTTTGTGTTCCTATCAATAAGACAGGAAAGCAGGCAAAGGACTTTCCCAAGATGGTGGAAGCCGGGTTCCAGTCCGACGACCAGATGATCATGTTTCCTGCGGGACTTTGCTCGCGGCGTCAGAACGGAGTGATCCGTGATCTGGAATGGAAGAAGACATTCATTATAAAAAGCATACAGGCGAAGCGAGACGTAGTTCCCGTTCATTTTGGTGGCAGAAACTCTGATTTCTTCTACAATCTGGCGAATGTTTGTAAGGCACTGGGTATTAAATTCAATATTGCTATGCTGTATCTGGCGGACGAGATGTTTAAGAACCGCCACAAAACCTTTACTGTCACTTTTGGAAAACCGATTCCCTGGCAGACTTTCGATAAATCGAAGACTCCTGCGCAGTGGGCGGAGTATGTGAAGGACATTGTATATAAACTGTAACTGATAGAACACTATAACAAGAATATGGAAGAGATTATTAAACCGGTGAGCAAAGAACTGCTGAAAGCAGAGTTGACGGAAGATAGACGCTTGCGAATGACCAATAAAAGTAATAATCAGATTTATATTATTACCCATCAGAATGCACCTAATGTGATGCGTGAAATTGGTCGTTTAAGAGAAATTGCCTTTCGTGCTGCGGGTGGAGGAACGGGCCTGTCGATGGATATCGACGAATACGACACGATGGAACACCCATATAAGCAGTTGATCGTATGGAATCCGGAGGCGGAAGAAATATTAGGTGGTTACCGGTATTTGCTTGGAACGGATGTGCGCTTTGACGAAGTGGGGGCTCCGATTCTGGCTACTTCTCACATGTTTCATTTCTCGGATGCGTTTATAAAGGAATATCTGCCTCAGACCATTGAGTTGGGACGCTCTTTTGTGACGCTGGAATATCAGTCTACACGTGCCGGCAGTAAAGGTCTGTTTGCGTTGGATAATCTGTGGGACGGATTGGGAGCGCTGACAGTGGTGATGCCGAATGTGAAGTACTTCTTTGGCAAGGTGACTATGTATCCCAGCTATCATCGTCGTGGACGCGACATGATTCTGTACTTCCTTAAGAAGCATTTTAATGATCGGGAAGAGCTGGTTACACCGATGGAACCGCTGATTCTGGAAACTTCCGACGAGGAACTGAGAACGTTGTTCTGCAAGGATACCTTTAAAGAGGATTATAAGATATTGAATACGGAGATTCGCAAGCTGGGTTATAATATCCCGCCGCTGGTCAATGCCTATATGAGTTTAAGCCCTACCATGCGTATGTTCGGGACGGCTATCAACTATGAGTTTGGTGACGTGGAAGAGACCGGTATCCTGATTGCTGTAGATGAAATCCTTGAAGACAAGCGAATCCGGCACATCCAGACGTTTATAGAAAGTCATCCGGATGCGCTGAAAATGCCTTGTGAGAGCGAAGGGGTGTTTACTCCTAAGGTAGTTACACCGCAGGAAGGCTGTTGCCATTAATTTTCCGGTAAAGATCGAGTGCGAAGACATCGGTCATTCCAGATATATAATCAAGTACCGCCTGTATTCTTTCGTAGAGTACGGGCGATTTTATATTGTATTGGTCGGAAACACGGTTGGTTAAAAGTTCGGAGTAAGCTTTTTCTTTTCCCGGTAGGGTGACGGCGTCCACCATCAATTCCAGCAAAGTGCTGATGATGCGGAAGCCTGCCAACTCGATGTCCAGTACATCTTGCGAACGATAAATTCTTTTCAGTGATATTTCCGCACAATGATTGTAAGCGGCTGCCGGACCTTCGGAGATATGCTTGATGAGCGCTCCTTCGAAAGTTCCTGCCAGTATTTCCTGTTCGTGTTCCAGAAAGACACGGGTGCACTCGCGGACTAACAGACCGATAACAGAAGAACGCAGATAGGCTATCTGTTCATTGATATCATTGACTATTTGGAAAGTACTTCGGAGACGGGATTGCCGGTCTTCGGAGAAAAACGCCATCAACAGTTCCTTGGTCTCGTCTGTAGTGATAATCTTTAGTTTATGGGCGTCTTCGATATCCATCATCTGATAACAGATGTCATCTGCTGCTTCTACCAGATACACTAGCGGGTGTCGCGCATACTTTAACGGCTGTTCGCTAAGCTGGATGAGTCCCAGCTCATTTGCGATTTTGCGATAGCTTTCTTCCTCACTGACAAAGAAGCCGAATTTAGATTTCTTGCCGGCAAGGCTCGATGAAAAGGGGTATTTTACGATGGAGGCAAGCGTTGAATATGTTAAGACGAATCCTCCTCTGCGGCGTCCTTCGAACTGGTGAGTGAGGATGCGGAAAGCGTTCGCATTTCCTTCGAAATGTGTCAAATCTTCCCATTCCATCGGAGAAAGTTGCTCTCCGTCCGGCTGCTTTTCCTGTAGTCTTTGTCCTTTCCCTTCTGAAAAGAACGTAGAGATAGCCCGTTCGCCGGAATGCCCGAAAGGCGGATTGCCTAAGTCATGTGCCAGGCAGGCGGCCGATACGATTGAACCGATTTCCGGCAGGAAGGAACTTTCCAGTTCCGGTTGGCGTTCCAGGATTGCTTTGGCTACATCGTTGCCCAAAGACCGTCCTACGCAAGATACTTCGAGGCTGTGCGTCAGTCGGTTGTGTACGAAAATACTACCGGGCAGCGGGAATACCTGTGTTTTGTTCTGCAGGCGGCGGAACGGTGCGGAAAATATGAGGCGGTCATAGTCCCGTTGGAACTCGGAACGGTTCTCTTGCCGTTCTTCGTGAAATTCTTCCATTCCGAAGCGTTTGGCTGATATTAGTTGCTTCCAATTCATCATTTTATTTACTATTTGGCTGATTACAATTTGCAAATTGGTTGTTACCACATTATTTAACTGCAAACTTAACTAATTTTCAGTTCAAAATGTGTATTTTCGCCCGTTAAATAGTAAATGTGCATTTATGAACGTTCAAGTTATCAATAAATCGAAGCATCCGCTTCCGGCTTACGCCACTGAGTTATCTGCAGGAATGGATATCCGTGCTAATCTTTCTGAACCTATCACATTGGCGCCATTGCAGCGTTGCCTGGTGCCGACAGGAATCTATATTGCTCTTCCACAAGGATTTGAAGCTCAGGTTCGTCCCCGTAGCGGACTGGCCATTAAAAAGGGTATTACCGTGCTCAACTCTCCGGGAACGATTGATGCGGACTATCGTGGAGAAGTCTGCATTATTCTGGTCAACCTTTCCTCCGAACCTTTTGTGATCGAGGACGGGGAACGTATCGCCCAGATGGTGATCGCCAGACATGAGCAGGCGGTATGGCAGGAAGTGGAAGTGCTGGATGAAACAGAACGCGGAGCAGGGGGCTTCGGACATACAGGACGAGGATAAGTACCATAAAAAGAGAAAATGAACAAGAAAAATAGTATATGGCTTTTGGTTGCTGTATGGACATTGGTTTCGTGCGGAACGGTGAAAAGTACAAGGGAAAAGCCAGCTGTCGCTTTGGCGCAGTCTTCATTAACGCCCGAACAGCAGCGGAAATATGATTATTTCTTTCTGGAAGCTATGCGCCTGAAAGAAAAGAAGGATTATGCGTCCGCTTTCGGATTATTGCAGCATTGTCTGGATATTCATCCGAATGCGGCTTCTGCGCTTTATGAGGTTTCGCAGTATTATATGTTCCTTCGTCAGGTGCCGCAAGGGCAAGAGGCGCTGGAAAAGGCTGTGGCGAATGCGCCGGATAACTACTGGTATAGTCAGGGACTGGCATCTTTGTATCAGCAACAGAACGAACTGGATAAGGCTGTCACCCTGCTGGAACAGATGGTGGTACGTTTTCCTGCCAAGCAGGACCCGCTTTTCAACCTTTTGGACCTGTATGGCCGACAAGAAAAGTATGATGAAGTCATCTCTACTTTAAACCGTCTGGAAAAGCGTATGGGCAAGAATGAACAGTTGTCCATGGAGAAGTTTCGTATCTACCTCCAGATGAAGGATGATAAGAAAGCATTTCAGGAAATAGAAAGTCTGGTGCAGGAATATCCGATGGACATGCGTTATCAAGTCATCTTGGGGGACGTATATCTTCAGAATGGTAAGAAACAGGAGGCTTATGACGTTTATCAGAAGGTGTTGGCGGCGGAACCCGATAATCCGATGGCTATCTTCTCGATGGCTTCTTACTATAAACAGACAGGGCAGGAAGAACTCTACCAACAGCAGTTGGATACACTGTTGCTGAATAAGAAGGTGACTCCTGATACCAAAGTGGGCGTCATGCGTCAGATGATTGTGGAAAATGAACAGGCCGATAAGGACAGTACGCAGATCATCGCTTTGTTTGACCGGATCATGAAGCAGGAACAGGATGATCCTCAGATTCCGATGCTTTATGCGCAATATCTGTTGTCCAAGAATATGGAGGCGGAGTCAGTCCCCGTCTTGGAACAGGTGGTTGACCTGGACCCTACCAATAAAGCTGCCCGTATGATGCTGATCGGTGCTGCGGTAAAAAAAGAAGATTATAAGCAGATTATCAAAGTCTGCGAGCCGGGTATTGAAGCGACTCCGGATGCGCTGGAATTTTATTATTATCTGGCTGTTGCCTATAATCAGGCGGAGAAACCGGATAGTGTGATAAGCATCTGCAAGAGAGCGCTGGAACATACGACGGCTGACAGTAAGAAAGAAATCGTCTCGGATTTCTACTCTATTCTGGGAGATATGTATCATACGCAGAAGCAGATGAAGGAGGCTTATGCTGCCTATGACTCGGCGCTGGTCTACAATCCGTCCAACATTGGCGCACTGAACAACTATGCCTATTACCTGTCAGTAGAGCGTCGTGATCTGGATAAAGCGGAAGAAATGAGCTATAAGACCGTAAAGGCAGAGCCAAACAATGCCACTTATCTGGATACGTATGCCTGGATTCTTTTTGAAAAGGGGAACTATGCAGAAGCTCGCATTTACATCGATAACGCCATGAAAAGTGAGGGCGGCGATAAGAGTGACGTGATTGTAGAACATTGCGGAGATATCTATTATATGACCGGAGATGTGGACGGCGCGCTTACCTACTGGAAGAAAGCACTGGAAATGGGCAGTGAGTCGAAAACATTGAAACAGAAAATAGAAAAGAAAAAATACATTGCAGAATGAAAAGAATCGCTTATTTTTTGTTGATTGCAGTCGTATTGGTAGGTTGTAAGAGTTCAAAGCGTCTGACGGCGACAAAGGTGCCGGAAGTAGCTGCTTCCGAAGCAGCTATTCCCAGCTATCTGGCTTCCAGACTTCAGCTGACGATTCCGAGTAAAGGCGGAAGTATGTCGGTGGGCGGTACCATGAAGATGAAGAGCCGTGAACGGGTACAGATTTCCTTGCTGATGCCTATTCTCCGTACGGAATTGGCACGCATCGAGGTGACTCCTACTGAAGTATTATTCGTCGACCGGATGAACAAGCGGTTTGTACGCGCAACCAAAAAAGAGCTGAAAGAAATATTATCGAAGAACGTAGAGTTCTCCCAATTGGAGAAATTGCTGACTGACGCTTCTAAACCCGGAGGAAAAACTGAACTATCCGGGAAAGACCTGGGAATCCCCAAACTGGAGAAAGCGAAAGTACAACTCTATGATTTTTCGACCAAAGAACTTTCGATCACTCCGACAGAAGTTACTTCCAGATACCGTCAGGTCTCTTTGGAAGAATTAATGAAAATGCTGGTAGCTTTATTATGATAAAACGTCTCTTTGTAATTCTGGTAAGCAGCCTTTGGCTGGCAATTCCGCTTTCTGCTCAATCGAACAAGCTGATTCGTGAGCTGGAAGGTAAGCGCGGTGCGCTGCAAAAGCAGATCGCCGAGACGGAGTCGATTTTACAGAATACAAAGAAGGACGTAGGCAGTCAGTTGAACGGACTGGCGGCACTGACGGGACAGATTGAAGAACGGAAACGGTATATCCTTTCGATCAATAACGATGTGGAGACTATCGAACGCGAATTAGTGTCATTGAACCGCCAGCTGAATAGTCTTGAAAAAGACCTGAAAGAGAAAAAGAAGAAGTACGAAGCATCTGTCCAGTACCTCTATAAGAATAAATCGATTGAAGAGAAACTGATGTTTATCTTCTCCGCCAAGAACTTGGGACAAACGTACCGTCGTATGCGTTATGTGCGTGAATATGCCACCTACCAGCGTCTGCAGGGAGAGGAAATATTAAAGAAGCAGGAGCAGATACGGAAGAAAAAAGCAGAACGCCAGCAAGTGAAAGCCGCCAAAGAGGGACTGCTGAAAGAACGTGAGAACGAAAAGGCGAAACTGGAAGCTCAGGAGAAAGAGAAGCGTACACTGGTGGCTAATCTGCAAAAGAAACAGAAAGGTCTGCAAAGCGAAGTGAACAAGAAGAGACGGGAGGCCAATCAACTGAATGCCCGTATCGACCGGTTGATCGCAGAAGAAATAGAACGCGCCCGCAAACGTGCTGCGGAAGAAGCCCGCCGCGAAGCGGCAGCCCGCAAGAAGGCGGACACAAAAGACAAAGGCTCCTCCGAAACCGGAACGGCTGCCAAACCGAAGTCGGAGCCATTGGACGCTTTTACGATGAGCAAGGCAGATCGTGAACTGTCCGGTAGCTTTGTTGCCAACCGTGGAAAACTTCCGATGCCTATATCCGGACCTTATATCATAACCAGCCGCTATGGGCAGTATTCCGTTGAAGGACTCCGTAATGTGAAGCTGGACAATAAAGGAATTGATATTCAAGGAAAGCCGGGAGCACAAGCCCGTGCCATCTTTGATGGTAAGGTAGCAGCCGTGTTCCAGTTGAACGGACTATTTAACGTCCTCATCCGGCATGGTAATTATATTTCCGTTTACTGTAATCTGTCTTCCGCTTCGGTGAAATCCGGCGATACGGTGAGTACGAAGCAGTCTATCGGACAGATATTCTCTGATGGCGCGGATAACGGACGAACGGTACTGCATTTCCAGTTACGCAGAGAGAAAGAAAAGTTGAATCCGGAACCCTGGTTGAATCGTTAATCTAAACATAAGACACACTTGGTATGAAGTTAACAAAGATACTGATACTTTTACTGGCCTTCTGGCTCGAACCATTGTCTGCATCTCCCTATTTCTCCTTCAAGAAATATCAGGTGGAAGATGGCTTGTCACATAATACGGTATGGTGTGCTATACAGGATAGCTATGGATTTATCTGGCTGGGCACCAGTGACGGACTGAACCGTTATGACGGTCGGGGCAATAAAGTTTATCGGAATGTATTGAACGATAAATTCTCATTGGAGAACAATTTCGTTGAGGCACTGATTGAAGAAGATCAGAATATATGGGTTGGAACGAACTCCGGACTGTATATCTATGACCGGGCAACGGACCGTTTCTCCTATTTTGACAAGACTACTCAGTATGGAGTATACGTCAGCAGTGAAATCAAGAAGATTGTAAAGACGGAGAACGGACTTCTCTGGATTGCCACCTTGGGGCAGGGACTTTTTATTTATGATCCCAAGACCGAAGTGTTGACTCAGAATAGTATTCAGACCTCTTTTGTCTGGGATGTTTGTCAGAGTTACGATAAGAAGAAGGTGTATGTTTCTTCGCTACAGGAAGGACTGCTTTGTTTCGATGAAAACGGCAAATTTCTGCAATCATATAAGGTCTCATCGGACGTGAACTCTTCCGATAGTTACAAAATAAACTGTGTACTGGATGTAGAGGGAGAAGTATGGCTGGGAGCAGGCAACAATTTGTTGGGGAGATTGAACCGGCAGACTGGAACGGTTGAGAATTACATGGCTCCTTCATTGAACTTCGGGGCAGTTCGCAGCCTGCTGAAATATACGGAAAATGAACTGCTGGTAGGAACCGATAATGGACTCTATCTATTCAACCGCGAGTCGAAAACCTTCCTCCGTGCAGATAATCCGGCTGATCCGCGAAGTCTGAGTGATCAGACTATAAACGGCATGATGTGGGATGCGGAAGGTGCTCTGTGGGTATTGACGAACTTGGGAGGTATCAACTATATGTCCAAGCAGACCAAGCGTTTCGATTACTATTCACCCGCCTATCTGTCGGGGATAGCGGGAGCAGGAGAGGTGGTAGGCCCATTCTGTGAAAATAAAGACGGAAATATCTGGATTGGTACTCAGAGTGGCTTATATTTCTTCAATACCGTTACACGGGAGCTTTCGGAATATCATATCGGTGGTGTAAAGAGTCAGAAATATGATATTCGCTCTTTGATGTTAGACGGCGATTGTCTTTGGATCGGTACTTATGCGGAAGGAATACGTGTGCTTAATCTGCGTACCGGTTCGATAAAGGAATATACACACTCGCGCGGAATCCCCAATACCATTTGCAGCAATGACGTACTATGCATATATAAAGACCGGAAAGGGGAAATCTTCGTTGGAACAAGCTGGGGCTTATGCCGGTATAATCCTGATGCCGATAATTTCATGACGATTACCAGTATCGGCTCCATGATTTCCGTGGGCGATATATATGAGGATATGTATAACAACCTGTGGATTGCAACGACCAATAGCGGCGTGTTCTCCTACAATACCCTGAGCGGACACTGGAAACATTTCCAGCACGAACGGGAAGATTCGACCACCATTACCAGTAATTCGGTGATCACGGTATTTGAAGATAACAAAGGCGTGATGTGGTTTGGCACGAATGGGGGAGGATTATGCTCCTTCGATCCCAAAACAGAGGCATTTATTGAGTTTGATTCTGCGCTTCCCAATAAGGTGATCTATTCTATTGAACAAGATCAGACAGGAGATTTCTGGATATCCAGCAATGCAGGGATATTTAAGATTAATCCGATTTCTAAAGCTCATTTCCGACAGTTTACGATTAATGATGGTCTGCAGGGAAATCAGTTTATGGCACGTTCTTCTTTAAAGTCTTCTGAAGGTAAACTATATTTTGGCGGAATCAACGGCTTTAATGTTTTCCAGCCGGAACGTTTTGTGGATAATTCCTACATTCCTCCGGTATATGTGACTGATATCCGTTTATCCTATCTGAATGACGAACAGGAAGTGAAGAAGCTGCTTCAACTGGGGAAACCGATTTATATGGCTGACAAGATAACCTTGTCTTATGAAAATAATAGTTTCACGATTCGTTTTGTGGCGTTAAGCTATGAAGACCCGGCACGAAACAGATATTCCTATATATTAAAAGGAGTAGATAAAGAGTGGATTACCAACTCCGAGAACAACTCTGCTTCTTATACCAATCTGCCTCCCGGAGAATACGAGTTCGAAGTGCGTGGCTCCAATAATGACCATCAGTGGAACGAGAAGACGACTACTCTGCGGGTAGTGATTACTCCCCCTTGGTGGCGTAGTTCTTTCGCCTATTTTATTTATATTCTCCTGTTGATGGGCTGGATTGTCTGGATTGCATGGCGCTGGAATCTTCGCGTGAAGCATAAGTACAAACGTCGGATGGAGAAATATCAGATTGCTAAAGAACAGGAAGTTTATAAATCAAAGATCGGCTTCTTCATTAATCTGGTACATGAGATACGTACCCCTCTCAGTCTGATCCGATTGCCTCTTGAAAAGTTGCAAGAGATAGAACATGAAGGAAAAGAAGCTAAGTATCTGTCTGTAATAGATAAGAATGTAAACTATCTTTTAGGGATTACCAATCAGCTGCTCGACTTCCAGAAGATGGAAAACGGAGCTTTGCAACTGAATCTGGCAAGTTGCGATATTAAGGAAATAGTGAATGATGTATATAGTCAGTTCACCAGTCCTGCCGAGTTAAAGGGAATTGAACTGGTATTGACTCTGCCCGAGCAGGAACTGATATCAATGGTCGATCGGGAAAAGTTGAGTAAGATACTGGTGAATCTGATGGGCAATGCGATAAAATATGCCCGTACGCGTATCGATTTGAAACTCGTGACAACTGATGCGGGATATGAGATATATGTGAGTGATGACGGTCGTGGAGTACCGGATGCCCAAAAGGGAAAGATATTTGAAGCCTTCTACCAAATGCCGGATGATAAAGTCGCTACCGCCACAGGTACCGGTATCGGACTGGCTTTTGCGAAATCTCTGGCAGAAGCCCATCAAGGCAGCCTGCGCCTTGAAGATAACGAACCGCAAGGCTCCTCGTTTATATTATCTCTTCCTTTAAACGAAAAGAAGGCAGAAGAAGCTGCTGATATCGTTGAGGTTCATTCCGAAAACGAAGGTTCGGCAGAGAATATTCCTTCAGAGTTCTCCGGAAAGAAATTCACCGTATTGTTGGTAGAAGATAATGTCGAACTGTTGAATCTGACGCGTGACTCGTTGGTTGCCTGGTTCCGTGTGCTGAAAGCTCCGAATGGTCGTGCGGCACTTGAGATACTCGAACAGGAGAGTGTAGACGTCATCGTCAGTGATGTGATGATGCCGGAAATGAACGGGCTGGAACTCTGTAGCAAAGTGAAATCGGAAATCGACTATTCACATATTCCGGTCATCTTACTGACGGCAAAAACGACGCTGGAATCTAAGGTGGAAGGACTGGAATGCGGAGCCGATGTGTATATTGAGAAGCCATTCTCTATCAAACAACTGCATAAGCAGATCGAGAACCTGCTCCGGTTGAGGCAGTCTTTCCATAAGCTGATGGCCAGTTTGTCCGGGAATGCCAATCAGGCCTCGGCAGAACTTGCGATGACTCAGAGAGATTGTGAGTTTGTTGCCAAGATACAGGAAGTGATTGCCGACCAGTTGGCAGACGAGAATTTCTCCATCGATACTCTTGCAGAGCAGATGAACATGAGCCGTTCCAACTTCTATCGGAAGATAAAAGCATTGTCGGGAATGTCGCCCAATGATTATCTGAAGGCCCTCCGTATGAATAAGGCAGCTGAGTTAATTCAGGGCGGTACACGTATTTCCGAGGTTGCGGCACAGGTTGGATTCACTTCCTCCTCTTATTTTGCCAAGTGTTTCAAGGCACAATATGGAGTTCTCCCGAAGGAATATGTCAATCAGTTGTCTGCTTCCGATACAGCGGCAGAAAGCACTCCGGATGCTGATTCTACCATTTGATTTGTCATCAGATGTATGAAAGAAGCATGCAGGGCTTGACAAACCGTTTTTTATGTTGTATATTTGTAAGTGAGAACCGGAAGTAAATTCGATAACATTGATAATATAGACGAAAAATGAGCAATAATAAGTACAATATAATAACAGATTGCAAGCGTTCCCACTTCGGATAATGCTTGCCGGATAGTCTGCTACAAGCTAAGGGCTGCGATTCTTTATGGGAATTGCAGCCCTTTTTGTTGTTTAAAATTGATATTTGTTACTGAAATAACGATGTCCGGGTTTATAATAAACTTGGGGGACGTTTATAATAAACGATGAAAGAATTTATTAATAAATGATTCGGAAGAAGTATATAGATGGTTAATATATTTCGTGTAAAGGTATGTAATGGTACTAAGAAACTTTTTGTTTTTATTATTAATAGGTAGTATGTCTTTACATTCTCTTTTTTCTATTTTTCTGTCATTAGTAGGATGTGTCACGGTGTAATGACGAGAATGATCTTCCGAACTTAATTTTTATTTTCGCTTTATTAACTATTAATGAAAAAAAAGTCTTTTCTTTGTATCATCTTAAAAATGAAACTATGAGAATTAATTTATGTTTGTTATTATTCCTTGTTTTGCTGAACATCTCTTGTAATTCTAAACGGGCAGGAAAAAAAGAAGATGTTGAAAAAGATACTTATGTCAATCCATTATTTATGGAAGGGGCTAATTCAAGTGCGATTTACTATAATGGTAAATATTATTATACCCATGAAACTAATGAGCAAATATATCTGTGGGTAACCACCGATATTACCGATATGGCTCATTCCACTTGTAAAGAGGTCTGGGTGCCTAAAGATCCTTCGAATAGCCATAACCTCTGGAATCCGGAAATACGGAATATCAATGGTAAATGGTATATCTATTTTGCTGCCGATGATGGAAATACAGATAATCATCAGATTTATGTGATTGAGAATGATTCTCCTGACCCTATGCAGGGAGAGTTTCGCATGAAAGGAGCGATCATGACCAATCCCGATTGGAACTGGGGAATACATCCCTCAACTTTTGAACATAAAGGGGAGCTTTATCTTCTATGGTCCGGGTGGCCTAATCGGAGGATAGGCAGTGAAACACAATGCATCTATATTGCCCGCATGCAAAATCCCTGGACACTGGCTACGGAAAGGGTTATGATTTCGAAGCCGGAGTATGAATGGGAACGGCAGTGGGTAAATCCGGATGGCGGGCGGACTGCTTATCCGATTTATGTAAATGAAAGCCCTCAGTATTTTCATTCCAAAGATAACCGGACTGTCATTGTCTATTATGCGGCAAGCGGTTGCTGGTCTCCTTATTATTGTACCGGAATGTTGACTGCCGACGCGGATAGTGACTTGCTGAATCCGGCTTCCTGGAAGAAGAGCCCCGTTCCTGTATTTCAGCAGAGACCGGAAGATGGAGTGTATGGCCCGGCTAACCTTTCCTTTCTTCCTTCGCCTGATGGAACGGAATGGTATATATTGTATCAGGCAAGAAGTGTTCCTAGCGGTAATACGGGAGAGTCGGAAAGTCGCAATCCACGATTGCAGAAGATAGGATGGGATGCTGATGGAATGCCGGATTTGGGAGTCCCTTTACCGGTGAATACTCCGTTACCTAAACCATCTGGCACAGTTCCGTTTACTCCTTGAGTTAGAATAAATGATAAGAGGGTGTCCGAAGACACCCTCATAAATAAAACTGAAATATAGTTCTATTTAAGTCTAAATACTTCCGAATAAATTCCTTGATCAGACCCTTTGGGCCACAGGCAAATACGTCCAAACAATGTTCCTCTTTTTAAAGCTGTTTGGAACATACTGTTATTAGTATAATCTTTGGTAGTAAAACTATATATCTTACCTGTTTCGTCGTATTGTGCTAAATTTTCAGTTTCGTCATAACGATCTACATTATGTTCAGCATCACTCAAGAATTGTGTGGTACTTAATAACATAATCATACGATCAATTCCAGTACCTGCTATTTTATTTACTTTAAATGAAGCATCAACTTTATTACCATTCAGAGCTATTTTAGCATCTTCTATTAAGTAATAAGGAGTTACTTCAACATCTTGTGTGGCAAGTCCATTTAATTTTATCTCTATAGTATCGCGTCCCTCATCACTCCAAGGTCCATTGCCAGCCTTCGTTATTAATTGATATTGTCCATCAAAGATACAGATAGAGAACTCTCCATCTTGGTTTACAAAAACCTCTACAGGATCATGTTTTTGATAGCCACGTTGGTATAGCTGCAATTTGACTGCTTCGTTGCCACGTAATTGTAAAGCCTCTCCTTTATAGACCACACGGCCTTTTATAAAGGAAGTAGGTTCGTCATAATTATCTTTGCTACAGCTTATTAATGCAAAAATGGATAATATGACTATTGAATATATTTTAAATGTTGTTTTCATCTTCATTGTTTCTTATTAAGTTACTGATAAGGATTCTTCACTAACTTTGGATTATTATTAATCCAGCCGTTATCAATTTCTGAATAATATTGTGCCTCTGTACATTTTAACGGACGGCGCCATAAATCTAACTTTTGCATATCTTTTTCAATAAATACCCACTTGCCATCGTTAGGATCACCTGAAGCAACCACTTTGAATGGCCATAGTCCTAAGCGTTGTGAAGTTCTTGCTGTTGGTTCACCAGTCCATATTTTGCTTGCCTCCATCCAGCGTTTCAGATCCCACCATCGATTACCTTCAAATGCAAATTCTACTCGGTATTCATGCATGATTTTCTCATGATCAATTGTATTTAATGACGAGATTCCAGCCCGATTACGAACGGCATTAATATACTTCAGTGCATCTGTATCAGTATTATCCCGTGATAGCTCCCAGCTAGCTTCAGAGGCAATTAGATAAGCCTCTGCTATACGGAAATAAACATTCCACATTTCGGAACCACGTCCAATAGTACCTGCTGAAGGTGTAGCATCCAAATATTTGCGCACGTAGAAACCGGTACGGTTTATTTCTCGGTCATTACCGCCGAAAGGACCATTATTAGCTGTAATCAACCTGCCATCCTCGTCATAAGAATTACGGGCTCCAGTCACTTCAGACCATGAACCATTTTCTTTTCGCAGTTGCCCAGCTTGTAATTCAATAACCTTACTGTCAAAAGTTGCTCCAGGTACAATGATAGAACCCATTAGGCGTGGGTCACGTTCCATGAATAGTTCTGTTGGTTCGGTAAAGAATTTCGGATTTTCAAGGGTACCAATTTCAAATGGTATACTCGTCCCTTTTTGTTCTTCCGTGGCATCAAGTGGTTCGAAAGCCTCAACTAGATTTAGTAAAACAGATAAACGGTCACTTCCAGTATCTTGTTCTATACTTTTGGGCAGGTTTCCTTTAGTGAACTGATGTGTTTGCCCCGGAGAGACATAATCACGACACCAAATGACTTCTGTATTACCATCTTTTTGGCATACAGCTTTATAGAAATTGTCCGCATATGCTTTGTGAGTTTGCTCTGATGCCAGCATGAGCTTGTAAGGTCCATTTTCTATAACATCTTTTGCAGCGGCCAACGCTATTTTATAGTATTCTTGGGCTTTGGAAAAAGGTATACCTACTTCTCCACCATTCGTGCGCAACTGCGGATGTGCCTCGGCCGTGTTATAAGTAGCTAATGAAGCTGCAGTTAAAGCAGCACGGGCTTCCAGCATTTTTGCTACCCAATAATTGGCCCGTGCAGAGTTTTTGTTAGTGTCTTTGGTCAACATTTTGGAGGCTTCCTGACATTCTGAGATTACATAATCGTATAAATCAGCCTCAGTAGAACGGGGTATCTGCAGAGTTGTAATATCCATTCCTGGAGTGTAATTGAATATCTCATCATTTATTATAGGTACACCACCTAAAGTACGTCCCATACAAAAATAAAGCCATGCACGAATATAGCGTACTTCACCTATATAAGCAGTTTTCGTGGCTTCATCTACAGCGTCTGAGGGTTTAATACCTTCTAAGAACTGATTAAGGTCATGTACTAGAGTATAGTCATATGTACGCCATTTGTTTCTATCAATATTCTCATCGCTATTTGTGTCGAAATGAATTACCTCGTCTAGCATTGTCCATTGATCCCAGTCATCAATACGCTGTCCTATTGTTACACGTCCATAAAAATTGGCCAATACGGATTTAACTAATGTAGGGTCTCCAAAAGTCTGATCTTGGGTTAATAACGTATCGGGCTTTGTATCCAAGAAGCCACTACAACTGCCCAATGACAACATCGTGGCAGTCATTATTGTATATAAATATTTCTTTTTCATTGTTTCTTAAAATTTTAGGTTTACGCCAATGTTTATTACTCGCATCGGAGGGTAATCCAAACCGTTGTCAGATGCACATTCCGGATCCATCACAGACAAATTGGATAAAGTCAGTAAGTTTGTGCCTGAAACAAACAGTCTTAAATTACTAATGCCAGTTCTGTTTAACCATGTTTTGGGGAATGTGTAGCCGACTTCCAAATTACGTAACTTTAAATAAGTTACATTATGTAACCAATATGAACTTTTATCATAAGCACTAGTTTCATCAGTATTTAGACGAACCATGGGGTATTTACCTGGAATTAGCGGACTATTAGCATCCCATATATCAGATAAATGCCATGCATCCTTCAATACTTCATCAGGACTGTTACCATCGTTTTGGAACGGACGGGCTGTCTCATAACATTGATTCCATGATGTCATACCGGAGCCGGTCCAATCCATTGCCAAATCAAATCCTTTCCATGATGCAGAAAGATTAATACCAAAATTGAGAGTAGGAGTACTATCTACACGATACCCAATGGGACGTTCATCCAAATAATTGATCACTCCATCATTGTTTTGATCCTTATACATGATATCTCCTGGAACTACTGTACGATTCCCTTTTCTATCATTATCAACTGGATAATTGGCAATTTGCTCCCAACTATCAAAACGACCGATAGCTTCATACCCCCAATTCACATATCCTACACGATGCCAAATGCTGTTACGGTATTCATCCCACGAATTACTAAAGCGCGGCTTATATTGTTCCCAATCCCAAAAGCGGGAATAGGTTATATTACCCCCAACACTATAATTGAAATCATTGATTTGATCAGTCCACATAATAGAAGCATCAAAACCTCTATGCATATCTGATTTAAGATTCTCCTTTGGTAGACTAAAACCTGCTTCGTTCGGTATTAACACATCATAACGAGGTTCAGGAATTCCATCACGTACACGACGGAAATAATCAAATTGTATATTCAAACGGTTATTGAGAAAACCTAAATCTACGCCAATATCTAGAATCTTTGCTGTCATCCAGGATAGTGTTTGGTTAGGTAGTCCCCGAGTTGAAGTTCCTACTACCCAGTTGCCATCAATTACTGCACCCCCACTGTTGTAATTATAGCCAGGTAGATAGTCAAAAGCAGAATAGTCAGAAACAGCATCATCACCAACTTCGCCATATGAACCACGTAACTTTAGATTAGTAACGATCTCACCAATTTTGCTCTCTTTCCAAAAGTTCTCTTCAGAAACACGCCAGCCTAAAGAGGCTGATGGGAAAAAGCCCCAACGATTATCCGGACGGAATTTCCATGATCCATCCCAACGAGCTATTAATTCAACTAGGTATTTGTCAGCATAACTATAATTGATACGTCCCAAATATCCCATACGTGCCTCTGTTCTATTTCCATCATCATTAAACTCCTGAATTTCTTTCAGACGAATCAAATCCATTGCATTAGAAACTGGTGTAGAATGAATCCACATTTTAGGGCGTTTACGCTGACTTGCCTCAAATCCAGCTACAGCAACAACCGCATGTTTACCAAATTTGCGGTCAAAGTTTAACTGAAAGTTTGAAAATTGATCTTCTACCTTCTCGCGGTTGCGCTCACGATAAGGATTTGACATACGGTTGGTTACATAGTAATTATCTTTTTGTTCGTCATAACCATATAGTTCATAGGTGAATTCTTGGTTATCCAGTTCGTTATAAGCATAATAGTAACCTAGCATCCCTTTGAATTTTAATCCTTTCAGAATCTCATATTCAGCAGTACCGTTCATTTGAATTACGCGCCATACATCTGATACCTTTCCTGTAGTCTCGTAATTCAAAATAGCAAAGTTTGTTTCCGGTTGGTCGGATACTAGCTGTGGATAATTCGGGTTATCATTAGCAAATGGTCGTTTAGTTGGTTGATTTTTCATTGTTGCGAAACGAGGCAGCCATGTATCATCAGCTCCCGGTACTCCAGGATGACGACGATCTTCAATGCGTCCATTCATACTTGCCCCTACCTTGAGACGTTCATTTACATTCATTTCGATATTCATCTGTACATTTGTACGACGGAATCCACCATAATTGCGGATAGTTGCATCTTGATTAATGTGAGATACCGCTACATAATAGTTTGCTTTATCTGTACCTCCGGAGAAATTAGTATTAATATAATACTGCGGAGCGCTTACCCAAATATAGTCTTCCCAATTCCATCCTTGATATTTAGGTTCTGTACCACTCATCCATTTCTCGTATTCTTCTTTGCTGTAACGACGAGAATCGCCATTACGTCCAGAGAATGTTTCTGCTGTTACATAGGCATGAACATAATCCTTTACATTAGCTGGACTAACATATTTAGAGTTTTTCTGCCAACCATAATAAGCATTAACAGAAACTGTATTTTTAGAATTACGACTACCTTTCTTAGTTGTAACAACCACTACTCCATTCGCCGCGCGTACCCCATATAAAGCAGCTGATGCATCTTTTAGTACAGATATAGATTCAATATCATTAAAATCCATCTGACTAAATTGCCCTGTATCTGAAATAACACCATCAATTACAAATAATGGAGTACCCATGTTACGAATTTGCAAAGCTGTTTCAGCGCCAGGACGTCCATCTTGTTGACGAGTATTTACACCTGCAATTTTACCAACCAGAGCTCCACCTGCAGTAACAGCAGAAGAACGAGCAATTTCTTCAGATTTAATTGAAGAAACAGCACCCGTCAATGTTGCTTTCTTTTGTGACATACCAAATCCTGTTATAACAACTTCATCTAGAACTTGTGTATCTTCTTGTAAGGTTACAGTAATTTGTCTCGCCTCTCCCACAGTAACATTCTGTGTTTGATAACCGATAAAAGAAATTTCTAATTTTGTTTTGGGAGCTACATTTAGAGAGAACTCACCGTTTATATCAGTGATTGTACCAGTACTCCCCCCTACTTCTTTTACATTGACTCCTATTAATGGCTCACCATTGGCATCAATAACAGTACCTTTTACAATACGTTGTTGTTGAGTAGAGTTTACTATTAATGTATTTTCATCTATTATACTGGCAGCATGAGTATAGCTACCAGGTAATAATGAAAATGCAGCCAGACAGAGTGGGATACACCACATCTTATTATGGCTTAAAAACCAAAACACTTGTTCTTTACTTTTCATAGCAAATTAATTTTATCACCTGTATTATACTTTAGAGAATCAGTACAATACGGGTGGATGTTTAAAATATATTGAGTTATTTCACATTCTATTTAATTGTATCAACTTTGAACGATTATTTATTTTATTGTTTGTTTTGTGCTTTATTTATTAATACTTTCATCCAGTATCCTCCAATTACTGAACGCGCTTTAAAACCTGTCATTTTGCCTGTTTTTGTATCATGCCAATCACTAATAGGTACCCGTGAAGTCGTTTCATTGATATATTTATAGAGTGGATCTATGAATTTCTTGAAAGTTTCTAAATCTGGAGACATAGCTGCAATCCACATAATCCAGTCAGACTTTGTATACTCTTTGCGAGAATCTAACGGTAACCCATAAGGATTCTGTTTCATTAAATAATAATTGACTTCTTTGCTGATTACATTATTCGAAAATAAATTCAGACTCCACATCTTATCCCAGATCATATTATACTTTTGGCTCCATGTATTCTCACGGTCGAAAGCAAGGCGGTAATGGTCACCTTCATTTGCCATTTCTTCCCATTTCACCGCCATTTTCTTGGCTATACCTGCATATTTATCTGCAACATCATATAAACCAAGCATATGCGCCATTTCGCTATATCCGGCTACACCCATGATCGCTTTTACTGAAAGATTGGCATTATGGGCCCAATGACCGGCGAAGTCATCCGTGCATAATTGGTTCTCCGGGTCCTGTCCA